>CXWJ01000322.1_pt1:0-90000 | contig 202537 bp, 125 predicted proteins | sample 590841 | NCBI WGS metagenome assembly CXWJ01 (sample SAMEA3498367, study PRJEB10139) | wastewater metagenome | biome: wastewater treatment plant; material: activated sludge | place: Austria | collected 2015-01-21 | reverse complement strand
CGAGTCCATGCAAGTGCCGGTGCTGACAAAAACGCTGGTTCGGCGCACGTTTACGGAAACACAAACGAAGAAAAAGCGCATGGAGCGATTTGAAAACGTAGACGACGTGTTTGTAGTGAAGCAACCCGCCCTGGTCGAAGGCAAACATTTGCTCCTGGTAGATGATGTGCTTACAACCGGCGCTACGCTGGAAGTGTGCGGCCAGGCACTTTTATCGGTGCCTGATACGAGGCTTAGTGCGGCTACGATTGCGATTGCAGTCTGACGGAGTGCTGTCATAATAATAAAGGCGTAGCCGATCAACTTTCTGCCCATGAAACGGATTTATCCTCGCCGGATTCAGGACAAATTTTACCTGTCGCGTCTGCTGGAAAAATACCTGTCGATGCTCAAAGAATCGCCCATGCAGGTGACGCTTCAGAGCCTTGCCTATAACTCACAGATCCCTGAACCCATTTTCCGCCGCATGATGAACCTGCACCACGACCCGGCGGACGCATCCAACATCAACGCAGAAGATTACCATATCCTTTTTTCCAACATCATGTTCCGCTATCCCACGGTGAAAATGTGGCTGCAGGACGACGGGGAAGTTTTTTTTGAAATGTAAGCGGGAAACAGGCAGATTCCCTTACTCCGCTTCACTTTTCAAACGGAGCAGAATCTCCGTCTTAAAATTGAACCAATCCAAATAGTGCGTGTTACCTTTGCCCTGCATTAATTCACGGACAAGAAATTCTCGAATATGGAAGCTACGATAGCAAAAAGCCCTGTGATGCTTTACACAGAGCAAACGCCCAACCCTGAAGCGCTGAAATACGTGACCAACCGGTTGCTTTACCGGGGCATCGCCGATTTCAGGGAAAAATATCTGGCTGCCGAATGGAGCCCGCTCGCGAACAGCCTGATGGAATTGCCTTATGTGAAAAGCGTTTATTTCAACAACAACTACGTCACAATCACAAAGGAATTCAATTATGAGTGGACTGAAATCATGCTCAAGTTGAAAGAATTTGTAAAAGATTACGTGGAAAACGGTGGCACCGTAGTGAAGGAAGGCTTTACCGAATTCCTGGAAAAATCATCGGCGGAAAGCAATGCCGTGCAATTCAGCGGCGAAAACGGCGAAATCGCCAAACGGGTAAAAGACCTGATCGATACTTATGTGAAACCTGCCGTCGAGATGGACGGCGGCAACATCGAATTCAAGGCTTACGAAAACGGTACGGTGTACGTCACCATGCAAGGTTCCTGCAGCGGCTGCCCTTCCTCGACGGTGACGTTGAAAGCAGGTATCGAAGGCATGCTCAAACGGATGGTGCCGGAAGTGACCGAGGTGGTGCAGGAGATGGCTTAAAGGAGCGCCCTAAACCTTCAATTCGGCAACCTCAAAAAGCCCTTGCCGAATCTCAAATTACCTGAGACATTTCAAGGGCTTTTTGAGGTTGCCGAATTGAAGGTTGTAAAAAATAAAGACGGGATACAATCATGTGATCCCCCCGAACGGAGCGATTCCTTTCAGGGGGATTTTTATTAAACCCCACACACACATTGCCGCCTAAAACTACCTTTGCCGCCCAAGGCCGTCTACCGTCGGCCGTCTACCGCCTCGTTAAAACTATGGCGGATAAACCGTCTACCGTCCAAAAATGTCACTGATAAAAAAACTGGCGGGCGAAACCGCTTTGTACGGCCTGAGCAGCATCGTGGGGCGGCTGCTGAGCATGTTGCTGGTGCCGTTCTACACGCGGGTGCTGGCCACAACAAATGAGTATGGCGCAGTCATCGACCTGTATGCGACTTCGGCGTTTCTGATGGTGTTGTTCTCCTACCGGATGGAGTCGGCGTTTTTCCGCTTTGGCACGCCACAGGAAGACAGGGAAAAGGCGTACTCGACGGGGTTGCTGTCGCTGTTTGCCACAACCGCAATAATAGTATCCCTGCTGTTGTTGTTTGCACAGCCGATTGCCGATGCCCTGGCATACCCACAACATCCGGAATATGTGCGCTGGTTCGCATTGATACTTGCGCTTGATTGCCTGTCCGAGTTGCCATTTGCCCGCCTGCGGCTGGAACAGCGCCCCAAACGCTTCGTTTTTATCAAGTTGACCAACATCGTGGTGTATATCGGCATGAACCTGTTTTGGCTGATATGCTGCCCCTGGGCGGCGAAAAACGGGATGGATTGGGTACACGCAGTATGGTCGCCCGGATTAGGGGTGGCTTATATTTTTCTGTCGAACCTGATTGCAAGTTTGGTTACGTTGCTGCTGTTGTTGCCCCAGTTCCGGAGGATTCGCTGGAATTTTGACAAGGCATTATGGGCAAAAATGATGACCTACGCCGCGCCGCTTATCATCGTGAGTTTTGCCGGCATCGTGGACGAAATGTTCAGTCGCTCTATGTTGAAATACCTGCTGCCTGGCACCCCGCAGGAGAACCTGGCGGATGTCGGTATTTTTGGAGCGAATTACAAATTAGCGGCGCTTATCACCCTGTTCACACAAGCCTACCGCTACGCCGCCGAGCCGTTTTTCTTTCGCCATGCGGCGGACAATGACGCCCAGCGCACACAGGCGGAAGTGACGAAGTGGTTCACCATTGCCGGGGCTGCCGGTATGCTCGGCATTTTACTCTTCCTCGATATTGTCAAATATTTTATCGATGAGAAATATCACGGCGGCCTGCACGTCGTGCCCATCCTGCTGATGGCCAACCTGCTGCTCGGTGTGTATTACAACTTCTCCATCTGGTACCGCCTGAAAGACCGCACCGGATTGGGCGCCTGGATTTCGATCGCGGGAGCAGTCATCACTATTGCGCTGAACCTGATTTTGATCCCCCATTTCGGCTACACGGGCGCGGCCTGGGTGACGCTGATTTGTTATGCCTTTATGAGTTGGGCGACGTGGCAGACAGGAAGAAAGCACTACCCTGTTCCATATCCTTTGCGACGCATGGCGCTTTACGTCGGCGCCGTTTGGGTGATTTTCGGTTTGGATACCTGGATGGAGACGCTGCTGACAGGACACCACTTATTGTTGTGGGCAGTGCGCGTCGCGCTGTTCAGCGTTTTTCTTGGCTTGATCTATTTTCTGGAGAAAAAACAACTGCAGCGGCTTCGCTGATCCTGATATCACCATAGATCAGTGTTGCGTGACCAACTTTTCATACTCCCACTGCTTGTGAATGCGCCACCTTTCCCCCGATTTTCAACACAGCCTCTATCAATACTTCCAGATCAGCCATTGTCGTGCGGTGGTTGGTGATGGCGGCGCGCAGGCAGTAAGCCCCTTGTAAAACAGTGTACGACGGCGCGGCGATACCGCTTTCGTGCAATTGCATGAGGATTTCTTTGTTCAGCGCGTTCAGTTCGGCGGCGTCCGGAGTGCCGGGATTGTAGCGGAAACAAACGATGTTGAGCGGCGCCGGCGCCATGAGTTCGAGGCCGGACGTTTGGTCGATTCGTTCGGCTAAGTAACCGGCTTGCTGTATATTCTGCCGGATCAGCCGGCGAAATTTGTCGATACCGTGTTCTTTCAGCGTCATCCAGACTTTGAGGGCTTTAAAATCGCGGGAGAGTTCGAGACCATAATTCGATTGGCCTTCCGGCCCGGCCGGGATACCGCGTTCGTGTTGCATCAGGTAACTGGCGCTGTATTCGAACGCCCGGCGGTGGGTGTTGCCGTCGCGGACGAGTACACAACCCACACCGTAGGGCAGGTAGATCCATTTGTGCAAATCGAACGCCAGGCTGTCGGCCCGGCTTATCCATTTCAATGAAGATTCGTATTCGGGAAGCAGGCCGGCAAGTGCGCCGAACGCACCGTCCACATGCAGCCAGATTCCTTTTTCGCGGCAAAGTTTCACCAAATCTTCTATCGGGTCGGTTGCGCCTGTATTGACCGTTCCGGCATTGGCAATAACACAAAACGGCTGAAAGCCGGCGGCCTCGTCTGCTGCGATTTTTTCGCGCAAGTCCTTCATATTCAAAGTGTAACCGGCATCCACGCGAATATTTCGCAAAGCGTCCGTACCCAAGCCGAGCATTTCAATCGCCCGGGGGATGCAACTGTGCGTCTCGGTGGAAGCATACGCGACCAACTTTGTTGAACGGCCTTGCAAACCTTCCCGGCGAATGCCCGCGTCGAAGGCGTTGCGGGCGACCAGCAGCGCCGTCGCATTCGCCATCGAAGCGCCGCTGACGAGGATACCGCTCGCTTCCGGCGGGAAGTTCGTCATCTGCTTACACCACTCAATCACTTGTTTGTCCACATACATCGCGCCCTGGTCGCCTAAAGAAACGTTGGGATTCATTGCAGCAGCCAGCATCTCTGCCAACGCCGATTGCATCGAACCGGTTCCTTTCACCCAGCCCCAGAAGCGAGGGTGGATGTTGCCGTTGTAATAAGGCAAAACGTGTTGTTTGAAATCCTCGTATACGCCCTCCAAATCCTGTGGCCCCTCTGGCAAGCCCGCTCGTAAATGCCGTTTGGCCCCATCGGAAGGTTTGCGCCAAACGGGCTGTTCGCCAATGGTTTGCAGGAACTGCACCATGTCGTCCACCATTTGGTGGCCCAGCCGGCGTACTTTTTCCCAGTCGGCAGGGTCGAGGGTTTCGGTGGTGGGAATTGGGAATGTTTTGTTTTTCATAGTTTTTAAAATTTCGTCACGCAAAGACGCAAAGGCCGCCAAGCGTAGATTACACTTTGCGTGCTTTGCGTCTTTGCGTGACATTTATGAAAGCAACGTCAGCAACTCTTCCCGCTTGCTTTTTGATACCGCCACCTGCATTTTGTTTTCCATGATGAGGTAGCCGCCATCGCCGCGCATGAATTCGCGCACCCGGTTGAGGTTGACCAGGTGCGAGTGATGCGGGCGGAAAAAATCGTAGGGGGTCAGCAGGTCTTCAAATTCTTTCAGTGTCTTGGAAATCAGGCGTTTTGAGCCGTTGGTCAGAAAAACTTCGGTATAGTTGCTGCTGGCAATACAGAGCACGATGTCGTTGGGGTCAACGAACTCGATACTTTCCTTCGAAGCCAGGGCGACGCGGGCGCGTTTGCCTTTTCGCTCGGCCTGCACGTTGCTGAGCAGGGCGTCTATTTGTTCCGACGGGATGCGGCGCTGCGATTTGCGCAAATGTTTTTCAACGGCCTCTTTCAATTCTTTGTTCTGCACAGGTTTAAGCAGGTAATCGAGCGCGCTGAATTTGACGGCCTGTATGCCGAAATTGTCGTAAGCAGTCGTGAAAATGATGTCGAACGGCACATCGCGCCCCAAGTCCTCTAATACGTCGAAGCCATTGAGCATCGGCATTTCGATGTCGAGGAACAGCAAATCGGGCGCGTTACTTTTTAAGTACTCCACCCCTTCTGCCGGGTTGTCGAACGCTGCTTCCACTGCCACTTCAGGGCAGTAGTTTTCGAGCTTCCATTTCAGCGTTTCGATGCTGGGGCGCTCGTCGTCGATGATGACTGCTTTTATCATTTTGAGTAAGGTTTCAAGGTTGCAGGGTTTCAAGGTTGCAGGGTTACGCCAACCTTGTAACCTTGAAACCCTGCAACCTTGAAACCTTCTTTTTACACCGGTATCGTCAATTCCACCCGCGTTCCTTTCGACTGTCCGTTTTCGTCTTTCAGGTCAATAATTTCCACGTGTGCGTCCATATCCCGGAGTTTGTTGAGCAATTCGAGGCGGTCGCGGGTGATGTGCATACCCATTGATTTTTTATGATTATTGTTGCTTTTTCCGGTTTTTAATTCCGCCGATTTTTCCCGGCCAATACCGTTGTCTTCGACGATGCAGTGCAGGTAATCGCCCTCACGGGTAATTTTCAGCAGAATATTGCCTTCGCAATTACCTTTTTGGTGGTGCCGCAGTCCGTGCCAGATAGCGTTTTCCAAATAGGGTTGTATCAGCATGGGTGGTATTACAATGCTCGATGTGCGCAAAGACTCATCCACCTGAATTTCGTAATGAAAACACCGGTCGAAACGCAGGCTTTCCATCTGCAAATACAGGTCGAGGGCTTCCAGTTCGTCGGCTAAGCTGACAGCCTCCGAACGCGAATGCTGGAGGATGAGCCGGATGAGCCGGGCGAAATTGTTGAGGTATTCAGAGGCTTTTTTCGATTCGTTTTTAACGATATAACTATCGATGGAATTGAGGCTGTTGAATAGAAAATGCGGATTCATTTGCGCCAGCAAGGCACTCATTTCCACGTGCGCCAATTTTTTTTCGTATTCGGCTTTGAGCCGCGCTTTACGGCGCACCTGGTCCACCCGGTAACGATATATGCCGTAAATCAAGCCGCCGATGGCAAGCAATCCGAGGCCCCGTAACCACCATGTCGCCCACCAGGCTGTCGCCACGAAAACCGGAACTTCGAGTATGGTTTCGTTCCAAATACCTTCATTATTAGCGGCTTGCAATTGAAATACATATTCCCCGCCCGGCACGTTCGTGTAGTTGGCAAAGCGGCGGTTGCCCGTCTCCGTCCAGTCGTCGAAACCTGAGAGCCGGTATCGGAAGCGCGTCTCGTTGCCAAGTGTGAAGGCTTTTGCCGAGAACGCTACGGAGAAAAAATTCTCCCAATGACGCAGGTGAACCAGCTCCCCGCCGTATAAGGACGGGTAGTGACGGAGTTTGTTCAACACCTGAATGTCAGTGACGTATGGCACCGGCAATTCGCGGTTGCGCTGCAATTCCGTCGGGTTTGCCAGCACGATGTCGTTGCGTCCGCCAAAGAGCAATTCGCCGGAAGGCAAAATTGAAAAATGATAAAAGTCCACGTCTTTCACACCGTATTGAAAATTGAACGAGGTCAGTTCCAAACTTTCGGCATCGAGTTTCAACAACTCTTTTTCCGTGTAGCCCCAAATGTCGCCGTTGGCATCGGCAGCGATAGCGAACATCCCTTCCGGGACGCCCTTGTTCGGCAAATTCATTTTGTCCGTCACACCCAGTTCGGGCCGGGCTGGGTCGGTGCGACCCAGCCAGCCGTCGTTGCTGTTCAGCCACACCCGGCCTTTTTTGTCTTCGGCAAAATCGTTGACGTAGGGAAAACTGTTTTTTTCTAAATTCTTGTAAATGAAGGTGAAAACTGTGTCGCGGTTGGTGGCATAGACCCCGAAACCGTCGTTGCGGGAAAACCAAATATTCCCCCGGCTGTCTTCAAACAAACAATTGACCCAAATCAAGTCGCCGCCCAAAGCCGTCGGCCCGAAAATGCGCGGCTTGGGCTTGGCAGGGTCGAGGCAAACAAGCCCTTCGCCGCCCGCACAAACCCAAACCCTGCCGTCGCGGGCAGCCAGTGCGTCGGCCCAGCGTTTGAACCGGATGCCCTCTACGGGTTTTTCAGGTTGCAACTGGCTGCCTTTTGCGGGTGACCAAGTAAACAAACCTTCTTCGGCGGAAACGAGATAAACCCCGTCGCGCCGTCGCGTGAAACCCCGCACCGTGAGCATTTTGCCAAAAGTGAACCGCGTCCACGAGTAGCTCAGCTTGTCGAACCTGTAAATGCCGTCGGTGTAGCGCGGGCAAACAATGAGGCCGTCACCGGTAACTTCAGGCAGAATATAAAAAGTGAACCCCCATTGGCCGGTGTGTATATCGCCGTAGGAATATTGAGCGAATTGTTGCATCAAAGGGTCGAAACACTGAATGCCGTTCAAGGTGCGCTGCCAGGCCCGCCCGTCCTTGTCTATACTTTCCGCGCCGTAAAATTCATTCTTGAGCGGCTGGTTGTATTTTGCAAAAACGATTTCCCGCCAACGCGTGTGGTAGACGACAAAACCCGTCAAAGTAGTGATCCAAAGTTCGTCGGTATTTCGGCTCAAAATTTTGGCAATCGGCGTTTGCAGAATATCGCTACCATATTTGTTTTTCAAAAAAAGCGGCTGGAGCGTTTGAGTTTTAGGGTCAAAAACCGAAATGCTCGCCTGCCAACTGCCGACGTACAACTTCCCGTCAGTATGATAACACAAACGTCGAAAGGCATTGACATTTACCTGATAATCCTTGTTTTGCTGCGGAAAAGTGAACCAGCGCACCTTGCCTGTCCGCTTGTTCAACTGCTGCAAACCGGCAGGTGTGCCGGCCCAAATCAGTGAGTCGCCGTCCGATTCGATGCTCAAAATCGTCTTCGGCGAATCCAGCATCGGCGCTATGGCCGGGTAAGCCTCCGGAGGATAGGGGTATTGGTAAAAATCGTCGCTTTCGGGCAGGTACTTCCAAAGGCCGTTGGTGCGGGTGCCGACCCAAATTTCGCCCGCCGCATCTTTGAATAACACCGACACGTCGAGGCCAAAGTCGCGGGTCAATGTAGCAGCTTTTCCCGTCGAAGTGATTTGATAATGCTTGAACGTGTCGGCGCGGATGTCAAGCACCGAAATGCCCCGACCGGTCGCCACCCACACCTTGTCTTTTTCCGGTAAAATGCTAAACACTGTGTTGTCGAACAAAGAGCGGGGATTGGCCGGGTCGCGCCGCCAGACTTTGAACTGCTGCCCGTCGAAGCGGCAAAGCCCGTCGTCGGCGCCCATCCAGATGAAGCCGTCTTCGCCCGCTTCAACGCCCCGTGCGCCATTGGTAGGCAGGCCGTTTTCCCGCGTGAACTGGATGGGTTGCCCGAATTTGTATTGTGCCTGCGCAATGCCACACACACCAAGCCATACCACCGCAAGGAGCAGCCTTGATTTAGCGTAATATGACGGAAGTGTGAGCATCAGGCAAAAGTAGTGTATTGTTGATAAAGGTTGATAATCAACCCTATCAGATTAAAATGGCTTTAGTTTGAAGCGTATGCGCAGATAAATTTTCTGTTCGAAAGGCTGCCCGTCGCGACGTGCCGGATTCCAGGCAGGCATCCCGGAAAGCAGGCGCACCACCTCTTTGTCGCAGCTGAAACTCAACCCTTCGACAATTTGAATGTCTGTCAGTTTCCCGTCCGTTTTTACGACAGCCTCGGCGTGAACAACTCCTTCCAGTCCGTTTTCGCGCGCTGAACCGGGATAGCGAACGTTTTCACTTACATAAGCTTTGAGGTTGGGAAACCAGGCGTTGTGGGTTGCTCCGACGGGGCTTAGTTCATTCAATGCATCCAATGACGGCAATTCCTCCTGAGAGACAAAGCCGGTTTCGAATCTGGAGAAATGGGATGGAATTTGGGCGGTCGCAGCGGACCAGATGCACAGGCCGGCGACTACCAGCGAGACAATTGTTTTCATGGCAAATGTTGTGTTTAAATGTTTGGTAAAAAACTGACACAAAGAACCCCGGCTACGCTCCTAATTCCAACCTCTTTTGATTCCGGTCATCGGAATGTTGAGCGGATGACCGGTTTTGTTGAGTAGCATGAACACAACAAGATAGACCCGGGCATTTCCCTCAAAACGGCTCATCCTCTCAAAAAAAGTGCATTGTTACGCGGTAAACACATCGAATGGCTCAAATACGCATGGCTTTGCTTTCACTACCGGCAAACCTTGCGGCACAATTGAACCAATCCATTGTTCACACACATTCAATTTGCTTTATGAAACGTCTTCTTGTATTGCTGTACGGCGTCGTTGTTTACTGCCTGTTTTTCGGCACCTTTCTCTACATGATCGGTTTTGTCGAAAATCTCCTCGTCCCCAAAGGCATCGACGGCGAGCCGCAAGTTCCCCTCACCAACGCCCTGCTCATCAATGCCGCACTCTTGTCGCTCTTTGCTTTGCAGCACAGCATCATGGCCCGCCCTGCTTTCAAACGTTGGTGGACACAGTTTGTACCCGAACCCATCGAGCGGAGCACTTTTGTGCTGTTCACATGTATCTGCCTGATTACGATGGTGTACTTCTGGCAGCCCATCGGCGGGGTCATTTGGGCGGTCGAAAACGACGTGCTGGCGGGCGTCATCACCGGCCTGAGTCTCGTCGGTTTTGGCATCGTGCTGGTCGCCACTTTTATGATCAATCACTTCGACCTGTTCGGATTGCGCCAGGTGTGGCTTTATTTTCAGGGCAAACCTTATTCGAACGTCAAATTCCGGCTGCCGCTTTTTTACAAGTATGTGCGCCATCCGCTGTATCTCGGCTTCCTCATCGCCTTTTGGGCTGCGCCGGTGATGACGATTACGCACTTCTTTTTTGCGGTCATGACTACCGGCTACATCCTCACGGCCATTCAACTGGAAGAGCGCGATTTGATTACGCTTTACGGCGACAAGTACCGCAAATACAAAAAGTGGGCGCCCATGCTGATCCCATTCACCAAAGGAAAAATGCCGGCAGACAGCGCAACGGCCAAAGCCGAGGTAGAAGAGCCGGCGCAGCTGTATTGACTTTTAATCCGCCGTCGGAAAACGACATGAAAACAATCTTGCGAGGCTTTGATGGCCCGGCCGGTAGCGGTCGGGTCATTTTATTTTTTCAAAAAGCCGCCAAATGTTGGAGATACTCCACAAAAACAGTCAAATTCACCTACCTTTGCGCGCCTTTACCCGCCATAGCCCCGACGCAGGAGGGGCGAAGGCGGGTTGCTGCTGTTATTTGTTTCAAACCTTGACATCAAAACGCTCTTAACACCCGCTGCCCTTACCAAAGGCACAACCCTGTAACCATGAAACCTCGCAACCTTGCAACCATAATATGAAGGATATCCGCAACTTCTGCATCATCGCGCACATCGACCACGGGAAAAGCACGCTCGCCGACCGCCTGCTCGAATATACCAACACCATCAGCAAGCGGGATATGCAAGACCAGGCGCTCGACAACATGGACCTCGAACGCGAGCGCGGCATCACCATCAAGAGTCACGCGATTCAGATGCGCTATGTGCATCCCGCCGACGGGAAAGAATATATTTTCAACCTGATCGATACGCCCGGGCACGTGGACTTTTCCTACGAGGTAAGCCGCTCCATCGCTGCCTGCGAAGGCGCATTGCTGCTTGTGGATGCAACGCAAGGTATTCAGGCACAGACGATCAGCAACCTATACCTCGCCGTCGAACACAACCTCGAGATCATCCCGATCGTGAACAAGGTGGATATGGAAAGCGCGATGATCGAAGAGGTACAGGACCAGATCATCGACCTGATCGGCTGCAAACGCGAAGATATTATCTCGGCTTCCGGTCGTACGGGCATCGGTATCCCGGAGATTTTGGCTGCGGTTATTGATCGCGTACCCGCACCGAAAGGCGACCCGGAGGCACCACTTCAAACGATGATTTTCGACTCGATGTTCAATTCCTACCGGGGTGTCATCGCTTACGTCCGTGTGATGAACGGCACCTTGAAAAAAGGCGATAAGATCAAGTTTTTCAACACCGGAAAAGAGGTCGTCGCGGAGGAAGTCGGTGTGCTGCGGATGGGTCAGTTCGAAGCGGCGGAGATCAGCAATGGCGACGTGGGCTATGTGATCACGGGCATCAAGGTCAGCCGCGAAATCAAAGTGGGCGACACGATCACCCACGTTGTCAATCCATGTACGGAACCCGTGAAAGGATTTGAAGAGGTAAAACCGATGGTATTTGCGGGCATCTACCCGCTTGATAATGATGACTTTGAGGACTTGCGCGATTCGCTGGAAAAACTCCAGTTGAACGACGCTTCCCTTGTTTTTGAACCTGAAACTTCAGCGGCGCTCGGCTTCGGTTTTCGCTGCGGCTTCCTCGGGATGCTGCACCTGGAGATTGTGCAGGAACGGCTTTACCGCGAGTTCGACCAGGACATTATCACCACGGTGCCCAACGTGCCCTATTACGCCACCGATATGAAGGGCACGCGCTTTCTGATACGCCAACCGACCGAGCTGCCCGACCCCAACCACCTCGAAAGCGCCGAGGAGCCTTACATCTACGCCCAGATCATCACCAAGCCGGAATACATCGGCAACATCATGAACCTCTGCATCGAAAAGCGGGGCATCCTCCAGAAGCAGATGTACCTCACACCTACCCGTCTGGAGATGACGTTCCACCTGCCGCTCGCCGAAATCGTGTTCGACTTCTACGACAAACTGAAGTCCATCACCCGCGGCTACGCTTCGTTCGATTACCACCTGCTCGACTACCGCATGACGGATCTGGTGAAACTCGACATCAAACTCAACGGTGAACAGGTGGATGCGCTCTCCGCACTCGTGCACCGCTCCAAAGCGGAGCAGATGGGCCGCCGCATGTGCGAAAAACTCAAAGAGCTCCTGCCGCGCCAGCAATTCCAGATCGCCATTCAGGCGGCTATCGGCCAGAAGGTAATTGCCCGGGAGACGATTTCAGCCTTGCGCAAGGACGTGACCGCCAAGTGTTACGGCGGCGACATCAGCCGGAAACGCAAATTGCTGGAAAAACAGAAGGAAGGTAAAAAGCGGATGAAGCAGTTCGGCAACGTGGAGGTGCCACAGGAGGCGTTTTTGAAGGTGTTGAAACTCAACGATTAAAACCTTGCTGCAATTTCTTTATTGGCATACCTTTGGCGTGAAACACGAATCAAGTCATCGCGCCAATGGCTAGGTCAAAACAAGTGAAAAACAAGCCTTTGTGGAAAACTGCGGCCTTCTGGACCTGGTTTGTTGCCGTCACAGGGGTGTTTATTGCATTACTCGCCTATTTGAATGATTTGGGGGTTTTTCCCTTTCGCAAGGAACAAATTACGCAACCACCTTCGCTTGCTTCCCTTCCCAACCCTTGCGGCTTCCCCACCGAGTTCGACTCGACTCATTTGTACATCCTGATTACTCGCTTTGAGGACTACGCCAACAGCAACGAAACAGAATGCTACGGTCGCGGTATCGAAAGTCGCATAGATTTGATAAAAAACCGCGACAGCCTTCCTATTAAAATATGCTATGTAGATTCGCTGTCACCCAATCAAAGTGACGATGCCGCCCGTTTGCGTGACCGTTTTCGAACTGACCTAATTATTTGGGGTAAACTGCGTAATGCCGGTGCGAATTGTCAGGCCGACGGTTTTTGCCTAAAATTTCAACCTTCCGACACACTTGTACGGTATGCAGGTGGGCAGATTGCCCCAAAAGTGGACAATGAATACCAGTCAGATATTTCTGCTAAAGACTTGGAAGAGGGCCTGATTAACATGGGTAAGGAAAGTTTCGATGCTTGGTTAGTGGGGATGTCCAACCTCAAAATCGGACGAAAAAAGCCCGAATTTTACCGAATTGCCTCTGATTGGCCGATGGAAAGGCAGACCGAAGAATATGCTAAGCGCGCCAATATGTTTTTCTTATTAGGGCTTTTGGATAAAACAATTCAGGATTACGACCAAGCTATCAGACTTAAGCCTTCTTACGTTTTATATTACAAACGAGGCATTGCTCATGCGATGTTAAATCAGCATGAGGCGGCGATAAAAGACTTTGACAAAGCTATAGAGATCAACCCGAATGAAGCCAACATCTATTACAACCGCGGAAAGAGCAATGGATTCTTGGGACGTAGTAAGGAAGGCATAGTGGATTATGATAAGGCTATTCAACTTGACTCAAACAATGCTGGGGCTTATCACACTCGAGGTGCTGTTAAAAACAGGGTAGGCCAGCCTAAAGCGGCCATCACCGACTTGGACAGGGCTATTCAACTCAATCCAAAAAATGCTGTTGCTTTCAACGAACGAGGTCTTGCTAAAAGTAAATTAGGTCAAAATATCGCTGCCATTGAGGATCTTGACAGAGCAATTCTAATCAACCCGAGTAACGCTTTTGTTTACTACAACCGGGGCAGTATTAAAAACGATTTAGGATGGCATGAAGCGGCGATTGTGGACTACGACAAGGCCATTCAATTCGAACCAAGTAAATCCATTGCGTACGAAAGTCGGGGGGATGCAAAAAACCACGTGGGTAAGTATGAGTCGGCTATTACCGACTACGATAAGGCCATTCAACTCGACTCAAACAATGCTGATGCTTACAACAGCCGGGGCAGTGTTAAAATCCACTTGGGCAATTATGAAACGGCTATTGTTGACTTCGAAAGGGCTATTAAACTCGACCCGACCAATGCCAATGTAAACAATGCATACATGCTTCTGGGTTTTGCCAAACGCAATTTAGGTCAGTACGCAGCGGCTATTGCCGACTTTGACCGGGCTATTAAACTCAAACCAAACGATGCCGCTGTGTACAATGTATATTATGAACGGGGCATTGCCCAAAACGGTTTAGGCCGGTATACGGCGGCTATCGCGGACTTCGACAAAGTCATTCAACTCGAACCATACGCCAATGTTTACAGTGTTAGAGGCTTTGCAAAAAGCAATTTAGGTCGGTATCCGGAAGCTATTGCGGATTTTGATGAGGCCATTATTTCAAACCCAGCCGACATCGATGCCTATAAAAATAGAGGCGATGCCTATTGGAGACAAGGGAGATATCTTACTGCTATTAGTGATTTCTATCAGTCGTTGCGATTGCGATATTTACCCGGCTGGCGGCTTCATGCGGTATGGGTGTTGATAATAGGGCTGTTTGTTTTTTGGCGATTTAGGAAGAAACAGAGAAAGCAGCCTGTTAAAAAGAAAGAACCACTCGTTAAGAGGAGAGAGCAGTTTTCCAAAAAGAAAAAAAGGTGATTTGCTACTTGAATCCGTCAAGGGTTGAACATAAATGATTAACCAATAACAATCTCCTTTTCATGCTATGTTACCTTCCCCAAAAGTTGCCACAAGAAATCTTCACTTTCCTGCTCCGCTGGTCGAAAGTGTTTTTCTGGGTCGTGTTGGCACTCTTCGCCGCCATGCGATTCCTTTCCATGCCGCTTAAAAACTTACTCCCGAAATTATTCTCGCCATGCCGCCTGACCCCATGCAGGCGCTCTGGGCTTTTGGGCGGGATTTGATTACCTTTTTTTATGGTGGCCTACACGGCCTTTTTTGCCGTTTGCTACATGTGAGCTGCGAAGCGTTACATGTCGGAGCCTTTCTGGTATAGCGTTGGCGTCGTTTTAGCTGGCTGGCTCTCCTCCAAGTGGCGCTCGACATGGTAGAGAATATTTTATATGTGGCAATTTACCCTCGGCGAAGGAAGCGAGACTTTGAAATCGTGATACTTGTTTTTGGGAAAAGTCAAGAAACCCATTTTCGCGGCTTCGGCATTTTACATACTGAGTACCAGTATTTTGGTCTGGGTAAAAGTATTGAAACAGTGACTCGTCCTACGGCCAGAAACCGTAGGACGGGTTTTTAAATTGGCAAAAGAAAAGGGCGCCTTGCGAGCGCCCCTTCCTGCTGTTTATTGCTTCTGCCATTAATTCCGACAGCAGCTATCGTTCATAGTGTTTTCCAAAATTTCATACGCTCAACTCCCTCAACTTTTCAACTCCTCAACTTTTTTTCTCAACCTCAATCCAGCGACTGATTCGCGCTGTTCGCCTGATTCACCATCATCTGGTATTCTTTCGGCGTCAGGTTGTCCATGCAGAAGTTGATCGGATTGATCGGGTTGCCTTTGTAGTGCACCTCGTAGTGCAGGTGGGGCGCAGTAGAGAGACCCGTATCGCCCACTTCGCCGATTTTCTGGCCTTTTTTCACGTGCTCTCCCGGACGAACGACAATTTTATTCATGTGTCCGTAAAGGGTTTCATAGCCGTAGCCGTGGCGGATTTTCACGCAGTTGCCATAGCCGGAGTGCCAGCCGCCTTCCACCACCACGCCGTCGCCGGAGGCCTGAATGGCTGTGCCGACGCGGGCCGGGAAGTCGAGGCCGGCGTGGAATTTCCTGATTTTATACACGGGGTGCACCCGGTATCCGAAACCGGAGAGGGTGCCGATGCTTTTTTGCAGTTTGTCTTCGCGGACGGGTTTGACGCTTGGGAGCGAGGCCAGCATTTGTTGCTGGTTGTTGGCCAGGTCCTGGATGGTATCGAGCGATTTGCTCTGGAGCGCCAACTGGCGGCTGAGCATATCCACTCTTTCGAGGGTGGCCGCTACGGATTTGCCGCCGTATTTGAAAGCGGAGAGTTCCGGGTGGGCCTCGTGACCGCCGATACCGGCCTCCCAAACATCTTGGTCGACGGGATCCATGCCGAATACTGCACGGTGCACGTTGGCGTCGCGTTGCTGGATGTTGCCCAGCACTTTGGACATGATGTCCAACTGCTCATCTAATTGGCTGTATTTGTACTCCATTTGCTCAATTTCACGCATCAACTCCTTTTCGCGCGGAGAAGGGAAGAGCGTATAGAGCACAGCAAGCAAAGCAAAGGAGGTAACGAGTACGACGGAAAAGAATCCGAAGGCTTGCAAGATGCGGGTTTTAATAGGGATTACGACTTTTTCGTAGGTTAAAGTGTGGATGTTGTAAACAAACTTTTCTTTCCTGCCCATACATTTAGAGTTTACCAGGCGCATCAATCGATTGCTATGCCTCGGTGTTTTGCAAATCAGTTCGGCGGACGTTCAGGGGGTGTAAGATTAAACCAAGCAGTTTTCAAAATGGGAAATTACGTCGTACGCCGGTGATGCTCTTGGTTGTTAGAGTCGGGTTAATCGGCTCCTGAATTCATTGAGAGAGGCGCACAAATGTAACGAAGTGTCTGAATCTGTCAAGTTTTTTTTCCGAAAAATCAACTTTTTGCGGTTAATAGGACAAATAGCAGGCCATTTGATACAAATTTTTCTGTCAGTTACCCGTCAGAACCATATTAAAATTGGCTTTCACTTGTTGTATCAATTCGGGGGGATTCCGAAAATGGAAAGACAAAAAAAGAGAATTCGACTATAATTATTGAGTGTACGGCAGGATTTAACACTTAAAAGGATGTTTTAATTTAGACACTGGACATTGGGCACTGAGCATCAGGCTGTTAAAAATCGGCAGTTTTTATTGCCGGTCGCGATTGCCGGGAGCCGGGAGCGCTGAATTTCATTCTTCCGTCAAGTCCAGGATCATTATTTTTTGCCAGATTTTAGCGGCCATGCCTTGTGTAAGCGTTTCGAGGTCGTTCACACTTTCCAGCACGACCGGGTCGTCGATGGTTTGGGCGAAGAGGGCCGCAACTTTGCTGTTAAGCGCCAGCATTTCCGAGCAATAGTCCAGGTAACGGGTGAGTTGATGGCGGGTAAACGTTCGCTCCGGCGAAGCTTGTGTCTCGGTAAATGTCGACAACAAATAAGCCGGGTCTTTGGTGAGTTGGTGCATGTCCACCACGTGCGCGATGCTGCGCAGCTGGTGCAATGCCGCAAGCGCAGCGCGCCGTTTGATACGGGTTTCCAGGCCGACGAGTGAATACAAAGCAAGCCCCAGAAATATCAGCTCATTGATAGCCGACTCGGTGGATTGCAGCAGGTCGTGTACACCCTCCGGATTGAAAGAAAAAAGTCGGCCCAATTGTATCAATGCCCACGCCGCCAGGCCGGCGAGCAAGACGGCGGCGGCGTACGCGGCGATGCGTACCGGCCAGATCGGCGTCTCCAGCCGCAATGCCAGCATTTCAGATTTATGCGCTAATAAGCGAAATTCGGCACACACCCTCGACAGGCCCGAATCCGGGAAACGCTGGCTGATACGTGTTTCCAGCCGCTCGATGGTTTTCAAAATCAGCGCTGCATTGAGCTGGGTAAACTTGCCGGCGTCGGTCGTTTTTTGTCTGAAAGGAAAAAGCACCGGATCAAAATCAGTTTTTCCGAACCTCGACGGCCTGGAAAACCTTGCCGGTTTTGCTTTCCAAAGCGACGATGTATGCCCCGATGGGTTGGTCGGCTATGGAATACGTCTGACCGGGCGCGGCGGTAAAAATTGCTACCTGGCGACCATCGATCGAAAAAACACGGACACGGCTCACCTCGTCGGCGTTTTCCAGCGAGAAGGATTCCACCACCGGGTTGGGGTAGAGTTTCACATTGGCAGCAGGCAATTGTTCATGTGTGCCGGAAGCTGCCGAGTTGAACACATAATAGCTGTACTGTGGATTGTTCGGGTCGGCCAGGTCGGTGAACTTTAATTGAACGATTCCGCTGGCGTCCTGATCCAGGTCTTTCAACAGGTGAACAATCATCGGAATGGTCGTATCAGCCGTCAGTATAAAAGTGTGGGTATCAATCCAGGATGCAAAACAGGCAACAGGGTCGCATATTTGTGTCTCTAAGGTATCCGGATCCATGCTGATGATCGTGCGCTCCCATTTGATATCCCGGTTGGTGCTCGTGAGATTGGTCATCAGGTTGTGCGCTTCGATGTCCGTGTTGTCCAATTCAACAGGCGTGTAAACAGTGTCGGGGTTCATCTGGAAGGTCGCCTGTGCGAAGGCAGCAGTGGCGAAAAGGGAGAAGCAGAGTAAAAGTAATTTTTTCATAAGCAAAATGTCGCTGGTTGGCAGGTTTCACAAAATTTATACAAAGGTACGACGAAGCAGCGCAACCCTTCCCTATTTTTGTTCTGTTAAACGGTTTTTTCTTGAAAACTGAACAATTTTAGCAAAATAACCATGAAAATACATTCGGCGCTTACGCTTATGATTGTTTTGTCGGTTCGCCTTTCGGCACAATTGCAGCCGGGCGACACAGCGCCGGATTTCAACGTACAGGACATCGGGGGGCAATCGTGGCACCTGTACGAACTGCTCGGGCAGGGTAAAATCGTCGTGCTCGAAATCGGCGCCACCTGGTGTCAGCCCTGTTGGGCCTATCACAACGGCCATGCCCTGCAGGAACTTTATGAGGCGCACGGCCCCGAAGGCGACAACAAATTACAGGTCTTTTTCGTGGAAAGCGACCCGGATACCAATCTCGATTGCCTGTTTGGCCAGTCAGGTTGCAACGAGTTCACTCCGGGCAATTGGGTGGCGGGCACCACCTATCCCTACATCGACAATGCCGCCATCGCCGATACTTTTCAGGTGGGTTATTTCCCCACTATCTATATCATTTGCCCCAACAAAAAAACATACCAGGTAGGGCAATTGAATGCCGACGAATTGTGGAGCAAAGCCTCGGGCTGTCCGGTGGCTTCCGGCGCAAACAACGCAGGCATTTTTAACTACGACGCGGGCACCGGACTGCGCGAGATTTGCGAAAGTTTGGAGGTGCAACCCTCGTTTTCGCTCATCAACCTCGGTACCAATCCGCTTATTGCAGCCACGTTTACCCTGCAATGGAACAACAACCAGGAACAAACAAAACAATGGTACGGCAACCTGCCGCTTTATGGCGAGGCCATCGTTACCTTCGATCCCTTGCCGCTCAACAGCCCCGGCACACTCAAAACGACGCTTGCCTCGGTCAATAACAATGCGGGCGACGATGATTTTTCAAACAACGTGTACAACGATCTTTTCACGACCGCGACCCAATTCAATAACCAGCAGATCATCCTGAAAATCAGAACCGACAACTACGGCGCCGAAACGTATTGGGAACTGCGCGACGAGGAAGAGAATGTGCTGTATCAGGGAGGCAACAGCAACGTGGGCCCCGATGGAGGCGGCTCATACGGCAATACTGTGCCCGGACCGGGCGCTTATGCCAGCAATATTCTGATCAACAAAACGCTGACCCTGCCGGCGGACGGCTGTTATTCGCTGCTCTTTGTAGATGCCTACGGCGACGGAATGTGCTGTGCGTATGGCAACGGCTACTACAAACTTTACAACGGCGACAACCCGGCGGTGCCCATTCTCACAGGCGGCGAATTCGGATCGACGGAGCAGCGGGGGTTCAGTGTGGAAAGCACGACGGGGACTTTTGTTCCGGAAAACGACTTTGCAGGCCTCGGGATTTTCCCCAATCCTGCCTGCGACCGGCTCAGCCTGGAATTCTCACTTGCATCGACATCCGTCGTGTCGGCTACCGTTTTTAATTCGCTCGGGCAAACCTTTTACCGGTTTGTTCCTCAACAACTTGCACCGGGTGAGCACCGGTGGCCGTTCCGGGTAAGCGGCTGGCCCACCGGGACGTATTTCATTCATCTGCAGGCCGGAGGTCATCAGCGCATCCGGCGTTTTCAGGTGGGCGAATGAATTAAAAATCCGACGTAATCAACAGGTCCAGATTTGTACTTTTCAACTGAAACCGCTCGCCGAGGTAGGCGTTCGTGAGGCAACCTTTGTAGGTATACACCCCGTTGCGCAACCCTTCGTGGCTGGTAATCAGGGGCAAAATGCCGCCCGATTCGGCTCTTAAAAGCAAGGAAGTCAGAATATTACTAATGGCATCCGAAGCGGTGCCGGCCACCCGCGAAGGGATATTCGGCACGCAATAGTGAATCACGCCGTGTTTGACAAAGGTCGGTTTGTCGTGCGTCGTTGCCTCCGAAGTCTCGAAGCAGCCGCCCTGGTCGATGCTCACATCCACGATAACCGAACCGGGCTTCATGCGTTGCACGATGTCGTCCGAAACCAAAATCGGCGAGCGCCCCTGCGGTGAGTGCACCGCGCCGATGGCTACATCGGCGTTCAGCAATTGTTCTTTCAGGTGCACAGGATTCACAACCGAAGTATGAAGTTGGCGGCCCACCTGATTTTGCAGGCGCATCAATTTGTAAACGTTGTTGTCGAAAATACGCACTTCGGCGCCAAGTCCGAGTGCCGTCCGGGTGGCAAACTCAGCCACTACGCCCGCTCCGAGTATCACCACTTTGGCCGGAGGCACGCCCGCTATGCCGCCGAGCAACACCCCTTTTCCGCCCCGCGCCGTTGCCAGCAGGTCGGCAGCGATCAAAATTGCGCTGATACCGGCAATTTCGCTCATCACGTGTACGATGGGGTACATCCGCGTCTGGTCGTCGCGGATGTATTCCATGGCAAGCGCGATGACCCGTTTTTTTTGCAGTTTTGCAATGTATTCCTGGTTGAGCAGCGGCAGGTGAATCGGCGAAATCACTACTTGATTGGGACGCATCAGGTCAATCTCTTCAAGCGTCGGCGGCCCCACTTTCAGCAGTACATCGGCCTGAAATACGGCCTCCCGGGTGTGCGCGATTTCAGCGCCGGCCTCCGAATAGTCGTGGTCGCTGAACCTTGCTTTTTCCCCTGCGCCCGCCTCCACCACCACCCGGTGGCCATGCGCAGTAAGTGTCGATACCGAATGCGGCACAAGCGCCACCCGGTTTTCCTGTAAAGTCGTTTCTTTCGGAATTCCGATAAACAATCGCTGGTGCTTCGGTTGCACCTGAAGCATTTCAGTTTGTGTACGCGGTATGGAGAGGGTTTCCATTTATGAACAGTTGTCGGTTATTGGTTATCGGTTATCAGTTCTTGGTTGTCGGTTTCTGGTTATCGGTTATTCGTTAAATTATTACATGATTTCACGAACCGATAACTGATAACCAGCAACCAGGAACCGACAACTAATAACCAATAACCGACAAAATTAGGATACGCCGGGAAATTTCTCCCGTTATTTCGATTCGAATTTTTACCGCATCGTCCGGAAGCAGCGGTTCGGCCAGTTGCGGCCACTCGATCACACAGTACCACGGATCGTACAACATATCCTCTATCCCGATGTCCAACGCTTCCTGCAGTGACTTCAGCCGGTACAAATCCAGGTGGTAAAACAACGACACGGAGCCGTCTTTTTCCAGATAACTGTATTGATTCACGAGTGAAAATGTCGGGCTGGCGGTCGTTTCGCGCACGCCAAGGTAACGGCAAAAAGCGTTTACGAAGGTCGTCTTGCCCGCGCCCATGTCGCCGTACAGCGCAATTTTGCGCCTGCCGGCGAGCGCATCGATGACTTTGGGAATGCAGGCATCGAGTTCCGGGAGTGAATGAATGATGATTTCCATAAAAGGGGTGCAAAAATATAATTATCACCTTAATTTCCGCTGAAAACCCGGAATTTCGCCACCCAATGAAATATTCCATTTCCGACATTCAAAAAATCACCGGCGCTGTGTGGCTGCAACAAACAGCGCCGGACACTGCGGTAGAGCAGTTGCTGCTCGACAGCCGCCAGATCGCGGCGCCTACCTTTGCTTTGTTTTTCGCATTGCCGGGTGAGCGCCACGACGGGCACCGCTATCTCGCCGATCTGTACAAAGCGGGTGTGCGCCAATTTGTTGTGAGTCAAAATATTGACGTCAAAAACTTCCCGGAGGCGAATATCCTGCAGGTCGAAAACACCCTCTATGCGCTGCAATCGCTGGCGGCTTTTCACCGCGCACAATTTCAAATTCCTGTGGTCGGCATCACGGGCAGCAACGGCAAAACGGTGGTAAAAGAGTGGCTCTGGCAATTGCTTGCCCCCGATTTCAACATCGTGCGAAGTCCGAAGAGTTACAATTCGCAGGTAGGCGTACCGCTCTCCGTGTGGCAAATGCAACCGGAACATACGCTGGCATTGTTCGAGGCGGGCATTTCACGACCCGATGAAATGAAACGTTTGGCTCGTATTATCCGCCCGACCATCGGCATTTTTACCAACATCGGGCCGGCGCATCGCGAGGGTTTTTCTTCAAAACTTCAAAAAGTGGAGGAAAAAATGCGCTTGTTCGACAGCGCCAGCGTGTTGATCTACTGCGCAGACCACGAACAAATTGCTGCCGCTGCTAAAACATGGGAAGAACGAGCAACCAGTAACCAAGAACCAGGAACCAAAAACCAAGAACCAGGAACATTCTCCTGGTCGAAAGAAGGCAAACCCGCCGATTTGCACATCACGGATATTGAAACGCTGCCGGATGGAAGTACACGAATTTCGGGTGTTTTCGACGTTAAATCCTCCCCCCTACCCCCCTCCAAAGGGGGACATGTAGAGACCACAAGATCGTCGATCGCAGGTCGGAAGTCGGAAGTCGTCATCCCTTTTACCGATGCAGCTTCCATCGAAAACGCCATCCATTGCTGGGCATTGCTGCACCTGCTGGGCATTCCGCAGGAACAAACAGCGGCTCGCATGCGGCGCCTCGAACCCGTGGAAATGCGCCTCGAACTGAAAGCCGGCATCCATCGCTGCACGCTGGTCAATGACTTTTACAACAATGACTTATCTTCGCTTCGCATTGCTTTGCAGTTCGCGGCGCAACAGGCACGCGCAGGAAAATTCACGCTGATTCTCTCCGACATTTTACAAAGCGGGCAAGCGGTGGGGCAACTGTACGAAAAAGTGGCGGCGGCTATGTCGGCGCAAAACGTGACAAGGTTAATCGGCATCGGCACGTCGATTCCGGCGATCCGGGAAAAACTGCCGCCGGGTTTCGAGGCGGTTTTTTACCCGGATACCGAAGCGTTTTTGCAGGATTTCCAAAATATGGACTTTCGCGATGAATTGGTGCTGCTGAAAGGCGCCCGGCCCTTCGCTTTCGAGCGCATCGCCCGCCGCCTGGAGCAAAAAGCGCACAAAACCGTGTTGGAAGTTAATCTGACGGCATTGATCCACAACCTCAACGTTTACAATCGTTTGTTGCGCCCGGGCACCAAAATGCTGGCAATGGTGAAAGCCTCGGGGTACGGAAGCGGCTCGGCGGAAGTGGCCAAACTGCTCGAATTCCACAAAGTCGATTACCTCGGCGTGGCGTACGCGGATGAAGGCATCGAACTCCGGCACGCGGGTGTGAACCTGCCGATCCTTGTCCTGAATCCCGAACCCGCCAGTTTCGACGCGCTCTACCGCTACCGCCTCGAACCCGAAGTGTACAGCCTGCCGCTGTTCGACGAACTTGCCCGTTTTGCAGGAAAAGAAAAACACCTTGCCGCTCACCTCAAATTAGACACCGGGATGCACCGCCTCGGTTTTGAACCGGACGATATGCCCGCACTTGCCGACCGGTTGAAGCGGTATCCCAACATCGAAATCAGGTCGGTTTTTTCCCACTTGTCGGCCAGTGACGCGCAACAGCACGACCAGTTCACCCACCGGCAGGCGACGGCGTTCAAGGCCATGTTTGAACAAATAAACGCTGCGCTCGGGTATGCACCGCTGCGCCACATCGTCAACACCGGCGGCATCGCCCGTTTTCCGGAGTACCATTTCGACATGGTGCGGCTGGGTATCGGGCTGTATGGTATCGATTCGAGCGGTCTGCAGGACCAACTTCGTGTGGTGAACACACTCAAAGCGACCGTCAGCCAGGTGAAAACCATACCACCCGGCGATACGGTGGGTTACAACCGCAACAGCGGCGTGCTCGACCGCAGCCGGCGTATTGCCACCATCAGTATCGGTTACGCCGACGGCTTGCTGCGGTTGGCCGGCGGCGGACGTTATTCGGTGCTGCTGCGCAACCAGTCAGCGCCGACCATCGGCAACATCTGTATGGACATGACGATGGTGGACGTGACGCACATTCCCGCCGTGCAGGAAGGCGACGAAGTGATCGTTTTTGGAGAAAAACCATCCGTGCAGGAATTGGCGCTTTGCCTGCAAACGATCCCGTACGAGGTGTTTACGAATATATCGGAGCGGGTGAAAAGGGTGTATTGGCAGGAGTGAGGCAGTTGGCAGTGGCAGTAGCAGTAGCGGTGGGCAGTAGCAGTGGGCAGTGGCAGTAGCAGTTGGCAGTAGCAGTTGGCAGTGGCAGTTTCGGTGGATGATTTGTTGTTTTTGGAATTAAATTTACCTTTGCGGCGTTTGATCCGGGAGTGGCAAAACTGCTGACTGCAACTGCCACTGCCAACTGATCCGGGAGTGGCAAAACTGCTGACTGCAACTGCCACTGCCAACTGTAATAAAGGGCTTGTAGCTCAGGTGGTTAGAGCAGCTGACTCATAATCAGACGGTCGCGGGTTCAATTCCTGCCAGGCCCACTTTGAAAATCAACGACTTACGCGACTTGGGTTCGTGTAGGTCGTTTTTATTTGCATACGGTTTACATACATTTGGATTTATTTGCCTTAAAAAGGCGAAATTTTGAAGCCGGTTTCGCATTGTTTGCCGTTTCGTCGCTTGGCAAAGTGCTTGCAAGACACCAGTTTTAAAAAACAAAAAATATTTGTTGTTATCAAATCGAAACAAATACATTTGCAAAATCGTTTACCTTTTTCGTAAACAAAAAATTCAGTTGATTGGATTTTTCGTTTGATAATAAGAAATTAGCCAAGCGTCTTAGCGACCCTTCGGAAACCGTCAAAGCCTTCGGGATGACGACAGCCAAACGTATCCATCAACGATTGCAAGAATTCGGAGCGGCAAGAAACTTGGAGGAAATCAGAAGTTTGCCCGCAGCAAATTGCCATGAATTGAGCGGAAAAGAAAAAGGAATTTTGGCTGTGGACGTGTCGGCTAATTACCGTTTACTTTTCAAACCCGCGAAAGAGCCTCCTCCCATTAAAGATGACGGCGGATTAGATTGGTCATCTGTGACCGAAATAATGTTTCTTGAAATAAAAGATTATCACTGACATCAGCATCACTAAGAAATACCTAAACATCAATTTCATGGCACTGAATCACAAACGAAATCTTGAGTTAGCCCGTGAAATGCTTTCGCCACCGGGCGATACCATACAGGAAACCATTGACAAACTTGAAATGAACCAATACGAATTGGCTGAAAGGATGGGCAGGCCGGTAAAAACTATAAACGAAATAATCAAGGGAAAGGAGGCCATTACTCCAAATACTGCCATACAATTAGAACGAGTTTTGGGTATTAAAGCTGAGTTCTGGCTCGAACGGGAACGTCAATACAGGCAAGCATTAGCCGAAATTGAACATGAGGAAAAACTCGAGAAATGGGAACCCTGGCTCTTAAATTTTCCAGTTAATGAAATGATTAAACTTAACTGGATTACTCGAATACAATCTCGGCCACTTACTGTTGATGTAATGCTTTCTTTTTTCGGAGTAGCCACACCTGAAGAGTGGAAATCCGTTTACATCGGCGAACAATTACAGGCTTCCTACTATCGTATCTCTTTGGCACACGTTACTGAACAGGGTGCGCTTTCTGCCTGGTTGCGGAAAGGTGAATTGCAGGCGAAAGAATTGGAACTGAAACCATATAATCGAAAATTATTTATTGAGAATCTTGTTAAAGTTCGCAAACTTGCCCAAAAGCATCCCGCAAATTTCAAAGAGCAATTACAAGAACTGTGTGCCGAAGCGGGAGTAGCAGTAGTTTTTACACCTTCCCTGCCTAAAACGAATGTCAGCGGCGTAGCAAGGTGGATTAACAACGGCAATACGCCATTGATTCAACTTTCCGGGCGTTACAAATCAAATGACCATTTTTGGTTCACCTTTTTTCACGAGACAGGCCATATTTTAAAGCATGGAAAAAAAGACTTCTTCATCGAAGGCATTGAAGGATTTGATTTAGATGTGGAAAAAGAAGATGAAGCCAACCAATATGCGGCAAACTATTTGATTCCCGCCAGGGACTTTCAAACTTTTGTTGGTAAAGGAGATTATTCGGAAACTGCGATTCAACAATTTGCTGAACAGGTTGAAACACACCCGGCTATCATTGCAGGGAGGTTGTGCCATGACCACTTCATTCATTTTAGCCTTGCACAACAATTCAGAATTAAAGTGGACATCTTTTCATAACCGTTGCTCTATTACGAAATGCTCAAATACAAATCGGTGTTAATACTTTGGGCTAATATCCATTGCAGTTGTGGCGACGGAATGCCCATCAGACTTGCAACCAACATGCACGATTAGCGCCTCTCTCCATTTCGTCGTATAGCAGGGAGACAGCCGGTTTTGTTGGGTGAGCCGGGCGCTGCCCCCGATTGTTTGCGCAGCAGTCCTGATTGTGTTCCGTCCAAACCGCGTGTTCAGGGAATCGAGGGCCGACATGAGCCGGTCGTGTTTGGCGAGGTCTACCGCGTTAAACAGCGACGTTTGTTCTCCGGCGTTTTGGTGGATCAATCCGCCCAGCAACACTCCCGCCCGTTTGTAGCGGTATCCTTCCCGGAAGATTTTGCCCAAAGCGAATTTGGCGGCTTTCACCAAAAGCAACGTGCTGTTGGTCGGTGTGGTAAACGAGACGGTAAACGAACGGGAATATTGTGGCTCCATGTAGGCAATATCATTCGTCTGAATATAGGCGGTCAGGATCGCGGCGCTGCTTTGTTGCCGGCGCAACTTTTCACCGCATCTTGCGGCAAAATCGGCAACCGCTTCGCCCAATTCGTCCTTTGTGGTCAGCGAATGCCGAAAGGTGCGGGTTGTGCCGACATTTTTTTTGTTTGGAATATCCGTTTCGATACTGATGCAGGGTTCGCCCTGCAATTCCTTTTTGATACGCAGCCCGACAACGGTTAAATGTTTGCGCACCCATGCGTCATTTGCCTGCGCAAAATCGTAAGCCGTTTTTATCCCGTGTCGTTGCAAAAAGGCGGCGTACCGGCTGCCGATGCCCCACACGTCGTCCACAGCTACGGTTCGCAGTTCGGCGTCCCATTCCCCGGTCAACACCCTGCAGCCTTCGCCCTGGGTTTCCTTCTTTGCCAAGCGGTTGGCAATCTTCGCCAAAACTTTAGTCGGCGCTACCCCGACAGAAACCGGCACACCCACCCACCGCCAAACCGTCTGCCGGATGTTCCGGGCGTGTGTCGCAAGGTCGAAACGCTCCATACCGCCGAAATCCAAAAACGATTCGTCCACGCTGTAAATCTCCATCGCCGGGGCAAACTGCCGAAGGGTATTCATTACCCGGGCCGACATATCGCCGTACAGCGCGTAGTTGCTCGAAAAGACCTGCACCCGGTTTTTCCGTATCAATTCCCGGATTTCAAAAAGGGGTTGCCCCATGCCGATTTGAAGGGCTTTGGCTTCTTCCGAACGGGCGACAACGCAGCCGTCGTTATTGCTCAAAACGACAACCGGTTGCCCCCGCAAGGCAGGGCAAAACACCCGTTCGCAGGAAACGTAGAAGTTGTTCACGTCAACTAAGGCGACCATTTCAGGGCTTTTTAATGACGTAAGTGACAACACCCCAGATGGTCAGTTCGTCGCCTTCCTGAATTTCGATGGGGGCAAAGGCGGGATTGGCGGGCAAAAGCCGGATTGTTTTGCCCTTTCTTTCGATGCGTTTTACTGTGAAATCGTTGTTCAAAACGCACACGGCAACCGCCCCGTTGATTGGCTCTAAGGAGCGGTCGACCAACACAAAATCGCCGTCGTCGATGCCGTCGCCCTGCATGGAATCGCCCCGGATCCATATTCCGAAAGTCGCATCGGGATTGCGTATCAGTTCCGTATTCAGGTCGATACGGGACTGGAAATAGTCGTCGGCAGGCGAGGGGAAACCGGCGCAAACTGTGCCGTCCACCTGGATTATGTATACTTCATTGGCTTGTGAGAGGGCAAAAAGCCGCAAATCGGCTAAGGAATCGTTTTTCCTTTCCGGTCTCATAAAATATGTTTTGAGCGGCAAATAAAACTCAAATTGTTTTTAAAATCGCCAAAACAAAATATTTAAAACACATATTGTTTTTGTGAATTTTCATTCGCCGGACGGCGAAGGGGAAACAGGCAGCAGCAAATATAAAATGTGCAATGTGCAATGCCCAATTTTCAATGTCCAATGACTTACGAGACACCCACACTAAAATCCTCACTCCGTATGCAGCGCCTTCACCGGATTCGCCATCGAAGCCCGCAGCGACTCATAGCCGACCGTGATGATCGTGACCAGTGCGATCACGCCAATCGCGCCCGCAAAAACAAGGAACGAGAGCGGCGCCCGGTACTCGAAGTTATTGAGCCAGCGCGTAGAAAGGAACAGCGCAACCGGAATGCCTACGATGCAGCCGATCAGCAGAATTTTACCAAAAACCCGAAGAAGCAGGAGCAGAATTTGCCCGTTGCTGGCGCCCAGCGTTTTGCGGATGCCGATTTCCTTGATGCGCTGCCGGGCAAGGAAAGCCGCCAGCCCGTACAGTCCCACGCAGGTAATGAGCAAAGCCAGAATGGAGAATTGCCGGCTGAGTTGCGCGATTTGGGTTTCGTTCTCGTACATCCTTCCAAACTCTTCATCCACAAACCAATAGTCAAAACCAAAGTCGGGGAAAACCTGTTTCCACGCTTTTTCGAGCGAGGCGATTTTTTGCCCCATGTTGCGCGCCGGCAGCCGGACGTGGATGATGCGGTCGAGCCGGTGCGGCATGGGCGAGATGGCGAGCGGCTCTATTTTGTGGTGCATGGAGCGGTAGGGGAAATCCTCTACCACGCCGATGACGACACCGCTGATCGGGGCACGAGTAGAATCGGGCGGACCGAAGCCCATCGAAAAATCAGGCCGGATAATGGTTTTGCCGACGGCGGTTTCCGGAGTCAGGTTCAGGGCGCGCACGGCGGTCTGGTTGAGCAGCACGGCGCTGGAATCCGCCACGCGGCTGTGGTCGAAGTCGCGGCCGGCGATGATCTTCATGTTGAAGGTTTTGGGGAAATCGAAATCGCCATTGAGTTGGAACCACTCGCGTTTTTCGGCGCCCACTTCGGGGAATTGCATTTCCATGTCGAGGGGGCCGAAAAATTCGAGGCGTGGCAGGTGGTTTGCGAGTGTGACCGATTGAATTTCAGGGTCCTGCAGAATCAGGTTTTTGAAAGTTCCGTATTTGTCGTTCGTAGCCGGGCCGGTGAATCCGCCGTAACGGATGGACAAAATTTGTTTGCCCGCCTCATTGAGTTTTGAATTGCGCATGAGGTTCATCTGCTGCACCACCACCACCGAACCGACCAAAAGTATGATGGCTACGCTGAACTGCACGGTCGTTAAGAATTGCCGGAACGTGTTGGAGCCTTTGCGGAAAGCGAATTTGCCTTTGAGCACCGTTGCCGGTTGAAAGCCCGACACGAACATCGCCGGGTAACTGCCCGCCAGCAGTGTCACCAGCACGACGATGCCGCCGGCGATGAGCAACATTTGCCCGCTGAACAGGTGCGCGATGGAGAAGTTTTTGCCGGTCACGTCGTTGAACGGCGACAGGAAAATCATCGCCAGCAACAACGCAATCACCATCGCACCCAGCACCATCAGGAAGGATTCGGCCATGAACTGAAAAAACAACTGCCGCCGCACCCCGCCGAAGGTTTTGCGCAAGCCGATTTCTTTGGCGCGGTTGACCGAGCGCGCCGTTGCCAGATTGATGTAATTGATGCAAGCCACCACCAAGATCAGCAGGGCGATGGTGATAAATATCGAGATGTATTTGCGGTCGGCAGATTTGTGGCTGGTCGACCAGTCCACCTCCTGGTCGAAGTGGACATCGGTGAGTTTGCGGATAATCGGTCCCCCCTTGAGTTCGGGCGCGAAACGCTGGATGATGGCGTTCGTTTTTTGTTGCAAATCATTTTCAATAGCAGTGATTTGAGACGCATCGCGGCAAACGAAAAATGAACTGACAAAATAGTTTTGATTCTCGCTGTCCCCCATCGAAGTATTCAGCAGGTTTTCCAGATTCGGCACGGCAGGTTTCAACGCCAGGATGTTACAAATGTACTTGGGGTGGACGTGCGTATTCGACGGAAAGTCCTCGTACACCGCGGTCACCATCATGTCGAGTTTTTGCCCGTTGGTGGTGAAAACGTGTGAAATGTTGAGGACTTTATTGACGGGGTCTTCCGAACCGAAAAGTTCTTTGGCTGCGCTTTCGCTCAGCATCATGCTGTTCACCTCTTTCAAAGGAGACTCCGGCGTGCCTTTTACTATCTTGATTTCCAAAATATTGTACAAATCCGTCTCCGTCCAGATGATGTCTTCGGTCAGTATCTTTTTGTCTTTCGGGACATAATGTATCGTGGTCGGCATCCCGTCGGCGGTGTAACCTGCGATGTGCTCGATGCCCGGGTAGGTGTTTTTGATGTAGTTGTCCCAGCCGGCAGGTGAGCCGCCGAAGGCATCTACCTCGCCATTGGGTCTGGTAATGCGCATCCCCAGGCGGTAGGTGTGTTCGGCATCCGGGTGGTAGGTGTCGAAGGTGAGCTCGTCGCGCACATACATCAGGATAAAAAGCGCCGCTGCAAGGCCGATGGAGAGGCCGATGGTGTTGACGAGGGCGTAGCCGCGCTGCCGGGCGATGTTGCGGCCGGCGAGTTTGAAGTAGTTGAGAATCATAGCTATGATGTTTTTGTTGTTTGGATCAACCGTGCTTATCACCCCCCTGCCCCCCTCAAGGGGGGACTTGAACGCGGCTACGCCGCTCAAGCCCTACGTTTTCGGTGCGTAGTGTAGCGTGTCCCCCCTTGAGGGGGGCAGGGGGGTGATAAGCAGAAAACGTTCGTTCAAAGAAATTGCCTTGAACAAACTGAAAGACAACGATTTCGACTGAAGGCTGTATGCGAGCGAGTGTTGGATGGTTTATTCACTCCTAAGCGATTCCGCCGGAGCCGCCGTCGCCGCTTTCCAGATTTGCGAACCAATCATCAGCAGACCCAAGGTCATGAGCAATACCACGCCGCTTCCCAATTCCACTACGCCGAGGCGGATGCGAAAAGCGAACTGGTTGAGCACCACCGAATCGAAAAGAAAATACACGGGTGGCAGGGCGATGACTGCGGCCAACAGCAACATTTTTACAAAACCCTTCGACAGCAGCGACATCAATTGCCATTGCGTCGCCCCGAAGATTTTGCGGAGGGTGACTTCCTTGAGCCGGGTTTCCGTCGTGTAAACCGCCATGCCCAGCAAGCCCAGACAGGCAATCGCGATGGCGATGAAGGCGAGAAAACCGAAAATGCGGACACTGTTCACCAAAAAACTGTAGGTCTCCTCGATTTGGGTTTCAAAAAACTTCGCTTCGAAATCCCGGCCTGTCGCCATTTTGTCCCAAGTTTTGCCGAGCGTCGTCATGGTGGCGGTCATGTCGGTGCTGCTGATTTTCAGGTTGGCGTGGGCGAATTCCTCCGGCTCGTAGCGAAAAAAGAATTTGCCGATAGGCTCTTCCAGATGTTGGTAGTTGAAGTCTTTCACCACGCCCACGATGCGGTGCGGCAAGTCGCTCACGAGCACAATCTGGTCGAGCGCCTGCTGCGGCGACCATTGAAAAGCGTCGGCAAAACGCTCGTTGACGAGGATAAATCGCTCCGCCGCTTGCGGCATTTTTTCGGGAAAATTTTGCCCGCTCGCCAACTCAATCTCATGATTATTTAAAAAATTGCGGTCAACCGACATACAATAGGCCACCAGCGAATCCTGCATATTTTGCGCCTGCACCCATGCGGCTTGCGAACTGCCTGTGCCGGGAATCAGCGAGGAAAACGACAGCTGCCGCACTTCCGGAATCAGAGAAAATTCGTGTTGAAAACGCTGATAGTCGGCGCCCTGCAACTGCACGTTCAGGATGTTTTCTTTGGTAAATCCCATGTTGTGCGACAGCGCGAAGCGGTATTGCCGGTAGGCTATCGTAGCGCCAAGAATAAATGCCAAACAGATAACGAACTGAAACACAATCAAAGCCTTGCGCAAACTGACTCTTTTCAGCAAACCCTGCGACAGGCTGTTTTTGACCAAACTAACGGGATTCATTTTTGACAAAACTAGCGCCGGCACAAAGCCTGCCATTACACCTGTCAGCAAGGCGAAACCCACGAAACAAAGCAGCAGCACGGGCGACAGTTCAAGGTCGAGCATAGCGTGTCCGCGCGGGATGGCTTCTAAAAACCCGGATTTGATAAACTGAAAAATCGCCACGCCCGCGATGAGCGCGAATACCGAAAGCGTCATGGCTTCCGCCAAGAATTGCCCGAAAATCTGCCGCCGGGAAGCGCCTATCACTTTGCGGACGCCGATTTCCCGGCTTCGCCGGATGGCCCGCGCCAGCGAAAGGTTGGTATAGTTGAAACAGGCGGACAGCAGTACCACCAACGCCAGCGAAGAAAGCACCACCAATGCCACCGGGTGCATCTTTGGACCGATTTGGTCGCTCAAATCCCGGCCCGGCACAATCGCCGTGAGCGGCTGGAGCGAAAACCGCGCAGAGTAATCCTCCAATTGGCTATATCTTTCTTCAGCCACGCGGTTCAGCACGTCTTCAATTGGTTTTGGCGAACTGCCCGGCTGCAGGAGCAGGTATATGTAATAGAGTTGCGTCTCCGTCCAAGTCTCAGAGGCGGGGTAAATATTTTCCTGCCGTTCCAATGCAGCGACCGTGCTGAAAGAGCCGAGCATTTCAAATTGCAGGTGCGAGTATTTCGGGATGTCGTCCAACACGCCGGTCACTTTGAACAAGCCCAAATCGCCGACCGCTATTTGCTCGCCGAGAGGGTTTTTCCCGTCAAAAACTTTGTCCATCGTTTTCCGGGTGATGACGACGGAAAACGGCTCGCGCAGCGCCTCGTCCGGGTCGCCGTAAAGCATTGGAAATGAAAATATTTTCAAAAAACCGGGGTCGGCGAAATGGCCGTTCAGAGGCAGTTTTTTTTCGTTCGCCGTCGCCTCTCCGCCAAAATAACGCCGCACCCGCACCACTTCTTCCACCCCTCCGGCGCCAGCCCGCAAGTGTTCTGCCAACGGCAGCATGGTCGTGGCTTGGTCGTCGCGCCGGGCGCCATCCACCGTGTGCGAGATGACCCTGAAAATGCGGTCTTTGCGTTCGTGAAACTCGTCGAAACGAAGCAGGTCGGCCAGCATGGCGATGATTACCAGCCCCAGCGACATACTCGCCGCCAGCCCGACGAGGTTGATGCCTGAAAACAGGCGGTGGCGCAGCAGGTTGCGCAGGGCGATTTTGATGTAGTTTTGAATCATAGCCGTAAAGCCGACAGCCTGTCGGCACTACAATTCCCCATACCTCGTGCCGAAATGTTTACGGGTTGATTGCCAGGTTTTTAGAAAGGATAAAGATGCGGTGTTTTGTTCGGTATCGGACGAAGGGGTGTGCGAGAGCGGACGGGGAGCCTGCGCTATTCCTTCAACGCTTAATCTCCTGACCGATGAACAGCAGCGTATTCGTATGCGGGACTTCGATGTGCAGTTCCCGCATACCGTATTCGCGGTCGAAGGGTTCTCTGACTTTCAGCCCTTGCACTTTGTCTTGGATGGAAGCCCAGAGGCCGTCGAGGTTGTCCACCTCTAAGTAGAACTCCATTTGACCGATATCCTTGCCCGCCCGCAGGAGATGAATGGTGAGATTGTCCTTTTGATAGATGGCGTATTCGGGTGTGTCCATCACGGCAGCAAAGCCCAATACCTCCCGGAAGAACTGTGCCGTCTCCGCCAAGTGGAAGGAGGGAATCATGGGGCTGAGATAGAGGGCGCGGTACATGGGTGGGCGTTTTTGTTTTTACTAACTTAACGGGGTTGACGCTGTGCTACCCGGCGTTGGCCTTGCGGGTTGGCTGTTAGGCGGCATGGACAGCAAGCTGTTGTTACAGCACGATTTCTATTCATTTCTATCTCTCAATCTTTGAAGACCTCTCCACATTACACTCTTGTTCATGTGTGCTTTGTAATCGTCATAATCCTTGAATACATAGCATAATCTTCCATCTGCACCAGTGCTTTTAATTTTTTCCCATAGATTCATTCGTGTTTCTATAGAGCCAATTTGCTCATCAAAAGATGGTTTCCCGTCAAATGAGCTATATGTATTTGAAACCAAATAGCTTCCTTCTGGAAAATTCATTAATTGCGATTTTAACAATCTTCCGTTATAAATAGGTTTCCCTGCTGGTGCCTTTCTGCCAATTTTATTTATAGCCATTAATATTTTTTCCTTTACTTCATTAAGCCCATATTCAGTATTTGCTGCCATCTTCCCCGCAAGTAGAGGTGAATATTTCTTTATTTCATTGTAAGTGATTTTATGCCAAACAGGTAATAGCACCTTATCACCACCTATCTCTCGAGCAAATAGGCCATCAAGCTCAGATTTTGGCCAGTCTTTGGCAAAGAAATGATGACTTAATATCACAATCCCGAATTGAGATTGAGCCAATCCGGAATCGATTTTTTCTCTTAAACTATCGCCAATAAAAATTTCTGCTTCGTCAATCCAAACTGTTAATCCTGCTGCTGCCAACATATCACTTAATGGAAAGGCAACTTCCATTTTGTCTTCAGAAGCATGAGAAATAAAAACATCCCATAATAATTCACTCATTTCTTATTTTTTATGTGCTGCAACTACCATATTCCCGAAAACGGCTAAGTAAACCCGCATTGTGCCTTTACTTAGCCGTTTTCGGAAATATCGCCATCAACCGCACCGCCCTGCCCTCGTCATCCGACGGGTGCAGGGCGGTGCTATTTGGCTGAGGCAGTAGAAGTCATCGCAGGCGTTATTTCCTGCGGTCAAAAATAGGGCAACAATATTTTCCCGCCAAGAATATCGCCCGAAAAAAGTAATGCCATCGTGCAGTTGACCTTTTGAAAATTCCGTCGTTTCGGTTCTTTTGGCAAATGGCGGGAAGGAGTTTCGGGCGGTGATGTACTTTTACCGTCACCATTCATCAAACGAAATGCTTCATGCCAAATATCATCCAACCCTCCGACGACTACCAAAATCTCCTTCTCCGCATTTCGGAAACGTACACGACGGGGCAAGCAAAAGCCACGCAGGCGATTAACACGGCTTTGCTCACCACCTATTGGCAAATCGGGCAGCATATTGTCGAGTTTGAGCAGGGCGGCAAAGCCAAGTCTGTCTATGGAACTGCGTTGCTCGACCGTCTTGCCAAAGACCTCACAATCAAACACGGCAAAGGTTTCAGTCGAAGCAATGTGGTTTATATGCGGTTGCTGTATTTGCGTTACCCAATTGGTGAGAAGCCTTCTCACCAATTGAGTTGGTCGCACTACGTTGAGTTGATAAAAATTGACCTTGACCTTGAAAGACAGTTTTATGAAAAACAGGCGATTCTCGAAAACTGGTCTGTCCCGGAATTAAAACGACAGAAAAAAACCGCGCTTTTCCTGCGTCTCGCCGCCGGGCAGGACAAAGATGGCATCCTGAAACTCGCCGAACAGCCAGTTGTTCGTGTCAAAGTACCAGTTGTACTTGCCTGAGGTCGAGGAGTTGCGGGTGCGGTTAGAGGCAGTTTTGCGAGGGTGAAGATTGAGGATCACGTTTACGAAACTTCCAAAAGTTTCGCAAACGTGATTCTGCCGCTGCTATCCCGACTGTCAGTACGGGACTCCCTGCGGTTGCTGCCACTGCTACTCACTCCGCCTTCAACACCTCCGCCGGGTTCGTCCGCACGGCCTGCCGCACCTTGAAACCCACCGTCAGGGCGGAAATGAGGAACAAAGCGACGACGGCAAAAATCATCGTACGCACCTCCACGCCGACATTGATTTTGAAAATCAAATCCATCAGCAGTTTGGTCAAAAACCAGCCCGCATAGCAGCCGATGACGGCGGCGACGAGGAAAATCCAGATGTAGCCTTTGTTCACCAAGGCCATGATCTGCCGGGGCCGGGCGCCCATCACCTTGCGCACGGCGATTTCCTTCATTTTTTTCAACACCGTCAGCGACACAAGGGCGAACAAACCCGTGGCTGTCAGCAACATAGCGACGATGGCAAACCAGGAAAAAATGGTGGCGATGCTGCTTGTCACTTGTAATGCTTCTGCCGCCACTTCGTCCTGATAAAAACCCCGGAAAGGCTTGAGCGGAAACAACTTGGCCCATTCCGCTTTGGCCTGGTCGTAGGTGGAAGTCAGTTCGCCCGGCTTCGCCCGGATGATGACACGGAAATATTTGTCGGGGCGTACCAGGCGCATGGCCACAGGCTCCATCGGTTCGAACAGGTTGTCGGAATGAAAGTCTTGAAGCAACCCGACTACCGTGAATGCTATGGTATCGATGCGGACTTGTTTGCCAAGCGCCTCCTCGTCTTTCCAGCCAAATTGCCCGGCAAATTTTTGAGACACCAGCAAAGCGTTTTCGTAGTCCGATTCCATGCGCGGGTCGAAGGCGCGACCTGCCGCTATATGCAAATTCATCGTGTTCAAATAGTTATCGCCGACCTCCATGTAGTTTGTCTCGCGTTTTTCTCCTTCGGTCTCCGCCGTCATGCTTCGGTAGCCGAACCCGATGTGATGCAAAGTGCCGGCCACTTCCTCTATTCCGGGCAAATGCTGCACGGCGTTGCGGTAAGCCTCGTAGGTGTTGCGGTCGCTGACCGACACACCCATCACGTTTTTGCGGTCGTAGCCGTAGTCGTAGTTCTTTTGAAATGCTGCGTTTTGGGTAAAGGCCATCCCGGAGATAACCGTAATGAGCGACACAACCACCTGAAGGCCAAGCAATAAGCGGGAAAACAAGTTCGTGCCGCCAAATTTCACCGTGCCGCTGAATATCCGCGCCGGGTTGAAACGGCTCACATAAAAAGCCGGGTAAGCCCCCGCCAATAGTGTGGTGAAAATGAAAGTGATGACCAAAAAGACAATCAAAGTCGTGTCGTGGAGATAATCGGCGCCCACAGTAATCCCGTCGAACATACTGTTGAAAATCGGCAGCCACCAATGGTTGAACAGCATAGACAGGCCGATGGCCGCCACTACGATGGCCGCACATTCCAGCAACATTTGCCGCATGAGTTGGCCGCGTGTGCCGCCCATCACCTTGCGCACGCCCATCTCCCGCAGCCGCCGGTTGGAGCGGGCGACGGTGGTGTTGGCGAAATTGAGACAGGCCGAAAACAGGATGAGCAAGGCCAGCACAAAAGGGCCGTAGGTCGCCGAATCTTCGGGGCGCTGATACAATGAGTTGAAACTCATTTCGGTTATCCCGGCCATTTCCGACAGCGATTTCAAAGCAAAGCCCGTCACCTTCCAGTCTTTTCGCGCCGCGTTTTGGAGCGGGAGATATTTTTCAAAATCTTCGGCCAGACGCGGCGCGTCCGCCGGGTTCTGGATTTTGAAAAACACCGCGTCCAGAAACCACTTCCAGTCGTCGGATTGGACGAAGGAAGTGTCGCTAACTTTTTGATTGTCAAAGTGTGTAATAAAATTGAAGCGAATAGTGGAGTTGAGCGGCGGATTTTTCAAAACGCCTTTCACCGTGAGCGGCAGCGTAATTTTTTCACCTGTGAATAACACCAGCGTTTTGCCCAGCGGGTTTTCTTTTCCAAAAAACTTGGTCGCCATTTCTTCCGTCAGCAACACGGCGTTTTTGTCGCTCAAATCGTTGCTGCCCGCCACGAGCGGGAAATTGAAAAACTCGAAAAAAGCCGGGTCGGTGAAATGTACCTGCTGGCTGAACGGCTCGATTTGGTCGCCTTTGATGTCGGCGCCCCGGCTGTCCCAGCGCACGGCTTCGGCGATGCTGGCAAAATCCTGTTTAGCCGCCATGGCCACCGGCGAGGGGCAAAGCCCCTTTTCCCCCTCCATGCCGTCCCGGTAGACCAGTGCCCGGAAGATGCGCTCCCGGTCGGGGCGAAAGTCGTCGTAAGAAAAACTGAAACGGTAGGTCTGGTAAGCCCAAACGACTGCCGCGATGCCGATGCCCAAACCGACGATGTTGATGAGGGCGTAAAGGCGGTTGCGGTACAGGTTGCGGAGGGCGATGCGAAGGTAGCTGTGTAACATAGCGGTGTTGGAAACCTTCACTTTCACCACAATAAAAACGCCTTTGGAATTCGAAGTATGAATGACTTGAGCAGGCGTTTTTATTGTGGTGAAAGTGAAGGTTGTGTGTTTTAAAGTTTTCGTTTTAGCTATCCTCAAAATATTAGCATCTACAATGCCGGAAAAAACGCAATTGATATTCAGAGAGTTGGAAGGTTTTTTAACGTTTGTCGTGTTCATTTCTGGACACTGTTGTTCAGAAGCGGACAGGAACGGGCAACAACAATTAGCAAGAATGGACAAATACACCCGGTGAATTGCAGGCGAACTTTGTGTAAAATTAGCTATGAAAAGAAAAATGACAGCCCTGTTGCTCTCCGCGATGCCCGTATGCTGCATCGCGCAGGGCGGCTGGGTAAAAAACACCGATCCGGCCAATGCCGTCGCGCAATACACGACTATTCTCCCCTACGTCGGCGCAGCTTTTGTGGATATCAACAACGATCATTATCCCGACCTGTTCGCTGCGCCCAAAACGCTTTTTCTGAACAATGGCGACGGCACATTCGATCTCCTGACGCCCCTGAATTTCAATCCTTCGGCGGGAGGAGCATCAGGCGGCAGTTGGGCCGATCTGGACAACGACGGCGACAACGACTGCGCAGTGGCCGGCACCCCGTCGCGGATATTCCTGAACGAGGGCCAGGGTGTTTTTTCCAATGCGACCGCCCAGGCGCCCGGACTGACAAATTATGGCAGCTGGGCCTGTGCCATAGGCGATTACAACAAAGACGAGCAACTGGATATTATTTTTGCCCATGCCAACGGTTACCACCCCGGTCTGGCCTCGCCTTGTAAGTTTTATGTTCAGCCCGGTGCGCCGTTCAGCTTGCAGGCGGTTGGCGGATATCCCTTTACCACCCTTCTCAATACCTACACCAACCCATTCTGGAGCGACTACGATCTGGATGGCGACATGGATTTATTCATCGCAAGCGGCCCCGTCGTCATGGCCGGCCTCGACCCCTGCTACAAGAATATGAAAATGGAAACGGGGATGGATACCTTGGTGCAAATGACTGCCGAATTGTTCGCCACGCAACTGCAGGACGGCCAATGCTACAATTTTATCGACTACGACAACGACGGGGATTTCGATCTCTGCCTGACCAATTATATCAGCGCGCCGACTCGCTTTTTTAGAAATGATAGCGGCACATATACCCCGGTATCGACCCCATTTACCACCACTGCGACCAACCTTGCCAATTGCTGGGGCGATTATGACAACGACGGCGATCAGGATGTGATCATTACGAACGACAACGCCACTTCAAGATACTACCGGAACAACGGCACCGGGACATTCACGTACCTGTCTGGCGGTTTTTCGACGCCAACAGCGGTGTGCGGTATTACCAATGGCGATTACGACAACGACGGCGATCTCGACGTGTTCGTGAACGGCATCGGCAACAACGGCAACACCGGCTCCGTGGGTCTTTATATGAATCAAACGGTTGCGGGCGACCGCAATTGGGCCAGTTTCAAACTGACAGGAGTGACATCGAACAAATCCGCGATCGGAGCGATCATCCGGATGAAAGCAGTTGTCGGTGGCAATGCAGTGTGGCAACTGCGGGAAATCAACGCCCAAAATTCGTTTCAGGGTCAGAATGATCTGCGGGTGCATTTTGGGCTGAACGACGCTGAAAACATCGATTCGGTCGTCGTCCGTTGGCCTTCCGGACTGGTGCAATATTTCACGGGTTTGCCGGCCAACAATTTCTACACGCTGACTGAAGGTGAAGATATGCCTGTAGTTGCATTGGCTGAGCCGGAGCAAAGGCCCATGCTCCGGGTGTTTCCCAATCCGGTCGGAAACGGTGTGTTGCACATTCAGGTTTCGGAAAATATGCTGCAACTGACAATCCGGGATGCCGCGGGGAAACAGATTCTGCACCGGGATTTTGGCGACTCTGGTGTGGCGGAAGTACAGATTGAAACAGGGAACGATGAAATCCCACCGGGTTTGCTGATGCTCGAAGTCAGAACTGCAAGCGGCCGGTCGGTGCAAAAAGTTATCCGGCAATAACAGCCGACGGGCTTATGCCCAGTTCCCGCTTGAACGTTTTTGAAAAAGAAAACACATCGGCGAAACCGCAATCATAGGCGACCTGGGTAACACTCCTGCCGCCTGTTTCGAGCATTGCTTTTGCTTTTTGCAGTTTCAACCGGCACAACCACTTCATCGGCGATTGCCCAAAGGCTTCGCGGAAACTGCGGTGAAAATGATAGGGCGACAAGCAGGCGGCACGGGCGATTTGTTCTAATCGCAATTCGGAATTCCAGTGTTCGTACATCCATTCTCTGGCGTGCATCACACGGCGGAAAAGTTCCTCCCGGGTGGAGGCCGAGCGGGCATTGATCTGTGTGATCTGCCGGGCCGTGCTTCGTTGAAGCGAAAACAGGTTTTCGGCGATGCTGTAAAAAATATCGGGCGTCAGATTTTGGTTGGGCTCGCCGTGAACAGCCATTTGTTGTGCCACCAAATGCAATTGACGGGAAAGCGGATTGGGCTGCCGATAAACATGTTCAAAAAAATCAACCGGCCCGGCAGTCGGGTCGGGGTTGTCCAATAAGGTTTTATCTTCGAGACTGTGATTCCGGTGTACGTCGCTGATGAGGTCGTTGGTAAAAAATACGATCAATGCTTTCACCCCCGGATTATTGGGCAAACATTCCATTTCCAGGCCGTCATTGGTGATAAAAAAACCGCCTGGCGGAACAACAATGCGTTGACTGCCAACCTTATAGCGAATCGCGTCTTCGAGGCAAAATTTTATAGAGAAAGGCGACCGGAATTTCCAGTACCGAATAACATTGTCCGCAAAAAACAAACTGTCGGTTTCATGCGCCGTGTTGCTCTCCGAATATTTGGGCGTCGACCAGGTGATCATTTTGCTCATGCTGTTCCGGTTTTAAATGGCTGGAAGTTACGGATCAGCGGGTTTTTGATTTCGCAAGAATTGATAAACGCACCCCTGTGAAGGGTGAAACCATTGTCTCAATTTGTAAACGCTCTTTTATGATGTCTTTTTTTTGTTGTCATCGACCCGGCCTTATCGGCTTTTGCATCCTTACCGGCCTGATGTTTTTCCAAACTGCCTGCGCCCAAAATTCCCCCGAAAAAATATCGCCCGAAGTCTGGGGCGACCAATTTGTCAAAGCCATCCAATCTACCTCGGCGCCGGAACAGGAGACCATCATTCAACAGATTTTCTCCGATGCCGCCCTCGCCAACCCCGGCAAAGAGCGGCTGCTGGCATTTGTCGCCCGTATGCAGGGCGAATTCAACCCGCTCGAATATCACCACACCGATTTGATTGCGGTGGAACGCTCGCCGGGCAACATCAGCCGGGTGTTGCACATCTACCTGCGCAAAAAAGACGCTCCGATGTGGCGCGATATTCAGATGCGGCTCGATCCGGCGCCGCCGTATAAGTTGTTGAACGTCGCTTTCATCGCCGAAGTGGCCGAGCCGGTGAGCCTGCCCAACGGCGACATCACGCAAAAAATGACGCTCGACTGGCTCGACCAATACGTGCAAAAATTAGTCAGGGAAAACGACCTCTCCGGCAGCGCCTTCATCGCAAAAGGCGATCAGGTTTTGTTTGAAAAATATTTCGGCTACGCCGATGATGCCCGCACAATGCCGGTGGATGCACAAACCTTGTTCAATCTCGGCTCCGGGAATAAAATGTTCACCGCGCTGGCCATTGTAAAACTACAGGAGCAGGGTAAACTGAAATTCACGGACAAACTGACCACCTGGTTCCCGGATTTCCCCAAACCGGAATGGGCAGAAAAAGTGACGGTGCACCACCTGCTGACACACAGCTCGGGCATCCGTGAATTCTGGCGGAAAGAGACGACAGATGAAATGCGGCGTTGCACGACCTGGCAACAATACCTGCCTATCGTGTATGGCTCCGGCTTCGACGTCGAGCCGGGCACAGAAGCCGGGTACAGCAATTCCAATTTTATCCTGCTCGGCGCCATCATCGAAAAAGTGAGCGGGCAGGACTATTTCGATTTTATACAAAACCTGATTTACGACAAAGCAGGAATGAAACAAAGCGGCACGTTCGCCTACGACCGCGCTGCCAGACCCATCGCCATGCCACTCACCCGCGACGGCGAAAAGGGCTGGAAAGAAGCCGAACACGGCAAACGCGGCTCTCCGGCGGGTGGCGGCTATTCCACGGTGCGCGAGATGTTGCTGTACTCCAAAGGTTTGAAAACCAACGCCTTCGTTTCTGCCGAAAGCCTGAAAAACATGACGTCCGACAAAATCGCCGGGCTGAAAGACGCTTTCCCCTACGGCTACGGGTTTATCCCGCAGAAAAACGGCGGCGAATTCTCCTACGGGCACGGCGGCATCGCTTCGGGCATTAACCTCGAATTCAGGTATTTCCCGCGCCTCGACATCACGATGGTGGTGTTCAGCAACCAGGACAACGGCGCCTTCGACGATTTGAGGAAGAATATGGTGAAGTTGATTTCGGGAGATCGGTAGGACTTAGGGGTTGTTTCGCAAAAAGGGTTTCTCCCCTGTGAGCGCATCAGCCAAGTCCCTGTTCGACGACTGGTGCAGCAGATGGAAAGTCTACACCCACACTAAAATTCATTGTTTTTAAACAATCACCGTACTACCGTCACATCACCCCTCAGGAACAGCTCCAATATCCTGCCGCAGATGGCAACGTTGGCTTTCGCGTGCCAGACCATCACGCCCGGATTCATCTGTTCTTCCCGGAAAATACCGTTCCAGCCCGCTTCCGGGTTGGGTGTCATGAACAGCAGGTTACCCCAGCGGTCGAAGACCGACAGTTCAAAATTCAAGACTTCAACCCCCTCTTTCAGGTACATCCGAAACTCGTCGTTTATGCCGTCGCCATTCGGCGAAAAGACGTTTGGCACGTAGAATAGCTCGTAGGTGACATCGTTGCCCCAAATCACCTCGATGTTTCGTTCCTCCGTGGCGCAGTCATCGGAAATCCGGACGTTGAACACCCCGGCTTCCCTGACATCGAACCACGGTTTATTCCAGCCGCCGGGCCACTCCCAACGCACCGGTCCGGTATGGGATAGCACCGTAGGTCGCAGCGTCACGGAAGGCTCGGCGCAGGGTAGTACATAGTCCTCCGTAGCAACCACCAGCGGCGGAAATTCGGGAATCTCGATACTTTGCGAAGCGAGGCAGCCGTGTACATCCCGTACCTGCACGGTATGTGCCCCGGCGAACAGGTCTTCGTAAGCGCCGGCGCCGGAAAAGGCTCCACCGTCCAGCGCAGCGGTCAGTGGTTGGTCACCGGCGGTAATGTCCAGTTCGATATAGCCTTCGGCGATGCCGGGGCAAATCGTTTCGGAGGACAGCCCGAAGACGATTGCCGGGTGCGCTATGACCGAAATGTGGACGACCGAGTCGCAGCCGTTCTGCGCGGGAAAGGTATAGGTTCGCAAATCCCCGGGGTAGAGTACCTCGCCGGGGTAAACAAGCGAGTCGCCGGGGCAGAGCTTCATTTCCACGAACGCAGGAGGGGGAGGCGTCAGCAACGCAACTGCTACCACGACGACCGAATCGCAGCCGACGGCATTCTGGTAGGTAAAGGTGGCCGTGTCGCCGGGCAGGAGAGTCTGACCACCAAAATTGACTGATTTGCCGGGGCAAGCCTTGAATTCAATCTCCTGATAATCAACAGGTAATACTTCCACCGTGACGGTCACCACCGAATCGCAGCCGACATGGTTCTGGAACGTGAAGTCCTGTGTTTGACCGGCTGTCAGTGTTTGCGAAGCGTACTGTACGGCGCTGCCGGGACAAGCGAATAAGGTGAGGTTGCTCGCCGAGGTCGGCAACGCCTCCACCGTGACGGTCACAACAGAGTCGCAGCCAAGGTAGTTCTGGAAGGTAAAATCCTGCGTCTGACCGATGGACAGCGTTTGCGAGGCATATTGCACCGCACTACCGGGGCAAGCAAATAGTGCAAGGTTGTTGGTTGAGGTCGGCAACGCTTCTACCGTGACGGTCACAACGGAGTCGCAGCCAACGTAATTCTGGAAAATGAAATCCTGGGTCTGACCGACGACCAACGTTTGCGAAGCATACTGCGCCGTGCCGCCGGGGCAAGCGTACAACGCCACGCTGCCCGTCGAAACGGGCAAGACTTCCACGCTGACCGTTACGATAGAATCACAACCAAGATAGTTTTGGAAGGTGAAGTCCTGCGTTTGTCCCACAGCCAACGTTTGCGAAGCATACTGCACCGCGCTGCCGGGGCAGCCGTATAACATCACGCTGCTTGTCGAAGTGGGCAAGGCTTCCACGCTGACCGTTACGATAGAATCACAGCCAAGATAGTTTTGGAATGTAAAATCCTGCGTTTGCCCCACAGGCAATATTTGCGAAGCATACTGCACCGTGCTTCCGGGGCAACCGTACAAGGTCGCGCTGCTCGCGGAAGTGGGCAAGGCTTCCACGCTGACCGTTACGACGGAGTCGCAACCAATATAATTTTGGAAAATGAAATCCTGCGTTTGCCCGACTGGTACCATTTGCGAAGCGTACTGCACCGTGCTTCCGGGGCAACCATATAAGGTCACGTCGTTCGTCGAAGTGGGCAGTGCCTCCACGGTTACGGTCACGACGGAGTCGCAGCCGTTTTGCGCCGTGAGCGTTTGCTGGAACGTCCCTGCTGCGGTCACGGGTATGCCGAAAAGGAGCATCGTGTCGCCTGTGCAGAGCTGCACTTCAGCGAATGACTCGCTGGTTTCGCGGAGGATGATCCGGACTGCTGCCACACCGACGCAGCCGTCGGCAGTAGTGGCTACGAGGGTATAGGCTGCGTCGGTTAAAGGTGTAACGGTGGGATTGGGACAATCCACACAACTAAGAAAGTCGGGTGGCGACCACTGGTACGTGACGTAACCGGGTACGTCCAACAGGACGCTGCTGCCCTCGCAAACAGGGATGTCGGGGCCGAGGTCGAGTACGGTGGTGCTGTCCACCGTCACCTGCGCTTGGTCGGTCTGTTCGCCACCACAGGCATCGGTGGCGGTGACGCTGTAGATACCGGGACCGAAAGCCGTCAGGGTTTGTTCGGTGCTGCCATCCTGCCAGCGATAGCCGGCGAAGCCGGGACCGGCGTCGAGCACGGTCACGCCGTTTTGACAAAGGGATACGTCGGGACCGAGGTCGAGCACGGGCGGTGCGAACGGGTGTATGAAGTTGCCGATATTGTTCGTATAGTCGCACTCGCCGGTTTCGGCATCGAAGTCGGTGAGGGAAAACGGAAGCGGCGTGGCGCCGTCGTCGTTGAGCATGACGAAGATGAGGGCGTTAGGCGGTGCTGCGACGATGAAAGAAAAAGTGCTGCAACTATCCTGCGGCAGCGTATCCGGCAAAGGCAATGTGGCGAGGAGTACGGCGGTGTTGGTGCTCGTGGGGTCGCCGAGGTAAAAGCTGAGGGGTGTGCCCGCCGGCAGGTCGAAGATACCCAGGTTGCAAGCCGTGAGGTTCACCTTGAGGCTGTCGCCGTGACAGATAGCATTGGCTGTGACAAACTGCGCATTAGGCATCACTGCGCAAGAATCGAGGCAGGGCTGGAAGCAGACGGTGGTGGACTGGATAAACGTAGTGCCCACTTGCTTGTCCGTCAGGAATTGTCCCCAGGTTTGGTTCAACAGTGTGAGGTTGTGCTGACCGCTGTAAGGGCTGTCGATAGCCAGGGTGGTCATATTCAGGTCGGTGAACAGGTTGCAACTGTCGAAGGTGGACACTGCGCCGTCTTCGGCAATGTTTGCGAAGAAAAGGTCGAACGTGGCGCCCGGTGCCGGCGCTTTCGTCTTGCCGGTAAAGTAAACCTGTCCGTTGGCGTTCACGAGGTCAAAGGCATCTTCGGTAGAAGTATTGCCATAAGATTTCGACCAAAGGAGTTGGCCCTGTTTGTCCGTTTTGAAAATAAACACATCCTGGCTCCCGGCCGTGTAGTAGCCGAGGCAGACATAGCCGCCGGGTACGCTGATGAGTTGCGTGCTAACCTCGGACGTGGCGCCGGGAATGTCGTAATTCATCGCCCAGAGCAGGTTGCCGTCGTTGTCGGTCTTGAACAGGAAGAGGGAGACGTCGGTGGTGCCGGTGCCGTTGAGGTCGCCGTGGCCGAGCACCACGAGACCATTGTCTGCCACCATATCGGAGGAAGAGAGGCGGGCTGCGGTGGTGTTCGTGACAGGGCGGAGGTAGAGCCGTGACCACTGCTGCACGCCGTTCAGGTTGAGTTTGGTGATGCCGGGTCGCCAGCGGGCAGTGCCTGTGGCGTCGAAGTTGTAGCGGCCCGTTGTATAGATAGCTCCGTTGTGAAGCAGTGCCTTCTGGAACGATTCGGCGTTGCCGAGGGTGAAGCTGCGCTGCCAGACGTTTGCCCCGGTGTTGCGGTTCACCTCCAGCAGGAAGCCATTGCTATTGGAGGCGGCCAAGCCGGGGTCCTGGTCTATGTCGCCCGCCACGATGTAGTTGCCGCCGGGTGATTTTTCGAAGATGGTGCGGTAAATCTCCGCTGCAGGGTCTATAATATCCAGTTCATTGACCCAAAGGATGTTGTTCGTTGGGATATTGTATTTGAAGACGAAGCACTCGACGTTGCCATTCGGTTCGTCGCGGGTCTGGCCCGAGCCGATGACGTTGCCGTCGCTGTCGAAACTGAGCGCCCAGATGAAATCGGCAGCGAAAGGCGTGGGGTCGAACGCCCGTGTCCATACGATATTGGCGTCAGGGTCGAGGCGGGTGATCATGGCGCTGTCGCCCTTGCCGCCGCCGATGAGAAAGCCGCCGCCCAGGCTTAGGGGAATTTCCAGGAGGGCATTGCCACGCTCGTCGTCGAGCGGCGAGCCATAGGTCTTGAGGTAGGACGTATCGCAGCCGCCCGTTCCCGACACGTACATCACAAACAGGTTCCGGCAACTTGTCGCTTCGCAAATGCCGTTGGAGGCCGTCAGGCAAACGGTCTGAAGACCCGAATTCGGGAACGTGTCCGTGAGGTCGGTTGAGTTGCCGAGGCTTGAGCCGTTCAGCAGCCAGGTGTAGGTGGAGGCATTGGAACTGGTGTTCGTGAAAATAACGGATTGGCCCGGCAGCAGCAAGTCGGCACTCATCGTGAAACCCGGCATTACCGGACACACCACCTCGATAGTGACGCATTGACGGCTGTAGCAGTTCGGGTCGGCATTGCCCCCCTCCAGGCACACCTCGAAGCTGCCTTCCGTATTGAAGGTATAGCCGGGATTGGCAAGCGACGAAAAGGGCGCACCGTCCAGCGTCCAGTTAAAGCCGGTCACATTGGTGGAGGAATTGACGAAGTTGACGGTCGTGCCGGCGTCCACGACTGTAGCGCTCGCTGAAAATGAGGCAGTTAAAGGCGAAGTGCAGGGATCAAGGCAGGCTTTCGATTCGAGCAGGCTATACCGCACGTTCTCGATATGCCAGTGCATCCGATCCGTTTGCCCCTGCGTGAACACCGACCAGCAACCGAAGTCGCCGTAATCCATGTAGTCCTCGATGAGGTCATTTTCGTCCGTCGCAAAGCCGCTGTCCGTGTCGGTGGAGCAAGAGTTGACGGGCGATCCGCAAGGCGCCGCAGCCGTGCTCTGGTCGGGCGGCGTATCGCAGACCCTGTCGCCGTCTGCGAGGCAGTCGTTGTTGGTGCAGCCGCCCTCAAAGGTGTGGTAAAGGCCGAGATAGTGGCCCATTTCATGAATCTGTACGCCGCTGGCGCCCTGCGAACTGCCGAAGAAATCAGCCTCCATCATGATGCCGTCCTCCGGATTGCCATGCGAACCGGGGAAGTAGGCATAGCCCGCCACACCGCAGCCGCCGCCACTTTGACAGATTTCCCGCACCAGCCAGATGTTGATGTACTGAGTAGGGTCCCAGCGGTTGAGATTTTTCACCGGGAGGTCGTCCACGTCCATCAACATGTCGGTCAGCGGAGACTGGTCGCGGGTGATACCCGTGGTGAGGTTGCCGAGCGTGTCGCGCCGGGCGAGGCAGAACTGTATCCTGGTATCCACGCCCGTAGCGGGGTCGTAGTAGCCGACATTGGCAAAGGCATCATTCAAATCCTGGATGCCCTGTATCACCAAGGCATCTGAAATATTCTCGGGACCGTTGTCGTGGATGATATGGACGACAACGGGCAACACATACACCGGCGGCAGTGCTTTAGCCGATTGTTGTTGTTTTTTCAGGTGCTCGTACAGCGCTTGCTCCGTTTTTTCCTGCTGGAGGCGCAAGTTCGGGTTTTGGCGAAGGGCAGCCTCCCATATAACTTCCTGTGCGCAGAAACCACGTTCGTCGGGTAGCTGCTGCGAAAAGAGCGGTGACAGCGTTGCGAAGAAGCAGGTACAAAAGACAAGGCGGAGTAGTGGACGTTTCATGGATTCAGGTGTTTCTTAACCGGTATCAGGAAAGAGGCAAATTTAATTTTAAAAACGGGTCTTCGCCAATCGATTCCGTAACAATTCGTCTACTGATGATCCTTTATTTCGCAGGATTGCTGCTTGGAGCGCTGACCAGGTTGCGCGGTACCGATATTCAGGTGAGGTACATCGAAATCTTCGTGCGCGACGGCAAAGGCAAAAAAGACCGCTGTACGGGACATGTACAAGGAACCGGCAGGTGTTGATCTCACAACCCCTGTTTGTTTGAGTTGGAAAATTTTCGGCACAAAACTACCTGATATTCAGAGAAATCGCCGAACTTCGCCTGCAAACGGATTGCCGTAAATTGCTAAACAAATGCAACTGTCGGCAATCCGTTGCGGATAGGGGCATTCCCGTAAATTGGAGTTGACGGGTAACAAGTGTTTCGATGAAAGTAAAAATTGCATTAAAATATATTTAAATTAATGAACGAACAGAGGAAGATAAACTATTTGGTTACATGGCTTTCAATAGCATTTATTGTCATCTGCATTATTGCATACTACTTCACTAATGATAAAACAGAATGGTACTTTAAACTATTGAATAATTTGATTCCAGAAATACTTGGTCCTATAGCCGCATTGTTATTTATTTTCTATGCGTTCACAAAACGTGGGATCAATGTATTTGAACCCGAAAGATCTGAAAATCATCCTAATAGTACTTTCTCGCTTGCTTCAATGAAACCAGATAGTTTTGGTATTAAATTGACAAGTCATTCGGATAATTGCAGTGTTAATCGGGAAACAATTTTAAGTGGCACTTATAAATTTATGCCCAGTAACACAAAAATAAATATATATAGACTTAACTCATCCCAGACACAAAGTTGGGTTAGTACAATGCCTCTAATTTTGGACAAGATTTCGCAAACATGGCAATCAAAAATATATATTGGAGGCATAAATGACACAAACAAGGTTTTTTATTTAGTAATTGTGTTAGAAGATATTGCTACTGAGCCTTGGATTGCCTATTATAAAAAAATATCGGAAGAACTAAATGATTGGCGCGCGTTAACTTATCCCTTACCTAATAGTGTTGTTGAAATTATCAAAATAAAAGTGACTAGATTATAATCTCCGAGAACAACGGTTTGCTGTCCTTGCCGCCGAACAGCCAGCCCGCAAACCCAACGCACGGCGGCACGGCTGCATGCCAACTGTTGTCGAAATTCAAAGTCAAAATACTTCTAATTAGTCAGTCAATGCATAACGTCACTTTTATAAGCACAATGCATAAGAAAACTGGAAAATGTAATGCTGATGAATTGTATAATATTTTGAAAGAAGAAAGCCCGGAATTAGTATTTCTAGAAGCACTTGAAAGCACTTATTCGAACTATGAGAAGACAATGTTTTCATCATTTGGAGTATACCATCGAAAGCTCGAGATAGAAGCGATTCAGAAATACTCCAATGATTCTTCAATTGAATACGTTCCTGTGCTTGACAGTGGATTATCCGATTTATTTAACAACAAATACGAACGAATTTGTGAGAATAGTCAATTTCAAGAGATGCTTGATGAGTTTAATTCATTAGCCAAAACGAAAGGTTTTCAGTTTCTAAATAGCCAATTAAGCATAACGTTACATCAGAAGATGAGAATGTTTGAAAACCAACTTCTAAATCATAATGAACTGAATGAAGCTGTTAATGCAGATATTGATGCTTACGAAAACTCAATGATTCGAAACATATATTCGTATTGCAGAATTAATCGGTTTGAGAAGGCTGTTTTTATATGTGGTTCTGCGCACAGACAATCAATCATTGAAAAGATCAAAAACTTTAACAGCAAAGAAAAAATGGATATTAATTGGGTAGTTTACGGGGAGTAAAGTCAATGAAATAAAACTTCACACAAGGGTGCACTTCAAATTGTCGCAGAAATGTAGCCCGGAAGTCTGTTCCGGCGAGCATATATGGGCGGAACGGACTTCCGCCCTACTTGCGACAATTTGAAATGCACCCTCACACAACAAAGCATATAACGGTGATGCTCCCTAAGCGGTCGTTTGCCGTGTGTGCCCCCGTTCAAGCCTTGATCTATCCTCCCCCGCACCGATGCCTTTTACGAAGCGCAAGTCTACGTATGAACCCCAATAAAATTGAGTTTCAGACCGGGCATCCACAAGCAAGTGCGCCAGATCAAAAGACACAGGCGCGGTCAAAAATCTAAGAAGTTGTTTGAGTTATTTCCGAAGCGACATTTTCCCGCTGATTTTCGCAGAAAAAAACCGCAGAAGACGCAGATAAATGTGTTTTCGCGAATATCTGCGTAATTTTTCTGCTTGAATCAGCGGGAGATTTTTTAACTCAAACAACTTCTAAAACTGATGTCTCAATGCGAGGGTCGGGTACACCTGCACCTCATTGTCCTCCGAATAAACATGAAAGAACAGGTTGATCCTCGACCCGACCGACAACCCTTTCCATACGTTCAGCCAGATTTGAGGGTCGCCGAAAAAGGCAAATTTTTTGCCGCTCAGGTTTTTTGTAAAATCCGTTCCCTGATTTCTGTTTTCCGTCCAGGCCACAATGCTGCCTGCCGCCTGGAGCTTGTAATGAAAGAAACCCTTCCAGAAGTAAACATTTAACTGCGCGTCGTGGCTTCCTTTCGGGAAAGCGTTGTAGCGGTACATCAGGTTGGCGCTCAACCAGGCGCCCTTCCACTGGAAAGGATAGGAAAGTCCTGCCCCGAAAGCGTTGCTGATGTAATAACCGTAAGCAGGCGGCGCCACCCCCAAACCGCCGCTGTAATTCAACGACAGGTAAACCTTGGGTTTCCAGAACCGCAGATTTTTCGACACCTGCAAAAACGATTGCCCCGGATTGCTTTTGACGCCGTTGAAATCGGTCTGCATTTTCAACAAAAACGAGCCGGTGGAGTCGTTGCTTTTGAAATACTCGAAACTGAGGGAGGGGAAATTCCGGGGGTTGTGTTCCGGGTCGATGGAATGTCGGAAATCGTAGTGCAACTGTAGTTGTTGCGCCTGTGCAAGCGTGGCCAACGACCATAAAAGGGAAAGCATCCAATGTTTCATATGGAAAATTTTCCTGCAAAACTTCCCCGGACAGACACAAACCGGCGTAATTCCAGCGGAAATGTGCCGGAATTGTAGTTTCCGGCGACTGGAGTCGAAAAACCGTCCACAGGCAACCAAGACACGGAGGGCTTGAATTTTCCATAATTTTGCAGCCGATTTCGCGTTGCTGCGCCGTCAGTATTTTAGCCCGGACATGGATAAATTGGAAATGCTTGCATTTGTCGGACTGTTCAAAGATGCGTGTGCCAGGTGTTTTGGCCACCCGTTGGACAAACCGCTTTCCGAGCCGGAAAGCAGGCATTTGAGCAATGAAATCGAGGAAAAAACGGGGCTGGTCGTCGGGTGGAAAAGTATAAAAAATTACGCCGTATTTGTTTTGAGCGCGTCTCCCGAAAAACAGGAAAACCCTTCCATGGCTACGCTCGATACGCTGGCAAGGTACGTGTACGATGCCCCGCCCACATCCGAAATCCAGCGGAAAAGAAACGAAGCGCACTTTGCCTTCTGGTTTCGGTACCTGCAACAATTTCCAGTGGATCGGATCGAACCCACACCGGGTCTGCGACGGTCGCAAAAGAAAATCCGGATCGTGGCGGTGTTGGCTTTATTGGCATTGGTCATGCTTGTTGCGCTGTATTTCCTGTATCCGAAACAATACAGCATGGTGGAAGAATTTCAGGCGACGGACGAGGAATACCTCGAAGACAAGGGTTGGGTGGTGCTGTCGAAAGAACCGGCCTATTGGGAAAGGCGGGCGGAGAATCCCGGTCAACTCACCCTTTTCACCCTCGAAGGGGACAACTGGACGGGCAAGGAACAATCACCGGTCATCCGGAATTTATTGGTGCAAAAAATCGAGGGTAACTGCTTTAGCGCCGAGGTGCATTTGTCGGATTTCGTGCCGGGCGAAAACTGGCAACAGGCCGGGCTGCTGCTCGTGGAAGACACCGCATTCAACGGGAAATGCCTTCGTTTGTCGCTCTCTTACAATGACTTTTTCGGAGGGTATTCCAAGCCCGGGGAGATCATCATTCAGGCCATCGCTTCCTACGGAAAGCAGTACCAAAACGTGGAAGAGATCGCACATCATCCGCTTTTTACCCTCGACGGCAAAACCGGGAGCGGGATTATTTCCTACAACCTGAAACATTCCGCCGTTCGGCTTGAAAAGCAGGACAAAACTTTCCGCTTCCTTTATTCCGCCAGTCCTTTCGAAAATTTCTCTTTTAAGGAACTGGTTACTTATGAGTTCGATATGAAGCCGGCATTCGTAGGCGTGTTTGCCCTTAAAGGATTTGTGGATACAGCATCCGTAGTACCTGTTGGCGTGCGGTTTTTTCGATTGGATAGCCGGGGGTGTGATTGATTTCGGAGTCACCGCCTGACTGAGAGATTGTTTGGGTTGAAAAAATTTGACACTAATTCTATCTGATAGTCAGCGAAATTGCCGAACTTCGCCTGCAAACGGATTGCCGTAAATTGCTAAACAAATGCAACTGTCGGCAATCCGTTGCGGATAGGGGTATTCCCGTAAATTGTTAGGCAAAATAAAAAATTAAGAATACAATTTTATGAGATGCATAGGTGTAAATAAAAATCTAAAACGCTGTAAAAATAAAGCCATTGGTTTATATTGTAAGTCACACAAAAAACAGTGGATTTTAATTTTATTTATATCTATCCCATCATTTCTTGGATTGTATGCTGGATTATTTCAAGACTTAATCAAACCAATTTTTTATACAGACAATGTTGCAAAAGAGAAATTTGAATCGAGACAGGTTGAAGAAGTAATGAGCTTAGTCGATTCTTTAACTGCAAATTCCGTGTATTATAAATTATTTATTGACTCTTTGTATGGGGATTGTGTTTTCCTCGACCCTCCAAAGTGTCCGTCCCCTTACTTCGAGATCATTTCTAATTTATTTATGATTGGAGATGTTTACTATATGGCTATAGATGACGTGAAATTTAGATCTGCATGTTTTCATATACAGGTACATGAGCTTGATACAGCAGTTAATAATAATGGTAACAATGTTTATTATGGAAGAAGTGATATATGGGTTGATGGTAAATGCAACTTTACCTTTGATGAAGACCTGTTTATCATAGATGATAAATTGTTTGAATATGCCAGATCATTTTACAAAAGTGAATATGTACCAAAAAGCATAAAAACTGAGTTGAATAATTTATTATCCTTAAAATATAGACCTTTGAAAATGAGTGATGCAAGTGCAAATTTTGATAGATGGCTAGTGTTGTTTAAATCTGATGAAAAACAAAGCACAATTGGTGAAAAAACATTAAGGTATATCGTTGAAGGTAGGTCAATTAATGAGAAAACATTGATTTATAGTGTCGAAGATCAATATGGAAAAATTTCCGCTCACGATTTCATGCGTATATTGAATAATCTTGGTTTTAGCATACATACATGGAGAAATAAAAAAGGAATTTATACTTTGCCTAACAAAGTGCAAAACGGCGAAGCCCGCTAAACGCGGTCACCTCATTTGTACTGACCGTCAACAAGGCTAACCAGCCGTTCAGCCCGACCGTGCACATAGCCAATTGCAAGACATCACATACAGATCAAAATAACACATTATTACAATGGGAAATAAAAAAGAATTGTCACCAAAACAACGGGAAGAACTCCTCAACACATTAAAAGCCCGTTTTGAGAAAAACATGAACCGCCATCAAGGCCTTGAATGGGCTAAAGTGCAGGCAAAGCTGGAAGCCAATACCGAAAAACTGTGGTCGCTCAACGCAATGGAAAGTACCGACGGCGAACCGGATGTTGTCGGTCATGATAAAAAGACGGGCGAATACATTTTTTATGATTGTTCAGTGGAAAGCCCCAAAGGCCGCAGAAGTCTTTGTTACGACCATGAAGCGCTGGAGTCAAGGAAAGAACACAAACCGGAAAACAGCGCTACCGAGATGGCAGCCGACATGGACATTGAGATTTTAACGGAAGAACAATACCGGGCGCTGCAGGAACTTGGAAATTTCGATACGAAAACATCGAGCTGGATAAAAACACCTTCCGATATCAGAAAACTCGGCGGCGCCCTCTTTATGGATCGCCGCTACGCCAATGTCTTCGTGTATCACAACGGCGCAGAGTCTTACTATGCCGCCAGGGGGTTCCGGGGCTCGCTAAGGGTCTGAATCTTGTGCAGACAGCGAAGTGTTTTGCCGTTTTTAGGTTCACTCGCTCCTCAAATGATTGACCGGATTGGCGCGTAAGGCCCGTATGGTTTGCGAACCCACAGCCAAGCCCGCAGCCGAAAACAGCAACAAGATGCCCGGCAGAAACAACAGCGGCGACAGCGAAATTCGATTGGTAAACATTTGCAACATCTGGCTGCCGATGAAATAGGTAACCGGAGTGGAAATCAGGATTGCAATACCGAGCAGCAGCAAATATCCCTTAGACAAATAGAAGCTCAGGTCCCGGGCATTGGCGCCCATCACCTTGCGGATGCTGATTTCTTTCGCTTTCGTTTCGACGGTATAAATGGCCATGCCGAGCAAACCCATGCAGGCGATGATCATACCCATCAGGCCGAAAAAACCGACCATGCGCACCAGGTCGAGGGTTTCGGAAAACGTGGCGCGCGCAGTTTCGTCAAAAAATTCAGCGCGGAAAGGCGTGTTCGGCACAAGGCTTTTCCATTCGTTTTCTAATTTTTGGAAAGTCGCGGGTATGTTCCCGGCGGCGAGGCTGAGATTGAGTACCCCGAGTTGTGCCGGGTCGTAGCGCAGCAACAGCGGTTCCATTTTATACACCGCAGGTTTAAACGGGAAATCCTTCACCACGCCCCGTACGATCAGGCGAAGACTGTCGCCCACGACCAGACTTTTGCCAACCGCATTGTGCGGATCGCCGAGTTTGAACCGCTGTACAAACGTTTCATTGACAATGGCAAACGCCTCGCGTTGTTGCGCCGGGTTGTTGGGGAAATTTTCTCCGGCGACCAAAGGCAAATCAAATTGCGGCAGGTATTGATGATCCACGAAGTAGTCGCGAACGCCGGTTCTTTCCGGCACGGAATCGCTGCGTACATCGTCCGAACCATCGGCCCAGGTGCCCATCGGTATCGAAATACCGGACATTTTCTCCACGCCGCTCACTTGCCCAAGCGCTGCCGACACGCGGTCGAAGGACTGCCCTTGCAGTTGCACTGCCAGCGTTTGCGGTTGGTCGAAGCCGAAATTGACCGAGATGGCATGCTCGCCCTGCCGCCACGCGATGGTCATGATGATGAGGAAAATCAGCGTGAGCGTAAATTGTACCGTCAGCAAGGTCTTTCGCAGGCCGACACGTTGCATAAGTTTCAGGTTTTGAAGCCGTTGCAGCACCGCAATCGGTTTGGTTTTCGACAGTGTGAGCGCGGGCAGCAACCCTGCCACCACACCCACTGCCAATGAAAAGGCCAGGAACAGGGCAAACAACTGCCAGTCTTCCCGGATGCGGATGTCGAGGGATTCGGTGATGCTCAGCCGCTCGAATTGCGGTTTCAATGCCTTCATCATCAGGTAGGCTGCTACGAGGGCGATGCACGACGTGACTACGGCCTCGCCAATGACCTGGCCAAACACTTGTGCCCGGCTGGCGCCGAGCACTTTGCGCACGCCCACCTCCCGGGTGCGGGTCAGGGCACGGGCGATGGTCAGGTTGGTGTAGTTGAAACAGGCTGACAGCATGATAACCGCGCCGAGTATGGTCAAAAACCAGATGAGGAAAATTGGCATCCCCTGGCCCATAGTGTTGGAGAGATTGCCGCCGGGGGTAATATCGGAGAGCGGTTCCAGGGTGAAACGATAGCCTGCATCGCGGCTTTCTAATTCCAGATTTGCGTATTCGCTTTGAGCAATGCCGGCAAGGGCTTGTTCTGCCGCCGCTTTGCCGGCCCCGGGGGCGAGTCGCACGAAATTATAGGTACGGTAATAGTTGAGCCAGTTCCCGGAGACCTGACTTCGTTCAGGCCGTTTTTCCTCGGCCAATTGGGTGGCGAGCGAAGCGAGTACCGTGAATTCGAAGTGGGTTTTTCCGGGAAATTCTTTCAAAACGCCCGTCACCCGGAACGGCTCCGCGAAGCCTGCGATCTCAAGGGTTTTGCCCAGCGGGTTATCATCAGGGAACATTCGCACGGCCAGTTCGTGGGTCAGCACGAGGGTGTAAGGCGATTCGAGGGACTGAACGGCTTCTCCTTTTTCCAATTCAAATCCAAACATTTGGAAAAAGGTGGCGCCGGCATACAAACCGTCAAAATTGAAGGTCTTTTCGCCTGATTTCAATTCGCCGCCGCCCATCCTGACCACAGGCGTCCAAAGTTCGGTTTGCGCGTAGTTTTCCTGAAGCGACCTGCCGACCGGGTAGGGCGAACTGGCGTAGGATTCCGAACCCCCGTCTTTGCGCTGTGCTTCCGTCAGGACGCGGTACACCCGCTCGCTCCCGGGGTGAAAACGGTCGAAACTGTAGGCGTCTTTGATGAGCATGATGAGCAGAAGGCACACGCTCATGCTCAAGGCCAAACCGAAAATATTGAGGAAGGAAAAGGCCCGGTGTTTGCGCAGGTTGCGCAGGGCGATTTTAATGTAATTTTGTATCATAGCAAAATCTTAAAACTCTGACAATTAGCGGTTTATACTCTTGAGCGGTCCCTGCCAAAGCACCTGCTCTATCATCCAGTTGCCGTCTTTTTTCGCGAGGAGCATATAATCCAGCCCCCACCAGGCGATGACTTTTGCGCACGCGATTTGCTCCTGAACGTCCAGCACGACGACCGTCTTGGGCGCATCCGGTTTAGCGAATTTCTTTTTGGCAAGCACTTCCTTTGCATAATCGAGGGCTTGGGCGTATGTCATAAGGTCGCCTGCATACTGCTCCGTTTTGTTTTTGTAGTAGCCGTATTTATGCAGCGAGGGGCTAAGGCATTTGACGAGTTTGGCGGTGTCGCCTTCGTAAAAACCTTCGATGTAATTCATGCAAGCCCGTTCGATGGCGGGCTGTTCGGCCGATTGAGCCTGCGCCTCAATTGCCAGCGCAGAAAAGAGGAAACAGAAGAATATTTTCATAGCCATTTGTATTGTGTGCTGTGTGAGCTTGTCCAAATCACACGCCATGTTTTAATGTCTTGGTTTTCAAAATATTAGGTCGGGTTTCTTGCAAAATATTGTCCGAAGCCGAACGAACGTGTTCGTATTCGGACACAAAAAGCGGCAATCAATTAAAGGGGAGGTAATTTTGTCAGGTGTCTTAAGTAAAAGCCTACTGCCGTTTTCACCCATTGGACGCCCTCGATGCGCAGTTGTTTTAAAATTGGTAAGTAATGCCAAATGAAAAATCCCACTTGTCTTCCACATCGATGTTTGTTTCCAAATCGCCAAAATCTACCCGCAATCTGCCGATGGTAACACAGGCGTTAAGTCCTTTCCAAAGATGCGCCTCGATGCCGATGCCATATTTTAGCATTCCTTGTTCGTCCTGCTGTTTGTATTGGCCGAAAGCATCCTGGATAGTAACTTCAAATTTTCGCTCCGTCTCGAAGGCATAGACGTACGTCAGTATGTTTTTTCGTTTGCAAAAAATAGCGCCCAAAGTCAAACCATAACCGCTTTGAAAATTATTTTTGTAGTTGATCGTCAACGGTTTAGAAGGTTCTTTGTGTATCAGTTCGCCATCGGTAAAACCAAGTTGAAGTTCTGCTCCCGCAAGCAACCTGTCTTTCAGGAATTGTTTGCGGAAACCGGTGACAACCTCCGCTACAAAACGGGATTCTTGTGCCAAAACGTCTTTGCCTTCTACCATAGAGCCTCCGAAAAGGTTTTGCGAACCGACGTTGACGCCGAGGTAAAAGCCGTCGAAATAGCGGGATAGGCGCAATGTGGTATCGTTCTGTGCCAGGGCGTGCGTGCAGAAAACGAGAAAAAAGAAGGTTGTTAAATGCGTCATGGCTTGTGTGTTTATACCTGGATACGGGTTTAAAGAATCCCACACTTTCATTGCCACACCAATTTTCGCGTCAGCACCTTCCCCTCAACTGCTAACTGTAGAAAATATACCCCCGCTTGTGCCTGCAAGCCGTTTGCCGTCAATCCGTTCCAGGAAATTTGATGCTCGCCGGATGTTTGGCTGCCTGAAAAAAGCGTCGCCACATTTTGGCCCATGACATTTAACACGCCCACTTGCACGGGCGCTGTTTTTTCTAAAAAATAACTCAACTTCACAACCTCGCCGGCCGGGTTGGGCGACAATGACAGTTTAAATTTCTCAAAATCCGCCTCTGCTGCCGGAGAAACCACTTCCCGGATCAGGATGCTGTTGGGGGCGATTAAACCGCCCGTTTCGATAAACGGCGCCAGCAGGTTTGAAGCAAAATCATAGCGATACACTTTGTTGTCTGACCAATCGCCAAGATATAAACGCCCCTGACTGTCGAAAGCGAAGCCTTCCAATTGGCTGGCAGTATTGATGACGGGGGAAATCAAAGCGCCGGTCGTGCCGTTGAATTTCAGCACGTCACCCCGCGTCCAATCCACCACGAAGAGGTTACCGGCATCGTCGAACCAGAGGTTGACCGGCCCGTCCAGCAAAGTGGTCGGAATAAAAGTACCGGTAAAAACGCCGGCCGTATCGAATTTGAGCACCCTGCCACTCAGCCCGTCGCCCCATTGCGGCACGAATAGATTGCCCGCAGCATCCCAGGCGTGGCTATCGCCGGTAGGTACGCCTATACTGGTGAATTCATCCACGAAAGCGCCGGTTTTCAGGTCGAAACGGACAACCTTGTTTTGAACAGTTCCCCATTGACTGACGTAAATCAGGCTGTCCTGCCAAAACGTGGTTTTGGTCGGGTTATCGAGCGAGTAACCGCTTGTGAAATTGCCGAGGTAAGCGCCCGTCGTGCCGTCGTATTTCTTGATGGCATTGTTGCCCCGGCCGGTAACCAGGAGGAAGCCGTCGGGATGCCAAAGCACTTCCTGAGGAAACGATAAACCGCCACTTCCTGCCGGAACGAAATTTTTAATAAAATTTCCTGTAGCGAGGTCGTAGAGTTTGACTTCATGGGAGTTGCGGCTGCTTACGAAAACTTGTTGGGCCAAAGCATAAGCAGTCGAGAAAAATAACGCAATGGCTGTTGCCAAAATGCGATGCGCAATGCTGTTGTATTCTGATATTAGCATGGCTTCTGTTTTTGTATTTTTCATAGCCGGATGTGTTTATTTCGACATTTAGCCGTGAAAGTGAGGCGGGCCGGAGGAAAAGGCTTGTCCGTTTTTGCTAAATTCAGAGGGAGCGGTAAATTGTTTGTAAAAAATATACCTGCCAATACTTTTTGAAAACAGAATGTTTTAATATTTTTGCTCTGCATTTTTTTTTCAACAAAACGAAAATTTTTATGAAAAAACAACTGATCGCTACATTCGTAGGGGGCCTCATCCTTTTTTTCTGGCAATTCCTTTCCTGGGCCGTGGTGAACGTTCACGGCGCCGAGTATCAGTACACGGCCAATCAGGACACGATTATGGCAACCCTTACGCGAAACCTCGAAGAAGGCAGTTACATGCTCCCACAGCCGCCCAAAGGCGCTTCGCCTGAAGAGCAGGAGGCGTTTATGAAAAACAGTACGGGCAAACCCTGGGCGAGCATCAGTTACCACAAATCCTTTGACGGGAGCATGGGCATGAATATGTTCCGTGCCATTCTCGTTGATTTCGTGGCAATATTTTTATTGGTCTGGCTGCTACTGAAATCCGCGAGCCTCGATTTTAAAACGGCCCTGCTTTCATCCCTGGCGGTTGGCGCCATCGCTTACCTGACCATTCCTTACCTCAACAGTATCTGGTTTGAAAGCAACACCATCGGATACCTCGTTGATTTGGTGGTGCAGTGGGGATTGGTGGGTGCATGGTTGGGTTGGTGGCTGACGCGAAGGAATGAATAGCAACAAGGATTGCGAATATTTTTTCAAAATATAAGTAGGAAAAATTTCGTACGAAATTTTTCCTACTTATATTTGCCCCATGAAACAACAGGAAGAACACAGCGGCGCACTGCCCGAACCCACCAAATCGGAGCTGGAAATACTGCAAACGCTCTGGCAAAACGGCCCCTCCACCGTACGGTTTGTCAACGACACCCTGAACGAGCAACTGCGGGAAGTGAACTACTCTTCCACGTTGAAACTCATGCAAATCATGCTCGATAAGGGCTTGCTGAAGCGCGATGTCGAAGGTAAAAACCACATATACCGCCCGGCTGAACAACAAGAGGTCACGCAAGCACGCGTGATCCGCGGCCTGGCTGCCATCGCTTTCGGCGGCTCGCCTGCCTCGCTGGCATTGCGCGCCCTCGGCAGCGGCACTACTTCGCCGGAAGAGTTGGAGCAAATAAAGGAACTGATCCAACGGATTGAAAATCAGCAAAATATTTAACGCCACTCCACCACCTTGCTATGAATGGCATCTACTTTCATTTTCCGGACAACCTGGAAACAGCCCTCGGCTGGATGGTGCTGCATATCCTCTGGCAGGCAACCCTCATCGGGCTTGTAGCCAGGGTTGTCCTCGCGATCATGCGCCGCCATCCGGCCCGCAGCCGATACCGGGTAGCCATTTCAGCGCTGGCCGCTATCCTGCTTGCTGCGCTGACGACTTTTATATATTCCTACGAAGATTCGGCATCCGCACCGGCATCCGATCCCGCAATCATCAGTAACACCGGTATTTCTATTGCTCCGCCTGCGCGTGACCTCGCCCCTCCGGAGTCGGGGCCTCCTGTCCCGGGTTACGAGGTTCTGACAGATTATGCCGGCCGGCATTTACCCTCCATCGTTACCGTCTGGTTTTTTGGCATGGCTCTGTTTATGCTGCGTTTCCTGGGCAATATCGGCTATGTCCATTACCTCAAAACCCGTATGAATTTTCCTGCGGAGCAGTACTGGCAGGAACTGCTGGATCAACTGGCCCAAAAATCCGGGCTCGCCAGAACCATCCGGCTGGTCGAATCAGCCCTTGTGCGCACGCCTATGGTTTTGGGCTATTTCAAGCCTTTGATATTGTTTCCCGTCGGTATGATCAACCGGCTCGAGCCGCAGGAAGCGGAAGCCATTCTGGCACACGAACTGGCGCATATTCTGCGGCATGATTACCTCTTCAATATCCTGCAAACCTTCGTGGAAGCGCTTTTTTACTTCCATCCTGCCGTCTGGTGGCTGTCGGGTGTCATTCGTTACGAACGCGAGGTAGCGGCGGACGACCTTGCCATCCGGCTCACCGACAACCCTGTGGTGTATGCCAAAACCCTTGTCCTCGTGCAGGACGCGGCTTTTACGCCGGTTTCGCTTTCTCCGGCTTTTTCCGGTGTGCGGAAAAACCAGTTGCTCGAAAGGATTCAACACATATTAAACGTCCAACAATCTAAAAATTCAGCTATGGAAAAAATCATCGTCACCTGCGGTATCATTCTGGTTATCATCGGAATAGGCTATACCCAAACCAGAAACACCACAACAATTACGGAACATCCGGCGCAATTGGCCGCAGGTCGTTCAGGCGTCTGGCAAGGCACCATCGACAACGGAAAAGTTTGCATGACGCTGGCCAGCAGGACCGACAGTTCTTCCTGGATGAACGGCGCTTGTTTTTTGGAATCGGAATTTTCCACCCTGCCCGTGACGGAAGCCGACTTCAGCGTCACCCGCGAAGCGGGAACCATCACCTTCCGGGGCAAATTCGAGGGCAAGGAAGGTTATGGCCGTTTCACTTTCACGCCCGATCCCACTTTAACCACATGGCTCGACAAACAAGGTATCGGCGGTGTAGACAATACCGCGATGATGCACCTCTTCTTTGCCAATACCGGAAAAAACTACGTGGAATTTCTGAAAAAAGCAGGCTATGACAAGATCAGCGGCGACGAACTGGCAAGCCTGGCAATACACGGTGTGAGTGAGCAAGAATTGAAAGAATATATAGAGATCGGCAAGGATTTCGGCGGCAACATGCTTTCCATCGACGACCTGATCGAGCTCAAAATTCATGGTGTTGACCGTGCTTATGTCGATGTCATATTGAAAACCGGGTTCCCGGACCTGACTTTGGACAATATCAGCGAGGCCAAAATACATGAACTCAGTCCCGAATACATTCGCCAATGCCGAGACATGGGTTTTTCCAACCTGGATTTTGAAGAAATCATGGGATTTAAAATTCATGGCATCACAGCGGAATACGTCCGGGAATGCAAAAACATGGGATTTCCGAACCTGAACGCCGATGAAATCATGGCATTCAAAATTCATGGCATTACAGCGGAATACGTCCAGACCTGCAAAAACATGGGGTTTTCGAACCTGAGCGCCGACGAGGTGATGAATTTCAAAATCCATGAAATGACCCCGGAATATCTCAAAGGGTTGAAAGAGGCAGGGCTGACTTCCTTATCGGCTGATGAGGCCCTGAATATGCGCATCCATGGCGTTACACCTGCTGCCATAGCCGATCTAAGGAAAATGGGTTTCACGAAGTTGACCCCCGATGACATCATCAACCTCCAGATCCATCAGATCAACCAGGCATTCCTGAACGATATGCAACAGCTCGGTTTCAAAGACTTATCGGTCGACGATGCCGTGAACCTGAAGATACACGGGATTACCCGCGATTACATGCAGGAACTGAACACTGCCGGATTCAAGAGCCTGTCCGTCGATGACGCTGTAAATTGCAAGATACACGAGGTTTCTCCTGCACTTATTAAAGAATTCAACCAACTCGGATTTTCCAACATCGCGGTCGACGATGCGGTCAACCTGAAAATTCACGATGTTACGCCTGTCTTTATTCGGTCCATGCGCGAAAAAGGGTTCAAAGACCTGAGCCTGGAGGAATATATCGGGTTGAAAGTTCAGTACGGAGACAAGATGAAGTGATCGGGCCTTAGTCCTGAAAGCGGCATGAACCATGCGCAGGGGCTAAATTGCCTTGGAAGTCACCTGTTTGTAGCAAAACAAGGGGAAATTAGACGACTTCGGTACCTCCGAGCATCTGTTTCACAACCAAAGCCAACGTGTCATGCAGAACCGAAGGTGAAGCATCTGGGGCGTAGCCCAGGGTAAAAAGCATCTGAGGCCCATGGCCTCAGATGCTTCACCTTTGGTTCTGCATGACACATTTCATCTATTATGCGAAACGGACGCTCGGCGGTAGAGAGATTGCATATTTTTGCTTTTCCTGCAATCTTTTGTAAATCATCTACTCACTCCGCAGCGATTTCACCGGATTCGCCAACGCAGCCTTCATGCTCTGAAAACCCACGGTCAAAAACGCTACGGTCACTGCTCCTGCTCCAGCCACTGCGAACATCCACCATTGGATGTCGATGCGATAGGCAAAATCCTGCAACCACCGGCTCATGGCCCACCATGCCAGCGGTGCGGCAATGACAATCGCCAGCAAAACAAGTTTCAAAAAATCGGTTGCCAGCAACCCAACTACAGAAGTAACGGAGGCGCCCAATACTTTCCGGATACCGATTTCCTTGGCGCGTTGCTGCGCTGCAAAGGTCGCCAGCCCGAGCAATCCGAGACAAGAGATCAAGACAGCCAGCCCGGCAAAAAGATTGAAAAGGGTGCCGGCGCGGGCTTCGGTTTTGTACATCTGATCGTATGCCTCATCCAAAAACTTGTATTTGAACACTTTGCCGGGGTTGAATTTTTCAAAAACCGCCTGCGCCGACGCGATCGCTTCCGGTGTTTTTCCCGGAGCGGTTTTTATATAAAAAACATCCGTCCATTCCGGGTTTTGATACATGATTAGCGGCTCGATGGCATCGTGCAGGGAGCGGAAATTAAAGTCTTTGACTACCCCGGCAATCGTACCCTTTGTGCCGTTGAAATCGACCCACTTGCCGGCAGCGCCATTTTGCAAGCCCATTTCGCGGGCAGTGGTTTCGTTGATGATAAAAGAGGTGGTATCCCATCCGTTCATTTCCGGGCGGAACCATCGTCCTTCGGTTAATTGCAGCCCGAAAAATTCCTGAAAATTCGCATCCACGCCGAGTTGCCAGATCGGCATTTCCCTTTCAGGCGCTTTGCCTTCCCAGTCGATCCCGCCGTTCTGGGAGCCGATCCCCACGATGTTGTTGTCGCTCACTGAAACGGCCGCAATGCCGGGTTTACCGGCAAGTTCGTTTTTGACCACGTCGACGGGTGTTTTGTTGCCATAAAGATTCATGGAAATCACATTCTGGCGCTCATAGCCCAATTTGGTTTCCCGGATGAAGGCCATTTGCCGGGAAATGATCAATGCGCTGGTAATCAATATCAAAGAAAATACGAACTGCCCGGTGACTAAGGTCTTGCGCAGCACCGTTCCGGTGTTGAGCCCCGATCCCTGCGACACAAATATCCGGCCCTTCAGCACAGCGACCGGGTTGAAACGCGTTAGCAAAAGCGCCGGGTAAATACCTGCCAGCAACAATGCAAGCGCTGCCGCACCCGCCACTATGCGCAAAGCAAAAGGCTGGAAGAATTGCTCGCTTTGGAAATTTTTTCCGGAGAGTTCATTGAACGTCGGCAGAAGGGCTGTCGCGAGCAACATCGACAGCGCGGTCGCTGCGAGGATGAGCAACGCGGATTCTGCCAAAAACTGCGAAAACAGCTCGCCGCGGCCGGCGCCGATCGCCTTGCGCACACCCACCTCTTTGGCGCGGGTGGAGGCGCGGGCGGTGGCTAAATTGACGTAGTTGATACAGGCGATGGCGAGTACCAACAGGCCGATCAGCCCGAAAACGGCAATGGTTTTTCGGTCGCCGGCGCCATCTGCAGATACCCACGACAACATCCCGGAGTCGAGATGTAACTGGTGCAGGGGTTGCAACGCGTACCAAAACTGCCCGTCGTCGGGTTTGTTGCGGTGACGGGCGACCAAAGCGGCAAGTTTGTGCGCGAGCGCTGTCCGGTCGGCTTCGGGGCGCAGCAAAAACCAGGTGGTGTAACTCATCATCCCCCAATGAAAAGTCTGTTTCGGATCGCGCACCAACTGGTTGGCGACCGGTTCCCAAGGCAAAAGACAGGAGAACTGAATGCTCGAATTGGAAGGCGGGTCTTTGAGGATACCCGTCACCACCAGGTCGATTTTGCCGTCGAAGCGCAGTGTTTTACCCAGCGGATCGGCATCGGCGAAAAATTTGCGGGCCAGCGATTCGGTCAGCAGGATGCCGTTGGGCGTATAAAGGGGTTTGCTGCCGTCGGAGCGCAGTACAGGGAAATCGAACAGATCGAAAAAAGCATTGTCCACGACCAGCGCGTCCTCTGCCTCCAGCAAGGTTGCGCCAACCTGAAAAGTACGCGTGTGAAAACGCCACACCCGCACGGCTTCCTGCACTTCCGGAAGTTCGGCTTTGGCGGCAGGCGCCAGATTAGCCGGGGTGGTTTCGGTCCATTGCCGTTCACCGCCGAAGTCCCAGTTGGTCAGCACCCGGGCGATGTTTTTGCCCTGGCGATGAGAGCGGTCGAAAGTCAGTTCGTCCTGTACCCAAAGCAGCACGAGCAGGGCGGCTGCCAGTCCGGTGGCCAGTCCGCCGAGGTTGAGCATGGAATAAATACGGTCGCGGCGCAGGGCGCGAAAAGCGAAGGAAAGGTGGTTGCGCAGCATAGGAAAGTTGTTTGATATGGTTTGACGTCGTTGTTTGCAAATTGTTCTTACCGCCTCAATGCCATACCCTGTGCCGAAAAATTTACCGCTTGATTGTCAGTTTTTTAAGTCTGTGAATGCGCCCGCTCGGCGTCCACTATCGGACAGGTTTGTGCGGGATCGGACGCTGATGTAGCGGAAGGGTAAAGATTGTAATATCTTGCGTCCCAATCTTTAAAGCAGGATTTTATGGAATTGCTACCGCTTATACTGATCTCAATCCCTGTGATTTACGCGATCAGGAAGTCATTGGAAACGCCTGTTCGGCTACCCGTATGGGATAAAGTATTGTCAAAAGTATGGATAGGCTCCATCATGTTGTTTGTCGTGGCGCAAATCTCATGGTTCAGATTCGTCGGCGATTGGTATGGTGAACTGATCTATCTGTTACTGCTCATAACGGTTTATCTGTTAAGGGATTACCGGCCGGCCCGATTGCTTTCGCTGGCGCTTTTGCCCCTCGCAGCGGTGTACGTACTCAATCATGTATTTCGACTTTTAACCGCGCCTTTTTTCGAAGCGGATGGAGCATTTTTCGAGACCGCCGAAACGTTTGCCTCTTTATGGCTGTTCGGATTTGGCTTATATGCCACTATACAAAACAATAAAGAGCGTAAGCTGCGACAAAAAGAAGAAGAGCAAAAACGGCAGGCAGAAGCCCGAAAAGCGGAATTAGAACATTTGGTCGTCGAGCGCACCACCGAACTGACCGCTCAAAAAGAAGAACTGGAGAATGCCCTTGCCGAACTCAAAGCAGCCCAGACGCAATTGATACAATCCGAAAAAATGGCCTCGCTCGGCGAACTCACAGCCGGCATTGCCCATGAAATCCAGAACCCCCTGAATTTTGTCAATAATTTCTCTGAACTCAGCGTAGAACTGGCGCACGAACTGATAGAAGAAATCGAAAAAGCGGATCCGGACAAAGACTTAGTGAAGGATTTGATAAAGGACCTGACTCAAAATCAGGAAAAAATAAACCACCACGGCAAACGGGCGGCGAATATCGTGACGGGTATGTTGCAACACGCCCGTACCAGCACCGGCACAAAAGAACCCACCGACCTGAATGCGCTCGCCGACGAATACCTGCGCCTGGCTTACCACGGCCTGCGGGCAAAAGACAAAGAATTTAACGCCAAAATGGTCACCGATTTTGACCCGGCTATCGGGAAAATCGAGGTCGTGCCCCAGGATATGGGACGGGTGTTGCTCAATTTGATCAATAACGCCTTTTACGCTGTGACAAAAAAGAAACGGGACATCGCAAAAGACGCTACTGCTGCCGTATATGAACCGACGGTCACGGTCTCTTCCCAGTTGTTAAAATCAGGCATGGTCGAAATCCGCATCAAAGACAATGGCATCGGCATTCCTGATAGCTTGAAGGCTAAGATATTCCAGCCGTTTTTCACTACGAAGCCGACCGGGCAGGGCACAGGGCTGGGGCTTTCGCTGGCGTATGATATTGTGACGAAAGGGCATGGCGGGACGATGGAAATGGAAAGTGCGGAGGGCAAGGGAACGACGTTTGTGATAAAACTGCCTTTTTAAGATCAACCGGGTTTACCTTTAGCACCCATAAAACTATACGATCATGTCCAACATTTCCCGTCGTCAGTGGCTCAAAACCGCCGGCCTGCTCACCGGGTCCCTGCCTTTTGCAGGTCTGAGCGGAAATAACCTGCCCCTCGAATCTTTTACCCGAAACCTGCATCACCTGCCGCCCGGCATCAGCGTGAAGTTGAATGCCAACGAAAACCCGTACGGGCCTTCTTCCGCCGTGCGCCAGGCCATTACAAGCGCTTTCGATAAAATTTGCCGCTACCCTTGGGCTGAAGTGGATGAAGTAACGCAAAAAGTGGCCGCCAAAGAGGGCGTCAACCCCGACCACGTATTGCTTACCGTCGGGTCCACGGAAGGACTCAAAATCACCTCGCTGGCGCTGGGCTTGCACGAAGGAGAAATCATTGCCGGATCGCCTACCTTCGAGGCGATGTTGCGGTATTCTGAAGCATTCGGCGGCTATGTCAACCGCGTGCCGACCCTGCCCGACGACAACCTGTCGCTCGACCTCGACGAGATGGAACGTCGCATCACTTCCAACACCCGCCTTGTTTTCCTGTGCAATCCGAACAACCCCACCGGCGGCATTTTGCCCGCTACCCGACTGCGAGATTTTTGTGAAACAGTATCAGGCCGAACAATTGTTTTTTGCGACGAAGCCTACTTCGATTATGTGACCGAACCGGGCTATCCAAGCATGGTGGAATTGGTGAAAAAAGGAGCTAATGTCATTGTAGCGCGCACATTCTCAAAAGTATATGGTATGGCGGGCATCCGCATCGGATACCTCGTCGCGCGCCCCGACCTCATCCGCCGCCTCGATGCCGTACAAATAGATTCGCCCAATATGCTGGCGCTGCACGCCGCCGGCGCCGCCCTCGACGACCAGGAGTTTTACCGTTTCAGCCTGCGCATGAACGCGGAGGGCAAGGCGCTGATCTGCCAAACCCTCGATGCGCTGAAACTGCCGTACGTGCGCAGCCACGCCAATTTTGTATTTTTCAAAACCGGCAGAGACATCAGCGGCGTCATGCGCGACATGCGGGCGCAGGGCGTCGAAGTGGGGCGCCCGTTCCCGCCGCTCACCGACTGGTGCCGGGTGAGCACAGGCAAACTTGAAGACCTGGAAGTGCTTCGTCAGGGAATGATGAAGGTTTTTGGGTAGAGATGAGTTACGAGTTATGAGTTGTGATTGATTTTCAGGCACTTAAAACAACAGGGTGCTTATATTTGGCCACAACCCGTTTTTTAACAGAAAAAAATATTCAGGCATGAGACATAGCTTTTTCCTCCTTTTCACCTGTGCGCTTTTGAGTCAAACAGCTTTGGCACAAACGGACGTTTACGACCCGGAAGCCCGCCTGAAAGCGCTCGGCATCGAGTTGCAGCCGCCGCCCGCTCCCGTCGCCAACTACGTCAATGCCGTGCGCAGCGGCAACCTGCTTTTTCTCGCCGGCAAAGGCCCTTCAAAACCCGAAGGCGGCTACGTCACAGGCAAGGTCGGTACGGATATGAGCGTTGAACAGGGCTACGAAGCAGCGCGGTTGACCGCTATCGTACAACTGTCTGTATTGAAAGCGGAACTGGGCGACTTGAAAAAAGTCAAACGTATCGTGAAAGTGCTCGGCATGGTCAACTGCAACGCCGATTTCACCCAACAGCCGGAAGTCATCAACGGCTATTCCGACCTGATGGTGGCCGTTTTTGGCGAACGGGGCAAGCACGCCCGCTCAGCCGTAGGCATGATAGCCCTGCCGCGCAACATCGCCGTAGAGGTGGAAATGATCGTTGAACTGGAAGAATAATTACGACGGTCAAAACATTTACACCTGCCGATACGACCCTGACAACGCTAACTCCTTAGGGCAAGGCACCGGGCTGGGGCTTTCGCTGACGTATGATATTGTGACGAAAGGGCATGGGGGAACTTTGGACGTGGAGAGCGAGGAAGGGGAAGGGACGGAGCTTGTAATCCGGTTGCCAGACAAATAACTACCGCAATCTTTCCCGTTTCACAAAAACAATCGAAATTACCGGCACTTTAATGCCGTACCAACACGAGAGAACGTATGAAAATATTAGTCGTAGACGACGAACAAGACATCCGGGCTTTATTCGAACAACGCTTCCGGCGCGAAATCCGGGAAGGCGCCTTACAATTTGCTTTTTGCTACTCCGGCGAAGAAGCCCTCACCTACCTCCACGAACACGCTTCGGAGGCTGTGCTGATCTTGTCCGACATCAACATGCCCGGCATGAGTGGGCTCGAACTCCTGCGCCGCATCCGGGAAAAATCGCCCCAGCCGCCGCCCATCGTCATGATGATCACCGCTTATGGCGATGCCGAAAAATACAACGAATCTATGCGCCTCGGCGCCAACGATTTTTTGCATAAGCCGCTGGATTTCAACACCCTGAAACAAAAATTAATTGATATGCCATGAATGCCAAACACAAAATACTGGTCGTGGACGACGAAGACGACGTCGAACAACTCGTCCGCCAGAAATTCCGCCGCCAGGTCCGTGATGGGGAATACGAATTTGTGTTTGCTAAAAACGGCGTGGACGCCTTAGCCAAACTCCGGGAGCACCCCGATACCGACATGGTGTTCACCGATATCAATATGCCCGAAATGGACGGGTTGACGCTGCTGGAAAAGATCGGCGAAACCCACCCGCTGCTCAAAACGGTGATTATCTCCGCTTACAGCGACATGGAGAACATTCGCACCGCCATGAACCGCGGGGCTTTTGATTTTATTTGCAAACCCTTTGATTTTGAGGATTTTGAACGCACCTTGTTGAAAACGTTGAAAACCTGCCAGCAAATCAGGGATACTATCCGGGCCGTTCAGGAAAACAATATCCTGAAAATGTACGTGGACAACAGCGTGCTGCGATTCATGTGCTGCCAGGAATTTGAATCTTCCCTGTTGGTCAATGAAACCATCGAAGCCACCATCGTTTTTATCGACATCTGCGGATTTACAACTATTTCAGAAAAAGAGCCGCCCGATGTCGTCGTGCGTCTCCTCAATAAATACTTCGACATCATCGTCAAAGAAATCATCGCGCAGGGCGGCAATGTGGACAAGTTTATGGGCGATGCCGTTTTAGCGGTTTTCAGGGACAACGATCACCTTGCAAGGGCGATCCGGGCCGCCTTGTCCATCAATGCGTGCATCCAGTCAACCGAAGATCCGTTGTCGGGCGCCCAAACCTTTTTGCCCAAAGTATCCATCGGTATCAATACCGGCGATGTCATATCCGGCAACGTCGGTTCCGCCACGTTGCGCCGGTTTGATTTTACGGTCATCGGCGATGTGGTCAATACCGCCCAACGGCTCCAGTCGGTAGCCAAATGCGGCCAGATTCTGATCACGGAAGAGACCGGCAAGCAAGCCGGCAATTTATTCCAGTGTCAAAAAATCGGGGATATCTCATTGAAAAACAAGGAGAAACCGGTGAGTGTATTTGAAGTGGTGGGGTGAAAGCAGTTTCATCCGCTCGTTCCGCGCAGCGGGTTTTCTAAATCGTTTTCGATCATTATGTAAGCCTAAAACTCCAGGCGCCAACTCAAATTCGGGATCAACCCCAACTGGTACTTCGTCTCCACCTCCTGCGTGTAGGAGTCCCAGTACTGATAGGCGATGTTTTCCCGCATGGTCACGTTTTGAAAATCCATAGCGAAAGTGCTGTTGCGGCGGTTGTCGAAGCTGCGTTTCCAGTAAACCCGCAGGTCGAGCCGCACATAGTCGCGCTGGGCGATGGAATAGCCGGAGCGTTCGTCGAACACGGTGTAACCGGCGGCGGCAGAAGCAATTGCATCTACCGGCATGGCGCGCAGGCCGTCCGTCCAGGTGAGGCGGCCGTTGATGCCGAAGGAACGCACCTGACCGGGGCGTTTGTCGCGCTGCCACTCCTTGCCGCCCGTGAGATTGACGATGTACCGGGTGTGCCAGCGGGAAGTCCGCCACACGTCGTCGCTGCCGCGATAGTCGGATTTCAACAAGGTAGCGTTTGCCAATGCGAACCATCCGCCTGTGAAGTAGCGTTCGGCGCTGATCTCGAGTCCGCGGTTTTTTCCGGCGTTGGAGTAGACGAGTGTCTTGTTCTGGTAAATTTTGTACTCATTCTCGTTCAGCAGGGAAAAAGTGGAAGGGGTATTGTCCACGCCCACATCGGTTTGTTGTTGCCAGAATACTTCCCCTTTGAATATCCATTCGGGTGTCGCGTTCCAGGTATAGCGCAGCCCCCCATGCCAGGCACGCTGTATGTCGAGCTCCTCTTCCAACAGCCAAAGCGGGGCAATCGCGCTGTACATCCCGCCCGAGAGTGCCAGCCGGTGGTTGGGCGCCAGTATTTGTGTTACGGTCAGGCGCGGCTCCACCGTCACGCGGTCTTTGTATGGAAAAATCAGGCTGTGCAGCCCTGCCTGAATGCTGGTTTTTTCATTCAGGCTGTTCCAGGTCGCGTTTGCCCAGGGCTGTGTGACAAGATACTGGTGTTCAGGCGTTTCCTGCGGCTGGGTGTACAACAAGGATTCGTAGCGGAAATATTGCCGGGTCAAGGTCACGCCGGTCATGATGCGCCACTGCGCGCTCAGGCGCTGCGAAAGCGTGGCGGAGCCGGAAAATTTCGATTCGTCCACGTAATCGTAACTGTCATATTCGCTGTACTGCGCGGACTCCGAAGTCCGGTCGTTCGACTGTGTCGATGCCGTCAGTGAAAATTTTACCCAGCCTTTTTTGCCCAAGGGCGACCAGTTGGACAACCCGATCACACCCGTTTTTGAGGTATAGTCGATGTCGAAAAAATCCTTGAATTCATCGATGGATGCCGAATCGGTTTTATGCTCGAACACATTGTTGCTCAGGCCGCCCAGACCGAAAAGCGACCACTCGCCGCCATTTTTTCCCTGAAAGTTCAATTTGAAGGACAAATCCTGGAAGTCGATTTCCTCGTCGCCGAATGAAATGCCCATTTGCCCCAAAAGTCCGACGGTAGAGTAGCGGTAGTTGACCAGATACGAATTTTTACCTTTTTCAAACAAAGGGCCCTCTGCCGACAAGTCGAGCCCGATCAATCCGGTCTGTGCAGTGAACTCGTGCTGACGGTTGTTGCCCCGCCGCAGGTTCATGTCCATGATGCCGCCCAGCGCCTCGCCATAACCGGCTGGAAACGAGCCGGTCAGGAGGGAAGAATTGTCGAGCAGTTGGGCCGAGAACATCAACACTCCACCGGCGGCGGCGGTGGGGCGGTCGCTGAAGGTACCCGCATTGGTGAGGTGGTTGGGATTCACGATGTCGGTGCCTTCGAGGTGCCAGCGCACAAACGCAGGACTGTTGCCCCGCACACTGAGTCCGTTGGCCTGGTCGTCGTTGTTCATCACACCGGGGTAGGTCATAGCCAGCCGTGCCGGATCGAAGAAGGTAGCCGGGAAACGAAACGTCTGTTCGCGGGTGAGCGGGATTTCGCTCAAAGGCTGCAAGGGGCGGCGGTTGGCGGAATTGATAATCGTAAGCATGGGCAGGTCGACATTCTGGTCGTAGTTGACGTCCAGCAGGGTTTCCTTGCCGCCGGCAATATTTATTTCCCTGATAATCATGGGTCTGTAACCACTGTAATCGATGCTCATCGTGTAGTAGCCGGGTCGCAGGTTTTGAAAAAAATACTGTCCCGATATGTCGCTGACGGCTGATAAATGGAGCGAATCCGGTGCTGCCCTCAGGCTCAGATTCGCCCCGCTGATTACTTCGCCGGTGGAGGCGTCGCGCACGGTGCCGCGCAGGGTTTGGGCTTGCGAGAGGAGTGCGCAGGTGAGAAACGCGAGCGTGAGGAGTAATTGTTTGGATTTCATGCTCAAAATTCTGATTTTGCGGCAAAAATAGGCGCAATAAACAGCACGACATTTTTTTTGCATCATCGAACCATTGTTTAATTGTCCCTTTGTGTTGAAATAAGGACGCAACAAGGTGCGTAAAACAAAGGGTTAGGCCGATAAAAAATAAACAAAATATTTTAAACAAAAAATTAATTATAAACCAAATGTTTTTACCTTGCCATGCCGAATAAGAAAAAAAACATACAATTCCCTCTAAATGTATTTATTAGTTACGCTCACAAGGATAAAGAATTCATGACGGAGCTGTTAGATCATCTGAATCCCTTGGAACAAAAAGGGATGGTTAAGCTCTGGGTTGATACGTATATTGACTTGGGTTCTGATTGGGACATTGTTATTAAAAACCATGTAAAAGGGGCCGCTATCCTCTTATTCCTGTTGAGTCCTTCGTCTTTAAATTCTGGTTACATCAAAAATGTAGAGTTAAAAATTGTTATTGAAAAATCTCGAAAAAATGAAGTCTTTATCATACCGATACTCATTCGTCCTTGTGCCCATCATGGATTAGATATTACTCGCCGACAATGGTTGCCAAGGGATGGAAGAGCAGTTACCGACCGTAGCTGGGGGCGTCGTGACAACGCATATAAGGATATTGTAAGTGACTTTGAAAAGCAACTAATGGTTTGGAACGAAACACAAACTTTTCCTCCAGAGTATTCTGGCAGAGAGATAGACACTGCTCCTGCAACTAAAAAGAAATCACAAGCACTAGTAAAGCGGATTAAGATGATAAAAAGCAAAAAAAAATTGGTTTTGACCCAAGAAGATTTAGCCCGATTTAGTCAACAGGCTTCCACCCTCTTGAGGCAACTTTGGGACTTGCAAGAAGCTGGAAATTTTCGAGAACCGTTCGGAAGATTCTTGGAGCGCGCAAAAAGGTTCAGCCAAGCATTGCAAGATATGCTTGATTCGACTACTGTTCCATATTTGTCGTTGTCAACAGATTTGGCAAAGTTTGAACGAGCTTGGTCATTGGCCGATCAAGAGCACACAAAATCATTATCCGCATCAAATGCAGCCAACGAACGGATACAGAGCCGGATCGTTCCGCAACTCATAGTTGCCTGTGAAAATATTCTTATAACATTGCAAAAAATTAGTGGTCGTCCTGGCGATATAAGCCCAAATTAGAATGTCCCTAAACGTAATAATAAAGCAATATTCCAGTGGGATTTTACAAGGAAAAATTGCCGGCTACAAAGATTTTTTGAAGCAGGTGGGAGAATATTTGCGCTATAATGCTGGGACCCAAATTGATCCAGGTGAGCTTATATTGCTAGAGCAGAAGCTTAATCAAATTTATTCCCAGCTTGCTCAAGGCGGAAAATTTCCAAATGATGACGTTGAAGAATTATTTATGGACTTATGCTCATCTTCCAGTAATCTAGCCCACACAGTGAAAAAGGAGAGAGAAGACGAAAGGTATTTTAAACAGATTCGACAACTCGGAAAAAACCTGATGATTGCAGCCGGTAAGCTATCGGTAATAATTGGAATTGCCACAACAACCAGCGCGCTTCCTATTAATTTTTGGAATTAATTTGCCTGAGTATTAGTCAAAAAACAAGTTCCATATTTACCTTATCCCGACTGCCATTCCATGCAGGAGAAGCCTGTCCAAACGATTGATTGTCAATTTCTTATATGCAGATTCCTCCTGCGTCGGAATGACAGCCGGGTAGTGGTATGGCGAACTTGTTTTTTAAAGCAGTACTGATAGCTTAATTTCGGGCAAATTTCTGCTCGTATGAAAATGCTCTCCTCTTTCATTCTCTCCCTCTCCCTCCTATCACCCCTCTCCCTTCTCTCGCAAGACCGCCCCGTCGGCCTCCCCTTCGCCACCCGCACCGAAGTCATGGCCCGCAACGGAATAGCCTGCACCAGCCACCCGATGGCAACTTCGGCGGCGCTCGACGTGCTGCGCAAAGGAGGCACGGCGGTAGATGCAGCCATTGCCGCCAATGCCGTGCTCGGCGTGGTGGAGCCGCATGTCAACGGCATCGGCGGTGATCTCTACGCCATTGTGTATGAGGCGAAAACGGGCAAGTTGCACGGGCTGAATGCCTCGGGTCGCTCGCCGTACACACTCCCGATTGATACTTTCAAAAACCGAAAAATAGAGCTCATTCCACCGCTCGGCCCGCTGCCGGTATCGGTGCCGGGCTGTGTGGACGGGTGGTATGCGCTGCACGGAAAATTTGGCAAAAAACCGATGAAGGAGAACCTCGCTTATGCTATCAGCTATGCCCGCGACGGCTTTGCGGTGGCCGACGAAGCGAGTCATTCGTGGCAACGCGTGGAGGTGGTGTACGGAAGATTTCCCAATGTCCGCGAGGTCTATTTGCCCGGCGGGAAAGCGCCGAAACGCGGCGAAATTTTTCAAAATCAGCTGTTGGCCAATACATTGGAAAAAATTGCCGCCGGGGGCCGCGACGTTTTTTACAAAGGAGAAATTGCCCGCGCCATAGACGAATTTTTCAGGAAAAACGACGGCTTCCTTTCTTACCGCGACCTGGCCGAACACACTTCGGAGTGGATCGATCCGGTCTCGGTAAATTACCGGGGTTACGATGTGTGGGAACTTCCTCCCAACGGTCAGGGCATCTGCGCTTTGCAAATGCTGAACATCCTCGAAGGATTTGATTTTTCCAACATCCGGTTCGGTTCGCCGGAACATATACACTTGTTTGTAGAGGCCAAAAAACTGGCTTTTGAAGACCGGGCGAAGTTTTACGCCGATCTGGAATACATGGCGCCGGGTATCGTGCAACGTTTGATTTCGGAAGAATATGCGGCCGGGCGTCGCAAACTGATTAATCCCAACCGCGCCGCCTCGACCGTCGAAGCGGGCAACCCGAACCTGAAAGACGGCGATACGATTTACCTGACGGTGGCCGACGGCGAAGGCAACATGGTATCGCTCATTCAGAGCAATTTCCGGGGTTTCGGCTCCGGCATGGTGCCCGACGGCCTCGGTTTTATGTTGCAGGACAGGGGGCAACTTTTCACCCTCGAACCCGGCCAGGCGAACACATACGCGCCGCACAAACGACCGTTCCACACCATCATCCCCGCCTTTGTGACCAGAGACGGCAAGCCTTGGATGTCGTACGGGGTGATGGGCGGAAGTTTTCAGCCGCTAGGGCACGTGGAAATACTGATGAATATGATCGACTTTGGCATGAACGCGCAGGAGGCCGGCGATGCACCGCGCATCGACCATCAGGGCAGCAGCGAACCGACCGGCGAAAAAATGAAAGATTCCGGCCAGATCACGCTGGAAAACGGCATTCCTTACGAAACGATCCGTGCCCTGATGCAAATGGGACACCGGGTCGGCTGGGCGCCTCCGGGTAGTTATGGCGGATATCAGGCGATCCGGTTCGATGCAGCGAACAAAGTGTATTTCGGCGCTTCGGATGCGCGGAAGGACGGACATGCTGCGGGCTACTAAGTAACGCTTAAAAAACAAGTTCACGCTTTCCTACCCAGGTTGTCATTCCTCCTGCGTCGGAATGACAACCTGGGTAGGAAAGTTCACTACTTTATTTTTGGCCGTTACTAACCGGCTTTAATTCATGTTGTAGTTCACCCCAAACCGCACTAAGCGTCCCTGCTGCGGATTGTACAGCAAGTCATCCGGCGTACCTGTTGCGTCGAGGCCGGAGTATTGGCGGTTGAACAGATTTTGGAAGTGGAGGTAAACGAGAAAGTGGTTGCTCAGGTAAAGCCGCATCATCAGGTCCCAGGAGCGAAACTTGGGGTAATGCTCCTGTACTATTTTGCGTTGGTATTGATCCTGATATATGGCTGCTTTGCTGAGTACGGCTGTTTGGCGATTGGAGGCGAGCATCAATTCGAGTTTGTTGACGGTGAAGAACATCCGAAACTGAAATTGCCAGCGCGGCGCATTGAACACATCATCCGTCACGCGCCGTTCTTCTCCCAGCCATTCTTTGCCGCGCATATATTGAAAGTAAATCTCGGTGCGACCGGTGATATACGTCTTTTTTCGATTACCCGACAAATCAAGTACCTGATTTTCAGAACTAAACAAGCCTTGAATGCCCCAGAGGGAAAGCGCCTCCCCCGGAGCGTTCTCCCAACCATAACGCCAGGGTGCTACAAATCCCGGTTCCTGCCGCAGGTCACCAGGACGCGCCAAGCGGTAGGCTTTTTCAGAAAAAAACAAGATCTCGGCCCGCACATCTTTTTTGGCATACCGCAACCCCGCTTCCCAGGTGTTGACCTTTTCGGTTTCATCCAAACCCGAAGGTGAAGTATTCATGGAACCGTCGATATCGAGGATAAAATATGTATTGGCGATCGCGTACATGGATGGCCGTCTGAACCCGGTGGCAAAGTTACCCCGCACGGACCACGTACTGTCGAGCCGGTAAAGCGCTGCTATCCGTGGTACAGGTATGAATCCATGATTGGTGGAATAGTTCAGGGCAATCCCTCCCAACAGGTAGAGCCGTTTGCTGTGCCATTTCAACTGGGCAAAGCCGTTTGCATCAAATTCTGTATAATAGGTCGGAGGAAACGGTTCTACCATTTGCGGGTCGTAGCTATGGCCCGAAAAATTAAATTCCAATGGTATGGCATAATGTGTGAGTGCTGCGGATCCACCCGCATCGCTTGCCTGAAGTCCTATATCGAGAAACATTTTGGAATTAAGGGCGGCATGCACCCGCGATTCGAACCGGAAATCATAGCCGGTAGCGACCGTATAACGTTCGTCGGAAGCGAGCTGGGTAAAAATACTTTTCAGCGCCGATTCCTGCTGGCCGGGTGTCGAAGGCGACTGCACTAAGTAAGAAGTCGCGCTCAGCCGGTCGAAAATATAGGTAGTTGTCGAGCTGTTATCCACCCGGTAGTGAATTGCCGAAATGGTATTGTGGGTCACCCATTTTGGCCGCGTTCGGGTGAAGCTCAGCGTATAGGTTTCGATGCGCTCCGCGAGCCTGTTCGAGGGATTGGCATACGATACCGCCAATGGGCTGGTACCCAGCGCTGTGTGGTCGAAACGCGACATTCGATTGTACGTGAAGTGAATGCCGCGCCAGGTCAGGTTGGCGCCGAGGAGCCGGCTGTCGTGCGGGAGGGGAGCCGTTTTCGGAAAACTGTCGCTCGGATTGTTTGCGCCGCGATAATTCGGATTTTTGATGTACAGGGAGGTGTCGAGCCCTAAAGGCAGATAGTTGTTGAGGTTGTACAGATTTTGATCGCTATACACATCGGTCCTGTCCCGGACGGTGCTGCTGCCATAAAGGCTGTAGCGAAAAATTTTCCTGTCTTTGCCCAGTTTGCCCCCGAACATCAGGTCGAGACTGTTGTAGCCATTGTTGCCGAATGCCAGGTCGGCTTGTGTGAAAACGGGTCTTTCCGTTTCTTTTAATATGATATTGACCACACCGGCGCAGGCTTCGTTGCCGTAAATTGCTGAAGCGGGGCCGTACAATATTTCAATCCGTTCGGCTTGCCGGATCGGGATTTGGGCTCCGATCGGCATACCCAGGGTGATGCCTGGCTTCACCGGCACGTCATTGATGAGTATTTTCACGTATTGATTGCCCGAAAGACCGCGCATCAGGAAGGTTTCGCCTTCCTGCGCATTGCCGGGTTGTGAAACACGGATGCCCGGAGCGGCGCGCAACACATCGCCGAGTGTGACATAACCGTTCCGCAAAATGTCTTCACCCGTGATGACCCACATCGTAAAAGGCAAGTCATCCAGATTCTCCAAAGAACGGGTAGCAGACAGCGCTTTTGTTTTTTCGAGATCGGGATCACGGGTAATGATGTCCTTCACCGTCAGTCGCTCGGGCGTGAGCAACAATGTGGAATCGTTTTGGGAAAAAAGCGTCAGGGGAAGCAGCCCTGCATCGGCAATCAATAAAAACAGGATAATGAAGAAATTGTGTTTCACAGCGGAGGTCGGTTGTTTGCCGCGAAAAGTAGGAAGTTTCCAACAACTGCACTTCAGGAGTCGCAAGTGTACCGAACTCATTTCCCCTCCTGTAAACGACGCGTCAGGCGTTTGACCACTTTAAACTCGCTGAAAAATGTATGAGCGATCACGCGCAGTACCGTATAAACCGGAATACCGACGACCATACCTACAACGCCGCCCAATTTGGCTGCTACAAGAGTGACGATGAAAATTTCCAGCGGGTGTGCCTTCACACTTTTTGAAAAAATCATAGGGCCGGTGAAGTTATTGTCGATAAACTGTGTCGCCATGAACGCCACCGCTACTTTCAGCAGCATGGGCAACATTTGGGCAAGTTCCAGATCGAGATTGGACGATGCCGTAATGAATATCCCGAAGACCATGCCTATGATAGGGCCGATGTATGGCACAATGTTGAACAATCCGCCGAATGCGCCGATCAGCAGTGCGTTTTTTAGTCCTAAAATCCACAACAATATGCTGAGTACCAAAGAAAAAACCGTTAGCTGAATCACCAATCCGCCGAAGTAGCTCGTCAATGCGGCGCTCGATTCATGTACGGCACGTTCTACTTTTGGTTCATTTTCGTCCGGCACAAAAGCGCGGAGAATTTCAAAAAAGAGATCTTTTTCCTGCAGGAAGAAAAACAGGATGAACGTAACAGAAGCAAAAGTTACCACCACATTGCCCGCTGTAGAAATAAACGAACCGAGGAAATCGCCCACAAAGGTTGGCTTGAACCAGCCGCTGAGAATTTGTTGTGTTTTTGTACCCAGTGACTCGTTCGGTGCAAGCATGCCAATTTGGTGGAACTGTGTGTCGAGGTTGTAAAAAAGCCCTTTTAATTTTACTCCAAGCGCCTCATAATCAACGCCGGCTAAATTACCTGCCTGTGCGACAATCGTCGGAATAAACATCATCAGCAGCCCTGCCACGATCAGGTAAAACGTCAGAATTGTCAGGAGCGTCGCTCCGGTTGGCCCTATATGGTATCGCCCGATGTGGATGCGTTTTTGGAAAAACTCCATGAGCGGACGACCCAACATCGAAAGCACCCAGGCGATCAGAATATAGGCTACGATATCGGAAAAATACCAGACGACTACAAGAAAAAAGGCAGCTCCAAGCAGCCAGAGCAGATTGCGATTGAGGGCGCTCATGGTTTATGTTGTTGAGTTGGTTGAACCTGTCCTTACGTACAGGCCCTGATTTTATTTGCCGCAGGTTTCGTTGTACTCCGTTACAATCTTCTGAAGTTGAAAACGGCCATATTCCTTGTTCTCCACTTTGGCGGCAACGGTTGGGCAATCCTCGACTATTTTGCCCATGGCTTTTTTAAAATTCATAAACTTGATGTGCGACAAACCTTCCATAGCACCTTCATCCTTCCTCAGGTATGTTCCGGTCTCCAGTTCGGTTGGGAGGACAGTGATCGTGTTCCCTTCCTGTTCAAGCAGTTTGCTATTGACAAGGGTATATACTTCGTATATACAAAGCCGGCCTTTTATTACAGGGCGGGCAAATGAGTACGCGGATTGATCTTTGGTCAATTTTATTGAACCATCATTGAAATTGATAGATTCCCAATATACATTTTCAAAGAAATAACCTTTCAGGTCCTTTCCTTTGAATTTCTGACGGTCTGCATTGGCGCTATCTGCCCAGAAATATACTTTGTAAGACATGATGCCCGGATTATTGTATTGGATTTGACCACGTAGCGTATCTCCTGACGTCGTTACAATCCAGCCGGGCACTTTTTTGCCCTGCATTTCCGGCTTGAACCAAGCTTGTGCAAAACTAAAGGAACTGGAAAACAGCAAACAAAGGGTAATAAAGTGTTTCATAAAATGAAGTTGATTTGAAAATTTGCAGAAAAGTATTACAATTTATGAAATCTTGCTGTTTACCATCGCTATTATTTCCTTTTCCAGCTTATCTGCTTCCTGAATCATTCGTTCGCCGTCGGCGACCACTTTCATCGCATATTCTTTGTCATCCAGACCCGTAGCGTTGACTTTCACGTTCAAAAATGCCCCATGCGCTGCTGCGCGAGCGCAAAGGGCGCCCGTGCCGGCGTCGGTCACCGAGTTCGGATTACCGGCTTTCACCATTTGCCCGATGACTCCGAATGACTTCAAGGACAGTTCCAATACCTTGTACGGCACCTCGATAGCTCCACGGGTAGCCGTCTGGACGGCAGCTTTTCGCGCGGCTTTCTCCTCAGGTGTCCCGTTGGGCAAGCCGAATGCAGTCATAATGGCGTTAAACGCTTCGGTATCTTCATCCACTGCCCGGAGCAGGGCGTCTTTGAGTTGCTGGCCCTGTTCCGCTGCTTCGGAGAATTCTTCCCATCGCTCGTCCCATCCGCGTTTGTGGCTGCTGAGGTTGGCCACCATCGTTGCAAGCGACACGCCCAGCGCGGCGACGTAGGCGCTGACGGAGCCGCCGCCGGGAGCGGGGCTTTCGGCAGCTGTTTCATCTGCAAATGCGACGAGGTCTTTCCGGATCAGTTTTTTCGCATTGGCCGGATTACCCGCTTCGAGGTTGTACTCGATGATTTTCCGCTGCGGGTCAAAAGGGGTCAGTTCATCGAGGCCCATCGATTTGACCGCAATTTTTACCAGTTCGGCCTCGCTCACGCCAACACTGCGCCGCTGTTTTTTTAAAAAATATTTGCCCGCTTCGAGCATTACGTTCAAGGGGACAAGGCCAACCAATTCTGAGCCGGTAACGCGCATTCCACGTTGATCGGCGCTTTTGCAACATGCTTCAAAAGCGATGTGCAGGGGCGTTGCCCCGATATCGGTGATATTCATAGAGATCTGCGCGATGCCGTATTCCTCGATGTACCAACCGATGGCTTTTACTCCTTTTAGTATGCCCGGCTCGCGGAGGGGTTCGCCGGTGGCGTCTTTTAAGGGTTTACCGGTAACGGGGTCGTTCACTGTGCGGCCTTTTTCGCGCACGTCGAAAGCTACGGAGTTGGCGCGCCGAACGGAGGTCGTATTCAGGTTGACGTTGTAGGCGATCAAAAAATCGCGCGCACCGATGACCGTAGCACCGCTTTTGGCATTGAATGCGGCCGGACCGAAATCGGGTTTCCATTCCGGGTTGGTCAATTTTTCGGGCAAACCTTCGTATTCGCCCGTACGGATCACGGCCAGGTTTTTCCGCTCCGGGCGACTTGCAGCAGCTTCGTAGAGATAAACAGGCAGATTCAGGTCGCTGCCCACGCGCGCGCCGAGCCGGCGCGCCCAAGCTGCCGTTTCTTCCATGGAAATGTTTGCAATCGGAATCAAAGGACAGACGTCGGTGGCGCCCATACGCGGGTGTTCACCTGTATGCTTGCTCATATCGATCAATTCGCAAGCTTTTCGAATGGCCTGATAAGCGGCTTCGACGACGCGGTCGGGTTCGCCGACGAAAGTAACGACGGTGCGGTTGGTTGCTTTTCCGGGATCTACGTCCAGCAATTTTACGCCATCTACAGATTCAATGGCGTCGGTGATTTGTTTGATAATCGTCATATCGCGCCCCTCGGAGAAGTTGGGGACGCATTCGATGAGTTGTTTCATTACCCGTGGCGATGTGTTGATTTGAAAATGGTCAGGTCGGGCAAAGGTAAAAACAAACACATCCTGTGGTATAGAGGGGAGGTATACATTGAATTCACGAAAATAAAATGAACTCAAAAAGAGTTTTCTCGTTTAATGTCAAAACACATAAGTTTGTGTCATGAAATTGGAAGTCGAACTCAAAAGTACCAAGCCCATGCAACCTCGTCAGCGGGCCATGCTCAGCATCATGTTTACCGCCAGTTGGCTCGATTGTTTTATATCCCGTCAGTTGCGCCCCTATGGTCTCACCGGCCCTCAATACAACATTCTGCGCATTCTCAATGGCAGTTTTCCTAAAGGTTTGTCTGTTCTCGATATCAAAAGCCGCATGATCGACCGGAGCAGCAATGTAAGCCGCCTCGTGGAAAAACTCCGGCTGAGCGGTTTTGTGGAGCGGGTGCCGCATACCGAAGATCGCCGTATGGTCATCGTAAACATTTCCGAATCCGGTAAAAAACTACTCGCAGATATCGAACAGGCTCGTTTTATTGACGGGCAGGGCACGCTGGGTACCAAACTGACCGAGGCCGAAGCGTTGGAATTGTCGCATTTGCTCGATAAGTTCAGGGAGTAGGTATAGCATTGTTGTCCGCCCGGGGCCATGTGGAAAAGTTTATACTGCCTGGTCATTACCTGACCTCGTGTGGCTTTATTATGTTTGCCCCGTTCAATTTTATCCCGCCCGATTTGCCGGAACCAAACCCGGTTGGCATCTGTTTTGCCCCGCTACTTCTCCCCGAAGCCGTTCATCCAACTGTTTGCTTATGTCATCCGCTGCATTTGCTGCCTCAAGAGGCAGCGCTTCATCAGGACAGCATCCCATGCTCACGCTCGACTTATTCACTCCTAACGACGATTCCCGGCCCGTATTCCTTACCGGTTCGTTCAATGCCTGGGTCACACACGACGACCGCTTTAAGATGTTGAAAATCAAAGACGGGCATTACCAATATACTTTCAACGACGTCCCGGCCACCGGCGAACCGTTCGAATACAAATACGTGAAAGGCGGCTGGGAAGCCGAAGAACTCGGGCAGGACGGTCACCCTCCCGTCAATCGCCGCATGGAAGTGCCGCGTGGCAAAGTAGCCGATGTGGTGCCGCGCTGGAAACAACACACAGCCGGTTACGATCCCCGGTTTTATCCTGATATTCAAATCGTTGCAAAACGCTTCAACGTACCCCAACTCCGCCGCCGCCGCCGTATCTCTGTCCTCCTGCCGTGGAATTACAAGCAGACGGACCGCCAATACCCGGTGCTTTACCTGCAGGATGGCCAAAACTTGTTTGAAGACGGCGCACCTTTCGGCACCTGGGGCGTGGATAAACGGCTCGCTGCGCTTGCCCAGCACGGAAAAGCAGACTTCATTGTGGTCGCTATCGACCACGGCGGTAAAGAACGCATCAAAGAATACTCGCCTTATCACTCTCAACGCTGGGGCGAAGGATTGGGCCGCGACTATGCCCGTTTTCTCGCCGAAACGCTCAAACCGCACATCGACAAGAACTTTCGCACCCTGCCCGACCGCCAGCATACGGGCGTCGGAGGCAGCAGCATGGGCGGCCTCATCAGCATTTATGCCGGATTGATGTTTCCGCAGGTTTATTCCAAGTTCATGATTTTTTCACCGTCGCTGTGGGCTTCACCCAAAATTTATTCGGAGCCGATGTACTTCGCGGCATTCGATTCGCCGACCAAAATTTACCTCTACGGCGGCAGCCGCGAGGGCGCCGGTATGGTGACCAACCTGAACAATTTTAAGGATGCGGCGGAAAAGGCCGGTCACGGTCGTGCACAGGTGCAGATGGTCACCGATCCCAAGGGCAAGCACAACGAAGCACGCTGGGGCGAGGAGTTTCCGAAAGCGGCGGAGTGGTTGTTTGGAGGGTGAGTAAAAACTGGTTGTCCATTGAGAGCACCGGCGGTATCAAAGGATAAACTTGACTGGTTTGGAGGGTGAGTAAAAACTGGTTGTCCATTGAGGGAGCAAATTTCAACAAAGATTTAATAATTGCCGTCTCCGGACGGGTAAATGATATTCCAACCAAAATCACTACCTTATGAAACATAAAACGTGAAATATGACTGCTCAATGCACCTGAACGTATTATCCTCCGCCGTGAGTTGTCGAAAGTGTAAAAACCCAAGCGGCGCGTCCCGGATTCCTCCGAAACGCGCCGCTCCTAATTTATATCTCATAACTCATAACTCCCTACACCTTTTTCGCCCACCAATCCACTACCTCTTTCCCCTTCAGATACATCACCGGCAGGATCACCAGCGTGATGAAGGTGGCGAAGCCGAGACCGAAAATGATCGTCCACGACAACGGACCCCAGAAGGCCACCGAGTCGCCGCCGAAGAAAATTTTTGGATCCCCGGTGGCTAAGAGGCTTTCAAAGTCGATGTTGAAACCGACTGCGAGCGGGAGCAGACCAAGAATGGTGGCGGTGGCTGTAAGCAACACCGGCGTCATACGAATTCGGCCCGCCTCGACAACGGCTTCGCGGACGGCCATGCCCCGTTCCCGCAAAATATCCGTGAATTCGACGAGCAATATCCCGTTTCGCACCACGATACCCGCCAGCGCCACGATACCCACACCCATCATGATGACGGAGAAATCCATATTGAAAATCGCCATGCCGAGCAACACACCGATAATGGAAAACACTACCTCCGTGAGGATAATGAGCGTTTTGCCAATGGAGTTGAACTGTGTGACCAGAATGAGCAGGATCATGAACAGCGATATGATGAGCGAATTGCCGAGGAAGTTGAATGCATCCACAAATTCCTGGTCTTCACCTGCAAAGGCAACTTTGATGTCATCCTGTTGAGGAAATGCGGCCAGGGCGGCTTTCACGGCGTTGATGACCTCCGTTTGTTTGGGCTGGTATTCAGCGGTGACGTTCGACGAAATGGTAACCATTCGTTCCTGGTCCTTGCGGCGGATACCACCATAAGTATTGGTGTATTTCACTTCTGCCAATGCCGCCATCGGTACAGAACGCAACACCCCGCCCATATTCATATCGCGGAACGTAATGTTCAGATTTTCAACGGCGTTAATGTTTTCCCGCTGGTCTTTTTGCAGGCGGATATTCACCGGGATTTCGTCTTCGCCGTCTTTGTATTTCGTAGCCTCCTTGCCCAGAATCGCTGTGCGGAATTCGCCGCCGATCTGAGCGGTCGAGATGCCTTCGCGGTTGGCGCGGTCCCGGTCGATCTGGATGCTGATCTCGGGTTTGGATACGATGAGGTCGCTGCGCAATTCTTCCACACCCGGTATCGCAAGCGAGTCTAAGTAACGTTTCACGGCCTGCGATACAGCGGACAATTTTTTAAAGTCGTCGCCCGTGATTTCCACCGAAATGGGTTTGGGCGACGGCGGGCCGCCCTGTTCCTGATCCACCACGATTTCTGCGGCGGGGATGGCGCCTTTGGTAGCCTCGCGGATTTTGTCCATGTATGCCTGGGTACTCACGCCCTTTCGCTGACTGAATTCCACAAACGCCACACCGACTTTGCCTTTGTTGGAAGTAGCCGAACGGTCGAACTGATCCTCCGAAGCGCCAAGTGCGACGTTGCTGATAACCGACTCCACGATAGGGTTGTTTTCACCCAGCACACCCACCACTTTTTGCTCCATAATGCGGGTGAGCGAATCAGTCACCGAGATGTCGGTGCCGACCGGCAGGGTCATGTAAACGTAAATGAAGTTCGGTTCGGCTTTCGGGAACAGCACAATGTTGGCCTGACGCGAAGCGGTCATGAACAGCGAGAGGAAAAGCAGAAACGTAGTGCCGCCCAGCATCATCCAGGGATGGTTCAAGGCAAACTTGAGGAAGCCGGCATAGCTGTTTTGTACAGCGGGCCACCCTTTTTGCTGGAACCAGCGGACGGCTTTTTCCAGAGCAAATTTGTATAAAACGACAAATAAGGCGCACACCACGGCAAAATTGCCCAGCCCGATGTTGCCCGAAGCGTAAAACCAAATAGTGGCAAGCGCAAACAGTGCGTAACCGATGATGGTGCGGCGGCGCTGTTGAGCCGGATTGGCCGTACTGCCTTCCCGTTTGGGGTCACCCATAAACCACACGGCAAATACGGGGTTGACGATATAAGCCACCAGCAAGGAAGCTGTCAGCGTGATGATGATGGTGACGGGAAGGAAGTGCATAAATTTTCCAAATATACCCCCCCAGAATACCAACGGAACAAAGGGTGCAAGCGTAGTGGCTGTGCCCGACAAAACGGGCAGGAATACTTCCCCGGCTGCTTTTTTAGCTGCCTGCACGATATTGAGGTCAGGTTCGTCGTGATACACCCGGTGTGTGTTTTCGATGACCACAATCGCGTCGTCCACCACAATGCCAAGACCGAGCAGAAAAGCGAAAAGCACGATCATGTTGAGGGTGAAATCCAGACTCGGCAATACCATAAAGGCGATGCACATGGAAAGCGGCACGGCCATGGCGACGAATATAGCATTGGTGGCGCCCATGAAAAACATCAGGATGAGGGCGACGAGGATAAAACCGATGACGATGGTATTGATAAGGTCGTGCAAAGTGACACGTGTGGCGCGGCTTTGATCACCGGTGATGCTGACTTCGAGGTTGGGCGGAAAATCGGATGCCTTCATCTCCTCCACAATCTCTTTGATTTTATCGGAAGCATTGATGAGGTTTTCGCCGGAGCGTTTGATGACGTTGAGCGAGATGACGTTTTTACCGTTGAGGCGGCTGAAACTTTCTTGTTCTTCATGCCCCATTTTTACCTCGGCGATGTCTTTCAAATACACCATTGCGCCTGATTGTGAGGCGACAATGATGTTTTTCATTTGTTCCACATCTTTAAAATCGCCCCGTATAGAGACCGAACGAGTCATACCTCCAATATCCACGTTGCCCGCAGAAATAGTCAGGTTTTCAAATGCCAGGGCATTCTCGATGTCGCGGAAAGTGAGGCTGGCGGCGTTCATTTTGTACTTGTCCACATTCACTTGCACCTCTTTTTCCAAGGCGCCCACCAAATCCACGCGGGTGATCTCACGCAACTCTTCGATGCGGTCTTTGAGTTTGTCGGCATAGTCTTTCAACTTGTCCAGACTGAAATCGCCCGCGATGTTGACATTCATAATGGGGATTTCGGAAATATCGAATTCCGACACGGTAGGGTCTTCCAGCAGGTCGGTAGGCAGGTCGCGTTTGGCTTTGTCCACCGCATCCTTTACTTTTTGCTTGCAAAGCACTACGTCGAGGCTCGTATTGAATTCGACGATGATATTCGAAAAGTCCTGAATGGAGTAAGAGGTCACTTTTTTTACACCGTTGATGCCCTTCAACTCCTTTTCGATGGGTTTGGTGACCAATTGTTCCATATCGGTGGGCGAAGCGCCCGGATAAATAGTAGAGACAAAAATGGTAGGCACCACCACATCGGGGAACTGCTCCTTAGGCAGGGAATTGTACGACATCAAACCCGCAACGGTGATGAGGATGGTGATAATGAATATACTCGTCCGGTTGTCGATGGACCAACTGGTGGGTTTGAATTCTTTCATCGGAATTATGAATTGTGAAGTATGATTTATTTGTCTGGAATTTTGGGGTAAAAAGGATATTTTTGTGTGAGATAAAGAAAAGAAACGACGCAATGATGAACGAAATAAAAAGTAAACAACTTGATACGCTTATTTTAGAACTGCGCACCCTTCCACCAGAGAAAATTGAAAATTTCATGGCTGTTCGGTGGAAACCTTTTCTTGCTTCTTTGGTTGACCAGGTCGAACATGAGTTTGCTGTGGTCAAATTTTTCAGGGCACAACTTGATGTTCTGGACAAAATCGCCGACTACATTCCAAAAATGTCGGAGGAACGTTTCGAAGCCATCTCACCGGCACTGGAGCAAATAATATCTTTAAAAGACGAAATGACCGAGAAGGGCAACCAGCCCGTTACAAGGACATCTCTTCCTGCCTGAATTGTACTTGCTCCCAGCACAACATGAGTCATGCGAATCAGGGGTTGGATTTTGACTCTGGAAATCAGTTCGTTCAATCCAGACCTGTAAGGTTTTGAAAACCTTACAGGTCTACGACGTTGATAACCAAATGAAAAGATTTGCATACCCCTGATTCGCATGAGTCATCCCGAATTTTTCAACCCACGATTTTAATCGTGGGAAATGCGAAAAGCGCAAGATATCAAACCGTTTTAACGGTTTTACAGGCTTAATCAGGCTTTTGAAAACGGTTGAAACCGTTGGTGTATCAGCCCATCCT
>CXWJ01000166.1_pt1 | contig 304764 bp, 241 predicted proteins | sample 590841 | NCBI WGS metagenome assembly CXWJ01 (sample SAMEA3498367, study PRJEB10139) | wastewater metagenome | biome: wastewater treatment plant; material: activated sludge | place: Austria | collected 2015-01-21 | reverse complement strand
TTTGCAGGCTTCCTGAAGGCGAGCCAACGGGAGTTCGGGGACTTCCGGTTCGATGGGTTCTCCTGACAGGGCCGTGTGTAAGGTTTCTTCGAGGGTGCTGAGGCTACAATCTGCGGGTGGTTCCCAGCCGGGAAATGGAAAGGTGTGCATTAACCAGGCTAAAAGGCCGACTCGCGCACGTGCGGGCCAGCGGAGGGCGGTAAAGGGTCCGAGGTATGGGGCCAGGTTTTGAAGGGGGGAGATTATTTTTTGGCCGCCGGTGAGTTGGAGCAGGTCGCGCAGGATGCTGAGCGGCGGGCTGATGCCGAGGAGGTTAAGTTGAAGATAGGCGGAAAGGAGGGATTGATGATCGGAAGGGAGAGTTTTAGGGTTGTTGCCGGCAGGAGTAATGTTTTGTTTGGGTGGGAGGAGGTGGCGGGTATCCCAGAAACGGATGGTGCCATCCTGGTGTCCTGAAACGATGAAGGCGCCGTTAGGAGCCCACCGTAAGCGAGAAAATGAAGGGACATTGATTGAAGTATAATTAATTTCCTGATAGGTCTTTGCATCCCAAATTCGAATACTGCTAAGGCTAAGGCCCCATGCACCTGCTACAAAGTATCTTCCATCCGGTGAAAAATCTAATGCGTATGTTCCGCTTTTCAATTCTATTTCAAACAAAATTTTACCTAAAAAGGGATCTATTACTCCGACTTTGTTAGTAGACCCAACCAAAATACGTTCAATATCCTCCGACCATTTTATTGTCCGAATATTCTCATTAATAAGTTTGTGTTTGTGTAAACACTTTTTACTCCTTGCATCCCAAATGCCTATTAATCCTGCTGTATCTCCCGTAACAAAATACTTGCCATCAACTGATTCGTCGAATTCTCCGTCGATATTGTTTTCATGTGGGGAAGGAATCGACTTCAATTGCCAATCCTGGGTATTTATTTCGAATAAATTTTCCCGTATTGTATTTAAAGTAATAATTATCGAAGAATCAGACTTTAGCCATTGAAGAGATTTTTGCTGAATTGCTCCTTTAACTTTTATAACAAGTTTTCCGGTTCCTACATCCCAAAGCCGGATATCAGAATCGCCACTTCGCCCGGAAACAATTAATTTTTGATCCGGTGACAAGCAAATTCTTGTTGAAAGAGTATCATCACCCAAATGATTTTCGCTACTTTCCCATATAAAATTTCCATTTCTTAAATCCCAACGCCGTATGTAGCCATCCCAATGTCCACTGATTAGTGTACAGTTGTCATTTAATATTGCCAAAGTTGGATAAGAAATTCCTTTCTTTTTAAACCGATCCAGCACACCTAAACATTCTCCTTCCGCCCCCGGCAAATGCGGCACCCAAACATCCTGCTCCACCAACTTCGGACGTATGCCCAGTGTGGCTGCCTGGCGGATTGCAAAATCCAACAGGGTTGAATTTGGGTGATCAATTGCCATAACTGGTTTATTTTGAATTATTTACCCGCCGCCCGTTCGTACAAGCGACCGGCCGGGCCCGGATAACCTGCCTGCTCCAACAGTTGCGCCGCTTTTACTAAGTTGCCGGCAATTTCGGCGCGTTGGGCTTCTTTTAACAGATCGAGCCGGTTCATTTTGTGGATGGACCCGAATTGAAAGGTCGGGTAAACAGGTTTAAACATCGGTTCTTTTTTTTGTAAAAGACCGGACAAGGCCCGGATCATTCGTTCACCATACTCTGACAAACCCGCTTCCACCTTTGGCGCGTCGCCGACCCACAGGTTCCAGGCCGGGGTCATTTGAGCCGTTTCGAACCGAAAAGTGGCTTGCATAGTGACGGCAACAAGAGTATCCGGCGACAAGGCGAATTGGGCGGCGCGCGCCGTTTCCGGCAAGGCAGGGTAAAAATCTTTGCCCAACTCGACGTAAAAACCACCGGGCCCGTGCCAACTTAGCGGCAAGCCCACCGGAAGGGTACCTGACAGGCCGCCCGGCGCAGTCAGCAGGTGCCGGCCCGGGCCTGGAAATAAAAAGGCCATTTCTTCGATAGGTCGGTTTTTCAATAAAACAGCCAGCCATTTTATCTCTTCATCGTCGAGTAGCACGGCATCAGTGTTTTTCCGTTGTCCGGGTCGATGAACTAATGAAAGCGGCAGCGACTGCGGAAGTCGAACATCAGAATGCGCCTTCAGTTGTGGAACCGGCGTATGTACAACTTCCAAAAAGGTAGTGCCTTCTACCGGGCTTCCCGACTCTAACAGGCGCCAATGACCATCGTCCGGGGCGCCGAGTATCCAGGTTTCACCCGCCGGTACCAACCTGGCCAAAAGCATCGGAGACATCGGTGCACGATACCGCACATCGATCAGCAAACGGCCTTCTCCGGATTCCCAGGCGTTGCCCACAAAAACGTAAGGCAGGATAACCAAACTATTGACGAAGGTCACAGGGATGAATTTGCCTTTTGCTGCCCTTACCTGGATGAGCAGCACACCGGCTGCCGTTTGAGTATCGTCTGTCAAAGGTTCTTTTTGTGAGGCAGTCACAGTTACCTGCATGTTTTGAGATAAAGCCCGTTTCAGGATCGTCTGGCCCAGGGCGCCAGGCGCCAGAATATCCAGGGATTCGACGGGATGATAGCGCCCCGAAAAAAGGGGCGCCTGCACCAAGAGTTCGGACAGCATCACTTCCGGCCAATCGGTTATCCGAATGGTTTCAGCTTCTTGTTGCAGTTCGATCTGTACCGGCAACACGAAAACCCAGTGGTCGCCCACCTTTTTGTATGGTCTTCCCTGCGCCATCCATACCAATTGTGCCATAGTTCGGCTTGGTGCGTCGACTTCGACCCAGAAAGCCCCGTTCGGGCTCTTCCGGACATCCGCACTATCCACCTGTCCATTGCCAAGGATCGAACCAAGGTAAGACAGACAACGGCCGGCATTTGGGAATAAGGCGCCGGTAGTCGTATCCGCTAAAACAGATTTGAATGCCGTTTTGGGTTTGCGTCTTTTCTGTATGACCGGGGTTGCTGCTGCTTGTGCTGCTACTTCTTCTTGCACCGGGAGGGGCGCTTCCTTTTTTTGCGGTTCCGGTGGAACTACCGGTGGCGGAGGTGGAGGAGGGTCTAATTTTCGGATAGAAATACGCCGCGGTTTATTTTGTTGATTATTATCAGCCATTTCTTAATTTTTTTTACGAGGATCTAAATTATTACTTTCTAAACCTGGGATACCGGAGGAGTCGCCCAGGGTGCTAAGTGCCCAAGCCATCCACTTTTCCCGGGCATCAGGCAATTTCATCCGGAACGTTGCAGCATGTATTTCTGCCCGCAGGTCCGGCCGGTGGAGCACCTCGGACAGGACAAATGCCCAATCGATCAGCATGCCGAATTGAAGTTTCAAATCCTGCTCCTGCAATGCAAGTAATACATTTTTTAAACGACGGGTAGCAGCAGGTAATAAATGCTGCCCGGCCTCGCAACGTGCCAGGATCAGTTCTTTACTCCAACGCACCAGTTCGGAATCTGTGTTAATAGTTTCAACCACACTTATTGCTTTCAAAAATAAATGTGCGTGATGCGCCCATAACCAGGCTGCCTGAAGCGGCTGCCTGGCCTCCCAAAAACACTCTGCCGCCCGGACCGGCACTCCTGCCTGGAGATAACATCTTGCCGCTTTATGCCAGTCTTTGGAGTTTACATAGCATTCGGCCGCCAGATGCCAATTTTCTTCCCGTTCATGATAAAAAGCTGCCGACCTGAAATCGCCAACCTGTTCAAACAGCCGGCATGCATCCCCCCCCCATTGTGCCATGGCGTAACAAAGGGCTGCGCGGTGCAACAGTTCTTTTCTGTCTGACCGATCGGAAACCTGGAATTCCGATTGTCCGGAAGTCGGGTCCTTTTCCATCTGTTGCAGCCACAATTGGATGCGTTCCGGTACTTGTTCCATTTGGTTTAGTGTTTACCTTTTTGTTTTTCCGTTTCATCTGTTTTTTCATCCGTCGAAAGGCCCGCCTGATCATGAGGTTCCGTTACAGGCGGTTTCGGAACCGGGCGTTCAGCCGGGTCAAATTCCGTTACTCTGGCCGCCCGCTCCACAATTCTCCCGATTTCGGCGGCTACAGTATCGTGTATTGTGTTATGCTCACTTTCCGACAAAGTTTGATCTCCTTCGTGGTCGACTTCAAAGATTTCCACTTCGCCGGTAGCGGCATTGAACCGGAAACGAACTTTTAATTCCATTATGCTTATCTTGAAATAGTGAACTCAATATCGAGTGTGTCACCCGTTCCTTCCTGACAACTAATATTATCGGCTCCATTGGCTCTTGCCCAGGATAATAAGGCATTTTTATACCCCTGAGCCAATACGCGATGAAAAGCCTGCCGTCCCCGGAGTCCGACCGTGTCGAGGTTTTTCCGGGCCTGGGCTTGTAACTCGGCGTTCCGTTCCGCACTCACCTGACTCAGGCGTTCCCGCGCTTTTTCCCGGGCAACGGCTTCAATTTGTTCCTGTGACTCTTGCTCCGCTTGTCTGGCCGCTTCCTCCTGCATTTGCCGGGCCCGGATTTCCAGCTTTCTGGACGCTTCTTTTTCAGCTTCCAGGCGACCCGCTGCTTCTGTCCTTCCGCCGTAGCCATCATCATAATAATTGCCGGCGCCGGTTTCCGATATTTCTTCTGTTATTGTGCCTTCCAGTGTGCGTGATTCTTCCCCTTTCACCTGAACGGAATCTTCCAACACGGCAACCAGCTCCAAGGCTCGTTCTTCAATCAAATATTCCACATAGCCGCCTTCCACATCGAGGCGGTAACCGTTTTCGGTTTCTTGCCAATCCGTATTTCCGGATGCAAATTCCAGTTCCAGTGCGCGTCGTGTTTGGTCACCCAGCGTGGCGTCTAAGGGTTGACGTATTCTGGCTTCGCCTTGTACCCCTTCCATCAATTCAACGGTGCGGCGCACTTCGCGTTGCCAGGCTTCATTTAGTTGACGGGTTGCAGTCACGTTGACTCTTCTAGGATTGCACATAGTTCAAAGTTTGAAGTAATTCATGGATCAGATTATTGATCTCGTCTAAAAACTGCTCTTCACCGGGGTGGTCATTGAGCAGTTCTCTGCGGCGTTTATTCAATTCTTCCAGGTGCCGGATCGTTGCAGATGCAGAATTAAGATAGGTCAACTGGTGCCTGATCACTTCGATATCCCGCTTTATTTCTTCTACCGGGCGCTGGGTATCCACAGTCCCAATGCCGGCTTCCAGCAGTTTCGGTTGTAACACAGTTTTGATCACCTCGGCTTCTTCCGGGCGGTTCCACAGATGTAATACCGGCCAGAAATCCTGTAGTTTTGCTTCGGAATCGCTCCGCAGGAGTGCAGCCCCGGCAATCAATTTCAATCCTTTAACCGCTCTTCGGTCCGATATTTCGATGCCTTCCGACCGAAGTTCCCGGATGAGGTTAGCATAAGTATCTCGTATTGCTGAAAGATTTACCTCTGCCAGTCGACCATGTAAATGGATCAAATCCTCCAATTTTATTTCGGCATTCAACCTTGCAGATGATCCGATCGAATCTGTTTTTGATGCCTGCTTGATTTTACCCAATTCCATTTCCCAGGCGGCTTCCAACAGGTCGGGCAGTTGACTGTCATCTAAGGTTTCCACCTCCAACCGCAAGGCAAAACGGTCGGCAAAAGCTTTGAGCCAGGGGTCGTCGGGTATTAAATTTGAAGCGCCAACCAAACTAATCAAAGGTACGCGCTGTCGATCTGCACCATTGTTAAACGTGCGTTCGTTCAGCAAAGTGAGCAGCGAGTTCAGAATCGCACTACTACCCTGAAATATTTCATCCAAAAAAACGATTTGCGCTTTTGGCAACATCCCATCAGTTCGAATTTCGTAACGCCCATCCTGGAATGCTTTGAGGTCCAGAGGGCCGAACAGTTCGGATGGTTCAGTAAATCGGGTAAGCAAATAATGAAATTCTTTGGTGTCGATCAATTGGGTAAATTGATTGATAATTTCTGTTTTTGCCGTTCCCGGAGGTCCAATGAGCAGAAGATGCTCTTGACAAAGAACAGCCAGGGTTAAGAGATCAACCGCTTTTTCCCGTCCGATAAAAGAATGTGTCAGATGGCGTTTGACATGATTCAAACGATTGATTTTGTTTTGGATTTCTTTTGACCAACTCACGTTCAACTGGGTTAAAAAGGTTTAATAAATGAAATGTTGCCGATGATATATTGTCTTATTCAATCGGAGTTTCCAGTGAATCACCCGTCAAATTTACCATAGATGAAGTAGGTCCTGGCCGGCTCCCCGGCGCATTCAAAGGATCAGATATGGTCAGGCTGATAGTTTGTAAGGGTATCATATTTTCAGTAGGGCGCGGCCGTTCACCGACACGGAACCGGGCCAAACCGGATTCTTTCTTTTGCGCTTCTGCGGCAGCTTTATTTTCAGCCGCTTTCCGGAGTTCGCCAACCAAATAGCCGAAACGGTGGGCGTCTGCAGGCACGGGTGGTTCCATACAGAACATACCGACGCAGGCATCGCGGAACAGGGAACGAATTTCATCGCCATTCATGCCTTCGGTAAAATTGGCCAGTAAATCCAGCAACTCCGGCGAAATCTCAACTTTAAAATGCCTTGCGTGCACTTCAGCGATGGCACGCCGGGCCTCGATCGTCGGCAGACCGATCGAGATCGGTTTGAACCGGCTTGGACGCAACAGCGCTTCGTCGATGATATCCAGGCGGTTTGTGGTGCCAATAACAAGCAGTGGAACCTCCGGCCGGAAACCGTCCATCTCCGTTAATATCTGTGCAACAAGAGCGTTACCTGCCCGGGACCCCCCATCGTCCCGTCCGGAACGTTGTGTGGCGATGGAATCAAATTCGTCGAAAACCAGTACGGATGGCGCATTCCGCCGGGCTTCGGAAAATAGCTCCCGTACTTTCCTTTCGCTTTCTCCTACATACATATCCGTTACCTCGGGGCCGGATACGATTTGAATGGTGGCATTCATGGAATTGGCGATTGCTTTTGCAAACAGTGTTTTACCCGTACCCGGCGGGCCATAAAAAATAAATCCGCGGGGAATTAATTCCTGCCGGAGTTTTTCATCGGGCAATCTGTATGAGCCGGTGATCAGGTTTAATGCCCGGATCAATTCGTTTTTTACTTCGTGGTAGCCGCCAATATCATTGAAACTGACTTTAGGGACTTCAAATTTTGCCGAAGTCTGGGCTTTAAAGGCCCGGATGGCGTGATACAATTTCGTTACCTCGACTTGTTCCTTTCCGGAATACTCTTCTTTCGCAAAATGGATGGCGTGCCGGATGCGGATCGGGTTCATACCGGCCACGTTTTTATACAAACCCTCGGGATCAAAATCTTTAAACCGGGCTACTTCATCTTTGGTAATGAGCGCCTCGCCGATCAGGCGTTCTTCTCCGTTTGGAAAAATTACCGTCCGGTGTACTCCGCTGATCAGCATACGCACGGCAAAACGGGCAGACAACACTTCGGGAATCTCTAAAGAACGGTCTACGAACGCCAAAATCGGATGCCCTTCATTCTTGTCATTTTTGCTGATCAACTCATCGGTTTTTTCGTACACCAACTCGATCAATTCCCGGGATTCGGTCGGAATATTCGAGTTGTTTCCGGCCGCAAGCAGGTCGAGGTGCGGTATCACGAGTACATCGCCCATTTTCAGGTCGTTGATCAGACGTTTCAATTCTGCCAACTGGCGCTGGCGTTGGCCGCGCGGCATGAGCCCGCCGGGGTCTTCCGGGGGGACTTCCAGCAATTTGGCCACTTTACCGGCTTTTGTTACCATCGTTTTATACAGATGTTCCACCACTAATTTTTCGCAGGTAACCAATACGGACAAACCCGCCCTCAAAAAGGAGGCTGCACTTTCAATCTCCCTGGCATAGGCCCAAATAACTGCATCGTATTCGGATATACGGTCCGGGTAAACACCGGATTCCGGGACCCCGGCGTTTTGATCGTTCTGATCTGTCGCGCCTGCCTGAGGCCGGATGTCTAATTTCTTATTTTTATGAGTCGTGCCAGTTGTTCCGTCAGGGTCGCCCAAGATAATGTTTTGAAGATTACCGGCTAATGGCAGGTAGAGTGCTTCGTTCGGCTCAATTTTGTCCGCCTGGCGAATGTCGATCAGGAAATTATCTGTAGAACTATCCAGCTCCCGTTCGTTGATCTGTTGGAGTGAAAGCGCGGGAAATTGACTCAATAGTTCCCGTAAGCTGATATTTTCTGGGCTAATGACCTTGTCTTTCAGCGCTTCCGCATTGCTTAAAGCAACCAGCGTTATCTTTGGTTTTCTAGCCATGGTTCAGTCGGTTTTTGTATTTATTGCAAAAATTATAGAGATCAATCCCTCTCCGGTAATCATAACCCAAATACCGTCTTTCTCTTAACGCCTCTCTTTGGGTCCGGTCTATTGCAAACAGCGGCCCCCACCATTGCCCTACCGAGAGCGCATTTCGGACGGGAGAATCTTCGCGGAACCGATACAGTTGTGAATTTGGAATTGTTGTTTCGGGCCCTCCAGATATATCCGGATAAGCCGATGGATTTAAAATAACATGGGTTGCGTTTCGCATTTGATCGAGCATTTCTTGTTCATGATAAATCATTTGCGCTTCATATACATCTAAAACAAATTTTTTCTGATTTTCGTCTCCCAGCCTGAATATATCCAGAACGTATAAGCGCCAATCGCGGATAAACAAATTATCCGTCGGTTTGGCAAAATGAAGCACTAAAGTTTGCCGTTCGGTTTTGTGGTTCAAAAACCGCTCGACCAGCATAACCAATTGTTGTTCGGTGCCGCCGACCGGATGCGATAAAATGGCGGTCAGGGGAGAGATCAGTTTAAATTCTTCGGCCAGCTCCGGCGACAGAAACGGAAGCGCAGGTTGTATCAATCCATGCCGGGCAACCAATTCCGTCATGCTTCGGGTCGTCCCCACGGCATCCAATAAAATCAGAGCCATATTTGGCGTACTACACAGGCCAAGCGAGGTAGCTATAATCAAAGCATCGGCGCCGGTCGATCGGGGGTCGCCCAAAGGTGGGGTGCCTAAAGGCAGTTGTGCTATAGTGAGGGCTACCAATTGCTCCAACATACGGCATATATCTTCCGGTGGGCGGATCAAACCCTCCAGCGCACCCGCATCACCTTGTGGTGGTGCGGAAAATTCGTTAACTTTAAATTTGGCATCGATGGCCCATTGCACCACCCGTTCTGCCGTAGTTATTGCACTCATTCAAATGATATAATGTGGAACTAAAACCATCGTGTTGTTTTTGGATGCATAAAACCGGAGCGTGCGACCATGGCGATCCAGGTTGATCAACCCGGCTAATTGCCAGGGAATCGTAAATGTACTGAAGTGCAGGCGCAGGTCGATAGAGGAAAGCCCGAACTCCGGTGTCGCCGGAAACAGGTGTGTGTGGTACCATCCCAGCATGCGTTCACCGGATTGGCTTAAGCGGAGTGTTCTTTTCACTTCCACAAAAGAATCGCCGGTAAAAGTGAAATGCAGGAAAGAAGCGCCTGTGTATTGGGCGGTAATCGCATTTGTCAATTCCAGTATCTGCCCGTTCTCCACATCTTCATCCTGGTAAACTTTTCCAATTAAGAAACCCCCTTCTTCCACCAACGGCGAAAAACTGCGGGTATAACACAACTCCTTTTCCAACGCCGCCGGCACCAAAACCTTCAAAGTCGTTTCTTTATCCTGATCCGGTATTCGCGAAATCCCGAAATCCCGGATTCTTCCCATCGGTAAGATATCATCCTCCAGTCTTCGGATAGACAACCGGCTCTTTTCACCAGGCCCTCCACTGTGAATGTGAAAACTACCTTCTACTTTGGGGGCACGGCGAATGGCGGATTCCAGTGGCATCCCTGGTACATCGATGCGGAATTGCCAATATAATTCTTCCGGAAATTTGTTTTTCAAACGCATCTGTAAGGTGTGGGTAATGATATCCTGCAATGCATGCGGATGTTGATAGATCAAGTGCTGCTGTTTATATACTTGTATAATGAGATAACCAAATTCTGGAACTGCGTTTTCTACTATGGGTGTACCATTACTGCTGTCAAAAAAATCCTCCGGTATATTTTGAATCTGAATTTTTATGGATGTGTCCGTCATCGACATACCCAACAAACGTCCCACAGACTCCCGCACGACAGACATCAGCGACTCTGTTCCGGCGAACTTTAGGTCAGCCCCCCGAAAAAGTTCTATTTGATATTCCATACCTATATTTTTACAATTTGGAGTTTTCGGGGTTTAACCATTAGGCGATAGAGTTGATTGATCAAATGCTGTCCGCCTATTTTCTCAATTGCCAATACGCCTTCCGGCGAGCGGACCCAATTGAGGGCCTCTTGATTGTAACATTCATTTAAGGAGTAATTATCAAATTTGGCCATATCGACCAATTGCTGGCAGATATTATAAAAATCGGTGCCCGGCGTCCAGTGGTCGGACAGATCTCCCATACAGACATAGCCATTTTCGGGATGTATGTTGGGGTGAAAAATATTGGTTTGCCAATAGGCCCGGGGCGGTTTCAGCGGAAACCCGGGCGGAATAACGAGAAATATCTCGTGATCCGATACCGGCACCGGTTCTTTACCTGTGCCTGGTGGGGCGCCATAGCTTGGTGTTGAAAATTTTATTACGTATTCAGTCGGAAGATTGGCCAGGTTTACCAGCACCTGGAATCCCGGATGGCTTTCCCGGTAATGCAATATTTCATTTTTAACTTTCACTACGGCAGCTTCCCAATCTGCCGGATTGACAGAACCGGCCGTTGCCTGTGGTGCAACGCTCAAGGTGTCACCGTCCTGAATATTTTGGCCGTGCAGGGTTTCGTTGGGGTTCAGGCGTTGGGTAGACCCATCTTCATTTTGTTTATCGACTACTACCTCGCGGCCCCGGCCGTGTTTATCCTTGCCGAATATCTCCGGGTCGTAAAACTCAGTGATCACTTCTTTTGCAATTTCACCGATGGGCGTGGATGCCCGGACATCGTTTATTTCATATCGCGCCTGATCGGGCCCTTCGATATACAGCCGGCTTAGCAGATAATCCCGAAATTCGCTGGTTCCCACACTGGTATCGATGGCAACATTATTGGCTTGTGCCTCGGCTTCAATGGCACGTTGCAGGTTGATGGCTTGCTCGGGTGTCCAATCGGCAAGGCTGATCAGAACGCCTTCGACGTTAGCAAATCCTAAGGAAATACTATCCGGGGGGCGGTTTTGATGTTGGGCCAGCCGTCTTGCTGCTTCTAATAAAGTTATCGGGTCCTCCCAACCTGAAATAACAATGTTAACCGCCTGACTGGTGCGGTTAGGTGGTGGTGCCACATCGCTGCGATGACCATAATTCCGAAACACCTGATTACCGGGAAATCGTTGCCTTGCAGCTTCCAATAATCGCTCGAACCCCTGTTCCATAACACCAACATCAATGGATTGGCAAACTGCATCCCAAAATTCGATAGGGTCGTTGAATTCAGGAAGCGCTACTGGATATCCGATCTCAGTAAGTAGTATCCGGGCATTCGTTCTGTTATAAAAAACCCTGGCCAACTCATTTAGAATATTTTTCTTGATAATGTAGGGATAAGATAAGGGTTCGTCCATATTATGTATTTTTTAGTGAGTTTTTTCCAAAAAACTAATTTTACTTAAATTCCCCGGATTTCATTTGCCAATCTCTGAATCCCCTCTTCATCATCCGAACGAATTCCGGTAAATGTTGACAAAAACGGCGACAGATCACTTACCGAAACGCCCGGTAACAACACCGGAACCACCCGGCACTGGCCTTGCACCGACCGGTCATACGAAACCTCCAGTTCCTTTTTCTGCCAGGGCCCCAAACCGCCGGGCCCCACAAAACTAACGACAAAACGCACACTGATCAAAATATCCTCCAAATCTTCTACGAAAGATTTGCCCAGGTGGGTAGACCAAACGTACAACCAGGGTTTACAGCCGTATTTTTGAAGCTTTGCGGCAAATTCCTTTACGACTTCCTTGTCCTTGCTCGAACAGGATAAAAAACAGTCGTAATCGGTAGATAAAGCTTTCATGTATTGTTGCCGGTCACTCCGGACGTTGTTGGTTTCGACCGGGCCTGCCAGGATTTTAAACGGGGCCAGTTTCCGGTTGCCGGGAAAACGTTTTGCCACGACGTTCAACAAAGCTTCGAAACCGCCTTCCGAGAGGCCGTTGTCTATAGACTGTGCAACCTGAAACCAAAAGTCGAGCGACTGGTGAAAGGGCGGTAGCTTATGCCGCGGAATGCCGAGGCCGGCGAGGATAATTTGCGCGTCGACTTCCCTGTTCAGGCATTTCGCCAATTCATCCAGCAAATCGTTGTTGATTAAATCCTGTAGCGTTAGTTTCATTGCAGGTAGCGCGTTGAATAAATGTTTAACTGATTTCAATCCAGCGGAATCCGTTTTTTGTCCGCACCGGTATGATTTCATTCGGGGGTATTCCCAATTCCGCCAGGGTCATTTCGCCGGGCGCATCGGAGAGGTCGGGCGTCGTCCTGGGGCGCAGTTCTTTGCCACAATCGGGGCAGGGTTCGATCCGGGGCAATTGCCAGTACATCGACGAATAACCGCAGGCCGTGCATTCGGCCTGATATTGGACCGGCTCCCAAAGTAAGGGACTTGATTCCTCGGGCAGATACGACCTGAATCTGTTCAGGGTATCCCGGTTGCTGACCGCCAGTTGTTCCGTTTTGCCGATCGGCCGGTGGAAAGGACATTCCGGGTCTCGTTTTTGTTTTATCGGGCTAATCAAGCCACTTCCGCCATCGATTTTCAGAATATCCGGTGGAAACTCAAAACCCATCAGGTAGCGGGTCGCAACCATAGCCATCCAGGTGCCAATCATGGCGGAGGAGGGCGCCGCGGCCCCTGCTTCTGCCTTATCATTTATATCCATGCAGTGCATCGGTATATCGGCAATCGCCCGGTCTGCCGGCGTCAGGCTGCAACAGTAACAGGGTGCTTCCGGGTCCTTTTTCAGGTATGGCCGTAACTCGCCGCCCCAGGGATGCGTTCCGCCGTCGATACAGGCCGCCCGAACCAATTGGCAGCGACCTGCTAATTGCAGGCGCCCTGCCCGACTATCGAGGCAGCTCAGCACTACACCGGCATCCCGCAATTCAGCCAATCCAACGCCATGAACGAAAGGGAAAGGGCGAATAGTCACATCGACGCCGGGCGTCAGATCGCGAAGGGCGCGAGCTGCCGCGTCGACTTTCAATTGGCCCACATCCGACTCCCGGAATAGCAAGGTCCGACTCAGATTAGAAGTTTCAACGATATCCGGATCACAAAGTATCAATTCCCGGACACCGGACATCGCCAATATACGCGATACTTCATTACCCAGCGCACCCATCCCTATGATGACTACGCGGGCTGTTTCCAATTTATCTTGTTGCCAACCCGGGATTAGTTGATGACGCAGGTATCGCTCGTTCATTTGATCTTTTTTGAAGAAACCGGGCAGTAGTTTTGACTGTTTGCACCCGGGTTCCATTTTTCAAAACAATGCAGGCCATGCAGCGGGTCACGGTGAACGGCCTTTTCACATTTTGGCGCCAGTGGGCTGCAAGGGCAAATGATTACGTGGTCGTGCAGCCGCAAGGTATGCCCGCATACCGCACAGGAGTGCCGTTTGAAGCCGCCGAGCGGGGGCGAAAGCAGTCGGTGACCAAAGTCCAGGCGTTGCACCGGAATATCTGCCGGCGGTGGCCAGGCCTCGTCCAATCCGGAAAAAAAGGCTTTTATTTCTTCCGTGGATTGCTCCAGATCGGGCTCCGTATTTTTGGCGCAGGGCAGTAACGCGCTGTCGTGCCGGATGACGCCACCGGCATCGATCTGTACCGGATCGTGTAAACGAAAGGTATGCTTGCACACCGGGCAAAGCCGGTATAGCCAAAAAGATTGCAAGGTTGTAATGGCTGCTCCACCGGTTTGCAGGGATATTTCATTTTCAGGGTCCGTGGCGGAGGCCAGGCCTTGATTGAAGCGGGCGTGGAGGTGTTGAATGTTATGTTTGTTCATTTTGTTATCCAATTTAAGTACAAGTGATAATTTTCAAATTGCCCCCCGATCCTTCAAAAACTTTTTCATTTCCTCGCTCAGTATCGCATCCTGTATCTTTGCCCCTTCGCATTCCATACGAATGGCCATGGATGAAACAAATGGATTTCTGTCATTATTGAGCATTTGTTCTAAATCCCAGATTTTGATCAAGCCATCATCGCTGGCAGTCGCCACCAGCGCTTTCTCCCCAGGACAAAGGCACACATTCCGAACTACGTGCTCATGCGCTTGCACAAAATCTGATACCTGCACCCCATTTTGGGTATCCCAAATTGCAATCTGGCCGTTACTTAGGCCGGCAATCAGATGTCTTCCATCGCGGCTTAAATCGAAATGATAAACACGTTGTGTACCTGCAAATCGAAACTGGACTGCTCTTTTGTTAATGTCCCAGGCAATGAGCTCATCCTCTACTGTGGTGATTGTACTGGCACTATATAATGAATTGCTATCTACCGGATTAAATTTAATATGCCGCACATATCCCTGATGACCTGACAGACAATATTTTTCTTTAAAGTGATTTTTGACTTCCAGGATTTTAATTTGATCATTTTCTGAGACAGTTAATATTTCACCATCCGGACTAAATGCAACATTGGATATGTTATCCGTCGGGCCAAATTCATGGATAATTAATTGAGGGCCTAACGAAGATAAATGGTCCGGGTTTGTTAGGATATTCTGAAGTATATCTGCATCTATTATACGGCCCTGGTCACCTCCCAAAGCAATTAGTTTTGAAGCGACCCCCAGGTTGTTGTTTTGCATTTCACTCAAAATGTCGATGCTGGAGATTGAACCGGGTAAAAATTCAGATAAATCCACCATCTCAAGTCTGGGGTGACTGCAAATGTGAAGCCCCCTACCTCCGGTTCCCAACAGGATGAAATTTCCGCAAGGGCTCCACTTGATCGTCTGAACCGGAGCGCGGTTGAGGATCACATCTTTCTGAAGTAGCGCTTTATTCTGATCCCCCGGCATCTCCAACTTAGAAACCAACTTCCATTGGTTTTGCCGGGTATCCCACACGCGGGTAATCGAATCCGTGCCCCCGCTCAACGATAATTTGAACGAGGGATGGCTTTCCAATGCATAAATGATATCCATATCTCCCACACGCACACCGGATAAATTTGCTTGTGTAAAAATAGCATTGCATAAATTACAACCGCTAATATTAGCATTTGACAAGTTTGCCCCGGACAAATTGGTGCCGGACAAATTGGTGCCGGACAAATCGGCACTTTTTAAAATAGCTCCGGACAAATTTTTTCCGGAGAAGCCAACTTTCTTTTGGGCAAGTATTGAGGCTATGTTACCTCCGGCAAATCCAACTTCTTCTTCAGAGTAATGTTTAGTTGACTCAATGATTTTCCATAAAACATCATTATCGTTTGTTCTTATTATACCACCCATAAACTCTGTTACACCGGAGGGAAGCTCTGTGATTTTAAGGTCGTTTATCAATACATTAAATTTTAAAAATATATCTTCATTAAACCTTGATCTTATCTGTTGCTCTTTCATTGACATTAATAGTGCTCGAATTTCTCTATTGCCCCAAAGAAAATTTTCTTTGCTAATTGCACCCGTGGAATCATCTCCACCGTCAGGAGGTGGCGGTGGTGTAAATGGTAACTCGCCAAAATCTCCACCCAGCTTTAAGGCAACAAAATATTCGAAAAAGGATTGGTGTGCAAAGGCAAAATTACCCGTCGATGTTTGCCGAACCAAGAGCGTTCTACATTGAGCTTCGAATTGCCAGGCAGTTAAATTTAAGGCATCTTCCGGGTCAGGAAAAATCACTTTAACGAAGGCACGTATATCTTCATACGACATGTGAGCCTGTTTGTTGATATAAAGATGCCAGGCAAACATCATTAGGAAGTAATATCGTTTTTCGATTGAGCTAAATGCCGCCCCGAAAAGCCTGTCTTTTTCCAGTTTTTTAAAGATAGCATGGTTGTAAATGTCTGCTATACTGGAAATTTCATCCTCCCCTTCAAGCGTTGACATTGCCTCCAGCATAAGATCCAATAATAATGGCCGGTGGGCCAGATTAAAAAGAGTCGGATTAGAAGTAATTCGTTCAGCAATACTGCTTTTTATCTCTTTTTCTTCGAGAGCCCTTTCTACCTGATGGCTATTCAATTTATTTAAATAAAGGATTTGCTTCTTCTCTTCATTAAAGAGTCTTCTTTCATGTTCCTGGTTAAAAAAAAGTTCGGTACGGCTGGTTAGAATTATCTTTGAACTGGGGTGGAAAATTTTAGCGATTTGTTCAATATTTTCTATCAATTGCTCTTCACTCATACGTTGCGCCATTTCATCAAATCCATCAAGTAAAAAAACCAAGCGCCCCATTTCGTTCAACCGTCTAAGAATTTCTCCAGTACCTAATTTATATTTTTTATCTGCAAAATAAGAATATAAATTGTCAATGTTGAGTATGCCATCCCGGTAAAATTCGTTTAAGGGAATAAAAATCGGAATTCGAACACATGAATTTCTATTTTCTCTATTCAATCTATACTCGCTAATGAGTTCACAGGCCAAATTTAAGAGGAAAGAGGTTTTACCAGTACCGAATTCGCCAAGGATGCTGCAATATACGTCCGCAGAATTTAACCATTTTATAACAAAGCTATCAATGTTAATTTTATAGGGTTCCGTAGCGCCGGAAAATAAATCAATTTGGTCAAAATAAGCAGTCAGTGGTATGTAACATTGATGAAGGTTTAAACGCTTGTATTCCTGTTCTATCCAATTAAAATAGGGTTCCCATTTACAATCGCGATCAATGAGTTCATCAAACGTGTAAATGCCGAAACTAGCCGTAAATTTAATTTTTGACCTGACGCTTTCGGATACGTAGGCTGACGTAATCATCCAGGTTTGATAATAATGTGCTTTTTCAGCGGCTTGTTGAAACGCCTTTAGTTCCAATTCTCCGATTGGAGTAGTTGTTGCCCAAACCAACACGACAGCCTCTTCATTTCCCGGAAGTTTTATGGCGTCGTGGAATATCAATTCTACAATACCCGGCACTTTATGTTCATTCAATTTTATCAAGATCGGATCCGGATCCTCAGGCCTAAAATCATGAACGCTAAAATACCATGCCTTTAAACGGTTGGTGAATTGTACAAGCATTTCCGGTATTTCGCCCTCCTGATTTATGGTGGTTATGACAGATCTGTCCAGAAAATCATCCTGATTCTGAGCATCTTCACCATCATTGCTGGTTTGCGAGAATATCCGGTTATGGGGAAAATAATCTAAGGTTTTTTGGAAAAGCAGTTCAAACTTGCCTGCCGGTAGCCTTCCATCATCAATACCAATACAAATTTCCCTCCAAAATTCCAATGCAGAATCAAAACTGGGACGCATTTCACGTGGATAATCAATGGCATCCAAAAGCAAAAACGCTTCGGTCTTTCTTGATTCGCCAAATACCCTGGCTAATTCCATTAATAGCTCTTTATTGACAACATCTTTGAAGGTTAGCATATTGGTATTTTGATTTATGCTGAAAGTTTGCTACCGGGACTTCGAAATCTTTGACATGTCAGAATACTTGAAAAAAGGAAAATAAGCATCACACTACCCCACAAACCACACCACCCCTCCTCTCGCACAAACTGCGCGAAAACAGGGGTGGCCTTAATCCAATATGGTCGAGGAGTGCTGGTCAATTCAAGATTCATTTGGCACGGGCAAACTTAAACTTATTTATTCAGGCAACCAAGACACATGTCGAAAAATATTATTTTGACCGCAGTGTGCTAAAAATTCCTTACTAAATTGTCAATGCACCTGGGTAATGGGGAGATGCCGGGTACTTTTTTCAATCAGAAGGCATCCGGCGTTTTCTATTGTCCCTCTTCATCCGTTTCTTCGTCCAATTCATCTTCCTCCTTCCCTTTTCGCACCTCTACAATCGGGTTCTCGGAGGTGCCGGTAATGGTCATGGGTATGCCGATGACGCCGAACGGCGGCAATCCGAGCCGGAAGCGCATATTCAGGCGCTCGTCCAATGAGGTTTGGCCTTCCAGCCGCACCCGGAAACCCATTGTTTTTATCTTGGTGCGCTCGATGGTGATGATATTGTTGGCGATAGACGATTTGATGACGACTGCTTTCATATCGGGATTACCGATGCTGTCTTTCTCGGTGGCCTTGGCGACGGCGCCAAACAATTTTAATCCGTTCACTTTTACGTGTTCGAGTTTTACGATCCCTTTACCCTTGATACTGGGATAAACGGGTTCCATTTTGTCGTTCAACCGGCCTTGCAGTTGGTAATCCACCGATATAAGTCCTTCGGCGTTTTCAGCCGAAGTCGCCATTTCCCTGAACAGGGGCACTTCATTGTACGCCCGCTTCACATCGAATGAATCGGCCTTGAAAGTAAGGTCAAAATTGGCCTTGCGCGTGTTTATCGGGATGTAATTGCCGCTCATGCGGATAGTGGCGCCGGCGATGCCAAGTTGCGTTCGTGGTAACAACAGTTTCCCCTTTTGCATCGCCACTTCCCCGCTAAAATCCTGAATCCTTGTTTGGCCATACACGATCTCCTTTATCGAAGCCTCGAGTGTGAGGTCCATATCGGTAGGCAGCAATACAATACCGGAAGAGGAAGTTGCAGGCTTGCCTGCCGTAGCCATAGCGAAGGCGGGAGCAGGTTGATTGGTTGGTCGGGCAAATACCATAAAATCGTCCACCACCACTTTTGGACTTGTTACGGTGAGTTTGCCTTGTAACAGATCGCCTTGTAGCGCATATCCGATAAAGTTTTCCGCATAGCCATCTAAGGTAAAGTCATTTTGCCGGTACCTGAGCAATGTATTGTGCATCCACGCCTTGTCTTGTTCGAAGCGCAATGTACCCTTGGGGATGAGGAAGGGATAAGGATAGTCGTCACTGCGCATTTCCAGGTTTTGGACGCTCAGGGTACCACTGTTGTGCAATAGCTGGTAGCGTCCTGCGATGGCGTCGGCCTGTGTGCCGTGGAGATCGAAATTGGCTTTTAGCAAGCCGGTCACATCGTAGCCCTTTATTGCAAATACCCGGTATATTTTCCCCAGATCGAGCGTGCCCTTAGCGGAAATATCATACCGCAGGTTGTCCGGGTTTTGCAAATCTGCCGTTATTGTAAATGGCTGTCTTTCAAATACAAACGACAGGGGTTTCAGGTGTACGGAAAGATCGTTGTTTCTGCCGGTTTTGTACCTGATATCGGCGTTTACCCGTAATTGTTCGATGGGATGCGGATAATAAGGTGTTTGTAAAAGCCCGTTGGCAATTTGTAAAGCGACGTTGGTGGCAGGTAGTATTTCTTTGTCCACATCAATCGGTCCGTCGGCATCGAGACTGACTGTCAATGCGCCGCCAAATGTATAATCCTGGATGGGGATGGTTCGGGCCAGGTCTTCCAGTTGCAGGTTGGCTTCGAGATGGGCTTTTACGTTGCTATGCTCAAGACCTTTTACAGCAAGGTTACCAGATACCTGCCCATTGCCAATGGCAGCATGAAACCCGCTTATTGACAGTCCGACATCGCGCAATTTACCCGTAGCACAATCCGATTGAATTTTTGCCTGCAACTGTTGTAATGCCAAAGGCATATCATGGTATTTGAAGTATCCTTCGCTGATGTCGGCATCCAGGCGATAGGCCGGAATGGAACGGATAACCGTATCGGAACGATAGTATCCATCGGCACTGCCTTGCAGGTAGAGTTGTCCCTTCAGGTCGGCAAAGGTAAGACCGAGTGCACGGTCAAGCATCTCCAGGTCGATATTACTGCTGATATTGGCTTTCACATAAGGCGCTTCGATACCTTTCACAAACAACGTCGCATGGGTTGGCGCACCATTCAATTCAAACTTCAGGGTGTCTATCACAATTGAAGTGCTGTCGGTGTTGAGGCCGGGCACCAACAGGGTGCTGTTCACCCAAAAGTGCTGCAAGGGGGCCGGGGCATTTTTGTGGCTGATCATACCGTCGTGTACCCACAAACGAATGGAAAAGTCGGGGGCTTGCGATGTCTTAGCCCTGTAACTACCTTTCATATCCACCCTGATCTGCGATTGGCCTTTAAATTTTGTATCGGCAAACCAACTGTCATATTCAGGCGGCAATGCGGAAAAGATGTTCCCAAAATCCGTAGTGCCGGATACGACTTTCAGGTCGATGTCGTAGCCTTCCTTGAGAATGGCCATACTACCGGTAAAATCAACGGGCAGTTTGTTGATCAGCAGGTCGTTTTTGGCGAATTTGAATTCCAGCGAAGAAGTATTGATACCGGTGATGAGATCGGCTTTTACATTTTTACGCTGCATGTAGGTGGTGCCGTCGAATGCGAAATCGAATCTTTCGGCGCTCAGGTGCGATTGCAGGTCGAACTGGTCGTTGGTAAGGTCGCCGCGACCTTCGTAGTTTAAGCCTGTGGCATCGATGCGCATGGGCATGGAACGGTCGTGGTAAACCAACCGGCTGTTTTTGATAAAAATGCCTTCGATCTTCAACCGGGTATTGCTGCTGTCGCCGCTTGCACTTTCCTCTCCTTTGTAAACATTGTAGTTGGCATTCCCTTTTTCATCCACCTGGATATTGATGATGGCATCGTCGATAAAAAACTTGTTGACTTCGATGCTGTCGCCAAAAACGGATGCCACGTCGATGCCAAAACTGATCGCCTTGCCTGCGATCAGGGTATCTTTGGCAAAAGGCTCCGAACCGGTCAGCGAAAAATCGTACAGGGTGAGGGTAAGCGATGGAAAATGCCGGAAAAATGACAGCTGGATTTTAGAGAAATTCAGTTCGCCTTCGATGCTTTGGTTGGTCCATTTTTTTATTGGTCCGGCAACAGTGTTGGGAAAAAGGATGGGTAACAGAAATAACAAAAGCAAGATGCCACCGATGGCAATGCCGGTAATTTTTGCGCTTTTCCGAAGGATTGTTTTCATGCAAGTAGTTGGCGTGTTCCTTTACGGAAGTCCGCCATGCCGCAAATATAAACATATTGAAATAAAAAACAATTCTCCACAGGGGCGCCGCGCCCCTGTGGAGAGAGAAAATGATGAAGGACGTGAAAAAAAGGTAAAATGCCCAACTTCAACAACTATTGAAGGCAACCGTATTCATGTATCTTCGGACTAATTCTTCATTTTGGTGAATGGAATAACCTGTTCGATCTTGCCTTCTGGATTATATATCCGCACGAAAAACATCCCGGCATTGAGACCGTTGACATCCAGATCGAACACGCCATCGGAAAATACGACCATTTCTTTGCGGATGCATTCGCGGGAGGTCAAATCCACAACAGTGACCGTTCGGGTTATAATTTTATTGGCAGAGGTCTCTCCCCCACCGGAAGTGGGAATCGCTTGTCGTTCGCTGGCAACCGTTATCCGGATGAGGTCTGTCGCCGGGTTTGGCCGGAGTGTAAATCCTCCACCTGTCACTGCGACGGCTTCCTGGCTTGCACCGGTACCCACATCTGCCCTTTCCTGCGCAAGGCTCGAATTTTCAAGTCTGAAGGGCGGTTCGCAATGGTTCGGGTCGTTGACGAAGATCGTCCATATCTGGGTTTGACCCATACCGCAAGATCCGAATGGGGTGACGTAGATTTGAGTCGTTCTCCTTTTGAACGAACTTGAAATATCTGTAATGCAAATTTGGGATCCATCGGTGGTAACCCATAATTTGGGATCAAACGAGGCGATCATGAATCCGGACAGACACTGAGAAGCCGGAAATGTATAACATGCTTCCTGACCGGTGCATATCCATTGTAGCTCAATCGGGGGAGCGCTGGGAATCGTTGCTGTGCAGATCACGAAATTCTCGTTGTTCACATCGTAAAAGGTATTGAGGTACCCGTCGTTGAAACGTCCCCGTACCATAATGCGACACGTGGTTGAACTTACATTCGGGAAGGTCACGGTGCTCGAACCGTTATTGGGCACATTCGACTGGAGCACGTATGAAAAGGTCAGGCCCCCGTTGGTGGACAACAGAATATCGACATTGAAGCAATTTACCGGATCTGCCTCTGTGTCCGCAACGTCCCAGGTGATCGTTTCACTGGCGCCGCCACAAAACTGCAGGCCTGGCGAATTGTGTGACGTAATCCGGAATGGCCCCGCTCTTTCAACTATGGTGACAACGACGTCGTCTTCTTCCGTGCATCCGCCGCCCGGAAAATTATCCCGCACCGTTACCCGAAATTTCAAATCACGATCGATAGCCGGCAACACTTCCCACATCGGTGAGACATTGTTGAGCACATCCGGCAAACGCGGAAACCAACGTTTATTATCAGCAGTGGGAGGAAAACTTCTGAACACCGGACCGCCAGGCTCGTAGTTCACCGGGGGCGTGGCAATGACAGGTGCGTTATCCATTTGCTCCCAGCAATAGGTCAGTGCGCCGCCATTGGGGTCGCTCCCGTTTGCCGACAGCACAAAAGGGGTACTTTTGGGAAATGCCCTGTCGGGACCGCCACCGACAGTCGGAGACAGATTTGTCGTGGAAAAAATCGTAGGACAGGAATTGCCTGCTGTGTACCCCGCCATATATTCGAGGTTGATCGCGTGAAAATAATCGTCACTCTGTTCCTGAATATTCGGGGCGCAAACGCCGGAATATGCCATAATTGTAGACCCGCTGCCCGGCTCCATTCCGGTAGGCACGTACTCACTGCAATCGGATATCGTATTTTGAGTGTGTTTGCCGTAGAACTGATGGCCTACTTCATGGGCAACATAATCCACGACAAATGGGTCGTTAATGGGATGCACGTGCCAACTTGTTCCCCAGGCTTTAAAAATAGAACATGCTGCCATGACCAAACCAGCACCATGGTTTTCATTTGCCTTATGTACCACATGCCCGACGTCATAATTAGCACTGCCGATTATTTGGTTGCACGTACTCTGATTCTGAAGGAGGAAGTCTTCATAATAATTTCCGGAATAAGGATCCGTTGCACCGTCGGTGAAAATGATCTGATCGTTGTTGGCAACTAATTGCAGGCGCAGGTGCAGATCCCGCTCGTAAATGGAATTCAACCGCATGACAAGCGTATTGACGGCGGCCAGTCCAAGCGGCACAGTGCCGCCATGATACACGGTGTATTCGCCTGTAGCAGCCATTGCAAAGTCGTACACCCTCAGCACGCCGCAATCCCCGGTGAAGGCGCTTTCTTTCGGCAGTATCCCTTCTGCATCCTTTATATCTTCCGCAAAACAGGTAAATGCAGATTCGCCTGCAAAATCTTTTTTATAATAGCTGATATAGTGCTCCGTATCTTCCTTGGCATAGGGATCTATATACCAACTATTTGCATCGGCCCCAAGCACAATCGCATGGAAACCCGCGGGCGTGACGTCGAAACGAAGATAATAAGCAGGATTTTCAACTCCATATCCCAGATATGACCTGATCTCCGGATATTTTCGAGCCAGATCCGGATGCATAACAGATGATTCGAGGATGTAAAACTCCTGCATGGACCCGTCCGGAACCGGCAATGTCAACATAGAAGGGGATACTTTCCCATCAAAAGACTCTTGCGGAGTCACTTGCAAAATGGAAGTAAGTTTTTTATTGTCAAGTCTTAATGTCTGATATTTTGTTGGACGGATCAATCTTTCCCCTGTCACCCGAATATCCCTTTCAGAGATGAAGTGCCATGGATTTGAGTCTTGCGCTTGTGTTGAATGATAAATCAATAATAAAATTAAGGCAAGGAAAATTCGATGTTTCATGATAAAAGGGTTGTTTTGAATTAACTTAGTAAGTGCGCCGGATCAATGCCCCCCACCCTCATGCCCTGTTCCCGGTATTTGGCAGGGATAAATTTCATAAGGCAATGACACCATGTATTGTGAAGTGATCCGGCAATCATCTTCTATTCGAATCGGAAAAGTATAGATCGGGTTGCTGGAATTCGAAGTATTGCACACCTCCAAATCCGGGTTGAACGGAACCTTGTGCGTAGTACGGCTGGCGTTTGTAGTGTCACCCTTGCGCCGGAATTGTACATACACCTCGCCAGGCGCTTTCAGGCCACTTTGATCCAACCATGCCTCGGTCAACAAATAGGGTGAAAAAGCGGAACCACATGGAGCAGTAACGGACGATTTTAATTGAAAACCGTTCATTTCCCGCCAGTTTTGCGTTGGCATAGGCAAGCCATTATCCTTTTCCCAAAGAGAATAAGAAGGAACGCAACAATCCTGCGCCCGATCCCAATCGAGATAACCGACTTGTACCCTGATATAGTCATAAAAACCCTCGTCGACGCAAGAACGCGGGCAAACTACCCGCCATTCAAAATCGCAGGTAACACAAATGGGGCCCTCTTCGCGGTCTGTTGCTCCGTCAGGAATCGATGGATTCATGGAGGGTTCAAAACCAGAGTTTTGTCCAGTTTCTTCACTGGACTTATGGCACGTGGCCAACAGAAATGATATGGCTAACAATAGCCCGAGTGCATGATAGGGAAGAAAATTTTTCATCTTGAATAAAGTTTTTTAATTGTGTAATAATTTCATCCACAAACCAACGTCCTTCCGCTACGCCCTGCAAGCTCTAATCAATAACCCTGTAATATGAGGCGATATCTATGTTCTCACAAGTTTGAGGGTTCCCGCAAATGCACAGTTATTGCCTCAAATGACAGAGTTATAAAAAGTTGTATTTCAATCCATCAACTTGCCATACCTTTTCGGAGAAAATTGTTCGAATGCAATTGCTCCGGATCTTATTCTTTGGACTTTGGCTGAGTGTTTCCACGGCTCAGACGCCTTCCCTGATGCATTACAGTGTGCAGGACGGCCTGCCCGGCAATTTTGTTTATTTTGCCATGCAGGACCGCAGGGGGCTGATGTGGTTTGGCACCGACAAGGGGCTGGCTTGTTTCGACGGTACACGGTTTCGCACGTACGGGTTGGATGAAGGCCTGCCTGATCTGGAAGTACTGAGAATGAAAGAAGACAGCATAGGAAGGCTTTGGCTGTTTTGCTTCCGAAAAAAACCCTGCTACATGTACAACGGCAGGATCGTCACGGAAAAACAAGACTCATTGTTGGCTCAAATTGATTTTACGTCGGGCACCTATAACGTCTCGGAAGACGCTAATGGGGGCACCTGGTACTTTGAAAATTATAGTAAAGCATATTATTCCCACAACGATCGCATCGTTTCTTATACATTCCCGGATATGGAATGGGTAAGCGGTTTGGAAAAAGTAGGAGGCGATTATTTGTTGCTCGGCGTTCATTCTGTCATGCGCCCTACCGTGCAAGGACAAATTGAACGACTTTACAGATTTAAAGATTCCTACGGAAATGTATCTATGGCAGTTTCCGGCAACCGGATTTTGTATTCATATCCTCACAAACTGGTACTGGTGGAATGGGCCAATGGTCACATTAAAGAGCTGGCCGATATTCCGAAACCCACCGGCCAGGTTTTTTCGGACCGCTCAGGGCGTTTTTGGGTATGTTCTACTGCTTTTGGAGCGATATGTTACGACAACTCTAATCATGATCTGACGAATCCTGTGACCTATTTGCCCGGAAAAAAAGTCACGGCTATGCTGGAAGATTCACAAGGAACACTCTGGTTTTGCACAGCAAACGAAGGCATTTTTATGCTGCCGAAAAACACGCCTGTGACCTATCAGGAAGATTTTTTTCCTTCCAAAAATATTCGCTCTATATCTATTAATCAATCAGGTTCATTATTCATCGGCGACGACCTGGGCAATGTTCATATTCTAAAAAACAATAAAACTCGTACGATATCTTTTGGCTCATTGGATGGTTATAACCTTATCCGTCAAATAATTACTGATGGCGATGATGCTTTTTGGGCGGCATCAGATGAAGCATTGTATTATTGTCAGAATAATTATAAGGATATATTAAAATACAGCAAAGGCGCTTTTAAATCCATGACCCTTCAAAATGAAAACCTGTGGTATGCCGCAGCTTCATCATTGGGATATTTTCTTTCAAAAAAGGGAGCACTCGAAAGAACAGTCTTCCGACATCGCTTTACAACAGTAAGTACTGACTCTGAAGGGATTGTGTGGGCAGGCAATGTGGGCGGGCTCTATTCGCAGCAGGATAGTTTTCAAAAAAACTGGGGCGATGACTTCCCGACACTCAAAAGCAGGATCATGGCTATTCAACCTGCCGGAAAAAAACACTTGTGGGTGGCCACACCGGAAAGCGGACTTTTGCTGGTGTCCGTCGATGCTGGCAAAATTGACGCCGTCGAGATCATAAACAAACGATTGAAGTCCCCCATTCAAAATATACAGTCCCTTTTTGTTGAACCGGATGAAAGTGTGTGGATGGCAACCAATCGAGGTGTGTACGGTTTGAGAAAAGACGGTCATGTGTTGCACTTTGACCGGCACGACGGATTGGCAGATGATGATATCAATTCCGTTTTTGTCCAGAATGATACAATCTGGGCTGGCACGGTTGCCGGTTTGACACGTATCATATTGCAGCCTGCAGCCGAAAAAGGCGATTTTGCAACTTTTATCAGCAGATTGCGATACAAAAATGACAATCAATTGATTACACTCCACCTCCTGGATTCCATGCCCGGTCATCAGGAAGTGAAGTTACCCCCCGACGCCACAAGTCTGGAACTCAACCTGGCCGGGTTGGACTACCCAAGCCGGGGCAATTTGCGCTTCGAGGTCGCACAATCTGTTATGTTGTTACCTGTGTTGTATTGGACGTTCGACAATATTGTGTCCTGGTTCAAAAGTAATCTTTTCGACCAAAAAACGATTGAGCAAACGGAATCCGATATTTACAGTCTGGGCACTTATCTTCCTGCCGGGCGGTATCAAATTCAGGTTACGGCCATAAAATCTTCGGGCATTCACAGCAAATACCCCGTCAATTGGGTACTCCTGAAACTGCCTGACTGGTATGAGACCATTTGGTTCTATTTATTAATATGGAGCGGCATCGGTTATGGAATTTGGCGAATCTACCGGGCAAGGCTGGCCTACCGGGAAATCAATGCGACTGCATCTATTCTGCAGTTGAAAGCATTGCAAGCGCAGATGAACCCACATTTTATCGGCAATTCAATCAACGCAATCCAACAGTTTTTGCACCCGCCCAACCCCGTTAAAGCCAGCGAATACATTTCCATTTTTATGCGTGTATTGCGCCGTACCATGCATTTTTCCGAAAAAACGTTTATTTCTTTTGAAGAAGAAGCGGCTTATGCCCGGGAATATCTGCAATTGATTCAATTGCGGTTTGGAGAACGGGTACAGATTGAAATAACCGGAGCAGAAAACGTGCCTGCAAACACGCCGATCCCGAGTATGTTGCTGCAACCCGTTCTGGAAAACGCTACGATTCACGGGCTCAATCCTGACGGCTTATCGTTGATACGGTTGGATTTCTCCATCACAGATGAACAATTCAAATTCGTACTGACCGATAATGGCATGGGAATTAATGAAACCCAAAGTCAAAAACAAGTATCAGACGAAACCCGCAGATCTAAAGGTCTGGAGATGCTGGAAAATAAAATAAAAACCCTTAACCGATTGTATGACCTCGATATCGCCCTTGCCCTGCAAGACCTGTCTGAAGTACAACCGCCAAAAAAAGGAACCCAAGTCATTATCACCTATCATATTGGAAAAATATGGAAAGCAGTAAAAAAACAATCGCCGGCCACAGAACGGATGGAATAACAGCACTGATTGTTGATGACGAACAAGGCGCCATTAACGCACTCCGGCAAATGTTGAGCGAATACTGCCCTCAGGTGGAGCGGCTGTACACTGCCTCATCCGTAAAGGAAGCCTTGGAAACGGTAATTGCCACAAGGCCAAATATAGTTTTTCTCGACATCGAAATGCCCCCGCTTGGGAACGGCTTTGATTTTTTGAAAAACTGCGAAGGCATCAATTTTGGCGTTATTTTTACAACAGCCTATCCACAATATGCTGTTCGGGCCATCAATACCATACAACCCTGGGCGTATTTGGTCAAACCTTTCAGTGTCTCCGAATTAAAGGCGGCCGTAGATATTTCCGTCGACAAAATTGAACGCGCCATAGAACAGGCAGGCAGCCGACAGGGCATTGTTGTGCCTGATAATCGAAAAGGGGATAAGGTGCTGCTGGCAAAAGATATCCTTTTCTGCAAAGCTGACGGGAGTTTTACTGAATTTTACATATTGAACAACCAGAAAATTCAAAAAATAATTGCCTCGGGTTGTTTGGGCGAGTTTGAAACTAAACTTCCCAGGGTGCATTTCTGCCGTACCCATCATGGTTATCTTGTCAATTTATCGCATATAACAAGAATAGAGCGCACCGGCCGCAATGGAATAATACATTTGGCGGATACCGGGATGACTGCCGTTGTTTCCGTTTCAAAAATGGAGTATTTTCAACGGCGTTTAGAAATGTTCCTTTCAGCAAAAGAACACGGTACCAAGGTATAATCCGGATTTAGGAAAATTTACGTGATAAAACTTACTGTTGCATCCTACGCCATAACCGTTCTCCTTTTTGCATTCCACCTAACATCAAAATAGCGCAAATACCTGCTGCGATAAAAGCGTACCGTGACGAAGCAGAATCACCTGCTTGACGCAGCCACCAGCCAAAGCCCCCCGCAACAACTCCCAGTATAGCGAACAGCACTTGTTGAATAACCAGGTACAATAAACGCGCGCTGTCGCGTACGTCAGGATTCAATGTCTCCAACTGCCCCCTTCGGGCTTTTTGCAAGGTCTGACGCAACTCGTCGGGCAGCGACAGGGCATTGACGAGTGCACTTTGCATGTAGTTGCGGATATAGGTGAGCAAATCGCCGCGCTGACCGAGTACAAAGTCTTTAGCGTAGGGGCGCACCACATCGAGCGGGTTGAGTTTGGGATCGAGTGTATTGCAAAGCCCAAGCAGTAATGTGAGCATCCGGTTGAGCAGCACCCAATCTTTCGGCACCTGCACCGTGCCCGAAATACCGCCCAAACCGACGTCCTGAACAAGTCGGAAAAGACTGTTGTCGAAGGGTTTGATTTTGATGTCCTTGAAATTCAGCCCGTCAAATTGCACTTCGTTTTCAAGGAAATTTTGCATTGCGGCAATCATCCGTTCGGCCATCAGGCTTGCTTCCCGGCCTTCAGCAATAAAACCCATCGTGCGAAAAGCATCCACCATGCCGGGTGTGTCCTTTTTTACCGCCGCTTCTATCAGTTGGGGAATACCCTCGCGCATTTCTGCGCTGAGGTGGCCGGTGGCGCCAAAATCCAACAGCACGATGCCGCCGTCCTGCCGTACCAGGATATTACCCGGATGCGGATCGGCGTGGTAACAGCCGTCGCGGAACAACATCTGGCAATAGGCGCGCAACAGCCGGGTCGTCAGGTCCCGGCGGTCGATCTGCCAGGCGTCGAGTTGATTGAGGTCGGAGATTTTCACCCCTTCGTAAAACGTTGTGGTCATCACCCGCGACGTGGAATAAGCCGGGTGCACTTCCGGTACAAAAATCCGCTCCTCCGCTTTCAGATTTGCGCCGATTTGGGTCATGTACCTGGCCTCACTGGCAAAATCCAGTTCCTCGTCGATCATCTTGCGCACCTGCGTGTACAGGTAGTTCATCCCTTTGATGTGAAAGAAAAATGAGATGAACACGGTCAGTCGCCGCATGATTTCGAGGTCCATTCGGGCAATACGTTCGATGTCGGCGTGCTGGACTTTTACCACTACTTCAGCGCCGTCGTGCAATTGGGCGCGGTGTGCCTGGCCGATGGATGCAGCGGCTAACGGCGTTTCATCAAATCGTGCAAACAAGGCTTCCGGGGGCCGGCCGAGTTCCCGTTCGATGCGTTCGCGGACCTGCCCGAAAGGCCGGGGTGGGATTTTGTCCTGCAATTCCGCCAGCGGTTTTTGGAATTCGTCGGGCAAAAAATTGCTCATAATGGACAACAACTGCCCGATTTTGATAAACAACCCCTTCAGTTCGAGGATGGTAACCTTTATCCTCTCCGCGTTGCGCAGGTGCAGCGCGACGATGTGTTTGTCGTAGTAAGCCTGACCGAAGACTTTGCTTTTCAGGTTCAACCAGAAATAACTGAACATGACGACGGCCGCCGTCCAGTAGGCTTTGCGGACGCGGCGGGAGCCGGAGTAGGTGCGGGTGGGTTGCATGATGGGGCAAAGATTGGGCAAGTTTTGGGAAATTGTCCATTCTCTCGTTAAAGCGTCAACATCAGCTGCCGAAGCGAATGGATAAACTTTTAATTGGATAACTTTCAAGATGACATGATTTTTGCTGTCTCCCTAAAACATACCCACAATATTTGGAATCAATCCATTTCTTATGAAGATTAGTCAGATATTATTTTTTATTTTTCTTGCGCTTCGGTTATCCGGCCAGACTATCGGTTCGTTCACTTCCGTACAACCCGCAGCGCCGAACGAGGTCTTTCAGTTTCCGTCGTCTCACGCGGTTCAAAAACTGATACAGGTCGGCGACCCGGCAGGAAACATCGGCTCCCTGCCTCCGCTTCCCGACTTCACGGGATATGTCCCAACCGATGGCAGCAGCACACTCGGGCAACTTTCACTCAACCATGAAATAGATGACGGGGATGGGAAAGTGAGCATGTTCGATCTGATATTCGATTCCGGCATTCAAATCTGGGAACTGTCCAATTCCTCCGACATCGACTTCACGGGGGTGGGCGGCACATCAAGGGATTGTGCCGGCAACCTGACGCCATGGGGGACAGTGATTATTGGCGAAGAAGAAATAACCGGCCTGGACAACAACGACGACGGCTATCGTGACTGGGGGTGGCTGGTTGAAATTGACCCCGTTTCGCGCACTGTTGTGGACAAAGTATGGGCAGCAGGAAACTGCCTGCACGAAAATGCAGCCTTTCTGAACGACCAAACCACCTTTTATGCCGGTTCGGATGATGCCAATACCGGGTTTTTCTACAAGTTTATCGCAGACAATCCTGCCGATTTGAGTAGCGGTTCATTATTCGTTCTGCAACGCGACGGCCCCAACTCCACAACGGGCGAATGGCTTTTATTGCCCAATGAAACGCAGGAGGAACGGAACAATACGACCGAGGCCGCCAACAATCTGGATGCCACCAATTTCAATGGTGTCGAAGGTGTAAAAATCGGCCCCGACGGCAAAGTGTATTTTGCAGCACAAGGTACAGGCTCCATTTACCGGTTCACGGACGACGGCACAACGGTGTCGAACTTTGAGCGGTGGGTCGGACCGTCTACTACCAATTATGTCATTCATTACGGAAACAACAGTCAGGCTATCCCTTGGGGATTGGGCAACGACAACATCGCTTTTGATGGGGAAGGCAACCTTTGGGTGCTGCAGGATGGAGGAAATAACCATATTTGGATGGTAAAAGCAAATCATACCCCGGCTAATCCACACGTGGAATTGTTCGGGATTTCCCCAATCGGCGCCGAACCGACAGGGATTTGCTTCACACCGGATTTCAACTACCTTTTTATGTCGTTCCAGAGTGCGTCGGGCAGCAACTCAGTGACGGTGACCGATGCTGCGGGCAATGAGTTTGAATATGACCGGGGGACTGTCATGGTGCTTGCACGGAGCGAAAATTTAGGGTTGCCCCTTCCACTCGAACTGACATGGTTTGACGCGGAAGTTATTGGAACAGAAGTGCGTTTAAACTGGAGAGCCGCCAATGCCGTGGGTTTCGACAACTTCGGAATAGAACGCAGCATCGACGGTACTTCTTTTCACACCATCGGTCAGATTCGATCCCCTGCCGTATCTTTCATTGCACAACAATTTTCATTTTCAGATAAAAACGCAACCGCCGGATGTTATTATTACCGGCTGAAAATGAATGATATAAACGGAGAATTCACCTATTCGCCTATAAGGGCTGCCTGTCTGCAAGAGAGCGTTCCCGAAATGGAGATTTTGGGAAACCCGCTGGATGCGGGCAAATCCGCAAGTCTCCGGCTCAACCGTTGGCCCGCCAATCAATTGCTCGAAATCAGTGTTGCTAATGTTGATGGCAGTGTACTTTACAGTCAAATGCACGAGCCTTGCGAAACGCATTGTATCCTGGAATTGCCTTTTGAATTTCAACAAGCGGGATTTTATAGCGTACGATGTGCAAGCGGGTATTCGACTAATATAAAAAAGGTGCTGGTGCGGTGAGCAAATCTTATAAACCGCTACCCTTGCCCCGCCAACAAATACAACACCGCCATCCTTACTGCCACGCCGTTTTCCACCTGTTGCAGGATGATGCTGTGCGGGCTGTCGGCCACGTCGGAAGTGAGTTCCACGCCGCGATTGATGGGGCCCGGGTGCATCACCACGATTTCCCGGTCCAGTTCTTCAAGCATTTCGCGGGTGATACCGAAGTACTGGTGGTATTCGCGCAGGCTGGGGAAGTATTTAATGTCTTGTCTTTCCAATTGAATGCGCAGCACGTTTGCCACATCGCACCAGCGCAGGGTGTCGCGCACGTCGTGGCTGATCCCGACGCCGAGCGCGCCGTAGTGTTTGGGGATCAGCGTCGGCGGGCCGCACACGCGGACTTTAGCGCCGAGTTTCAGCAGACAAAAAACATTGCTGAGCGCTACCCTGCTGTGGAGTATGTCGCCAATGATAGCGATTTTTTTGCCCGCCACGTCGCCGAGTTTTTCGCGGATTGAAAAAGCATCGAGCAGCGCCTGCGTGGGGTGCTCGTGGGTGCCGTCGCCCGCATTGATGATGTTGGCGGGGATGCGGGTGCTGAGGTAGACACAGGCGCCGGGGGCGGGATGGCGCATCACCACCATATCTACCTTCATGGAAAGGATGTTGTTCACGGTGTCGAGCAGGGTCTCGCCTTTGCTGACGCTCGATGAGGAGGCTGTGAAATTGACGATGTCGGCACTCAGACGGCGTTCGGCCAGTTCGAAGGAGACGCGGGTACGGGTGCTGCTCTCGAAAAAGAGGTTGGCCACCGTGATGTCGCGCAGACTCGGCACTTTTTTGATCGGGCGGTTGATGACCTCTTTGAAATTGTCCGCCGTCTCGAAGATGAGCCGGATGTCGTCTTCGGTGATGTTTTTGATGCCGATGAGGTGGCGGGTGGAGAGTCCTTTCATTATTTATCGGTGGAAGGTGGAGGGTAGAGGGTAGAGGGTGGAAGGTTAGCCCTCCATCCTCTACCCTCTACCCTCCACCCTATTTTATGGCTTCTTATCAAACAACAAAATCTCGTCTTCTCCGTGAATTTCCTGCCAGCGCACTTTCACATAAGCCTCATCGAGGGCATCCACGGCAATACCGAAATAATCGGGTTGGATCGGCAGGTGGCGGTTAAAACGCCGGTCTACCAGCACAAGCAGTTCCACTGCACCGGGGCGGCCATAGTGCTGCAAGGCCGCCAATGCCGCAGAGATGGTGCGTCCGGTATAGAGCACATCGTCGACCAGCAATACTTTTTTCCCGGCGACAATAAAATCGATCTCGTTCGGGTGTGGCGTCAGCGGACCGTCGGGCATCCGGAAATCGTCGCGATAAAAAGTGATGTCGAGTTTGCCGTATTCAATGTTCTGATTGCCGGTCAACACTTTGATCCGTTCGTAAATCCGGTTGGCAAGCAAAGTGCCGCGCGGCTGGATGCCGACGATACAGGCATTTGAAAAATCTCCCCAATCTTCGATCAGTTGATGGCAAAGCCGTTCAAGGGTGAGTGCGAAGTGTTCGCGGGTGAGGAGCGTTTTACCGGTTTGCATAACGGGGCAAAGAGACAAAGAATTTTGAAATTTTGACAGGATTTGCCAGATAATTCAGCGCGTCCATGCAAAAGCCCGGCAACAAAAGCCGGCTCTTTTTATACTGCGGTTCATACAATTCGACTCCGGTCATTTTGAACAAAAAAAAACGTAGTTGAACAAAAACTGGGCAGTATTTGGACTGGCGGATGGACAACCGGGCGGCGGACTTTTGTGGCGTTAAACAAGCAATTTTTACCATAACTATTTCAAAGAAATGAAAATCCAAACCATCCTTTCTCTCCTGACCCTTTTTGCATTTGCTGCCTGCCAGCAAACGCCTGCTCCCGACCCGGCAGCCGAAGCTGCCAAAAAAGCCGCTGAATCTTCCACTCGTAACATCGAAACCTTAAAAAAAATGTACGTCGCGTTCAATGCACACAATCTGGACGAATTTGTAAAATACGTGCCCGAAGATCAGATTGACCATGCCGCGCCGCCCGATATGCAGAAAGGCAAAGAAAACCTCCGGAAAGTGCTCACGATGCTCTTCACGGCATTTCCAGACCTGAAATATGATGTGGAACACTTTGCCACGAACGGCGACATCGCCATGGCGCACGGCACGCTGTCGGGTACGCACAAGGGTGACTTCATGGGTATCCCTCCTACCAACAAGTCCTTCTCCGTCAAAGATGTGGACATCCTCCGGTTCGACGAGCAGGGGCTTAGTGCCGAGCACTGGGCTGTGCAGGACATGTGCGCCATTTTCAACCAATTGGGTGTGACGCCACCCGCGAACTAATTATCATCATTTCAAAAAAAAATCTTCACCAAAATGAAAAATCGAATCTCTTTTTTGACGCTGACGTTCTCGCTCTTTTGCATGTTCGCCCCAACCGTTCAAAGCCAGGATGCGACGGCCAAAAACAAGGCAACTATTACAGCTGCTTACGATGCGCTCAATCGCAAAGACTGGACGGCATTCGCCGCACTTTGCGCTCCTAACTACACCGATGTGAACGTTGGCCCGGCTCCTGCTGTGGGCATCGACGCTGCGCTCGACTTGTACAAACAATTTCATACCGCTTTCCCGGATTTTAAGGTCAAAATCAATGAAATCGCGCCGGTCAGCAGCACGCGTTTTCTGCTCCGGGTCACTATCACCGGCACCAACACAGGTCCGTTCATGATGCTGCCGCCGACAGGAAAATCCATTAAATTCGACGATTCCGACGTGGTAGAATTAGACAACAACGGCAAGGCAATCAGTCATACCATCACCAACGTCGGTGAACCCCTGCGCCAAATCGGCTACGGGTCAGTCACCAACCCCAATACCGGTGTTGTGATGGCTGCTTACGGCGCGTTTGGCAAAGGCAATGTTCCGGGAGTACTTGCCCTCTGCAGCGACAACGTGACCTGGGATGTCAGCGATATGCCTGCGCCGGGTATGGAAAAAAAGACGTACACTGGAAAACCGGCAGTTGAGCAGTTTTTCACCCAACTCGGCAGCAAAGTTCATTTCAACAAATTTGAAACCACACGCTTCATCGCCGATGGCGACGATGTCGTCGTGCTCATCAATGCCGAACTAAAATCTCTGGTGGACAACAAGACTTATTCCGCTACTGCGGTGCACCATATTACGGTAAAAAATGGCAAAATCGTCTCTTTCAAGGAGACTGCTACACCGGCAAAACCAATGTGATTTTTAGAGCTGGTGAAACATGTTTTATTAACCAATTCAACATCAACAACAATGAAAAAAAATATCATTTATATCGTGCTGGTCTTGTCCATGGCGACCACTTCCACTCTGCTGACCGCCCAAACCAACAAGGCGGGTGACGTTGTAAAAGCCTATTACGCGGCGCTCGACGCCGGCAATACTGCTGAATTTGACAAACTGTGCAGCCCCGATTTTATGGTTTCCGCACCGTTTTTGCCGGCATCCGTGCCTTTAGCGGCGTGGAAAGAAATAGCGGGTGGCTTAAAATCTGCCTTCCCCGATATGCAACACCCTGTCAAGGACTGGTTCACCGACGGCAAAAAAGTAGCCGTAAGCGGAATGGCCGTTGGCACGAATAAAGGCTCATTTATGGGCAACCCGCCGACCAACAACAAAATCAATTTACCTTTTACTGCCATTTTTGAATTGACAAGCGATTTGAAAATCAAGTCGATCAACGTCCAGTTCGACCAAAAAACAATGGAGGCACAGCTGATGGCCGGCCTGCCCCCGATGAACAAAGCCACGCCGGCCGTCAATCAAATCTACGCCGCCTTCGGCAAAGGCGACCTGCCGGGTATCCTTGCCGTGTGCGACGACAATGTAATTTGGCTGGACCCAGGCACAGCGGTCGGCAATGTTTACAAAGGCAAACGAATGGGTAAACAAGGCGTGACAGATTTTTTCACCGATCTCAACGCCGGGCTGACCATCACACAGTTCGAGCCACGCGAGTTCCTGCCGAGCGGCGACAAAAAGATGACTGTCAAAGGTTATGTGGCCGGCACCGCTAAAAGCACCGGTAAGCCATACGCCAGCGACTGGGCGATGATTTTTGAGGTGAACGACGTGGGCAAACTCGTTTATCACCAACTTTATTTGGATACAGACAACATCAGCAAGGCAATCGGCGCTACCACCGAGGGCAAAAAATAAAGCAGTTTTTTCAACAATTTCATTGGGCTTGATATCCTTCGCGGATTTCAGGCCCGTTTTTCTTTTAACAAACCTTTAAGGTGACTTCCATTAAACCCGGCGTTTAACCCGCCGTCTATGCTTTCGTTCTTTTGATTGATAAAAGTTGTTAAGGGTTTTTGAAGGTTGATGCGCAGACCGACAGTACCCTATCCATCTCATTATCAACCCTTATCAACTCCATAAACCTTCATCAACCTATTTCTCACAAACACAAAAATTGATTCAAAAATGAAAAAGTCCGTTTTATTGCTCTTTGCTCTTTTTCTGGGTATCATCGCTTTCAACGCCTGCAAAAAGTCCGACGACACGACTGCCAATGACGCCGATATCGCCACCTCCGAAGACCTTGCCACCAACGAAGATTTTTCCGAAGAGATCGATTTTGCAGCCGATGTGGCCATCGAAGAACGCGGCGGCCCTTCCTCCTGCCCGACCGTGACGCTCGCCCAACCCTGGGGAACCTGGCCCAACACCATAACCATCGACTATGGCACCGCCGGTTGCGACGGCCCGAACGGCCAACACCTGTTGAAAGGCAAGATCATCATCAACCAGACCGCCGACAGGTTCACGCCCGGCGCAGTACGTACCAAGACTTTCGACAATTTTTATATTGACGACGTGCAAGTGGAAGGAACTAAGTCCTGGACCAACAACGGCACGGACGCCGGCGGCAACTGGTCGTACACCAAAACAGCGACCGACATGAAACTGACCTACGACGACGGTACTTCCACTACCTGGAACCATACACACACCAGCACGCTTATCGAAGGCGCAAGCACGCCGACGCATTGGGACAACGTGTGGAGCACAACCGGCAGTTCTTCGGGCGTGAATCGCAACGGAGTGGCGTTCTCTTCCACCATCACCGAACCGCTGATCAAAAAAGCCACCTGCCGCTGGATTTCAGAGGGTGTCATCGAGTTCACACGCGATAACAAAACTGCTTCGCTCGACTTCGGCGACGGCACCTGCGACCGCTTCGGCACTTTGACGACGGCTAACGGGGATACGTTCTCGATAAGGTTGCGGAGGTAAAGCGAAATTAAAATATACAGGTTCAATATTTTTCAAATACAAAGTGCCGCGACCTATTATCAGGTTGCGGCACTTTGTATTTTTTTTCGTGCAATCTATTTTTATTCCAAAATCCGACCTGCTTTTACCAGCATAGCGGCGATGTTAAAAGCCGCTCCTTCAAGCACTTCCACATCGTCGTTCCAACTGACTGTTTGAGCGGGTTGATCTGGTAAAGCAATCATCACCTGGCGTGTTTCGGTAAAAATCCAGATTACCTTCTTAACTCCAAAGGCGAAGTAGTCGGCGACTTTACGAAAAATATATTCCATGTCAGAAGAATCCTCTGTGTCGGCTGCAACATCGATCTCTACTATTATCTCCGGCGGAAGTTTCGAGTAATGCTTATCCAAAACTAAATCCTTTGCCCGAAAAATGGCAATATCAGCACCGCGCTGATGTTTTCTGGCTAATTGCAGACCCTGTTCGCCTACTGTAGTTTCATAACCTGAATCACTCAACTGATGTGTAAAAAGCGCACTGAGGCGGGCTTTCAGCCATGCTTGTAAAGAACTGTCGCTCATAATTTCTTCGAGGGTTTTATCGCCGCTTAAAACTTCCCGGTACCTTTTATAATAAATCGGCTTGCCATCCACGACCTCATAAACGAGACGGTCGAGCAGCGAGCGGCGGCGGGACTTGGTTTTGGAAGAAGAATCTGCGGCGATTGCCGATGCCTGAGCAGTCATAGACATAAATTTTGCTCAAAAGTAAATCAAATTCCTTTCATGGACAACGCCACCCGCTTCCGTGCATAATCCACCTCCACCACCCGCACCATCACCTGCTGGCCGAGCGAAACGACCTCCATTGGGTTGCGCACAAACTTGTCGGCCAACTGAGAGACGTGCACTAAGCCGCTGTCTTTCACCCCGATGTCCACGAACGCGCCGAAGTTGGTGATGTTGGTCACGATGCCGGGCAACACCATGCCGGGATGCAGATCGTCGAGCGAGTGGACGTTGGCAAATTCGAAGGCTTTGGCCGCACCGCGCGGGTCGAGGCCGGGTTTTTCGATCTCCTTCAGGATATCCTGCAAAGTCGGCAAACCCACGTCGCCGCGGACGTATTTTTTCAGATCAATCTTTGCCCGTTGCGACTTATCCTGCACTAAATCAACCACTTTGCAGCCCAGGTCGGCGGCCATTTCCTCCACCAACGCGTAGCGTTCCGGGTGGACTGCCGTGTTGTCCAAAGGGTTTGCGGCTTCTTTGATACGCAAAAAACCCGCGCATTGTTCGAAGGCTTTGTCGCCGAGGCGCGGGACTTTTTTGAGGTCACTGCGTTTTTTGAAAGCGCCGTTTTCTGCCCGGAACATCACGATGTTTTGCGCCAGCACGGGGCCCAGACCGGATACGTAGGTCAGCAGGTGTTTGCTTGCCGTGTTCAGGTTGATACCCACTGCGTTCACGCAACTTTCCACCGTTCGGTCGAGACTTTCCTTGAGTTGGGTCTGGTGCACATCGTGCTGGTACTGCCCCACCCCGATGCTTTTCGGGTCGATTTTTACCAACTCGGCCAACGGATCCATCAGCCGACGGCCGATGCTGACCGCGCCGCGCACGGTGATGTCTTGTGTCGGAAATTCTTCGCGGGCGACTTCCGACGCGCTGTAAATTGATGCACCGGCCTCGTTTACCTGAAAAATCTGTACGGGCCTTTCAAACTTGATTTTATGCAAAAAATCCATCGTCTCGCGCCCTGCCGTGCCGTTGCCGACCGAAATCGCTTCGATGCCGTATTTTTCCACCAGATGTTCGATTTCCGACTGACTTTCAAACACTTTCCGCTGCGGCTCGTGCGGATAGATGGCGGTGTTGAAGAGCAAATTACCGCTGGCGTCGAGACACACCACCTTGCAGCCGGTGCGGAAACCGGGGTCGATGCCCAGTACCTTTTTTTCACCGAGCGGGGCCGACAGCAGCAATTGACGCAGGTTTTCAGCAAACACCCGGATCGCTTCGGTGTCGGCTTTTTCCTTGCTCAAATTTCTGAACTCCGTTTCGATGCCCGGTTGCAATAGCCGTTTGTAACTGTCCTTCACGGCAGTGCGCACCTGCGCAGCGGATTCTCCGTAGCCCGTGACGAACATTTCTTCCAGCATCTGTACGCCCCGCTCCTCTTCGGGTGCGATCGCCACGCGCAGAAAACCTTCTTCTTCGCCCCGGCGCATAGCCAGCAGCCGGTGCGAGGGGCAGTTTTTAAGCGGCTCGCTCCACTCGAAATAATCGAGGTATTTTTTGCCGGCTTCTTCCTTGCCTTTCACTAATCGGGAGGAGATGACCGCACCTTTATCAAAATGCCGCCGCACTTTATCACGGGCACGCAAATCCTCACTCACCCACTCCGCGATGATGTCACGCGCGCCTTGCAGGGCATCTTCCACCGTCGGCACTGCGTCGGTAATGTATTGGGCGGCAATGGTTTCTACACCACTTTTGTCATTCTGTAAGAAAACCCTTTTTGCCAGCGGTTCCAGGCCTTTTTCGATGGCAATGGACGCCCGTGTTTTGCGTTTGGGGCGGTAGGGCAGGTATAAATCCTCCAACTCAGTCATGGTGACGGCGCCTTCAATCGACCTGCGAAGTTCGGGCGTGAGTTTGCCCTGCTCTTCGATGCTTTGCAGGATGACTTCCCGGCGTTTGTCGAGTTCGAGCATTTTTTTCCAGGTATCCTGTATGTCGGCGATCTGCACTTCATCCAGTTCGCCGGTGGCTTCCTTGCGGTAGCGGGCGATAAATGGGATGGTCGCGCCGGTTTCGAGCAGTTCGATCACGGCTTCCACCCGGCGGGCGGAGATGTTGAGGAGGGGGGCGATGTGTGGGGCGTACATTTTTTAGCGATGCGTTATGAACGATGCGTTATTTGCTGTTTGGGAGGGGGGCAAAAATGGGGATTTAGGGGGAACTAAGAGCGTTTTATTTTGGAGAAATATTGGGGCAGATAAAAAACAATTTGTATTTTCGTGCCGCAAAAAAACAAATAAATTATGTCCAGTATCAAACTTTTTGAAGAAAAGCATACCTGTGCGGTTAGAAATAAAGATGGTGCTATATTTTACATGCTGGAAATGCGTCGACACAACCCAGAATAGGTCAAAGGATGGGGGCAAATTGCCACCCCCCTTTCAATTAAGTTGGCGAAAGCTTAAAACCGTGACAAAGTGTCACACTTTGGGAATGGTGGTTTTCGGCAGTTGAAAATCGAAATATATCCAACTGAGGGACAAATTGTCCCCCAGTTGAATTAAATACCGTAAATGGCTTGGATTGTTAATGATGAGTTTGGGGCTGGTAGAGACTGTGAAATATTTGCCGCAAAAAGAATGGGCAAAAATCATTTAATCGCCTCCCTTCCCAAACACCTCCCCCGCCCGCATCTCAAAATCCGCCAGCACCGGAGCGGCGCTGCATACCCGATCACCCGTGCAAATGGTCACCGTTGTAGGAGAAGTGTAAACGTGTACACTCTGCGTACGCGGGCGGATCTGCCAAACCACTTTTACTCCGGCGTCGAAATATTCGTGCAATTTATCTTCCACGTCTTCCACTTTATCGGTTGGAGAAATAATCTCAATGACAAACTCAGAAACCGACTCTTCTCCTTTCTCGATGCGTTTGGCCGTCCATAATGACAAATCAGGGCGGCGTTGTTTTGCGGGAGCGGTCAGTTGATCTACTTCCGCAATCAATTCTGCACCATTTGCATAAGCCTGGGTTTGCACGAATCGCCGGTTCAGGTTTTTGACAATGAAGAGTTGTTTCGGATTCATGTTGCTGGGGGATTTGATTATGATACCTTCCTTAAACTCATATTTATACCCATCCTCCCGGTCGGCGTACTTCCGGCGAAATTCCTCCAGCGTCAACGGGCGCGGCGTCGATTTGGCTTTGCGTTTGACGCCACTGCCTGGTGGCGTTTGTTGGGTTGCGGTAGCAGTTGTCATGTATATACTTTGAAATTTGGTCAAAAATACGGCTTTGCGGGCAAAATATTCATTCGGACAACACATTTTCTGCCACCACTCCTCAAATTTCAATCCCGCCTCGTCGCATTCCGCCGGACAATCGTCGAACGTTTATTGAACGGACTGCCGATTGTAGCGCATCTTTGCAGAGTGCCGCAATGAAGCGGAACATCACATTATCCCGAAAGCAAATCACTCGATTATGACACCGTTCAAAAATTTCAGCAAATACCCATCCTGGAAACATCGCGTCCGACGTGGCGGCATCTATGTGGCGGTCGCTGCCGTGCTGGCTGCCAACGCCGGCTGCGGCGACAGCGGCAACGGATCGGACTGGGAAGAAGTGACCGTGCAGGAACCGACCAAGGGCGTCGTCACTACCCTCGAAGAAACCGAACCCGGCCAGTTTTCCATTGTGAATGAAGAAATTACGGAAACCAAAGACGCTTCCCGCGTTATCATCAAACGCCTGAGCGGGACGACCGATACCCTTACGCTGGCACAAGCGCAATCGCTGGTACAACCGCAGGACACCGTGAGCAACCATACCCACCGCTCTTCGCACGGCATGGGCAATGTGTTGTGGTGGGGCGCCATGGGTTATATGATGGGCCGCAGTTTCAGTTCGCCGGCCTATTCGGGTTATTACAGCCGCGGCTATTCCGGCGCCAATGTATCCTCCGAACTGCAACGCACGGCTGTTTCCCGCACGGTGATGCGCCCGGTGAACGGCAAAAGCGGATTTTTCAAGGGCTCGTCTAGAGGGCGTTCGAGCGGAGGGTAAGTGAGGGTAATTAGCGAGACAAGTTTCATTTTGACAGGATTTCAGGATTTACATGATAAACAATGTTACAAATCCTGTAAATCCTGAAATCCTGTCAAAATGAAACTTGTCAAAATGAAACTTCAATGTCATTCTTGTCCGCGTATCCAATCAATCCGAAAATTTCATGTCGCATATCCATAAACACCCCATAAATCAACTCCCCAATGCCGTCTTCAAAGAACTCGGCTGGGATTATTTCGTCTCCGAAGAAGCCGAAGATTACCTGACTTCCGAACTCGTGGTCGTCAGCGACGCGGAGCGCGAAGCCTTTTATGATGCCGGCAACCGGCTCTATGAGCGTTTTGTAAGCGCCGGCGATTATGTGCTGAAAAACAACCTGCTGGCCGAACTCGGCATCCCGCCCAACCTGCACCAACTCATCCGGATGACCTGGGACGACGACCGGCACCAGCACCTGTTCGGGCGTTTCGACTTTGCCGGAGGGGTGGCTGGCTTGCCTATAAAACTATTGGAATTCAACGCCGATACGCCGACCTCGCTGCCCGAAACAGCCATCATCCAATGGGCGCAACTGAAGGCCAACGGTATCGACGAAGAAAAACAATTCAACTTTGTGTATGAGGCACTAACTGAGCAGTTTGTACAGTTAAAAGCCCTCAATCCCGATCGCGAACCGGCCATTTTGTTCTCAACCCTGCGCGGCGCACCCGAAGACGACAACAACGTGCACCTGCTCAGCGAAGCGGCGCGTGAAGCGGGTTTTGAAACCGCCTTTGCCTACATGGACGAAGTGGTTTTTTCCGACGTGACCGGCATTTTTACCAACGATGCACAAGGGCGGATCGAACAATGGCCTTTCTGGTTCAAACTCGTCCCCTGGGAGTACATCGCCTGGGACGAACCAAAACTCTGCCAGATATTGACGGATATCGTGCGCCGCGACCAGGCAATTATCCTCAATCCGGCTTATACGATGCTGTTCCAGTCGAAAGGTATCCTGAAATACCTGTGGGACTTGTTCCCCGACGACCCTGCCCTGCTCGAATCAACTTTTAAAGAACCGATCGGCCGTTCAGATTTTCCTTATGTGCAAAAGGTCTTTTTTGGAAGGGAAGGCAGCAACGTGGCGGTGTTCGACGACATTGGATTGCCGGTCGAGGTGCGCAACGGCGAATACGAACAGCAGCCGTCCGTTTTTCAGGCGCTGGCCGAACTCGCCCGCGATGAAGCGGGCTACTACTACCAATCAGGCGTATTTATCGCCGGTGAAGCCTGCGGGATGGGGTTCCGGCGCGGTCGGAATAGGATCATCGACAATGCCGCGCAGTTTGTGGGGCATTGTGTGGAAGAGTAAATTTCAAGTCATTAGGAGTAATTGAAAGTCATTTTTTTCGATTTGAAAACCATTATTTCAGTTGGGCTTTACAAATTGACCCCTCATGACTTTTAATGACTGTTGGGGCGCCCACTACCCCACCCTGTTTTCTTTCTCAGCGGAAACGGCCTCCTGTGCTTCCAGATATTGCAAAAACCGCTCGAATCCAGCCGCAGGCATCGCTTTTCCGGAGAGGAAATACGACACGCTGCCAGGGCCGCCGCTCAGATTATTCCCCAATTTATTTTTCAGGTTGTTCACCGTACCGAGGTTGCCGTCGATGATCTGGATTTCCGGCGGCAACACCTGTTCCATCGATCTTTTGAAAAACAAAAAGTGGGTACAACCCAGCACCACCGCGCCGTATTTGGAAAGGTCGAAGCCTTCGAGTTTGTTTTTCAGGTAAGGAATGATCTTGTGTTCATCGAAGTCGAAGCGTTCGGCATACATCACCAATTCCTGCAAGGGCAGGTAGTCCACCACTTGCTCCGTGTCTACCCGGGCGACGAGGTTTTTGAATTTTTCTTCTTTCAGGGTCAGTTCCGTGGCGAACACCAGCACGCGTTTTCGTCCGCCCGACATTACGGCGGGTTTGACAGCCGGTTCCATACCGATCACAGGGAAATCGTAAAGCCGGCGCATATCCTCGATGGCGACGCTGGTGGCCGTGTTGCAGGCCACCACGAGCGCCTTAACTCCCTGATTGGCAATAAATTCGACGGCTCTGAGCGCTAATTCCCGCACTTCCTCTTTCGGGCGCGTGCCGTAAGGCGCGTTGTCGCCGTCGGAAAAATAAATGTAGTGTTCGTTCGGCAATATTTTCAGCGCTTCGTGCAGCACCGTGAGACCGCCGATGCCGGAATCGAAAAAGCCGATGGGGCGATTTTTTTGCATGGAAATCAAACAATCAAAGAGTTAAGGCACAAATCTACGGTAAAACGGAGGATGCTGATTGTAGAACAGGGCGAAAACACAGGCACGCTGCAAAAATGATTTCCAATTGTTAACAAGATAAAAATCATCGAAAGTAATGACGCCTGCAACTTCTGCACTCGGTTTTACGTCTTAATTTTGCACAAATTTCTGACTATGAAAAAATCGCACATTCTCGCCATAGCCATCGTCGCCATTGCCATCGGCATCCTTATTTCTGCCAGCAAAGACGTCACGACCTACTCCAACTTTACGCAGGCTGCTCAAAACGGCGACCGGGTAAAACTCATCGGTCAACTCGTGAAAGACCGCCCGGTGGAATACAATCCGGAGAAAGATCCGAATTACCTCGCTTTTTACCTGAAAGACGAAGCAGGCGAGGTGCGCCAGGTGGTGCTGCACGCCGCCAAGCCGCAGGACTTCGAACGCTCCGAATCCATCGTGCTCACCGGTGAGATGCAGGGCGAAAATTTTGAAGCATCGGATATGCTGCTCAAATGCCCGTCGAAGTACAAAGACCAGGAAATTTATGTGCGGTCGGAGAAGAAGAGTTAAGATAAACGATAAGTCACGCAAAGACGCAGAGAGCGCAAAGGTATTAGTGATCAAACCTTTGCGCGCTCTGCGTCTTTGCGTGACTTATTTGTTTGTTAGCCTTCTCCACAGCGCAATCGCCAATCCTATCATCATCATAATCGAGCCGACCCACACTAAATTGATACCCGGGAATAAAATCGCTTCCAGCACGATATAGTCAGAGCGGGCGACGTTTTCGGCGATCTCGAGCGGTATTTTGCGCTGTTCGTTGCCGGCCTGCGCGGCGCCGATGGTCATTACACCTTCTTTTGGGTCGATATTTTCAAAACGGAAATGCAAACCGAATTGTGGCGCTTCGTCCTTCAGACTGTAAGGCTGGTTGCCGCGGATCAGGTAAATCGGAGTGGCAGTAGCAGTAGCGGGCTTGCCCGCCGTAGCCTCAGCGAAGGCGGGAGGTGTGATTTCAAGAACGGCACCTACGGCAATATCCCCGTCTTCAGCCTTGTAACCCGGGTGTTTCACCTCCCGCTCTACGCCGGCAAAACGGATTTTGTAACCCTTGAACTCAAACACATCGCCTTCCTTCACTCCGAAATTGGTGTATTTCAATTCCTCTTCCAGTTTCAGGATTTTTTCCATCGAGGCTTCCGTCAGGCGTATTTTCATCTGCAACTGCCCGACCGTGGCGGGCAGCGTGAATCCTCCTTTGCCCATGCGCAGGTACAGCATCGGCTCGGCCGGATAAGATTTCGGATCATCGAGCGAATGCGCCCGTAGTTGCAGGCCGAATGCGAGATCACCTTTTTCTGCATGGTAATCCGGGTGTTGCGGCTGTTTTGAAATGCCTTCCACCACGAGGTAGTGTTTTTTTGTAAAAATCGTGTCGCCCACCGCCGCCTCGTATTGTTCAAATCTCAAACTGTCTTCTTGTTGTTTTGCCGCTTCGGGATCGAGTTCGGCCTTGGGCAGCGCCGGAATATGCGTAAAAATATCGTAGTTCCAGTAGTGTTTGGTCGAGGGATTGCTGGCAACCACTTTGCTGAATTCCCGGTCGTACATCACATTCGGCGTCAGGGTAAATTCTTCCCCGGTTGGGTTCCCTGCCGCATCGCGCCGCTGGAATTGTATCGTGAAAGTCCGGGTTTGACGCACCACGGTGTCTTTCAGATAAGTAGCCGTGAAGTCGCGGATCGGCATCGGAGCCTCCTTCATGAGCAGCACGTTTTTGTCTTTATCATCGCCGCCCATCCCTTCGATCAGCCCTTCCATAGCGAACGAATTGCTCGATATCCATTCCTTGCCCAAGCCTGTGCTCAGGACTCCCAATACCAATACACCAAATCCGAAGTGCGAAACGGCGGAGCCTGCGAGTTTCAGATTGCCCTTCAATACAGTGATCAGGTAGTCGGCATTGGCCACCAAAGTGAACATGCCGGCAAACATCAGGGAAAACAACTGCCAGGCTTTTACATTGATCCACTGGGCATTCAACACCGTCAATGCTGCCGCGCCGACTGCTGCAATACCCAGGTGGAGAGCAATTTTTTTGGCGTGTGTGGTCCAATTGCGCTCGTTGTAGCGCATCCATTGACCGGTGGCAGACAAAAAGCCGATGAACACCGCAATCCAGAGTTGGTAGCGGTTGTGATGTTCCACGGGGTCGCGCAAGGCCCAATCGGTCCCGAACATTTTATTAAATACCGGCAACGAGGTCGCCCCGGTGATCAGCACGGCAGAAAAAAACAGCACCAATGAGCCGATGAACATCCAGAACTCCCTGCTTTTGACACTTTCCTCGCCTTTGATGTCGGGCACTTCTTTGTACCGCCAAATCCACATTGCAAGGCTGAGGATCGAAAAAGCGATGATGTACAACAGCAGTTGAAAACCGAGTCCCATTTCGGTAAAAGCGTGCGCCGAGGTGTCGCCCAAAATACCGCTTCGTGTCAGATAAGTCGAATACAGGATCAATATAAAGGTCATCAGGTAAAACCCATACGTGCTGCGTATCGAATAACCGGTGTTGCGCGCCACGAGGTTGGTGTGGATGCCTGCTACCAATGTTATCCAGGGCACAAGCGATGAGTTTTCCACCGGGTCCCATGCCCAGTAACCGGCAAACGACAAAGCTTCGTACGCCCAGGCGCCTCCCATCAGAATTCCGGTTCCGAGGATCGCGCCGGAGAACAGCGACCATGAAAGGGCCGGTTTCAGCCATTCCTTGTGTTCGCGCAACCACAATCCGGCCATCGCGAATGCGAAGGGTACGATGGTGCTTGCAAAACCGAGGAACAAAGTGGGCGGGTGGATCGTCATCCAGTAATTCTGGAGCAGGGGGTTGAGGCCGTTGCCTTTTATTTTTGTCAAATAATCCGCTTGAGCGAAGATCGGTGCATCCATCGTATCGCGCAGCAATTCGAAAGGACTGGCGCCCAACCTGAAATCGCCGAAGTAGAGCCCCAGTATCATACTGGCGATAAATGTCTCCGCCAGAGCCACCGTGGTCAATACCGGCGCTTCCCACTTCCCGGCACGCAGCATCAGCACGACCGCCAGCACGATATGCCAGAAACTCCACAACAGAAAACTCCCCTGCTGCTCTTTCCAGAAGGCTGAAAAAATGTACTGCGAAGGCAGGTCGTCCGACACATTCGCCCAGGCATACTGATACTCGTACATTTTGCTGGTCAGCAGGTAAAACAAACTGCCGATGATGCCGATTGTGGCCAACCCGTGCAGCAGGAATGAAAACCGCCCGATATTGCGCCAGCCTTCGGATTCGGCGCTTGCGCGCTTTTGTGTGGCGATAAAATAAGCAACGGTGGAGAGCAGCGCCGCCACGAACGACAGCACCACACACAAGTGGCCGATTTGGCCGGGGAGGAGATTTTCGCCGATGTATTCCATAGTAAAAAAGTCGAGTATGGGATTAGGGATTGGGGATTGGGGATTTGTTGGCGGCAAAAGTAACAAGAGTGCGGGTAAAAGGGTTGGCAAGAGTTTATTCGATGGAAATTTCCTTCTTTTCAACAAAATTTGCCTCCAAATTTCAAACATGAACTTCAGACACGCAACCGAAGCCGACAACGATCAAATTCTGCACCTCTACCACCTGACTGCCCGTCTCAGCGGTGGCATCGCCCGCACCGAACCGGAGATTACCCCGGAATATGTGCAGGCAAATACCCGGAAAGCGCTCACGGAAAACGGCCTCATCATGGTAGCCGAACAGGACGGTAATATCATCGGTGAAATCCACGCGCACCAATACGGCATCCGGATATTCCGGCACATTTTGACCAACGCAACCTTGGTCGTTCATCCTTATTTTCAGGGCAAAAGTGTTGGAAAACAATTGCTTACCACCTTTTTAAATTATATCCGGCATCATCGTACCGACATCCGCCGGGTGGAACTGGAGTCCCGGGCGACCAATCAAAAGTCAATTGCCTTGTTCAAAAGTACCGGTTTTGAGCAGGAAGGCGTGATGAAAAACAAAACCCGCAATGCCGACGGCTCTTTTGAGGACAGCCTGATGTTTGCATGGGAAAATCCTGATTTTGATGAAGAGTTTCGACAATCCCGGTGATCCCCGGAGGGTAGGATGACGCGGCATTGAGTTTGTCCGCATCCGAACATTTTCCAACATCCTTTTTAAAAATTCAAACTTTCCTGAACGCGGGCGGTTTGGCTTTCTATTTTTGCGCCCGTTATGGAAAAAGTTAAATGCCTCATTATCGGAGCCGGCCCTGCCGGCTACACTGCCGCTATTTATGCCGCCCGCGCCGGCCTCAATCCTTTGATGTACACCGGCCCGCAGCCCGGCGGCCAATTAATGATCACCAACGACGTGGAAAACTACCCCGGCTACCCGGAAGGCAAGATGGGTCCGGAAATGATGGACGATTTCAAACGCCAGGCCGAACGTTTCGACACGGTGATCCGCCAGGAAATGATCACGAAAGTCGACTTTACCGGTCCGGTGCACAAAGCCTGGTCGGAAAGCGGTCATGAGATACACGCCCATACCGTCATCATCGCCACCGGCGCCAGCGCCAAATGGCTCGGCATCCCCGGCGAAGAGCGCCTGCAAAACCTCGGCGTTTCGGCCTGCGCCGTCTGCGACGGCTTTTTCTTCCGCAAACAGGACGTGGCCATCGTCGGCGGCGGCGACACGGCGGCGGAGGAAAGCACCTACCTCGCCAAAATCTGCAAAACCGTGCACCTGCTCGTGCGCCGCGACGAAATGCGTGCCTCCAAGATCATGCAGGAACGAGTGCTGAACACACCCAACATTGTCGTTCACTGGAACACCTCGCCCGAGGAAGTGCTCGGCGACGACGGCGTGAGCGGTGTGCGCCTCCGCAACAACAAAACGCACGAAGTCAGCACGTTGGACGTCACCGGTTTCTTTGTTGCGATCGGTCACCAGCCCAACACCGACATTTTCGCCGACTGGCTCGACCGCGACGACAGCGGTTACCTGCTCGCTACGCCGGGTCGTTCGTTCACCAAAATCCCGGGTGTTTTTGTCAGTGGTGATGCCCAGGACAAAATTTACCGCCAGGCCGTGACGGCTGCCGGCACGGGCTGTATGGCGGCGCTGGATGCGGAAAGGTATTTGGTGGAGATGGGGATTTGAGTGTTTTCGCACTTTACCTCCCCCAGCCTAAAGGCCACCCCCTCCGAAGGGGGACAGGCCCTGCGCCCGGTATCCAACTTGCATTTAGCAGCAAGATCGGATACAAAGCCTTTGCCCTTGAAAAAAGGATACAACGGTATCTAATGTTGCATTAGCAGAGAACCAGGTTCGAAGCTTGTCCCCCTTCGGAGGGGTGGCCTTTAGGCCGGGGGAGGTAAATACGAAATAAGAAAGCATCCTAATTCCCCGCCTCTGCTAAAAACTGCCGGAACAGTTTATTGTCCGCTTCATCTGTAAAACGTTTTAAGATACCTTCCGGGTGGTCGAGGATCGTTTTGGCTTGGTCGAAAGGCATTTTTTCGTACATTTTTCCACCGGGAAAATGACAGGGATTGCAGCGGGATTGCAAAATCGGCTGAATCTGCATTGTGAAACTGATGGTGTCGGCTTTACCCGCCGTAGCCTTGGCGAAGGCGGGTTCACTCACTTTCTCCGCTTCCGTCGCAAAAGAATCACCCATATTCGCAGGATAAACCATTGCCTCAGTCCCGGCGGTCTGCCCGGGTTCAGTCGTTTCGCTTGTAACCGGTTTGTTTTTAAAGGGCACGCAGAAGGTGATGCCACAGAGGAGGAAAAACAGTATCGTTTTCATAGCCGCAAAAAGACTTTGTTTAGTCTTACAAAAATAGCGGCCTTTCCTACCTTTCGCAAAAATTACAGGTATTCGTATGCTCCTGCCCTGCCAAGAACATCTTTTCAACCCTGACACGCAGATACTTTAGGTCAACGACACTTAAATGTCATGAACGGCATATTGAAAAAACTTCGCATCAAAACCCCGCACAAGTTCTTGTGTATCAAGGCGCCCGCCGGTTTTGAAGCAAAAATATCGGAAGGTGCTGCCGACTGTACTTTTACGACCGATGAGCGGCAGCCATACGATTCGATGCATTGGTTTGTAAAAACGAAAGCGGAGGTAGACGCCGAAACGGCCGGGATATTAAAACTGCTCAAACCCGGCCTGCCAGTTTGGACTTACTACCCCAAAGACAGCAGCGGTATCCAAACTGACCTTACTCGCGACAAAGGCTGGGAAACACTCCTGCAAAACCCCGACATCCGCTGGGTGGCGTTGATCTCGTTCGACGATACCTGGACGGCGTTCTGTTTTCGCCTGAAAACCGATAAAGACCGCGCAGAAGAAGCCAAACCACAAGCAGAACGGGAAATTTTCAAATACGCCGACTCCAAAACCAAAACCATCCGGCTACCCGACGATCTGAAGGCTATTCTGGAAATGCACCCGGCGGAAAAAGCACTGTTCGACGCGCTCAATTTCTCGAATAAAAGGGAATACATCGAATGGGTCATCACCGCCAAACAGGAACAAACACGTCGGACACGATTGGAAGGCACGATCGGGCGACTCGGCAAAGGCTGGAAAAATCCCGCCAATAGATAATTTTTTGCCCGGGGAAGGCAAAGAAGTATTAAACTGGGATTTTGAAATTCTAATGATACGAATGGAAAAATGACGACCAAAAGTTTTCCCTACCTTCACCCCGCCAAATTTTTCCTGCCCTCACCATCTATTGCCAGGTTATGTAATTCCCGTTGCCCCTCACTGATCGCTCATCGTTTATCGTTCATAACTTATCTCTCTGAAAATGAGTCGTTTTCGCCCCGGTGTCCTGCACGGACAGGAAGTCACCGATCTTTTTAACTACGCCAACGAGCACAACTTCGCCCTGCCCGCCGTCAACGTCATCGGTACCAACTCCGTGAATGCCGTGCTCGAAACGGCGGCTGCGGTCAACAGTCCGGTCATTATTCAGTTCTCGCACGGCGGCGCTGCTTTTTTCGCCGGCAAAGGCCTTTCCAACGACGGTCAAAAGGCTTCCATCCTCGGCGGTATTTCAGGGGCGCAGCACGTGCACGCCATGGCCGAAGCCTACGGCGTGCCGGTGATCCTGCACACCGACCACTGCGCCCTCGGCATCATTTCCTGGGTGGATGGCCTGCTCGACGCAGGAGAAAAGTTTTTTGAAAAAAACGGCTACCCGCTCTACAGCAGCCACATGCTCGATCTGTCGGAAGAGCCGCTGCACGAGAACATAGAGATTTCGGCCAAATACCTGGCCCGCATGTCCAAAATGGGCATGACGCTCGAAATCGAACTCGGCGTCACCGGCGGCGAAGAGGACGGCGTGGACAATTCGGACGTGGATTCGTCGCGGTTGTATACCCAGCCGCACGAGGTGGCCTATTCTTACGAACATTTGAAAAAAATCAGCCCGAACTTCACCATCGCGGCCGCATTCGGCAACGTACACGGCGTGTACAAACCCGGCAATGTCAAGTTGCAGCCCGTGATCCTGAAAAATTCACAGGACTTCATCCGGGAAAAATTCGGCCTGAATGGAAAAACACCCGTGAACTTCGTGTTCCACGGCGGCTCCGGCTCGGCACAATCTGAAATCCGCGAGGCCATCGAATACGGCGCGGTCAAGATGAACATCGACACCGATATGCAATGGGCGTTTTGGGAAGGTATCCGGAATTATTACGAGGGCAAAAAAGGCTACCTGCAAAGCCAGATCGGCAACCCCGACGGCGCAGACAAGCCCAACAAAAAATACTACGATCCGCGGGTATGGCTGCGCGAAGGCGAAAAAACCTTCGTGACCAGGCTCAAACAGGCATTCGAAGACCTGAACTGCATCGGGAAAAATTGACAAGCGTAGCGTATTTTTTGACAGGATTTCAAGATTTACAGGAGTGTTTAGCAGAAAAATCTTCCGGCAGCCTCACTTTGCAGGCAGGTGTCAAGTGTACATACTTATTCCGGAGCGGAGCCATCTCAAAAGTCAAATTGAGGTGGTTTTTTTTCTTCAAAAAGTTGGCACAACCGAATACTCACTGCCAATATACGGATGGGTGGCTATTAAAATTTTGACTTGTGTCGGTGATGAGCGAAAGCATGGGATTTGCCCGCCTAAACATAACAATTGTTTTTGTTTTGCACCATGTTTAACTCCTCCGTTACTTCATTTTTCATTTTCTAATCACCAGCGCTTAACAATTATGTCTTCCCATGGACAGTAATGATATTACCGGAAATACAAAATGGTATTATTTGTTGGCCTCCTTCATTTTGGGATGTGTTTGCTCCGTCATCCTGTTGGGCGACAAACCTGAATGGTTGTCATCTTCAGCGCCCAATCCGGAAGAAATGCAACAAAATTCTCCTGCCGGGGCTTTTACTGTTTGCAAGGTCAAAGACTTTAGCAATATAAAGCCCTTGTCCAAGGAATTGGTCAACGAATCCGAATTATTTATACCGCTGAAACTTGAGTTGACACAATTGACCGACAGCATGAAAAGAGCAGGCGCAGTCACACAGGCATCCATTTATATCAGGGAATTTGACAAACGTGGTTGGGTGGCGGTAAACAAAGAGGAACGATACCACCCGGCATCTTTAATGAAAGTACCGCTATTGATTTGTATTCTCCAAATGGCACAAGCAAATCCGGATTTACTTAAAGAAGAACTGGTTTTTGAGAAACCCGATGGTACTCAGATCAACCCACAATATTATTCCTCCTCTTCCATCGAATTGGGTAAAAAATATACAGTGCATGAGTTGCTCTATTACATGATAGCCAATTCCGACAATAACGCTACCTGGCTGCTGTCGAGCCGTTTCGATAATAAACTCTTTAAGAAATTGTTCGCCGACTTCTGCCTGCCTGAGCCGGTTGAGGATGATTTGAAATTCGCCTTGACTGCCAAAGAATGTTCTGTCTTTTTTAAAGCAATTTACAGCGCTTCCTGTGTTAGTCCCGAGTATTCCGAATATGCCGCTCAATTGATGAGCAACTGTTCTTTCCAGGCGGGGTTTAAGCGGGGATTTCCGAATAATACCAAAATGTGGCATAAATTCGGGGAGTGGCGCAGTGCCGGTCACGACTACGAATTGCACGAAGCCGGCGTTGTTTTTATTAAAGACAAGCCATACCTGATCACGGTGATGACCAAAGGAAAAGATACGGATAAACTGGCAGAAAGCATTGTTGCAATTTGCAGAAAGATTTATGACAAAATCCCTTCTCCCTAAAGCGCAACGCCGTCGACATCAGGTTTTCTTTCCAAACTTTGCCCGTGCAAACTCTACCACGATCGGCAAAACCGAAATACCTATGATGCCGAAAACGACGATTTCGAAGTTGTCTTTTACAATGGGTATTTGCCCGAAAAAATAACCTGCCAGTGTTAGCAGCGACACCCACAGGATACCCCCTGCGAGGCAAAATCCGATAAAACTCCGATAAGTCATGTTACCTACACCCGCTACGAAGGGCGCAAAAGTGCGCACAATCGGTACAAACCGGGCGATGACTAATGTGCGCCCACCGTACTTTTCATAAAACTCCTGTGTTTTGTCGATGTATTTTCTTTTTAAAAACCAGTAGTCGCGGGTAAACACCTTGTTTCCCAGGTATTTTCCAAAAAAATAATTCGTGTTGTCGCCCAGAATGGCGGCAACAAACAAAAGCGGAATGAGTATCCACACGTTCAGGATGCCCGTTTTGGCCGTGATGGCGCCGGCAGCAAACAACAATGAATCACCCGGTAAAAACGGCGTGACGACCAGGCCGGTTTCACAAAAAATAATCAGTGCCAGGATCAGGTAGGTCATCACCTCGTACTCCCGCATGATATTTTCAAGGTGTACATCGAGGTGGCGGATAAAGTCGAGGAATTGGGTAAGTAGTTCAACCATAGATATTTGTTAGCAAGCGCGTGTTAGTGTTTGGGAAAAACGGCGGCAAAGATAAGAAAAGGGTTGGTGGGTTATCAGGTTTCGGGTGAACGCAGCATGCTAAAATCGAACCAAGTCGTCCCGTCGGTCACTAAGCGCAGAAAACCCATACCCTGAAATACGTCGCCCAAACGTCAATCAGTCAAAATGAACCGTTCAATTTTTTTGCCTGCATCTTTTGTTGGTTGGAATAATAAAGGTCGGCATATATTTACCCGGTTTAATCGCCGAAGTCTTGACGAAGGCGATCCATTCAATTATACACCTGCCTTCACTGACCGTCTACCATCTACCGTCTACCATCTACCGTATCTATGAAACCTACCGACATAAAAGACCCGGAATATTTCCACAAAGTCGTTGATTGCCAGTATGCCTGCCCTGCACATACGCCTGTTCCGGAATACATCCGGCTCATTGCTGCCGAACGTTATACGGATGCGTACATGATCAACTGGGAATCCAACGTGTTCCCCGGCGTGTTGGGGCGCACCTGCGACCGGCCCTGCGAACCCGCCTGCCGCCGTGTGCGGGTAGAGGAAGAGCCCGTCGCTATCTGCCGACTCAAACGTGTAGCAGCCGACTTCAAAGGCGACGTAAAATCGCTCATGCCGCAGGGACCGTTTGCGCCCAACGGCAAACGCATCGCGCTCATCGGCGGCGGTCCGGCTTCGCTCACCGTTGCACGTGACCTCGCACCGTTGGGCTACGAAATTCATTTGTACGACGAACAACCGGCGGGAGGCGGTATGATGCGCAGTCAAATTCCATCCTTCCGGCTGCCGGAAAGCGTTCTGGATGAAGAAGTTGGATACATTCTGGACATGGGTATTCACAGCCGGTTCAATACCCGGGTCAACAGCATGCGCGAAATGCTCGGCAAGGGTTACGATGCCATTTTTGTCGGCACGGGCGCCCCGCGCGGTCGCGACTTATCCGACCTGCCCGGCCGGCATGAAGCCGCCGCCAACATTCAGATCGGCATCGAGTTCCTGGCAAGTGTGGCGTTTGAGCATACCAGCAAAATAGGCAAAAAAGTCATCGTGCTCGGTGGCGGCAACACGGCAATGGACTGCTGCCGCACCTCCCGCCGACTGGGCGGTGAGGATGTTAAGGTAGTCGTACGCAGTCCGCGAAAAGAAATGAAAGCCTCGCCTTGGGAAATCGAGGATGCGGTGCATGAGGATATTCCGATTTACGAAAACCACGTACCCAAGTCGTTTGTCGTGGAAGACGGACGATTGAAAGGCATGACCTTTGAAAAGGTCGAAGCGGTGTACGATGAAAAAGGCCGTCGTTCGCTGAAACCTACCGGCGAGCCGGATATTTTCTTTGAAGCCGACGATGTACTGATTGCTGTCGGTCAGGAAAACGCTTTCCCCTGGGTGGAGCGCGACCTCGGTATCGAATTTGACAAATGGGAAGTGCCCATTCTGGATAAAATGACTTTCCAGTCTACCCTACCCCACGTCTTTTTCGGCGGCGACGCCGCACTTGGCCCTAAAAACGTGATTACGGCCGTCGCACACGGCCACCAGGCCGCCATTTCGATCGACCTGTACTGTCACGAACAAGACCTCGTGATGGCCCGTCCGGCTCCCTACACCAACCTGATCCACCAGAAAATGGGCATCCACGAATGGATGTACGACAGTGCCGTAGCGCCTGACCTGCGCTTCAAAGTGCCACATGCAGAGAAGGCTAAGTCGCTGAAAAACAGGCTGATGGAAGTGGAACTTGGCTTCGACGTCCAAACCGCTTTCAAAGAAGCCCAACGCTGTCTCAACTGCGACGTGCAGACGGTATTCACCACCAACCGCTGTATCGAATGCGACGCCTGCGTGGATATTTGCCCTACTTCCTGTATTACATTCACCGAAAACGGCGAGGAAGCAGAACTCCGCACACGCCTCACAGGACCTGCCAACGAACTGACACAGGACCTGTACGTATCCGACGAACTCCCGACCAAACGGGTGATGATAAAAGACGAAAACGTGTGCCTTCACTGCGGCTTGTGCGCCGAACGTTGCCCGACGGCGGCCTGGGACATGCAGAAGTATCTTTATAATGTCACGAAAGCAGGCGAGTTGAAGTTTGCGCAGTTGATGTAAAAGTCATTAGTGGTCATTAAGAGTCATTAAGGTCATTAATCAATAAAGGAATGAAGTTCAATCCCATTTTTCGATACCTATTGATATTTCTGGTCATCTCCATCAATATCGGCTGCGACCAGGTATCCAAATCCGTCGTTCGGAAAAACCTCGAATACCAGGAGCGCATTGAACTGGTCAACGACAACATCGTGCTGACAAAAGTGGAAAACTCCGGCGCTTTTTTGAGTCTCGGCGATTCCCTCGATCCGATGATGAAAAGCCTGTTGTTGCTGGCACTTCCGGTACTGACCATACTGATCGGACTTTGGTGGTTGTTCCATCATTCCGCGGGCATCGGAAAAGTTGCGCTCATCGCCTGGTGCAGCATCATGGGCGGCGGTATCGGGAACATCTTCGACCGGGTTGTACACGGTTCGGTGACCGATTTTTTGTACCTCCACTGGGGCTTTTTCCAAACGGGTATTTTCAATTGTGCGGATATGTCGATTACTGTGGGGATATTGGTGGTGTTGGTGCAGCAGTTTTTTAGAAAAGATGATTGAATTTTAGGATATTTACACCATCATAATATTATATAACGTATGAAAGCAAATGAACCATGTATTGTGAAAACATCGAAATATCGCGCCACGCTTTGAAAAAAGCTCTCGACAGAGGATTGAACTTAGCCGACGCAATCGAGGTTGTTAAACACGGCGAAGTTATTGTGAAATACACCGATACAAAACCTCATCCTTGCTTCTTATTGTTGGGTTTTCCGAAAGGTGAACCGCTCCACATTGTAGTAGCAAGAGATGAAGTAACCGAAGAGTGCTGGTTGGTCACGGTGTACGTCCCCGACCCAGCCGTATGGAATGCCGATTTTAAAACAAGAAAAAATTAATACTATGACAACCTGTGTGATGTGCAGTAAAGGCAGTCTCCACCCCGGCAAAGTCACCGTTACCCACGAGAAGGGTCACTTTTTCATCGCCATCCGCGACGTACCAGCGAGGGTATGTGACCACTGCGGGCATTATTTTCTTTCGACCGAAACCGCTCTGCGAGTGGAAGCGGAAGTCAAATTGGCAATGGAAAAAGGTGTAGATGTGGAGGTGTTGCGCTTGCAGGCGGTTTGAATTTTTGGCAAAATAATAGCCGCCAAAACAAAGTTGAGATGAAGTCAAGCGGGAAAAGTGGAAAACATACCAACCCCAAAGCCAGACAATCAGCGGATGAAAAGTATCAGTAAGCAAAAACTGAATTTGAAAAACTAAATCCCAAAGTGAATAAGTCGCCGGAGGAAAAAGCCACGCTTGAAAAATGGCGCACCCAGATGAAGCACTGGAAAAAGAAAAAAGACTGGAGTGGCGAACAACATTCACAAAAACACAAAGGTAACTGAGATATGGAGATTTACACTTTCATCGCAGAATACAAAGGCGGCACTTATGTCAGCCAAATATCCGCTGCTTCTATCGACGAAGCCTGCGTGACTTGGGGAAGTTATGTGGCACAAAGTGACGATATTCCGCTCAAAAACAAGACTTCATTTTTAGAAACCTTACAAAGCGACCTTGCCGAAATCCCCCCTGCTTGTTTGGATAACACGCCGAATGTCTGGTATTTTTTGGCGGATGCCGGGAAAGGCTATATTCATGTGAATGTTGTCAAGACGCATCCTGCGGTAACGGACTGGCAGCCGCGTTCGGTTGGGATGCCAGCTGCCGAGTCATTAAACTAAATTGTTTGATAATATCAGCATATCACCATCAAATCAAGGATGTAATTTTACCTTGTTTTGTACAAAATTGATTACGCTATGCAAGAGAAAACTATTTTTTTGTCCTTCGACCTCGGCATTCGAGGCGACTATACAGGGCTATACACATGGCTTGATAAATATAAAGCCAAAGAATGCGGCAACGGACTTGCCGTCTTGAAAGTGCCCTCTAAAGCAGATATATTTACCTCATTGAAACAAGAATTGCTTGATTCTATTCAACTTGAAAAAACTGATCGGTTGTATGTGCTTTGGAAAGATGACCAAACTGGAAAATTGACAGGTAGATTTCTTCATGGCAATAGAAAAACTGCACCCTGGGAAGGATATGCCACAGTAAATACCCCAATAATTGACATTGAAGAATGAGACGATATATCATCCTGACAGATACGGGCTTTTGGATAGCTTTGCTCGACCCGCAGAACAACTTAGAAGAACATGAAAAGGCTTTGCAAATTCTTAAAGTGATTGAGGAATGGACTATTCTCGTGCCTTGGCCGACTCTATACGAGTTTGTTAATACTCGACTGGCAAGGCGCCCGGACAATCTGAAACGGTTTCATATTTTTCTTAAAAAAGCCAATGTAATGTTCATTGATGATGCCCTCTATAAGAACTCCGCTCTCGAAAAGACATTTGAACAAACTGAACACAGGTATTTGACTTTCAGCCTTGTGGATAATGTTATCCGTGAAATGCTTCACGATCCAGATTTGAAACTTGATTGTTTGTTGACCTTCAATGACCGCGATTTTGCAGATGCTTGCGCCGTTCGCGGAATACAGATATTGAACTAAAAATGCTACACCCTATGCACTCAACGACTTCGTAGTCGGTTTTGCCACCAGCGCCGGCCCGTTCCACCGAGAAACATTCCCCAACAAACGCCCTAAACCTGCCAACATTCTAAAATTTAACATTCCCTTCATCCCTTCTCTTAAATTCCCCTTTGCCCGTACTACCCGTTTCCCGTGTTGCGTTTTACCCGGATACCTGCCAGGGCCGTTCGCCAATGGCGAGAAATCTTAATCTTCAACGCAACAAACTGCCATGCCGGATTCGGAAAAAAAAGCCCCTACTATTTACGATTCTTTAGAGGACAGGGCCAAAAACAGCTGGCCCATTGCAATTATCATCGCTTCCTTCGCCATTTTGAGCGGTGCGAAAGGTGTGATGGAGAGCATCGAATACTTTTCCGCGAAATTTTTTGATAAAAAAGAGCCGGTCAGCGAACAGATGACTCAGGGCGTTTCATTGCCCGCGGTCAGGCCGGACACGGTAAGGATTGTTCCCCCGGATGCAGTCGCAGTTGCTTCAAAAACCGAGGCTCCGCAACCAAAAAAGCAATCTGTCGTGCCTGCTTCGGATGTAAAACCAAAGGAGCAAGCCAATTATACCCTGCCCCAAATCCACAGCCGGTTGTCAAAAATATTCCGGCAAAAAGGACAAGCCTACCGGATGGAACTGGACGAAACCGGAAAAGTCGGCATTTTTCAAAAAGACGGTTCATATTCAATGTTTATGATCCAGGATATTCACCTGGAGTGGAATTCGAACAATTATACCATAAGTTTGGTATCCGATAAAAAATCCATCATCTGGCACGGTATTTCTACATTTGCCGATGGAACGCGCGGGTGGAGCACCACCCGGATTACCGGAGTAATGTACTCATTTTCAAAAAGCGACTTCGAGGAGATCAAGCAACTTTTTGCACAGTATCGCAAGTATGCAGCGGTGAGGAAAAAATGAAAATGTTGTTGTTCTTTTGCTCCTGCGAAACATCATATTTGAATTAGCAGATGCACCAACTTACCGCACTCAACGACTTCGTTGTCCGTTTTGCCAACGTCAACGGCACCGGCTCGGCCAGCGCGAACAACATGTTTGCCAAGGCTATATTCCGCATGGGCATCCCCGTGTCGCCCAAAAACATTTTTCCCTCCAACATCCAGGGTTTGCCCACATGGTACGAAGTGCGCGTGAGTGAAAAAGGCTACCTCGGTCGCCGCGAAGGCATCGACATCATGGTCTCCGTGAACCCGCAGAGTATGCCGAAGGACATCGCAGCAGTACGACCCAACGGCTATTTTCTCTACGACAACACGAAGGAATTGCACAAAGAGTTCATCCGCGACGATATCCATTATCTCGGGGTGCCGATGATGCAAATGTGCATGGACAAATTCACCGATCCGCGCCAGCGTCAATTGCTGAAAAACATGGTGTATGTGGGCGCTATGGCGGCTTTGATCGATATCGAAGTGCCTGTGTTGCAAGAGATCATTTCCGAACAATTCAAGGGCAAGGAAAAACTTATCACCGCCAACTTCGAAGCGCTGGACATGGGTATTCAGTACGCCCGCGAGCATTTCAAGTGCCCGTTAGGGCTGCGTTTGGAGCGTCGCGACAAGGTGGGCGACTGGATTCTGATCGACGGCAACACGGCTTGCGGTATCGGCGCGGTGTATGCCGGTGCTACGGTGCTGGCCTGGTATCCTATCACGCCATCCACTTCTTTAGCCGACGCTTTTGGCAAATACGCCCGGAAACTCCGCGTGGATGCGGAGTCCGGTATGAATAAATTCGCCATCGTGCAGGCAGAAGACGAACTGGCCGCTATTGGTGTGGTCATCGGTGCTGCATGGAACGGCGCGCGGTCGTTCACGGCCACCAGCGGTCCGGGCATATCGCTGATGAACGAGTTTTTGGGATTGGCTTATTTTGCCGAAATCCCGACCGTGCTCGTGGACGTGCAGCGCGGCGGTCCCTCCACCGGAATGCCGACCCGCACACAACAATCCGATATTTTGCTGGCCGCGTATGCTTCGCACGGCGACACCAAACAGGTATTGTTGTTCCCGAGTACGCCGGCAGAGTGTTTCGAGCAGATGGCAACGGCTTTTGATCTTGCGGAGCAATTGCAAACGCCTATTCTCGTAATGACCGACCTCGATCTCGGTATGAACGACAATATGTCGCCACCACTAAAATGGGACGACAAGCGTACCTATCAGCGCGGCAAAGTATTGTCTGAAGCGGAACTGGAAAATATGGCGGAGCGCTACGGTCGTTATCTGGACGTGGATGGCGACGGCATCCCCTGGCGCACGATTCCGGGTACGCACCCGACGAAAGGTTCGTTTTTCACCCGGGGGACTTCGCGCGACGAATACGCAGCGTACACGGAAGAAGGTCCGGCGTATGTGCGCAACGTGGATCGTTTGTTGAAAAAATGGGAGACTGCAAAAGAGTACGTCCCAGGCCCGGAATTTTATCAAAAGAAAAATCAGAACGCATTTGGCGTAATATTTTTTGGCACAACGACTTATGCTGCACTGGAAGCCCAGGAACTGCTTGCCGAACAAGGTATTACCCTCGACGCCATGCGGGTGAAAGCGTTCCCTTTCAACGAAGAAGTGAACAAATTTATCAAAAAGCACGAACGCCTGTACGTGGTGGAGCAAAACCGCGACGCGCAATTCAGGTCCTTGCTTATCAACGAACTGGAAGTGAATCCTGCGAAATTAGTGCCTATCCTGAACTACGACGGTTTCCCTATCACGGCAGAGACAATCCGCAAACAGATTTACAAAAACCTCTTGGGCAAGTTGTCTCCGGCGTTCGCCGTGCATGAGGCCGCACCGCCGAGCGATTCGGAGGTAGAAGAATAATGAACGATGAGTTATGAACGATGAATGATGATCCTACTCATCATAACCAGCAACCAGTAACCAGCAACCAGTACTATGACATTCGTCCGACCTACATTCCGCCACCCTGAATCGCCAAAAAACGCGCTCGGGTACACCAAAAAACACTACGAAGGCGCACTCTCCACGCTCTGCGCGGGCTGTGGCCACGACTCGGTGAGCGGCGCTATCATACAGGCGTGTTTTGAAATGGCCGTCGAGCCGCATAAAGTGGCGAAACTCTCCGGCATCGGCTGTTCCTCAAAAACGCCAACGTACTTTTTGGCTAATTCGCACGGTTTCAACTCGGTACACGGGCGTATGCCTTCCGTCGCCACCGGCGCCAACCTCGCCAACCGCGACCTGCTCTACCTCGGCGTATCGGGCGACGGCGATTCGGCGTCCATCGGTATGGGACAGTTCGTGCACGCCATCCGGCGCAACCTGAACGTGACCTACATCATTATGAACAACGGATGCTACGGTCTCACCAAAGGGCAGGACTCTGCAACGGCGGACGTGGGCTCGGTGAGCAAATCAGGCGCCGCCAATATGTACGCCGCCATCGACATGGCAGGTTTGGCGCTCGAACTCGGGGCTTCTTTTATTGCCCGGAGTTTTTCCGGCGACAAAGAGCAGTTGATCCCATTGATCAAAGCCGCGATGTCGCACCCCGGTTTTGCGCTCATCGACGTCGTTTCACCTTGTGTCACTTTCAACAACAACCCGGGTTCCACCAAATCATACGACTACACCCGCGAGCACATCGAGGCGACAGCGGCCGTTGATTTTGTGCCGGTTATGACTGAAATTACGACCCGATACGACGAGGGCAACACCGTCACCGTACCGCTCCACGACGGCTCCGTGATCCATTTGAATAAATTAGCAAAAGACTGGAATCCGCTCGACCGGCATTCGGCCATGAACCGCCTGTACGAAGCAAAAACTGCCGGTGAAATACTCACCGGGCTGATTTTTATCGATACCCATACGCCGGAATTGCACAGCATTCTGAAAACGGTGGTAAAACCGTTGAACCAGTTGACGGAAAGCGAATTGTGCCCGGGGAATGAGGTGCTGGCGAAAATCAATGCAGGATTCAGGTAAGTGTCGGCTTCAACTTTTCGAAAGAGACCGTCAATTTGACAACTTTTCAAAAGTTGTCAAATTTTCACATATAGAAATTTTACCAACCTACTATCTTCAACGTACCCTGTGCGAATGTCGTCCCGTTCCTTAGCCGTACTTCCACCAGACCCACTTGTCCTGCTCCAAAATCAGGCATTTCAAGCGGCAGACTGAAATATCCTTTTGTTGCTGTTTCGATTTGCCATCCGGCTAATTCCTGTCCTGTCATAGATCGCAGGGTAATTTCCATGCAGCCGTCGAACGGCAAAGTCATTTCCAGTTGTCCCGCTCCATTGAAAGGGTTGGGGTTCAATCGCAAGTCGGACAAAAGAATAACAGGTGCTTTCACAACGACTTCGACGCAGGTAGCCGGCACTTCCGGGCACCAGCACCGGTGTGCAAGCGTACAATCGAGTATATATGGGTTTGGCTTACCTTCCTGATACGGAGCGATGCGCCATGTTTTGATCAACTCTGCAGAATCGGCAGGGTCTTGCTGCTGCCACTGGCACAAAGTGAGGCGTTGCGATTCGAAAAAATTCGGGTCTGCCGCGTTTGCCTGGGCGCGATACATCGTGTAGAAATAAAAAACCGCCCGCGCCAGATCGCCTTTTACGGATTCACGAGGCTCGAAATTGATCCCGGTCCTCGATTCGGAATAGTCGTCTTTGTCCTGAGCCGGGATGCCGGTCAGCACCTGTGTGCCGCGAAACCATTTTTGCGTTTGTGCGTCCGGGATTTCGGCATAAGGCACATCGGCACGCGCTTCATTCACAGGGATGCGCGCCGGGAATATGTGGTGCATATCGCTGCGGGCATTGCCGTCGGCAGCGCCCTTGCTTTGCGGGTAGGCATGCTCGGTATTCATGCCGAGGGTGCTGCCGTTCAGATAAATATATTGGGTAGGGTCTTGCGTAGGGTCGAGATACAGCGCATAACCTGAATAGATACAGCGCAAAGTGTCGTCATCCACTGCCAACACACCGGCATACAAAGAGTCGCGGGCATTGGCGTAGTCCAGTACTACACTGGGCCGGTAGTGCGATGCCACACTGTCGAGCAATTCGTCGCCGGTGAGGTTGGGAAAAACCGGTTGGAACATCTGTGCGGAAATCCGGAGTGCTAACAAGTTGCTTAAAATAATAATAAACGGAATACGGAGCATCGTAACGGGTGTTTTGGGTGCAAGTTAGATAGCCATCCCTGTGAATTTTCAAAAAATCATACTTTTGCCGCCGCATTTACATAACGACGCAAATTTGAAACGTCCCTTAGTAATCATTTTTCTCATCGATGGCGCACGCCCCGATGTGATGGAATCGCTGATTGAATCAGGAGATTTACCCAACATAAAAAAGGAAATTCTCAGTTGCGGCACCTTTCGCACAGCCACTTCGTGCTTCCCTTCCACTACCGGCCCTGCTTATTTACCTTTTCTGACCGGCAGTTTTCCCGGCACCAGCAACATACCCGGTATTCGCTGGCTCGACAAAGCGGAATTTCATAAAAAGCGGTGGGGGCGCAACAGTTTTCGCAGTTATTGCGGCTACGAAGCGTCTTATTTCAACGATGATTTGCCGAAGGAAAGGCCCACACTTCATGAGTTGTTCGACCGCCCGTTCAACATTTTTTCCATGATCACGCGCGGGCTTCCTGTTGGGCACGATCTCACTGCAAAAGTGAAACCCGGACTCTATCTGCGGGCGCATTTGAGCCACAAATGGAAAAAAGTGGATGAGGCTTCGCACCGGCATCTGATGCTGGGATTGGATCAGGACCCTGAGTTTATGTTTGTTGTATTCCCCGGAGTAGACTCCAATTCGCACCTGCACCACCCGCACCACGACACCACGATCCAGGCATATAAATATATGGATTACAGCATCGGCCAGGCGGTTGAAAAACTAAAAAAACTGGGTCGCTGGGACGATACGCTTACCGTGCTTATCTCCGATCACGGGCTCAGCCAAACGCATACCCACCTCGACCTGGCGCACTTTTTCAAGCGCAGGCGCATCAAAACACTGGAGTATCCGGTCATTTGGACACAAAATCCAAAAATGTCCGTGATGATTTCGGGTAATGCAGCCGGGCAGGTTTATTGTCTGCAAAAGCCCGACGGCAAGCCGGTGTATGGTGACGAAATTCACCGCTTGCTCGGTGATGTTTGGCATGAATTGCTGGAGCGGGAGGAAGTAGACTTTGTCATCTGGCGACACGATGAAAATACTTTTGCCGTCGGTTCTGCAGCGGGCGAGGCGCATATCGTACGCCGGCCGGAGGGCCTGAGTTATCACCCCAAAACCGGTGATCCGCTTGGTCTTGGCCTGCTGGAGTCTCCCATGAACCGGCAGCAAAGTCTCGTCGCAACTTTCGACTCGCAGTACCCGGATGCGTTGGTCCAGATCGAGCAGGTGTTCTCCTGTTCCCGGACCGGTGATTTTATTGTTACCTCAAAAAAAGGATTTGATTTGCGGGAGGTATGGGAGTGGCCCGAACACCACGGCTCTCACGGCTCATTGCACCGGGAACACATGATGGTACCTCTCATATACAACCAAACCGGTTGGGACGACCGGCCGGCCCGCACCACCGATATTTTCAACACCGTTTTAAAATGGGCCGGAAGGCCGATTCTTCAAAATACCGATGGCGCCCCCCTCTGCTGATTCTCCGCTGTTGCCCTCGGCAAAAACCTTACGGCGGGGCGTTCAGATTTTTATTTTTTTCTCCCTGACAGGCACGTTGTTGGGTATGTGGTGGAAACGGCCGGGCGGCTTACAGGAATTGATCGACAATATTCAGTGGCAAATCGTGCCTGTATTGATTCCGTTGATTGCGTTGGATTACGTGCTTGGCGGCTTGCGCTACCGTCTGTTTTTTAATGGCCGGCAACTGCCATTTATCTCCCTGTGGGATTGTATGCGCTCGAACTGGGCCAATATTTCTATGGGTGCACTGACGCCGTTTCACTCTGGGGCAGGCCCTGCTCAATTGTATATACTTTGGCGAAAAGGGGCCGGCATTTCCGACGGCATCCTTGTTACATTGGTCAATTTTGTGGCAACGCTGATATTCTTTTTGTTATCGAGCATTGCCGCAATTGCCTGGATACCGGAAGATATATTCGGACAAAATTTCGCCCCGGTGTTTCGTACTGGTTTTGCATTTGTAGGAATTGCGGTCACAACAGTATTGGTGGTGCTGCTTTTCCCGCGTATCGGAGCCGTATTGACACACAACTTTCTGAATATTTTGCCTTTGGGCAAGGAACGCCGTACAAGGACGATTCAAAAACTGGAGGCGGAAATTCAGCGGTTCCATTTCGGATTCCGCAGTATTTTGAAGGACAATAAAAGCGGGTTGATACTTACCGTACTTACTACTATATGGCTGTACTTTAACAAATACCTGATTGGCTACACCATTGCCACGGCGATCGGGCTCACAGTTCCGTTTGATATTTTCATCGGTCTGCAAATTATTCAATTGTTATTGCTCTATTTTGCACCCACACCCGGCGCATCGGGGCTTGCCGAGCTATCCACCGTCTGGCTTATGGCCAAAATAATGCCTGAATCGATGTTGCTTGTTTACGCGGTATTATGGCGCTTGTGCACGATGATGCTCGCCACCGTCATTGGCGGGACGGTTATTGTATTGGATATGAATGAATCTTCGAGGGAAGTCAGTCAGAAACAGGCTCCTCCACTTTAAACCCGTATCCCCAACCGCTGATAAATAAAACTCATCAGCCAGGCGGGGCCGATCATCAAAAACTGAATATCTTTCAGGAAAGACGGCTTTTTACCTTCGATTTTGTGCCCCCAGAATTGACCGATCCAGGCCAGTGCAAACAGGGTAAGGCATACTTGCCAGAGCGGTGTGCCGCCGGCTTCGATCATTTGGCAAATTACCATACATACCGCCGAGAATAAAGTCATTCCCACCGCTAATGCGGGCGATAGTCGGATATAATACAAAATGGTGACCAGCAAAACGACCATTGCTAAGTTCAGTTGGAGCGACGGCGTGAGATGAATGCCCAATTTGACACTGTAAAGCAATCCGACAACAGAGAAAAAAATGGTGGGCACGCATATCCAGTGCACCAGTTTATTGGTTGGATTTTGATGGCTTTCGCCATATTCGTTGAGCCAGTTTTCGATTGTCCTCATATTTCGACAGTTTTTACTTCAGACAAAAATTGTTTGGCAAAAGTAAAAAAAACAGATTTAAAACTTCGGACACAATACTTCCTCATTTTCATAATTCCCCAGATAGGCAACTGAAATCTCAAATGCTGCCTGCCGTTGTTTGGCTTCTAATGCCTTCAGATTCAGATCGTAACTCATACCGATCAGAACATTGCTGAATTCAAAACCTACCAGGGCTACCAAGGCATCATGACCGATTGCGTCGTCGTTTCGAACAAACCGGACCCAACTGCCAATATGAAAAGCGGCAGAGCCGTATTGTCCTACGGCGATGCGGAAGTTGGTGCCTGTATTGATTTCCATGTGCGGACCTTGGTTGGAAACGAGAAATCGGGGCAACATAGCCACGCTGTTTTCCCGGTCGAAAGGAATGTTGGCAGCTATTTGTGCAGAATATTTCCGGTATAACTTGTCGCCGTCGCCCGTGTTTCCATAAAAGGAAATCTGTGGCGACGTGATGTGGTGCATACTCAAACCTGCGTATATGCGCCCGTCACGACTAAATTTGGCAGTATAATTCAACCCGACATTGAGATCGCCATAAGAAAAATTGTTTTCAGGAAGGTCTTCTCCCGTGCCCATCGTATACCCCGACGTGCCGTCAAACTCGTCGTGAAAATCAAGTGAGCCATAAGTAACATTGCGCTGTGTCAGGCCGCCCTGAATGCCAAGCGTAAGGAATTGAGTATTGTCGGCTCCCAATGATTTATGATATGCCATCGAGACGGCTATCTGGGTAGTACTGAAGTCCACCACACTCACCTTGTCATTAAAAAACATGATTCCGAGTCCAAAAGCATCCTTGCTTACTTTTTTCCCGGGCGCTTTCAAACGCAGATCGGCGCCGATGGCGAACGTCTTGATCGGATTGTCGAGTACTTTGCGCCACTGGTCGCGATAAATGGCTCCCACCCGGTATTTACCTTCGAAGGCGCCCGTGAGGGCAGGGTTCAGGTTTTGCGGTGCAGCATAGAATTGAGTAAAATGTTTGTCTTGTGAAAATGCTTTCGGGAAAAAGGCACAAAAGATCAGGGAATAAAGGAGAAGTTTCTTCATGCGTTGGGAAAAATTTGGGCAAAGGTAGGAGACTTGGGTCTTACGACCTACAACTTGCGATTTTCGATTTGCGGCAAACGCTGTTTTCTGTAAAAATCTGGCGACAGGCCTAAAGTTTAACAAAGACTCGAAAACAGAACTCAACGTTTGTTTACTTCTGAAAATTTCTACTTTCGCCTCCTGACCGCCACCAACAGGACTGTCATTATAAGTCATTAGGAAGAGTCATTAAAAGTCATTAAGGATCATTTTCTTACCTATTTACACACATGGAACAACCTAACACCACTGATTTCAAACCCTACATTTCCCCTGAAAATACCTCGGTCAAAGAGTTTACCCTGCGGGCTGTTGTGCTGGGAGCCGTGTTCGGTATCCTTTTCGGCGCCGCTACGGTTTACTTAGCCCTGAAAGCCGGTTTGACGGTTTCAGCCTCCATTCCGATTGCCGTACTGGCTATATCGCTTGGGCGCAGGTTCCTGAAAACCACTATTTTAGAAAACAACATTATCCAAACAGCAGGCTCGGCAGGCGAGTCAGTAGCCGCAGGCGTGGTATTTACGCTGCCGGCCTTTCTTTTTCTCAGTGACGGTATTGGCAAGGGGTATTTTAATTATTGGACAATCCTGATGCTGGCCATTTTTGGAGGTATTCTCGGCGTTTTGATGATGATCCCCCTGCGGCGTTCGCTCATCGTGAAAGAACACGGCAACCTCCCCTATCCTGAAGGCACGGCCTGTGCGAGTGTGCTCATCGCCGGGGAAAAAGGGGGAGATTATGCCCGCACGGCTTATCTCGGCCTGGGTTTTGCTTTTGCTTACGCCCTGTTGCAAAAGATTTTCCACGTCATTGCCGAAGTACCGGTTTGGGCAACAGGCATTGCGAACAAATACCTGCCCGCCGCCCGGGTGAGCGGTGAGATCACCCCGGAATATCTCGGCGTAGGCTATATCATCGGCCCGCGCATCGCCGGCGTGCTGGTGGCGGGTGGCGTACTGGCCTGGCTCGGCCTCATCCCGCTGCTTGCCACCCTCGTGCCACCGGAGGTGATCGCAGCCCAACTCTCCAAACTCGGCCTGCTCGATCTGACCCAGACCAACGCGCGATACGGTTGGGATCCTGCCACGCAGACATTATCCAACCTTTCGGAGGCCGTTTACCGCGCTTATGTCCGTCAAATCGGCGCGGGTGCGGTGGCTGGTGCAGGTTTCATTACGCTCATCAAAACCCTGCCCACCATCATTTCGTCGTTCAGGGAAAGCATTGGTGACTTTAGAAACCGCAATAAGACCGTTGCCGTCTCCCGCACAGAGAATGACCTTTCGCTTAAAGTGGTGGGTATCGGCAGTCTCGCACTGATCATACTCATGGCTGTTCTCCCGAACGTGCCGGGCGACAACATCGGCGGTAAACTTATGCTTGGCTTGCTCGTGATCATTTTCGGCTTTTTCTTCGTCACTGTTTCGAGCCGGATCGTGGGTATTATCGGGAGCAGCAACAACCCGATTTCCGGCATGACCATCGCCACCATTATGGGAACGGCGTTAGTATTTATCGGTGTGGGTTGGACAGGTAAGTTTTACGAGCCGATGGCGCTTGTGGTGGGCAGTATGATCTGCATCGCCGCTGCCAATGCCGGCGCGACATCGCAGGACTTAAAAACGGGTTATATCGTTGGCGCCACGCCGCGTTACCAGCAACTGGCGCTTTTTATCGGGGTGATTTTCTCCTCGCTAATCATCGGTTTTACCGTTCAATACCTCGACACCCCGACGGCAGAACTGCGCGCACTCGGCATCGAGCACGCCATTGGGGAAAAATTTAACGCCCCGCAGGCGACACTCATGGCGACACTTATCAAAGGGCTGCTGTCGTTCAACCTCGACTGGCAGTTTGTGCTGGTCGGCATTTTTATCGCCATCACGATGGAACTCTGCAACGTAAAGTCGCTATCCTTTGCAGTGGGTCTTTATTTGCCGCTTTCCACTACGCTCCCCATCTGGATCGGCGGGGCATTGAAAGGCCTGACCGACTGGTTTTCAAAGCGCAAGGGCGAAGAAGTAGAAGATTCGGAACTCGGGAAAGGCAGCCTGTTTGCCACCGGTCTGGTGGCTGGCGGTGCGCTGATGGGTCTGGTGGTCGCCCTGTGGCAGGCAAAAGAAGCCTCCTATGCGACGGGGGATGGCTGGTTGCCGGCGTTGAATCTGGAAGAAAGTATGACCCATGCGCTTGGTGAAGGAGGGTACCAATTGCTTGGAGTAGCATTCTTCGCAACGTTGGCATGGTTGCTTGTCAGGGCTGCGGGGAAGAAATAAACGGGTTGATAAGAGTTTATAAAATTGATAAAAGTTGATTCAAAAACTATTCGGCGCTGCTGAAACCTGGAGGTCTTGGCAGCGCCGAACAATTACACTGCGTTTTAATTAGATGTTCAACAGTGTAAACACGAACCGGAAAACAAATGTCAAAAACACTCTCATTTTTTAGCACCCGGAGTGCCGGAAGTCTCGAATTGGCAGAAATGTTAAAGCGATGTGCCGATGATTTCGGATACACTTTTTATCATTTTTCACCGGAATCAGCCAATTCATCCACCTTTTTCGAGGCCAGTATCAATTCGGAAATTGTCATCATGGATGCGACGATCGAACCGGATGTGGAAAACGACCATTATGCGATTTTCAACCTCATGCACATCGCTTTCGATCATATCTGGATCGTAAGCAGGTCGTATTTGCCGGTCAATTTTACCACCATGTTTCGGGATATTGCGCCGCTGTATCCTTTTCCGGCATCGCACCCAAGCCAGTTGAAAAATGTGCCGGCAATACCCCCCTGGGATAACCGGGACATCCTGCGCCGCGTAGTGGAACGACTGCCCGCATTCGAAGGGAGAATGCCATTGGCAAGCCAACTCCCTCCGCTTGACTATAATAACCCAACGGCTTTTTACCAGGCTTATACAGCCTTGATGACGGAGTCTATCAAAAAAGAGGCGGTAGAACGGCGGAAAGGAGCCAAAAAGGTATTTATTAGTTATCGGAGCGGGTATTATAAACAGGTGCAACGACTTCAGGAAGAATATAAAGAGCTGTACGAGTTTATCGTTATGCCACCCGGTTCGCTGGCTTACGAAACGGAGGTGCTGCCCCGGCTGCGTCGCTGGCAATTGATGTCGGTACTCGACCGGCAAATAGACCTTGCCGACGAATTTTGGGTATATGATACGGCCGACTATGACCAATCCTGGTGGACGCAGGGCGAGTTGATAACCCTTGCTTATCGAAAATCCTCCAATATTTACTGCCCTGAAATCAAAACCTGGCATCCGGGAGAAAGCCGGCTTTCTCCCGGCTATGAAAAACTGCCTGTACTCACCCAAACGCAGACAGAGCGAATCGCCCGGCGATACAGCAATTCGGATCCGTTGACAATGGGGCCGGAAAACGTGGCGAACATCCGGAAAATGAGAAGGTTATCGGAAATGCCTTTAATTGGCAACGCCTTCCATTGGTTTGTTCGCAAAATAACAGAAGCGAAACGAACAAAAGACCTCATGAATACCTACTATCCCACCTCCGTCCTTTCCAATGGAGAAATTACGGAGAATGAATTATTGCAAAAAATAGGAGACAAGGAATATTTCAGGAAATACCTGTACGATCCCGTTTGGGAACCGGCTTTCTGGGAAAACGCCGTGCTGGAATACGGCAAGAAGAACCATCAAAAAGAAAATATCGATGTGGAAATGTTCATCGATATGACCGGTCTGGAATATGTTGAATTGAGTCCTGCGCAGTTGGAAAAATACATGGGAGCCCGCAGATTCTCTCATGAAGGNNGGTAACACCCTTCAAATTCCTGAATCGGATACCGGCCCGGCAATAACACCTCTCCTTCCAAGCCTAAATCAGCGATCAAATCTGCAGGCAGCGGACAAGGCTCCGACATTTCCAGTACGCCTTTATGAAAGTGATGGCGATACAGATTGACACAAAGAAGTTCACGGAAAAACACCAGCGACAGTTGCTGCCCACCGCCTGTGCGGCTTGCAAAAGCGACGGTGCGACGGCATTCTTTGCCGGCACTGACGGGTTGAAACACATCGCTGCTGAGTTTGCAGATGCCGGTGCCTCGGCAGTCCTGGCTGGGCATGCCGAACACGATGTCGCAGCGGATGAGTTGAGTGTCGATGCCGTGAAAGGCAAGTGGTCGGGATGAGGCCCGGGCAAGTGTTGAAAAGAGATCGGCGGATGAGATGAGAGCCATAGCGGTAGCGGGAAAAACTATGTGAACCGGTTTGATTAAAACCACATTCCAGTTTTCGGTTAGAAAACGCAAGAAAGCGGCGGCTTATTTCCTGTACGCGGTTGCAAAGACTGTTCCAAAACAGTCGGGTACATGCCAATTCGTGAATTAACGCCCGGAGTTTATCAAAGATGACGAAACATTACAGTCTACTGAAACGCCGGATGACGGGATTCTCTTTTGCCGTGTCCGACTGAATCCTGCTTTGCTCGCGAAACCCGGACGGAAGGATGGAATAACTAAACGTGGAATCCACACATTCAATATCGTCCAGCGTCTCCTCATCGAGGGGATGACAGAGATTTTGAAAAATTAAAATTTTCCACTTGCCGTTCTGCCGGATTAGCAATGCGCATTTGCTCAGTGAATCGCCTGCGTCGCCCCACGCTTCGCCGACTTCCAAATCCTGGATGGTTTGGCCGGATTGAAGATCGTACAGGAAAATCCGGATGGAACTTTCCCAGTAGTCCGAGGGGGTACGCAAAATCAATCCGTAAACGGTTGGAGTTAGCGGAAAGCGATAACAGGCGAACAATTGGCCGCCACCGCGTTGCACCCAATCAATTAAAACAGAATCGCCAAAGAACTTAAAACACGACGAATCTAATTCTGCGCCTTTAAACTTGAAGTTGGTCAGATCCGCCGCGTCGCCGGTCGATTCAATAAAGAAGGAATCGGTTTCGATTGTCTTAAACAGTTCAAGGAATTGGGTGGGCGACAAGTGCTGCGCAGGCGCTGTTGGTTGTGCGCTTTGCACCTTTGACCCGGATGGCGTTGTATTACACCCCCAGAAGAGAAAGCAATGAATCAGGAAAACGAAGATGAGAGAGGGGACTTGGAAGTTGACCATACTTATACGAGAATTTTAGCCTGAATTTTTAAACTCAGCGCTTCACGCAACTCTTCCGGCGTGGAATACTGGATAACCTGCATGGCTTTCAAATCGAAATGCACTTTTTCAAAGTCATCCCGGTGGAGTTTTTGCCGGATTCGAGGAGGGAAAGGCAGTAGTTGATTCCATCAAAGGAAATTTCTATTTCTGGGGCAACACCGTAGGAGTTCAATTTTGTCCCTACACCGCTTAATAAACCTTTTGAAACTAACGCCTTGACATAATAGAAAAATTCAATTGCATCACCAAAACCCAACTCACTGAATTGAAAACTTGGTTTATGAGTTTGAAATCTTTTCCCCGGTTTTTCCTGCCATTTATCAAAAAACGTCAAAATCAAATTATCGTACTTTTCCTGTGGTGAGGCATCTGATGGAAGCGGTGGGCGTTTTCGGTTTTCCATAAAAATTTGATTTAAAACTCTGTTCTAAGGCAGCAAAGGCAGTAACCGAACCCTGACTTTATGTTCATCCACTACTATCAACGCACCTCGCAAAAGGTTTTCTTCCAATTGTGGGAGATGTTGCGTTAAGAATTGAAAAACGCTTAGTGCTGTGATAACTTGCCAACGAAAGAGTACAACCGATGGAGGAATATTTTCATCCAAAAGGAACTTCATCAGGCTGCTTTTTCAAACGGTATAAGCTGGTCATTTACCATGGAAGAAGAAAAAGCGAGCGATTCTAAAACATCTTCTCTTTCCAACCAATGAAATTCTTGTAGAAAGTCTTCAACACTCATGCCCCCGGCCAAATATGCCAGCACGGAACTCACAGGAATTCGGGTGCCTTTGATGCGTGGTTTGCCCATGCAAATTTCCTGACTAACTACAATTCTGGGAAAATTCGGAAAGACGCATTCCATGGTCTTTATCAATTAGTTGAGATGTGCAAATATAAGATTTTTTCTCAAAACCGCATCAAACTTACCTGACGAATTCCATCAATTACTGTAATTGCAGCAATTACTCTTAATTACTACAACCCCGCCTCCCGCATCACCTTCACCGCCGCCTCCACCACATCTTCCACCTGCGGTTTCGAGTGATAATCGCCGTCCTGTCCATACGCCGGGCGGTGCGGCTTGGCGAACAAGGTCACCGGCTTCGAATCGAGCCAGCGGTAACCGCCTTGTTTTTCCAGCACCTGCTGGAGCATGTATGCCGATGCGCCGCCTTCGAAGTCTTCGTCGAGGAACAGCACGCGGTTGGTTTTTTTCAGGCTTTCAATACAAACCTGCGGCAAATCGAAGGGTAACAAAGTCTGAACATCGATGAGTTCGACCGAAATACCTTGTTTGGAAAGTAGTTCGCAGGCTTCCTCGGCAACGCGGACGCAGGCGCCGTACGTGATAAGCGTTATATCCGAGCCGGCGCGCAGGATTTCCGGCACGCCGAGCGGCACGGTGAAGGTGCCGACGTTGTCGGGCAGGCGCTCCTTGAAACGGTATGCGTTGAGCACTTCGACCACGATGGCCGGGTCGTCGCCGCGCAGGAGCGTATTGTACATGCCGGCGGCCTGGGTCATGTTGCGGGGCACGCACACGTGCATACCGCGCAGGGAACCGAGCATCATGCCCATCGGCGAACCGCTGTGCCACACGCCCACCAGCCTGTGGCCGCGCGTGCGGATGATGGCGGGTGCAATCTGGAGGTTATTGGAGCGCCAGCGCAGTGTGCAGAGGTCGTCGGAGAGCGGCGACAGGCCGTAGAGCAGGTAATCGAGGTACTGAATTTCGGCGATGGGGCGCAGACCGCGCATCGCGAGGCCGATGGCCTGTCCCATGATCGTCCACTCCCGGATACCCGTGTCGAATATGCGCGCTTCGCCGTATTTCTGTTGCATACCGCGCAAGCCCTGATTCACGTCGCCGATTTGCCCCACGTCTTCGCCAAAGACGAAAAGGTGCGGATGCCTGGCGAAGTTGGCATCGAAACAGGCATTCAGCACTTCATAACCGTCTTTCAAAGGCGATTCCTGTGAATACACGGCTTGCTCGACCGGTACGGCGAGCGGCGACCCGGGTGATTCGCTGAGCAGGTTTTGAGAGTATATTTCGTCGCCTTCGAGGTATTCGCGGTTGATAAAATCGCTTAGTTGGGCCGCGTTGTTTTTATCTGAAAGTGAAAAAAAAGCGCGGCGGGCGGTTTGCAACAACTCGTAGCGCAAAGGCTCGCGTTTTTGCTTCAGTTCATTTATTATTTCAAGAATTGCCGGTTCAGCCGATGTATTTTCCAAAATGGCGACAAGTTCATTCTTCACCGATGCCACTTTGTCGTGGTAGGCGCGGTAAGCCCGTTGGGCGGCTTCGGTTGCTTCGCGTTTGGCTTCGGCTTTGACGCGCTCGATTTCTTCCGGCGAAGCGATGCCGTTGTCGATCATCCATTCGGCCATACGCCGGTTGCAGTCAAACTCCTCCTCCCAGGCGAGGCGTTCGGGGCTTTTGTATCGGCGGTGGTCGCCGGAAGTGGAGTGGCCGAGTTGCTGCGTAACCTCCTGTATATGAAAGAGTGCGGGGCGGTGGCTGACACGCATTTCGTTCACCGCATCTCGGTAGAGTTGGCAAAGACCCGGGTAGTCCCACGCTTTTCCGGTGTAGATGTCGAGACCGTTGGTGTCGTTCGCAGCGTCGGCGCGAAAACCTTCGAGGATTTCGGAAATACTCTCTTTTGTGGTCTGGTATTTTTTGGGCACGGAAATGCCGTAACCGTCGTCCCACACGGAAATTGCGAGCGGCACCTGCATCACCCCGGCGGCATTGACGGTCTCCCAAAAAGCGCCTTCGGAGGTGGAAGCTNNTGTCCGGCGGTGGGCGCAATATCGGAAGTGATGTTGTAACGATTCTTCAGATCGACAAAATTGCCCGCGTTGTCGGCAAATTGTGTGGCGAAGTGGCAATTCATCTGACGGCCGCCGGAGAAAGGGTCATTGTAAGGGTCGCCGTAGAGTTGGGCGAAAAATTCATCGAGGTTCATTAAACCCAACGCCAGCATGAGTGTTTGGTCGCGGTAATAACCGGAGCGGAAGTCGCCTTTGCGCCAGGCTCTGGCCATTGCCACTTGTGCGACTTCTTTGCCATCGCCGATGATACCGAAATTAGCTTTGCCGGTGAGCACCTCTTTGCGGGCAATGACGCTGGCCTCCCGGCTCAGGCAACAAATCCGGAAATCGTGCAGTACTTCGTGGCGGAAGGCTTCTGTGATTGGAGCCGGTTGGCGTTTCCGGCGTGGTGATTTAGCTTCAATCATATTTGGTCAGTAAAAAATCGAGCGCAAAACTACGTGATTTTTCCCGCTTTCACTTTTTGCAATCCGGACGACACTTGATTTTAATCGATTGATATTCTAACAGAAAAACCGGGCTTCAAAAAAGATTTTTTGAAAAAATAACAACTGGCACGTATTAAATTTTTGAAACCTCTTGATTGCCAAAGCTTTTTTTGCCCTAATTTTGCCCCCCGAAAGAAACCTTGCTTCATTCGTCACAAACAAAAATGACCTCCACTTATGTCACAAGAACTTAAAGTACGGTACAGCGACGAGGACCTTCAGGAATTTAAAGTGCTGGTTGAGGGTAAACTTGCGCTGGCCCAGGAAGAGCTGAACACTACGCAACGGCAAATTGACGACCTGAATGAAAACGGCTTCAACCAACAAGGCGGAGACTGGTACGACGATTCTACGGCGCACACAGACCTTGAAATGTTGCAGCGGATGTTGACTCGACAGCAGCGTCACGTCCAGGATTTAAAAAATGCTTTGTTGCGCGTCCATAACAAGACCTATGGCATTTGCACCGTGACGGGCAATCTGATTGAAAAAGAGCGCCTTCGCCTCGTGCCGCATGCTACAAAAAGCGTGGACGGTAAAAATATCGCGAACGCGGGTCACCGCGAGGTGTCCGGCGAGTCGGGTTCGGATGCATTCGGCAATCCGGATGACGGCGAACGCCCTGCCGGCAAACCCATCGGCGACAAAGTTCGCCTTCCTAACGGCAAACGGCCTGCGCGCAGCAGCGGCGACGAATGGGAAGTAGACAATGAAACGATGGAAGACGCCGGGTATGACAAGCGGAAATTTGAGGACGACGAAGAATGACGTGGATATTTGACGTAGGACTGTTGGACGTTGATCTATTCAATGTCCGACAGGAGGCGTTGAAGTGCTTTTTCCGCATATCTGTGATCCATATTTTATAAAAAACGGCTGCACGAATTGCTCGTGCAGCCGTTTTTTTGTCATTTGTTCAAAGTCCGATAGTCAAACGTCCAGCGTCCAACAGTCTAATGTCATATTTTGTAAACCGGAATTTTTACACCCGGCGGCATGATCGGTTCGCCGTCTTCTTTTTTGTCTTTGCCGTATTTATCGATGACCCGGTTGATGTCGTCTAAGCGGAATCGGCCTTTTGCACTGACAAGAACAAACTCGTCGGGTGATTGTACCAGCACCACTACTTTTCGGATCGCATTTTTCTTTTCCTTAGCCAGGATGCGCACGTGCGTTTTCCCGTCGCGCACGTACACCAGGTCTTCGAGGTGCTTGCGCTTCGCTTTCCGGTCGAATTTTTTCAGGTCTTTTTGCGTCACAGGACTGTAGTCTTCAAAAACCAAAACCCGGACTTTGTTGATCTTGCGCAACAAAGCGCGATCGACCTTTTCATCGACAAAGCAGGAGCCGATGTCGATTGCAACGGCAGGCACGGTAAACGCTATGCCATCGTAATCTTTATATTTCCAGTAGAGACCGTAGTCCTGGGCGTATGCGCTGAATGCGCTGATAATCAGGCAAAAAGAAAAAATGAATGTTTTCATGACCAATTAGTTTTTACCGTCTTCGGTGTCGATTTTTATTTTGTCGTCCTTGCCCGACTTTACTTTTTCCAAATGTTCGGCGCCGTCGATGTCGAGGGTTTTGGACAGTTCGGAAATTTTGTCGAGGTCAATTTTTCCGGTGATACTCAGGAGTACGAACTCGTCGGGAGCGCCTACCAACAGCAACAGTTCTTCGATGATGTTGCCGGTGTCTTTGACCCAGATTCGGACGTTTTCTTTGCCGTCGCGCACCGTGAGCAATTCTTCATACTCGCCGGCGGGCACTTTGCTCAAAGCGTCTTTGTAATACTTCAGCCCGTCTTCGATACTGTCTGCGACAAGTACCCGCAAGCCGCCGAGGTCTTTTACGATTTCACGAACGTTGTTCCACTCTTCGTCGTCCGTTTCTATTTTAGAGACCAACTGGAACATTTTCGGACTGACATAAACGACCGTAAAGCGTTCGTCGTCTACGTATTTTTCAAAAAAACGGGTGATGGCGTCGTTCTGCGCCGAGAGGTTGACAATGCCTGCCAACAAAAACAAGGGCAGGAGGAAAAATGAGTTTTTCATGACTTAATTATTTAGTTGACTGATTGATTTTGGCTATTGGTTGCTGGTTGTTAGTTGTTTGTTACCAAGGTTTTGGCACAACCACCTGATAACCAAGAACCAAGAACCAAGAACCATTTTTTACCCTTCTGTTTTCTTTTTAAACACCTTGTCCACCGTTTCGAGGTGGGTGGCGCCTTTGGCGGCTTCCTGCTTGCCTCTTCTGATTTTGGAAGAGACCAGGGCAAGTGCCGCTTTGATTTCTTCCATGGCCAGTTCGGTTTCAGGATCGGGTTGAATGGTTTGCGGTTTTTTACGCTTTTTTATGCTGTCTTTTGGAATTCCTTGCTGTTTGGAAGTATTCACCGGTTTGTTGTCCGCCACTGCGGTTGATTCCGTCGGTTTATCCTGTGCTACCGGTTGCTCCTGTTGCACGGGTGGTTGTTGTGCAATTTGCTCCGACACCTGTTTTTCACTATTTGCCCACCACCAGGCCCCCGCACTGAGTAAAATGGCTGCTGAAGCGGCAACTGCTATTTTTTGCCAGGAATAAACTGCCGGTTTCAGTGCCACGACTTTGGTTTTGTGGGTATACTGGATTGTTTGCTCCGTACGCAGTACCTGAAAAAGGGGGGCAACGGCTCGCAGACGCTCGTCTATCTGGCTGGAATTGAAATATGCTTTGAGCGCGCGCTCTTCATCCAAAGTTGTTTCGCCTTCCCAATAACGGTCGAGCAAGGTTTGAATATCACTGAAATTTTTCATGACACGGTTGGTATGGTTAGATGGTTAACGGTTGCGGTCAATTGTTCGCGGATGGCTTTTCGGGCGCGGTGCAGATTGACTTTCACCTGATCGAGACTGATGTTCAGTACCTCTGCGATTTCTTCGTAACTCAGTTCTTCGATGTCGCGCAGGTGCATCACAAGGCGCTGTTTTTCAGGCAACTCCTGCATCATGCGTTTCACCTGATCGGCCAGGTCGCGGTCTTCGACGGCGTTGGACTGGTTGGTCGTACCGTTGGAGCGTTCGGTCAAACCGTCGAGCGGTGTGGTGCGGCGCAGGTTTTGGCTGCGGGCTTTATCGAGCGATCGGTTGCGTGTCAGCGTCATGCACCAGGCTTCCCAGTTCTGTACCGTCTCCGATTGTTCGGCAGACGATTTCCAGACCTTTTCCATCACTTCCTGTACCACATCTTCCGCCTCGAAAGTGCTGCCCGTAATGCGCAGGGCAAAACGGAAGAGCTTGTGGCGGATTGGAAAAATATGTTGTTGAAAAATGGCCTGGTTCATCCAGATTTCGGCGTTGATTTGAAGAGAAGACGCCGGGTACAAAGGTTATGTTACAGGACTGAAAGAAAAAAGTTGAAAAGCGATGCTTTCAAGGATACAGGGCTTTCTTGTAAATCCTGTCAAAAAAGCCTTCCTCTAAATCGCAGTCGCCCGGTCACAGAATAAAAAATGCGCCGTCCAGGAAATAAACCTGGACGGCGCATTTTTTATATAACTCCTTAAAAACCGATCTGTCTAATTCCCACCTGCCTTTTTCGGTTCGCGTTTTTCGATCTTTTGTGTTATTATTTTTGTAGGTCCGGAGAGGATTTTAAACTCGGTGCGGCGATTCTGCTGATGCTCTTCTTCGGAACATTCCACTCCATTGTTGCACCCGTTAACCAATTGTTTTTCGCCATAGCCTTTGGGCACAATCCTGTCGGAAGCAATTCCTTTCGCCACAATCCATGCTTTAGCACTTTCAGCGCGTTTTTGAGAAAGGGATTCGTTGTAATCATCCTTACCCCGCGAGTCAGTATGTGAAGAAAGCTCGATTTTCATGTCTGGGTATTGTTTGAGCAGATCAGTCAGGTATTGTAAATCCGGTTCCGCATCCGGGCGGATATCCCATTTATCGTAATCGTATAAAATATTCTCAAGCACGATGGCTTTCTCCTGAGGAATCGTGTCGTACTCAGGCTCTTTTTTGACGAGCCGAAGGGTCAGTTTTTTCTCGATGCTGGTGCTTTTCTTCACACCTACCGTGTTAAAATCCAGCGTATCAGGCCGGTAGCCTTCGCGGTTTGCAATGAGCCGGTATGATTTATCCGGATTGAGGGTAAAAGGAAATTCATTGGCGGCAGCGTTGGTTTTTTCTTCGACCCGTGCAGGGTTTTTGTCTGTCACGTCGAATATCTGAACGGTTGCGCCGGTCAGCGGCTGATTCTCTTTTTCGCCCTTGCGTTTGAGGCGCATCGTTTTGGCCACCAGGTCTACTTTTACCCGTTCGATTTCCCAGTTGTAAATATCGTCGCAGCAGGTTTTGCTTTTCAGGTTGTTGGGGCCCGGGCGATTGCTTACCAAAAATCCGCTCATGCCGTCGGGAGCGCGGGTATAAAATTGATCGTCCACACTGGAGTTGACACCAAGCGGCATAATTTTGGGCTCGCTCCACACCGATCCATTCCATTGGCTCTCGTACACATCGAGTCCGCCCATGGAGGGGCGGCCGTTGCTGCTGAACCACAATTTGCCATCCTGGTAAAACGGGGTGGCTTCTTCCCCGACCGTGTTGATAACTTCCCCCAGATTTACAGGAATGCCGAATACGCCGTCCTGCTTTTTCGTAGCATAATAAATATCGAAACCGCCTTTTCCGCCAGGCATATTGGCAACAAAAAAGAGGGCTTTTTCGCCAAATAATTCGCCTTCACAGGGCTGTTTGGCAATGTAATCGCCGTTAACTCCTGTCACTTCATTGGCAGCGCCCCAGCCGTCGGCGCCTTTCATGGAGTAATAAATCTTGCTTTCCGCAATTTCTTGTCCGCCTTCGACCAACTGAACACGGGTGAAGTACATGGTGCGTCCGTCGGGCGTCACGCTCACATTGCCCTGGTGCCAGTCCTCACGGTTGATTTGCTGGCCGAGCGCGGTGGGTTCGCCGTATTCAGCGCCACTTTTGGAGGATGTATAAACCTTTGAAAACCAATCGCCTTGTTTGCCGTCGACCACGATGACATCTTTGCCCTTCAGGGAAGTGTAATATAACTCTCCGCCGCTGTAGGATGGCGAAGATTCGGTTTGCGGACTGTTGGCCTTTTTACCAAGATTGGAGGTCAGCAGGTTTTCGGGTTGTTTCGCTTTTTTGCCCAATTCACAGCCGGCGATCTCTCGCTTGGAAGCCTGCACCAGATCAGGCTGCGCAGCCGCATCGCCGATGTAAGAATTGAACATCTCGATTGCCTCGGCATATTTGCCGTTGTGCTTCATGCTCATGGCATACCAGTACTTCATTTCCGGCAATTCGTTCTTGCGATCGCGGGTAACGAGGCGACCGAAGGCGCGTTCGGCCTGGGCATAATCGCGCAGATCGTACTCCAATTTGGCAATTTTGATGGCAATTTCCTTGTCTTTGGTGTCGTCGTACACTTTTTCATAAAGAGAAAGCGCCTCATAAGGATTGCCATTGGTCTCCGCTTCTTCGGCGGATTTTTTATTCGCCTCCGGGGTAGAGCGATTCAGCGGCTGGGCATAAGTGACCGTTGTCGACAGAGCGCTGAAGAAGGTTATGAAGAAGAATAGTTTTTTCATCTTATGATATTGATATTTGAGTCATGGGAAAGGTAATTAGGGGTAATTAGGGGTAATTAGGGGTAATTAGGGGTAATTAGGGGTAATTAGGGGTAATTACCAAATTACCCCTAATTACTCTTAATTACCATTAATTACTCTTAAAACCTCGGGCAAAGCACTTTTTGCTTGATCACCGCCGGTTTATAAATTTTAACAATGTAGTTCGCCGCGAGTTCGAAGCCGCCGCGATAATTGCTGGCGTTGTTGAGATCTGAAGTATTGATGTCGTAGGCAAGCCCGACACGAAGATCCTTGTATTTCATGCCTGCGATGGCCTGAATGGCGTCGCGCATGCGGTAACCGATGCCGAAATTGAGGGTAACGTCTTTTTCGGGATTGAACAGATAACCGGCGAGCGCCTGAATCTGAATCTCATCGGCGCCGCTCATGCTCATATACTGGAATGCCGGATTAATGCTCCAGCGATCGTCGAGCGCTGCGTTGAACTGGCCGTGCAGGATGTTGCGGCGCGGGATTTTTGCATCGCCTGCCGTCGGATTGACCGGCGGCGTCGTGCTCGTATCAGACCTGCCCACCAGGCTGTATTTGCCTTCGTTGATGTGATACATCGAAAAGCCGAGGTTGAAATCCATACGCTTGTTCAACTTCGATGAGATGTTGATACCCGCGTCGATATCCGTAAAACTGGCGTCGTCCACCACGTTGCCGTCTTTACTGAGCGATTTGTCGTAAGAATCCGGTCCTGCCCCTGTAAAGCCGTCTTCAAACTGGTAATTATCGCCCAATTTCCGGCTGCCTTTTCCGTATTGTCCGCCGAGGGAGAGTACGGTCGTATTTTTTTTGCCCAGCGCCAGGTGGTAGGTGGCGCCGAGTTTGGTAGCGCTGTGTTTGAGCCCCACCTCGCCGGCTTTGTCGGCAAAAAACATCAGGCCGACCCCAATCCAGTCCTGTTTGCGGATACCGCGGATAATCGGCGCATCGGCCCACACGGAGGGCGTTTTGTAACTGTCGCTGCCACCCACCACACTGGCCCACTGGCCGCGGTAGATCCCCCCGATGCGAACAGTGCCTTCGAATTTACCGGCCATAGCCGGATTCATCGTCATGGGCGACATGTAAAATTGTGTAAAGTGTATGTCCTGCGCAGAGAGAGAGTTCAGGCAGAAAAGAACGGCAATCAGGAAGAGTAGTTTTCTAACGTGCATATTCGGATTTTTTTACAGACATTGGACTGTTGGATGCTGGTACAATCCATTCCCGGCGAAAAGTAGCGTAAAATTGGAAAATCAAACCTACGCCTTGTTGCGGATTTTGAAAAAAAGGTTTTTTTGGTCGTTTCTGGCAAATTTAGTCTACGATTGAAGTGCTCTCACTACTTGTTCGGTATCTATTTCCCGCATACACCTGAAATGTCCTTTCGGGCAATGATCGAAGCCTATTTTTGAACAGGGGCGGCAAGATAGGTGATCGACTTCGATAGACGTGTTTAAAATCGGCCCGGTTGGGTAGAATGGATACATACCGAATTTCGGGATCGTATTGCCCCAGACAGAAACGATCTCTTTGCGAAATGCCGCTGCGATGTGCATTAGCCCGGTGTCGTGGGTCAATACTTTTCCGGCCTGGCGCACGACGGATGCCGACTGGTGGAGGGAGAGTTGACCACAAAGGTTGACAATATTTGAGCCAACAATCGCCTGGCCGGCAACCAGTTCGGACTTACCCCCCAACAAGACGACGGGTTGGTCAAGGCGCCGACAAATTTCGACCGCTTTTTCGACGGGGAGCCTTTTTGTGGTGTGGGTGGCGCCCAGTACAAATGCAATGTAGTTGCCTTCCTTCAGTGTTTTCGAGAATCCGGCAACCTGCACTTCCTCTGTCGGTGGGATAAAATAATCGAGCCCTTCGCCGTCGTATCGTACACCCAAATGTTCCACCGTCGACATATATCGCTGCACGATGTGGACATGAGGCAACCGGTCGATTTTAAAATTGACCATCAGCCACTTTTCAACATTCAGTTTGTCGAACGATCGTGCCGGGCAACCCAGAGCGAGTTTCAGCCGCAGGCTGCGCAGATTGTGGTGCAAATCCACCACCAGATCGTAATGCTCCGCTTTTAAAAGCGGCAACACTTCCCCGACGTCTTTTCCAAAAGTAAAAACCTTGTCGATGTATGGATTGGGAAGCAGGATCGGCCCGAATGCCTTTTTTGTAAGAAAATGAACCTCCGCGCCCAATTGTTTTTTCAAACAACGCACAACCGGAGTGGTCAGCACGATGTCGCCGATGGAAGAGAAACGGAGCAGGAGGATTTTCAATTGCGATGTACGATTTTGGATTTACGATTTGGGAGATGGTGCAAAGGGCTGGGCAAGTACGTGACACAACCTGGCAAGGGCCGAAAAATTACCGTTTGGAAAAATTCGAAAAGTCGCCGAGGTTCAATTCGTCGCGCGAACCAACGTAGCGGCTCGAATTGCCCACCATCGAGTAATCGAGTACGGCGTTTTTGATCTGGGACTTGTTCTGGATGATGCTGTTGGAAATAATGGTGTTCTCTACCACCGAGTTGTGACCGACACTCACGTATGGACCAATAACTGCGTTGCGAATGACCGCATTGTCGCCGACAAAACAGGGATGCACGATGACACTGTTTTCGATAAGGGCGCTTTTGGAAACGAGTCCGTTGTCGCGGTGAAATTCGAGCATCCGTTCGTTGGAATGCAGGATGGCCTCTTTGTTGCCGCAATCGAGCCATTCATCAACTTCGCCGGTGCGGAAACGCATCCCTTCGTTTTTCAGGATTTCAAGCGCCGTGGTGAGTTGGTACTCGTTTTTTTCCCGGATATCATTGGTAATAATATGGTGCAGAGCGGCGCGGAGTTTTTCACCCTCCCGGAAATAATAAATGCCAACAATCGCCAGATCGGACACAAACGTCGCAGGTTTTTCCACAAATTCGGTAATGTAGCCCTGTTCGTCCAGCTTCACGACGCCAAAAGAAGAGGGATCTTTTACCTTTTGTACCCAGATAAAACCTTCCTCTGTGGTGTCGAATTTGAAATTGGCCTTGAACAAAGTGTCGGCGAAGGCGATCATGCAAGGGCCGTTCAGGCTCTCCCACGCGCAATGAATCGCGTGGCCCACGCCGAGGGCTTTGTCCTGACGATATATTTTCCCTTTGGCGCCGAGCGCTCCGGCGATGTTGATGAGTTCGCGTTCCACGTCCGGACCGAAGTCGCCGACGATATAAGCAATTTCCTCGATTTTTTTGCCGTACGCGTTCGCCAGGTCTTCGACGAGGCGCTGAATGATAGGTTTGCCCGCCACCGGGATCAGTGGTTTCGGCACCGTGAGTGTATGCGGTCGCAAGCGAGTGCCCCTGCCTGCCATGGGGATTATGATTTTCATATTTGTTATGGTTTCAGGGTTTCAGAGTTTCAGGGTTTCAGGGTTAGGCGGCTAACCTTGAAACCCTGAAACTCTGAAACCCTGAAACCTATTTTTTACCTGTACTCCCGAACCCGCCGGCGCCGCGGCCGGTATCGCCCAGCGATTCCGTTTCGAACCACGCAATCTGTTCGTAGCGGGCGATGATCATTTGGGCGATGCGTTCGCCGGGTTCGATGGTTTGCGGTTCGTTGGAGAGGTTAACGACGATGCACTTGATTTCGCCGCGATAGTCGCTGTCGATCGTGCCGGGCGAGTTGAGCATCGTGAGCCCGCGTTTGGCGGCAAGGCCGCTGCGCGGACGAATTTGGGCTTCATAGCCGTCGGGCAGTTCGATGAACAGTCCGGTCGGGATGAGCGACCGTTCAAGGGGGTTCAAAGTAACCGGTTCTTCCAGATTTGCCCTGAGGTCCATACCCGCGCTCCCGGTAGTTTCGTATTGGGGCAGCGGGTGTGGCGATCGGTTGATGATTCTGACTTCCAAAGTTGAGTTGATTTTGGCCGCAAAAGTAGTATGAGTTCCTGAATCGGGCGGTTAAGTGTTTGAATGGGATAAAATTCGGGCCAAAAAATTTCAGCCTTGCCTGGTCTTCTCCGCTTTGCTAACTCTTTAAATAAATCATCACCCCCGCCAATTTTTCCAAAAGTATAATTACTCTTGCCCTCGCTTGACGACATTTTAGCACGTCTAAGCCTGAAAAGTGTCGCATTACATTGTCAAATCGATACGTTGCACGTGGTTGCTGTTATTGTCGGCCGGATTCACCATCCGGTCAGACGCTCAAAAAGTCGCTATACCGCCTGTGGAGGAAATCAAAATCCCCGGCAGCAACCAGTCCTTTAAAATGGCCCTGCTTCCCGGCGGCAGTTTTATAATGGGCAGCCCGGCGTCGGAGCCCGGGCGCGGCGCCAATGAAGGCCGGCACGAAGTCACGCTCGACAGTTTCTGGATCGGCGTGTGTGAAGTGACCTTCGACGAGTTTTTTTGTTTCCAGCACCGGACTTTCGATACCGACACCGCTACTGCGGGCGCGTTCAAGGCGGACGCGGTGGTACGCCCTTCCCCACCCTATTTCGATTTCACGTACGGCCGCGGCAAGGTGGGCGGATTTCCGGCCGCTACCATGACGCAGCAGGCCGCGCTGCGGTACTGCCAATGGCTATCGGACAAAACCGGCGATTTTTACCGCCTGCCCACAGAGTCCGAATGGGAATATGCCTGCCGCGCCGGGACCACCACGACCTGGTTCTGGGGCGACGATCCGTCCCTGGCCCGCGACTACGCCTGGTATTTCGACAACAGCAGCGGTTCGTATCAAAAAACGGCTACGAAGAAGCCCAATCCCTGGGGCTTATACGACATGCACGGCAATGTGATGGAATGGTGCCTCGACTTTTATGTCGACGACTACTTCTCCAGACTGGATTCCAACGCCGTCAATCCGCTGGTGTATCCGCTGAAAAAACACTCCAGAACCCTGAAAGGCGGTTGCTTTGAAGACGATGCAACGGCATTGCGCTGCGCTGCACGCCGCAAAAGCGACCCGAAATGGCAGGCCCGTGACCCGCAGATCCCCAAAAGCAAATGGTGGAATCCTGATTCGCCTTTTGCCGGGTTCAGATTGGTGAGGGAGTGCAGGAAGATGAGCAAGGAGGCGCGCGACGTTTATTTCAGCAAAGTGATAAAAGACTGATTTTCAATCGGCATTTTAACGATCTTTCAACGAAATATGAAAAAGACAACAAGACGCGATTTTATCAAATCCTCCACGGTACTCACCGGCGGCGCCATGCTCGGCGGACTTCCATTAGCGCAGGCGGCCAACAATTTTACGGACGACACCATCAAGGTGGCACTCATCGGTTGCGGCGGGCGCGGCACCGGCGCAGCAGCGCAAGCCCTGCTCTCCAAGCAGAACGTCAAACTCGTTGCCATGGCCGATGTTTTCCGCGAACGCCTCGACGACGCTTACAAACATATCACCGCCGACGACCTCACCGATATCATCGGCGTGGAGGGTTCGGTAAAAAGCCGGGTGGATGTTCCGGAAGAGCGCAAATACATCGGTTTCGACGCCTATAAAAAGGCCATGCAACACGCCGACGTGGTCATCCTGACAACGCCGCCGGGCTTCCGGCCCGCGCATTTTGCCGAAGCGGTGGAACAGGGCAAACAGGTGTTTATGGAAAAACCGGTGGCGACCGACGCGGCGGGGATCCGCAAGGTGCTGGAAGCGGCGGAAAAAGCGAAAAAGAAGCGGCTTAATGTAGTCGTGGGTTTGCAACGGCACTACCAGCACGTCTACCGGGAATGGGTGGATCGCCTCCAGCAGGGCGTCATCGGCGATATTGTCACGTCGAGGGTGTACTGGAATATGGGCGCCCTGTGGGTGAAAGACCGCAAACCCGGCGCTACCGAAATGGCCTATCAAATGGAAAACTGGTACTATTTCACCTGGCTCTGCGGCGATCACATCGTCGAGCAACACGTCCACAACATCGACGTGTCGAACTGGGTCAAACAAGCCTACCCGGTGCGGGCACTCGGAAGCGGCGGTCGGCAAGTGCGCGTGGGCAAACAATACGGCGAAATATTCGACCACCACATCGTCGAGTTCGAATACGCCGACGGATCGCGGATGTTCAGCCATTGCCGGCAGATACCCGGCGCCAAAGAAGCGGTAACGGAAGGATTTCACGGTACCAATGGCTCGGCGCCCTTCCCGGGCATGATCCGGACGCGCAATGGTTACACCGTTTGGAGCCACAATGACAAAAACGACCCCAACCCCTACCAGGTAGAGCACGATGAGCTGTTCGAGGCCATCGCCAAATCGGAATACAAGTTCGCCGACGCCGAAAATGCCGCAAAAAGTACCATGACGGCGATCATGGGGCGCATGGCAACCTATTCCGGGCAACTGATCGAATGGGACGCCGCCCTGAATTCCAATATCGACCTGATGCCCGAAAAATTGGACTGGAATGCGCTACCCAAAGTATTGCCTGGCATGGACGGGATGTATGCCTGCGCCGTTCCGGGGGTGTGACCAAGGTGATTTAAGTTTTACTGATGAAAATCCGGCGAATTGATCTGCGGATTATATGTCTGTTGTGCTGCCTGGCCGGCATCGCACCGGCGTTTGCGCAGGGTCCTGCAGTTCGTTATACCTTTTCGCATCCCCAAATGGGAACAGTGATCCGGCTCGTATTTTATTCGGCAACGGATAGCGCCGGGGCACGTTCCGTTGCCGAAAAAGTGTTTGCAAGGGTCGATTCCCTGAACGCCGTTTTTTCAGATTACCTCCCGGAAAGCGAACTCAACCGTTTGTGCGACCGGGCAGGCGACGGGGGAAAAGTATTAGTCTCAAAAGATTTGTGGGACATTCTCCGGATGTCGGCGACATACTCAGAAATGACCGACGGAGCGTTCGATGTCACGGTCGGGGCCGTTACCCGATTGTGGCGCAAAGCGCGCATGATGAAGGAGTTACCGGATTCTTCGCGGCTGGCGGCAGCGGTCTCGACCGTGGATTATCGTTATGTTCGCCTGTATAAAAAGCGCCGGGCGATGATCGCCAACAAAGGCACCCGGCTCGACCTGGGGGGCATCGCTCAGGGATATACAGCCGATGAATGCCTGCGGATGTTGCGCGCTGCCGGCATCCCAAGTGCCTTAGTCGATGTCGGGGGCGACATTGCTTTGGGCGACCTGCCGCCGGCTGCCAAAGGCTGGATCATCGAAAGCCCGGTGGCGGGGGAAAACGGCAACGTGACCGCCGATACGCTCATTCTGTCGAACTGCGGGATCACGACTTCAGGCGCCAGTTACCGTCATTTGGAAATAAACGGCGTGCGTTATTCGCATATCATAGACCCGCGCACCGGCCAGGGGCTCACGCACCGCAACTGGGTAATAATAAAAGCGCCGACCGCCACCGACGCCGACGCCTGGGCAACGGCTTTGAGTGTGCTGGGCGAGCAGGAATGGGAAAAATTAAAATCAAAACACGTCAGTATTACAGCCTGGATCAGGGAGGCGCCGCTCTGAAACAAGACTGCAAACCTGCCTTGGATAAAAGTGCGGCGTAGGATACCAGGCAAAGCGAAAGCGCCTTGAAAAAGTTTAACATTGCGTGGTTAATGAAGCCATTTGATTGATTGATAATAATTTATCTTGCTGTACGTTTGCTCTTGGTGAAAACACCAAGAGCGGCGGAAATACCTCACTTCATCTGCCCCAACGCCGCTCGAAACTGCTGCGCCGCCTGCGGGTTGCCCTGCGCTTCGTATATCTGTGCCGATAGTTCGTAAGCAGGCCGGAAGTTCGGCGCAATTTTGATGGCCGACATCAGGTTAGTCAGCGCCGTCTGATTGTCGCCCTGGCTGCGGGCAATGGTGGCGAGGTAATACCAGGCCGCCGGGTTGCTCGGTTCTTTTTTCAGGGCCGCTTCGAACTGCGATTTTGCCTTCCCTGCGTCGTTTTTATACATCCAGTACATCCCGATGAGGTTATTGGCCTGTACGTCGTCGGGGCTGATTTCCAGGGCTTTTTCGGCAGCGACCTTGCCCAGTTCGAGGCTGTCGACGTTCATATAAATTTGTCCGAGATTGGCCCAGGCAACGTCGTTGTCAGTCACGTTGGCGACCTCAGCCTTGAGTTTTTCGATGGCCGTGGGGTAATCGCCTATTTTCTGGGCAGCCATGCCCATTGCGCAGTTTTTGCCGTTGTCTTTCAACACCGCCAGTATCGGCGCACCGCCGGCTTCCACGATGTGTACGGCGTTGTCGGGCGGCCAAAAGCCTTTTTGCAGGGTGGCGCCGTCGAGGAAACGCGTCGGGTAAAGGGCGTAGTCCCAGGCGTCGTCGCAGCGCTTTTCCCATTTCAGGTATTTCAGTTTCACCTTGTCGCCGTATTTGGCCGTGAGTTGCCGCGCCGGGAAATACATATTGGTGGCGATCACCACCGTTTCGGGCATATCGGGTTTCAGAATGCCCTGTTGTTCCAGCCATTCGATGCCCTGCCGTGTACTGATGCCCCAGTAGTCGGTCTCAAATTGACCGAAAGCGCCCTTGGTGCCGCCTGGAATGGGGTTAAAATAGGTGTAAGGCAGTTTCGGATTCGCGGCGATGAATGCGCCCGCATCCGCCAGTAGCAAGCCCATGCCCGCGTAAACAGCCCATCGGGCGTATTTTTTTTCTGAGAAAAAAGCAGCAAGGTCGTTCCAGAACAAACCGGCCGCCACAGTCAACGTTGGGTAAGCGAATGTAAGGTGGCGCCACCCGTCATGGATCACGGAATTTTTGTAGATCACATAAGCGACCGGGAAAATCGCAGCAAATAATGCCAGCAAAACCCACAGCGGGTTGTAACGCTTCAATAAACGCGGCAGCAACACCAGGCTGCCGGCAAATCCCACAATCACCGCCAACGGAATCGTGTACAACATCCACTTCAGCGGATAATGCCAGGGCGTTTTGTCCGACATCATGTTCACGCCTTCGTACAGCACACGGATTTTCACCTCCAGTTCTGCAAATTTCGACAGCGCGACAAAGGGGTTATTCAAGGGCGCCTGCAACGCGAATGGCCAGAAAACCAATGCCAGCGCATAACCGGCGATGCCGGTACCCACCACCACGAATACATACTTTTTCAAAATAGCTCCGTTGGAAAACGCCGCTAAACCGCCGTTTTTCAACAAAAAATGCAGGGCCGCAAACAATCCCAGCATGGCAAACGACAACAAGCCGCCCGCCCGGATCGCCAGGGAGATGCCCAGTCCGACTACCAAACCGATCATATTCCAGCGCCGTGGGTTTGGCATTCGCTCCAATACCGCTGCCATGTTATATAAGGCCATCATGTAGCCTGCTGCGAAAGGAATGTCTTTGGGATTCATCAACGAGTCGCCAACGAATCGTGGAGACAAGAGCATGATAATCAAAGTAATAAGGCCGGCGCGCCACCCCGCGATGAGTTGAGCGAACAAAGCCGCACAAAGTATCGCTACCCAACCAAGTATAGCACTGGATGCATGACGCACGTTGTGGTAAGCCAGCGTAGCCGGCTCGAATCCGAAGGCCTTGTTGGCAAAACCCGTCACGGTCTCGAAGAAACCGCCGTACAGGTGCATGTTGCCGTCGGGAATATTGAGTGCCGAAGAGTCTTTGCCGAAGGTGCCGTAGTAATTGACCAATTTTTGGGAATAATCCACCTGGAACTTGTCGTCGGCATTGATGCCGGAGCCAAAGGAAAGGGCCAGCAGCACGACGAAACCCAGCGCCGCCACGCTCCAGAATATCTTGCGCAGCAAAGGGTCGGCGGGCGAATCCACCGAAGGACGCTCTAAGTAATTTCGGATTTCGGATTTCGGATTTTGAGTTGGCGGCTGTTTACTGCCAACTGATGACTGCGACTGCTTACTGGATTTGGATTTGCCGGATTTTGCCATAATACTTCGCTATGCGGTAGATGGTAGAGGGTAGACGGTGGAGGGAATGCACCATCTTTTAAAAACCGGCGCAAGGTAGAGAAAAGGGAATTACAAGCCGTTCTGTTTCACAAAATACCACACTAAGCCTGCAGCCAGTAACAGGAGCAGGATTGCAAGCGCCACGACACCCAATTGCAAAAAGCGGATGCCCCGCCGCTTTGGGTGGCGATTTTTTTTGAGTTTTTGCTCCAACTTTTGCCACGTCTTCTCCGACGGGCGTTCGTGGAGTTTCTCCTCATTCTCTTTAAAGAAATCAAATAGATCTGACATATTTTCAGCGGTCAAAGTCATCCGTTTCAAAACGCATTTACCCACGCTACGGTGTACTCTACTTTTGTCATCCTGTAAGGAACCGTCCGCTCTAAGGCGGGTAAAAGGCGAACTTCCCCTCGTGGAGCGGACGGTTCCTTACAGGATGACAAAAGCAGCGTACACCGTAGCGTTGACGGGGCCGTCTTCGGAAAATGACAAAAAAATATTTAGCGATCATCATCTCTCAGCCAATCAATCCCTTGATTCTCAATAGGTTTCTCAGTTTTTCTTTCGCCAGGATCAACTGGCTCTTACTCGTATTGATACTGATGCCAAGCGTATCGGCAATTTCATGGTGTTTGAACCCTTCCAGCACGTACAGGTTGAACACCGTGCGATAGCCGTTCGGGAGTTGGTCGAGCAGGTCGAGGATTTCCCGGGCAGAAAGTTCGGCTTCGATGCTGAAACTGTCCTCCCGGTCGGGAATTTGTGAGTCGTCGCCCGGGAAGACGAGGTTGTGGTTTTTGCGCAACATCATCAGGGCTTCGTTCACTACAATGCGGCGCATCCAGCCTTCGAAATTTCCCGCACCGGTGTAACTTTCAATCTGAGAAAAAACTTTGTACAATCCACTTACCAATGCCTCTTCCGCATCCTCTCTGGTACGCAGGTAGCGTCGGCATACTGCGAACAACATGGGCGAATAGCGATCGTAGAGCCACTTTTGGGCCGACGGGTCTTGTGCTCGCAGTTGTAGGAGAAGGTTGTCTTCTTTCACGCGGTCAAAGGTGCGAAGTTTAAGTTGTTTTTTATAGATGCGGAAGGAGCGGGGTTTGGCGGGCGGCTCGTCATTTATTGAAGTCCGCAAGAATCGGGTTGCCGCTCAAAGCAGGTGTGGCGACCTTTGTACCACATTAAAGCAAAATGTTACCGGCGTAAACATTTGATCATCGTGCCCGGGCGACCTTTGCAGCATCTTAAACAGACCGCATTGAACGATTGTCGGCAATCAAAAGTCGTTGGAGGTTCAATTATCGACATTCGACCGTTGATTTTCACAACTTGTCCAACGACTAACGGCACAAATGCCAATGTCACTGACCTTTGATGTATAAATGCAGGATTTTGGCGTAAGACGCGGCGCTGCATTTCCTGTTCATCGGCAAGGAGCGGTCATTCGTCGAAGCAGGGAGAAAGCGCATATACTTTGCATTGCATAATACCTTCTTTTGTCTGCATATTTGCAATGTCATTTTTAATACGGGCACTTTCCGGTTATGAGAAAAAAGTTTAACACTTTTTCCTGCAACGTCCGCACCGGTATCCGTGTCTTTTGAACGCAACCAAATCAGTGACATTTTTCGGCATCTGCATTACCCATGCGCCTTCCGGCGCAGCGTTGAAGTTTTTGCCATTTTAATCCCTTATCCTTTCACTGATTTAAACTAAGGCTATGCAAACGAAAACAATTTTTCGCTCTTCCAAAACGCTCATTTTCAGTTTCGTACTATTATTTCTGTTCGCTCGCGCCACTGCCCAGCCGCCGCTGGTCGGCACCTCCGCATTCGACTATCTGACGACGGCAGAGGGTGCAATGTTCACGTTGGAACTCGATCTGACGGACCTGATCAACAATAAAAATACGAAAACCTACTTCGCCGGCTCGCTTACCACTGCCGACGGCAAAATGCTTAAAGTGGAAGTGCGTTCCAGGGGAAAGTTCCGCCGCCGCATTTGCGACGTGCCGCCCCTGAAACTCAAATTTTCCAAAAAAGAACTGAAGGCAAAAGGGCTCGATACCCTGAATGAAATCAAGTTGGTCGTACCCTGCTTCGACGATCCACAGGGTGAAGACCTGCTGCTGCGTGAATATGTGGCTTACCGGATGTTCGAGCGGCTCAGCCCGTACAGCGTCCGTGCCCGTCTTGTGAAAGTTACCTTCCGGGATAAACATGTAGAAAAGGTCAGAAACCCGGTTTATTGCCTTTTGGTGGAGCACGAAGAGCAGATAGCAGCCAGGCTTAAGGGAACAATCGTAGCGGAATACGGACTGAAGGCCGATACCCTGCAAACGGAACAGGCGGCGCTCAATTCGGTGTTCGAATATATGATCGGCAACACCGATTGGGGACTTGCCGATGCGCGCAACGTTTATCTGTTCAAATCGGCGCCCGGTGAAAAAATCCACCTGATTCCTTTCGATTTCGACTTTGCAGGCCTTGTCAATGCTCCTTATGCCATTCCGAAAGTGGACACCGGTTTGAAAAACGTGCGCGAACGCCGCTTACTCGCCGAAGGTATCCCCGCTTCGGCATTGCGTGAGGCAGCGGAAAAAATAAAAGGCGCTCAAGCAGATATCATGGCAATGTGCGCGGCAGAATATCTGAGCAAAAACACGGCGAAAGAAATGACCAAATACATGGAGTCATTTTTTGAGAATATTGACAAACTGCCGGTTGAGCAAGGGAAAGGAAAGAGCAATTTGAGATGACCTTCGTACCTTCGCGTTTCTAAATTACAGGAGAAACGTTTACATGGAACTTGTCAACAACCACTACCAACTCACCGGCGGCATCGATCCGCTGGCCCTTTGCAAAGAACACGGAACCCCCATCTACGTCTACGACGCCTCTGTGATGGAACGCCAGTATAAGCGCATCACAGGGGCTTTTTCATACCCGAAAGTACGCATTCATTTTGCCTGTAAAGCACTGACGAACCTGACCGTTATGCGTTTGTTCCGTCAGTGGGGAGCCGGACTGGATTGCGTATCCATTCAGGAAGTTCAACTGGGTCTGATGGCCGGCTTCAAGCCTGAAGATATACTGTACACTCCCAATTTCGCCGGAGTAGACGAATACGACGAAGCGGTGAAACTCGGCGTTAAGATCAATATTGACTCCATTCCCATGCTCGAGAACTGGGGATTGCACCACAAAAACATACCGATCGGCATCCGAATCAACCCGCACCTGATGGCCGGCGGCAACGAAAAAATTAGTGTCGGACACATCGATTCCAAGTTCGGCATCAGCATTCACCAGCTGCCGCACGTGTTGCGCGTTGTCGAGAGTCAGGGACTTATTATCGACGGCTTGCACATGCACACCGGATCGGATATTCTGGATGTGGATGTTTTCCTCCGCGGGGCCGATATCTTGTTCGAGGCTGCCCGAAAATTTCCCCATTTGAAATATATCGACCTGGGGAGCGGTTTCAAAGTGCCGTACAAGCCCGACGACATTGAAACCGACGTGGAAGAATTGGGTGAAAAACTCAGCCGTAATTTCTCGGAGTTTTGTCGTGAAACCGGTCACGAACTGACCTTGATGTTCGAACCCGGCAAATTCCTCGTCAGTGAATCAGGCTACCTGTTTGCCAAATGTACGCAGGTAAAACAAACGACATCGACCGTTTTTGTCGGCCTCGACACGGGTCTGAACCACCTGATCCGCCCTATGTTTTACGGCTCTTATCACAAAATTGTGAATGTGACCGAACCCGCTTTCAAGCCGCGTATTTACACGGTGGTGGGCAATATCTGCGAAACCGATACTTTTGCCGTCGATCGCCGCATCGCCGAAGTGGTAGAGGGCGACATCATCGGTTTTTACAACGCCGGAGCTTATGGCTGGATGATGGCATCGAACTACAACTCGCGGCCACGACCGGCAGAGGTGCTGTTGTACAAAGGCAAGGCGCATCTGATCCGCAAGCGTGAAACACTGGAAGATCTGGTGCGCAACCAGGTTCAACCTGATTTGGAAGAAATTTTATAAAATTGCAGGAATTTCCAAACAACGATTGTCTGTTCCCTTTTGCATCATGCAAGCCCAAATCTCTTATTTAGAGGATATTATTGATGAAAGTATTGAAATGCAACCGCTCGGGCCGGTTGTATTCGATGCTTACATGGCCGAAGGCTGGCGATTGCTGGGGCATTCGATCGTACGGCACAACTTTTCTGTCTGCCGCGGAAAAATGTGCCGCACCATCCCCCTGCGCATCCGCCTCGACGGATTTCAGTTTTCAAAAAGTCAGCGCCGTGTATTGCGCCGCGCTGATGATCTGGTCGTTCGGTACGGGCCGATAGAGATCAATTCCGACAAAGCGCAATTATTCACCCAACACGCATTTGCCCGATTCGAGGAAAGGAGGCCGGAATCCATCGCATCCTTTCTCAACCACAATTCGCACAGCGAACCGGTGACTGGAATGGAATTCGCCATATCCGACTGGCAGGGCGTTCCATTGGCATGCAGTTTCATCCATATCGGCGAAGCGGTCGTTTCGGGTACATATTGTTTTTTCAACCCTGAAATACGCAGGCACAGCCTCGGCACACTCACCATGTTACTGGAGATCGCCAAAGCACAGGAACTGGGGAAAAATTACTACTACCACGGTTATATCTACGACGTGCCTTCACAATTCGACTACAAACTGAACTTCAACAACCTGGAATCGCTCGACTGGCAAACCGGGACATGGCGGCCGCATGAACGGGTTGTAGTTCGTCGCTGGGCCGATTTGGTGGAAGTGGAAAATGGAGTAAGTACAAGTTCGAAATAAACACATAGGCCATAGAGCACATAGTTCTTTTACATTCAAATTATGGGCGCTATGTGCCTATGTGTTTAACGCCAAAAATTTCTCAACTCAATTGAGTTTAAAACTGGAAGCGCCCAGCAATCCTTTATCGCAATACACCGCCACGACGTAGTTGCCCGCTTTTAATTTCTCATCAAATTTGTGGTGAAACGACATCCGCTGCGTGCTTTCCAGCACAACGGCTTTCACCTGTTGCGCTTGTATCTCTACCGGGCCGGTCGGCGCATAAACCGTCGCTTTCGTCGGATTATCGGAGGGAATAGGATTCGCTTTGTCGTCTGTGATCACCATGTAGAGTTTTTGAGCCCCCTGGTAAGCTTCCGGTACGTCGGCGAGGTCGAAACTTACGTCAATTTCACGGCTTTTTTTAGCTTTCGTGGTCAGTTTTTCATTCTTCCTGGCCGTCCAAACCCTGAACGAGGTCGCTTTAAAACTGGCGGATTGTGTTTTCCGGATTTGTTCTTCCAATTGTTTTGCAAGGTCTTGCACCTGTCCGGAAAGCTGGGTGTTGGCGCCTTTTAATTCGGTATTTTCACCGGCAAGGCGCTGGTTTTCAACCCGCAAGGAATCATTTTCGATCTGAAGCGTACTGATAATGGTCTCCAGTTCAATTTTTGTTCTTTGCAACTGTGCCACCTGATCGCGTAATGCTGCAATATCAGTGGCGGTGGCTGCCTTTATTTGCCGGATCGTGTTTTCTTTTTGTTCCACCAGCGCAGCAGTAGTCGTTACTTTGCCCTGGAGGTTTTCGTTTTCGGTACGCAGGGATAAATAAGCATTGGAAAGACTGTCGAGTTCGCGTTCGACATAGACTTTCTGGACTTCAAGTACCTGGCGTTCGGCCTCTACTTTTTCTTTTTCAGCGATGTAACTTTTTGATTTTTGCCAAAAGAAAAATCCGATGACGGCGGCCAAAGCCAGTAACACGGTGACGATAAATCCGTACACACGCGAGTTTTGAGTATTGCTCATAGAGTAAATCGTTTTGAAAATGAGAAGAATCAGAAGTTTTGAGAATTTCGGGGAAACGTCTTTTCCCGAAATTTCGTGTAGTGGAAACGAGTGTTTTCAGGGAAAATTTTTAAGTACGCAAATGTAAATGCGACTTTTTAGAAAAACATATCAATATATTCCTCCAAAAGAAATCAGCATCTTCGCATTATTTTTCAAAACAACTCGTGATTGCAAAAATGAAAAGATTTCTCTGTTTTATGCTATTTTCATTTGCCTTGTCGTGCACGCAGGGCCCGGCTAATGCACCGGCAAAACTATCGCCTGACGAATTCGAGTCCATGTTGCAAAACAAACCGGAAGTACAACTGCTGGATGTGCGCACGCAGAAGGAATTTCAGAGCGGTTATATTAATGGTGCGAAAAACCTCAATATTTACGATGCCGTGTTTGCCGGGCAAATTGAAAAACTGGACAAATCCAGACCCGTTCTGGTCTATTGTGCCAAAGGCGCAAGAAGTGCTACCGCTGCAGAACAATTGAAGCGCGCCGGTTTTCCGGAAGTGTACGACCTTGCGGGAGGCATGGAAGCGTGGAGGGCTGCGGGCAAAAGTACGGCACAATAATTTGAAAATTAATTATTTAAGCCGGTTTGAACATCAAATTTTTTATTGACACCGGAGCATATTTTTATTTACAAAAATTATTCCGATTAGGGAAATTCCGGCTGAGGAAATCAAACCATGATTACAAAACTTACCAAACTTTTCACCGAGTTTTTCGAAAGCGAACGAACCGGCGGATTTTTATTGATGGGTTCGGCTATACTGGCCGTAACGCTGGCGAATTCGTCCGTCGGGCCGGAATTCCTGCATTTCTGGCATACGGAATTTCCCGGCGGCAGCCTCGAATTCTGGATCAACGATGGCCTCATGGCAATCTTTTTTCTGCTGGTCGGCCTTGAAATTGAACGAGAATTGTATGTTGGCGAACTTTCCGAACGCAGCAACGCGATGATCCCCCTCGCAGCCGCACTTGGCGGAATGTTGTTACCGGCAGGCATTTATTTGATATTCAACGCCGTACATCCTTCCGCACATGGTTTCGGCGTCCCGATGGCGACGGATATCGCTTTCGCGCTGGGCATACTGAGCCTTGTCGGCAACCGTGTGCCGGTTTCGATCAAAGTATTCCTGACTGCCCTGGCTATCATCGACGATTTAGGCGCAATTCTGGTCATTGCCTTGTTCTATTCCGATGCGTTTTCCTGGTTGTGGTTCGGCGCCTCGGCAGCCGTTTTTGGCATCATGATTTTGCTCAACCGATTCAAAGTCAAGATGTTGTCCATTTATCTGTTGCTCGGTGCAGGGCTATGGTACACCCTGCATCATGCCGGCATCCACACAACGATTGCGGGTGTGTTGACTGCCTTCGCTATTCCATTCGGCGATGGCGGGGATCGGTCGCCATCTTATTTACTTCAGCATTTTCTGCACAAACCGGTCGCTTTTTTCATCATGCCCGTTTTTGCGCTCGCGAATGCCGGCCTGGCTATAGAATCCGGCTGGGTGCAAGGCCTGGGCACACCGATCGGATTGGGTATTTTGTTGGGTTTGCTGGTGGGCAAACCGGTCGGTGTGTTACTCGGCGTTTGGTTTGGACAACGGTTTGCAGGCGGCGAATCGGCCAAAAATACAAGCTGGATGCATTATCTCGGTGTGGGGTTGCTGGCGGGCATCGGGTTTACCATGTCCATTTTTATCACCACACTGGCCTTCGACTCGCCAGGCGACATCGCGACTGCTAAAACCGCGATTTTCACTGCGTCGATCGCTGCAGGAATTGCCGGATATGTGGTGCTTAAATTAGCACCCGGCCGGGAATAAGATTAATCAATTTGAAGACAGCCCGAAACCACTACCTTCGCCGCGCCCGATTGTCACATCAAATTCTACCAAGCGATGCCCACCCTTGCGCCGGTCAAAAAACAAAAACCGTCTGCCGTCAACCGTCTGCCGTCAACCGTCATGGAACAGGCTTTCCGCCTCATGGCTACCGCCAAGGCCATGACCGACATTTACGAAGCCAATTTCAAATTCGTCAGCAAATACGTTCACGCCACCTCACGCGGGCATGAAGCCATCCAGTTAGCCGTTGGTTTACAGTTGCTTCCGCAGGATTACGCCTATTTGTATTACCGCGACGACAGCATGTTGCTCGGCATGGGCCTTCGCCCTTACGAACTGATGCTCCAACTCATGGCCAAACGCGACGACCCCTTTTCCGGCGGTCGTTCCTACTACTGCCACCCCAGCCTGCGCCGTCCCGGTTTCCCGAAAATACCGCACCAAAGCAGTGCGACCGGCATGCAAACCATCCCCGCCACCGGCTCGGCATTAGGTATGTGGTACCGGGAAAAAATGGCAATGCCCCCTGCGGAAGACGATACAGCGGCCCGAAGAGAAACAGTAGTTGACCTGGAAAATCCGTATCCTTATCATTTCAAATCCCCAATCCCCAACTTCCAATCCCCAATAACCCTTTGCTCGCTCGGCGACGCTTCCGTCACCGAAGGTGAAATCGCAGAAGCCTTTCAAATGGCGGTATTGAAAAAACTGCCTGTTCTTTACCTCGTGCAGGACAACGGCTGGGATATTTCCGCCAACGCCGCCGAAACCCGCGTCGCCAACGCCGCCGAATACGCCAAAGGGTTTCCCGGCTTGGAAGCCGTCAGTATTGAAGGCAACGATTTTGTGGAATGCTGGACGACCGTGGAAACAATTCTGGAAAAAATCCGCCGCGAAAGACGGCCGTTTTTGCTCCATGCCCGTGTTCCGCTCCTCAATCACCATACATCCGGTGTGCGCAAGGAATGGTACCGCGACGATCTCGACGAACATGCCCGCCGCGACCCCTACCCTATTTTGCGAAAGACTTTGTTGGAAAATGGCTTTTTGGAACAAGACGTTCAAAAATTTGAAAAAGAGGCTATTGCCATAGTTGCAGCCGATTTTGAGCAGGCAAAAAACGCCGAAGACCCCAAACCGGAAGATCTTTACACCCACGACTTCGCTCCTACCCCCGTCACAGAAGAGCGCGGCGAACGAGCACCCCAAAACCGCGAACCGAAGGTCATGGTGGACTGCGCCCTCTTCGCCATCGAGGAACTCATGCGCAAACACCCCGAGTGCCTGCTTTACGGTCAGGATGTGGGCCGGCGCCTCGGCGGCGTGTTCCGCGAAGCCGCGACTTTGGCTGAAAAATTCGGCGACCACCGGGTGTTCAATACGCCCATCCAGGAGGCATTTATCATCGGCAGCACGGTCGGCATGAGCGCCGTGGGATTGAAACCCATCGTGGAGGTGCAATTCGCCGATTATATCTGGCCGGGGCTGAATCAACTTTTTACCGAGGTCAGCCGCTCCTGTTACCTCACCAACGGCAACTGGCCTGTGAGTTGTGTCATCCGCGTTCCCATTGGCGCCTACGGCAGCGGCGGTCCCTACCACAGCAGCAGCGTGGAAAGCGTGGTGGCCAATATTCGTGGCGTCAAAATAGCGTACCCCAGCAACGGTGCCGACCTGAAAGGGTTGCTGAAATCGGCCTATTACGACCCCAACCCGGTCGTTATTTTTGAACATAAAGGATTGTACTGGTCGAAGGTGCGCGGCACCGACGCGGCCCGCACCGTGGAGCCGGACGAGGATTACGTGATCCCTTTCGGCAAAGCAAGAACCGTTTTATCCGCTGACAATGAGAACATTGGAAAAGGTGAAACGCTCGCGGTTATCACTTATGGCATGGGCGTTCACTGGGCGTTGAATGCCGCCAACGACCGCTTCAAAGGCTGCGTGGAAATACTCGACCTGCGCACGCTTTACCCGCTCGACGAAGAAGCGATGTACGAGGCCGCCCGTCGGCATGGCAAAGTCCTGGTCGTGACAGAAGAACAGGTGAACAACACCTTCGCCCAAAGCCTTGCCGCCCGTATTTCAGAGCAGTGTTTCCAGTGGCTCGATGCGCCGGTGCGCACCATCGGTGCGGCGAATATGCCGGCGGTGCCGCTCAATTCGACGCTGGAGCAGGAGATGATCCCTTCAATTGAGAAGGTGGGAGATGCAATGAAAGCGTTGTTGAGGTGGTAAATTGTCTATTTTTGACCTGAATAGTATATCGAAACCCGATGAAAACAAAACGAAACATCACTTTTCAAAACGTTCACCAACACTATGAGTTGCACCCTCACACCTCCCGCATCCTCCTCCGGACGATTCAACGGGAACACCATTGAAATTTCCTGGTCGCCTGTCACCAGCGCTTTTGCCTTCCGCGTTGTCGTTACCGACAAAACCACTCATCAACAGTTCTTCAGCGGCGACATTACCGGTAACAGCGTCCAGGTGTCGAACGCCAATCCCAGGCATGAATACAGTTACTCGATCAAATGTATGTGCAATGCTACCGAGGTTGCCGTCGAGGGAATTATTGACGATGTAGTGCATTGATACCAGGAATGCCAACTCCTGTCGACCACGCCGCACCGCCTGGTGTTCATTTCATCGTGCCTGCCGCGCTTGTGTCTTTTGACCAAGCGCAGTTACGTGGGATGTTCAAAAAAGACCCGACGACCTGCCGTTATGGGCCATAAAAAAAAGTTGAACGCAAGGCGGCTAATGAATCCATTTGATTGATTGGCAAGGAATTATCGTGCTGTACGTTTGCTCTTGGTGAAAACACCAAGAGCGGCGAAAGATAGGTTTATACCTGGCGAGAACATAATAAACCGCCGGACAAAGCGTCCGGCGGCATTTTCAGGCTAAACCTAATCACCTCGCTACCGCAACAGGCTTCCCCTTGCCGTTTTTTTCAGGACGCGGCAGCTTCCCTTCCGCTTTCAGTCGTTTGATAAACCCTTTGATCTCATCGGGCCGGTAGGCATTCGTGTGGTTCGTATCGACGGGCGTGCGGCAATTGGTCGTGGCGGCATCGCTGCGATCATCCACTTCGCCCGACTGCAAGCCGCTGCCGACTCCGTTCTCAAACCAGATCGGACCGCCGTCGCCGGCCGTGATAAAATAGTAGTTGTCGCTTTCATTCGATTCTTCCATAGCATTGAAAGGATCAACGATCATCACGAGATAATAGTAGCCGTTCACAGAGGGCATTTGATAGGGCCAAAGGATGGAACTATAACCGGGGCCAAACATCTGCTCCGACAAAAGACCGTTGCCCGGCATATCGGTATTGACCCACTGGTTGTAGGAAGAACCCGCGCCGTTGTTGTAATAACCGGTTTCACCCGCATTGCCGTAGTCATTTGAAACGTACATGTCCAGTAGTACGCCGTACCTGTTGGCATCGAAAGCATCATAATAAAGGTAGTAAATATTCCAGTCGGCAGATGCCGGGATCGGCTCCTGGCCGGTGTTGGCAACGCTGAATTCAATGGTGCGATAAGTGGCATCGTTCGTGTTCGGATCGTCCACATCGTGCAAAAGCGTTGCACTCAGATTGCTTAAGGTTGTGACAGGTGGGGTGACAGCAGGCTTGTCGTACAGGACTGCGCCCCCCGGGCAAAAGTCCGGATGGACCATCAAATCATAATCGATCCAGGCAAAACCATTGTCGCCCCAGTCTTCTCCCCACGAATTGACAATCCGAAAGGCATTTTTGGCGTCGTCATAACCTACCACGGTGATTGCATGGCCATACAAGGCCGGGCCCGTCAGCACGTCTGCCGTGTGCATCACGCCGCTACCCTTCCATTCAACAAAAGACCGCGTCGGGTACGTCACCACCATAAACGGGTGATCTTCAGCCAGTTTTGCTTTCATCAGGTCAACATCGGCGGATAATTCGCGATAGGAATCAATCCGGTAATAATTCGCCTCGGCCGTCCACGATGCGTCCGGCGCAATGGAGCAATCGCCTAGGTTTTCGTAGGGCGCCGTTGCCATGGTAGCCACCCCTCGTTCGATCAGTTGGTTGAAAGCCTGGTTATAAACCAAGCCATCGCAATTTTCCCCTTTATATTCGGAAGGGACGGCGAGGAACAGGTCTTTCGGGCTGAATTGCCGGAAGGGATCTTTCAATTGATCGCTGCTCAGGTTTTCACGAACAGCCTGCATCGCTGTGCGGATGTAATAGGCTGTGCTCCAGGCAACGCAGGTACCGTAATTCATTTGATTGCCCACCGGCGGGAGCAGGTAACTCAGGTCGACCATGGAAGGCAGATTTCCGCCGCCGACAAACGTAATGTCCTGGGGTATGGGCGCGGCGTTCGGGTCCACCAGCAACCCACCTGCGTTTTCAGCCGGCTTCGGATCGACCGGATCGAATTTGGGTTCCTTTTTGCAACCTGTCGGCAGAATTGTTGTCAGAAAGGCGGCGAGCAGAGATATGCGGGCAATGCGCATTGTTTTCATAGAAATAATGTTTTTGAAATGTTTTTATGATTGTTTGTACCACTTATTGCCACCGCCTACCGGAAGGTAAGGGCCGGTACAAAAAAATTTTAAAAAAGAGATGGAGGATTGGTGTGATGAGCGCGTTGATTGAAATTTAATTACTGTATTTGTCGCAAAATGTAAAATTTTAAATCCAACTTTGCCCTGCAAAACCAAATTCAAAATGGCACCCTCACCGCCAATAAATACAACACCCTTGCTTCCAGGTTTTTTGCCGGAAGTAAGGGTGTCGTGCGTTATGTGTGTCCAGTTTTTTCAAAACAAAAATGAGACAATCATGAAACAAATTATTATTTTCGCAATTATCGCTCTGATCGGCTTCAGGGCAACCGGGCAAAGCCAGGCAGAAACCTTTATCAAAGAAGCGCAAGATTTTTTGGTAAAAAAGGAATACAAACAGGCTTTGCTCAGTCTGCAGGATGCCATCAACGACATCAATATGTTGCTTGCCCAACAAGTTGCCGAATCGCTCCCTGCCGAAATTAATGGTCTAAAAGCGGAAGGGGAAAGCGAGATCAGCGGCGCAGGTATGGGAATGATCGGGGGCGGCATGCAAATCATCAAAAGGTACCGCAATGAAACGAAAAGCGGGAATGATGCGGAGGTACAGATACTTGCCAATTCCCCTCTGATAAGCACGATGAATATGTACCTCACCAACCCAGGCATGTTGGGGCCAGGCTACAAAAGTGTGAGAGTAGGTACCACCAGGGCAATTTCAAAGACTGACCTTCAGGATGGTGAAAACGGCGCCAAAATACGGTCGACAGAAATTCAGATCCCATTGGGCCAAACGATGATCACCATCCGTGCAAACGGCTTTGCCACCGAACAGGAAGAAATTGCCTTTGCCACCAAACTGGAGTTGGAAAAAATACGGACTGCGCTTGGGGAGTAAAATATAAAAAAACGCCGACAACCAACTGGTCATCAGCGTTTTAGTAGCCCCAAGTGGAATCGAACCACTATCTGAAGTTCCGGAAACTTCCATTCTATCCGTTAAACTATGGAGCCGGGTGAGAGACATGAGAAAAAAGAGAACCTTTCCGCTCAATACGCCGCAAAAGTAACATTTTATTCCTTTTTCAAAAAGGAAATTCACGAACTTCAGCAGTTTCACAAAGTCGAATGTCACTCAAACCCCTTTCGGATTTCGATCAGTTCCGTATCGATCCGGTTTTTCACCTGCCGGATTAATTCCTCCGCGTTATCGCCCCGAAAAACGGGGCCGTAACGAACATAAACATCTTTTTCTTTTACCGCCAGACGTTTGAGCAAGTGTGGTAAAAACGTGTCGCCGCCCACCCAGTAATCTTCCGGCGAACGAAATTCGATTGCCGCAGGCACGATCGCAAAACCTTCATTGGCAGCAAGTACAAATCCGCCGGGTTTAAAATCGATCGTTGCAGGCGCCGTATGGGTCGTTCCCTCCACGAACAAAATGACAGGGTAACCCGCTTTGATTTTTTCAGCAATACCGCTGAGTGCAGTTTTGCGGCTTTCCTTGTTTTCGCGTTTCAGAAAAATTACCCCGGCAACCCGTGCGCCCCAGCCTATCACCGGCCAATTCGCCATTTCTGCTTTGGCAACGCCATAACCGGAAATGTCACGCGCCAATACTGCCGGGTCAAGATAGGAGCGGTGGTTTGCCGCAAGGATACAGGGGAAATCAGGCGGCGTCCCGGATACGTGCATCCGGTAACCGAGTTGCGGCAAAAGTGTGCGCGCCCAGGTGCGCCGGATACGCAGCGTACGCCGCATATCGGCGCCAAAAAAGAGGTTACTAAACACCATCTGACTGGTTTTCAGGATGGTGTAGCAGGCAAAAAACAACAGCCTGTATATCGCGCGAAACATTTTCATGGTTGCAAAAGTCGGGTTTCGATCCAGTTTTTTGCATCCGCGAGTAATGCGTCGGGGTTATCGCCGGAAATAACCGGGCCGTAGCAGACGCGGACATGGATTGTTTTTTCCAGAAACCGTCGCCCGGCATGACTCAAAAAGGTTTCCTTTCCGACCCAAAAATCTTTTTCGTCCGCAAAAACAAGTGCCACCGGTACGATAGGGATACCGGACCGGGCAGCCAATTGGAACACTCCTTTTTTAAAAGGCAAAGTTCCGGGCAGTCCGGAGGTCGTTCCCTCCGGGAAAATGATAACGGGAAATCCCGCTTGTACTTTTTCTTCCATGAGGCGCAGCGCATTGGCCCGGCTGCCCGAATGCTCCCGGCGCAGGTAAAGAATGCCAGCCATTTGTGCGCCTTTCCCGATGACAGGCCAACTGGCGAGTTCCGCCTTGGCGACCGGATAACCGTACACGTCGCGGAGCATCAAAATAGGATCAATGTATGAACGGTGATTGCTGACGATGATGCAGGGAAAATCCGGGGCAATGCCCTGGTTTTCAGTGAGTACCCCTACCCCTTCGAGTAAATTGCGCGCCCAGCGGCGGCGCACTTCCATGGATGCACGGATGCCGGCGCCCAGGAGGTTTTGGCGCAACCAGATTTCGACGACAATGGCCGTCGTGTAAATAATAAAAAACAGGAATCGCCAGGAAAGTCTCAGGTTCTTCACAAGGGGCAAAAATAATAAAGGCGCGGCTGTTGAGCCGCGCCTTTATAAATCGGTTCGGGTATTCTCGATTATTCTTTGTTTTAGAGGTCGGTGCCCGGGCAGCCATAGCCGCGATGGCAGGCTTCAAGCAGAAACAAGGACGCCATGAATGCGAAGGCGAGATACTTCTTCCAGTTTTTCATTGTGCAATAGTGTGATTTTGATAGTGACGATGTTGATCTTGAAAAGCGAGAAAAAAACGGAAAGGCGGCGTGCTTATTGTTGCAAACCTTGTGCCACCGAATAATTTTAACGCAAAAATAGACTTTCTGAGGCAGTATCGCCGAATTTGTTACGGGTATTGGACAAATTTTAACAGTTTGATAAAATTTAATTTCACAACCGGCGAAAAACAAGTCCTTCGGCAGGCAATAATTTTTCAATTACGACAAAGCCGGTATGGATGCTTTTGTCAGAAACATGCTCACTTGCAGTGGAAAAAATCAGTTGCCAGTTCCCTGCGTCGGGCGCTTCGACCGACACCGGTTGGTCATTGACCGTATCGAAACTGGCGACAAACAAATACTTCGGCTGATCCGCTTGCGTCCAGGCGATTACTTTGTCTGTTCCGGTTTGGTCCGGGGGCGCCAGCCACACGATTTTCGCATCCCGGATGGATGAAAAAATTTCATCCGCCAGCATTTTTTGGCGCGCGATATTTTCATACAATTGCTTGTTTTGTCCCCAACGATATGGCCCCGAGGTGGTTTTAGGGTCATTCAATATCTGAAACACGTAATATTTTGAATAAAACTCGTTGGGTGCGGGTTGTACGTGCGCATCGCGACATTCAAACCCGAGGGCCATGTAGGAAGGCATATCGGTCAGGAACAATGCGACAAAATACCGGATTTCGTTGCCCGACAAATAGAACGAATCGAAACGCGGATCGTCTTTGTCCGCGGTCATGATCGTAAAATTGGGCGCGAATTTGCGTGTTTCCAACAATTGGCGGTACTGACAAAAAGTTTGCATAAACTTCCCGGTACCAACGGGTTCCGATTGCAGGTCGCCCAGCGTGGTATCGGCGAAGGAAGCTTCCAGATGCTCGCACTCGTCGCCATATGCCATTTCTCCAGGTGGAGCGAGAAAACTTTCGGCGAAATAACCGAACCAGGGTTTTTCGCGCAATACGGTTTGTTTCACTGCTCCGAGCAGGTCGTAATATTCATCGCGTTCTGCAGGGACGCCACCGGGACGCATCTGGACGTGCGACATATCGCCGCGCATAAAGTCGAACCCAAATTCGGCCTGGAATTGGCGATAATGTTCGCAGGCATAAGTCCAGGCCCCTGTGTTGGGCCGATCAAAATCAAGTTTCCAGTGACGATTATTATCTTTACTCTCATAAAGCCGGTAACGGGCAAGCGGCCCGAACACCCGGGAGAATTGTTGCGGGTGGGTAATCCGGTAATCGCGCCATACCAAACCTGTGTCGTCGGTAACTTGAGCCTCAGGTCGTGGATCCACTTCGATGCCGCGATAAGGCGGCCCCATGGTGGCGGGTACGGTTTCAAACCCCTGATCGTACAGCATCCGAACCATTGCTTTGCGGCGAAAAAGACGCCCCCAGTAGTCGTATTTTTCTCCGAACATTATTTTTAATCGTTCGGATTCGGGCAATGTTTCAAATAAATCATCGGACGACTCCGGCAACGAATACGCCGGGGTCGCGCTGCCGTATTGTTGCAAATATAAAAACAGCAATTTTTGCACTGCCTTGTACAAATCCGATTCGTGGTTAACAATTGTTTTGTCGCGTCGTTGGAGCCATTCGAAAAACTGCGGATTTGCAACCGCCATTTCGGAGTATCTGTCGGTGTGCGGCACCACATCCATTCCAACCGCTTTCCCCATCAAATGCAGGATATTAATGACGACTTTCAATTGCTTCTCTACCGTATCCAATTCAGGGAAATTGGCCTTTAATTCCGGACTCAGAAATTCCGGATTCACATTCCAACTCGATGGGCCATAAAGACTTGCGACCACCCCCGGCTCCCATACGGGCAGAATGTGGATCGCATTTTGCGCTTCCGGCAAGGTAAAAGCGTATGGAATAATGTTCCAGAAATGCCCGATCGTACGGACGTTGATACCAACCGTTCTTGCTGTCCTGATAAACGTCGTGTTGCGCTGACCGGCAAGCGGGCTCGGGACGGATGCCGAGGGGTCAAATGCCTGGTACAACTGAGTGCCAAACGTCTTCTCAAGGACGTAAATAACATCCTCAAATGGTATTTGGAGGGCATTTTCGGGCAGCATCTTCCGAAAATGCCCCATTTCGTATTTTTTCAATTGATCCAAAGAAATGAAGAGGGTTGTTTATTGTTAATATACTTAAATTTCAAATAAATGAGTTAAACCTAAATTTAGATTTGGATGTTTGGTTATTATCACATTACTTTCGCTGCGGCGAAGATATCTGAATTACTAATCTATTTTACTATTCCCCAACCTCACCATAATCGCACAGCGTCTATCCACTGGGGGCTTTTTCGTAAAGTGTTGTGTTCCGGTAACATCCGCGACATTTTGACTTATTTGTTCTCACCTGTATTCTCTTTGCTTCCAGTTGAAGCGGACGCCAAGTAAATGTGCTGTGCAATTAGTTTGCGTTGTGGTTGACTACAACGGCAATTTAATTGTTATCTCAAACACAAAACATCCTGCTACCGTGATTTACAAAGTGAAACTCAAAAATTCGGACGACATGGTGCTGCTCGACGACCATGTCTACGAAACTTTAACGGCAGACCCTTATCTGTCAAAGGTCGATTTTATCAATAATCTTCGCAAACATTCGAGCGGCTGCGCCGTATTCCAGAAGACGTGGAAAAAAGCCGACGGCAGTTTCAAAACCGAAACGATTTATCTGCACAAACTCATTGCAGAAAAGTTTTTGACCAGCCAAAAGAATGGAAACCGGCGTCTGGTGGGTACCAAGAATGGAGACAAATTAGACTGCCGACTAGATAATATCACCTGGCGTTCCCGTTCTATTGCAAGCCGGCAACGAAAAACAAGCAGCAAAACCGGTTTCACGGGTGTGTACAAAGAACACAACCGCTACCGGGCCGTGATCTCCGTTCATGGCAAGTCCATGCATCTCGGCATGTTCGACACTGCCGAGGAAGCTGCCGCCGCCTACAATAAACGCTCCAAAGAAGTGTACGGCGAAGAAGGAAAAATAAATAAGGTAAGGGGGTGGCAGTGAAGGGTTTCAACATGAGTCATCCCGAATTTTTGCCCCAGCGGGGCTGAATATTGGTAGAAAATGACACCCATCCCTTCTTCCAAGCCCCAGCGGGGTGGAATNNAAAACCTCCTTCATATTCCGCCCCGCTGGGGCTTAGGTCTGTTTGAAGGCAATATTTCTACCAATATTCAGCCCCGCTGGGGCAGTTAAAAGACTTGATTTTCAGTATAATAGTGAACCAAAGCCAGTTTTTCAAAATTCGGGATGACTCATGTTGAAACCTTGAAACCCTTTTTTAATGCATGCGGTCGCCGCGCGGTGTCAGGCGTTGCATAATGCCCGCTTCATGGTGCAGATATTCGAGCCAGCGCGTGCGTACCTTTTCTTTCTCAAAATACAACTCAGCCAGGTCCAGAAAAAGCCGGTAATGCCCGGCTTCGGCAATCATGAATTTGTGGTACCAGTCGCGCAAGTTCTCGTCGGCAATGTGCAGCGACAGCAACCGGAAACGTTCGCAACTGCGCGCTTCTATCAGGGCGCAGATCAACAACCGTTCCAGCAGCGCTTCTTCGCGCGATAGACCTTTGCGTTGAAAATCAAGCAGTTGATTTACATATTCATCCTTGCGTTGGCGCCCCAATTGCAGGCCGCGCTTTTTCAATTCAGCCAATACCATGCGGAAATGCCCCCACTCTTCAGTCACGACCGGGGCAATCTCTTCCACTAATTTTTCCCTGTCCGGATAAGCCTGAATGAGCGAAATACAAGCGGTGGCCGCCTTTTGTTCGCAGTATGCGTGGTCGGTCAGAATTTCACCCAGGTCTATTTCAGCGAGGTCGACCCAACGTGGGTCGGTGGGAAGTTTCAGGCCAAGTTTTGTGTTTTGCATTTCCATACCGCAAAGGTAACGCAGCCGGACTGAATTTGCCGGTAACATGAGTCATGCCGTCGCAAGACTTCGGGATCAAACCACGATTTTAATCGTGAGATATGCGAAAAGCGCAAGATATCAAACCGTTTTAACGGTTTTATTGGCTTAGCCAGGCCTTTGAAAACGGTTGAAACCGTTGATGCATCAGCCTGTCTTGTTCTCCCACGATTAAAATCCGTGGGTTGAAACGATATTTTCCGCCTTTTACAAAAATCCGGATGGATTCATGTTTTACGAACAATCCCGAAATAGTTGATAGAAAGCGCAAAAAATTCAAACTTTGTGTCGATCATTTTTCAAGAACAACACGCATGAAAAAAGAACATTCCCGTCGACAATTCATCCGAAAAATCGGAGGCACCGCGGCCGCTCTTTCCGTGGGCATATCGCTCGAAGCCAAAGAAAACAACCTGCTGATTCGGGCAAACGACAAAATTTCATCCGACGAAAGGGTTCGGATCGCCGTCATCGGCGCCGGCATAATCGGCCACTACGACGCAGATGCCGCACTCAAGATACCCGGCATCGAGCTGACGGCCGTGTGCGATCTGTACACCGGGCGGCTCGAATATGCGAAGGAAAAATGGGGAAGCGGAATTTTTACCACCCGCGACTACCGCGAGGTGTTGGCGCGCAATGACGTGGATGCCGTCCTTATATGTACGCCCGATCATTGGCACGACACGATGTCCATCGATGCGATGAAGGCCGGCAAACACGTGTATTGCGAAAAACCGATGGTACAAAAAATCGAATGGGGACACGCCGTGATCGATGCACAGAAAAAAACGGGCAAAGTTTTTCAGGTGGGCAGCCAGCGTGCCAGTAGTGCCGGCATATTGAAAGCCAAAGAGTTGTATCAGCAGGGCCTCATCGGCGAACTCGCCTACGTGGAAGCTGTGAACGACCGCTCCAACGCGCTCGGCGCCTGGAATTATTCCATCCCGACCGACGCGTCGCCGGAGACCGTGGATTTTGACCGCTTTCTCGGGCGAGCGCCCAAGATACCCTTCAATACTACACAGTTTTTTCGCTGGCGCAATTACAAAGCATACGGGACTGGTGTCGCAGGCGACCTTTTCGTGCATCTCCTGACCGGTCTGCACACCATCACCGGCGCCATTGGGCCCGTCAGCGTTTTCGCACTCGGCGATCTCAACTACTGGCGCGACGGTCGCGATGTCAGCGATCTGGTCACCGCAGTGATGGATTATCCAAAAACGGCGCAACATCCTTCGTTTCAATTTTTCACCCGGGTAAACCTCGCCGACGGTTCGGGCAACTACGCCAATTATTGCCGCCTGGTCGGTACGGAAGGCATGATCGATATCGGATGGAACGGCTTGAAAGTCACGCATTTCAAGCGTCCGGAAGCGCCGGGTTATGGCGGTTATGATGCCTACACGAGTTTCTCCGCACGACAGAAAGAAGACTTCAAAAAATGGTACGAACAGAAGTACAGCGGCAAATCGGCGGAATGGACAAAATTCGACGACATCGTTTTCAAACCGGAAGAGGGTTACGACGATCGGTATTCGCACTTTGTCAACTTCTTCGAATCGATCCGAACCGGCAAGCCCGTTTTTGAGGACGCCGTATTCGGTCTGCGCGCAGCAGGGCCGTCGCTCGCCGCCAATTTAAGCGCCGAAAAAGGGAAACTGATCTTTTGGGACCCGGCAAACATGAAAGTGGTGAAAAAGCGGATAGTATAGGTATGGAAAAACTCAGCATGGATGCGCTCAACCGTTTGTCGGCGGAAGAATTCAAACTACAACAAAAATTGCCCCTCGTATTGATCCTCGACAATGTGCGATCCGGCCTGAACGTAGGTGCTGTTTTCCGCACTGCCGATGCTTTTGTGGTTGAAAAAATCGTGCTGTGCGGAATCACCGCGCAACCGCCGCACCGGGAAATTTTAAAAACTGCACTGGGGAGCACGGAAACCGTGGAATGGGAATATTTCGCAGCGACTGTCGATGCCATTCAGGCACTCAAAAGCGCGGGCTACATTGTTTTTGCTATCGAACAAACGACAAACAAAATCTGGCTGCACGACTTTAAACCAGAAACTGACATGAAATATGCTTTCGTGTTCGGGAATGAAGTGGAAGGTGTTGACGAACAGGCGCTTGCGCTTTGCGACGGAGCGATTGAAATCCCGCAGTTCGGTACAAAACATTCATTGAATGTGGCGGTGGCGGTGGGGATAGCGGTTTGGGAAATGGTGCGTACGATTGTACGAAAATAATTGATCTGGTCTGATTAATTATCACACCAGATCATTGCTTCTTAATAAATGTATCCAACAAAGCATGAAAAAAGTTATATGTATTTTATTTTTCCTGACCGCTGTTTTTAATTTGACGGGGCAAAAGTACGATTACCGTTGGATGGTCGGATACGACAGCGAACCTGGCGGCAATCCGCCTTATTGGGGTGTATCGGAAATAAATTTTAATACCGAGCCAGTCGAGATTACCTATATCGATGATACACCTATTTATTTCAACTGGATGGGGGGGACGATGAGCGATGTAAACGGGAATCTGCTGTTTTATTCCAACGGATGCTATGTGGAATCCTTCAACAGAGAACCTATGGAAAATGGCGGGGGACTGAATCCCGGCAATGTGGCCAATCAATACTGCGCTTCCAAACGCGGGTACCCGATTATGCAGGGCATGACCATCTTGCCAAAACCGGGAGATGGAAACAAATATCTGATGTTGCACCTCGCTGCAAGTAAAGTGGATTATCCTTTGGGTATCATCGCAGATAAACTTTACTACTCAGAAATAGACGTGAGCGCCAATAGCGGATTGGGGAAAGTACTCGAAAAAAATCAGCCGTTGTTAGAGGATACTTTATGTTATGGTCAACTAACCGGCGTCCGTCACGCCAACGGACGCGACTGGTGGATTGTCATGCCCGAAAACAGCAGCAATCGTTACTACAAATTTCTGTTGACACCCCAGGGATTTCAGGGCCCTTTTGAGCAACAGATCGGTAAAGTGTGGGACTTTAAAGATTGGAGTGGTCAGGCGCATTTTACGCCGGATGGTACAAAATACCTTCGCTTCGATACTTACAACAATCTAAACATTTTTGATTTTGACCGGTGTGACGGCACCCTGTCCAACCATCGATATGTGTATATCAATTTCCCGGAAGACTCTGTAGTTGCAGGTGGTTTGGCCATATCCCCCAGTTCTCAATATGCTTATGTCAGCACCAATTATTGGTTATATCAATTCGACCTGCTCGCTCCCGATATCGAAGAATCACAAATAAAATTGGCAACTTTCGACGGATTTGAATCACCGCCCGGGTTTCCTGCGCAGTTTTATGCCGGACAGCTTGCCCCTAATGGAAAAATTTACTTTAGTTGTACCAATTCAGTAGATTACCTGCATGTCATCCACAACCCCGATCAACCGGGACTTGCATGTCAATTCGAACAACATGGTGTCAAACTGGCCGGTTTGAACGCTTTTACCATGCCACATTACCCCAACTACCGGCTCTACGATATTCCCGGCAGCATCTGCGACACGTTAGGAATAAACGGGTTCACCGATGCTCCAATCCCAATCGTTCCACCAGCGTTGCATTGCACCGTCACACCGAATCCTTCCAGTGACTTTATCGAGTTTACAATCAATGAAGAGCGGAATCAAGCGCCTTATTTACTTACCATGACCGACTTTTCAGGCAAAGTCATTTTTAGTTCGTCGTTCGATACGCAAAGATTACGGGTAAATGCCCTTGATTTCCCGCCGGGCGTTTATGCTTATAAAATCGGCAATGGAACATCTGCTCTATTGTCAGCGGGGAAAGTGGTTGTATTGAGGTAAGTCAAATTGATTCATTTGTCCGTCTTTCATGATGAGTGTGTGTCGCAGTTTTCAGTTTAGGCTTGCGACGAGAAGAGCGACAAGTAAAATGCGATGTTTTTCATTTAATTTTTTCTTGAATGTCAAGTTTCTTTGCAACTTCTAATGCAGTTCTTCATTTTCAAAAACAAATTATGAAATCATTCCTGACGCTCGCATTTGCACATTTCATCCCGCTATTTCTTGCCGCCCAGTGCCGCGAAGTCCCGTTGGGGACGCTTCAGGTAATGGCCAAATCATCTGCCGAAGAGAGAAATGCCAAAATCCTCAAGGAAGGCTTCGACCTCGCCGCAGAAAAAGAAAGCACTGAAGGAGCGGGCACCATCCGTACCTACCGGAAATGCTGGAATCAGGACGAAGAAGGCAATACCGTTTTCCGGCAACTGATGGTGTCGCGCTCCAATGTGAACGACATTACTTTCCTCACGCTCGACGAGGCTACTTTCCTGGCGCTGAAAGCCGAGGTGGACAAAAGGCACAATACCGGTGGAAATAAAGCCGTGGTAGAGGGCAAAAAATTCCGCTATTCATTTGACCAGCAGGATGCCAACGGATTGAAGTATTATGCGGTGATTGTGACGCTGAAAGGTAAATTGTAAATAAAATGGACACTAACTGTCGCCCCTGAATTTTGACGGCGACGCCCCAAAACGACGCGAAAACACCCGCGAAAAATAATCCGGGTCTTCAAAACCACACTCGAAAGCGATGTCGGATATCAATCGTTGAGGTTTGGCGACAAGTAATTGCTTCGCGCGTTCCAGGCGCATCGCAATGATGTGTACCATAGCCGGTTGGCCGGTTTGTGCGACCAATTTGCGGTGGAGTTGACTGGAACTCATCCCGATATCCCTGCAAAGTTTCGGGACCGAGTATCGGGAATCGAAAGCCTTCCGGTATAACACTTCGTGAAGGCGGGCAACAAATTCATTCTCCGGGGTACGGCAAGGTAAAGGGAGTGGTAAACTCCGGGTCAAAAAATTGGTTTCCATAATTACAGCATTGAGTGCGAAAGAGATGCTGCAAAAGTGGAAACCCGGTTTGGTGTAGGTGAATTGACTTTTCTTTGTAAAGAATATTATTTTATTGAATACGAATAAACGCGATCGAAGCGTCAACGCATCAATTGTATATATCCGCTCAACACCGGCGATCCGTCGCCCAGATCAATCATGTAAAAATACGCCCCGTCGGGTAAGTCTTTGCCATTCCAGGTACCGCTCCAGGCATTTTGATTGGTATATCCTTTTTGTTCAAACACAAGATTGCCCCAACGATTGAACACCCGCACTTCATTTCCCGGAAATTGCTCGATGCCGACAATATGCCAAAAATCGTTTTTGTTGTCGCCATTCGGAGAAATGCCATTGAAAACCAGGACTTTGTCACATACGACCGTGACGCTAACTTGTGTTGCCGAGACCATTCCGGCGATGTCTGTGATCCGGTAAGAAAATGTGTCGGTACCGCAAAAATCGTCGAATGGTGTATAGGTCACGATGCCCAGAAAGTCGTCATAAGTTACCGCGCCGTTCGGCGGGTTGCTGAGTATGACCAATTCCTGCAAACCTGCGGTGTTACCGGTGATGCCAAGGATAATGTCGTTGACAAGCAGGGCAATCTCGACAGCCGTATTTTTTAACGTCGATGCCACATCAGGCACTGCGAGCAAAGTGGAATCAGGAGCGCCGCCCGAGCAGGTGACAGTTACCTTGATGTCATAGTCGCAGGAAGAATTGTTGTGCTGAAGGTGTAAAACGTGTGTACCGGTATCGAGTCGGAGCGCCACGTTGTTGCCACAAAAAGAGTAACTTGAAAATGGAAGTCCGTTGTCTGTGATCGTGTATTCAGCCAAACCCTGGCTGGTCAAATTGGTGCAAAAAAGCGTATCGCCCGAACATTGCGCAATATTCCAGAGAAAATCACCCTGGTTATTCGGGATGTTATTGTGCACCGGCGGGCAGTCCGTGCAAATAACCCGCACAAGCATGGTATCAAGGCAGCCAGTTTGCACCCGTCTGAAAATCAGCGTGTGTTGTCCGGTAGCAAACGGCATAAGCGTGCCGGAAAAAACATGTTTTTGTCCCGGCGAAGCCTCGATAAATTGATCCTGTGCCGATATGATTTTCATCAATCCATAAGTTATGGAAGTGTCTCCGCCGATAAATATCGAATCGCCTTCGAGGGTCCAACCCGGCACGGGATCGTACTGATTCATCAGGCCCAGCAATTCGAACCTGTCAACGAAAAAGCCGGAAAAAACCTGATTGTTTACCGTCCATTCCGTTAATTGATAGGGCCCGCCGTTTAGTTTTATGGAGTAAGCGATCGTCGCATTTTGGTTGCAGCCGGAGAGTTGCCCGCCGGAATATGGTTGTCCATTGTCCAGAATGGAATAGTCCAATATCTGGGCAAATGGAATCGGGACACAGGCAGAGGCTCCCGCATCGCAGTCGGAGGTTGCAAGCGTGAGGCTGTCGGGCAAATGAATACCGTCGAGACAATCGTTGGGCGATAAAACCGAAGGAAAATAATAAATTTCCCGGCATTGGCGAATCACCGTATCGCAAACACCGACGCCGATCCCGTCCACGTTGTAGCCCGTTTGCCCATACGATTCGAAGGTAATACAGGCCGAAACCGGGTCGATTGTATAGATGCCGAACGCATCGCTGGTACCGTCGAGTCCCTGGCCGTCGAGCAATGCGATGACCCGGTTGCTGAAATTAGGCGGTACAAAACCGCAGGCCGTGCCTGAATTGCCGGCCTGAACAGCAAAATAGATCGAATCCTTCTCAGCAGGCGCGGTCGTAATGTTCACCCACACACAGACGGTATCGCTCAATCCCGGTACCGTCGATTTAACTGCCACACAAATTGGGTCAACACCAAATTTTGCAACGGGACCGGCCTGGTAAGTCACACAACCGTCATCGGAAAGGGTCCAATCGCCAAAAATTTCATTTTGACTGACGATCGAATACGTAAGTGTTGCGTTGTCTACCCCGGCAGGAGGTGTTAAACACAATGAGCCGGCGCTGTTGGTTGCAACGATCAGCGTCAGCGTATCAGGAATGTCGCAATAAGCGGGGACGAGCACCGCATTTACCGGATAAGCACAAAACAAACTGTCATAAACGGTTGCGCTGAAATAACCTCCTTCGAGATTCAGACGGTCGCGCGGGTTGTCGAATCCGGGCAAATCGGCCCAATCCACGATGTAGCGTCCGTTGCCTCCGGAGAGTTGAAGTTGAATCTGGCCGCCTGCATCACAGGAAACCGCCTGAACGGTCGTCGTGGCGGCAAAAACAGGCGGACCCGCAATGGTAAAAGAATCCACAGGCAACAAACAACTGTCGGCATCCGCAATTTGCAGGTAATACACCCCTGCCGCCAATGCGCCCGGCGATTGCGGGTTGCCGTCCTGATCCCATAAAGCGAAAGTGTATGGTTGCTTAAAATTTGAACCCGGCACCACTTCGAACTCAACATTTCCATTCCCCTGTCCGGTACATTTAATATTATGTGGAGTGATAATCACTTCGCCCGAAAGGGGCGCGTCGGTCATTATTGCGGCCAACGTATCGAGACAACCGCTTACGTTGTCTGCAATGAAAAAAGTGTAGGCGCCCGGGGCAAGATTGGTCGCTACCGCACTGTTTCCAAAACTGTAACTGTATTGCCCCGATCCACCCGTCACATGCACCTGCCCGCTTCCGGTCGGCAAGCCGCATTTGGCCGGTTCGATGATTTGGAATGACGATTGCAGGAGATTTTTATTCGGTACACACACTTTTAATACGGAATAACAGCCATTCCCGGGGTTGGTCGCCGTCACGAAGTAACACCCGCTCGTCAGATCAGTATTGACCGATCCTGTTTCGCCGTTGCTCCAGGTATAATTGAACCCGGGTGGCGACATCGTGATTTTTCCATTCGCTGCGAGGCAATTGGCGGGGAGTATCTCCGTAGTTTGTGTGCCGGGACCATCGGAATTGTTGACAATGACGGTAGTATCGAGGGTGCAGGCAGGGTCACTGTTGCGCACGATGTGAATCGAATACGCGCCTGCCACGAGGCCCGATGCGACGTTGTTGCCCGATACGTTCGGTTGCCAGGTAAATGTGTAACCGTTGTTGCCACCTGCAAGGCTCATCAGAATAACGCCGGAAGCATTGCCACAGGTAGCATTGGTGATGATAATCGAGGAGACAACAATCGGGTTGGTGCATTGGTCCGGTTGATCGCCGGCATAGGCGGAAGGTACCAAAGTGCATTGCAGCAAAGCGAAAAAGCCGGCAATAAGGAAAAAAAATCGAACTGTCATGTCGGTTGGCTCAGGAAAAATGATGGATTGAGCGGAAGGCGGACAGAAAATATATTAGTGGGAACAACCGCCAAAAGTATGGCGCCCGTGCGGAAAATGAACCTGCGCATCTGCCCTTTAGCCAATTTTGTAAAAAATTATGCCAAAAACACCTTTATACCAAGCAAAAGTAAAAAACAATGTAACTTACTGTTTTTCAAGTTAAAAGTGAATATTTCTGAAAAATAAATTCCCGACAAATGCCTGAAAATGTTCTTTTCACAGGCAATTACTTAGCTTACTTTTGTATCGTAATAAAGAGGTCATCCCAAAGATTCTTCGAAGAACATTCCTCCCCGGCAAATCTCCCCTTTCGACAGCCATTTGAATCCACACTTAAGAGAAACTGCCAAATTACACCTTGGGGGCTCTGACACAAACAAATCACTCACTACTGCTTTCAAACAAAAACTACGCCGTGTTATGGAAATGAGCAACAAACTACAACTCCTCGGAAAACTTCCGGTGCTCTCATCGCTGAGTACGCCTGAACTGGAACAACTTGCTGCAATTACCCACTTCCGGCGAGCGCCCAAGTTTCAATTCATCTTTATGCCGGATGAAGCGGCCGACCAACTTTATGTATTGTGCAAAGGTCGTGTCAAAACCGGTACTTTTTCTGCAGATGGACGCGAAGTGATCAAAGAAATCCTGCAACCGGAAACGATGTTTGGCGATCTGGCATTGGCAGGCGAGACCAAACGCAGTGAATTCGCGCAGGCACTGCACGACGAAGTCGAATACTTATCCATTAAAATTACTGATTTTCAACACTTGATGCAACAAAACCAGCGGCTTGTGTTTGCCTGCCTCCAACACCTCACCCAACGGCTGCAACGGGTGGAGGAACGCCTCGCAAAATTAGTGCTGAAGGATGCCCGCGAACGGATCATCGAATTTCTGGTGGAAACCGCAGGCAAGGAAGGTCGCCGTGTCGGTTATGAAACCCTGCTCAAACACCACCTTACCCAACAGGATATCGCCAATCTGACCGGTACCAGCCGTCAAACGGTCACCTCCGTTCTCAATGATCTGCGCAAGTCGAATCTGATCTATTTTAACCGGAACAGCATTTTGATCCGGGATATTGAAAAATTAGCCTGATTTAATGAGGTCATTAGGGGTCATTAGGGGTCATTAAGAGTCATGAGGGGTCATTGTTTTAATGACTTAATGACCACTAATGACCTAAATCTCCCCTGCTATCGCTTCCAGCAACTGCACCACACGCGGTTTGAATTTGTTTTTGGCATAACCGGCCGCTCCGCTCACCTTTTTGCCCATGAAAAAGATAGAACCTGCAGTGCTGGCATCCAGATTCAGCGTTTCAAGCAAATCCGACATAGAAAATGGGTGGTTGCCCTTCACGTCCGGCCTGTTGAAAACTGCTACCGCAAGACGCATCGCCTGCCTGTCCTGAAAAAAGTCGTCCCAATCCGCGTTGCGGCTGCACGTGCAAACTTTGTCGGACGACCAGTCTTTCCATTTTTGCTGATACTTTCTGATGACAGGATTTTCGCCTTTGTATTGCTGAATGGCGGCAACCAAGTTTTTGTAGTTGCTTCTGCCGGTCGTTTGGATAACGCCCCGGCCTCTGAATTTGTAAAAATCCGCTTCCATAATAAAACCTGTTTTCAATGGGTTCTCCTCTGTGGAGAAAGCGGCCGGGTAGGTTTCACCTTTCCAGAGCGGGCTGATTTTGGCGGGATCTACAGCGCCGGAGAGTTTTTCGGCCAACGGTAAATCTTTGTGTACAGCGCAAAAATCCGGGTCGGTAAAGCATTTGAATGCTGTGAAATTGCCGGGCAACGTGTTGTAGGAAAGTTTCAAGCCGCTGATTTTGTTGAAAGTGTAAGCCAGCCCTCTGCTGCCGGACATCTCCGTGAGCGAACGATATCGTCCGCCGGTCTCATTGTAAACAATGCAGGCGAGTGCGGCGAAATCGAATATGGAAATTTTTTCTTTTTGAAAAACTTCCGGCAATGCATCCCAAAATTCAACAAAGTTTTGCTTGCTGGTAATGGAATCGGGCATCGGATTAGGAAAGGCTTTGCTGTTCCGGTCAAATACACTCCGGTTGAACCAGTCGATAAAATCATGCCCCTTCGAAAGGCCGATAAAAAAACCGTTGATGTGGGTGGAATTAGAAAATTTGATCTGTCGCAAGGCATTGAATGCCTTTTTTGATAGTTCTGCCATTTGGTTAGAATTTTGAAGGTTATTAATTTGAATCGCGTTCCGGGCGAACGGACAGCCAAATATACAGGAGTTTTCTAATACAGCGCAACACCTGTTCGTTATATCGCTATAATTTTCCCCTCCACGGCTTGATCTGTTGCAGGGAAAATGACCCGCGCCTCCTTCAAATGCTGTTCAGCATCGGGGTAGCGCCCTGAAAAATGCCCTAAAATCAACCGCCCTACCCTGCCCTGCCGGGCTATTTCAGCCGCCTGTGCCGCAGTGGAATGAAATGAAATAGCGGCTTCTTCCGCATGTCCGTTCGTAAATGTCGCTTCGTGGTACAGCAAATCTACCCCTTGCACCACCTGAGCGACAGTTTGGGAAGGAGCGGTATCGCTGCAAAAAGCATAAGAAAGTGGCTTGGGCGGATCGATCGTCAATTCATCGTTGGGGATGATGCGGCCATCGGACAAAGCAAGATCGTTGCCGGATTTGATACCGGGTATGAGGGAAAAGGGAATGGCATATTCTTCAATTTTTTCCGGGCGGATGTTGCGCGGTTTCCATTTTTCCCGAAACAACCACCCCGTCGTTTCGATACGATGGTTCAGGGGGATTGTCCATACTTCAACTATTTGATTTTCAAATACTTTTTCTGAAACGGCGGCATTGATCTCGTGAAATTCGAGCGGGTAAGGAAATACAACCCGGCAGAGCCGGGCGGTAGTTTCTACCAATTCGCGCAAACCGGGCGGGGAAAAAAGATGCAGCGGTTCCGTTCGTTTTTTCAGACACCACCCGGTGAGCAAGCCGATCAATCCATACACATGGTCACCGTGCAGATGGCTGATAAAAATATGGTTGCAACGATCGTATTTAACCCGGCATTGAAACAATTGCATCTGCGTTCCTTCACCGCAATCGATCAGAAAGAGTTGGTTTTCGACTTGCAAAACCTGAGCCGTGTAGTGCCGCCCGTGAAATGGCCCACCGGCGGAATTGCCAAGAATGGTAACGAACATGGAATTGCGAATAGTGGATAACCTATCCTGTTGCAAAGGAAAAACATAACTCCGATTTGACAGCAACTACAAATTACTTAGTACCCAATCGCTCCTTGTTGTATTTTGGCCGCCCTAAAACCTTTTCGTGGTATGAAATTAGACAGAACCCTCTGGTTTGTTCTTTTTAGCGTAGCTGCGGTGGCGGCGCTGCACTTATTGCCCAGTATCGGAATTCAAATGGAGCCACAAGTGCTTTTATGGTCGCGCTGGTGGGCAGTGGGGGCATTGTGTATCTATGGCTACAGAAGCAAGTCGCTGACAACGTGGATTTTAATCAGCATGGTCATCGGTTTTGAAATCGGCCTCGACATGGGTAAGGCCGCCAAAGACTTCGACGTTTTGAGCACGATTTTTATCAAACTGATAAAAACGGTCGTCGGGCCGCTGCTCTTTTCCACGCTGGTAGTTGGGATTGCCGGGCAGAGCAGTGCCTCCCAAATGGGGCGCATTGCCATCAAGGCGTTCACTTATTTTTTGTTGGCAACTTCCATTGCGCTCATTGTCGGTTTGGTCGCCATCCACATCACGCAGGCGGGAGCAGGTATTCAGCATGAGGATGCAGGTGAAAAAATCGTGATGCCCGCCTCCGAACTTCAGGCGAAAGTGGATACGAAAAAAAATGAGTTGCAACTGATCTATGGCGACAAACAGCAGACCGTGAAGCCGCCCGATTTCAAACTCGACTGGAGATACACTGTGTTGCACACATTTCCGGAAAACGTGGCAAAAATGGTCTATGAAGGCGCTGTGCTGCAAATAGTCATATTCAGTTTAATCTTCGCACTCGGACTTCGCCAGGTATCGGAACACCACCGGAAAATCATGCTCGACTGGTGCGAATCGCTCTCCGAAGTGATGTTCAAGTTTGTGAACATCATCATGTACTTCGCGCCGTTCGCAGTGGGCGGCGCCCTCGCATCTACGATAGGCGACAAGGGTTTGGGCGTCATGGTCAATCTCGCCAAACTGCTCGGCACGCTCTATTTGGCGTTATTTGCATTCATCTTGCTGGTTTTCATACCGGTATTGTTGTTTTTCAAAATCCCCATCAAAAAATTCTTCAAGGCCGTTTACGAACCCGCTTCACTGGCTTTCGCTACCGCCAGTTCGGAAGCCGCGCTGCCGCAGGCTATGACGAACATGGAAAAATTCGGCGTGCCGCGCAAAATCGTCTCCTTTGTACTGCCGACGGGTTACAGTTTTAACCTCGACGGTTCCACGCTTTATCTCGCCCTGGCATCTATGTTTTGCATCCAGGCCGCCGGCCTCACGGAGCAGTTTACCTGGGACAAACAATTGATACTCATGGCGACGCTCCTGCTCACTTCCAAAGGGGTGGCCGCCGTTCCGCGAGCCTCGCTCGTCATCCTGACCGCCACGGTGCTGCAATTCGGCATCCCCGAATGGCCCATCGCCATCATCCTCGGCGTGGACGCGCTGATGGATATGGGGCGCACATGCACCAACCTCATTGGCAACTGTCTGGCTTCTGCGGTGGTGGCGCGGTCGGAGGGGGAATTTGATGATGAAAAGGCGGAGCTGTATTAGGGTTTCAAGATACTGATTTAAGGGTTTGAAGGTTCCTTTGTGGAAAAATGAGCCCTAACAGCAAAACCTTCTTCATCCTCAACTTGTCGAAGATGGATATTAATATAATTAACGCAAGTTGTGACCTACACATCACCCCCCTGCCCCCCTCAAGGGGGGACTTCTGCTACGCTCCGCAAACGCGTCGTTTGAGCGGCGTAGCCGCGTTCAAGTCCCCCCTTGAGGGGGGCAGGGGGGTGATGTGTAGGTCACAACTTGCGTTAATTATTCTGGAAGACTGGACATAATCATTCCAAGACACATTTTTATGCCGTTGAATCAATCGCTAACCCCAATCCCTAAACTCCTCAACGCCGCCGTCATCGTCGCCGCACTCGGCTACTTTGTGGATATTTACGACCTGCTGTTGTTCGGCTTTGTGCGGGTAAAAAGCCTTACCGATCTGGGCTTCTCCGGTCAGGACCTGACCGACAAAGGGCTTTCCCTCCAAAACTGGCAGATGGGCGGTATGCTCATCGGCGGCATTCTGTGGGGCGTATTGGGCGACAAATTGGGGCGGGTAAAAGTGTTGTATTTCTCCATCGCGCTGTACTCTATTGCCAACATTCTCAACGGGTTCGCTACGGGTTACGGCGATTACGCTTTTTACCGGCTGATCGCAGGTATCGGTCTGGCAGGCGAGTTGGGCGCAGGTATTACGCTTGTATCGGAGGTACTGCCAAAAAACAAACGTGGCATCGGCACCATGTTGGTGGCTTCTATCGGCCTTTCGGGGGCACTGCTGGCCTGGGTCATCGAACATTTTTTCGCGTGGCGCACCTGCTACTTTATCGGGGGCGGGTTAGGTATTTTGTTGTTCGTCATTCGTGTCAGCGTTGCAGAATCGGGCATTTTCCGAAATGTGCAGGCGCAATCGCACATCAGCCGGGGCAACTTTTTTATGCTGTTCAATAATTGGGAGCGCTTCACGCGCTTCCTGCGCTGCATTTTTATCGGCACCTCCACCTGGTTTGTTGTCGGGATTTTGGTGATGCTGGCGCCGGAGTTTGGCCGGGCCAAAGGTTTGGAAGGCATCTCTGCGCCAAACGCCATCGCCATTTGTTATTCCGGTCTTATCCTCGGCGATTTGGTATCGGGCATGTTGAGCCAGTTGTTGCGCAGCCGGGTGAAAGTGATGGCATTGTTTCTCGCGCTCGATGTGTTGGCGGTCACCGCATATCTGACCTTGCCATTCTCCAGCCCGGCCATGTTTTACGCGAGCCATTTCCTGCTCGGTTTTTCGGTCGGTTTTTGGGTAATTTTCGTGACTATCGGCGCGGAGCAATTCGGCACCAACCTTCGTTCCACGGTTGCCACATCCGTCCCGAACTTCGCACGCGGAATGCAAGTGCCTATCAATGAATCATTTAAATACCTGAAAGGCGCAGCGGTTACAGGTAGTGTTATTACCGCCGGATACATCGTCGGCGCAGTTTGTCTGGGTGTCGCATTCCTCGCTTTATACGGGATGAAAGAGACATTCGACCGGGATATGGACTATGTGGAAGAGATTTAGATGCGTGATTCATTTGATTTTAGCATACAAAATCGCGTCGAAAAACACCCCGTCTTTTTTCGCATACTTGCGGGCATAACCTTCCCTTTCAAAGCCGTTTTTTTCCAGCACCCGTGCCGAAGCAGGGTTGTGTGCAAATACCCACGCTTCGATACGCACCAAAGGACGTGAATTAAAAAGGTGTTCCGAGAACCGGTCGATGATTTCAGTCATAAGGCCCTGACCGCGTAATGGTTCGGCCAGCCAGTAACCGATTTCGTCTTTGTGCCCTTCTTTACCGGTGTGCATAAATGAGCCGATGCCCCCGATCAGGCCCAACCCCTGGTGCCGGACTGCCCAATTGACCGGCATTCCATACTTTTCCTTTTTTTCTGCAACAATTGCAAACCATTTTTCAGCGTCGGCCCCGGTATAGGGACTTGGTATAGAAAGCGTATTGCCGTATACCACCGGGTCGTTCATATAATGCAGTAAGTTCGGTTTGTCATCCGGGGAAAAATCGGTCAGGGAGACCGAATCGTTGATAAGTATCCTGTTTTCCATAGCAAAAATATGCTTATATGCGAATTTGGCTGAACCCGGTCTCTACGGTTTAAGTTTCAATGCTTTCTTAGAAATTGTTTTACCCCCCGTGGTGGCGTAGGTGTGGCATGACCGCTTGTAGAATTATTTTCTAAACAATGATCTCAAAGCGGTCATGCCACACCTATTCGGCTTTAAAGGGTTCGTAAAAATATTGCGACTTATGTATAATAATTACATTCGCTCGACGACCCCATTCGCCCTGATCTCCTCTACATTTTTGCACCCTGCAAGCCCCATCGTAAGTTCAAAATCCGCGAGCCAGTTTTCGAGCAATTCGGCCACGCCCGCTTCGCCGTTGATGGCCAATGCATAACAATAAGGCCGGCCGATACCGACAGCCGAAGCGCCCAAAGCCAGTGCTTTGAACGCATCGGCGCCACCCCGCACCCCGCTGTCGAACAACACCGGCACTTTGCCGCGCACCGCTTCCACAACTTTTGGCAATGCCTCGATGGCGCCCACCGAACCATCCACCTGCCGTCCGCCGTGATTGGACACATACAGGCCGTCCACGCCATAGTCGAGGGCTTTGCGTGCGTCATCGGGATGCAGGATACCCTTGAGAATAATGGGCAAGCGGGTATGCTCGCGCAAAAAAGGCAGGTCCATCCAGGTGATATTGGGGCGCGAATAAATTTGAATAAATTTACGCACCGCTTTCAACCCAAGTCCGGAGCGCAACGTCTCCCAAAAACCGCCCGGGTATCTTTTTGTCGCTGCAAGCAGCGTACGGATCGCGTCCCAGGTCACCGTCACTTTGGGAGGGGTTGCCTCATCGGGCTCATCGAGCAGGCTTTGAAAAACCGGGTCGGAAGTATATTGTGCGATTCCCATGCCTTTGAGAAAGGGCAATGAAGCGAAGTCGAGGTCGCGCACCCGCCAGCCCAGCATCGTGGTATCCAAAGTGACGACAATCGCCGTGCAGCCGCATGTTTCGGCCCGACGTAAAAAACTGGCAACCAAATCATTGGACTTGCTCCAGTACAACTGAAAAAGTCGCGGCGCATCGTCCATCGCAGCGGCGCATCGCTCCATTGGAACAGAAGCCTGGTTCGAAAAAATGTAAGGAATACCCATTTTGCCGGCAGCCTTTGCGACAGCCAAATCGGCAACGGGATGCGCCATTTCCAGTACGCCGATGGGTGCGAGGAAAAACGGGGTGTCGATTTTTTTTCCGAAAAAATCAACAGACACATCCCGGTTTTCCACGTCGCGCAACATGCGCGGGACGATCTTCCAACGATGGAAACCGTCGGTATTCGCGGCCATCGTGTGCTCCATACCGGCGCCGCCCGCGATATACGCGAATGCTTCGGCGCTCATTTTATCTTTGGCACTTTGTTCGAGTACACGGGCATCAAACGGGATTATCTGCCGCGTACCGGCGGCGCCCGCAGTATAAATCGCGCGCTGACGATCGGGCGCATTTGTTTTTTTCATAAAAAGTATTTTGCTTTGGGCTGATTTTCAACGTATTCAAAAATTATTAACCTGCTCAGGATAAAAAAAATGCGAAGTCTGCGTTTTACTGTTCATCGACAACCAACAACGGATAACTTTTAAACTTCGAAATTATGATGCGTCAGAACATACTCACCATCGCTTGTCTCTCGGTCCTCGTCCTGTGCGGGGCTGCCCTCAGTTCATTTACACAAAAAAACGCTGCTGAAGTCGGCAAATGCGGTATATACGCCGATTCATTTCAAGGTCGCCCCACCGAAAGTGGCGAAAAGTACAACAAAGATGCACTCACGTGTTCCCACAAAACACTGGCATTCGGTACAAAAATCCGCGTCACAAGACTCGACAACAAAAAATCGGTCGTGGTGCGGGTCAACGACCGCGGCCCCTTCATCGAAGGGTACATTGTAGATGTTTCGGGCGCCGCAGCCAGGGAGATCGACCTCAAATCCGGCTCTGCGCAGGTCAAAATCGAATTGGTGGAATCGGCCCAGTCTGCCGTCGCAACTGACGCCCAAACCGAAGCGGAAGCGCTCAAAACACAAGCTGCCGCCGGCCAAACGAATGCCGCTGCCGCCAAACCGGTTACTTACAGCAGCACGCCACCGGTAAATTCTACCCCAAAAGGCATCACCGCTACCTCCGGCACTCAGGCAACCGCCAAAACCGCTCCGACTTCAAATCTTTACAAGATCGATATCACACAATCTGAAAAAACAGGCTTTGGCGTCCAGATCACATCCTTGAACGACGCCAATAATGTGCTGCCGTTCATGAAAGAACTGCAAACCAGCTATCCGGGCAAAGTGCTGGTCAACGTGATACGCGACGAATTCAACAATCCTACCTACAAGGTTCTTGTAGGCCCTTACCCGGACAAAAAATCTGCGGATGCAGCACAAAAAACGATCGCTAAGAAATACAAAAAGACGATGGTAGTGGATTTGAGCGCGTTTTGAGATTTCCGGTCATTTATCTGAAAGGGGGAACCCTCCGCTGCGCTTGCACGGAGGGTTTCTTTTTGGGGGAATACCTCCCGGTTTTCGCCTGCCGTCCATCTGCCGGCACAAATCTCGGAGCAGCGTTCGCACAATACCCGGAATTTTTTCCCAAAAAGTTTGTGCAATACTTTTCCGCCCCGCATCCACCCTGAAAAATCTTCCAAATTATGCTATACCCAATCACAATGCTACTGCTGGCTTTGCTTTCGGCAAGCCTCTCTCCGGCAGCCAAATACGCGCTGCAAGACCTCAAACCTCAAATCCCAAATCCCCGCATCTATGGCGACAGCGCCGTCTTTAACGATTTAAAGACAAAACTCGCCCACCGTCAGAATGAAACCGCACCTGAAAAACTCTACCTCCAGACCGACCGCACCCTGTATCAACCCGGAGAAACCACCTGGTTCAATGCTTACATCCGCAACGCGGGCGACCTCATGCCTTCCCTGCAAAGCCAGATGCTCTATGTCGAACTGATCGACCCGCGCGGTTCGGTAGTGCAGCAAAAACACTTGCTGGCCCTTCATGGCGTAGCTGCCGGCGAGTTTGATTTTCCGGCCGACGCACCCGGCGGTCTGTATAAAATCAAAGCATACACACGCTGGATGCAAAACACCGGCGAAGTATTCGAGCGCACCCTTACTCTGCAAAAAGTGGTGCTGCCCAACCTGAACCTGAAACTCGAATTCGAACGCAAAGCATTCGGTCCCGGCGACGTGGCAATCGCCCGGTTCGATGCATTCAGCCTTGATAATAAAGCACTTGCCAATCAAGGGATTGGCTTTACCGCCGCGACCGGCGGCAAACAATTCAGCGCCGGAGAAGCCAAAACCGACGCGAACGGCCGCGCTTATGTGCGGTTCCAATTGCCCGAAAAATTGGAAACCTCCGATGGCTTGCTCAACATTCAGATCGAACACGGCGGCCAAATGGAAGCCATTTCGCGTGCCATTCCGATCGTGCTCAACAAAATCGACCTGCAATTTTTCCCTGAAGGCGGCGACGCTGTGGCCGGCCTGCCCTGCCGTCTGGCCTTCAAAGCCGTCAACGAATTCGGTAAACCCGCCGACGTGGAAGGGGTGGTTGTCAACAGCCGCGATGAGCAAATTGCCACGTTCGGCAGTTACCACAACGGCATGGGTGCCTTCGATTTTGTACCGCAACCCGGCGAGCGTTATGAAGCGCGTGTGACCAAACCCGTTGCTTCGGAAAAAACCTACCCGCTTCCTGAGATTCAACAAACAGGATACGCCCTGCGTCTTCAATCGAGGGAAAAAGATCAATTAACATTCGAAGTCTCGGCAAGCCGGCTCGGAAAAGTTTATCTGACCGGTCAAAGCCGCGATCAATTGTTCTTTTTCAAAGAGATAAATTTTGAAACCAATTCAGTGCAGAAGGTTGTGATTCCGGTAAAAGACCTGCCCACCGGCATTGCCCGCTTCACGCTTTTTGACAAAAACAAAACCGAACAGGCCGAGCGCCTTGCTTTTGTCAATCGCGACCGGGGACTGAAAATCGAACTCAAACCCGATAAACAGGAATACCTGCCGCGCGAAAAAGTCAAACTCAACATCCGCGTCTCCGATCATGCCGGACGCCCCGTCACGGGCAACTTTTCACTATCCGTAGCCGATGAAAACCAACTCACTTTTGCCGACGACAAGCAGGGGCATCTGCTCGCCGGCCTGCTGCTCGAACAGGATATAAAAGGGAAGATCGAAGAGCCCAATTTTTACTTCGACTCATCGGAACCGAAATCCGAACAGGCGCTCGATTACCTGCTCATGACCCAGGGCTGGCGGCGTTTCGAATGGAAGGAAGTGCTTGAAAACAAACCTGTTGCGCATCAGTATATCCCCGAACGCGCCCTCGTAGAAGGGCGATTGGTGCGCCGCAACGACAAACCCTGGCAGGGAGCGACCGTGTCGCTGCATCCCAACGGTCCGTCGGCTCAAACCGACAAAGAAGGGCGGTTTTCGTTCAAAAATGTGGACATCGAACCATTTACCCACTTGAAATACGGACGGGATGAATATCAGCTCTTGTATGCATATAGCAGCAGCATTCTGCTGAATTCCTACGAAGGGCCGGCGCCGGAACCGGTGATTTATCATCAACCCGGCCCGTTTACCAATACGGTTGTGCAAGGCAATATCACCGATTACACCGGAGAGGCATTGATCGGAGCAACGGTAAAATTGATGAAAGGAAATGACATCGTGCGCGGCACAATTACCGATTACGCCGGAAATTACCAGATTGCGCCGGTCGAGGCCGGCACGTATACCGTGGAAATATCTTTTACCGGTTTTACCACACAAAGGGTGACAGGTGTAAAAGTATATTCCAACCAATATACCTTTCTTAACCAGACTATGGAGAGCGGTATCATACTGGAAGAAACCGTGGTCACTGCTTACAAAGTACCGCTCATTGAACAAGACAAAACACAAGGCGGTCAGTCTCTTACTTCCGACCAAATCCGCAACCTGCCTACACGCAACGCAAATGCGATAGTCGCCACTACGGCAGGGAAAACGGTTGTCGATGGCGGCCAGGTAAACATCATAGGTTCTCGTGCCAATGCAACGAATTATTACGTAGACGGCATCCGGGTATCCGGATCGATGCCGCCGGTAATGGATATGGAACGGGAGGTCAATTTGGATGACACGCCTGCAGATATTCAGTCGGTCGAAATCATCGGTTTTAAACAACCGCTTACCGAACAGGACAGGACGGAAACAGGGCAAACATGGACAAGCGATCAATTGATGCCACGCTCTTTTGCCAGTAAACCTGCCCCGTCCAAAGCCGAAAAAAAGAAAGCGGATACCATTTACCCTTCCCGACCCGTGTTCAACCGCACCCGCACATTTTATGTACCGAATTACGACACGCAACAACAGCCGGCGCAGCGCAATGATTTTCGTTCCACCATTTACTGGAATCCGAGCATAGAGACAAACAGAAAAGGCGAAGCCGAGGTCGAATTCTACACTTCCGATGCCATCACCAATTTCCGTGCAACTTTGGAAGGTATTGGCAATCAGGGGCAAGCAGGACGTGCGGAGCAAAAGTTTTTTGTCCAAAAACCAGTCAGTCTCTCTGTAAAAGTCCCGTCGTCGGTTATTTCGGGCGACGTTTTGAAATTGCAGATCGCGGTGTCGAACAAGACAAAATACACGGCCGGGGGAAATTTGAGTGTGGTGGTGCCGGTGCATTTCAACCCCACCCCCGACCCCTCCCCCACAGGGAGGGGAGACGTAGAGCGTTCCGCGACAAGTAAAGCAGAGCGCTCTACGGAGTTATCTACGTCTCCCCTCCCTGTGGGGGAGGGGTCGGGGGTGGGGTTGCCCCGTGTGTTCAACATCCAACTCGCTCCCGGCGAAACCAAAGTCATCACCGCCGAATATACCGTCGGCAATCAAAAAGTTGAAAATCAGCCCATTCGCATCAGTTTTTCAGCCGACGAAAACGTACTGGACGCTTATGAAACGACCGTCCGCACGCTCGACCGGGGATTTCCGGCCCGGCAAATCGCCGGCGGCGCGTCCGCTCAAAATGCGTTCAATTTCCGGCTGAACGACCCGGTGGAGGGTACCGTTTCCGCCACTTTGACCGCGTATCCCAACGCCCTCGAAGAAGTACTCAAAGGCATGGAGCGGATGTTGCGGCAACCCAGCGGTTGTTTCGAGCAGGTGAGCAGCAGCAACTACCCCAACCTGCTCGTGCTCGACCTCCTGCGGCAAACCGGCGCCGCCAAACCCGAAGTGGAAAGCAAAGCCATAAAATTGCTGGAAGACGGTTACAAAAAACTCACTGCGTACGAATGCAAATCCGGCGGTTTCGACTGGTGGGGCCGCGACCCGGGACACGAAGGTCTGACGGCCTACGGCATCCTCGAATTCACGGACATGGCCAAAGTATTCGATGTGGATAAAAAAATGATGGACCGGACGCTGAACTGGATGCTCAGCCGCCGCGACGGCAAAGGCAGTTGGAAACGCAACCAGGACCAGCACGGCTGGAAAACCGACGAAGTGATTGATGCCTACATCGCATGGGCAGTGGCGGAAGCCGGTTACGGCAAGCAATTCACAGTTGAAATCGACCATGCCCGCGAGCAGGCGATGAAGAGCAACGACCCCTATCAATTGGCATTGATGTCCAACGCACTCTTTGCCATGAAAGACCCGCGCGGCAGCATCCTGCTTTCTGTGCTCCGCGACCGGCAACAGGACGACGGGTCCTGGATCGGCACGACGCATTCGGTCATGTACGCCCACGGCAATTGTTTCCGCATCGAAACGACGGCATTGGTCGCCCTGGCCATCATGAAATCCGGCGAAAAAACCGCCGCATTACAAAAAGCGATGGACTACCTCGTTCAATCAAAAACCGAATACGGATACGGCAGCACCCAAAGCACGGTCACTGCATTAAAAGCCCTCGTGGAATACGCCAAAGCCGGCAACCAATCCGCCGGAGACGGCAACCTGGTGGTCATGGTGGACGGTCGCCGGGTCGTAGAGCAGACTTATTCGACAAAAGACCCGAAACGTTTGGAAATCAAAAACTTAGAGCAGCATTTCACGAATGATAATCCGCATGTGGAGGTGTTTTTTGAAAATCCGAAGACCGTGATCCCCTTTGATTTGGAAGTAAAATATGCCTCCCGGCAGCCGCGCAACGCGGCAAATTGCCCGATTTCATTTCAAACCGTTTTGGGGCAAAACGCCGCCAACGTCGGCGAAACCGTACGCCTGAGTGCCGCGCTGAAAAACGAAACCCAGGAAGCACAAGCATCGCCCATGATCGTGCTTGGTATCCCCGCCGGACTGACCCTTCAACCCTGGCAGTTGAAAAAACTCGTGGATGAGAAACATTGCGATTTCTACGAACTGTGGGACGGTTTCGCGGTGTTTCACTTTGAAACACTCGCCGCCGGAGAAACCCGCACCCTGCATCTCGACCTTCGGGCCGATGTGGCCGGTACTTTCGAGGCGCCGGCGAGTCAGGCGTTTTTGTACTACTCGAATGACCAACGGGTGTGGAGCAAGCCGGAAAGGTTAGTGATAAGTAATTAAATTCCAGGAGGTTATGACGACCTGTCTCGTGGCTAAGTGGCTGTGGGGCAGGTCGTTTGTTTTTTGGTTTTTTTGTTGCTGGAAATGTGGCCAGTGCTTACCTTTGAACACACAAAGCGAGCATAAACGTTTAGCAATACATCCGCAACCAAGCCCATTGGGCATCCCAAAAGGGAGCGGTGAGGTGTAGGGCTTGGTGGCGGATGTATTGCTAAACGTTTCGGCGATAAAAAAATCGAAAAACTCCGGAAAAGAAGAGCGCATCAAAGCTAATTTGATGCGCTTTTTGTTTTTTCGAGTAATACCTGTATTTTTGTTACAAATTGTTTCAAGATGGCAAAAAAGCTGGTTCGGTTCGATTGGGCAATGAAACGCCTGCTCCGAAACAAAGCGAACTTCGACATCCTGGAAGGCTTCCTTTCTGAGTTGCTCTACCAGGATTTTAAAATAAAGCAAATCCTTGAAAGCGAAGGAAATAAAGAGACCGAGGACGACAAGTTCAACCGGGTAGATATACTCGTGGAAAACAAAAAGGGCGAATTAGTCATCGTCGAAATCCAGAATACCCGAGAGGCCGACTACTTTCAGCGGATGCTGTACGGCACGGCCAAGGTCATCGTGGAGCATATCGCCGAAGGGCAGCCATATTCTCAAGTGAAAAAAGTGTACTCCGTGAACATCGTATATTTTGACCTCGGTCAGGGTGACGACTATGTGTATCACGGGACAACCACATTTTTAGGAATTCACAGCAACCACGAACTGGAACTGTCGGAAAAGCAGAAAGAACTTTTCAAAAAAACATCGGTCTCGGACTTGTATCCGGAGTATTATGTAATAAAAACAAATCGGTTCAATGAGGTTGCCAAGGACACGCTGGACGAGTGGATATATTTCCTGAAAACGGCAGAAATCAAGGATGAGTTCACCGCAAAAGGCTTGAAGTCTGCGAGCCAGAAACTCGACATTTTGAAATTAGACCCTGCCGACCGTAAGGAATATGACCGATACATGGAGGCGCAACGGAGTGATGCAAGTTTTGTGGAGACGGTGAAATTAGAAATAACGTCGGCTGTAAAAAGTCGTGAGGAAGAAATTGCTGAGGCTGGCTTAGTGGAAGGTCTTTCGATTGACATCATATCTAAATTAACGGGACTATCAACTTTGGAGGTTCAAAACATCGCCACCAGATTGGGTTTGAATAAATAAAATCGCCCAACTATCGCATGGTTGCCAACTGCTTCCTAAACGTCGCAGTATGCAGCCACACTCACGTCAGCACCGATCACAATCCAGATTAATAAACATCAACCAACATAAATTCGCCTTGCCCCTTCTCTGACTTTCTTCCCCTACCTTTGCCCCAATGCAGCAACTTATAGCCAAAACACTCGCCGGCCTCGAACCCGTGCTCGCCGGCGAACTCCGCGCCCTCGGCGCCACCGGCATCCGCGAACTCAAGCGCGCCGTCGCCTTCGACGGCGATACCCGGATGCTCTACCGCGCCAATTACGAACTCCGCACCGCGCTCCGGATCCTCTTGCCAATCCATTCATTTCCAGCCTACAACGAGCAAAACTACTACGAGGCGATCCGGGAAATCGACTGGTCGGAATTCATGCGTGTAGACGACACCCTCGCGGTCGACGCCATCGCGCAGGGCGAAGTGTTCCGGCACTCCCAGTACGTGGGCCTGATGACGAAGGATGCCATTGTCGACCAGTTCCGCGACCGGTATGGCCGCCGGCCCAGCGTGAACACCGTCGGCCCGACGCTGCGCATCAACGTGCACGTGCAGGGGACGCACTGCGACATATCCCTCGACGCCAGCGGCGATTCGTTGCACCGGCGCAATTACCGCCGCGACACAGTGGAAGCCCCGCTCAATGAAGTACTGGCCGCAGGCATGATCCTGCTTTCGGAATGGAACGGACAAGGTTCATTCGTGGATCCGATGTGCGGCAGCGGCACCCTGCCCATCGAGGCGGCCATGATCGCCACCTTTACCCCACCCCAGCAAAAACGCGAAATATTCGGCTTTTTCAAATGGCCCGATTTTAACCGGAAAACCTGGGAGGTCGTGAAAAAAGAAGCGGACAGCCGGATACAGCCTTTTGAATTTCCCATCCTTGCTTCAGACAAAGATGCCCGCGCCCGCAACGCCACTTCCATCAACGTGATGTCGGCAGGGCTGGAAAATGTGGTGCAGGTGGAAAAAATGCCATTCGAAAAATTGTTGCCGCCCGAAGTACCGGGCACACTCATCGCCAACCCGCCTTACGACGAGCGCCTGAAAATGGAAGACCTGGCTGCCTTTTACAAAAGTATCGGCGACCGGCTCAAACAAAACTGGCCGGGCTGGGATGCCTGGCTGATTTCTTCAAACAGAGAGGCACTCAAACACGTCGGCTTGCGGGCGAGCAAAAAAATAACCCTCTTCAATGGCGCGTTGGAGTGCAGTTTTCAAAAATTTGAACTGTATGAAGGGACAAAAAGGGGGTAGATGGTTGCAGGGTTACAAGGTTGCAGGGTTTCAAGGTTGCAGGGTTTCAGGGTTGTGGCCCGCCTTCTGCCAATCCTGTAAATCTTGTAAATCCTGTCAAAGTATTATTGTCGTCACACTGTGGCTTGCCTGCTGCCAGGTTGCCTCGGGACAATCCATGTCCGATGGAAAAAACCTGTACCAACTCCGGGAGACGGTTTTTCCCGCTGTGCATTCGAAATATGTCTTGCTCACAAATAACAGGGTGGTTACTTTGAACATGCCAACTCCGGTATTGTCTATAAAACCCACGATCGTCCCTGCTCCCAATCCCCAATCCCCAATCCCCAATCAACCCTTCCTCCCGCGCTGGTCGGCGGAGTGCCTGCCGTTTTTCTGCCGCATCGAGCATGATTTTGCTCAAAAAAATGCGGTGCCATTCAAGTTCCGGCTGGGGTCGGTGGATTATGTAGATTGGTTGGAGGGAAAGAGCGATTTTCAGGCGCTTCCACCGCGTTGAAAAGGCGGCTTTGAAACCTGACTAATGGGGTGAATTTGGTTTGCCCGGTGGTAATTGTGATGGTAATATTGTGGCAAAATCGCCAGTTATGAAAAGAACAATTGCCATTTTAGTGTTTTCCCTTGCAGTAATTGGCAAAATGCCGGCACAGCAATTATGGAATAAAAAAATGCCGTTTACTGCGATTCAAGCCAATTATATCAGACTGACATCGGATGGGGAGCAATATTTCGTTCACACCGACAGAGACTTTTACCAAATCGATCAGTCAGGAACTATTTCCGGGCATTTCAGACAGGAGTCGGCTGCTCCATTATGGTCGTTTGCTGAAAAAAAATACGCGCCATCCGACGGACATCCTTTCTTTTGGGTTGTACGCAGAATAGCTTCCTCTGCTCAGGGTTATAAAATTGCTGCATACCGGCCAGGAATGGGATTTTTCAATGAAACTACTTTTCCCGACAGTCTGGGATCGGTTTCCTGGCGCCGTCCTCAACTCGTTACCCTAAATGACAGTATATCAGTTGTTTTTGGAAGAAAATTTTGCCGCAAAATACGTTATTCAGAAAGTGCAGGTTTTGTCGAAGAGTGGGCAAAACCGCTGAATATTCCGGTGACTTCAGCACTGCTCGACAACAATCGTTTCATTTTGGCAGACGACAGCGGCGGCGTGACAGCCCTGGATGAAAACGGCAATCTGCTCTGGTCGCAGAACCATGCAATGACATTCAGAATGTTAAAAGCAGCCCCGGGAGGTTTTATCGGGTGTGGACGAACAACGGATAACAAAGCCGCCATTATCAGATTGGATATCAATGGATCGGAGGTCTGGAAGCAGGTAACGAGCGACAAGGAATACCGGGATATAGTTCCTGTTTTTGGCGGCGGGTTCGCGGTGACGGGCGAATCAGAAATTGCTAAGGTAATCCTGACGGTGATCAATGCCGGCGGGCAAACGCTTTGGGAACAAGAGTACGTAAAGGGCACAGGTGCCGGAATTCTGCAGGATTCAGACGGTGGTTTTGTTGTGGCTGCACACACCGCCAACCCAAACGGGCTTGTTCTTTTTAAAACGGACAATTACGGAAATACAGCAACGGTAGAAGATGTTTTGATTGGCAATCGCCGTATAGAAACGGCAAGTTTACAGGCAACATTCGAACCTTCCCCATCACTGTTTTTCAACGGCGGAGAATCAACTTTTATCAGTAAGCCTGATAGTGCCGCAACTATTTTTTCTTTTGCGCCCTGGATTGGCGGTTTGGACGAAAATGAAACCCTGCATCTGGCCGCCGCCGACTATGCGCCTTACGTCGGTACTGACTATGTATCGGGGTTGACAAACGGCAAAAAGCGCGAACTCAACCGTGTCTGGTTGGCTAAAAAGGAGGAAATAGCCAACTTCCGCCGCGATTTTGGCGCCGACCAAACGTTGGATATGCCCATTCCTTTCGACCTGCTCACATGGCCGGCCAAAAGCAACCCAAACCTCCGGTACAACCTCGACTTCACACCTGTGGAAACAGACCCCGCTTTGTTTCCCGCTCCGTTTGCAGATGTTAACGGCGACGGCATTTACAACGCGTACGATGGCGACTACCCGCACCTCAAAGGCGATCAGATGGCCTGGTGGATGTTGACCGACAGCACGGAACACTTCAGATCGAAAGGCGATATATTGGGAATCGACCTTTTTATTTCGGCTTATACTTACGATTGTCAACAAACCGGCTCAATTGATAAGTCATTGTTTGTCGATGTTGAAGTAATTAACCGCTCTTCTACACACTACCACAACGCATTTATGGGCTTTTTTACCGACTTTGACCTGGGTTGTTATGAGGATGACTACATCGGGTCTATCCCGGACGCAAATACCTTCTATGTATACAATCAGGATGCGCTGGACTTTTACTGCGACCAGGGAATACAAGGGTTTGGTGAAGATATTCCCGTTCAAACCGTCACTTTTTTGAATCATCCCCTCGACAAGTCGATATTTTTCAATAATCCGGCGCTTATTACTCCATCGGTTGGCATTACCGACCCCGACCTTCCTCCCGAATTTTACAATTATCTTCAAGGCAAATGGAAGGACGGCACTCCATTAACTTCCGGCGGCATCGGCTATAACCCTGGCAGTACGCAATATGCCAACTATGTATTCCCGGATAACCCGGCTGATCCGCAAGGTTGGTCACTGTGTACGGTAAATTCTGCATACGCAGACCGGCGCATGATTAATTCTCACGGTCCTTTCGACTTTGCTTCAGGCGATTCGTTCAACATACAAATTGCATTTACCCTCCATCCCGACATCCCCCACCCCTGCCCCGATATTTTCGGTTTGGTGCAACCGGCTGTATCACAAATCAGCGAATGGAAAAATGAAGGGGAACTCGACCCTGCCATCAATCTCGATCCGGTGGTCGACCTGCCGCCGGGGCAAAGCGTGTCGCTCGAACCGGGATTTGTGCAAGGCGCGATTTATTCATGGTCGACCGGCGAAACTTCACCTTCCATAACCGTCTCACAGCCCGGCGAATACAGCGTAACAATCACACTACCAACGGGTTGTCAGGTTATTGAATCGGTTCTGGTTCAAATGGGCACCTCGGTGGGTCAGCCGACCAACGTGCCTTTCTGGACCATGCAACCCAATCCTGCAAAGGACTTCGTGCACATCGAATGCCCTGACTGTTCCGGAGATGTACAAGTCATCCTGCGCAATGCCCAAGGGACAGCATCGATCAATTTACAGGGCCAAAGCCGGCAGTTCCGGATAAATACGCAACATCTGCCGCCGGGATTTTACTGGCTCGAAATGTGGCAGGAGGGACGTTTTTTGGGAACAAAGAAGTTGGTTGTTGCCGGCAAATAGTCAGTTTTACAAATAAAATAACCTCCCCAAAAACCTGACTTATCGGGAAATCTGGTATTGGCGATGGTATTGAGTTCGGAATATCTTTGGGAATAAAATCTCCGATATGCGAAAAACACTTCTACTACTCATTTGCATGCTCACGATTACCACCTCCGTGTCGGCCCAAAATATTTGGCAGAAGAGAATTCCTTACAGTTCATTAACTGCTTCCTTCTGCCAGTTGACGACTGACGGTGAACACTATTTTATCAGCGGCAGCAGAAGTTTTGCACAGGTTGACCAATTGGGAATGATTACAGGCATTTTCAAGCAGGACCCCATAACACCTTTTTGGGTTTCGGTCAAAAAGAAGTACGACGCGACGACCGGACATACTTACTTTTGGGTCATTCACCGCGATACTTCACCTTATCTGAATTATTCATTTGCCGAGTACCGGCCGGGGATCGGTATGGTCGGCAAAAAAACTTTCATCGACAGCCTGACCTCCGTTTCCTGGCGGCGACCGCAAATCGTTGATTTGGATGACAGTACTGTCGTCGTATTCGGTAAAAGTTTTTACCGTCAGATCAAACATTCGGCGGCAAACGGATTTAGCGAAGAATGGGTCAAACCGCTGAATTTGCTTGTGACGGCTGCTATACTTCACGGCGATACGTTTGTTGTGGCGGATGAAACCGGGCTTGTCACAGCGTTGGATATAAATGGAAACCCGGTTTGGTCGCAAAACCACGCATTGGGCATTCGCTCGCTCGCTGCAACCGGTGACGGCTTCATTGGTTGCGGACGGACGCCGGACAACAAAGCCGGTGTCATCAAACTATCGTTCAGCGGGACAGAAACCTGGTTCACAACCACCTCAGATGCAGATTATTACAACATCATCCCCGCATCCGATGGCGGATTTGTCGCAACAGGTGTTTCGGATTCATCAAAAATCTGTTTGATAAAATTCAACGCAGCGGGTGAACAAATTTGGAAACAAATATACTCCAACGGTACAGGATTTGGCGTATTTGAAGCGCCGGACGGAGGCTATGTGCTGGCGGGACGGGGTAACAGTTCTTTTTATCTGATCAAAACAAATGCAGGAGGGCTGACCGCACCTATCGAAGAGGCACAAATTACAGGCCGGCAAGTCAGCACCAACAGCATACAGGCAACTCTTTTACCAAGAAGCACCATTTTTTTTGACGGCAACGACGCCCAATTCATCTCGCTTGCGGACACAAATGCTGCAACCATATTCACCTTTTCCCCTCAAATTGGAGGATATGATCCGAACAACGTACTCCATCTTGCCGCCGAGGAATATGGAGCAGGTGGAGACAAAGACTTTCGCCCCGGAATCGCTCAATCGCCGGCCCGCGATTTCAACCGGGTATGGGCGGCGGATCGGGCGCAAATCGCTCAATTGCGCCGTGACTTTCTGATGGACAATACTTTAGATGGACCGGCGCCATACGACCTGCTTACCTGGCCCGCCAAAGGCAACCCGCATCTCAAATACAATCTTGATTTTACCCCTGTTACAACCGATCCGGATTTGTTTCCCGCCCCTTTTGAAGATGCCAACAACGACGGCCTTTATAATGTGTACGACGGCGACTACCCGCGCATAAAAGGCGACCGGATAGCCTGGTGGGCCATGACGGACAGTACGGAACATACAATGAGCCATGGAAATGTACTGGGGGCCGATTTGCTGATCTCGGCCTTTGCTTTCGATTGTCCGCAAAGCGGCATGGTTGACAAATCGCTTTTTCTTGATTTTGACGTGATCAACCGTTCCGCAACAAGTTATCATAATACTTACATGGGATTCTATACCGATTTTGACCTGGGGTGTTATACCGATGACTATGTCGGTACAATGCCCGATGTAAATTCATTTTATGTTTACAATCAGGACGCTTTGGACTATTTCTGCGACCAGGGTGTACCGGGATTCGGCGAGGAGATACCGGTACAGACAGCTACTTTTATTAATAAGACACTCAATCATACCACTACTTATTATTATTATTCAACGCTTGGTCAGAGCTTCGGACCGGAGTTTCCAGGTGAATATTACAACACGCTTCAAGGCAAATGGGGCGGTGGCGCTCCGTTAACGGAAGGCGGTACAGGTTACAATCCTGGTAGCACAAATTACACCGATTATATATTCCCCGGCAACCCTGCCGACCCGCAAGGCTGGTCGATGTGCACTGAAAGTTTCTCATTTGCCGACCGGGAAATGTTTGGTTCGCACGGCCCGTTCGAATTTGGCGCAGGCGATACTTTCAACATCCAGATCGCTTTCACACTGCACCCCGACATCCCCCACCCCTGCCCCGATATTTTCAGTTTTGTAAAACCCGCCGTAGCGCAAATCAGCCAGTGGAAAAACGAGGGCGCGCTCGACGCAGTGGTCGATCTCGGTCAGGTAATCAAACTGCCGACCGGCCAAAGCGCAACACTGGATGCAGGCAACTCCGGTGCGACATATCTATGGTCAACAGGCGAAACGACACAAGTTATCACCGTCGAGCAACCGGGCGAGTATTCCGTTTCTGTCACGCTCCCGACCGGCTGTCAGGTGGAAGATCATGTACTGGTAGACCTGAGCGCAAAAGCACCACACGCACCGGCAGTGCCGGCCTGGACAATACAGCCCAATCCTGCTAAAGACTTCGTGTACGTCGAATGCCCTGACTGCCCGGAAGGTAATGTGCAGGTCATTCTGCGCAATGCCCAGGGGATGGCATCTATCAACATACAGGGTCAAAACCGGCAATTCCGGGTAAATACGCAACACCTGCCACAGGGTTTTTACTGGATGGAACTGTGGCAGGAAGGCCGGTTTTTTGGAAGTAAAAAGTTGGTTGTGGCCGGCAGATAATCAGGTTTTTGCAGCAAACATGAATTATCCCGGATTTTCAACACGGGGTTACAATCGTGGCAACTGCAAGAAACGAGCTGTTTCAAAGCGATTTAAAGTTTTTTGGGATGCATTAATTGCCGAAAGGCGAATACATGAAATACGAAATACGATGTCTTCCGCGCGTACCTACCCAACCCGGGAGCAGCGCATTACATCGTCAATCGTATTTCATGTATTCGCCTTTCGGCATTCATACGGGGGGCAGCGTTTTACTCAATGACCACAATCAAAGGTTAAAATTGCCTCTCATGAAAAATTCGGGATAACTCATATTTATTGCTACGTTTGCATTTGTCGGATACAGGCAGGTTTTCGGCACAATTCGTGTCAGGATGGATCACTTTGTCTTCCCTCCGGGCATCTGCATATTCATAGCAGACCGACCTGTTCCGTCGCAGTTAAGCAATTGTACAATTCTTTTGGTAAAAGTCCGTCCGAATCCGGAATTTCGGGCTGGAAAAAACAACCCGAACTATCAAATTTCCCAGCTACTTTTAGGCCGATTAAACACATACTCTGATGAAGGTTTTCCTTACCCATTTTTCCATTCTGCTTTTTGCAATTACAGCCCATGCCCAGGCCCCGGCAAATGACGATTGTGCCGGTATTATCGACCTGGGGGTGGTTCCCTACTGCTCCGCTCCGGCACAGTATACCAATGTAAACGCGACGGCAAGCGTCATCGACGTACCGGCAGCCAACATTCCTGCATGTTTCAACAACGGCGTGGAGCGCGATGTCTGGTTTCAATTTACGATTCCGGCGGACGGCAGTATTGTGGATGTCGATATTTCGGTGTTCGGCAATGTGGACGCCAACGGCACCATGCAAATGCCGCAGGTAGCGATTTATCGCGGCGATTGTTTGTTCGGTGAATTGGCAGAACTGGACTGCGCCGCGGCGCCGCTCAATACCAACGAGGTGCATTTACAGCAATTCGGCCTCACACCCGGACTTCCTTATTTTCTGCGGATCAACGACTATTCGGCGACCGGCTCTCCCAATGCCGGTACTTTCAAATTGTGCGTGGAGAAATACGTTCCGGAAATCATCATGGGGCAAGCCACAAATACAGGCAGTTGTACGGGCACCTTGTGGGACAGCGGCGGCCCGGGCACCGATTACGGAAGCGGCGAAGATTTTTCCTTCACGATTTGTCCGCAGGAATTCCACCAGTGCATCATCATCAATGTGGAACAATATGACACCGAACAGGGATTCGACTATCTCGCATTTTATCAGGGCAACGATGTGAACGACCTGTTGCTGACCCAGATCACGGGTTTTGGGAACAATTTTGAAGTACAGATACCGGCCCCTTGCGCTACAATCCGTTTCTTATCCGATGCTTTTACGGAATATGAGGGCTTCCAAATTACCTGGACGTGCTCCCCGAATGCCTGTACGACGCCGCCGCCTACGACTTGTTCCGACCCGGCAGTGATCGCAAACCTGCCATATTCCGAAAACGATCTGGATAATTGCCTCTCGGGAAATACCATCGACGGTGGGCCTTGCGGTGAAGATGTGGAGTTTTTAGCCGGCAACGATTACATTTTTTCATACACTTCACAGGGTGATGAGTGTATCAATATAACGACAACGGGCACCAACATCGGCGCCGGTGTCGGGGTTTATGACCAATGCCCCTCGCTGCCGGGTGCAAATTGTATCGCGTCGGCCGGCGGCGGTTTTTTCAGCGTTGATCCGATAGTAAATGCCGCATTTCTGGAAAACCCCGGCACCTATTATATCGTGTTTGGCGCCGGACAGGATTGTTCGCCTTTTAATATTACGGTGGATACGGTGACTTGCCCGGTCGTATTGCCTTCAGCGGCTACCTGCGACAACGCTTTGAATATCGGCGGGTGCAGCAACCTGCTGCCGGAAATTATCGCATTGAACCCCGGCGCCGGTGATCCGGATTTTATCGTCGACGGCCTGAACCAGGGTTGTTTCGTTTTCCCGCAACAGAACTACTCTTTTTTCTACTTCGTAGCGGGTTCGGACGGGAAATTCGGCTTTTCCGTACAGGCTGCCAACCCGGACGAGGCCTCGGACATCGACTTCAATGTTTGGGGACCGATCCCTGATGCCGCAAGCATCTGTGATTTTGTAAGCAACAACCAGCCGATCCGCTCTTCGTGGGCCGCAGGCGCCGACCCCACCGGCCTCGCCGACATACACCCGGAATTAGGCACCGTTGTCGATGATGAATTCGACTGCGGCAGCCCCGCAACACCCGGCACCGATCCGCCGCCGCCACCGGTAATTGAAGCCGACGATTTTGTAAAACGCATCGACGTACAGCAAGGCGAGATTTATGTTATTTTGCTCGACGATTTTGGCAACTCGATCATAAATGACGGTATTTCGATTGATTTTTCAGGCGCGACAGCAGGTGTGCTGGATGTGCCGGGAGCCGGGATCACCGTCAGCGCCGACACGGCTGTATGCATCGGTCAACCGGTACAATTGAATGCGACCGGCGGCTTAGCCTACTTTTGGACGCCAGCGAACACACTTTCCTGTTCCCAATGCCCGAATCCGGTGGCAACACCCACTGAAACAACGAGTTACCAGGTGCAAATTGCGGCGGCCTGCAACACGGCAACCCGGGTGGTGGATGTAAAAACAATCGAGATCAAACTCGGGCCCGATGCCACCGTTTGTAACAATGCCACTTTCACCCTGAATGAAAACGGTTATCAGGGCGGTACGTACACCTGGACCGGCCCAGCGGGTCTGAGTTGCTACAACTGCCCGTCGCCAGTCGTTTCAGGTCTGACGACAGGAGTGTACAATTTTATTGCCACGGTGGTGACGCCTCAATGCACCGTAAAAGACACAATAAAAATCACTGTGGTGACCGGTCAGCAACCGCAATACAACATTTCACCTGACAAAATACTGTGCGCCGGCCAAACGGTGAATCTCGGCGGCGCCGGTTTCCCGAACACCTTTTACCAATGGAGTTCGGTGCCGTCTGGATTTATAGCGTCCGGCTCGAATCCGCCGGCGACACCACTTCAAACAACCCTTTATTACTTGGTAGCGGTTAATACTTCCTGCCCTGTGCCTTCGATCGACAGTGTTCTGATGACCGTCTATCAGCCGCCGGTGCTGACTGTGCAGGGCGACACGGCAATTTGCAACGGCGAAAGTGTGCTGCTCGGTTCAACCGTACCGGAAACCGGCATCGTTTATACCTGGATACCCGATAACGGCACACTCGACAGTACGACCATTGCCAATCCGCTTGCAACACCCTTGCAAACAACACTTTATCAACTCACCGCGACCAACCCGGGGTGTTTGGTTAATGAATCCGTACAGGTAACGGTGATCAATTTCACCCTGGCACTCGATGTGGCCGATTCCGTGCGTGTGTGCAAAGGAACGCCTGTGCCGATAAAAGCAACGCTCACGCCGGCAGGCGGGGTCGTTTTATGGACTCCTATCACTGGGCTTCAACTCACGCCGGACGGCCTGAACGCCATCGCCACACCCGATGAACCAACCCTGTACACGGCTTCTGCTTCCGTGCCGGGTTGTGTGCGCAAAGAAACGGTGTTGGTATGGGTGGACAGCATTCCACACGATCTGGATATCCATCCGGCCGATACAACGATTTGCCAGGGTTCGCAGGTTTTGCTCACCTCGACGGTGTACGAACCCGCCGAATACCCCATTATCAATTTCCAATGGACACCCACGCTCGGTCAACTCACGCCGGACAGCCTTTACAATATGGTGGTGCAACCGGATACCACCACGATCTACCGGCGTGTTTCGATCAGCGGCGCCTGTGTGGACACCGCCGAAGCGACTGTCACCGTGATCAAACCGCCGGAAATGCGGGTAGAGCCGGCCGACACGACCGTATGCCCGGGCAAAAGTGTTGCGCTAAAAGTCATTTATTCGCCAGGCACGACCGATATCATGTGGTCGCCTCCTGCGGGCCTGAGTTGTACCGAATGTGATAATCCGATCGCTACTCCGGCCGGTACAACCACCTATACGGTACAAGGTGAATTTATGGGCTGCCCGGCCAGTGCTTCGGCAACCGTTAATGTCCGGAATTTACCGCTCATACAATTCCCTGACGACACGCAACTCTGTGGCGGAGACTCCGTTACCCTCAACCAGGCCTTCGATCCAACGGCTACTTACAACTGGACGTCCACCGATCCGGGTTTTGTGCCTACCAACAATCCACAGCCTGTCGTATTACAGACGATACCAACCGCTACTTATTTTGTTACGGCAAACAATGGATGTACAAACTCCGGTCAGGTGACGATCAATGTTACCAGCGCGACCCTCACTGTGAACGGCGATACGACAGTTTGCCAAAACTTCCCGACGCAGTTGATCGCTTCCGGTACGCTACCCGGCACTTATACCTGGAGTACAGGCCAAACGGGACAAAATATTGAAGTAAAACCCAGTGTGACAACCACTTACACCGTCGTTTATACTTTTGGCGACAACTGCGAACTCAGCGACCAGGTGACGGTGAATGTGCAGGGCGTAGGACCCGATATCGTTTTCCCGAACGACACCGAACTCTGCCCCGGCGAAAGTGTGACACTCAACAGCGTGTCGACCCCCGGTGCAACTTATACCTGGACTTCCACCCCACCCGGATTTAATTCCAATCTGGCGATACCGCCGGCCGTGTCGCCCAATCAGAGCACGGTGTACAATGTGACCGCAACTCTGGGCAATTGTACCATCATGACTTCAGTGAACATCATCGTTTATAATGCAACGCTTACCGTGTCGGAAGATCAGAATCTTTGTGTCGGCGAGACCGCAACCCTGACTGCAAACGGTTCATTATCCGGAACTTACCTCTGGTCGACAGGAGAAATTACATCTTCGATCAAAGTAAAGCCGACAGTAAATACAACTTATGATGTCCTCTATACTTACGGCCAGGGCTGTACCTTAGAGGGCACTGTATTAGTGACTGCTGTGGAAAACTTTATACTCACTATCGCTGCCGACCCCGACACCAATAGCATCAACATCGGAGACCCGATTTCGCTCATGGCGGTCGTGTCGCCTTCGCAAAATCTGTCGAACTTCCAATTCCAGTGGCTTGAAAACGGTTCGGTCAACATTGGCAGCACAGAGAGCATCGAAACAACTCCATCCACCAGCGACTCGACGATTTATTATAAACTGATTGCCATTTCGCCGAAGGGTTGCCTACAGGATACACTAATTAGTTTTGTTTTAGTGCAGCCGCAGGTCATCGTACCCAATGCTTTCACGCCCAATGGCGACGATGTGAACGATCTGTTCCGCCTGAAAATACTCGAAGGTTCGGCGACGGTACTGGAAATGAGTATTTACAACCGATGGGGAACGAAGGTGTACAGCAGCACGGATCCCGATGCGGCCTGGGACGGCAAAATGGACGACGGCAAAGAAGCGCCCAGTGACATATATGCTTATTTCATTCGCTGGCAACGCGGCGACGGGGCTTTGCAACCACCGAAGAAGGGGGATGTTGCGTTGCTCCGATAACTAACTACCTTTGCGGCATGGTTAAAATCGGCAATGTCGAACTTGGTGAATTTCCGCTCTTGCTCGCTCCTATGGAGGATGTGAGCGATCCGCCGTTCCGCAAATTGTGCAAGGAACAGGGGGCGGATATGGTCTATACCGAATTTATCAGTGCCGACGGTCTGGTGCACGAAGCGAAAAAGACCTTTCAGAAACTCGAAATTTTCGACTACGAGCGCCCGATCGGCATTCAGTATTTCGGCGGACAATTGGAAAATATGATCGAGGCAGCCGAAATCATCGAGGCCAAAAACCCCGATGTGATCGACATTAATTTTGGCTGCCCGGTAGCAAAAGTCGCCTGCCGTATGGCCGGAGCCGGCCTCCTGCGCGATATTCCTCAGTTGGTAAAACTGACGGAAGCGGTCGTTAAAACGACGAATCGCCCTGTCACGGTAAAAACCCGCCTCGGCTGGGACGACGCCACTATCAACATCCTCGAAGTAGCCGAACGCTTGCAGGACGTCGGTATCTCGGCGTTGAGTATCCACGCCCGCACCCGTTCGCAGATGTACAAGGGTGAAGCCAACTGGTCGTGGATTGCCAAAGTCAAAAACAACCCGCGGATGCACATACCGATATTCGGCAATGGCGATGTCGACAGTCCGCAAAAGGCTTTGGATTACAGGAACCGCTTCGGCGTGGACGGCATTATGATTGGCCGCGCGAGCATCGGCTACCCCTGGGTATTTCGCGAAATCAAACACTACTTTTCCACCGGCGAAATCCTGCCGCCGCCGGATGTTCAGGAACGCGTCCGCGCCGCCCGCCAGCATTTGCACGACAGTCTTGCCTGGAAAGGGCCCAAACTCGGCGTACTGGAAATGCGCCGGCATTACGCGCCTTATTTCCGCGATTTACCCAATATCAAACCTTTCCGCGCCCGCTTAGTGACCGAAATGGACCCGGAGGTGCTGTTCGCCATTCTGGACGAAGTGGAGGAGGTGTATTCGGAGGAAATGGTTTGACCCGGTACAAAGCGAAAATCAGATATTAATTTTGCTTTTTTGCAGAATCGTCAAAAGTAAATTTACATTTGGCCCGGTCAAGGGTTGTATTAGGGTCATTAATAGTAATTTTAAGTCATTCTCAAATTTTTATTGAGAAGTGTATCCCCTAACCCGTCTAACACGCTGCAAGACAAATTTTCTTCAACATTTCAACAAAACGAAACCATAGCAGCATTCGATGAAAGCCGGAAATAAGCTTCCCAACGTACGCCCCCAATCCGATTACCTTTACGAACGCCGGGGCCCCTGGCCACAACCGCAACCCGCCCACCCTTTTGGATTCGCACCCGGCGTGGTGCACGTACCGAAAGACGAGATCCGCCGCTGGAAATGGCGCATCGGCCTGCGATACTTCCTGACTACGCTGACGTTTTGGCCTGTAGCCGCATGGTATGCCTGGAAGCATCGCTCGCTCGAACCCGTGAGCGACGAGCAGTTTGAAACGATACTGACACACTCGTCACTCAGCAAATTCATTTCCAACGAATTGAATGAGCGGGAGAAATACCCCGACAACGAGAAACTCAAGATTTTCAAGTCGTTTCTGGATGCGGAACCGAACGAGCGATTTTATGTCGCCGACTACTCGCTGATGACGCACCTGAAAACCTATCCCGGCATTTATTCCGCAGCAACGATGACGCTGTTCAAAGGCCCGCTGCTGGATGGAAAAAGAAAGGTAGTGGCAATCTATCTGTCGGATTCAAAGAAGATGTTCACACCTGCCGACGGCAATGCGTGGGAACTGGCGAAATACTTTGTGTTGCAGGGCGGCGCCAACCGCATCGCCTCGTCGGCGCATGCCAACCTGCACTTCCCGTACGACAGCATGAATGCCATTTCCAAGTCTGCTTTACCAAAAGACTCCGTTTTGCTGCGCCTGCTGCTGCCGCATCTCGATCTGACGCTGGAATTAAATTATGCAGTTCTGAACACGCCCACTTCGCCGGTTTTAAACAAACAATACCTGCCGTTTACCGCCTTCCCGGCGCCCGCTGACGGCCTGGCGGGGCTTTTCCTTTACGGCTACAACGGCATGGAGGGCAACCCTTCGTACCCGCATTACCAATTTCACGCGATTCCCGATCCCAAAGTATACCCCTCCGATTACGGCACTTTCCTGATGTCCTATTACTATACCACCCTTGAATTCGTGAATGGCGTGGTCGGACAAATCCCCAAAGACGAGTATGTAGATATTCGCGTCTGGACGGATTACATCAATACCTGGGTACCCGAATTCCCCGATCACCCGGATTTTTTTACCGACGACGACCAACTTATTGAAAAAGAAGTGGACATGCCCGGCGGCAAAAAAAAGGTGTATGTGCTGGCCGAAACCGTCGCAAATATTATCTGGGACCTCTCGGTGGGTCATGCCGCCGACCACTATGATTACAGCAAACTGAACATCAACCAGGTGCCGCTCCGCCTCCGGGTGCCGCCGCCCGATTCCAAAGACGTGCCGCCGCTCGACCGCAAAAAGATGATCCATTGGGTCGATCTGTTCAAACACCACTTCGAGCGCAAGATGTTTTTTGCTCCCCGCAATGTGACTTTGCTCATGGATACGCAGTACAATTTTTTCAAACCCCACGAACAAGCGCTGCGTGACCTGAACAAACAGTTTTTGGAAAACCTGAAAAAGACGGAGCAAAACCTGACGGTCTACAACTACATTCCGTTAAACCAGATTTCGAGAAGCATCCAGTATTAATCGTTGATAAAGAGGCTATCTCATAAAGGTTGATAAAGGCTGATTTTAGATTCAAAAAAGTGCAGAATTTGGCATATTTCGGGTCTAAATATCAACTTTCATAAACCTTTATCAACTTTTATCAACCTTCTGTGGCAGCCTCATCAACCCTGCTAATGACGACCTTACCTGATTTTGACATAAAAGAGATCATCCTTTCCGATGGAAGAAAAACCGTTTGTCGCGCGGTGCGACGGAAGGACGGCAGCGCTGTTGTATGCAAGGTGATTTCCGGCGAATTTTATGACCCGACCGAAACCGTCAAGCTGCGCAGGGAGTATGAACTTACGGAAAAACTCAACTTCGCCGGTGTTCCGAAAGTATTGGAATTCAATGAGTTTAGTGGCGGCGCTGCCATTGTGATGGAAGATTTTGGCGGCAAAGCGCTGATCGGTTATGTGAAAAACAACCCGATGGCATTGCGGGAATTCCTTTCGGTTGCCCGGCGCCTGGCCGGCATCCTGGCTGAATTGCACAAAAGGGAGGTCATACACAAAGACATCAAGCCCGACAATATTTTGTTGCATCCCGAAACCGGCGAATTGATGCTGATTGATTTCGGTATTGCGATGCCTATTTCGCAGGAAACCGTCGGAATTGTCAGCCACCATGAACTGGAAGGCTCGCTGCCGTATTTATCACCGGAACAGACCGGCCGTATGAACCGTCCGGTAGATTACCGTACCGATTTTTACTCCTTAGGCGTTACTTTTTATCAATTGCTTACCGGGCGTTTGCCATTCGACTTCAGCGATCCGGTAGAATTGTTACACGCACATCTGGCTCGTCATCCACAACCACTTTCCGAATTGGTCCCGGCTTTGCCTGCTGTTGTTCAGGCTATTGTTGCCAAACTCATGGAAAAATCGCCGGAACAGCGATACCAGAGCGCCACTGGTCTGAAAAAAGACATCGAGCGTTGCATTCAATTGCTTGATCAACATGGGTTTATTGAAAGTTTTGACCTGACAGCCGGCGACCAGTCCGGGCGTTTTCAAATTCCGCAAAAACTCTACGGCAGGACACAGGAGATCGAATTTTTACTCCATACTTTTGAAGAGGTGTGTAAAGGGGAATCAAAATGTATGCTGGTGTCGGGTTATTCGGGTATAGGCAAATCGTCGTTGATACAGGAAATTCACAAGCCGGTGGTAGCAAGGCGCGGGTATTTCACGAGCGGGAAATTCGACCAGTTCAACCGAAATGCTCCGTACAGCGCCGTCATTGCTGCATTCAGGAGTTTAATGCGCCAATTGCTTTCGGAAAGTAATGAAAGGGTGGCCGTTTGGAAAGAGAAACTACATGCCGCTTTGGGCGCAAACGGGCGTGTCATCATCGATGTCATCCCGGAGGTACATCTGATTACAGGCGAACAGCCCGAAGTGGCCGCACTGCCCCCTTCTGAGGCGCAGAACCGCTTTAATCTCGTTTTTTTGCAGTTTGTACAGACTTTTACCGCTCCTGCCCATCCGCTCGTGCTTTTTCTGGATGACCTTCAATGGGCCGATACACCTTCTCTGAAACTCATTGAATTGCTTTTGTCCGACAATGAAACGGCGCATCTCCTGCTCATCGGGGCGTACCGGGACAATGAAGTGGACGCCACACACCCGTTGACCAAAACCATCCAAATCCTGAAAGAGGTGGAAGGCATGGTGCGGGAAATCACGCTCAGGCCGTTGCCTGAAAATGAGTTAAATCAACTCGTAGCCGATACCCTGCGTTGTACGCTCAGCGAGGCTACCCCGCTCGGCGAACTGCTGTCTCAAAAAACCGGCGGTAACCCCTTCTTTGTCAACGAGTTCCTGAAAAGCCTCTATACGGACAAACTGATCACCTTCGACCATACGAACAACCGATGGGTTTGGAATATCGAAAAAATCCGGGAACGCAACATCACCGATAATGTGGTGGAACTCATGCGCGGCAAAATCCAGCTGCTCGATGAAGCCGCCCAACGCCTGTGTCGCTACGCCGCTTGTATAGGCAACAAATTCGACCTTTTGACACTCGCCACCGTGTCGGAAAAATCACCGCAAGCCACAGCCAAATCACTCTGGCCTGCCCTGCGCGAAGGGTTGATCCTCCCCATAGGCAATACTTACCGCCTTGCAGAAGTGGATTCGGAAAAAACGGTGAACAGCGAGTACCGCTTTTTACACGACCAGGTACAAAACGCCGCTTATATCCTGCTCGACGAACATTCCAAAAAAGCGCTCCATCTGAAAATCGGACGGATGTTGCTCCATAGTTTTTCAGAAGAAGAAAAAAACGAGCGGATTTTTGAACTCGCCACCCAATTCAACCACGGCGCTTCGCTCATCGAACATGAAAATGAACGTATCGGTGTTGCTTCCCTTAATCTGGATGCAGGTAAAAAAGCAAAAAATGCCGCCGCCTACGAGCCGGCCAACCGTTATCTCCAGGCCGCTATCGCATTACTGCCGGCCAATGCCTGGCAAAATCACTACGCCCTGGCCCTTGAGATACATAACGAAGCAGCCGAATCCGCGTATCTGAGCGCCAATCCGGAAGAAATGGAGCGGTTGACCGCCATCGTGTTTGCCAATACAGCCGAAATACTCCACCGGGTAAAGGCATTTTCCATCAAAATTCAGGGATACCTGTCGCTCACCCGCAACGAAGAGGCGTTGAACACTTGTCTGGAAATTTTCGAGTTGCTGGGCGTCCGGTTCCCACGCAATCCCAACAAATTGCACATTGTCAGGAGTTTGATCGGAACAAAACTGCGTCTGCGTGGCAAAACCGCCGATCAGTTGGTGTCTCTGCCCGATATGACCGACCCTAAACAGGCGGCCATCATGGAAATCCTTCCCCATGCAGCGTCGGCTTCCTATTTTGCAAAGCCCAACCTTTTCCCGCTCATCGTTTTTAAACAGGTCAATCTTTCGGTCAAATACGGCAACCACGTCCAGTCGGCGTTTGCTTATGTCACTTACGGTCTGGTGATGTGCGGGAGTACGCTCGAATTTGACGAGGGTCTGAAATTCGGCGAAATTGCCATCCGGCTTTTGGAAAAATTCAAAGCAGCAGCGGTCTACACAAAAATTCATTACGTCCGCTCCAATTTTATCACCCACTGGCGCTATCACTTTCGCGAGACCCTGGGCGAAATGACCGATAGTTATTACAAAGGTCTGGAGACGGGCGATTTCCTCTTCGCCTCTTATGCTGCCTTCAATATATGCACCATCAAATACTATATGGGGCAGCCATTGCCCGATTTGCAGCGCGAAATGGACGATTATGCAATCGCCCTGCGCAGGATCAAACAACAACTCGGCTTGGGCTGGCTCAATATTTACCGCCAAACGGTTGCCAACCTGACCAACGAGAAAGCGGAAATACATTTCACCGGCCCTTATTTTGACGAAGGCATACAGGTGGCCGAACATGAACAAGGCAAGGATTTCAGTGGCTTGTGCGTCTATTATATGTGCCGGATGAAGGTCGCCTACCTCTTCGGCCAAACCGAAGATGCCCTCGAAAACGGAACGCGCAGTTTCAAACTCATCGACAATGTGCTGGCCGGCCCCCACGTCGCGCCGCTGCTTTACTTCTATGCGCTTACCCTCCTTCGCGCCGCAGAGGAATTGCCATCAAAACGCCGGAGCCGGGTTCGCAAGGCCAGGGAAGTGTTGCAGAAAATCAGGAAGTTTGCCAAAAGCGCGCCTGCGAATAACCTGGCCAACCAATATTTGATCGAAGCCGAGCTACAGCGCCTGAAAGGCCGCATCCCCGAAGCAGCACGGCTCTATCAAAATGCCATCGCCGATGCCCGCGACAACGGATTCCTCCACGAAGAAGCCATCGCGAATGAACTCGCCGCCAGGTTCTGGAAGGCAAACAACAATGCTGATCTTAGCCGGCAACACCTCCTCAAAGCCCGCCGCCTTTATCAACAATGGGGCGCCGTTGCCAAAGTCAACCTCCTGGATCAACAATACGGACTCAAAACACCCCTCGCCGGCAGCGTTGAGAGCCATACTTCCCGTTCCGGCGGCCACAGCAGCGCCGAACTCGATATGTTGTCTCTGACAAAAGCGGCGCTTGCCATTGCCAGCGAGATCCAATTGGAGAAACTGCTGTCTAATTTGATGCACGTGGTAGTGGAAAATGCCGGTGCGCAAAATGGGTATCTCGTTATTGAACGCGATGGTCAGTGGCGGATAGAAGCCAGCGGTATGGTTACGAACAACGCAGGGCATACGGAACATACCTCCACCCTGTTGGAAGGCAGCGATCTCGTGCCCGGGTCGGTCGTTCAATACGTAACCCGCACACGCGAAGACCTGGTCATCAACGACATACAACAAGATGTTCGTTTTGCCGGCGACCCGGTCGTGCAACAAAAACAGACACGTTCGGCGTTGTGCCTGCCCGTCGTCAACCAGGGAAAAATTATCGGCATCCTGTATCTGGAAAACAACCTGAGCGCGGGCGTTTTTAATGAAGAGCGGGTGCAATTTATGAAACTGCTTTCAGGCCAGGTGGCGGTTTCACTCGAAAATGCGCTGCAATACGAGCGGCTGGAACAAAAAGTGAAGGAACGCACTGCCGAAGTGGTGCAGCAAAAGGAAGCCCTCGAGAAATCGCTGGCCGATCTCAAAATGGCGCAGGCCAAACTCGTGGAAAGTGAAAAAATGGCTTCGCTCGGTCAATTGACCGCCGGCATCGCACATGAAATCAACAACCCCATCAATTTCGTTTCTGTCGGCGTGAAAAATCTGATCCGCAATTTTGATGAAGCCAGAGAAGTCATGGACGTGTATCTCAACCCGGAGGCAGAACCCGACAAAATAGTACAGCAACTTTCCGAAAAAGGGCGCCGCCAACAGATGCTGGAAATTTTTGACGACAGTTCAACGCTGTTTAAAAGCATTCAAAACGGTGTGGAGCGGACCATCAGCATCGTCAAAAGTTTGCGCAATTTCAGCCGCCTCGACGAAGGAGAGATCAAATCGGTCGATTTACATGAAGGGCTCGACTCCACACTCGAGATTCTTCAGGGTCAGATCAGAAAAAAAGCCGATGTTGTCAAGAAATACGGCCATCTGCCACCCGTCGAATGTGCTGCCGGTAAGATCAATCAGGTGTTTCTCAATATCATCAACAATGCCCTGCAAGCGATTGAACAACGCGGCGTGATTACGCTGGAAACCAATTTTTTAAGCGATAAAAATGAAGTTGAAATCTGTATTGCCGACACCGGGAAAGGCATGAGTGAGGAAGTAAAACGAAGATTGTTCGAACCCTTCTTTACAACCAAACCCGTCGGCGAAGGCACCGGGTTGGGCATGTCGATCAGTTACAGCATTCTCGAAGAGCACAAAGGACGGATCGAAGTGGAAAGTGCGGAAGGGAAAGGTTCAGTTTTTAAAATTTATCTCCCGGTGAGCCGGTAGATAAATTCCGGAGGATTGAGATTTTGATATGTTGTCCGTCTAATCTGATACCTGCAATTTAACTCAACACGCATTACAATCGCAGCCTCTTGCAACCCCGCTGAACTGCTCTGTTTTCTAATCCTGAATTCCCCGCATCAACCGCAAATTCATACACGATGAACATACCGGAAAAACCCACCGTGCTTTATGTAGACGACGAAGAAGACAACCTCATCGTATTCAGGTCTGCTTTCCGGCGGGATTATAACGTGCTGACCACCACCTCGCCCGATGAAGCGCTCGATATGATCGGGCGTGAAGAAATCCCCGTCGTCATTTCCGACCAACGAATGCCCAAATGTACCGGCGTCCAGCTGTTGGAAAAAATCCCCGGGAATATCGAAAATGTGCGCATTATACTTACCGGTTTCAGCGATGTGGAAGACATTGTACGGGCGATCAACTGCTGCTCCATTTATCGCTATCTCACCAAACCCTGGGACCAGGCGGAATTGAAACACACCATCGACATGGCGATGGAGAAATACTTTATGCACAAACACAACTCTCAGTTGCTGGGCGAGTTAAAGGCTGCCAATGAGCAACTGGAAGAAAAAGTACTGCTGCGTACCCGCGAACTGAAAGAAGAGAAAGAAAAGTCGGAGCGGTTGCTGCTCAATATCCTGCCCGATGAAATTGCCGATGAACTGAAACAGCACGGAAAAGTGAAACCCCGCCGCTACGACCACGTGAGCATGATCTTTCTCGACATCGTGGAGTTCACAAAAATCGCCGAGCGCATGTCCCCCGAACAACTCATCGAAGAATTGGACTACTACTTCCAGGCCATCGATACCATTTTCAGCAAACACGGCGTGGAAAAGATCAAGACCATCGGCGACGCTTACCTTGCGGTGACGGGTTTGCCTGTTCCCGATGAGAATCATGCGCTGCACGCTATGGAAGCCGCCGTTGAAATCCTTGGTTTTATAAAAACCGAAAAAGAAAAACGAACTGCCGAAGGTCGAACCGCCTTCGACGTGCGCATCGGCATTCACAGCGGTTCCGTCATTGCGGGCGTGGTAGGCAACACCAAATTTGCCTTCGACATCTGGGGCGACGACGTGAACATCGCCGCCCGCCTCGAAAGCAGCGGCGAGAAAGGCCGCATCAATGTATCGGAACCCACCTGGCGGCTTGTCAGAGACCGGTACAAATTCGAGCAACGCGGGAAAGTGAATGCGAAGTATAAGGGAGAGATTGAGATGTATTTTTGGGAAGGGTAAATGGGTTGTCATGAAAACAAAAACCCGCCCGGCAGCCGCAAAGGCCACCGGGCGGGTCAAATCAATGGCTTCTAAGAATACAAAGACCCATCGAACCACCCGAACGACTGAGTTTCAATCCTTCTTCTTATTGGAAATGGCTTCTAAGACCAGGCCGTTTTGTTTCAGCAAAAAATGGTATCGGCGTTTCAATCCTTCTTCTTATTGGAAATGGCTCCTAAGCGGATAGTATTCAAGCCTTAGAAAATGCAGTGGAATGTTTCAATCCTTCTTCTTATTGGAAATGGCTCCTAAGGCGGCATCTCGGAATTGCAGCCCACACACCTTAATGGTTTCAATCCTTCTTCTTATTGGAAATGGCTCCTAAGCCCCAGCCCCCCTCAAGGGGGGACAAGCGCCGGGCCGTTTCAATCCTTCTTCTTATTGGAAATGGCTCCTAAGGAGTTGGTGGCGAATGAAATTAAAGCAGCCTTTTCCGTTTCAATCCTTCTTCTTATTGGAAATGGCTCCTAAGACGATGCGGTATTGGTGTAGTTTTTCATCGAATTCGGTTTCAATCCTTCTTCTTATTGGAAATGGCTCCTAAGCCCGCGAAGGGGTTGCACATCAGTTTCGAACTGTCGTTTCAATCCTTCTTCTTATTGGAAATGGCTTCTAAGGCGACTTGTTTCATCTCCCCCGGCAATGTCAGCACGGTTTCAATCCTTCTTCTTATTGGAAATGGCTTCTAAGCTATAACCCCCGTGTAAGTCATGCCGGACATAACAGGTTTCAATCCTTCTTCTTATTGGAAATGGCTTCTAAGTCTAACATCCGTCCTTGTACACGATTTGCATTTGCCGTTTCAATCCTTCTTCTTATTGGAAATGGCTTCTAAGATGCTAATAGGAGACAAATAAGCGGCTAACCCTGCAGTTTCAATCCTTCTTCTTATTGGAAATGGCTTCTAAGCGGTCTATGAAAGGCAGTGCAGGGTTATGCCGGTTTGTTTCAATCCTTCTTCTTATTGGAAATGGCTTCTAAGTCAAAGTATGGTAATAGTGTGGTACAAGCCATATTTGTTTCAATCCTTCTTCTTATTGGAAATGGCTTCTAAGCTTCACCTGTGTAGGCGCGTCGTCGCAACATCCGTTGTTTCAATCCTTCTTCTTATTGGAAATGGCTTCTAAGACGTAGGGTCTGCTTTTATCCTTTCCGAAAGGATTTGTTTCAATCCTTCTTCTTATTGGAAATGGCTTCTAAGGGAGTTTCAAGGCTTCGCCGGATCGTTATTTGCAGGGTTTCAATCCTTCTTCTTATTGGAAATGGCTTCTAAGTTCCATAATCCACTAATCCCCCCAATCTTTTCTCACGTTTCAATCCTTCTTCTTATTGGAAATGGCTTCTAAGCTGTAAAATTTGGCTGCTGTTGCGCTCCAACTTTTCAGTTTCAATCCTTCTTCTTATTGGAAATGGCTTCTAAGAAGACCCGATTGAACCCTATTGGAGTCGCAAAGTATGTTTCAATCCTTCTTCTTATTGGAAATGGCTTCTAAGACGCTCCGTTCATTGCCTTTATGCAAGTAAGGCAACGTTTCAATCCTTCTTCTTATTGGAAATGGCTTCTAAGAAATACATGAGCACCCCGCGCTTTTGCCGTTCAGCAGTTTCAATCCTTCTTCTTATTGGAAATGGCTTCTAAGATACAGCGCAATCTCCCCGGCGTGATCCGCCGACAAGTTTCAATCCTTCTTCTTATTGGAAATGGCTTCTAAGTATTGACCGCGGTGAACCCAAAATCCATCGCATAATGTTTCAATCCTTCTTCTTATTGGAAATGGCTTCTAAGTTTTCAATCCGAACGCTGTGCAGTTTCTTGAATGGTGTTTCAATCCTTCTTCTTATTGGAAATGGCTTCTAAGAACTTCGTGCTTATGGCCGTGGGATGCAAAGCCCGGAGTTTCAATCCTTCTTCTTATTGGAAATGGCTTCTAAGATGTGGCGGATACCGGCAAACGTTCACATTTTCAAAGTTTCAATCCTTCTTCTTATTGGAAATGGCTTCTAAGCCACACGCCAGGAGCGCGATACTTGGGCGATATTCGGGGTTTCAATCCTTCTTCTTATTGGAAATGGCTTCTAAGAGTATGCCGGCTGACCCGATACTCAACAACAATGACGGTTTCAATCCTTCTTCTTATTGGAAATGGCTTCTAAGCGGGTTTTTGCTTTTCAGGACTTAATATATTATAAAAGTTTCAATCCTTCTTCTTATTGGAAATGGCTTCTAAGGTTATCCGGGCAACCCGTTGTACTGTTGAGTGCTGTGTTTCAATCCTTCTTCTTATTGGAAATGGCTTCTAAGAACCCCGAATCTATGTAACGGCCAAAACATGGCAGAGTTTCAATCCTTCTTCTTATTGGAAATGGCTTCTAAGGCAATTCGCCTACCTGCACCGCGTCGGGCGAAACCAGTTTCAATCCTTCTTCTTATTGGAAATGGCTTCTAAGATGAAGGATGAAAGTCCGATGATTCGTTTTCTGTTCAGTTTCAATCCTTCTTCTTATTGGAAATGGCTTCTAAGAGCCGTTTTTGATGGTGACAGACCCGCCGTATGGAGTGTTTCAATCCTTCTTCTTATTGGAAATGGCTTCTAAGACACATCGGTGTGCGATCATAAGGACGGGAACGGATGTTTCAATCCTTCTTCTTATTGGAAATGGCTTCTAAGCCGCCCGCTAATTCCGCCGCCACAATGTACGGTATTTGTTTCAATCCTTCTTCTTATTGGAAATGGCTTCTAAGTTTGTATCGCTGCTGCGAGGGCGAAAAGCGGGAGGATGTTTCAATCCTTCTTCTTATTGGAAATGGCTTCTAAGTTCACGGCCTGTTTCCATAATTGCGAGGCAACGGAATGTTTCAATCCTTCTTCTTATTGGAAATGGCTTCTAAGCTGATTCATCAATGAAACCCGGCGTTGAATCGCCGTTTCAATCCTTCTTCTTATTGGAAATGGCTTCTAAGTAAGACCCATGCCCGGCGTAAGGGATTGACGCGGGGTTTCAATCCTTCTTCTTATTGGAAATGGCTTCTAAGATTGATAAGGTCTTGCAGTCTTGCAACTTCCTTTTTGGTTTCAATCCTTCTTCTTATTGGAAATGGCTTCTAAGAAACCGGGTGAAAGTTTTATGTTTTGTTGTTGTGCGGTTTCAATCCTTCTTCTTATTGGAAATGGCTTCTAAGAAATTGCAATCTAATCAACCAATCACCAATCAACCAAGTTTCAATCCTTCTTCTTATTGGAAATGGCTTCTAAGAGGTGTTTTTTTTCTCCGGTTGGTAGGGTGAGTTCGTTTCAATCCTTCTTCTTATTGGAAATGGCTTCTAAGTTTCCTTGCTCGTCCCTGTGAAATCCATCTACGATAAGTTTCAATCCTTCTTCTTATTGGAAATGGCTTCTAAGGGTTGAGCGCGAAGGCTATGGTTTCGCCTCCGACGAGTTTCAATCCTTCTTCTTATTGGAAATGGCTTCTAAGAGAGGTGCCTGTGCCGGAAACCGTCGAAGAAGCGATGTTTCAATCCTTCTTCTTATTGGAAATGGCTTCTAAGTCTGTGTGAACGGATTATAATTGATTTCTTCGATTTGTTTCAATCCTTCTTCTTATTGGAAATGGCTTCTAAGTCGCCGATACCAGGCACCGCCCAGGTAGCGAGGTTGGTTTCAATCCTTCTTCTTATTGGAAATGGCTTCTAAGAGATGTTGTTGGCGGCAGGTGAACGGAACGGACATTGTTTCAATCCTTCTTCTTATTGGAAATGGCTTCTAAGCCTTCTTTTCCCGGTCTAATTCTGCCTGACTTTTTAGTTTCAATCCTTCTTCTTATTGGAAATGGCTTCTAAGCCGTATTTTGCAATAACTGTATGTTTATCAAACTATTATACCGATTTTCCAAACCCGTATAATAACAAATTCGCAGGTCAAAGAACGCCGGTTTTGCGGGATTTCGGATGATCTTGCGGAAATCTAACATGTTGTCTGTCATTTAATTACACCGGTATTTGAGCCCCTCCGGAATAAATTGTCACCCGGAATCCGGGTTATTGGGTACAAATATTACGGTAGGTGCAATGTACGCAACGTTTGCGATACTTCGTAGCTGCCGGATACCGGTTTTTTTCGATGATCTGCCGGATCACACCCGCCGCTTCCTGTACAGCCGCCACATCCGATCTCGAGATGGGTACTTCCAGCAAAAAATTCTTACTCCGGGTGTACACCAGGAAGGCCCGGTTCACCGGAAGCCCGTAATTCGACTCGATCAGCCAGGCATAACAGGCCAACTGCGTCCGATAAGTTTCGTAGAGTTTTCCCTCATACCGGGCAAACTTATAGTCCAGCGGCGCCATCGTGCCGTCGTTCAGCCACAACACTTCATCTACTTCGCCGCGCAACAGGTCGTTGGTCAGATACTGATTGACCCGTTTGTCCGCTACGCCGATCCGGCGACGCAGATATTCGGTGTTTTGAGCCGACTTGGCATCATGTACTTCCCGGCCTTTCATCACTTTGAATTCCTTTTCCTCAAACTGTGGAATGCGTAACACATACTCAAAGTAAGTAAAACGCGGGCAGTACAAGTACTCAATAATGAGCGATGGCGTGATAGAAAACATAGCGTCGCGATTCGTTGAATCTGCCGAAAAGACCCCGGCAGAAATTACAGGCCCTTAGTTGTTTCGTTCTTCCGTTATTCCCGGGTAACTTGAGTCATCCCGAATTTTTTAACCCACGATTTTAATCGTGGGAAATGCCACAAAGCGAAAGATTTTAAACCGTTTTAACGGTTTTTACCGGCTTGGCCAGGCTTTTGAAAACGGTTGAAACCGTTGGTTTGCCCGCCTGCCTTGGTCTCCCACGATTGAAATCGTGGGTTAAAACCATATCTCTCCGCTTTTTGCAAAAATTCGGGATGACTCATATTCGGGGGGCGCAACAAACATAATTTGGAAACTCTTTTCAAAAAATACTTATGATACAGCCTCTAAAAGAACAAGGCCAGCACTTCGTCCGACACTAATTTTTTGTCGAAAGCCTGCCCGAGCAGCACGGTCTGTTGCAGTTCGCCCTTGCTCATGGGAAAGATGTACACTTTGTCGGTCGATTCATCAATTTCCGGTTGTATCTGTAGCTCCAATTTGTCTTTCTCGTGCGCATCGAGCGAGCCGAGGAACACACTGTATTGCACACGGTACAGCCCTGCCTGCTTGCAGAATTTGGCCACGCGGTTGCGCGCCCGGTCTTTTTCGATGTCGTAGAGTACCCAGGTGATCATAGTTGTTGAATGTCGATGTCGGGGTCGGGCAGATCGTCGCCCGAAGTGCCGGTGAGCAGTTCCTGCGCCAGCCGGTGTGCGTCGAGCAGCAGAATAGTGGCGCGGGTTCGGTTGCGCCCACGATAACGGATCACGTCGTTTTCGAGGTATTCGTTATACGATTCCATCAGCAGCACCTTGCCTTCCTTGTTCAGACTGAACCCGCCGGTAATGGCGTCGGCATGGCCCTGATTTACCTTTTTGCCTGAAAATAAGGTAAATACTACCTTGTCGGCCCAACAGCGATAGGGTTCGATAAAGTCGTACACCAGGCTCTTGTGGTTGTAATCGTCGCGGTGCATAAAACCGGAATAAGGGTCGAGCCCGGCCAGCATGAGGGCCTTCTCCACCCGGGCATACAAAACGCCGTAGGCATAGTTCAAAAAAGCATTGAAAACATCCTGCGCCGGACGGCTGCTGCGGCCTGCAAATTGCCAGTTTTTAGGCAACACGAAACTCACCGCCTCGAAATACAATCGCCCGGCCGTGCCTTCCCATCCCTGCAACGACGCCCCTGCCTCCGCCACCTGCCGTCCCGCAGCGCCGGCGATCTGCGTACGCATTTGTTCGATACGATCCACACGATCTGTCAGGTAGTCGGTGTGCTGGGCGCGGTGTTTTTTCAGGTCGCGGATGAAGTCGGCCTGTCGCTCCAACTTCGTGCAAAGCCAATCTTTTACATAACGTAGTCCGCGCTCGTCCAGCGCCACTTCTGACTGCCGCTTGCGGATGAGCGTGGTGCTGCCCAACTTCGAATGCCACACCCGGCCCAGCGGCGCTCCGTCGTTTTCCAGAAACACGATATCCACGTTGTGCATCAGCGCCAGCCGCACGGCATCCGACGACAAGGCTGTGCCCCGGCCCATCCAGATGCTCTTCACCTTGTGCGCCGCCACCGGTTGCGACGACCACTGCCCGTCGTCCTGCTTCTTGCGCACGTCGAACATCGCGTCTTTGACGTGGAGGTAAGTGCCGTAAGTATTGAGGTGGAGTTGCATGAATGGAAGGGTTGCCGGTTACTGGTTTCGGGTTGCTGGTTGACAGGGGTTCCCCTTACACCTTTTGTATCGTGCCAAAGCCCCGCGACACGCTCTTGCCAAGCCCAATAAGATCGGGCAACAAAACGTTGGCGGTGAAATCGCCGTCAAAGGCCATCAGGGGCGTATCTTTCAGGTTGGTGAGCCGGGGTTCGCGGGGACGCGCCGTAGCCATGACGCGCACACCATCGGGCAAAAACAATCCGATGCCTTTGAAAAAACTCAGGATGTTGCCCACGAGGATGCGCCCGAGGAAAGCGCGGCGCTCGTCGGGGTCTTTGGCGAGGTATTCGGGGTAGTTGCGCTGGTTGAGGGGCAGCCAGCGGGTCAGGAAGCGATAATCCAGCAGGGTGTCCGAGATACCGACAGGCTGGTTGCGGAACACGATGTCGCGCTCGTGGACAGAATAAGTGCGTTCGTCAATCCGCAGGGTTTTCATCTGGAAAAAAAGTTCGGCCAGGAGTTTGGCGCCGTCCTGCAGACCCACGAGCATAGGCATCCCGTTCACGACTTTGTACTGCACCAACGGCAAGGCATAGCGGGTGCTGCCGTCGTCGAAGTGGTTGTGCAACAAGGGGCTGTGCTCCCGGAACACGGAGCCGAAGTAGCCGCGCAGCTTGTGGCCGTCGCGGGTGGAAAGGTGGATTTCGGGGAAAGAGATGTGGGCGAGGGTGAGGTGGGTGGTATTAGTCATGGATAGTTACGTTTTCACTGTATTTTCCCTTGTTACCTTTGGTTTTAAATTTTAGCCCCGTCTCGCTATCGTAGTAGCAATCCAGATACTTGAACCATTCGTGTTCCGGGTCTTTACGCCAGGTTGTCCACTTTAATTTTGGCTTTCGCACGGATACTTCGTGCTTATGCTTCACCTCTTGTTTAGCCCCCTGTAATTCTTCATAAAACTTATCCGGGATGATGCTCTCCGTGTCTAATCCCTCACGGGTGTACGATTCCTGCAAGCCAGTATTGTCCTTGATAAAATGTAGATGTTTCTGAATCTCGGTATGAGCCTTCAAGCCCCGCTGATAACCATCGTCTGCCTCCACGTTGTAGTTTTCGTACACCTTGTCCACGAGTTCTGTCAGTTCGCGCTCAGTCAGTTTCTGTCCATTTTTTTCGCGCAGCAAGTCAAAAGTTTTAATCAAAAAGTCCTCGCGGGCGTAAATCAATTCTTCCACCATAGGCTGGTGTTTGAACACGATGACCTTGCTGCCCTCTTTCCCCCGGCCCCGATTCACCCGCCCAGCGCGTTGGATGAGAGCGTCCATCGGGGCGTTTTCGGTAAACAAAACATCGAAATCAATATCCAATGAGACTTCTACAATCTGAGTGGCGACGAGCAAAAAAGGCTCGCCTGTTTTCTCTCGTTCCAAAATCACCTTTTCCTTTTCCTGTCGGTCAAGTTGAATGAAGCGCGAGTGATAGCACATGATGTGCTGCGTGTGCGGCTTGTATTTGTCGTACAGCCGTATGGCCTCGTCCACTGTGTTTACCACCAACAGTACTTTATTTTTTCTGGAAAGCCATTCCTTTACCTCGCTGTCCACTCCTTCGGCATCAGTGTCGCGCACTTCAAAAACATTTCGCGCCTTTTCCAGTAATTCGTGGTCGCGGACGGTACTGGTTTCGTCAATGTCCAGCGTTTTTTGCAGCAAAGCCAGCAATTTTTGCGGCATGGTAGCGGTCATGATGAAAAATTCAGCCTTGAATTCCGCCCGCAAATACCGGATGGTGGAAACAATCAGCCCCAGCGTATACGGCTCGTACAGGTGGACTTCGTCAATGATGACTTTCGCCCGCAGCAGGTGGAAAGTTTTGATTTCCCAAAAGCCGAGGTTGAAACCCTGCGTTAGCACCTGATCCACCGTGCACACGCTTACATCCTTGAAGAAAGTTTTATCCAACAAGTAGCCCCTGTCGTCGGCAGCATATCTGTCGTCAATTTCCTTTTGGAAAAACAAGGCCGAAGAGTGTACCACGGCGCACCTGTCTTTGTCAAAATACTGGATGAGCCGTCGGTAGATCGCGTTGGAGGTCACACGGGTGGGTAGCAGGTAGATGATTTTTTCAAACGCCCGCTTTTGGCTTGCCCACAGCAGCGCAGCCTCGGTTTTGCCGCTTCCGGTGGGGGCGACGGCCATCGTGCATCCGGAGCGAAGGCAGTCCTGCTGAAATTTCATAAACTGGAATCCCTTCACTGATTTGCCTTCATCTTGAAGTTTCTGGATGATTTTCTCCTTCAAAAATTCAGGGCCGAACGTCCAGCCGTTGGGCAGTTCGCGGTGCGCCGAAGCCGTCCAATCCGCGATGTTCAGCATGGCTTTGTAAAAAATGTACTCCGTGCGCTGCTCGGCAGTGAAGTTTTTGGGCAAGTGGTTCAGGATCTTGTCGTAAAAAAACTTGTAAAGCCCGGCCAACGGAGTATGCAGCATCTTGTCCGACTGGTCTTTTTGCCACAAAGGGAAAGGCATACCCGCCACCCGACTTCTTTCTAAAAAAACGGTTTTCGCTGTTGCAAAATCTGCCTCCGGCAAAACCAATGTGCGCAGCGCATCTTGCTGAAAGAGCAAGTCAGTCAGCGGTTTGTGGTGGCTGAACACCGCAAAAAGCCACAAAGGTTGGCGCATTACCGCTTCTGGATTTGCCAGCACGAGGAACATCCCAGACAGAAACTCGTGCCGCACAGTGCGATCAAGCCAGCCCGGTTTTTTGTGAATCATGTCCTGAAAGTTGCCGCAGATTTTGCCAAAGTCATGGAACAGAGCCGACCAGTAACCCTGCCGCCAGAATTCATCCGACAAGTCAAGATCACCGGCGTAGCGGGCTCGAAGCCCTTGCCATGCTTTCACCACTTCGTCGGTATGCTGCATGACGGTTTCTTGAGGGTCTGACTTGGCGAGCAGGTGGTCAATATTATTCATGATAGGATGTTGGAGCCAGACCTTCCAGGTTTTAAAAACCTGGAAGGTCTAAGCGCGTGAACCATCTATTAAAAGTCGAGGGCAATCTGACTTTGAGGCCGTTGGTCACCCTCGTTCAACGGGAACACCGGGATGAAATGCGCCCCGTGCTGCACCCCAGGCACCGAAAAGTTCAGTACCATCGGCTCTCCGATGAATGACAGGGTTTTGCGCTGCACAACCCGTCGAACGCCATAGTCCGATTCGTACTGAAAGCGCGTGGGCAAATCATAGGCAATCGGCTCAGAAGTCGTGTAAATTGAAAAATCGCCTCCATCAAAAAGATGCTCCCGAACATCTGCCATCACATTGCCGGGCACCAGACAATGCGCCATCTCCCTCGTCTCGCTGGTTTCTGTGACGATTTCAGTCGAAATTACTTTTGCCAGCGAGTCGCTGCTGCCCATTGTGAGCGCAAAAACCGGTCGATGAAAAGCCTCCAACACCTCCAGGACATTTTCCTCTTTTTCGCAGCCAAACACGGCAAACCAATGGTTGTCGAACAGGATTTCCCGAAGCACGATGCTGGATGCCTTCTCAGGGTTGGAGTCCAGTGTGCGGTACTTCCAGAGGTCTTTGGCGTGGCCTTCCGAAGTCCCCCAAATACCGAGGTGCCAGTGGTCGCGCTCAAAGTAATCCTGCGCTCCTTTGGGGCTTTTGCCCAGCGCCGCCCCAGCCAGCCCGACCAGCGTGGTGGGTGGCGGTAAGTGCAGGGTTTTGTGAAAATTCTGGAACTCCGGGTTGCGGAAGGTGGCCGTCATCGCGCGGAGTTCGACGACGAGGTAGTTCATTGGCCAAAGTATTTTTTCACCCATGATTCGATTTTTTCAAAACCCTCTTTGAGGCTTACCACGCCATCTTCCCTTCCGAACACTGCTTCCTGTGCAGCCAAAATGTGATCGCCGATGAAGCGGTCGTAGTCTTCCACCACACTTTTTAACACACCAGTCTCCACATTGCCGTCTTTGCTGACACGCACGGCTTCCAAGAAAACCGGATTCTTGGCACTCATGGCCGCTGCTGCCAAGAATTTGGGCGAGATGTCGGCGAGGAAGCGCGTCTGCCGACCGCTGCTCCACAGGTTGCGGAAAGCATCGAGGAAAGCAAGAGTGCGTTTGCACTTTTCAGTGGCAGCCAGTTCGCCCGACTCAAAGCCCTGGCCTGCTCCGATTCGGTCCAGTTCAATTAGTATGGTGCCACGATAGATGCCGGAGTGGATTTCGGTTTCAAAGATGTTGGGCTGGATTTCTTCGCCTTTTTCATTTTTGATGCCCTTGCCCATATAATTGGTAGCGTAATCCATGTCGCCTTTGTAATCAGTCAAAGCCACCAGTGCTTCTACGCGGATGGGTGAAGTCCGCACTGTGCTGGTGCCGCGGCCTTTTTCTTCTTTGGAAGGTGCAGCGTCCATGTAGCCGAAAAGGTCGTCGTCCACAAATTCAACTGGCTTGATTTGGGTTTTCGGTGCACCCTTTTTGGCGCTTGCCTCTTGAATGGGTGAAAGTGCCCAGCCCATATCAGCCAACCGGTCGCGCATTGCTCGGCGCAGTGCTTGAGCAGAGACGTAGGGCAATTCCGCGCCGTTGGCGAGCGTGATTTTTTTGATGGGGTTGATATTGTCCACCTCTTTATCTGCCCCATTGAGGCTGGCGAAAGAAACTTTAGAGAGGTAGGTAATGGTGATGCTGTTGATGCGCTGTTCCATGTTATATAGGAGTTGAAGTGGTTGAAGAATTGGTTTGAAGCGCTCCATTCAGGATGTTCAAAGCAGCCATGACGGTGAACTGCTTGATGAAGACGAAGTTTTGGTCGTCGTTCATGTCTTCGGACTCAAGCAGCTGGTTGGCGACGATAATGCCGTATTTCTTTTGAAACCGGATGATGGCCTCGCGGAACTGCTCGGCAGTGCGGGCCTTGTGGAGATGCACCATGTAGCTGCGGGCTTGCTTGGCATTGCTCCTCCGGTCTCCGTCTTCAAAATTGAGCGCGGACATCCCGATGCTTTTGCCCAAGTTGACAGCGCGGGTTTGCAACGAGGTTAAGGCTTCTTTTTCCATTTTTTTGTATAAGATTGGTTCGTAAAAAGTGAGAAAGTCAGAGAGGGTTTTGAAGTTTTTGTACCGGGCCTCTTTCTGGTCATTTTCATCTGGCGAGTTCAGGTAGAGGTAGCACCAAAAAAACAAGTTCTCAAAATCGGGCAGGACGGATTGGGCTTTCATCACCTTGTCGAGCATGGTGTTGCGGAATCGCCGAGTCAGCCGATAACTGTTTTTACTGCTCCGTTCAGAGCGGTGCTGGAAAAGCAGCGATTGGAGCAGCGATTGGAAATTCACGCCTTGTTTTTCGAGATGCGCAATCAGGCGAACGGTGAATTTGAAGTGATTGAACTGCTCGAAGTAGTTGGGTCGGAGGGTGCCGGAAAATTTGTCAGCTTTGAACGAAACCAACGAAACCGGAATGTTCCGCGATCCAAACACTTCTTCCAAAGCCGCAAGGTCAAGTTCTGTTGGCGACTCGATGTTTTTACTGAAAAGGAGTCGGCGATAAATGGCGTAAATCAGTATGAACCGGGTCTCGTGCGCTTCCGTAAAATCCTTTTGAGAAGCCGCACGCGGTTCTTCTCCTTTCTTGGCACTGAAATTTGGCAGGTTAAAATTGGTGAGGTAGTTAGCTTCCAAGAGTTGCACCTTGTCCATGAAAACACTGCGGTTCTGATGAATAAAATTGCGCAGGCTTTCAAGATTGTCGCTTTCAAAAAGGTAGCAGTAAATCGTGTCGAGGCCGCTGGCGTATCGGTAAAAGCAATATTTGGGAGCAAAGCGAGAGAGCAACATCGCCTTCCAACTGATGCGTTTGTCTGTGCCGGAAAGGAAAGAATTGAAATTGGTAAGGCCAGAAAGGAAGGGCGAAGTGCTGGTGTTGTCAGCCAGTTTTTTCAAGCCTTCGCCAGTCAGATAGCAGATATTCTGGCCGGGGGCAAAGTGTTCTGGCAAGGCTTTTTCAAGGCGGGTGATTTTGGTGTAAGGCTCGTTCAGATAAACATTGCTTGCAAGGTCGAGCCCTGCTTCTTGAAAGTAGGCTTCAAACTTAGCCGCCAATTCTGGCCGGATTTGACGAAGGGTCTCAATTTTGGATTTGTTCTCTTCATGCCGGGTAAGGCCTTGCGCATTGTTGGTCAGCAGTTCCGTCAAACCGAGCGTATTCATTTTGGGGAACCGCTCAAAACGGTCTTCCTTCTCGATGTAGTAAGCATTCAGTTTTTCCTCAATTTGCTTCGGATTTGCAGTGTCATACACCTCCTTGCCCATACGATAATACAGTTCTTCCAACACCTCAAGCCATTTTTCGCCACGTATAGTTAGCGCATCAGGAGAAAACTTGACTTCCAAACCAGGAAATTCTGGCGCAGCATCATGCAGGTAATCGTACAACGCAACGATGCCTGTATTTAGGAACACGTTTGATGTGTGGCGGAAAGTGATTTCAGATGGAAAGATGAATTGCATCAGACAGATATTTTTTATATTTGTGATAATAATGACAATACAAAGATTCAGGACTGCCCTCCGAACTCATTTCCCCACCCCCTCAAAAAAGGAAATATTTTTCTATTTTTTCATCGACGTGGTGTGCTCGCGGCCAGACTTTCCAAGTTTTTAAAACTTGGAAAGTCTCCCTACCCCACGCACACGCGCCTCCCAGATACCCGCATCCCCAGATACATCTCCCGAACCTATTCCTCTATCAACAAATCCCCCGCCATCTTCCAATCAATATACTCGTTGTGCCGAAGGACAAACTGCTCCTTGCCACCGAACCATGTCAGCACTTCGGCGCGGCGTAGTTTCGTGGGGCGATCAGAGAGCATGGCGGAATATGAACTGTCTGCCCAATCCCGGAAATCGCCGTACAGTTCATGCAGTTGAGGGTTCGCATGGATGTAAAGGACGAGATTGGGCAAGTGCGTCTCCGATTCAACGCGCAGGCGTTTGAAATTTTTTTGAAAGAGGCTTCCCACCCGGCCTTCCTGCTTGTTGATCGCTTTGGCGTACGACATAAAAAACAAGCGGAACTGCTCGCTGACCGAATCGCCGATGAACTCGGCCGTAACGTCAGCATCTCCCCGGGCCGCCAGACTTTCCAGGTCTTTGAGACCTGGAAAGTCTTGAGTACCCGCGAGTATCTCATCCGCCGTTTTAACACGTACCAACAAATGGAAATGATTGGGCAACAGGCAGTAAGCGTAAGTATCCAATACCGGGAACAGATACTTGGAGTATTTGCTCAAGAAATACGGTGCGTTCTCAGGTTTATAAAAAATGTTTTCCCGGTTGTTGCCCCTGTTGAAAATGTGATAATACACATCGGGGAATAAAGGTGGATAGTAGTCAATCATTGATTAAAGCGCGTTTGAATGATTGGATCGTTTCATTTCGGTATTAAAATCCGTTCGTACCAAGACTTTCCAAGTTTTGGAAAGTCTTCCCTCTACATCAGTTATCAAAACCCCATTCCGTCTACCTCCCGCCGCAAATGCTCCCGCAACGCCTCCGGCGCCACTACTTCAATGATTTGGTGGTGAAAACCCAGAATAAAATTCGCAAGTCCATAAAAATTGCGATTCACCATACATTGAAAATCGAATACGTTGGGGTCTTCCGTCTCTTCTATGTAGGATTTGGTGAGCGGGTAGCGTTCCACCAGTTCGTTGTAAGCGCCCACGCCGAGGCGGAGATGCACCATTATCTGGTCGTTGTTGACGATGCGGAAAGGGTCGGTTCGCATGATGTTATGGTGACCGTCGTGTTGCCAGGGAAGTTCGGTCAATTGCACCCGCGTGATTCGGGAGATTCGGAAGTGGCGCAGGATGCGTTTATGTACGTCGAAGGCTTGCAGCGTATCGTCCGGCGGGCTGGTATGGAAAGGTTCGACAAGCCGGTCAGAAATAGTATTGCTGTTGGAAGATCGGTAGCCTAACAGTTGTACCTGGCGTTTTTCGGTTTGTGCTTGCAGCAACAAATCAACTTTAGTCAAATGTGGTTTTCGCAGGTAAGAATGCCCCAAACGGCCGTAGTCGTACAAGGAGGCAAGTTTAACTTTTAGTTTTTGTTGCCGCTCGGTGGTGGTTGGAAGATTGTCAATGGCCTGATAGAGCAGCGCCTGGTCTTCTTCTGAGAAATGGAGCAAATCTTTCAGTTGGCGATGCGGTTTGTCCAATACAAATGAATAGCGGTGTTTTTCGTCCGCTTGCAGCGCAAATCCGGCAGTGATGATAGCCTGGAAATCACCTTCAACGGTGTCTACACTCACACCGTGCCGCTCAGCCAAAGCTCTTTTGGTGTAGAAGTTGGGGCGTTCAATAATAGCGCGCAGGATGTGTACAATGCGCGCACGGGTACCGAATTCGGATTCTATTGGCATGGGTCGTTTTATACTGGTATTTCTTCGGGCAAGTATAGGTTATTTTTTTGTAACCCATACCCGGTAGCCGGTACTTTTTTGCAACATGGATGGCAGATTTAACAGATACCGGCAAAAAACAAAAAAACCCGCCCGGCAGCCGCAAAAGCCACCGGGCGGGTCGTATCAATCGTACATCCAAAATCGTCAATCGTCAATTTCAACCACACCCGTCGGGTTCCGTTCCCACATCAGATAGGCTTTCAGAAAACCGTCGAGGTCGCCGTTGAGCACCGCATCGGGGTTGTGCACTTTGAAGCCGGAACGCAGGTCTTTTACCCAGCGATCGTCGAGCACATAAGAGCGGATCTGGCTCCCCCACTCTATTTTGCTTTTGCCCGCTTCTACTTTGTCTTTCTCGGCCTGGCGTTTGCGCAATTCGAGTTCATAGAGGCGGCTTTTGAGCAAGGTCATCGCGATCTCGCGGTTGCGGTGCTGACTGCGGTCTTGCTGACATTCTGCCACGATGCCTGTGGGAATGTGCGTGACACGTACGGCGGATTCTGTACGGTTGACGTGCTGACCGCCCGCGCCGGAAGCGCGAAAAACGTCCCACCGAATGTCGTCCGGGCTGACTTTAATCTCAATTTCATCGTCTTCGATAAGCGGATAAACGAATACGGAGGAAAACGAAGTCTGGCGTTTGCCCTGGGCATTGAACGGGCTGATGCGCACGAGGCGGTGCACGCCGTTTTCGCCTTTCAGCCAGCCGTAAGCATAGTCGCCCCGGATTTCGATGCTCGCCGATTTGATACCTGCCTCGTCGCCGTCCTGTTCGAAAAGTTCGACGACTTTGAAGCCTGCTTTTTCAGCCCACATTTTGTACATCCGCAAGAGCATCGCCGACCAGTCGCAAGCCTCCGTACCGCCGGCCCCTGCATTGATGTTGAGCACGGCGTTCATGGGGTCCTCCTTCTGGTTCAGGGTACTGCGGAATTCGGCATCGCCCAGAATAGAAGCCGTTTTAGCGTATTGGGCATCAACTTCGGTCTCTGTCGCCAGGCCTTCTTTTTGAAATTCATACATCCCTTCGAGGTCGTCGACCTCGCGGGCAAGGTCGGCGTACTCGTCGAGCCATTTTTTATTGATGCCAAGTTTGCGCTGGATGGATTCGGCGCGTTTGGGGTCGTTCCAAAAATTGGGGTCAAGGGTTTGTGTGGTCAGGTCTTCTACTTCCCTGGCGCGGTTGCCCACGTCAAAGATACCTCCTTAAGACCGCCAGTTTCTCCTTCAACTCCTTGAGTTGTTCGATTGTCATGGCAAAAGTTTTAGGGTTTCAGGGTTTCAGGGTTCAGGGTTTCAAGGTTAGCACAACCTTGAAACCCTGAAACCTGAAACCCTGAAACCATTGTTTTTACAACAGTTCAATATAGAAAATCAGTTCCGAGTTCGGCGGAATAGAACCCTGGCCTTGTTCGCCGTAACCCAACGCAGGGGGGATGAACAGGTATGCTTTGCCACCGTGGTTGAGCAATTGAGCGCCTTCGTCGAAGCCAGGAATCATCTGACCGACACCGGCGGCGAAAGGCAATGCCTGGCCGCGGGTGAAAGAATCGTCGAACCGGGTGCCGTTGGGCAACACACCGTAGTAGTGTGTTTTGATTTGTTCGCCTTTTTTGATTTTTTCACCGCTGCCTTGTTCCACGACGAGCATTTTCAGACCTGAAGCGGTAGAGGTCAGTTTGCCGCCGAGTTTTCCGGCTTTGTAGTCGGCAGCCATAGCAGTTACCATGGTGCCGACGCCGGCTGCGCGTTTGACGGCTTCTTCGCCGATACGCTGTTCTTCCATGGCTTTACGTTGCTCTTCCGCTTGTTTTTGCTGGATTTCCTCCTTCGAAATGATTTTTTCGAGCACGATTTCGTAACGTACCTCTTTGGCGTCTTTCAGTGCCGGCGGTATGAATTTTTGGAGGAACGAGTCGATCGTTTCATAGATCGTCACGCTGTCGCCGACGCCGGAAAGCAGGAGTGCATCGTACACCGCCGGTACCCGTTGGGGGAGTTTGTCGGCGGTCGGCAATTCAAATTCCCGGGGGCTGTCGAAGTTTTTGCGGGTGCTGCCCATCAGCGAATCGCCAATGAACGCTTCAAAATGGAATTGAACGGTCTCGCCCGGCGTTGGTTTCTGACCACCCTTGTCGGTGTGGTTGATAAAACGGTAGCCATGCTCCGTCTTGATGCCATCGTTTTTGCAGGCGATCTGAGTAACAAATATGGCTGCGAGAGCCAACATCAAAAATGTACGCATTTTCTTAAAAGTGAATGAGTAATGAGCAAATGAATGTTATCGGACGTTGGATTTTCAGACATTTGACATCTGACAACAAAGTCCAACGTCCAACGTCTAAAAGTCCGGCATCCGGTTAAGTGTCTTTCAGGAGTACCTCTTTATATTGAGGCAACAAATCTTTAAACTTTTGAATGGTTGCTTTCAGGCTATCGTGCGAATAAGCCCCCGCTGCATTTTTGTGGCCGCCGCCGTTGAAATGCTTTTTACAAATGTCCTGCACATCCAGGTCGCCTTTGGAACGCAGGCTTAGTTTGACGACCGTAGGTTGGTTGTGGATAAATGCGCCCAGGCGCACGTCCTTCATCGTCAACAGGTAATTCACAATACCTTCGGCGTCACCACGCTGGATATTAAATTCTTCATAGTCTTTTTTTGAGAGCCAGATCAGGGCCGTCCGGTATTCCGGGTAGTATTCAAAACGGTTGGACAAGCAATGCCCCAACAAGCGCAGGTTCTTTTCTTTCTGCGAGTTGAAGATCATATCCTGCACCGCCGCGTCGTCCACTCCGCGCTCTACCAGATCGGCGGCAATGCGATACACCCTCGGATTGGTGGCGTGCCTGAACGAACCGGTGTCGGTCACCAACCCGGTGAAAATACATTTCCCAACCGTCGGATTCACTTTTTGCGCGTCGCCAAGGCCGGTAATAAAACGGTAAACCAATTCACAGGTACTGCTCGCGTCCGGCTCACTGTACATAAAATCCGCAATCGGGTCCGGGTACAGGTGGTGGTCGATCAGGATACGCGTGCCCGGCAAATCCCTCACGAAGTCGCCCATTTTGTCTATCCGGCTCAATGCATTGAAATCCAGGAAGATAAACACATTTTTTTTGGCGATCACATGTTTGCATTCCTCGGTATGAATATCCCAGATCAGAATTTCGTCGGCACCCGGCAACGCTTCAAATTCTTCCGGAAACTCCGACGGGAACAGCACATGTACCGTATGGCCGTATTGCTCCAGAAAATGCCGCATCGCAAGGCTGCTTCCGATCGCATCGCCATCAGGGTTGCGGTGCGAAAAGACGGCCACGTTTTGGGGCTGGTGAATCAGTTGCTTGAGTTGTGTCGGAAATTCCATGTGTTAAATGTTTGGTATCGGAGTTGGGTGTTTGAAGTCAGGAATTAAAGAAAAGCGAACTCCAAACTAAAATTTGCCCGGGTGTTTCCAAAAAGGCGCGCAAAAGTAGATGTTTCAAGACTGATTCGCAGGACAAACCGGAGATTATTTTTAGGGAAACCTTTTTTACTACCCCATTTGAAATAAAATCTTGCTTTACCTTTGCGGGCCTTTTTACCAAATCCATCATTCATCATTCATCTTAGAAAAAATAATGGCAAATAACCGCACATTCACCATGATCAAGCCCGACGCCGTGCGCGCCGGCAATATTGGCAACATACTTCAGATGATAAACGCCGCCGGATTCCGTATTGTGGCGATGAAACTGACCAAACTCAGCCTTGAAAAAGCAGGCGAGTTTTATGCCGTGCACCGCGAGCGTCCGTTTTACGGCGAACTATGCGAGTTTATGAGCAGCGGCCCCATCGTGGCGGCTATCCTGGAAAAAGACAATGCTGTGGAAGATTTTCGCACCCTGATCGGCGCTACCAACCCTGCTAACGCCGCACCCGGCACCATTCGTGCAAAATATGCTGCCAGTGTCGGCGAAAATGCCGTACACGGTTCCGACAGCGATGAAAATGCAGCCATCGAAGGCGCTTTCCATTTTGGTGGTGTGGAGATGTTCTGAAAAAACGACCGGTAAAAATTTTCCTCGTGATACTTTTGCGGAGGGTTTGTTTGGCGACAAACCCTCCGTTTTTTTCAACCCTTCACAATTATGCTCAATCGAAATAAAATCTGGGTAGGTTTCGTGGTCGGCCTTTTGTTGCCTGCTATTGGTGCAGTGTTGATCTTCAACATTTTCAAGATACTCGCCATGATCGGCGGCGCAAGCGGTGAAGGCTTTACGCCGAATTTCCGGGAGCGCACCAGTCTTGTCATCGCAATGGCACTCAACCTGATACCGATGAATATTTTCCGTAAGCAGCGTTGGGAACTGGCAATGCGCGGCATCGTCCTCGCCACAACAATTCTGGCGTTTGCATGGGTGGCCCATTACTCGTTGAAGGTGTTTTAAAGGGTGGAGGGTGGAGGGTAGAAGGTGGAGGGTGGAGGGTGTTTTGGGCAGCGATTTTACTTTCGGCTTTCGACTGCGATCAGGTTTTTGGGGATGGGCTTTTTATTCCAACGGGTGTGCAAAACCATCGCAGCACCGAGTGATGTGGCTTGCGCGACTTCTGCCGCAAATACTTCCTTATCCGGGAATGCCCCTGCGAGCAGGTTCATGTAGATTTTGTTTTTCGAGAAACCTCCATCGACAAAAATGCGCTTTACAGGCGGGTTTCCGACGGCCAAACGTGTCGAAGCAACTTGTTTTTCAACGAGTTGGCGCATAAAATCGAAGTATGCAGTTTCAGCGGCTAAAGCCGCAGGCACTTTCCCTGCTTTATAAAAATCTTCAGCCACGCCAAACTCCGCCGCTATTTGTTTTACCGCCAGTTCATGTTCATGGCCACCGAAATACCGGGCGGCTTTTACAGGTTTCCCCTCATAAGTCAGGTAGCAAAGACAATCCTGTGCCAGTTCTTCGGGTGTAAGCGGTTCGTAATTAAAGGGGTTGAGTGATATGCACCAGGTGCCGGTCGAAATCAGTACGAACGGCTCATCGAAATACGCGAGGTAGGGGATCAGCGCGGCGGAACTGTCGTGCAAACCGGTACCGATGTAGCGATTGGTCGATTGGTGATTGGTGATTGGTGTGTAGTCAGGCCGTGACTTGAAGTCACCGCCTGACTTGACAATGCGCGGGAATTTCTCTGCAATACCCTCTGCTTTCACCCAATCGTGGTAATCGTTTTTTTGAAAATCCCAGAGCATGGTGTGGCAGCCGATGCTGGTGATTTCGCTGGTAAAAGAGGTGGAAGGCGGAGGGTGGAAGGCGGAGGGTGGAAGGTGGAGGGTGGAGGGAGATGCTGCCGAATGCAGCAAAGTTGCAATGTACTGCGGCAGGTGCAGCGACCACTTTATCTGGGTAAAAATCTCCGGTTTCCGGTATTTCAGCCAATACAATTGCAGCCCGGAATTCAGGTTGCCGAGCATGGGCGAGGCAGTTTCGAGAGCGATTTTGGATTCGTCGCCGTAGGTATCGAAAAACTGTTTCCGGAGATCGACAGGAAAAGGTTTGAGGTAATTGTAAAGCGGTGTAAGTGGTTGACCGCCGGAATCGAGATGAACAAAACTCGCGCCGTAGGTCGTGCAGTTGAATGCCCGGATTTGAAAATGTGTGTCTTCTAAAATCTCCCGGATGGATTCCAAAACCCAATTATTCAACAGGCCCAAATCTTCACAAGCATCCCCCTCTTCGTCGGTGGTTTCGGGCAATCGGGTCGTTTTTTCAAACACAATATGGTAGTCCTCATCGAATACGAGGCATTTTTTATTGGTCTTGCCGATGTCGAGGATGGCGATCATTATTGAGTTATGAGTGATAAGTTATGAGTGATGAGATGATAGCCGCAGCGTGAGTTCAATAACTTATCGCTCATAACTCATAACTCCTTTTAAAGTCCGGTCGCTACGCTTTTACTGCCCCGTTTTTCAATCAAATTTTTCCTGATTTCCATACTCCTGTACAGACCGATCGGATCAATCGCACCTTCCATCTGTCGGGCGGCTTCGGCGACGAGCGCGCGGGTATCGGTTGCAAAAACATCGCGCAGCAATTCCTCCGCCGCCACAACATCGTTGTTTTGTTGTGCCTGGTCGAGTACCACGCGGTCGACCAGTAAGGCTTTAGCGTAGGCCGTCAGAATATTTTGCACGGATTGCAACAGGTCTTCAAGCGGGTCCTTCACGTTATGACTGGCGTCGATCATCCAGGCCAGCGGCGGGTTTTGCACTGCCGGGTCGTTCATGGCGTCCACCAATTCGTTGAAAATCAGGAAGAACTGGTAGGGTTTGATGCTGCCCGTCGTGAGGTCGTCGTCGCCATACATCGAGCCGTTGAAATGAAACCCGCCAAGCCGGCCGAAGTGCATCAGCCGCGCTACGATTTGTTCGATGTTGGTGTTGGGCAAGTGATGGCCCAGATCCACCAACACCTGCGCTTTTTTGCCCAGAAACTGGCAAAGCGAATACGATGTACCCCAATCGGGGACGACCATCGAGTAAAAATTAGGTTCGTAGGGTTTGTATTCGATGAGCATCGTCCAGTCGTCGGGAAAGGCTGCGTAAATTTCCGAAAGCGAATCGGCGGTGCGCTGCCAGGCCCGGCGGAAATGTTGCTGTCCGGGGAAATTGGAGCCGTCGGCCAGCCAAACGGTGAGTACTTTGGAATCCAGGGCCTTGCCGTGTTCGATACAGGCGATGTTGTGCTCGATAGCCTGCCGTCGCACGGCTGCGTCGGTATGGCAAAGCGAACCGAATTTATACGAGAGCGGCTGGTCGGGCTGGTCCTGAAAGGAGTTGGAATTAACGGAATCAATCGTCAGACCATACACTCGTAAATTGCTTTTTAGTGCTGCCGTGTCTTCCGGAATGTCCCAGGGAATGTGCAGGGAGATGGAACCGGATGAGCGGTTGAGTTGGTGCAGGAGTCCGACGTCTTCGATTTTTTCCTCCAGGCTGCGCGGTTCGCCGCCGCCGGGGAAACGCCCGAAACGTGTGCCGCCCGTGCCGAGCGCCCATGAGGGAATGGCAATTTGAAAGGCTTTTATTTTTTCAATAATTGCCTGAACATCAATGCCTTTATGGGTTAATAGTTCGGCGATGTATTGCAAATGGAACTCGTGGGCTGCACGGGTTTTATCGTTGTGCTCCTGGATTTTGTCAGAAATAAACATGAGCGGTTGAGTTAATTCGGTTATCGCAAAAATCCCATCGCTACGCCCCCATCCACGTTCAGCGCGTTGCCGGTAGACTTGTTCAAAAGCCCCCCCACAAACGCAAAACAAGCATTGGCAATGTCCTCCGGCAAAATGATTTCGTTCAGCAAAGTCCGTTTGGCATAGTAGGCAGGTAATTCTTCCACCGAGATGCCGTAGGCTTTGGCGCGGCCTTCGGCCCACCCGCCCGACCAGATATTGGAGCCGGCGATGACCGCGTCGGGATTCACCGTGTTGACCCGGATATGGTCGGGGCCGAGTTCGGCGGCGAGCAGGCGGGTAAGGTGGGCCTGGGCTGCTTTGGCTGAGCCGTAGCCCGCATTATTGGGGCCGGCCACCACTGCGTTTTTTGAAACGATGTTTACGATATCGCCGCCAAGACCTTGCTTCCTCATCACGTTCACCCCCGCCTGACTGACCAAAAACTGACCTTTTACCAGGATGTCATAGAGTTTGTCCCAGTTCTCTTCACTGTGTTCGGCCAAGGGTTGGGAAATGCTGATGCCCGCGTTGTTCACCACAATGTCCACACCGCCGAAAGCGAGGCAGGTGGCCTCTATTGCCGATGCAATTGATTGATTATCTGTGACATTAAGCGTTGTTGCTGCTACTTGGTCTTTACCAAAGTCCTTCAAAAATTCGGCTTTGGCCTCTTCAAGGCGCTCAGGATTCAGGTCGTTCAGCACCACACAGGCGCCTTCCTCGGCAAACTTGCGGGCGATGGCCTTGCCGATGCCACCCGCCGATCCTGTGACGAGCGCCACGCGCCCGGTCAAAGGTTTGGGTTTGGGCATGCGTTGCAGTTTGGCTTCTTCGAGGAGCCAGTATTCGATATCGAAAGCCTCTTGCCGGGGCAACGATGTGTATTCCGAAACGGCTTCCGCGCCGCGCATCACGTTGATGGCATTGGTGTAAAACTCGGCGGCGACCCGCGCGGTCTGCTTGTCTTTGGCGAAGGTGAACATGCCCACGCCCGGCCAGAGGATGACCACCGGATTGGGGTCGCGCATGGCGGGCGAGTTCGGGCGGCGGCAGGTTTCGTAGTAGTCGGCGTACATTTTCCGGTAAGCCTCAAAACCCGGCGTCAGTTTTTCTTTGATTTTCGAAATGTCGGATAAATCCTCATCCGGCTTCAGATTTAAAACGAGAGGAGAGATTTTTGTCCGCAGAAAATGGTCGGGGCAGGAGGTGCCGAGCGGCGCGAGCCGGTCCAGATCATTGGAATTGATGAATTGCAAGACACGTTCATCATTTGAAAAATGGCCCACCATCCGGTTTTGGCTGGAGCAAAAACCCCGGAGAATCGGCGCAAGCGCGGCGGCTTTTTGCTCCAGCAAACTTTCCGAAAGTTTATCCCGATCTATCGGGACGGAAAGTTGGGGGTTCGCACCGCCAAAAACCGGGCGGTGTTTCCCTTCATTTTTTTCCAAATATTCGGCGCAGGTCTCGATGACTTCGAGGGTATTCACATAACTTTCGTAAGCCGCGTCGCCCCATGTAAACAAGCCGTGCGAGCCGAGCATGATGCCCCGCAAAGCGACACCTTTTTTTGCGTTTTCTTCCAGACAGTCAAGCAATTGCAAACCCAGATCGAAGCCCGGGCGCTGCCAGCCGACCCAGCCGATGGCGCCGCCGAACAGTTCTTCTGTAATGCGTTCGCCGTCTTTGGCCGCAGCGATGGCAATAGCCGCGTCGGGGTGCAAATGGTCAATGTGTTTGAACGGCAAAAAGCCGTGCAGTGGCGTATCAATCGAAGGCGCTTTCGAATCGAGATCGTAGATGCAGTGGTTGAACAATGCCACCATCTCGTCTTCGTGCTCCAGACCGCGATATACTTTTTTCAAACTCCGCAAGCGTTCGACATAGAGTGCGGCCAATCCGCTTCTTTTCATCGTGCCGAGGTCACCGCCGGAGCCTTTGACCCACATCACTTCGACCTCTTTCCCGCTTAGCGGGTCTTTTGCTCCTGCTTTACAGGAAGTGTTGCCACCGCCGTAGTTGGTCAGCCGGAGGTCGGCGCCGAGCAGGTTGGAGCGATACACCAGAAGGCCGACTTCGTCGCTCACGAGTTCGGCCGCTTTTCGTTCGTCCCAGAGGTAGGAGACGTGTTTGAAATGGTAATTTTTCATTAAAAACGATTTAAATGCTTGCTTTTTGAAGCCATTTGCTGATCGCCAGGTACAATACCCCGCAAACTATCCAGGCGGGCAGCGTCAAAAACGAAAGAAACACCCCTTGCGTCTGTGATATAAAATAAAACAGCCCGCCGCTCAGAGCCCAGGCCAGCAGCACAGCCATGTTAAACGGGATGTTCGCCTTTTCGGCGTAGTTTCTGACCACGCCAAATTTTTCAGCAAAAAAATGCTCGAATACGATAACTGCGCCTACCGGGGCCAGGATGAATCCGTACACCGCCACAAAATCAAGCAATTTCATGGCGAAAGCCGGAAACAACCCTGCGACGGTCGCCAGCGTACCCGCCGCAACAGTCACCCAAAAAGTACTGGTTTTCGGCATGATGGCCTGAAATGCCAACCCGGAGCGGTAAATTGTCGGGTTAGCAGTCGTCCACCCCGCCAAAATCACGGTCAGGATGCCGAGGATGCCGATGGCATTATATGCCAGCGGGCCGGGCGCCACAGGCGGGGCGCTGCCGCCGGCAAGCAGGGCTGCCGCTTCGGGCGTTTTCAGATATGCTGCATAGAGCAAAGCCGCTGAAATCCACGCCATGTAGTGCCCGACGTACATACCGGCGGCCGTCGTCCATCCCGCGTTCGGGTTTTTGGCGAAGCGAAAAACCGACAGGTCGCTCATGCCGATATGCATGGCGGCGTTACAAAACCACGACCAGGTGACGACGTGCCAAAAGGTGTATTTGATTTGTCCGGGGAAAGGCTCGCTGCCCTCGCCCCAGACGTTCCAGAAGTCGGTGAAGGTACTGACGTTCAGTTGTTTCAAGGCGACAATGCCGGCCAACAGAAAGCCCAGCACAATAACAGGCGACAAAAAATTGGCCGCTTTGGAAACCGTGTTGTAGCCTTTCGCGGCGATGAGCGTGAACATCGCACCCAAGGCCAGCACAACCATGACCCAGGTTGCACCGTTGGGCGTGGTGTCCGTCAATTTTGGCATTTCCATGTCGAAAGGGATACCGACAGCCGTGGCCGAGACGGTGATCATACTACCTGCGAGGAAGCAAAAAAGCACCCCGTTGGCGAGGTTGTAAAAGGTAACAAGCCGTTTACCGCAGATTTTTTCCAATTGATAATACAACGTCAGGCGGTTTTTCACTGCGATTTCGGCAGTGAGGTAACGCCAGGAAAACACGGCGAGCAAGTTGCCGAGGAGAAGGCCCACGATGAGGTCAAAGGCGCTTACGCCCGCCGTCAGGAATAGCGGTCCGATCATGAATTCCGTCCCGGCGGCGTGCTCCCCGGCATACATGCCGAGGAAACTCTTCCAGCCTTTCCAGTGCGAAGCGGGCACAGGTTCCCGCTCGAATTCTTCGGTTTGCAGCGTTTTTTCGTCTTGCATGATATCATTGTTTAATCCCTGTGAAACTCATGCCCGGTGGCATCAATTTCACAGCAGTGACCTTGCCGTTTTCACGAATGAACTGGAATTTCGCCTGCCCGTTGGCGTCGTAAGTTTCCGGTTCGCCTGTCGGGGTTATCGGCCCCGAACCCATGGTCGTATAGGAAGACAATTGTCCGTTTTCCACCTTGATCTCAACAAACTCGAAGGGCAAACCTGTAAATTTGTATTTGCCTGCGTAGTCATTGATATCCACATTTACGGCTGTTGATGGAGGCGGGGGCGGAGGCGCGGAGGCCATTGCCTCATCCTGAAAAACAAAACCCATGACTGTCATCAGTGCCATACTCGATGCTGCCGTGTCGTTTCTGAACACGAAATAGACATCGTGGATGCTGGATGTGCCTGCGTGGAAAAGAATTTTGGCGGGCGGCGGTTGTTCAAAACCTTTGGACTCGACAGCCGCAATGTCGACAGGTCCGCCCGCCAATGGCCCATCGGGTGCATCCAGGTGCAATTCAACCTGCCCGCCCGCAAAATTGTATTGCTTCGGTGCTGCCGCGGCAAGTAGCACTTGTTTCAGATTGGTCAAATCGAGGCCCTCGAAGCCGACATAACCTCCATTGGACGGGATGCAGAATTTCATACCGCCGTAAGACATTTTTTGGGTATTCTTCAGAAAATCAACCGCGTGCGGACTAATGGACGGATGACGCAGCACAAAGATTTCTTCCGCATTGAGTGCCGGAAGACCTTCGGCGCCCCGGTCGCGGTAGGCAGCGCGCAGGATGTAAGCACCCGTGCTTTTGTCGTCCGGCGGGACGCTCGTCAGGTATTCACCTTTGACGGGAAGCGGATCCGGGTGCGCTTTTTCATCTTCGTGGCTGAGGATGAATTTCACCAGTTCGGCGGCATCTTCTTTCGAGAGCGCGGGGTGCGCCGCCATCGCTACCTGTCCCCAAACGCCTGTGCTGCCGTTGATAATGCGGCCGGAAAGCAAGTCCACCGCATCGGCCTGGCCTTTGTATTTCAAGGCCACTTCCCGGTAACTGGGGCCGATGGATTTTTCGGCAGTTTTGTGACAGGCTTTGCAGTCGGTTTTTTCCAAAATCTTCATGGCTGTTGCGTACCGTGCGTTTTGGCTCGAAAACTGGTGCCCCTGCGCGATGGCGATTTTATCGAAACCTTCCGGCAAATAATCGATGTTCACGGCTACCTGCGCGGGGTCGATCGTACCGGCGGCGAGCGAGCCGTCTTCTTTGTCGGTCACACGCACTTCGTAATTGATTTTCCCGCCGGGAAAAAAGAAAGTCTTGTTGCCGCCAGCGAGGTCGAAGTCCAGAACGGGCGGTTCGTTGCCCACCACGAGGTCTAAGGTTTGCGAAGCGGAGCCGCCTTTACCGTCAGAAACGGTCAATGTGGCAGTGTATTCTCCTTTCTTTTTAAATTTAAAATTTGGCTTTTCCGTTTTAAAAACCTGCTTTTTCCCGCCGTTTTTGGGAGAAATAACCCATTCGTAAGTCAAAGGGTCTTTATCGTAGTCTTTCGTGCCGTCGGCGGAAAACTGCACGGCGAGCGGAGCGCTGCCGGCCGTTTTGTCGGCGGAAACCTGCACGACGGGTTTGCGGTTGCCGGCACTGTATTCGATGCGCACGAGCCGGGCATCGTCGTTGGCCTGAAACCAACCCGTGCCGTATTCGAGCATATATAAGTCGCCGTCGGAAGCGAACTGCATATCCATCGGGTTTGAGAATTTGTGCGAGGGCATGATGGGTTCCATCTCCTGAAAATCGCCTGCCGCATTCATCGTCACCGCCATCATCCAGCCGCGCATCCAATCGTAGATGATGAGTTTTTTGTCAAAATACGGCGACCATGCCCGTGCTGCACCCGCAAAATCGGAACGGTAAAAAACCGGCCCGGCCATTGCGTTGCGCCCACCAGAACCGACCAGCGGAAACTCTTTCGACTCGGCATAGGGATACCAGATGAATGCTTTTTGGGCAGGCGGCAACTCGGTCAACCCCGTATTGTTGGGCGAATGATTGATGGGTTTTTCGACCGAAACGGTCGCGCCGGCGGTTTTGGTGGCGTAATCGTAATAGACGTAAGGTTGGTTGTCGGCGATGACGAGCGGCCAGCCAAAGTTGCCCGCTTTGCGTGCCTGCCCCACCTCGTCAAAACCCTGCGGGCCACGTTTGGGGTCGGGGTCGTTGGCATCGGGGCCGACTTCACCCCAGTAAACAAAGCCCGTCTTTTTGTCCACGTTGATTCGGAACGGATTGCGATGACCCATGGTGTAAATCTCCGGGCGGGTTTTGGGTGCGCCTTTCGGAAAAAGATTGCCGTCGGGCACCGTGTACGAACCATCAGGTTCGGGGTGGATGCGGATAATTTTTCCGCGCAGGTCGTTGGTGTTGGCCGACGATTTTTGTGCATCCCAGGGACCTCGACCGGGGCGTTGGTCGATGGGAGCATACCCGTCGGCGCGGGGGCTGCTGTTGTCGCCCGTCGAGAGGTAGAGGTTACCTGCGGCGTCCCAGTCAAGCGAGCCGCCTGTGTGACAGCACTCGTCGCGCTGGACCGGGATTTCCAGCAGCGTTTTTTTGCTGTCCAGAAGCAGTTCGTCACCGCGCATTTCGTAGCGCGCAAGGATATTTTTGGCCTCGTCGCCTGCGGGAGAGTAATAAATGTAAATCCAGTGGTTTTTGTCAAAATTCGGGTCAATCGTCAGGCCGAGCAAGCCGTCTTCCGCCTCGTCGCGTTTGCCCGTCGAGTCGGGCAGGTACTTGGTGCTGACTGGAATGGTGGCAATGACACGGCTTTTGTCCGCTGCAGGGTCGTAAAGTTTCACTTCGCCTTTTCGCTGGATATAGAGCACTTTGTTGCCCGGCAACACGGCTAGTTCCATCGGTTCGTCTAATTTTTCTTCCAGAACGACCTTCGTAAATCGATTTTCTTCCGGGTAAAGCGGCGTGCGGGTTTTGCTGTAATCAAGTGGTGCGCCCGCCATCGTCCATTGCAGACCTGCCCAAAAATGTTGCAGGACGAGCGGTTCGGCGAATGTTTCTTCGGTGTGTCCCATATTGGAGTAAAACGCCCGCCCGCCGTCAAATTCGTGGTACCAGGCCATCGGGTGGTGGTCGCCCATCGTACCGCCGATGTATGATTTTTCATCGATCGTGATGAGTGTTTTCACGTGGGGTTCTACTTTTTTGTAGGCATAAAACTCGTCTTTGCGTACCCAGGGTTCGGGCAAAAACGAAGTCAGCGGATGTTTGGTATCGGTAATATGGAAAGTACCCTGCTGCACGTTGCTCGGCTGAGAGGGGTGATTGTCGAACCAGCCACCCATCAGTTTGCCGTACCACGGCCAGTCGTACTCCGTGTCGGAGGCCGCGTGGATGCCAAAATAACCGCCGCCCGCCTGGATATAGCGTTCGAAGGCATTTTGTTGCACCACGTCGAGGACGTTGGCCGTGGTTGAGAGCCACACCACGCAGCGGTAGCGTTTCAGGTTCTCTTCGTTGAAAGCAGCTGCATCCTCGGTGGTATCCACCGCAAAACCTTTTTCCGCGCCCATTTTTTGGAGCGCCGCCTTGCCCGCTTCGATGGAAGTATGGCGAAACCCGGCGGTTTTACTAAAAACAAGGACGCGCAGTTGGGTTTGTGCCATCGCGGCTGTTACGGATAAGAGGCTAACAATCAGTGTGAAAAGTATTTTTTTCATGGTAAATCAAATTCGTGGAAGAAAGGCCAAATATGCCGATTCCTTCCGCATAATCTCGACGTTTTGATTGCGTTATTTTAAAATATTCTTCTTCAAATATACCTTGCTGCGTGTCAGGCTGTCGAGCGGCTTTTTCCCCATTGATCGAGGTTGGACACCGGGCCCAGGACGAGGCTACCCAGCGCAAAGGCGCCGGTTTGTTTGATAAATACTCTTCGATTGGCCATTTTTTGTAAAGATAAATGTGTGAAAGTTATTCATTAGGCCATATCAAGGCATGATTGACTCATTTTTGATGCGAAAAGACCCGGATTGGTCCCAATAATCCGGAAGGCAGCAAAGGTGCATCCGCCTGATACTACAACTTGCGAGAATCAGGGATTCGGACTGACACAAGTCCACCCGCCATCCACGATCAGACTTTGCCCGGTGATGTGTTTGGCATGTTCCGACACCAGAAACAAAGCGGTGTGGGCGATATCGGACACGTTGGCAGGGCGGCCCATCGGCGTCAATTTTGACCAGGTGGCCGCATACTCCGCATCTTCCATCGTTCTTTCGGTCAGAGTGGCCCCCGGAGCAAGGGTATTGACATTGATACCGAAAGGCGAAAGTTCGATGACCAGGTTTTTGGCGAGCATTTCAATCGCGGCTTTGCTCATGCTGTAAGCCGCCAGGTTTTTATGGGCCTGATGGGCCGTTACGGATGAAGTGAACAGGAGTGTGCCACCGAAAGGCTGTTGTTTCATCACTTTAGCGGCTGCTTGAGCCAAAAAAAACGTGCCGCCCAAATTGACCTGCATCACCTTGAAAAACGATTCCGGAGAATAAGAAAAAAAATCCCCGTACAAAGTGATGCCCGCATTGGCAATGGCAATATCCAACCGTCCGAATTGCGCGACTGCCGTGTCCACCATCGCCAGGATAAAGGCCGTGTCGCTGCTGTCGCCCGCCAGCGGGATGCAGATTCCGCCGGTCTCATCATGGATAATTTGTGCGGCGTGCCGGGTTAGCGCAGGGTCGATATCGTTCAGAAAAACCATTACCCCTTCCCTCGCCAAATATTTGCTGATTTCAAAACCGATCCCTTGTCCGGCGCCGGTAATAATGGCCACTTTATTCCTGAAATCATTCATGATTTATCATTCATCGTTCATCATTAATAGGTTGCCCGGCCACCCGAAATATCGAAAATAAACCCGGTGGTAAAACTCGATTCTCTGGAAACTATCCACCCTGAGATTTTTGCCACTTCCTCGACCGTTCCCAGGCGGTTCATGGGTATTTTGGCGACCATGTAGGCCAATTGATCGGGATGGGTATTGTCGTTCATCGCGGTTTTTATTACGGCCGGAGCGAGGCCGTTTACGGTAATTCCTGTGGTCGCATATTCTTTTCCTATTGCCTTCACCAAACCTATTACGCCCGCTTTTGTGGAAGAATACCCCGCCATGCCGGGATTGCCTTCTTTCCCCGCCATGGATGAAATCAACAGGATTCGCCCGTAATTGTGTTTTTCCATGGCTTTGATGGCGTATTTGGTCATCAGGAAAGATCCTCTCAGATTCACACCATAAATTTTATCATAATCTTCGACGCTGTACTCCGTGATTTTGGTGCTGGTAGGACCAACAATTCCTGCACAATTGACCATAATATCTATCTTGCCAAAGGTCTCTTCTGCTTGTGCCATCGCCGAACTGACTGCATCATCCGACGAAACATCCGTTGGATAACCAATTGTGTCATAGCCTTTTTCGTTGAACGCCTTTACCGTTTTTTGCAACATATTTTCATTGATATCCAGTAATGCCACGCTGCCTCCTTCGGAAGCAATAAGTTCGGCAATACCTTTTCCCAAACCGTCGGCTCCACCAGAAATCACTGCAACCTGATTTTGAAACCGCTTCATAATTAATGATGAATTATTAATGATGAGTAATGAAGTAGTGTAACCCGACCGGGAAGTTTTATGCAGCAAATGTATGCAATCAAAACAAACCCGATATCTGTATCCGGAAACCCGATTTTTTGCATTGTTTGAGTCGGAGTTTTATTGCTCCCGGATTTTAAAAAAAAGACGGGGTATTCTCCGGGGGAGTGTATTGAAAGAAAAAATGATGAATATCCCAGCCCGTATTATCAAAACCGCATCAAAAATTCCGTCAGATTTACCTCCGTATCTAAGTCCAGCCGCTTGCGCAAACGATAGCGGCTTGCTTCCACGCCGCGCAGTGAAATATTCATCAGCGAAGCGATCTCTTTACTGGAGAGATTGATGCGCAGGTAAGCGCAGAGTTTGTAATCGTTGGGGCTGAGGTGCGGATACTGTTCTCCAAGTCTTTTCAGAAAATCACTGTGTACCTGGTCGAAATTGTGCGAAAAATGCTCCCAATCGGAATCGATGCTGACATCGTGCTCCATCATTTTGATGATTTTCCCAACCTCCTGATTCAAGCCCGGTGAGGATGCAACCTTGCGCTGGAGTTTCTCCAGCGTGTCTTTGATCGAGAACAGGATTTCGTTCTTCTGCACAAGGTGCATGGTAGCGGAGGCCAGTTCCTGGGTTTTGTGGTTGATTTCCGCTTCCAATTTTTCATTCTGCAGGCGGTTGATCGCTTCTTCGGAGCGGCGCGCCTGCAACTGGTGTTGCTCTTCCCTTCGCTGGTGGCGCTGTTGCATGTCTTGCTTTTCCTGCTCGAATCGCTTTTGTTGCCTGTAAATAATACCCGCGCCGATCGCAAGCAACAACAATGCATAAAAGAAATAGGCTAACCTGCTGGCATACCACGGCGGCATAATTTTGAAGGGAAAGGATAAAACGGTGCTTTCCACCCCATGCTGGTTTCTGGCCTTTACGTGAAACGTATAGTTTCCCGGGTGTAAATTGTTAAATACCAAATCGGATTCTGTGTTCCAATCCGACCATTCCCGTTCGGCGCCTTCCAGGTGATGCGCATACCGCACAAACTCGCCGCCCGGATAATCTGTGGCCGAAAAAGCAAAACCGATGGTATTTTGATCACTCGGCAGCACGATACGTGGGAATGAGCCGTCGGGAGATGTAAATCCACCGAACAACACGCTGTCTGCTTCATTTTTGAGCCGAACCGATTGTAACACAATGCGAATGGTCGAGTCCCGGGGCATGTAAGAAGCGGGATCGAAATGGATAAAACCTTGCCCTGTCGCAACAAACACATTGTGCCGGTCGACCGGAAGAATAAATGGAAAACCGCCGGTAAGTTTGTCAGTCAATTCCGGGATCGGAATCCGCTTTACTTTCTTTTCAAGCGCATCGTCTTCTACGTCCAATACGCCCGTTTCATGCCCGGTGGCGTACCAAATGTCGCCGGTATCATCCTGACGCAGGTACTTGACGCGCGTTTTTTCGCCGAAAATCGCATTGAATCTGGAATCAGGTAAAAAGCGGTTTTGCACATGGTCAAAATTGAAAACACCCTGTTCGCCGGTAAACACGACACGGTCTCCCAACTGAAACAGATGATTGCCCAGTTCGGAAGGCAAGCCTTGTTGCGCGTTGAAAAAATCAGCAGTCAACCGGTCCTTTTCAGGATCTATCCGTATGCGGTACACCCCGCGATAAGGATGCGCCATCCAGATATTGCCGAGGGCATCTTTTGCTAATATACGGCTGCTTTCTGTCAGACCTTCCAACGTAGCATCGAACACCCAGTTATTGCCCGACTTTTTAAAAACGCCCAGGCCATTGTAATGGCCTGCCACGGCCATCTCAGGCGACAAGCGGACGAATCGCCAGACGCCCGGCAGGTTGGTCAATTTTCGGGCAACGAGCCCGTCGACCAGGAAAGCACCTTCATGATGCCCCAATAAAAGTGAATTGCCCAGCTCATTCAGGCTCCAAACCTGCCCTCCCGAGTTTATTACCGGCGAAAATTTTTGCCGTTCTGCCGGCGGGTAATACGATTTCCAGTCGGTGGCATAGAGACCGGAATTGGTACCAAAATAAATTTTTCCGTTAAAAATATGCGCGGCATAGCCCGTGCCCTGCAAGTCGCCATCGGGAAACAAGGTGGTAAATGGCGAACTAAAATCGACGTAGTCAATCCCGTTGTCCAGCCCCAACCACAAACTGCCGTTCGGGGTGGCAAAAAGGCTGAGCACAGAATTGTTTTGAAGTCCGCTTTTTTTATTGAGATGATGAAAAATCCGGCGTTGGAGATCGAGCGTGACGACGCCGTTTAAAGATGTGCCCAATGCGATTTTGCCGTCGGTCAGGCGGGTCGCGCAAAAAATCCTGTTGGTTTTCAGAAACGGGTCATCCTGCGTTTTCCAGGGTTCGAATGTCTGGCCGTTGAAGAAAAAAATGCCGTCCTGAATGGTGGTAACGAGTATGGTATCGGTATTCAGGGATAAAACGGACGATATTCTGCCGTTTTTAAAAGCGCCGGGATGTTCCAGTGGTTGAAATCTGTCATTTTCAAATACATAAAACGACAGGTCGCCGTCCTGCACCAACACTTTGTCCTTCCACAATCCCATAAAAAACAGCGACTTGCCCGGCGGAAATAACGGCGTGACACGTTGTTCGTGCCATCTGTAAACCTGATCGTCCGTTCTGAAAAAAACGCCTTCATTCTGCACCAGCACATCCCATACGTCGCTGAAATTTTGCCCGGTTTCCGGAATAAGCGGTTTCAGCGAGTGGTATTGCAGGCGGCCCCGTTCATCCGGTGAAAAATACCCGAAATCACCTTGCCCACCGACGTAAATATGGTCGTCGCGGCCCACCTGAACGGAGCGGACGATGGTCCCATTGCCCAAGGGGTATAAACGCCAATGCGTGCCGTCAAATTCGACCAAACCGTCGTTGTTGCCAAACCACATCACGCCATTCTTATCCCGGGCAATGTCCCAGGTCTGGGTACCGGCCTTAAAGTTTTTTCTTGAAAAATTCAATACCGGAGGATTGCCCAGGTTGACACCCTGAGCAAGGGTTGCAGTAGTATACAACACATACCCAAAAATCAAAAGAAAGGTACGCACAATCAGTAATTGCTTCACGAAAATGTGGCCAAAGGTAGGTAATTCCTGCATTCCAAATGTCGGCGCATTCTGGCCGGTGCAGTAGTCATGCAGTAGTGCCCGAATTGCAATGTCGTAGTTTAGCAGTACTCAAAAAATGTGGTGGCAGGTGGGAGTTACTCACTTTTGCGGCATTCCTGATCTTCTTATTTTCATACCAACCTGCCCTTTAACAAGGCATCCAATCAAAAAAATTATGAAAAAGATTTTACATTTCCAGTGGATTATTGCGATAGCCATCGTGATGACCCAAACAATGTCCTGTAAAGATGATCCGGCTGCGGAAGTAATCGCCGGCTTTTCTTTTGCAGTGGACGCAGCCGATTACAAGAAAGTCACGTTCACGAATGCCTCCCAAAACTTCACCTCGCTTGCGTGGGATTTCGGCGACGGCACGGCGGTTTCGGCGGAAGAAAACCCGGTGCATACATACGCGGCTTTAGGCAATTATACCGTAAAACTCACGGCGACCGGCGCAGACGGCACCACAGACGTTTCGACGCAAACTGTGGCAATTTCGGACCCGGATGCCGAACTGACCAAACTGGTAGGTGATGTGTCCAAATCCTGGAAACTGCTCCGTGTCGTATCGCAAGGACGCTGGCCGCTGGAGGTTGGCCCAATTTCAAAAACTGAAGTATGGTGGGCCCAGGGCAGGGACAACGACGAGATCGCGCTCCGTCCCTGTATTATGAACGACGAATTTATCTTTGGTCGCGACGGCAGCTACATATACAAAACCAACGGCGATTACTGGGCCGAAGGCAATGTGTTCGATCCGGCCAACGAATGCCGTCCCTCCGATGCAGCCAGCATGACCGGTCCGAACGGTTCGGATCTCAGCGCTTTCGGCGACGGCACGCATACGTTTACCCTCAGCGGTGGCGCCAAACCCACTTTGAAAGTTACAGGGCTGGGAGCGTTTATCGGACTTTGCAAAATCGGTACGGATGTAGAAGTGAAAGTCCCGCAGCAATCCGTCACGCTCGACATCATCAAATTGTCGGACGGCGCGGTGGATACCCTCATCCTGGAATCCGATTGGAAATTTGCCGACAACACCACCGGCACCGACGACGCTTACTGGAAAATCATATTGGTGCACTACGACGATCCTGGTCAGGAACCGGCTCTTCCGAGCCCAAAACCGCAGGCGAGTTTCACGGCTGTGGCGAACGGACTGACCATTGATTTTACCAATACTTCCAAAAACGCAACCAGTTACAACTGGGACTTTGGCGACGGCTCATCGTCCGCCGATCAAAATCCTTCGCATACCTATGCGGCAGCGGGTATTTACAAAGTAATCCTGACGGCTACCAATGCCGTCGGAAACGGCACGGCGGAACAGGAGTTCACGCTTACTACCGGCGCAATGACGGAATCCGATTTGATCGGCGGGGCCTGGAAAGTGCGGGTTGCAGCCAACTCCATTTTTGTCGGCCCGGGGCTCGGCAACAGCACCTGGTGGCAAGTGCCGTTGAATTTCCTCGACGGATCTGCTACAGGAACCGATGACTGGTCCTGCATCACCAACGATGAATTCATTTTCAGCACAGGCGGTGTTTACCAATACAAAACAAACGGCGACGCCCGCAACGACGGATACATGGGCGCCCCCAACGGTTGTATTTCCGATGCGGCGCTGGCTGCCAGCGGCAACGGCGCGGCATTCGGTTCGGCGACTCACTCCTTCGCCTTCACACCGGCGGCAGGTGCGGATCGCCCGATCATTACCCTGACCAACGGCGTCACCGGCGCGGCGTTTGTCGGTTTTTACAAAGGCTATTACGGCGGAGAAAACTCGAACAGTGCCAATGCACCCAACGGTGGTTCCCTCACCAACCGCTACGAGGTGATGAGTTACCTCAATGACGGCACCACCGAAACCCTGACTTTGTCGGTCGACATCTCTGCCGCCAAAGACGGCTCATCTGCATGGACGGTCGTGCTGCAACGTTAAATTTAGATTGGGTTTAGTTTATTGATTGTCGAGAGCGGGGATTAAAACCCGCTCTCGATTTTATCTGAATTTTAAAAAGTCACCCGCCATACCAACTGAGAGAATATAAAACGCCCCGCAAACCATCCTCCCATACGTTGTCAAACGATCGAGCAATGGCAAAGATTTTTACCCTTCTTTTTATCCTGTTTTATACAATCAATGCATCGGCACAAATAGCCGGCAAAGTCACCGATGCTTCCGGAGAAGCCCTGCCCGGTGTGACCATCAAAGTAAAAGGAACAGAAACCGGAACTACCACTGATTTGGACGGCAATTACCGTTTGACGGCCGGCGACGGCGTGCTGGAATTCAGTTATACAGGCTTTGCGACGCAGGAAATCCCGGTCGGAGACCGCACCACGATCGATGTGGTGATGACGGAAGCATTGACCACCCTCGAAGGAGTCGTTGTCATCGGCTATGGCACCCAAAAAAAGAAAGACCTGACCACTGCCGTCGTCATTGTAGGTGAAGAGGATATCAAAGACCGCCCGATGGTTTCCGCCGCTGAAGCTTTGCAGGGCAAAGCCGCGGGGGTGCAGGTGATGCAACCTTCCGGAAAACCCGGGGGCGACATAGCGGTGCGCGTACGCGGTTCTACCTCGGTTTTGGCCGGAAACGAACCGCTCTATGTCGTGGATGGTGTACCGACAACCGATATCCGGGGATTGAACCCGACCGATATCGAATCGATGAGCATACTTAAAGACGCTTCTTCGGCAGCTATTTATGGCGCGCGTGCCGCCAACGGCGTGGTATTGATCACCACCAAACGCGGGAAGGAAAACACACCTGTCGTTTCATTCAATGCCTATGCCGGCGCATCCAATCTGCGACAAACGGTGGAGGTGCTGTCCACAAAAAAATACCGCGATCTCATTGAAGAAATCATCCCCGGCAGTCTGGACCCCGCCGCCACAGGTTATACGGACTGGGCGGACGAAACATTCGGGACCGGATTTATTCAAAATTACCAACTCGCCTTTTCCGGTGGCAATGACAAGTCGCGCTATATGATTTCAACCAATTACCTGAATCAGGAAGGCATCGTACGACCTGCCCGGTTCGACCGTGTTTCTTTGAGGGTCAATCTTGATAACCAGGTAAAAAGTTGGCTGAAAGTCGGCACGAGCATCAATGTGTTGCGCTCCAAAACCAAAGACACGCCGGACAACGCCAGTTCGGGCCGCGGCGGCGTCATCATGAGCGCATTGAATACCCCTCCGTTTCTCCATATTTACAAAAGCGACGGCAGCGGACAATTCGATCCCAACCCATTCCAGCCCTCGTGGGAAAACCCGGTGGCTTACATGGAAGGCCCCGACCAGGAACAATCGGACAGTCGCTTGTTCGGAAACATCAACGCAGAAGCGACTCTTTTCGAAGGTTTTTCCCTCAAAACAAATTTCGGCGCCGATCTGAACAGCCACCAGTGGGATTATTACCTCGACCCTTTCCGAACCAATTTTGGCAGAAACCAGAATGGTCTCGGGCGCTCCGATAAATCAAGCACGAATTCGTGGTTGTGGGAAAACACCGCCAACTATGCCAAAGCATTCGGAAAGAACAATTTCAACTTCCTGATCGGCAGCAGTATCCAGAAATCAACGTGGAGCGATTCCTACATCGAGGGGAACGACTTTCCGGCGGATGTTTCAGTGAAAACTTTGAATGCAGCCAACAGCGTATTCGGAAATACCAACATCGAGGAATGGTCGCTGGCATCGTTCTTCGGACGGGTTACTTACGATTTCGACAGCAAGTACCTGCTGACCGCCACCATGCGCAGGGACGGCTCTTCCAAACTGGCACACCATTGGGGTACCATGCCTTCATTTTCTGCCGGTTGGCGCATCTCGGCGGAAGAGTTCATGCAGGGGCTCGATTTTATATACGACATGAAATTGCGCGTCGGCTGGGGTAAAAACGGCAACCAGGAAGGAATTCCCAACTATGCTCAGTATGGCTTGATCTCCTATTATCGCCGGACACCCACCAATCCGCTTTCGGGCCCTTCGGCAGTCCAAACGACTTACGGCAACCCCGATTTAAAGTGGGAAACAACGGCACAATCCAACGTAGGTCTCGACCTGGCATTGTGGAACGGCAGAGCCACGTTTATTGTCGATGCCTATATCAAAAAGACCGACGACGTGCTGCTCAATGTACAATTGTCCAATTCATTGCCCATTTCAACCATTCAAACCAATGCAGGAAGCATTGAAAACAAAGGAATTGAATTTGACATTGCCACCATTAACACGGTCAAAACGCTGCGGTGGACCACTGATTTCAATATCTCTTTCAACGAGAATACCGTGACCGGTCTGGAGTATACCGATGTGTACTATTTCGGCAGGGTATACAGCAACAACCAGGATGTAGCCATTGTAAAGGAAGGGCTGCCCCTGGGTTCGTTTTTTGGTTATGTTTCAGAAGGCGTCGATCCCGAAACGGGCGATTTGAAATACAAAGACGTGAATAACAACGGTATATTTGACCCGGGTGACCGTACCGTGATCGGCAGTGCGCAGCCGAAATTCACTTTTGGCTTTACCAATGCATTTTCCTGGAAACGTTTCGATCTCAATATTTTCTTCCAGGGAAGTTACGGCAACGACGTGTTCAATGCCACCCGCATCGACCTGGAAGGTATGTTCGACAGCAAAAACCAGTCGGTGGACGTGCTGAGAAGATGGACGCCCGACAACCGGAATACGGATATTCCCCGTGCTGTCGGCGGCGGCAATGTGGACAACGTGCGAAACTCGACGCGTTTTGTGGAAGACGGCTCCTACATTCGTCTGAAATCCGCGACGCTGTCGTACAACATCAATCCGGACAAGTTAAAAAAGATCGGTATCGAAAAACTGTCGGTCTATTCCACCGGTCAAAACCTGCTGACGTTCACCGATTACAGCGGTTTCGATCCGGAAGTGAATGCGTTTGGAAGAAGCGCCACCGAACTGGGCATCGACTACGGGACCTACCCGCAAGCGCGTACACTAATATTCGGACTCAATGTTGAATTTTAAAAGCCTTCAATTATGAAAAATATTATCATCTGTTTTTTCACCATAAGTCTGGCGCTGTTGCTCGCTTCCTGCGAAAAATTCCTCGATCTGGAGCCACACTCGCAAGGCATCGCGGTGGAAAATACGAGCGCCGACTCGATCCTGTATAAATCCGCAAGTGAAGTGGAGGCCGCACTCGCCGGCGCCTATGCGGATTTCAAAAACGAATATTACCAATTGGACTACTACGTCAACGGCGACGCCCAGTCCGACGATGCGTATGCCGGCGGCGACAATCCGGCCAATTTTCAGATCGACGACTATAAATTAGACGCCACCAATACCAACGTCAGCCGCGACTGGTCGTATCTGTATTCCACCATCGGCAAAACGAATGCAGTCATCAACAATGTCGGCGATGTCACCGACCCGGCGCTGACTGCCGCCCGCAAAGAAGAAATTATCGGAGAGGCATCATTCATCCGCGCTTTCATGTATTTCCAGGCTGTGCAATTGTGGGGCGATGTGCCGCTTCAACTCAAGGAAGTGACCAGCATCAGCGCAGAAAACCTGGAAGAAATTTACCCGCAATTGTTCCCCGAACGCGCGCCCATGGCGGAGGTGTACCAACAAATCATATTCGACCTCGAAACGGCCCTGACAAAAGTGCGCACGACGGCGCCCCACAAAGGTTATGCGACAAAAGGCGCGGTCAATGCATTGTTGGCAAAAGTGTACGCCACCCAGGAACCGCACGACTGGAACAAAGTGAGCCAGTACTGCGACGCCGTCATTGCAGGCGGCTACACTTTGCTTGCCGATTATGAACAACTCTGGAACAATGCCAATGAAAATTCCGATGAATCCATTTTCGAGATCAATTACGACGGCGGCATCACCGACGGCAACTGGGGCACCAAAATTTTCAGGGGAATCGACTGGAAAAAATTCAACCTGCCTTCCAACGACCTGGAGAAGGCATTTCTCGCCGAAAACGATAACATCCGGAAAAACGCCTCCATCATCTACCTCGACGTGTCGGGTAAATGGTCGGACCCGCACTGGCCGCAAACCAAATATCCCTTTATCAACAAATGGCGCAACTTCAATGAAGGCAGCAACCAAAACTATATTTTCATCCGGCTCGCCGATATTCTTTTACTGAAAGCCGAAGCACTGAACGAATTGGGCGACCAAACCGGTGCCGCAGACCTGGTCAATCAAATCAGAACGCGCGTCAGCCTGCCCAACACAACCGCCTCCAGCCAGGCCGATCTGCGATTGGCCATCGAAAAGGAAAGAAGACTGGAACTGGCTTTCGAAGGCCATCGCTGGTACGATCTGAAACGAACAGGCCGCGCAATCACTGTGATGAACTCCGCCGTAGGCGTCAACGATGAAAATCTTGGTTACAATCTGACTACGAACCGGCTGGTGTGGCCGATTCCACAATCGGAGTTGGATAAAAACCTGAAATTGCTGCAAAATCCCGGGTACTGACCTCAAGTGGCACCCATCCTTTTTATGAAAAACAACAATCCTGTTTTTTATGCCGGCCTGGCGATGTTGACCGTCGCTTTGGGCTGCTGGAGGTGTGCACCTTCGGAAGAAGAAGTTCCACCTGTCACCGAAATTTATCCCGTAAAGGTCTGGATTACATCGCCCGATCAAGTCAACCTGCTGTATTCCAAAACAATAGACTTTGCACAAGGAAAAGACGACCGTTTTTCGGTGATACAGATCGATACTGCGCAAACATACCAATCGGTGGATGGGTTTGGTTATACGCTGACCGGCGGAAGTGCCTGGCTGATCAACAAAATGGGCGCGAGCGAAAAAGCCGCATTGCTGAAAGAGTTATTCGGAAACGACGATAAGTCCATCGGCATCAGTTATTTGCGTATCAGCATCGGCGCTTCGGACCTGGATGCAACGGTGTTCAGTTACGACGACCTTCCCGCGGGTCAGACAGATCCCGATCTCCTGCATTTCAATCTGGCAAAAGATACGCTCGACCTGATCCCGTTGCTCAAAGAAATCCTGGCGATCAACCCCAACATCAAAATCATGGGGTCGCCCTGGAGTGCGCCGGTGTGGATGAAAACAAGCGGCAGTTCGGTCGGCGGAAACCTGCAAACGCAGTTCTACGGCACATATGCAGCGTATTTTGCAAAATACATCCAGGCGATGCAGGCATACGGCATCAAGATCGATGCCGTCACGCCGCAAAACGAACCGCAACACGGCGGCAACAATCCCAGCATGGTCATGTCGGCTGCACAGCAGGCCGATTTTGTCAAAAATCACCTCGGCCCGGCGTTCCAAGCCGCAGGAATTACCACAAAAATAATTATCTGGGATCACAATTGCGACAATCCGGGTTATCCGATTACAATCCTGAACGACGCTGCCGCTAAACAGTATATTGATGGATCAGCCTTTCATTTGTACGGCGGCGATATCAGTGCATTGTCACAGGTGCACGACGCGCATCCCGATAAAAATCTCTATTTCACCGAACAATGGACGAGTGCGACCGGCGATTTTGAAGAGGATATGAAATGGCACATAAAAAATGTCGTCATCGGTTCCATGCGCAACTGGAGCCGTATCGCTTTGGAATGGAACCTGGCCAACGATCCGGCATTCAACCCGCACACACCCGGCGGCTGCTCGCAATGCAAAGGCGCACTGACCATCGACGGCTCGGCATTTACAAGAAACGTGAGTTATTACATCGTTGCCCACGCTTCCAAATTTGTGCAACCGGGATCGGTCCGGCTTGGCAGTAATTTTTCGGGGCAATTGCCCAATGTAGCGTTCCGGACGCCGGAAGGCAAAACGGTATTGCTTGTGTTGAATGAAAGTGCTGATTTACAGTCGTTCAACATCAGCGCAGGCGGGAAATGGATTGTTGCATCGTTGCAGGGCGGGACAGTGGGGACGTTTGTCTGGTGAAAAAAGACTGTATCATAAGAACTGTTTCAAAAAGTTATTTCCAATTTATATTCGTTGCATCACCCGAAACCTTCCAGGTTTTTAAAACCTGGAAGGTTTACCCGCGAATAACGAAACAATCAATGGCTTCTCATTTGTGAAGTCACTTGTTATTCAGCCTCTTTATTGAAAATAATACGATTTGATTTTTGATGTTCCCTGCATCCTCCTAAAATACCAGCGTCGCAATCGAATGCGGCAAACTCACCGTTTCCACCGCCTCATCGCCGACATACATCCGGTATTGGATTGTTTCGCCGGTTTGATTCATCACCACCACCGCAATTTTACCGTCCGGGTTGACGAAGGCTGTAGTCAGCAATTGCGCCCGGTTCGACGAACTGATGATGCGTTTGGCGCCCGGACGGATGTTTTTTGAAAAATGCCCGATGTAGTAATACGAGTTCATGTAGTGCAGCGTGCCTTCCTGCGTTTTGGCGTGCACCGGAGCAAAACAAAAGTTGTTGACGTGGTTGGGGCCGCCGGTTTCGTCGAGCAGGATATTCCAGTCCGTCCAGGCAACGGCGCCGTTGTTGAAATCGTGGATCATGTTTTCGCCGTACTGTTCGCCCCAGTGCCAGTCGTCGAAGGTTTGCCAACTGAAAGGGTAATTGCAGGCTTCGGTGAGCAGCAGGTTTTTACCGGGAAATGACTCTGCCACCCGTTTCACATTTTCGTATTGCCGCCCGCCGTTCCAGATTTCATACCAGTGAAAACCGATGCCCCAGATGTATTTGGCAGCATCCGCATCGCTGAGCAGTGCGGATGCCCGCTGGTAGAGCAGGTCGCGGTTGTGATCCCAGGCAATGAGTTTTTTGCCGTCGAGATTGTTTTTTTTCAGCACCGGGCCGAGGTGGATTTTAATAAAATCGGTCTCGTCCTGCGCGGTGTAAAGGCATGATTCCCAGGTCTGTTTGGCCATCGGTTCGTTTTGCACCGAAAGCCCCCACACCGGCACGCCAAGTTTTTCATACGCCTGGATGAACCGGACGTAATAATTCGCCCAGGCATCGTAATACTCGGGTTTCAGTTTTCCGCCCTGCAGCATGTTGTTGTTGTCCTTCATCCAGGCCGGCGGGCTCCAGGGACTCACGAACAAATCCAGTCGCCCGCCTGCTGCTGCCATGGCTCTTTTGATAAAGGGAATTTTGTACTTTTCATCGTGCGCTATGTTGAACGATTTCAAATCTTTATCGCCTTCGCTGACGTAGGTGTACATGTCGCTCGAAAAATCGCAACTGTTGATATTGGTGCGCCCGAAAGTGTAGCCGATGCCATTTTCGCGGTCGAAATAGGCCCGCAGGAATTCATTTTGTTTGTCTGCGGGCAGTTTGGCAAAGGTTTCCGCAGCCGCGTCGGTAAGTGCCCCACCTATGCCGACGAAGGTTTGAAATGTATGCGCCGGGTCAACAAAAACGCAGGCCTGATTTTCAAACGGCTGACCGAACGGGGCAAATGTGAGGGTTTCGGTCGGTGAAAGCCGGTGGGGCGTATTTTGGGCGGTAGTATAAACCGCCACTTTTTTTTGTCCGGAGATCAGGGTTGTCCGGTTGATATCGACCGGCGTTTGCGCAAACAAAAAGCCGCTATACAAGAAGGCAAAGAGAAGTATGGTCTTTTTCATGAAAATGATCGTTTTAAGCAGTAAAACTACTTATAAATCGCTGTCGATCATAGCATTTCAAAAGTAAAATGCCCGGAAATTTGACAACTTTTGAAAAGTTGTCAAATTTGAGCCTGAAAGGATTTGCCGGCATCAAATATTAATTGAACCCATCATCATGCAACGACACATTTTCCTGATATTTCTATCGCTGATTTGCAACTTTCTCTTTGCACAAACTCAGCCCCCCTTCGATGTCGAAATCCGCGCCTTCGAACGCCTGGACTCCATCGAAAAACCCGCGAAAGGCCAAATCCTGCTTTACGGCAGTTCGACCATGCGGCTCTGGAAAACGTACAAAACGGACCTGACCGGCTATCAAGTCGTCAATCGCGGATTCGGCGGTTCGCAGATGTCGGATGCCGTTTACTATTTCGACCGGGTGGTAGTGCCGCTCGCCCCATCCTGGATTTTGCTTTATGAGGGGGACAACGACATCAGCAACGGCAAAAAAACACCGGAACAAGTGTTGAAAGACTTTGAGACCTTTATGCAATTGGTAAAGCAAAAATTACCCGGTACCAAAGTCGCCATTTACACCCTCCGCCCCAGCGTCGCCCGCGAAAACCTGATGCCGCAGCAGCGCCACCTCAATGCACATTTTAAAAAATATTGCAAAAAACACAAGAAAAAGGCTTATTTCATCGATGTTTACGACCTGTTGCTGACGCCTGCCGGAAAACCCAATCCTGCATACCTGGATGCGGATACGCTGCACTTGAACGCCAAAGGATACGAGGTATGGGCAAAAGTGACACGGGGATTTTTGAAAAAACAAGGTTTGTAATTATGCCACGCATCGCCTTCAAAATGAAACTCCACCCCGGCCGGGAAGCCGAATACCAGCGCCGCCACGACGCGCTTTGGCCGGAACTGGAAACCCTGCTGAAAGAAAACGGTATCGCCGGGTACTCCATTTTTCTGGATGAAAAAACGCTCGATCTCTTCGGCGTTTTGAACATCGAAAAACCGGCGCACCTCGACGACCTGCCGGGCCATCCTGTCATGAAAAAATGGTGGGCATATATGGCTGATATCATGGAAACGAATCCCGACAACTCACCGGTGAGTATACCGCTTCGCGAAGTGTTTCATTTGCCGTAACATATTGACTAACATGAAGAAAGCAATTATTCTCCCGCTCTTTTATCTCGCCCTTTTTAATCTCTCGGCCCAGGATTTCAATGTAACCGGGCTCACCACCGAGCACCGTACCGACCCGGTCGGACTGGATGCTGCCCTGCCGCGCTTCAGTTGGAAAACACAAACCGAACGACACGGCTGGCAACAAAGCGCCTACCAGATACAAGCCTCCACCGCTGCCGATTTTTCTGCTAAAAACCTCGTGTGGGATACGAATAAAACCGCCGGAGACGCCTCCGTTTTACAAACTTACAAAGGCACGCCGCTGCGTTCGGGTACACGCTACTGGTGGCGTGTGAAAGTTTGGGACGAAAAAGGAAGTGAATCCGCGTGGAGCCAGATCGCTTATTGGGAGACCGCCCTGCTCTCCGTGAGTGACTGGAAAGCATCCTGGATCGAGCCGGAGCAGGAAGCCGCACCGCCGCGTTATTCGCCGGCGCACCTGTTGCGCAAGGAATTTGCAACAAGCAAAAAAATCGCCTCGGCACGTGCTTATGCGACCGCGCACGGCTTGTACGAACTCTATCTCAATGGCCGGAAAGTGGGCAACGAGGCGCTCACACCCGGCTGGACGGTGTACTATAAACGGCTTCAGTATCAGACTTATGACGTTACTTCATACCTGCAGGAAGGCCGCAACATCGCAGGCGCCATGCTCGGCGAAGGCTGGTATCGCAGCGGATTGGGTTGGGAAAAAAACTGGGCGTTTTATGGCAAAAAACTCGCGTTTCTCTGCCAGATTCACATTCGTTACACCGATGGCACGGAGGAGTGGGTCGTCACCGACGGCAGTTGGAAAACCTCTAACCAAGGCCCGGTTCAAGCCAATGAAATCTACTACGGCGAAGACTACGACGCCCGTCGCGAAATCCCGGGTTGGAGCACGATTCAATACGACGACCGGAACTGGCGCAACGTCGTGAAGGCCAATTATCCGAAATCGAACCTCGTCGCCGCCAACAGCGTACCTGTGCGACCCGTCCAGGAAATCAAACCCGTGCGTATTTTCCGCACACCCGAAGGCACCCTCGTGGCCGATATGGGGCAAAACATGGTGGGCTGGGTGCGCCTCAAAGTCAAAGGAAAGAAAGGTCGTACTGTGATCCTGCGCCATGCCGAAGTGCTCGATAAAAACGGCAACTTCTACACCGCCAACCTGCGCAATGCCAAACAGCAAATCCGCTACACGCTGCGCGGCGATAAAAACGGAGAAGTGTACGAGCCGCATTTTACCTTCATGGGTTTCCGTTACGTGGCAATAGAAGGTTATCCCGGCGACCTGACAACGGATGTATTGACCGGTGTGGTCGTGCACTCCGATATGACTCAAACCGGCACTTTCGAGTGTTCGCACCCTTTGGTCAATCAACTGCAACACAACATTTTATGGGGGCAAAAAGGCAATTTTGTGGATGTGCCGACCGACTGCCCACAACGCGACGAACGCATGGGCTGGACGGGCGACGCGCAGGTTTTTGCCCGCACGTCGGCGTTTAATATGGACGTAGCGTCATTTTTCACAAAATGGCTCCGCGACGTGGCTGCCGACCAGCGCCCGAGTGGCGCCGTACCTTTCGTGATCCCCGATGTGCTCGACAAACCCGATTCGATGAACGTGGGCGTTTCTGCAGGCTGGGGCGATGCAGCGGTTATCATCCCCTGGACGATGTACGAGGTGTACGACGACCGCTTGTTGCTCGAAAGTCAGTACGCGAGCATGAAGGCTTATGTGGATTACATCCACAAAAAAGCCGGCGATTCGCTGATCTGGCGCGGCGGCAGCGTCTTCGGCGACTGGTTGTTTTACCACCCCTCCCCTACCCATCTCGATTACCATACTTCGCCAGATGCGCATACCAACCACGACTTTATTTCAACCGCTTTTTTTGCGCATGGGGCCGATATTGTGAGCCGGGCGGCGATGGTTTTGGGCAAAACCGACGATGTCGTTTACTACAAAGACCTGTTTGAAAAAATCAGAAAAGTCTTTGTAAATGAATTCATTACGCCTTCTGGACGCACTATTTCCTCGGCTTCTCAGACCTCTTACGTGCTGGCGCTACACTTCGGGCTTATGCCCGATCATTTGCGCCCGGCGGCGGTTAAATTTCTGGCCAAAGACATCCGGGACAAGAAAAAACACCTCTCCACGGGATTCCTCGGCACACCCTACCTGTGTCATGTACTTGCCGAAAACGGCGAAGCCGAACTCGCTTATGACCTGCTTTTGCAGGAAACCTATCCTTCCTGGCTGTATCCCGTAAAAATGGGCGCCACCACGATCTGGGAACGCTGGGACGGCCAAAAAACGGACTCCACTTTCCAGGACCCGGGCATGAACTCTTTCAATCACTACGCCTACGGGGCCATCGGCGACTGGATGTACCAGGAAGTTGCCGGGTTGCGACTCGGTGCGCCGGGTTACAAACAAATCATCATTCAGCCGCAGGTTACGGATAAACTTTCTTACGCAAAAGCATCTTATACAAGCAGTTACGGAGAAATCGCCTCCGACTGGGAGCGTTCCGGCGAGAAAATCACATTGCGTACGACCATTCCGCCCAATACGACCGCAATCATCCGTCTGCCCCGCGCCGATGCAAAAGAGGTGCGTGAAAAAGGAATCCCGCTTGGATTTACATCGGGCTTGAAATCCGCCTCTGTCAACGGACAATGGCTGGAATTAGAAGCAGGGTCGGGGTCGTATTTGTTTGAATGGACATTGAAAAAATAATGCTTTGAAAAACAAAAACCTGCTCACAGACACCTTTGGCATGGAAGATTATTTACAAAATTCACAAGCAATTTTTATTAAAATCATCTTTGTTTTAGCAAAATTTATTATTTTTGCAAAGTAAATGGAGGGCAGATTATTTGCCCTGTGTCATTTTCCGCTGGTATCCCATTGCCAGATAATGTTTTTTTCAAAGTCGTTTATGAATTTCGACTTTTCAGGTGATACAACCGGCCAACCCTTTAGCAGGGGCGAAAAAAAATTCGGGTAGGCCATTTTCTGTTATCACCGCCTTTTTTCTTGAGTTCTTACATTTCTCCCGCCCCTGCGTCATTGAGTTAATCCCTGTGTTTTCCTGATTTCAGGCCTGCGAGCATTTTGTTGTGCTGCGGGGACAGGATGATTTTTCTCATTTCAAAGGCTGTATTCAGCCTTTCCCCTTTTAAGAATATTTAAATTGTCGCGTACGGCTATATGCCTGCGCAACATATTTTTTTAGTTATGATCATAAGGAAAATTCAAAATCACGAAATCCAGGCAGGAAAAATGGTTGTTCCATTTGGAACCATTCCGTTGCTTATTGAAGGTGTCGTTGACCAATGGGAGGCGTTTCGGAAATGGAAGCCTGAATATCTTGTTGTCAAATACGGCGGGGAAATCGTGCGGTGTTTTGTTGTGAACAAGCAGGAGCGAATATTTCTGCAACAGGTCAATCAATCGGAAACGTTGTCTTTCGCTGCTTTTTTGAGTCATATTTCAAACGCCAACGCAGATGACACCTCGCTCAAATATCTGCGCATTGACACAAGGCACCCTCTTTTTCAGTCACTTTCCGCTGATTTTGACATCCCGACATTCCTGGAGAATTACAACCAGGATGCGACGGGTATCTGGATGGGTCAAAAAGGCAACCTGACACCATTTCATCACGACTGGTGGCATAGTTGTTTGGCGCAGGTGGCTGGAAGGAAGCGGTTTTTATTAGTGCATCCTTTTGAAATGGTGCATCTGATGCAAAACTGGGATGTTGGGGCTAAATACGACCTTTCACCTGCACCCTACTTCCCGCCGAATGACGAGCGCTTGAAGTCCATCCTTACTTACTACGAAGGCGTACTCGAGCCAGGGCAGCTGCTATACATCCCGCCGTTTTGGTATCATCAAATTGAAACGTTGGACAACGCAAACATATCTATCCCAATTCGTTACGACACTTGTCAAACGCTCGATGTGCCGTTGTTCAAATTAAGTCAGGATTCCGGTTTGCGCCATTTGACCAATCAAAAAATTTCCGATAAAACGCAACTCGTCAAGTATCTGGCCGACAACCGGCAGCGCTTTTTCCAAAAGGAAACTGCGTTCGCCGAGGCATTGGTGAAAGCCAGAAACCTGGAAAGTTCTGCAACGGAAATACTTCAATTAGTAGAAAACGAGAAAAACGATTGAAATGAAAAAAACTCTGTTTGCATGGCTGGTTTTTGTCAGCATGAACGCAATTGCCAACGAGCTCCCCGCGCCAGTTTTTGAAAACGCTCCGAAGGAAGAATCGGAATCTGGGTATGTCAAACTCATCTGGCGTTGGGAATTTCCGAAAAGCAACTCCAACGGCTGCGAGTTCGAATTACGGCAATCTGAAAATGAAGATTTTAAAATCTCAAAAACTGTTTACATCGGGCCGGACTATGCCACTTTTCTATCTGGATTGAAAGACGGACAGTACTTCTATCAGGTGCGTGTTCTTTCAAAATCTGAACAGGTAAAAAGCGAATGGTCTGACCCCGTTTTGGTTCGAGTGAAACATCATTCGCTGCGGCTTGCTTTTTTACTTTTTGGCGTGGGGGCCATCGTATTTCTTTCAACCGTCTTGTTGGTCGTCCGAGGTAATCGAAACGCAACTAAAGACTGAAACGACACCTATGGAACACCAATCTGAAATACTTTCGCCGTCAACCGGTTGGATGCTGCTGGCAGCATTGAGCGCCCTATGGATAATTCTTGGTCTGTATTGGGGGCGCAAAGCCAAAAACATGGACGGTTTCATGTTGGCAGGGCGGAATGTGGGACTTGCGTTCGGCACCGCCACGGCCATGGCTACCTGGGTTACTTCCAACACAACCATGCTGGCGCCGCAATTTGCGTTGCAACTTGGCATTTGGGGCATGATAGCTTATTCGACGGCCGCATTTGGCCTGTTTCTGTTCGCACCGTTAGCCAAGCGCATCAAACAAGTGATGCCGGGAGGCTACACCAGCGGAGATTTTATACGGCTGCGCTATGGCAAGGGCACTTGGTATATTTTCCTTGCCATCTCCATTTTTTACGGATTTACTTGGCTCGTCAGCATGGGCATGGCCGGCGGCATTTTGATGAACGCTTTAGCTGGCATTCGTTACGAAGTCGGCATGACGGTCATTTTGTTTGTCTGTGCTGTCTATACGGTTTTTGGCGGCCTTTATGCCGTTATCGGCACTGACTATATTCAATCGCTCATCATTATAATCGGCATTGTCGTTGTAGGCGCGGCTGTGATTTATTCTATTGATTTAGAGCAGGTTTATGGAGATATAAAAACGGAAAAACCGATGCTGATAAGTGCGTTGCTGCCGGCTTCCATCATGGCTGTTTTCAATAATCTCCTTTTCGGAATAGGCGAGGTTTTTCACAGTAACGTGTGGTGGAGCAGGGCATTTTCTATGAGAGAAGGAATAGGGCAAAAAGCCTTTACGATGGCCGGTTTTTTCTGGCTGCCGGTGCCTGTCGCGGCGGGTTTTATCGCGCTCACCAGCAGTTCTTTGGGCGTCAACATCACCTCGCCCGACATGGCAGGGCCGCTTTTGGCGGGTAGCATTTTAGGGCAAGCTGGTGCGGTCGTTGTGTTTATCGTCTTTTTCTGCTCGTTGGCATCGAGCATTGACAGTTTGCTCGCTGCTACTTCCGACCTTATTACCGAAGATATTTACAAAAAAATGGTCAATCCGAAAGTGAAGGAAAAACAACTTCGCAGGATATCGATAGCCGTGATAACTGGGCTGGGTTTGCTGGCCTGGCTTGTGTGCTTGCCGCGCATCGGCACACTCGCGACGGTCCTGTTTTTCGCCGGGCCGATGGTGGCGAGCACGATTTACCCGATTGTGATGGGGCTTTACTGGAAAACGGCGAACGCAAAAGGCGCCATTTGGGCGATGGTTCTCGGAACAGGAATCGGCCTATCGGCCTATTTTGAATTGGGTTGGTATACGGCTTCACTCATTGGCGCGACGGTTTCCATTTTGGTGACAACATTTTTTGCGAAGTGGAAGCCTGAAAATTTTGACTGGAAAAATCTGGACGAATCTAAAAATCCCCGAATAACCGACCCGACATGAATTTCTCTCAACCTTTTTTCACAATGCTCATCCTTGCTGCGCTTGGCTTGATGAGTATCGGCGCTATTGCCCTGATTATCATGCTGTGGCAGGATGTTAAAAACAGAAAATTATGGTGACTGCAAAACTGCATTTTGAAAAAAATCACCTCGAAGAAAACCCGCTGACCTCCGACGGGCTGTACCCCGACCCGGAGAAATTGTTGGAGAATGATTCCATCAACTTGAACATTCTTAAAAAACTGGTGGGACATTCTGTTGTTTCCGTTGACCAGTTCGACAAGGAATTGGTGCTGGAAATCTGCAAATTCGCGGCTTTGCTGGAAGCGACAGAAATCGCCTCCAGTCACCCGCTCGACGGAAAAATCGTCATCACAGCCTTTTTTGAAGCGAGTACTCGCACTCGTCTCTCGTTCGAAAGCGCCGTGCTTCGATTGGACGGCAAAATCATCAGCATTCCGACCGGCATGGTCACGGGCATTGCCAAAGGCGAGTCGCTTTCCGATATTGGCGAAATGTTCAACGCCTACGGCGACTTGGTGGTAGTGCGGCACACAGAAACGGAATCGGTACATGAAATCATGCAAAATCTCCGCCTGCCGCTCATCAATGCGGGGAACGGTTCCGGAGAACATCCTACACAGGCACTTGCCGACTGGTTCGCTATTTTGAAATGGAAGCCAAAACTAAAAGAAATGGCCGTGCAACCTCAGCATCAAATACACCTGGGTATTCTTGGCACACCCGGCAGTATGCGGGCAGTGAACAGTTTTTTGAGAATGTCGCTGTTATTCAAATCCGGCATTCGCAAAATCTCCATCGTTTCGGAAATGGCTGACCCGCTCGGACCGGAATTGGAGGGGCTATTGATTTATTCGGGAATTGAATATCAATTGACAAATGATATCAACGATGTGCTGTCCGACCTCGACGTGATTTATATGAATTCCATCGCTTTCCTCGGCGACAGCTACAAAACGCTGGACTCCCGTTTTAAACTCAACGCCGACAGCGACCTAAAAAAAGACGCAGTGGTGTTGCACCCGCTCGCCCGACTCGACGAACTTGACCCGACGCTTGACAACACGCACCACAACCTATATTTCACACAGGCACATGGAGCGGTGTTTGTCCGACAGGCTTTGATGATTTCCATCCTGAACCGCTTCGACCGTTTGCCGAAAAAGAACGTTCCTTTAAACAACTAAAACCAATAAAATTATGTGTGGCATTACCGGATTTTGGAGCCAGCGACCGCTCCAGGCAGACGACAATTTGCAATTGATAAAAATGACCGAACGCCTCCACCACCGTGGGCCGGATGGCTACGGCTACCATCTCGACCGTGAAAACGGGTTGGCGATGGGACACGCGCGTCTTTCTATTATTGACCTTCAAACGGGCAACCAGCCACTTTACAGCCCCGATAACAACCTGGCACTCACGGTGAACGGCGAGTTTTACGATTACAAACGTATTCGCACCAACCTGCGGCTGGAAGGTTTCAAATTCAAAACCAAATCGGACAGCGAAATTGCCCTGCCGCTCTATCAAAAACACGGCCTCGACTTCGTAAATCACTTGCGTGGCGAGTTCGCCTTTGCCTTGTTTGATCAAAAAGAAAAACAGCTTATCCTCGTACGCGACCGCTTCGGCATCAAGCCCTTGCACTACCACATCAGTGCTGATGCGGTTTATTACGGCTCTGAAATCAAGGCCGTTTTTGCCCATCACGATGTGCCGCGCCAGTTTTCAAAAGAAGGCATCCTGCATCAATTGATGCATACGTTGGTGCCCGGCACGACGGCATTTGATAATATTTATGCCTTAAAACCGGGCTGTATGCTCATTATCCAAAAACATAAAAATGGTTTTGATGTAAAAGAGCGGCAGTATTGGGACATGGATTTTCCCAGGGACGTAGAAAGAGACGATACAAAGCCGCCTGAATATCATATCGAACAGGTGAAGGAACAATTGATGGAAGCCGTTGCCTTCCGCCTCGAAGCCGACGTGCCGGTAGGATGCTACCTTTCGGGCGGCATCGACAGCTGTTCTATGCTGGGGTTGGCTTCGTCCATGCAGCAATCGCCCGTAAAAGCATTTACCATCAGTTTCGACCACAATGATTACGACGAATCGGTGATTGCTCGTCAAATGGCACGGACGACCGGGGCTGATCAAGAGGAAATCCGCCTGACAGCCAACGAATTGTATGGCTTTAATTATTTCAGAACGCTGTACCACGCCGAGCGCACTTTTTACAACACGTTGGGCGTGGCGAAATGGTGCATGAGTAAGCGGGTCAACGAATGCGGCTACCGGGTGGTCGTGACAGGTGAAGGCTCGGATGAATTGTTCGGCGGCTACCCGGCATTCAAACGTGACTATTTGAAGTATGTTTATAAAAACGAGCCGGAGCGTTTGCAGCAACTTGACGCTTCCAACGCCATTTTCAAAGGCGCGATTTTGGCGGAAACACCCGTGATACATCCGGCATTAGAGGCTGTTTGTGGATTCACCCCGTCGTGGATTCAGTCATGGATTCAAACGTTCGCTCTCGCCCGCCCGCTTTTACATGGCGATCTTTTGAAAGAATTAAATCATTACGATCCCATCGAAGCCATTGCCGATTCTTTTGACAAAACTCAATTGGAAGGCAGGCACACGCTGGATAAAGCGCAATACACCTGGATAAAAACCATGCTCGAATGTCAAATCCTCAACTGGGGCGGCGACCGTGTTGACATGGCCAATTCGATGGAGAGCCGCCCGGCCTTTCTTGACCACCACGTTGCAGAGATCGCTAAAAACATCCCTCCGAACCTGCGCATCCACGGCAACATAGAAAAATGGGTATTGCGCGAAGCCATGAAAAACATCCTGCCCGAAGTGCTTTACAAACGGGAAAAGTTTGCATTCATGGCGCCGCCGGCACACACATCCGACCATAAAAAACAGGCGGTACAGAAGTTGATTGACCGTTTTTTAAGCATGGAAAAAATCAGGGAAACAGGTATCTTTGACTTTAGGCGCTTGAAGCAGTTTTTAACGGAATATGAACACGATAAAAACCCGGTGTCTCTGGTTCGGAAAGACGCTTTGTTGAATCACATACTGGGGCTGCACATCCTGCACGAACAATTCATTGAAGCCAAAGTACTCAGCGAAGCTTGAATATGAAAAAATATTGGACCATCTTCGGGGCAATTCTCTTGTCCCTTCCCTTATTCTCACAACCGACACCCAAACTGAGGGTGTTGGTTCTTACCGACATCGAGGCAGACCCCGATGACACCCAATCGCTTGTAAGATTTCTGACTTACGCGAATCAATGGGAAATTGAAGGGCTGATCGCTACCACTTCTATTCATCAGAAAGACAGGGTTTTCCCGGAAAGTATTCATGCCGTTGTGGATGCATATAATAAAGTTCAGCCCAATCTGCTCATACATGAACAAGGCTATCCTACAGGCAATGAACTGAAATCCAAAATCAGACAACACCTGCCTTTGTATGGAATGAAAGGCGTGGGGGAAGGAAAAGATTCAGAAGGCGCTGATTTGATTATAAAAGTATTGGAAAAAAAAGATGATCGTCCTGTTTGGATACCTGTTTGGGGCGGCATCAATTGTCTGGCTCAGGCTTTATGGAAAATTCAAAATACCAAAACGCCCCGGGAGGCTCAGGCGCTTTATGATAAAATCAGGGTTTATACCATTTCAGATCAGGATGATTCCGGCCCCTGGATTCGCAAAAATTTTCCAGGCATTTTTTATATCGTAACCCCGGGATACAATTATGCAAAAGCGACCTGGCTTGGCATGGCTTTCCCCTGTCCGGGTTCCAACATAGAAGTGGTGAGCAATGATTGGTTAGCCAAAAATATTCAGCAAGGCCGGGGCCCGCTCGGTGCAGTTTATCCCGATGTGGCGTATGGCATGGAAGGGGATACGCCGTCATTTCTATCACTCATCGACAACGGGTTAAACAATCCCGAATTCCCCAATTTTGGCGGGTGGGGCGGGCGATATGAGTTGTACCTGCCGGAATTTGAAGATTCAAATACGGGGATGTTCAGAAGAGAAAACTGGCCCAAAGATGAAGCGGAAACGCGTCCGTTCTGGACCAATGCGGATGACTCCATCGTATCTCCCCTCGATAAAATAAGTTATACGGGTAATCGCGAAACGATCTGGCGGTGGCGTGATGCCTTTCAAAACGACTTCGCAGCACGTATGCTTTGGACCATCAAAGACTATAAGGATGCCAATCACCCGCCCGTGCCGCAGCTCAATCATGCGGATAGAATTACGGTAAAATCCGGAGATGTTTTTTACCTGGATGCCACAGGCACAACTGATCCTGACGGAGATTCTGTCAGTTTTTTGTGGTTTCAGTATCCCGAAGCGGGCACCTATAAAGGAAACGTAAGCCATAAACCTTATGCAGCCAATTTGAAAAGGCTACCTGTTGTTGCTCCATCGGTCAGTACTGAAAAAACGGTCCATTTCATTTTAGCGGTAAAAGATAAAGGTGCCCCTGCTTTGACCAGATACAAGCGGGTTATTATTACGGTAACACCTGGTAACTAATTTCAACTATTTGTCCCATGCAAATACAACTCGCCCACACTGATGCCGATATTCTGAAATGCCGGCCTGTGATGAAACTCCTCCGACCGCATTTGGATGAAGCGGCGTTTGTGCCCCTGGTCAAAAACATGTTGTCGGAAGGTTACGAACTGGCTTTCATCGAAGCGGGTGGTCAGGCTGCCGCGGCCATCGGTTTTCGGTACCAGCAAAAACTCTTCGACGGCAAACAAATTTATGTTGACGACCTGACCACACTGGCGGAACACCGCGGCAAAGGTTACGGCGGCATGTTGCTCGATTTTGTTTTCGATCTGGCAAAAGAACGCGGTTATGCCTGTGTCACGCTCGATTCCGGCCCCACCCGCCACGACGCGCACCGGCTTTATCTGAACAAAGGGTTTCTTATCAGCAGCATGCATTTCACGAAGAAATTGTAGGTTCAGTGACTCCTGTGTATCCAAGGATAGTGGAGAGGTGTCATTGCGGAGGAACGTAGCAGTGACATCTCGAAACGGCAAAAAATAGCACTAACTTTCGCTCTGAGATATCACCCCTCCAGCGTCGGGATGACACCTCATCCGCTAAGTTGACGACATTAGACTTTGAGTCACCCGGTCAATAAGAATCCGCAATGACCTCCAGAATCCGCTGCATCTCCTGCTTCCACGGCTTGTTGCTGCCGACGAAATTGTTGTGCATAAAACTGAAAATCAGTGTTTTGCCGCGTTTTGTCACTATATAACCGCTCAGGCAATGCACCCCGCTCATACCGCCGGTTTTGGCAAAAACATAAGGTTTTCCGTCTTTGCCCTTGTACCAACCCGCGACCGTGCCATTCATACCGCCCGCCGGAAAAAGTGTCATCAAGTATTGGTGCGGCTGTTCATTCCAGAGTTTCAGCAATACCTGTGAAAGATCGCGCGGGCTGATGAGATTATAACGCGAAAGGCCGGAGCCGTCGACCCAGCGCGGGCGTTGCTGCAGGTCGATCAGCACGCTGTCGAGCATCCATTTGATCATCGTGTCTTGTTGGAGGATATCGAATTTTTGCCCCGCACATACCAGTAGCATTTGCTCTGCGATGAAGTTGTCGCTTTGGTGCATCATGCGGCGGAGGACGGTGTCGAGGGGGGCGGAATAGAGGGTGCGCCATTTTGAGTTTAAAAATAGAACCTCCTGCGCCATCTTGAAAATCACCGTTTTGCCCAATGTGTCTTCAAGAAACGGGGTAGGATATGTAGGCATGGGAGACACGAGGCTGTCCATCCCGACATCCAGTCTAAAAGCCCATCCATTATCGTACTCTCCGCGATTGATTTTTGGATCGTTCGTATGGATTAAGGGGGTGCAGTAATCTGTGAGATATGAGGGATAAACTTTAAAAGTATTGTTTTTTCCTGTCTTTATAGTCACAGTATTCCCATAGGTGGGCATCTGGCTTCTTTCAGTCTGATAATATTCGTTGAAATCGTCCCATGCCCAGCCCGGGCCAAATCGTTGAACCGGAAAGTCTCTTAAAACAAAGAATGATGTATCCTTCACACTGCGCAGTAAAGAAAATGCTGATTGCCAAAGTTGAAATTTCGCATGGAGAAAAGTCGGGTCGCCTACACCTCGGAAGTACATATAGCCATGTTGGATATGGTACTCCATCCCCGGCACCGAATCTCCCAACACCTCCAGACACGTCGCCAGCGTCAATATCTTCGTGTTTGAAGCAGGGGTGAAATATTTGTCGCCATTCACGTCAGCCAAAGTTTTCCCTGTCGCCGGATCGAGCAGGGTAAACCCGGTAAAGGCGCGGTTGAAGACAGTCGATTCTTTGACCTCTTTTTGAATTTTCCGGGAAAAACGGCGTTCGGCGTGGCGGGAGGTGGCGCAAGCGGAAAAAAGCAGAGAAAGGAGGCCCGCCGTCGTCAGGACGATGGCGGGCAGGAAATGGCGACGCATTGTATGTTTTTGAGGCGAAAGATATAGCAATCAAAGATTGAAATCGAACACCCCGTTTTCCACTTTCAATTCGGTCATGTTACCAAGTTGGTCCACTAAAACGCCCGTGAACAGAAACGTGCCTTTCACTTTGTTGTCGCTGAATTCTGTAAACGTGACGGAGCCGCTTCCGAGCGGTCCCGCTGTAATGTACGCCGTCGCTCCGGCAAGTGAAGGTTTGTATTGTGCAGTGAGTTGCGCATTGGCAGCCGTGTAGGTTTGTCCTGCGCTGATAACCACCGGAATGTTGAGCGAGATGAATGAACCGTCGGCGCCATAACCCGAGATCAGGTGCGAGCCTTGGGTTGCACTAAATACCGCGCCGTCTACGGTGTTTTTGCTCGACCAGTTTTGCCCATCCACTTTGGCTGTGACGGAGCCGCTGCTGACGTCCGTATTGGAGGGTTCGTCTTTACCGCAGGAAGTGGCGACAAGGAGAAAGGTAGTTGCCAAGAAAAGGAAGAGAATTGACAAATTTTTCATTTTCAATGAATTAGATTGTTTTAGAATGGTTGTTGTTATATTAAAGGTTTTTCAACTTGCTTAAGTCCAGCGCCTGCATAACCGAACGCATCGTTTCCATTTCGCAGCCACGGCAGGATGCCGTGATGACGAAGCGGTTTTCTGCGAGCAATGCCAGTTCACTGTTCGATCCGTTTTTGCGGAATTTTTCAATGCATTTATAGCCGTTCAGCGTGCCGGTGCGCTCGTATCCGTTATCGTCTTCCTTGTCGACCGTCACAGTGGCCCAGGCAGCCATGCTCATCATCGTCATGCCCAGGCCGCCCGTGTCGAGAATGTCCAACCGGAGGTTTTTGCCTTCACTGTTTTTATATTTCCCCTCCGCTTTGGAGAATTTCATATTCATGGCGCCGGCGGTTTCGCCGCTCAATTTTGTGCGCTCGAAACCGGCTGCCTTTTCCGGGAGGAGTTCCTGTAGGGTTCTGAAGTTGACCGGTTCTACGGGTTGTTGCAGATTGGCATCTTTCACTGCCTGTTGCGCCTGGTTGATGGCCTCTTGCGCGTTGACAGGTGGAGTCGTTGCGACCGGTGTTTCTTTCTTATCGCCGCCGCAGGCGATGCAGGTCAATAGTGTAAAAAGAGGGACGATGTGCAAGAATGTTTTCATAAAAGATTGATTTTAATGCTTTTAAAAAAATGTGGCAGACTTGGGGCATCTGTTTTTGTCTCGTGGCGGGCATGAAAAATCCATGCCCGTCGATGACGGACAACCAGAAATCAGAGGAAACCGCAGAGGAAAAAAACTTTGTCGAGTTGATTTGACAAGGCAAAACTATGCCTTCGCGGCAGGCCGGTCAATCGCGCAAATGGGTAATTTTATCACTGCACGAGCCGGTTTTTCAAGGCGGTTCCGACAGCTTCGGCGCGGTTGCGTACGTGCAGTTTTTCATAAATGTGCTTGATATGTGCCTTTACGGTATTGGTGCTGACGAACAAAGCCTCCGCGATGGTCCTGTAGTTTTCTCCGTCGCAAAGCATTTTCAGCACCTCCGTTTCGCGCTGGGAAAGCGGGTTGGCGCGTTCCGGCTGAAGGGAACGCACCACTTTCCGGGCGATCGACGGCGTCATGGGCGAACCGCCTTCGTGCGCTTCCCGGATGGCTTCGAGCAAATGAACCGGCGGCAAACCTTTCACCAAATAACCGATGGCACCTGCGCAAAGTGATTGAAACACAGCATCGTCATCTTCGTGCACCGTGAGCATTACCACGTTAATTTTCGGTAACAACTCTTTGATTTTCAATACACCTTCAATGCCCGACATTTTCGGCAGATCAATATCCATGAGCAGCAGATCAGGCGGGTTTTGCACCAATGCCGGAATGCCGGTCACACAATCCTCGAAGGTTTGCCGGCAAGAGAACCCCGGCGATCCGTCGATCAGGATTTGCAACAATTGGCGAATGTCGCGGTCGTCTTCGATGATGGCTACTCGGATGGATGCCATGTGAGAGATGTGAGAGTCGTGAGCGTTATGAGAAAACCTTGCCTGACCGGTTGATCGATGAGATAAAGGTACGCAGTCACCCGCATCCGTTCAATTACCCGTTTGGGTGATTTCAAAATCCAGTTGAACAGTCGTGCCGGCCCCGGGCGAAGTCGAAACACTCAATTTCCCGCCCGTTTTTTCCGCACGATCCCGCATATTTTGAAAACCTTTGCCCTCGTTCACCGTATTTTCGTCAAACCCATTGCCGTCATCGCTGAAAACGATGGAAACTAAGTTGGCGCCACTTCGGCTCGCGCGCAAAATCGATTGTTTGGCGCCGGCATGTCGCACGCAATTATTAGCCACTTCTTTGAAAATCAGCAGGATGTGGCGGCGTTGTCCTGCGTCCAGCGGTACATGTCGAAGGTTTTCGGTAATGGCTTCCGCGCTGAACCGGGTGGAGGAGTGCTCAAACAGGTCATTGGCAAAGTCGCGCAGGCGCGCGAGTGTGTCGTACAGATTGTCGTTTACCGGGTCGAGCACCCAGATAAAATCGCGCATTCCGGAGCGCAGATCCTGGATGTTGTTTTCCAATTGTGCCAACATGTGTTGCAACACCTGATTATCGCGGGTCCGGTTCCGGACGACCTCGCCGAGCAGTGCAATTTTTGTAATTTTGTTGCCCGCCTCGTCATGGAAGTCGCGGGCGATACGCTTGCGAAATTGTTCCCTTTCTTCTGCCTTCGCTTTTTCTAATTGCCGGACGGTTTGCAGCCGTTGCCGGAAAAAGCCATAGATCACCAAAACAACCATCCCCGCGAATATAAAATACGCCCACCAGGTTCGCCACCACGGCGGCATCACTTTGATCCGCACCGACCTGGGTGCTTCATTCCAAACCCCGTCGTGATTGGCCGCCTTCACCTGGAAGATGTAATCACCCGGCGGCAAATTCGGATAACCGGCATAGCGGCGTTGCCCGCTTTCCATCCATTGTTCGTCGAGTCCTTCCAGGCGATAAGCATAGCGATTGTTTTCAGGCCGGGTGTAGCCGAGCGCGGCAAATTCGAAGGCGATAAAATTCTGATCGTGCCGCAGCACAATATCTTCAATGGTATTGATAGATTTTTTTAGAAAAAAGCGTCCGTCATCAGAAGATTGCCTGATCGCAACCGATTGATTAAACAACTGAAAGTCAGTAAGTACAACCGGCGGCTTATACGGATACGGGCGAATTTCGGAAGGGCGAAATATGGTGAGGCCGCCCGTGCCGCCAAAACAAAACCGTCCGTCGCGGGTGCGGTAAAAAGCGTGTTGGTTGAACTCGTCGCCTTGCAAGCCATCCGTCACATCAAACAATTGTAAATCAGCCAAATGGTCGTCCTGTGCCTTAAAACAGGCAATTCCGCGATTGGTGCTGACCCAGAGCCGGCTATCCTCGTCTTCCAGCATTCCGTAAATCACCTCATTCGGCAATCCGTCCTTTTTGGAAAAACGATAGAAACGACCATTGCCCAGATGCAAGTTCAGACCATTGGCAGTACAAACCCACAAACGCCGCTTGCTGTCCTCCATCAGCGACAAAACCATGTTGCTGCTTATACTGGCCGTGTCGCCGGGTCGATGCAGGTACGGCTCGAAGGTGCCTTGTTCCCGGTTCATCAGGCACAGACCGCCATTGGCTGTACCTACCCAAAACCGGCCCCGACTGTCTTCAAGCACACAAAATATATAGGGGTGCGGCAAGGTTCTGCCTGTGTTTTCAACGTTGAAAATCCGATGCTCTCCTGTTTCCCGGTTCCATCTGAACAGTCCTTGTCCCGGTGTTGCCAACCATGTAATTCCCTGTTTGTCAGTATATATTCCGTTTATTCCTGCTCCACGGAGCAGTTTGTCGAAAGGGTCGTTTTTTTCAAAAAACCATTTACCGGTCGAATCTTTTTTCAGCAAGGCAAAGCCGTTTCGGCGAAACGTTACCCATAAGGCGCCGTCGGCAGCAGGAGCGATTCGGATCACATAATCGAATGGCATAGTCGGCGTATTCCGGACGTTCAGGCATTCCATCTGCCAATTCGATGGTTCGGAGCCAAAATTGCCGATACGGGTTAACCCGCCTTTCGTGGCGATCCATAAATTTCCCGCATCATCCTCCGCCATGCCCAGTACAGAATTGGAACAGAGACCGTCGCCATACCCATCCGATGGAAGGTTAAAAAATGGAGATCGGACGGTAAAAATACAGTTGACGTGCTCACGTGTGCCCGCCCACAAAAGGCCGGGTTCAGGTTCCAACAGACTGTAAACCATGTCGTTGGATAAGGAATTCGGGTCTGTTGCGTCATGTTCGAACATCTCGAAACCGGCTTCCGGACTCCGGGTATCGAACCTGGCAAGGCCGGTCATCGTCCCGATCCAAAGAATACCGTTTCGCTCCGGAAACAGCGATTGAATGCTGTTGACCGGAGCGCGCGAAGTTGTCGGCTGATGTATAAAAGAATGTAAGACCTCGGGTAAACCTGTTAAATGATTTTTTTGCAACAAAAAGAGCCCGGCGCCGGCGCCGGCCCAAAGTTGACCGCTTTCACCTTCGGCAAATGACGTCACTGCCGGAATGGGTTTGCCGGAATGGGTGACCGGATACAGTTGGGAAGTGGGAATGTCAAGGCAAAAAAGACCGGTACCGGTACCGAGCAAAAGCCGGTTTTCAGAAACGGGAAATAAAGCGGTGATATTGATCAATTCGTTCAGTGCCGTATTGGGCAAGCGGAATTGGCGGGTGTTCAAATCAAAGGCCCAAAGTCCTTTATCGGCGCCTGCCCAAAGCGTCCCGGCAGGGTGTTCGCAAATCGAGCGAATGGAATTTTCGGAAACAGTAGCGGGGGTGAGTGGCGCCGGATGAAAGGATTGGAATGTTTCAGTGACCTTGTCGTATCGGCACAACCCGCCTCCAAATGTGCCGATCCAGAGATCGTGGCGGCTATCTTCTATAATACGCCAGATAAAGTTGTTGCTCAGGGTAGTCGAGTCGTCCGATTCATGAAAAAAATGCCTGAACCGGTAGCCGTCGAAGCGGTTAAGACCGTCCTGCGTCCCGAGCCAAATAAAACCTTCATTGTCCTTCAAAAGGCAATTGACCTGGCCTTGCGAAAGTCCTTGTGCGGTGGTGAGATGGCGGGCAACGGCAAAGGTTGGCGATTGCGCCAGGCCTCCATACTTTAGAAGGAGAAAGAAAAACGAAGAATAAAACAGGCGTTTCACTTTCTAACGGTACACACTAACACTATTTAATATTTCTCCCGTCGAGCATTTTTTCGAGGTTGAATGTCGCGCCGTCGAGCGTTTCAATTTCAGTATTCCAATCTAATGTCAGCCAGGGCTTTTGTGGAGTAGCTGTCATTACTATCTTATTGGCAGTAAAAATCCATATTACCTTTTTTATTCCAAAACGAAGATAATCGTCAATTTTTTTTAGTATATAATCCATTTCCTTTTCGTTTTCAATTTCAGCCTGGATGTCAATTTCAATAACAAGTTCGGGGGGGGTGGTCAAAAAATGTCGGCTCAGGTAAAAATTTTCAGCACGATAAATACAGACATCTGTTCCTCTTCTACCTCCCTGTTCAAGTAAAAGTCCAAGTTCGCCGGCTATTACTTCATAACCTTTTCCAATTAACAAATTAGTCAAAACTATAGACAATTGGGTTTTCAACCACGCTTGTAATGAACTTTCCGGCATGATTTCTTCAATTTTTAGTTTTCCATTAAGTACTTGCCGGTAACCTTTATAATAGATTGGTTTCCCATCCACGATTTCGTAAACGAGTGCATCCGGAATCTTCCGGCTTCTCTTTTTTTGTTGCTTAGGGGCAGGTGCAGCAGCAATGGCTTCCATAATCCATATAGTTTGAGGCTGCAATTTAAGATTTATCTGCGAAACAACGACTCCACAAACGCCCGTTTGTTGAATATCTGCAACTTATCGATGCTCTCCCCCACCCCGATGTACTTGATCGGGATTTTGAACTGGTCGCTGATACTGATGGCCACCCCACCCTTTGCAGTGCCGTCGAGTTTGGTAAGCGCGAGGCAGGTGATGGGCGCCACTTCGGTGAATTGTTTGGCTTGTTCCTGAGCATTCTGGCCGGTGGAAGCGTCGAGCACAAGTAATACGTCGTGAGGCGCGCCGGGCATTTTTTTCTCGATGGAGCGGTGGATTTTTCCCAGTTCCTGCATCAGGTGGGTCTTGTTGTGCAGGCGTCCGGCGGTATCGATTATGGCAATATCGCAGCCGTTTTCCACGGCGTAATTCGTTGTTTCATAGGCAACTGCGGCAGGGTCGGCGTTCATACCTTTGGAATAAAAATCGCAGCCCACCCGGTCGGCCCATATCTTAAGTTGATCCACGGCGGCTGCGCGGAATGTGTCGGCGGCGCCGAGCACCACTTTGTAGCCCTGTTGTTTGAACTGGTAGGCAAGTTTGCCGATGGTGGTCGTTTTTCCCACACCATTAACGCCAATGACGAGCAGGATATATGGTTTCTTTCCGGAAGGGATATCGAAATCTTCGGCGTCTTGCGTGTTGTTTTCCGACAGCAGTCGCACGATTTCATCCCGGAGTATTTCGTTGAGTTCAGCGGTGTTCACATACTTATCCTGCGCGACCCTTTCCTCGATGCGCTGTATGATTTTCACCGTTGTATCGAGCCCTACATCACTGGTAATCAGCACGTTTTCAAGTTCGTCGAGCACTTCCACGTCCACCGTGCTTTTACCGGCAACGGCGCGGGAAAGTTTGTCGAAAAAACCTTCCTTCGTTTTTTCCAGCCCCTTGTCGAGGTCTTCCTTTTTTTCGCGGTTAAAAAATTTATCGAAAAAGCCCATATTGCGGTTATTGGTTGTTGGTTGTTGGTTATTGGTTCTTGGTCAGGAACCCAAGCCCTTGATTACCAAGAACCAAGAACCAAGAACCAAATCAGATTTCGCCCTGTGTGCGGCGGACCGTATCGATCAAAGACGATTTTTTACGGCGGGAGACTTCCACCGTTTCGCCGGTTTCGAGTACAAGATAACCGCCTTCGCCTTTGATGTAGGTTTTCATAAAATTCATGTTGACGATATGCTTTTTGTGCACACGCACGAAGCCGAGCGACGCGAGGGTATCTTCGAATGCCTTGATAGTACGGCTGGCGGTGATGCGTTCGCCGTTTTTAAGCAGGAAGTGGGTATAGTTATCCTCGGCTTCGAGGCGTATGATATCGCGCAGGCGAACAAAGTGGATGCCGTCGAGCCCGGAAATACCGATTTTTTCAAAAGCATTGGGTGCAGCAGGATTGTAGTTTTGCTGGAGTACGTCCACCCGCTGCTTGGTAGCGGCATTGCGGCGGCGGATGCGGCTCACGGCCTTGATCAATTCTTCGCCCTCGATAGGTTTGACGACATAGTGAATGGCGGAAAATTCAAATGCGCGAAGTGCGTACTTATCGAATGCCGTGACAAAAATGATATCGAAAGGGATTTCTTCAAACTGTTGCAACGCCTGAAATACCAGACCGTCGGGCAGATTGATATCGAGGAAGGCAACGTCGTATTTGCCTTCGTTTTCTTCGCTTGCCAGCCTTAGCAAATCGGCATTAGAACCTCCTGTGGCCACTACTTCCACATCGGGGCAGTACTTGGCAAGTTGGTTCTGGAGGTTTTCTAAACCTTCCGGCTCATCTTCGATCAGGAGTGCGCGTGTTGTCATGCTTGATTTTCCGTTTTAATAAGTGAAAGGTGCAAAAGTCCGATATTATTCAGGAAAATTGATTTTTACAGACAGGTGATTTGCAATTATTACAAAAAAATAAGGCTCAAGGCCAAAATGCCTCAAACCTTATTTTTATCAATGAGGTGCCTTTCACTAATACTCTCTGATTTTCAGGCGCATACCGACCTTCAATGTATCCAGTTCGTTCAATTTACGGATACTCTCGGCGCTGGTTGCATATTGCCGTGCAATATCGTCGAGCGATTCATTTCGTTGCACCGTATGGTACTGGAATTCGCCTTTGCGCGGCGATTCCTGTGGTTTGATCACCAATGGAGGGATGACCGTTTGACCAGAATTATTTTTATTCGGCGCTGTAGCAGGCTGCGACGTTTCGTTTTTGTTCGGTTTCGAGGCAGTGTTCTGTGCCGGCGCTTCGATGCGGAGTGCCGAGTGCTTTTGCACATACACCGGGTGCAATATCTTCAGGCTTTGACCGGAGTAGACGTAGTTGGACGTCATTTTATTCCATGCCTTGAGGTGATCGGCATTGCAACCTGTTTTTTGAGCGATGTTGTCGATATGATCGGGTTGTTGCACATTTACCAGACTTTGCCAGTAGCGCCCGTCGCCAAGATCGGGATTGACGAAGTCCTTGTTGTCTTCCAGCGTATACGTCCGGCTGCCGAGTGAATTCAGATAGCGGAGGAATGCAGGCATTACCCGTTCCGGCAGCACAACAAAATGCCCCGAATTGGTCGGCGGCACGTAATCGCGGCGGAAACCGGGGTTCAGTGTTTTGACCACCTGGTAATCGATACCTGTGGCATCGGCAATATCGCGGAACGACATACCTTCATACACCTTAATGTATTCGGTAAGTTGCTCGTCGTAGTCGGGCTCGTAAGGTATGAGACCATGCGTAGCATAGTAGTTGCAGATGTAAGTGGCTGCGATAAATGCAGGTACGTAATTGCGTGTTTCCTGCGGCAAGTACCGTTGAATGGCCCAGAAATCGCGGCTGTGCGCGCGTTTAATGGCGGCATTCACGCGACCTGCGCCGCTGTTGTAGGCAGCAAGCGCCAGCGCCCAGTCGCTATACATGTTATAGAGGTCCTTCAAATGGCGTGCAGCAGCATCGGTGCTTTTTACCGGATCGCTTCTGTCTTCCACCACACTGCTGGTGCGAAGGCCATATTCGGCGCCGGTAGCGGGCATAAACTGCCAGAGACCGGTAGCGCCGACCCGTGATACGGCCTTGGGATTGAGCGCCGACTCCACCACGGAGAGATACTTCAGGTCGGTAGGCAGACCGTATTCTCTTAATTTTTCTTCGAAAAGCGGGAAGTAAGTCAGTCGCTTACCCAACATCGTCCGGGCTTTTTCCGTCTTCAACTGGACGTAGGTTCTGATGTAACCTTTTACAACCGGGTGTGATTTTAACTCCAAACAACCGGAAAGATAAGAAAGGCGTTCTTTCAGTTCTTCGTCGGTTGGCATCGGTAAGCCGCCTTTAGCGACAAGTGTACCGGTGGTGTCCGGTTCGGGCAGGTCCGCATCTTGTAGCGTTCCTTCGTTCTGGGCGAAAAGGGGTGCGGCGCAAATGGTCAAAAACAGGGCTAACCAGTAGAAAACAGGGTTTCTTAACTGCATTGTCGTACAAAATCTGTGTTTAGTAAAAACGAGAAAATCCAAATACCAATAAAAACGACGAGGCAAAAAACGCTATGGGTTAATTTTTATTCTGTGGGTAGGTAATTAAGGTGCGTTTTGCCTTGTTGTCGCGGGCTTTTCAGAAAAGAAGGTGCAAAAGTCGTGCTTCTATTTCAGTTGTCGGATAGGTCAAATGTTAAAATAGGAAATCGTTTGCAACTTATGCTCACACCTGACATTGCGGCTTTTCCGATTTTCACCCAATGAAAGCGGATTTTGAGTCAAACAAACGAAATGATTTTGTCACCAGGAGGCTTCAGACCGGTTTTTTTACAAAATTTAATTTTGGGGGAGAAAAAGTTGGCGGCACTGATTGTTTTATGCTGAAGGTGCGTACTTTTGCGCGGCTTTTTAAAGACAGGGCGCTCACGGGTTCCGAAAAATTCGGCCAACTGCGGAAAACAAGCGCCTCCAACCAAACATCATTTCGTTTTATGGCTAATATCGGTCGTATCAAACAAATTATCGGCGCTGTCGTAGACGTTGACTTCAGCGGCCCCGACAGCAAACTGCCGGAAATCCTCAGCGCGCTTGAAATCACCCGCCCCGACGGCACCAAACTGGTGCTCGAAGTGCAGCGCCACCTCGGCGAAGACGGTGTGCGCACCATTGCCATGGACTCCACCGACGGCCTCATGCGCGGCATCGAATGTGTGGACACCGGCTCTCCTATCGCCATGCCGGTGGGTGAAGAAGTACGCGGTCGTCTGTTCAATGTTGTCGGTGAAGCCATCGACGGCATCGGCAAAGTGACCAAAGGCAAAAATGCCTATATTATTCACCGCAAACCCCCGGCTTACGAAGACCTTTCGACCGAGCGCGAAATCCTTTACACCGGTATTAAAGTCATCGACCTGATCGAACCTTATGCCAAAGGCGGTAAAATCGGGCTCTTCGGCGGCGCCGGTGTGGGCAAAACGGTATTGATCATGGAACTGATCAACAACATCGCTAAAGCCTACGACGGTATGTCCGTGTTTGCCGGTGTGGGCGAACGCACCCGCGAAGGCAACGACCTGTTGCGCGAAATGATCGAATCGAACGTAATCAAGTACGGCGACGCATTCAAACACTCGATGGAAAAAGGCGGCTGGGATCTGAGTAAAGTAGATAAAAAAGAACTCGTCAAATCGCAGGCAACGCTTGTGTTCGGTCAGATGAACGAACCGCCCGGCGCCCGCGCCCGTGTGGCACTCTCCGGCCTTACCATGGCCGAGTATTTCCGCGACGGCGACCTCAGCGATCCTGCCGGTGGCCGCGATATCCTGTTCTTCGTAGACAACATCTTCCGCTTCACACAGGCGGGTTCAGAAGTATCCGCACTGCTTGGTCGTATGCCTTCCGCCGTAGGTTACCAGCCGACGCTGGCTACCGAAATGGGTATCATGCAAGAGCGCATTACCTCGACCAAACGCGGCTCCATCACCTCCGTACAAGCCGTTTATGTTCCGGCGGACGACCTGACCGACCCGGCTCCTGCAACCACCTTTGCCCACTTAGATGCTACGACGGTATTAAGCCGTAAAATTGCTTCCCTCGGTATTTATCCCGCTGTGGACCCGCTCGACTCGACATCGCGTATCCTCGACCCGAAAATTATCGGCGACGAGCACTACCGCTGCGCCCAGCGCGTGAAACAAATCCTGCAGCGCTACAACGAGTTGCAGGACATCATCGCCATCCTCGGTATGGAAGAACTCTCCGACGAAGACAAACTCGTGGTGGGCCGCGCCCGCCGCGTGCAGCGTTTCCTGTCGCAGCCCTTCCACGTGGCCGAGCAGTTCACCGGTCTGAAAGGCGTGCTTGTTCCGATCGACGAGACCATCCGCGGTTTCAACATGATCATGGACGGCGAACTCGACGACCTGCCCGAAGCAGCCTTCAACCTTGTCGGCAATATCGACGACGCCATCGCGAAAGGGAAGAAGATGCTGGAGGAAGCGAAGTAAATAAAAAGAGTTATGAGTTATGAGTTATGAGTTGCACGTAGCAGTTCATAACTCATAACTCATAACTCATAACTCATTAAAGTTATGAACCTGGTTATTTTAAGTCCTCAAAAGGAAATATTCTCCGGCGCGGTGAAGTCGGTGAAAGTACCGGGCAGCGCCGGGCAGTTCGAGATACTCGAAAACCACGCCCCGATCGTTTCTTCGCTGGCCAAAGGCGAAGTACGCGTCATCAAAGACAACGGCGAAAAAATGACCTTCCATGTGGATCAGGGATTTGTGGAGATGCTGAACAACGAGGTGTCGCTGCTGGTCGCCGGTGTGAAAGAAGATTGATATTTCCTTGATATTGAAAATATTGGAGAGGCCGTTTCATAAGTGTGACTTATGAAACGGCCTCTTTTTGTTTTGCCCTTTCGCAGAGACGGGTAATTTGTCAGCATCTAAATTTACAGAATTCAAGAATGACCAGAATCCAGATAATTCTAAAATCCTGTAAATCCTGATGCTGACGACCCTAATGAAAAATATTAAAGTTTCAGAATCTTCCCTACCGACCTTCGCCCATCAGAACGAGTAAATTCCCAAAAGTGCAGGCCGGAAGAAAAATGATTGAAGCCAATACTGTTTAACCCTTCGTATAGCGTGAAAATCTCAACATTTCCACCGGTGATGGGCCATACTCTAAGCGTTCCATTACAATTTATTTCAAAATTTACTTCGTTGGAAGTTGGATTAGGCCATACGTTTATTTTTGAGATATCGGAGGTTTCTACTACGCCAACTGTTGAAACAGCTATTTCCCTGCAAAGTGTATGGCAGTCACCTATCGCGTTACACACTGTCAGGCAAACGTTATAAATGCCCTCACCTGGAAAAGAGTATATAGGATGCTGTTCGACAGTCGTGGCGCCATCTCCAAAATCCCAGAACCAACTTACAGGATGTGCGTAGGATAAATCATAAAAATGCTTGCCAAGTGGCCCTAAAGTACTGTCCTGTTCATCACGCCAAAACGATATGATCGGGGCATCAACACCTACCGTATCACAAGGGCTATCCGGTACGTCATAAACCCTGAAATGTGGCAAGTTGGGCATGTAGAACAAAATATTTGCCGGCAATACTTTATCGTGTTGGCGAAAATCACAACCCAATCCAGGCTCATTCGGTTTGTGAATTACGTGTAAAGTCCGTACTGCATTTGAAGAACTCATGTATATTTTTCCATCGGGGGCCAAAGCCATACTAAACAATTTAGTAGACAATCCTTGCTCATTAATGTTGCCGTCATACTCGCCTATCAAAATCCGGGAAGAATCGATATTTGATGATTGAAGGTCATATTGGTACAAGTGGATTAATCTATTGGTTACGTACAAATACCGCGAATCTGGTGAAAAAGCAGCCCATGCTGCGTAACAATCTGAATCAGGTAGAGTAAGCGTGATTGGGTTACTCAAAATTCCAGAACATCTGTCAAAGTCATACACCCTGAAATTAGGAGCATCTGTTTCTCCAAGACGAACAAATTTTGATCCGTCCGGTGAAAAACCACAATAGATATTTCTCCAATGCTCCTCAAACCAGTTCGTATCAACTTGATTTATGAATGGACCATGAATGCCTGCCGTGTCGAGGAGAAAAAAATAATATTTCTCAGTAGTATCTTTTGGCACCATTACCCACCAGTCTCTTCCATTGCCATGTCGAACCGCAGAAATTGTAAGGGAGAGCGTATCCTGGATAAGAAACTGATTTTTCTGCACTACTTTCCCCAGCCCGTTGTTTTGATTCATATCTACTACAGAATAAAGCAAATCACATTTTTCTAAATTTAAAAAACGTTTTAAATGGAATAATGCGTATTGAGAATCCCTGCCTGGATATGGCAATGTTAATAACCCTAAATATTCCAGGTAGGACCCATAACCTGTTTCTTTGCAATAATAATTGTGGCTTGAGCCAGGGCTGATTTCATCCCCATTTTCCATTTGCTCGTGATTATTTGATATAATCTGGCACCCATTCGTGTAAAATTGGAGATTTCCATCGTGGTCAGAAATCATACTATAACTATCCATCTTGCCCAGAATACTAAAATAGGAGGACTGCAAGTTGCCACTTTTAAAATCAATATAATTTCCTCCCGAATGAAGCTCCGGGATATTTGGATCAATTCCCAATATCCATGTAAAATCATGCTTCCCTTGGCCAAGTGCGCCTCCTGAAATCAGAATTTCCAAACATAGGATAAGCAATTTGCGTAGTTTCATGTAAAAATATTTAAGAATAGCCGCCCGGTTTTGGGCGGCCATTCAAAAAAACAATTATTTTGCTATAACAAATGAAATTACTTTTCGCTCACCCGAAACTGACTGGGCTACACAGAAGTATATTCCGGGACTCAATTCCTTCGTGTTGAGAAATGCAACGCTTTGATCAGAATACGAGATTTGAATAACAGATTTTCCAGTAACGTCCACAATTTGTAAATCGCCCGAAAAAAGTGTAGTAAACTGGATCGAGAGCCAATCATCAGCCGGGTTCGGAGAAATCTTAAATCCAAGGTTGGTATTTCCGTTCTGATCTCTCTCACACTCTATGATATTTGGTTGGTCTGATCTTGTGTTGGCCTCATCTTCCCAAGGAAAATAATTCATGGCAAAGAAACGGGTTTGGCCCGCTTCGTCATCACATTGCTCGGCAATATTACGTAAAATGGTACTGTCGCCTTGCGTTATTGCGCTTCCCATGGCTTTTTTAAGGTACAGACGATAAAGAAATTTCTGATTTTCTTCGACTTGGGTGGTTTCCGGTAACAAGTTAAGTTTGTCAACGCAATCTTCAAGTGCAGACTCTCTGTTTTCGGATAAATCCACAATAATGCTATTCTGAAGGATATGCAAAGAATCGATTTGGTTAAGTAGATTGCCCCTAAATGAATAATAAGTACTACCGACGCTTTGAACAAGAGTAGCAGATGTTAATGTGCCATCTAAAGAATCTAATATCGATCTTCTGACTTCAATTGATGACCTGATATTATTTAATGCTCCAAGATCAGTAGTATTAATAAGCATTGCATCATTAAATTGGGCAAAATAGTCTGCAAACTCAAATTCGGAAGATTCTTCAAAAGCATCATAAAATTGGCTCGGGATCGACGATGTCAGCAGGTAAGGATGGCAATTTAATACTTTTAACAAGTTAAAACGTGCTTCCCATTCCTTTGCATTAACAGGGCTGGAATATGTCAGATTGTTTAATGCCACTTTGCGCTCATAAGAATTAAGTGAGTCTTTTAAATTTCCATTAAAAGTATTATCATTGCAAGCAGTATTTTCATAAGACTGACATCCACCCGTTTTCAATTGGAACCAGTCATTGGGAAAAGTCTGGACACTTGGAGATGAGGCTGGCCCAAATGTAATCGGATCAGGTTGGTGATAAGCATCTGTTCCAATGTAAAACCTATTTTCAACATAGTTAGCATCGCGACTCCAGGCGCCATGATCCGGGTCGTAATCGCTGATGAGCCAATGATTATGACCACAGTCTTGTATGCCTACATCTGTATTTTTTTCAAGTATCAATGCAGCAGTTCTCTCATCTGAGGGGGTTCCAGGTCTGGTTTTATGTAGGCCCATTGTATTTTTCCGGTAAAAAGAACCCCCGCAATTACCCGTTAAATGAAAACCGCGTAATGTTGAATCTGCCTCATTTTGACAAATTATCCACTTCCCTGAGTCTTCAAAATGAAAAGCGCAACAACCATAATCCATTTGACTATGGGCAATTACTCTGTTATCTATTAATACATTCTGGTCGGATGGACTTGCCCAATCCCGCAAATAAAAACCCCAGCGGAAGCCATAGTCTTCATCGTCCTCGTTGGAAGGGAAAACGTCATTGTTAATTATCCTGTAATTCATGGCTTCATTAATTTCAACATCTACCATGGGTGATAAAATATCATCGGGGTTTACTACTCCAAATCCTCCAGCGCCGAAAAAGATTGTATTGTCTTGAATACTCATTATATCCTCAGTGCCTGGTTGCCCCTTTACCTTTATTGCATTTCTTCCTATTCCAGTTCCATAAGGAGTAATGGTGATTTGGTTATTTTGAATTTTATTTGTAGTAAAAGTAGCACTTGAGCGCCACTCGAGCGCACTAAAAAAATTGCAGATTTTGACTTAGTTGTTGGAAGATCGCTGTCCAGTAAATCTACTGAAATTGTATTGTGATGAATGTTTATATACTCAGCATATTGATTGCCTTCTGAAACGATATTACTGGTATTGCAATTACTCATATTGCAATTGGTGATTTCCAAAACAGTCCCTTTCGCTTCAATATCCTGGTTGTTGTATTCAAATATAGTGGTCGTCGGAAAATACAATGAACCTGGTTTTCCAATATACGCTGTTCCGAAAAGGGTTTGAATGCCATGAAAAACATTACAGGTAAAATAACAATTCTGAACATTTATTGTAGAAGTGGTAGCGGAAATCCCATTTCTTAAATTACTAAAGGTATTTCTGAAGTCCACAAAACCGCTAAATGCCACAGAAGGTAATCCAATACTGATTGAGCCATTCACAACTTTTATGCCGGCAGATGACCTTTGACCTGTATACGTGTTTGATGTGCAAGTAAATTCATTTTTTACAATCAAGGCATTTACAGGTTTATTATCGGCATAAACTCCAATATCATTCCTGTTAAAATAATTATTGTAAAGACTGACTTTTGCTTGTGCACTAACTATCCGAATAGCAAACGCAGCATCTTCAAAATGACACGTTTGAAAGTTTCCTTGTCCATTACTTTCAAATTTAATTCCATCCCAACCCGCAGCGGTACAGTTTTGAGAAAAATATTTTGAGCCAGTCGAAGTTAATACCCCATTTGTTGAGACAATAATTTTCCCGGAAGATGAGAAAATCAAATTACAATTCGTTATGGTAAAATTAGAATTCACTGTAAGTGTACTTGAAATATAAACGTCTGTGCTGCTCCAGCCCACGACACCTAAGTTGGAGGTTGAAGTGACTGATCCTAAATATGAATATGTTGTGTTTGGCCGAAATGAACTGCACAATGTTGCTTGTCCTGTTGGATATGGACAATCATCCTGTGAAAATATTACTTCACTCAAAATAGATATACATAAAGTAAGTAACATTTTAAGACATAGGATTTTCCCATTACTCTAATTTGAATAAATGGTTTGTTTCCTGATGAGAATCGAGAATGTGGGTGGTTGAATTGAAATACGTTTTGCATAATATAAAAAAATTTAAAGATGAAAAATCGGAATCTGGACTAAAAATGAGGTTGTAATCATACTTTTTCTATACCATAGTATTTCGGAGGCACAACATGGTAATAGCCATTGCCATACCGGTAATGCCTTTTTCTCGACTATGCAAACGAAGCATCTGCTCTCTTTGACAGGGAGTCACACACAGTAAGAGTAGAATAGAGTGTTATTCTTGTTCCCCTTTGCCTTAAAAGAGGAACGTGCGGTCGGCAACGAAGTTCTTTAATCGAACTATTCTGAATCAAATATCCCCAAAAATTAACGGGATTAAGGCCATCCGGGCACCAGAGGAAATGCACCAGGATTCTTTTGGATGCAATATAATAGACAAAGATATATAAGGAGAAATTTAATTGCGAAAAATATTTCGTTAAGATTTTTAAATTTAACAAAAAAGAAATTTTTTCCCATAAATGAAGCGGCAGCACGACCCGGAGTCGTGTCGCCGCTTTTTGTTTTATCCTTTCGCAAAGATGAGTTTAGAGTTAGTCGAACAAACTATAATATAAAAAAACCGGCAACCCCTTCGGGCCACCGGTCAATGTAGTGATTCAAACGTTTATTTGCCGGTTTTTAACGGGTTTACCGGAGCAGGATTAAAGGATCAACACCATTATATCGATCAAAGGCGAGTGCATTTTTGTTATTTCAGAACAACTTTGCCGGAGTAGAATCCTCCGTTGCCGGTCGTAATATTGTAGAAATAAACGCCCGGTACAAGTGTCCCTTTTTCAAATCGATACGTTTTGCCTGAAAAATCTGCTGATACGACCGTTTTGCCGAGGTTATCGGTTAGTGTAAAGCGGTTGTTCGTTGCCTGCTCCGGCAGTTCGAAGTAGACGGTCCCGATCGAAGGATTCGGGTAAACCTGTAGCGGCTTGAGTGAAGTGAGGTTGTTGTCGGTGCTCACCAAAACAAAATGGTCGCCGATGGTTTGGAATGTAGTGTTGGTCAACACCGGCTCGTTGAAATCGAAATAAATGGCAGCGCGATTTTCAATGAATGTCCCGTTTGCCTGATCGGGTTTTTGAGATACCCGGAATTTGACAAAACCATTGGAAGCCGTTTCGTTTACATTGCTGTCGGGCAGCAGGATGTTATCGAAGCGGAAACGCAGCACATTGCCGTCGAGCACGGCGAAGTCATATAGATGACTGGCTGCACCCGGCCGAACTGAAGCGACATCGAGATATTGCGACAAGGTATCCATCACCACCACTGTGAAAGCCGTATCGGTGCCGGTGTTTTGAAAACGGATGAGATATTCGATGTCCGTATTGGCTTCCAGAAAGTGCTGGGGGCCGTAACCTTTCGGGAAAGCCTGTTTGTCATTCGGGTCGTAAGACCCGATATTTTCCTGACAATCAACGGTTTCAAACGGATTGGGCGTATTATATGAGAACATGGTGACAAGACCCGTTGTGTTCAGGCCGCCGCAACCTTCCACGGCTTTCGCTTCTACCCCACCCCAGGGGTGATAGGCAACTTCATCGGTCTGCAAGCGCCAGGTAGCGCCATTGGCAGGCATTGAAAAAGTGACACTTTCCGAATTGTCCAACTGGAATGGAACACTCATATACATCACGACATCTTCCACAACTACAAAATCCTGTGATTCGGCCATGGCGCCGTCGCCAACGTTGGTAATAGTCATGTGGACGCTGTCGCCGTCGCAAAAACCGGTAACTTTCAGGTCGGCGCCACTCCAGTCGTTGGAGGTATTGCACACCGTATCGGGGTAAATGTGCGCCTCCGTACAATGTGTGTAGCCCAACGGAGCATCACAATCTATTTGAAAGTCAATCTGGAACGACGTGCATGCTCCTGCTTCCAGCGTGCCCAGATCGAAGGACCAGGTGTTGTTGCCGATTGCAGTACCGGGAACCGTACTGCTGTTGAAATTCAGGTACGAGTCGAGTGCAATTTCGGTGTAGATATTATCCACGTTTTCGCTGCTGAGGTTGCAGGCCTGCACGGTGTAAGTATTGGCGAAACAACGGCGCATGAACGGCGTAGAGATATCCACAGACAAAATCGGGCAGCCTGATTCTAATTTTACCGGGATATCCTGTTCGGTCTCTTGCCCGGATGCCGTGCTGAGCGTATATACCGAGGGGCAATTCTGGCCGTAATTATAGGCAGCGGTCAACGAGACCTCGATGAGGGTGTCGACGGGATCGATGCCTTTTGTGTACACGCCCAAAGTATCGGTCAAAGTCTCATAGATCAATCCCGAAACCAAACCCTCGATTTTCACTCTCCAGCCGGTCAATGGAGCCTCTCCGCTGTCGTAAGCGCAATTGTCGACCGCATCGACAAATACCTTACCGGTCACGACTGCCGGATCGGGTACATCGAGCCAGATGATCTGTTTGTAGGAATAGCCATTCGCAGCATTAGAGTGAAATGTTGAAAAATCGGTCAGGGGGCCTTGGGGTGTCAGGTCGACGATGGTGGGCGCCCAGGGGGCCGGGGTTCCGGAAGCGGATACAATGGGCCCCGGAAGATTGGCCGGGTCGGTCAGGGGATTTACAGGTTGCGGGTTGGGTACGTTGATAAAACCCTGAAGCGGATCAAAACTGCACCAACTGATAATAGTCCAGGTTCTTTCTATTTTAATGTCCGTCTCCGGCACGTTTGTAAATATCTCGTCGGTGAAAGAGGCGCCTAATACCTCACAATCAGCGCCAAAAAATACCGGTTCGCCGTAATTGCCGTTTCCATTAGGCGTTGTTACCAAGTCATCGGGAAAACGGATGAAATAATCCTGCTCATAATTGACCACGATGCGCTGGGTGCACTGGCTCGAATTGCCACGGCAATCGTAAGCCTTGAAAGTTCTGAAAATGGTGCCCTTACTGCAAATGGAGTCGAACGAACTGTAGTTTACCGACTCGATGATCGTATCGAGACAGCAATTGTCCGTGGCTGTCGCGGCGCCGTGCGCATTCAGCGTGGGATCGAAGTTTTCACAAGAAATAGTCAGGTTGACAGGGTGCGTACAAACCGGCGCTACCTTGTCTTCTACCACGACCGTCACTAAGCAATCGGTCGTATTTCCGGCACAATCATAGACGCGCAACTCGAGGGTAAGGTTGGCGCCGACATCGGCACAACAAAAGACAACGGTTGAATCGAATGAATCGGGCGCATTGTCCGAATCGCAGGGGCCGTCGGTTGCGCGCCGCACTTTGATCGCATCTAAGCAGCAGGCATCGTACGATCCGTTTTCGAATGCGTCGGATGACAATTCGATTGTTCCGTCAACACTACTGAGCGATACATAGACCGTACTGTTACATACCGCCACCGGCGGGGTCACGTCAGGGTTACAGTTTTGCGCATGTAGCATGGATTGCAATGAGAAAATGAAAAACAGCAATACAAGCGGGACTAATTTTTTTGATTTCATGCAAGAAGGAAAACACCTTGTCATAGGATTAGAGTTTGTAATAGTGAAAGTGGTTGTTCATGTGGCCCAACCGGGAGGATTAATGTCTGTTGGAGACCGGTAACTTTTTGATGATACAAAAGTGCTGCGACATTCATGAGCAACCAAAATCAAAAATCAGTGTTTGTAGAGTACTTTTTTTACTTTTTATAATTTTATTTACTGATAATCAAAATATTAATCTGCACAAAATTTAACAGAACAAGGAAAGTCGCCACTTTTGCAATCTGTTTTTAAAATACCGGAATGGAAAACAGTACCCTGATGCGGCTCATCCGCTCCTTTACGCCCGTGGAAATGCGTGAGGTACGCAAATTCCTGAACTCTCCGTTTTTCAATCAGCGGCAGGATTTAGTAGATATATTCGAATACTTAGCAGCAAACGACGAAGCCCGGAAAGAAGCATTGTTGCGACACTTGTCAGGTAAAGCCGAAGCCTTAAACGACCAGAAACTGCGCCTGCTGATGAGTTATCTGCACAGTCTGCTGGAACAGTATATCGCCGTCAGGGAAATGACCGCCGATAAACTCAACCTGCAATTGCACCTGGCGACCGGCTATCGCACGCGCCGGATGCAGGATGCCTTCGAGCGGACACGGAAAGCCCTGGAGAAAAACCTCGAAACACAAGCGCTGCGCAACGCCACCTACCACGATTATCATTTCAAACTAAAATGGGAGGCGCATCAATTGAACTATGTACAAAATCCGACCGACGTGTCGCGCCTGTATGAATTATCCGGAGCCGCCGATGTAATTTACCTGGCCCAAAAACTAAGGCTGATCTGCTTGCTGGCGGCGCACCAAACGGTTTATCAATCGGATATGTCTGCTGCCTGGGAGGAAGAACTCATTGCACGGGCAGAGCGACCGGAGTTTGCTGTTTTGCCGGCCATCGCAGCATATCTGCATTGCTACTGGATGCTGCGTTTTCCGTCAGATGAGGCACATTTCCAGCAGTTTAAAGAAGTGTTGCTCGGACAATCCGATAGATTCTCGGCAGAAGAAATGCACGGGTTGTTTATCCTCGCCATCAACTATTGCATCCGGCGATTGAATGCCGGCGGTGACCGTTATTTCCGCGAAGCGCTCGATTTGTACAAAGAAGGATTGGAAAAGGGTCATTTGTTTGAAAACGGCGTGTTGTCGCGTTTCACATACCACAATGTGGTGGCTATCGGTTTGCGGCTCGGCGATCTGGAATGGGTGCGCTACTTCATCGGTGAGTACAAAAACAGGTTGGAAAAAACCTACCGCGAGAGTGCATTCAGTTACAACCTGGCCCGGCTGGAATACGAAAGCGGTCACTACGGCTATGTACTGGAATTACTGCAAAAAGCCAACTACCGGGACCCGCTGCTCAACCTTGCCGCCAAAACCCTGCTCCTGAAAACCTACTACGACCTCGGCGAACACGATCTGTTGCAATCGCACCTCGACGCCATGCGCAACTATATCCACCGGAAACGCGTCATCGGTTACCATCGCACCAATTACCTGAACATCATACGTTTTACGGAAAAAGTGATGCGGCTCAATACATTTGACAAAAAAGAATTGGAGGCGCTGCGACAGGCTATCGCGCAGGAAGAAGTGCTGACGGAAAAAATCTTTTTCCTGAAAGTGCTGGAATAACCGTCCGCCTTACCGGATCACCACATCCTTGATATATTCCTCGCCCATTTCCTCGTTCAGTCTGGTTTTGATTTTTTCCCGTGCATAAGAAAGCTCATGCTTGAGCGGAGCGGAAAGAATGGTCAGGTACAGCACATGCTTCCGAACAGCGATATTGGAAGTATAGGTCGCCACTGTTTTACCCATGATTTTTTCCCATAATGATTTTATCCGTGCTTCATCGAATTGCGGTTTCAGGCGATACTCTTTGAGCATATCCTGCATGGCTTCCTGCAACGAAAGGTCGTTCTTTTTTTTCATACATGCGTTCGGCAAAAGTTGCCAAAAGTAATAATTCCGAATAACTTCAATGACCTTGATCGACCCAATCCAAACCTTTTCGCAACCAAGCCAGGGTTTCCGCTTCAGGGCTGCCTTCATCGGGCTGGAAGTTATAGGCCCATTGCGCTGTGGGGGGCATGCTCATCAGAATAGACTCGACACGTCCGTTGGTCTCGAGGCCGAACTTGGTACCGCGATCCCAGACCAGGTTGAACTCCACGTAACGACCGCGCCGGAGCATCTGCCAGCGTTTTTCGCGCTCGCCCCAAGTGCGGTTTTTTGAGCGGTGCAGCAACTCGGTATAAGTTGGTGCGAAAGTTTCCCCAACTGCAATCGCAAATTCAAAGAGTTTTTCCTGCGACAGCCCGCATTTTTCGTCTAAGTAATCGAAAAAGATGCCGCCAATACCGCGTGTTTCCTGCCGGTGTCTGAGAAAAAAATAGTCGTCGGCATGTTGTTTGAAATCGCGGTAAAAATCGGGGTGGAATCTGTCGCAGACCGCTTTTAATTGCTTGTGAAAAAAACGCGCATCGTCCGGCACAACATAATGCGGCGTCAGGTCGATCCCGCCGCCAAACCACCGGCGGCCCGTGCCGGTTTCAAAATAACGGACATTCATGTGAATGATCGGCGCCATCGGGCTTTTCGGGTGCAGCACAATGCTCACGCCGGTGGCAAAAAAATCGGTCGGCGGCAACTGCATACTTTTCGCCACCGGTTCCGGCAACGGACCATGAACGGCGCTGAACATAACGCCTCCTTTTTCGATGGCTGCACCTTCGATAATCCGGCTCCGTCCTCCCCCACCCTCATTGCGTATCCAATTGTCTTCCAGGAATTTACCACTCCCGTCGGCCAATTCGAGTTGATGGCAGATGTCGTCTTGCAAGGTTTGAAAACGCTCGGCAACCTGTTCTTTCTTCAGCATATTCGCATTTACGATTTTAGATTTACGATTTACGATTTTACACGATCCGAATTGAATAACGATCTGCCGTTTTTCGAGATCGGCTAATCGTAAATCGTAAATCTAAAATCGTAAATGCTACTGTATGATATAGCCTCCTTACTTTTACGCAAATGTCTTTTTTCCTTTTGGTTAATGTATTATAAAATTGTGAAGGAAATTTCGGCTGAGTAATTTTTTATTTTTCAAATTTGCCGACATCACAACTGATATGAACGCATCCGAACTTATACTCAACCGCGACGGCTCCATCTATCACCTGAATCTGAAGCCGGAACAGGTAGCCCCGCTCATTATCACCGTTGGCGATCCGGACCGGGTGGTAAAAGTGAGCCGTTACTTCGATAAAGTGGAACACAGGGTGCGCAAGCGCGAATTCGTGACCCACACCGGCCGGATCGGCAAACAAAGGCTTTCAGTTATAAGCACCGGGATCGGTACCGACAATGTGGATATTGTGATGAATGAACTGGATGCGTTGTTCAATATTGACCTGGCGAAAAAGCACCCGCATCCCCAACCGGTTTCTTTGACCCTTATCAGAATCGGCACGGCGGGCAGTTTGCAAAAAGAGGTTGATGTAGACGCCATGGTAGCCTCTACCGGGGGGCTTGGTCTGGACGGATTGCTGCAATTTTACCAATCGCCGGCCCAACAACAACACCCTTTGCTGACTGCTTTGCGTGCACATACGGCGGGTCGATGGGATTTCCCGGTCAGTCCCTATTTCGCAGCAGGCGACACCGTTTTGCAACAAATTTTTTCTCCGCATTTCCAACAAGGCATCACGGCAACAAATTCAGGATTTTATGGCCCGCAAGGCCGTCGTTTGCGCGCACCGGTCAGGCTGCCCGCCTACCTTGATTTGCTGCAAACATTTGAATTTCAACAAGAAAAAATTGTCAATTTAGAGATGGAGACTGCCGGAATATACGGTTTGGCAAACTTATTGGGACACCGGGCGATCTCGCTCAGTGCGATTTTAGCCAACCGGCCTGCCGGCACTTTCAGCCACAACCCTGAAAAAACAGTACGCAGACTGATCGAAATTGTATTGGAAAAAATTTCAAACGGAATTTGAGTAAAACCTTCTACTTTCACCTCTGATTTCGATCTTCTTATCACTTATCAAAAACTCTGATTATGAGAACTTTTCTTCGCTCCATGAAGCCCAATGCGTTCCTCCTGTCACTTGGCCTGTTGTTATTCAGCGTGACGAGCACCATGCAATCCTGCTCGCCCGGTTTCGACCAGGTCGGACTCGACAACGTAACCAACCTCGGCGGCCAACTTACCCAACTCATGGGCAAAGCCACAGAACCATTCGGCAAACATTCCGACTCGGTGTCCAAGCTGCTGGGAGATCTGGGCAGTGCCGTCACCCACGCCGCCGGCCAGAAGCGCAACGACGAAATTGCAAAATCATGGAAACTCCTGAATGACGAACTGGCTACGCCATTTTTCAACCGTTGGAAAGAAAAAGGTATTCTGGACAAAGACTACGTTAAGGAATCGGTCGGGCAAGTAGGTAAGAGCCTGGATGCGATCAAAAAAGCGGAAATGGCCAAGAAAAAGTAATCTCCTCGTAAGCACCAAAAAAATTGATACCAATCTGTTTAGTTGTACTTCCCTGATTCTCAACATCATAATCAGTTGGTATCCACCTTGTCTGATCTCACTTATTTTCACCTATCAATTCCTTCTAAAAAATGCCGGATAAATCAAAAATCATACAGGAAGCGCTCGATGGATTGGACGATCAAATAGTAGGTGTTGTCGGCAATTTTGTCAAACGCCGCAAGGAACACTACGAAGCAGCCGCCAAGAAACTGCACCAAAGTTTGAAAAAAGACGCGAAGCGATACGCGGAAATGTTAGCGGATAAAAAAATCGACAAAGAAGACTTTGAGTTGTTGATAAAGGGAAGATGGACGCAGTTGAAAATCGAACTGCTGTCGGAACTTTCCATCTCGAAAGCAAAATTTGAAGACATCGCAGGGGAAGTACTAAAAATCACCTTCAAGGTTTTGTTCGCGGTCATCTGACCCGCATATCATTTTTAAAAAATTCATTCCAGCCCTGTCAGCCAACAGGGCTTTTTTTATAAATACCTGACTATGAAATATCTGCTTTCCATTTGGCTGCTTGCTTCTGTGGCAAATGCAGCCTTTGCCCAGGACACGTTTTCAATCGTCGCGTTGGATACTCTCACGGGAGAAATCGGCAGCGCAGGCGCCAGTTGCCTCGACAATATCTCTTTCCCGGGCAGTGGCGGCGCTGTTGTCATCAGCGATATTTTGCCCGGCAGAGGGGCCATCCACACGCAGTCGTACTGGAATGCCGCCAACCAGGCCAACGCCAGGTTAAAAATGGAAGAGGGCTTGTCGCCTCAGGAAATTCTCGATTGGTTGAAAATAAACGGCACGGGTGGTATAATAGGCTCGTTGAAGCGGCAATATGGCATCGTGGATTTTGACCCCGGCAGCGGTCAACCCCGCTCAGCAGCTTTCACAGGGACGGAATGCCTCGATTGGAAGGGGCATAAAACAGGCCCGACATACTCGATCCAGGGCAATATCCTGCTCGGCCCGGCAATCATCGATAGCATGGAAGCCCGGTTTTTGGCCGCAAGCGGCACTTTGTCCGACCGCCTCATGGCAGCACTACAGGGTGCAAATGTGGTAGGCGCGGATAGTCGTTGCACCAACAACGGCACGTCTTCCCTATCCGCCTTCCTGCGTGTCGCCAAACCCGGAGATGCGGATGACAGCCTGTATCTCAACCTGAACGTCCCGTCACTCCCCGGAGGAATGGAGCCGATCGATTCGCTGCAAAACCTGTATGACAACTGGCTGCTCACATCGGCAACGGAGCCATCCGGCCCGAAAACAAAGATTTTTCCCAATCCGGCTTCCGGGCATATCACCCTGATGAGCGGAGAACGTGAAAGTGTCGTCGACATTTATAATCTCGATGGCGTAAAGGTGTACTCCACTTATATTTATGATACCACCGCAACGCTTCGGCCCAATCTGTCTTCAGGTATTTATCTGATCCGGGTCGTAAGTAACGGACGGATCGGATTGACTCAAAAACTGATTTGGAGAGAAAGTAAATGATTTACTATGAACAAATTAAGTCGGGTTGAAAAAAATGGGTTGGAAGGTGGGAAAATTCTGATAAAACTGATTCCTTTGCTGATATTATTTCACAAAACAAAACAATCTTATGAAGTTACCAATCGCGCTCGCCGGCTTTGCCGGTAAAGTTTCTACCCTCACGTTTGTACTGCTGCTTTCCAGCGTCACTATGACAAACCAGTCCTGCGGTGTCAAACTTCCTTCCGAAGTAACCAGTATTATCGGGAACCTGAGCAGCCAATTACCGAAATTCATGAGTCAGGCTACCGATATGTTCGGGCCGAAGTATGCCGACCAGGCTAAAAGCATACTCGACATGATTTCCCAGGGCGCCAGTCTGACAAGCGGTGGAAAGACAAAGGAAATTTCCGACATGTTCACAGGTTTGGGCAAAAACAACGTCGAGCCTTTCCTTGAAAACTGGAAGAACAAGGGCAAATTAAGTTCCACTGAAATTGCTACCGCAACCAAAGAAACGAATGCGGCACTTGGCACCCTCAAAAAAGCGGCGAATATCAAGTAAATTCCGGCGTTTCGACGCAAGTAACGAGACAGCCTGTTCCGATGCACGGAGCGGGCTGTTTTGTTTTAAAGCATCTGACATTTTGTCATTTTTGATTCCAAAAAGCAATACCTTTGCGGCTTCTTTTATGTTGACTGTCTCATAAGTACTTGAAAATTGGTCATTGGGCATTGAAAATTGATCATTATTAAATTTTATATTTTTAAATTACTAATTTTAAATCTTTTAAATATAAAATGTTCAATGTGCAATGCCCAATTTTCAATGACCAATGACTTACGAGACACCTTCATTCAATCTAAAAACAACCGGAACGGGGTTCCGGGCTACCGTTATGTACGACAGCAACCCGACATTGGAAGGCATCAAGACCATCGATGAAGCAAAACAAGGCAATGTCTTGTTCAAGGAACACTGGCAGGAGACGACCACGCCGGGAGGGAAGAAATTTTATATCGAGAGCTACGGTTGCCAGATGAATTTCAGCGACTCTGAAATCGTGGCAAGCATCCTCGACGAGGTAGGCTATTCACCTACCCGCAACGTGGAGGAAAGCGACCTCATTCTGATCAATACCTGTTCGATCCGGGAAAAAGCCGAAGACACCGTCCGCAAACGCCTCCGCTTTTTTGAAAGCATAAAAAACCAGCGCCCCGGAACCGTGGTCGGTGTGCTGGGCTGCATGGCCGAACGTCTGAAAAAGAAATTCCTGGAGGAGGAAAAACTTGTGGACATCGTGGTTGGTCCTGATGCCTACCGCGATCTGCCGAATCTCATCGGCGGCGCAGAAGACGGCAACCGCATGGTGAATGTGCTGCTCAGTCGCGAAGAAACCTACGCCGACATCAGCCCGGTGCGCTTAGAAAGCAACGGCATAACGGCATTTATTTCCATCATGCGCGGCTGCGACAATATGTGTTCGTTTTGCGTGGTGCCCTTCACACGGGGCCGCGAGCGCTCGCGCGACCCGTTCAGCATTGTGGCCGAGGCGACTAACCTGTTTGAAAACGGCTACCGCGAAGTCACGCTCCTGGGCCAGAACGTCGATTCCTACAAGTGGGAGAACCCGGAAACCGGCGAACGTATCAACTTTGCCAATTTGCTGGAAATGACTGCATTAGTGCACCCAAGCCTGCGTGTCCGCTTCAGCACCAGCCACCCGAAGGACATGAGCGACGAAGTGCTGCACGTGATGGCCAGGTACGACAACATCTGCAAGTACATCCACCTGCCGGTGCAATCGGGCAACAGCCGGGTGCTGGAAATGATGAACCGCACCTACGACCGCCCCTGGTACGAAGACCGCATCCGCGCTATCCGGCGCATCCTGCCCGACGCAGCGGTGTCGAGCGATATCATCACCGGATTTTGTACCGAAACCGAAGAAGAACACCTGGACACGCTTAGTATCGTTGAGTGGGCGAACTACTCCATGTCTTATATGTTCTTCTACTCCGAACGCCCCGGCACGCTCGCTGCCCGCAAGTACACCGACGACATTCCGGAGGAGGTAAAAAAACGCCGCCTACAAGAAATCATACGCCTGCAAAACGCCGTGTCGCTGCGGCACAACCAGGCAGACATCGGCAAGACATTCAAGGTTTTGATCGAGGGTAACTCGCGCAAATCGGACCAGGATTTTTGCGGGCGAAACACGCAGAATAAAATGGTGGTATTTCCCAAGAAAGAAGGGTTGAAGCCGGGGGATTATGCGATGGTAAAGGTGAAGGATGCGACGAGTGCGACGTTGTTGGGGGAGATCATGTAAGGTTGTATGATAAAATCGAGGGGAAAGGTTATTATGAAATAAGGTGGCGCTACCATTCATACACGAAAGACCCTAAAAACCTATCAATTTAGAAATCGCATAATGTCCAGCAACCTCCAATCCATAAAAGCCCGCTTCGGCATCGTCGGCACTTCGCACCTGCTCGATGCGGCGCTCGAAACGGCCACCCGTGTCGCACCGACCGACCTCACCGTGCTTGTCATCGGCGAGAGCGGCGTCGGCAAAGAGGTGTTTTCAAAAATCATACACTCCCTGAGCAGCCGCAAGCACAACGAATTCATCGCCATCAACTGCGGCGCCATCCCCGAAGGCACCATCAATTCCGAATTGTTCGGCCATGAAAAAGGCTCGTTTACCGGCGCTGTGAACGACCGGAAAGGTTATTTCGAGACGGTTCACAGCGGCACGATATTCCTCGATGAAATCAGCGAAATGCCGCTCGATACCCAATCGTACCTGCTGCGCGTACTCGAATCGGGCGAATTCATCCGCGTCGGCGCTTCCAAAGTAATGAAAACCGACGTGCGCGTCATCGCCGCCACCAACGTGGATTTACAGGAGCGCGTGCGCCGGGGCAAATTCCGCGAAGACCTCTACTACCGCCTCAGCACGGTGCCCATCAAAGTCCCGTCGCTCCAGGAACGCCGCGAGGACATCACGGTTTTGTTCCGGAAATTCGCCTACGACTTTGCCGAAAAGTACCGCATGCAACCCATCCGGCTCGACGACCGCGCCGAACTGGTGCTGGAAAACTACCGCTGGCCGGGCAACATCCGTGAACTGAAAAACGTAGCGGAACAACTCTCCGTCCTTTCTGAAAACAGGTTGATCACGGCGGAAGACCTGGCGCGCACCATGCCGCAATTGTTCAACCGCAACCTGCCCGTGCCGAGCGACCGGAATGGTTTTTCAGCCACGCATGGCGGCGATTATCAGGAACGTGAATTGCTCTACAAGGTCTTGTTCGACATGAAAAACGACCTGAACGAGTTGAAATCCATGTTCTACGAACTCGTAAAAAGCAACAACCTGCGCATGCCCGATATGAGCGCGGCGCGTCAGTTGCAATCTTCCTATCCCACCCTCACCTATCCGGCCGACGATGTGTTGAAAACGAGGGAATCCTATTATCAACCCGGCGACCACGAACGTGTCATGCCCATCATCATCGATTCCGGCAAACCTTCTCCCGCAGGGTTCGACAAAAGCGAAGTGGAGGATGAGCCGCTGGCCATGGACGAGATTGAAAAGGAGGCCATCAAACGGGCATTGACAAAATATAAAGGCCGCCGCAAAGAAGCAGCGGAGGAACTCAAGATCAGCGAACGCACCCTGTACCGGAAAATCAAGCAGTATGATCTTTGAAAAGGTAGAGGGTAGAGGGTAGAGGGTAGAGGGTAGAAGGTGGAGGGTAGAGGGTAGACGGTCTGACCCTCTACCCTCTACCTTCTACCTTCTACCCTCTTTTCCTGTTAACGATTGCAAAAAGCGTTTTTACCCATACTGCGCCTGCGGATATTTGCACGTCATACGCTCACTCATCGTTCATCACTCATCGTTCATCACTCATCACTCTTTTCGGATGAAACGTTTTTTCGCTCTTGCTTTTTTTGCAATACTTTCATTTTCAACGCTCTTCGCTGACGGTGGCGGCTACAAAATCCGCGTCAAACTCGACAACTACCCGTACCAATCCATCACATTGGGTTTTCACTACGGCGACAAACAATACGTGAAAGACACGGTTGTAGTGGATGCCGAAGGCTGGTTCACTTTCCAGGCCGATACGCTTTTGCCCTGCGGTGTTTATTTGTTGGTGCTCAAGCCCGACAACAATTTTATACAAGTGCTGATTCCAGCCGACGACCAGGATTTCACCATGACGACCGATGCCAAAGACTCGGTACTCAAAATGAAAATAAAAGGCTCGGACGACAACACTGCATTCTACGATTATTTGCGCTACCTGAATGATCTTCGCCCGGAAGCCGACACCCTGCGCGCGCAGATCAGCCGTGCCAAAGGCCACGCCGCCGACAGTATTCGGCTCAATACCAAATTATCTGAAATCGACAAGTCCGTAAAGAAATACCAGCAGGATTTAATTGCCAAACACCCAGGTTTCCTGAGTACCAAAATCGTAAAAGCCAGCATCGAGCCGGAAATGCCGGAATTCAAAGGCGATGAAAAAGATGTGCAGCGCAAAAAGTATTACTGGTACCGCAACCACTTCTTCGACAACATTGACCTCGCCGACCCCTGCCTGCTGCGCAGCCCTGTGTTGCACCCGAAAGTGGATCAATACGTCACCAAAGTATGCCCGCAACACCCCGACAGTGTCAACATTGCCATCGACTATGTGATCGGTAAAATGAAAGACTCCAAAGAAAACTACAAATACTACCTCATCCATTTCCTGAACTTTTACGCCAAATCGAACCTCGTCGGTTTCGATGCCTGCTACGTTCACATCGCTAAAACATACTACTGCTCCGGGCAAGCCAATTGGACTAAAAAAGAGGACGTGGAGAAAATCTGCGACAATGCCAACCGTCTCGAACCCATCCTGATCGGAAAAATTGCACCCAATATCACCGTCATGGACCGCGAGAACAAACCCCACAACCTTTGGGATGTGGACGCCGATTACACCGTGCTGTTCTTCTGGGCGCCGGATTGCGGGCACTGTAAAAAAATCGCGCCGCACATGGTCGAGTTTGCCAAAAAATTCAAAGACCGGGGTGTGAAGGTCTTTGCCGTTTGTACGGCTGTGGGCGATAAAGGCCCCGACTGCTGGAAGGGCGTGGAAGAAAAAGGCTTTACCGACGACCTCTTTATGAACATGTCGGACCCTTATATCCGAAGCCGTTACAAAACCCTCTACGACGTACAAACCACGCCGCAGATTTTTATCCTCGACCGCAAACACGAAATCCTGTCCAAACGCATCGGCGGAGAGCAAATTTCTGACGTGATGGAAATGGTGATGAAATTCCAGGAGGAGAAGAAAAAGCAAAAATGAGATATGAGTTATGAGTTATGAGATTTGAGTTATGAGTTATCGCGTATATAACTCATAACTCAAATCTCATAACTCATAACTCATAACTCATAACTCATAACTCAAATCTCATAACTCATTAAAGCACTGTAATCAGCACCTCCTGCCGCTCGATGAAAAACCCGAAGGGTTGCAAGTCATACCCTTCTTCGGCGGCTACTTTTTGAAACTCGGTTTCAAAACTCGACTCTACCGCCACCAGCAAGCCACCGCTCGTTTGAGGGTCGGCAAGGATTTTCCGTTTGTATTCGTCGGCCCCTGCAATTTTGTGTCCGTAACTGTCCCAGTTGCGTGTGGTGCCGCCCGGCACACATTTGTTGTCTAAGTAAAAATCGAGGATTGCGCGATCGATAGTCGGCACTTCGTCAAAATGCAGGATAACGCTGGCGTCGCTGGCTTCGCACATCTCGGCAAGGTGACCCAACAACCCGAATCCGGTCACGTCCGTCATGGCTTTTACGAAAGAAAACAGACCGAAGCGCTCGCCCGCCTTGTTCAGTTTTTTCATACTGTCCGGCGCGATATGCGCGTGTTCCGGTTTCAAAACGCCCTTCTTTTGTGCTGTTGTCAGAATGCCGACCCCGAGCGGTTTGGTTAAAAACAATTTACACCCCGGTGTTGCGCCGCCGTTTTTTTTCAGGTTTTCAATTTTCAGCCGTCCGGTCACGGCGAGGCCGAATATGGGTTCCGGACTGTCGATGCTGTGACCGCCTGCGAGCGGGATGCCTGCTTCGGCACAAGCCGAACGCGCGCCTTCGATCACCGCATTGGCAACTTCGGGCGGCAGGGTATTGACAGGCCAGCCAAGGATGGCAATAGCGAGCAGCGGCGTACCGCCCATAGCATACACGTCGCTGATGGCATTCACGGATGCAATGCGCCCGAAATCCTCCGGATCATCCACGATGGGCATAAAAAAATCGGTGGTGCTCACCACCGCCGTGCCGTCGCCGAGATCGAATACGGCAGCATCGTCGCGTTCTTCGTTGCCCACAAGCAGGAGCGGAAAATGCTGTGATGCGGCATTGGTTTTCAGAATATTATCCAACACGCCGGGCGCGATTTTGCACCCGCAGCCGGCGCCGTGGGAATATTGGGTGAGTTTGACGGTGGAGGGTTGAGGGTGGAGTGTGGAGGGTTGTTCGCTCATTTCAAAATTGGTATGTCATACTCAAAGCCGGCATGATCGGCAACTGATTCACCCTGGTGTAACGCACGCGGTCGAAATAAAAGATGTTTTCGCGGTCGTACACGTTGGTGCAGGATGCTGTAATCTCGAGATTGCTGTATTTGGAGAAACGAAAGATGCGCTTCACGGAAAGGTCGAGGCGGTGGTAATAAGGCAGGCGACCGCCGTTGCGCTCATCGGCATACACGATGCCAAGGTCGCCGTTGCCGCCCAGCACATCGGTACCGACGCCGTCTTCGAAATTGTAGGAGGTGTAAAACCCTTGTGTGAGTGTGAAGGGGAAACCCGAACCGAAGTTCCAGCGCCCGCCAATTTCCCACTCGCTCTTGTCGCCCAAAAGATAGGTGGCCACCAGGTTGAGGTTGTGGCGCCGGTCGAACACGGGCGGGTATTCCTGCTTGCCGTCGTTGCGGGTGACGAAACCGAGCGAATAGGCGCCCCACAGGTAGGCGCGTTTCCATTCAATTTTCATCGACAGGTCGAGACCGTAAGCGTCGCCGGTTTCGGTGATATAATCGGGATCTTCGAGTTCTAATTTGTTGCGGTTCAGCGAAATCAATTGGGTGAAATCTTTATAATATCCTTCGATGTTGAGATCGAAGTTCTTGGTCACGTCCACCTCGAAACCCACTACGCCGTGAATGGATGTTTGCAAACGATTGTCCGCTCTTTCGGTCGTGGAGCCTGGTTTGTAGATCGTTTCTTCCGGTCCGGAAAGGAAACCGACGAAGAGGTTGACGATATCCCGTTCATTGATGGTGGAAAGCAGATTTTGAGAATACAAGCCGCCGGCGGCTTTAAAACGCAGTTTGTCGGTAATGTTGTATTTTAATCCGAGGCGGGGTTCGGGCGATACGTCGTTGAGCGACTGATAGTATTGGACGCGGAAACCCGGTTCGATGACCAGGTCACCGATTTTGCGTTTCCAACGCATATAAGCGCTGATCTCCGTGGTATTTTCATTTTGTTCGATCGTCAGATCGCGGAAGTTGACGAATTCGAATTCTGTGCGAAATCCGGTCAGTTCGAGACCGTATTCCAGTTCGTTGTTTCTGCCGAAGTTGGTGAAATTCAAGCCGGCAAAATAGCCCGAAATACCGCTCGTTCGCGGCTTGCGGTCGGCTTCTTCTATGTTCGAATCGTATTTGGAGAAAGTGAAAACGCCGTTGATGATTGTACTCGAATTGGTTGGTACGAGGGTGAAATCCATGCCGCCACCGCCACTTTTCCAGTTGAAATCGGCGATCGGGTAATCCACACCGTCGTCATAATTGAAGCCGAAGACATTGAGTTTGCTGCCGTTGCCGGAGAGCAGCGACACTTTGCCGTAGAAATCCTGATAGTCGAACGGGATACCCACCGAGTCGTTCACATAACCGTACAGGATATCGTCGAACTGGTTGATCAGCGCCTTTTTTCCGGCTAATACGAATGAAACGCTGCTTCCGCCTTCCTCTTTCAGCGGCACAATGGGACCTTCGATGATCGCCCGAGCCTGGTACGGACTGACGGAAGCCAAACCGGACAAACGTTTGCGGTTGCCTTCCCGGGTTTTTACGTCCACGATGGCCGAAATACGTCCGCCATAATCGGCATTGAAGCCGCCGGTGAGCACGTCCACGTTGCGGATGAGTTCGGTTTCGAACACCGAGAAAAACCCGATGCTGTGGAAGGGATTGTAAATGGTCATTCCGTCGAGCAGGATACGGTTTTGCACCGGCGAACCGCCGCGGATGTACAATTGTCCGCCCTGGTCGCCGGTAAAGATCACACCCGGCAACACCGTGAGATACTGCGCAATATCGGGTTGACCGCCCGCCGAAGGAAGCGAACGGATCTGTTTTGGCGTCACCTGGAGTTTGGAAATTTGCACGTCGGCCTTGGCCTGCTCTTTTTTGCCGCTGATGGTGATTTCATCCAACTGCTGACCGCTTTCCGTGATATAGATATTTTGATAAATGATCTCGTTGCGTTTCACCGTGATATCGACACTCCAGGTATCGTAGCCGGTCAGCGACACCATCAATTTATACTGCCCCACCGGAACCTCGTTGAGCGAAAAAAAACCGTTGATATCGGAGATCGTACCCAGATTGGCTCCTTCGATCCGCACCGTTGCGAAGCCTATGACCTGTGCGGTTTCCTTGTCGTAAATATTGCCGCGCACGGTGCCTTTGTCGACCTTTTGCGCTGAAAGTGAGCCGGTTAGAAGGATTAATACTAAACAAAAAAGGAGATTTCTCATGGATATTTATGTGTTTGGCGGCGGCAAAGATAGCTCTACCTTCAAATTTTGACTCTATGTAAAAAGATAGTGGCTGACAATCCCGGCATTCTGCCAAAATTATCAGTCGTAAGTTTGCCCTTCTTTATGCAACCCTACCACATCCTGATCGCCGGCGGAGGCATTGTCGGCCTCGCTACGGCCCTGCAACTCCAGCGTCGGAATCCCCGCCTGCGCGTTGCCGTTTTGGAAAAAGAAGACCGCGTTGCAGCGCATCAAAGCAGCCGCAACAGCGGGGTGATCCACAGCGGCATTTATTACAAACCGGGCAGTCTCCGGGCAACGAATTGTAAACGGGGGTATGATTTATTACTCCAATTCTGCCGCGAAAACGATCTCCCCTTCGAAATATGCGGAAAAATCATCGTCGCTGTCACAGAAAACGAGCGTGAAAGATTGGACGCCATTTTTCAGCGCGGCATGGCAAACGGCCTCAGCGGTATCCGCAAAATCGGTCCGGCGGAAGCCCGGGAGATCGAACCGCATGTTCGTGCGGTTGAAGCCGTTTGGGTGCCCCATGCGGGCATCGTTGATTACGGCGTGGTAGCGCGCAAATACGCGGAATTGATACAAGCCAACGGCGGAGAAATTTTTACAGGCCAAAAAGTAATAACGCTTCAGGAAATTGGCGATGAAGTCATCGTCCGGACCGGTACCCGGGAGTTCAGGGGAGAAACTTTTGTCAATTGTACCGGCCTTTACTCTGATAAAATCGCCCGGTTGAGTGGCGAACAACCTGACTTGCAAATTCTCCCTTTTCGCGGAGAATTTTACGAACTCATGCACGAGCGCGAACACCTCGTCTGCAACCTGATCTATCCCGTTCCCAACCCGAATTTTCCATTTCTCGGCGTCCATTTTACACGTATGATCCAGGGCGGCATCGAAGCGGGCCCCAATGCCGTACTGGCGTTTCGCCGCGAAGGATATTCGCGCTGGGATTTGAATATCAATGAATTGGTCGAAACGCTCGCCTTTCCCGGCTTTCGAAAAATAGCGGGGAAATACTGGCGCGACGGCTGGGCGGAAATGCTTCGCTCTTATTCCAAGCGTCATTTTGTACTTGCTTTGCAACGTCTGGTGCCGGAAATTTCGGCTGAGGATATGGTTCCCGGTCGATCCGGTGTGCGCGCCATGGCTTGCGACCGGGCGGGCAATCTGCTCGACGATTTTCTCATCCTCAGCCGGTCGCGCATCATCCATGTATTAAACGCACCCAGCCCGGCGGCTACGGCTTCGCTGGCGGTGGGGGAGACGATCGCCCAACAGGTGTTAATGATAAACGATGAACGATGAACAGATATTTGAGTGCTGAAATCAATACCTTTGCTCAAACACCTTGTATCATACGCTTTCACCATCACACCCACTATTCCATGAGCGAAATTGCCGAACAAAGCCCACTCCTCAAAGCAATTGCTTCTCACGGCTCTTCCCGATTGGCATTGCGCAACACGGGCCAACTGGACCTCTTCGTAACCGAAAACCCCGTTGCCAAAAATTTCTTACCGGGCGCACCAGTGTTATCGAAAATAAAATCAAGCCGGTTTTTCAGTGAGGGAGAAAAAACGCTCAAACATATCCTTCGGTCTCGGAGTATTCCAGCTCCAACTGTCAATTTTCCAGCAAGAAATGGCACTTCGGCAGGCAAAAATACTTACACATACGATGCTCACACCTACCATACGAAAGTCCCACCGCAAGGAATAGTTGAGTTTTTAAAGCACTATCTTCCACAAGGCGGCTTTGTTTTAGACCCTTTCGGTGGCAGCGGGATGACAGGTGTCGCAGCGCTTGTTGCAGGCATGGATGTCGTGTTAAATGAACTTTCGCCAGCTGCTTGTTTTATCAGTCATAATTTCACCGAACGTGTTTCAAACACTGATTTTGCCAGAGCAATCAAGTCTGTGTTGTCAGAACTGACGGAATTAAGGAAAGAACTTTATTCCACAGAATGTAGAGAGTGCGGAAAGCATACGGAGATACTTTACACTGTTTGGTCTTATCAAGTACAATGTCCACACTGCCAAAGCGAATTTCGACTATGGGACCATTGCCGTCAATATGGCTCCAATGTTCGGGAGCACAAAATACTGAGCGAATTTCCTTGTCCGAACTGTGACAAGTTGTTGAAAAAGAGCAGACTCTTACGAAAAGATGCTGAGCCAGTTATACTTGGGTATAAATGCTGCGACAAAATTCAACGTGAACACCCTTTGAGCCCCAAGGACATGAAACAGGTGCAGCATATTGAGGCACACCCTCCTTTGGCAGAAGGATTCTATCCCAACACCCATATACCAGAGGGGATTAACCTCAATCAACCTAAGCGGCACGGATTTGATACAATTGATAAATTCTACACCAAACGAAATCTGTCAGCACTCAGCCACCTGTGGCGAGAAATACATCGGTTGGAAAACTCGCAATTAACATCCATGCTTGCCTTCGTCTTCACTTCTCTCTACCAGCGGGTCACAAGACTTTCTGAATTTCGATTTTGGGGAGGCAGTGGTAATACGGCACATTTCAATGTCCCTTTTATTTTCAACGAAGCTAATGTTTTTGCGACCTTCGAGAGAAAAGCAGCCAGTATTCTCGACCACTTGCAGACGACAGCACTACATTACAGGGACAATAAAGTCGTAGTATGTAATTCGGCTACCCAATTGGATTATCTCCCCGACAATTCTGTAGATTTCATATTCACAGACCCCCCCTTTGGCGCCAATATCAATTATTCTGAAATGAATATTTTGTGGGAATCTTGGCTGGGCGAATTTACTGATAACACTTCAGAAGCTATTGTTAGCCGTATACAAGGCAAAGGCTTAACAGAATATGAGCACCTGATGTCCGCGAGCCTTTCCGAATGCTACCGTGTACTCCGACCTGGGCATTGGATGTTATTGGTATTTATGAACTCCTCTGGAAAAGTATGGGAGGCACTCAACCACGCTGTGCGTCAGGCAGGATTTGAACCGGAACAAATTAATATTTTTGACAAACAGCATGGGACTTTCAAACAATTTGTCAATGAAAATACGGCGGGAAGCGACTTGGTTCTACACTGCCGCAAACCTGCTGATAACGATACTGTTCGCGCATCACTTGAAGATATCTCCTGGCAGAAATCTATCGCCCGATTCTTTGACCAAAGGACAGGTGATTTACCCGTGACCATATTCCTGCATGTTGCTCGCAATAGTGAATCTGACTTCCGCACACTGTTCAGTGAATGGATTGGGTTCGGTCTGTTGAAAGGGCACCAACTCACAGATTTTAGTAATTTCAAAGCATTCGCTGAAAGAATCATTGAAAAAAACCATGAAAAAAAGCCGTGACCACCTTTTAATCTTGCAAGCTTTTTCGGAAAAGGAGTTCAAGCAAGCCAAGATGCTTTTGGCTACCCGAGTTACGCAAATGATGGGACGAAAACTTGAGGAAGGGGATTGGAGCGAAGTATATAGTTTAGCCAAAAATATCCCATTAACAGGGTGGAGTAACTTACATATTGACATAAACCACAATGGCTTGGGGGTAGAACACAAGCTACTGAGATGTAGTGGTTTGAACGGCCGACCTATAAAATCGGTCTGTGGTACTACGATGATGCACCCAGCAGCTACACGCTCCATCAGGATAGCAGACACAACTCTGCCTGCAGAAAAAGTGATGACCGAAGTGTTCCGACAATATTCAGAACTTATCGAATTGAGGCGACAGAAAGTATTGGCTGCTGCTGCTCATAAGAAGCCGGATATGCGTATTGGTTGGTTATTGTGGGAAGATTCGCTTTCTGAATTTATCTATTTTGAAGAATCGCTTAAATCGCCACAGCCGAACGATTATTATGCAGAATGGAACGAAACGCCTGCCAAAGGGGCTCGAAAAAGCAGCAAAAGTTTGTGGATATTCGAACGAAATACCCACAAAAAGCGATTCTCGGTGACCACAAGCGCCGGTGTAAAAATTCAACCCTATTTCGACATTCCTGCTCCTTCCGATCCTAATCTTTATTATTTCCGGGTACAAGGTGAGCCCATTGGTGACGATACTGTCCAGATTTGGGTAGCAGGTTCTACTGCCAAATGGCTTAATCAAATATTAGGTAGTTTGGACAAAAATGACCTAAGCAATGCTATCATAAATTTTGCTTCAAAAGTAACGGAACAGAACGTTTTGCCTGTCAATAAGAGTGAATTGGCGACTCCTATTCAATTGACATCCAAGGCTTATGAAATACTTATGAAAACGTGGGAGGGTGTAAGTGATGAGCATCGCACTCAACTTTTTTTAAAGTCTTTTGAAGCGAACCGGCCATAAGCAACTCTTTTCCAAGTATGCTTCTCATCAATACCAACGATCGGTTTCAGCCGGAAAAAGAATACTGCTTTCACGTTCTCTTCCATGAGTTGCTGGGATTGGACTACCGCGTCGTTTATTCGGAAGAAGAAAACTATCGCCTTCGGTTGCCGAACGGCAAGGAGATAATGGTAGAAGATGATTTTTTCAGGCACTTACATCATTCAAACCTTCCGGGTTTTCAAAACCTGGAAGGTTTCGCAGATATCCACCCCTCCAATTCCAAACACCAAAACCTGCACTTCGACAACCCTTTTCTTCCCGGCGAACAACTCGTTTTTATTTACGGTCGCCCCGCCTTCTCTGTTGAAAACAAACAAATCCGCTGCGGTCTCGACGTGTTCGCTTCCACTTTTTTTATGCTCACGCGCTGGGAAGAATACGTACTGCCCGACCGCGACCGGCACGGGCGTTTCCCGGCGGAAAAATCCCTGGCTTTCAAAGCCGGTTTTCTCGACCGGCCGGTGGTGAATGAATACGCCGACTTGCTTTGGCAGATGTTTGCCCGGCTCGGCTGGGAGCCGCCTCGACCGGCACGCATCCTTACGATAATGCCTACCTGCGATATCGATCACCCGCGCCTGTGGTGGTCGGCAACCGACCGGTTGAAAACTTTGGCCGGGAGCGTGATGAAGCGCGGCGACCTGCGCGAGGCCGGTTTTTGGCTAAAAAACCATACTTTCACTAAAAAGGACCCTTACGATGTGTTCGACGAATGGCTGGATCTGTTTGAAAAAAACGGACGCACCGGGCATTTCAACTTTTTGGGCAAACGCCCGGCTTCCAGCGATTGCTGGTATCCCTTAGAGCATCCGTTTGTCAATAATCTGATAAAAAAAATTGCGGATCGCGGCCACGTAGTTGGTTTTCACCCTTCATACCAAGCCTTTGAAAACCGGGAGGTTTTTGAAAAAGAACTCGCTTCGTTGCGCGCCGTTGCACCTGTCCCGGTTACGACCGGGCGGCATCATTATCTGCGTTTTGCTGCGCCACATACCTGGCAGGTTTGGGAGGATGCCGGTATGGCATGGGATTCCTCGCTCGGTTATCCGGAAGCGGAAGGTTTTCGCTGCGGTATTTGCCGGGACTTTCCCGTGTTCAATTTTTTGACGCGCAAAACATTGAATCTGAGAGAAAAACCGCTCATCGCCATGGACGTGACGCTGGCGCTGTACCGTAAGTATGCACCTGAAACAGCGTTTGAAAAACTCCAGCAATTGCGGAGGCAAGTCGCGCGGCACGGCGGTGAATTTGTGTTGCTGTGGCACAATTCTTCGTGGAACACCTACTTTTGGGGCGACTGGCGCGAGGTGTTTCGCGCATTTGTTTCATTGTAAAATATTCATGCCCAGATATTTAGCCCGACCGCGCCTCTTTGCATTCCCACGATTAAAATCGTGGGTTGATTCCGAATCTCTTGATGAGATGACTCATACATCAATCCTCCTTTTTCCCTTTCTCCTTTTTCCCTTTCTCCTTTCCGCCCAATCCAGCGGCATTCCCCTTCATGCGCCCGCATACCACATCCTCGACCGCCTGGATATTTCCAGCGGCGTGAATAGCCCGATACACCCGGAACTCAAATTCTTTCACCGGCAGGATGCGGCAGATTATGCATTGACCGTGGACACGCTTTCCACCCGGCTCAGTTGGCGCGATTATGCCGACCTGCAGTACATTTTTGACGACAACAACGACTGCATTGCGGACCCGGGCCTTTTTTGCCGGCGCAACGAAAAAGGGTTGTTCAAGGTGTTCTACAAGACGCCGGCCAATTTTTTCGAAGTGAACACGAAGGACTTTACAATGCGCGTCAATCCGATGTTCAACTTTCACCTGGGGCAGCAAAAAGACGATCCCGAACTGACTTTTATGAACCAGCGTGGTCTCGAAGTGCGTGGAACGGTGGATAACAAACTGTTCTTTTATACGAATGTCGTGGAATCGCAGGCGCGTTTTGCCGATTACGTAACAGAACGCATCGAAACATTCAAAGCGATACCTTATGCCGGCAATTATAAGCATTACACACCACGCGTCCTCGATATCACCGATGCCTACGACTTCAATCAGGCAACGGCCTACATCGGATTCAACGCTACCCGCCATATCGGTTTACAGCTGGGACACGGCAAACATTTTATAGGCAACGGTTATCGCTCGGTTTTTCTGAGCGATTTCAGCAATTACGCTTTTTACCTCAAACTCAACGTCCGGGTCTGGCGATTCCACTACCAATGCCTGTTCCAGGAACTCAGCGCATTGGGCGCCAACAACACCGCAAACACCCTGCGCATCCCGAAAAAGTATGTAGCGGCGCATTACCTGAATTACCGCATCACACCGAAACTGGCGGTGGGTTTATTTGAAGCGACAGTATTTAACCGGAGCGAACAATTCGAACTGCAATACCTCAATCCGATCATTCTATATCGCACCATCGAAGGCATGATCGGCAGTCCCGACAACGTGTTGCTCGGATTCGATGCCCGCTGGAATTTCCTCGACCATTTTCAGTTGTACAGCCAGTTCATTTTGGATGAATTCCTTTTTTCATCGCTGGTCGACCCGGAAGAAAAGGGATGGTGGGGCAATAAATACAGCTGGCAGGCGGGCGCCAAATATATAAATGCCTTTGGTTTGGATCACCTCGACCTGCAATTGGAATACAATACCGTGCGGCCTTACACCTATTCGCACTACGACCCTTACAACAGTTACACCCACTACAATCAACCTTTGGCGCATCCTTTGTTGTCTAATTTTAAGGAAGTGATTTGTAGCGCGCGTTATCAACCGATGCCCCGGCTGGTGTTTTCGGCGCGGTATATCCACTCCGACTTTGGAGAAAACACCCCGACTGAAAACTGGGGCGCCAATCCTCTGATCAGCAATGAAACCCGGGTGCAGGATTACGGCAATGTGACCGGTCAGGGGGTGGCCGCCACGCTCGACATCGTTGGATTCGACGCTTCGTGGATGCTTTACCACAACCTGTACGTGGATTTGAAAATATTGCTTCGCAACAAAGACAGCGCCGACGATGCGCGGGATGTGAAAACGAATGTCTTCGGCGTGGGATTGCGGATGAACATTTGGAATGAAAACCTGGATTTTTGACACCCTGTCCGGGGTAACAAATAGCGTACCCGACTGATTTTACAAAAACATTGAACCATGAACTCAATTCTTGATGACAACCTGAGGGGTGTGGATTTTGCACAACTCCGTAAAAATCTCATCGATAATGGCTTTGTCAGAACATACGGAGACGACAAGGAGATCACTGTCGAAGAGTCAGACACCGTAAAAGTGAAGATTAAAAAATCGCCAACAAACAGCCTGATGATCGAAGGCAAAATACCGTCGCTGGGCAATCCGGTGCAAATCGCTGCCAGTGTTGTTGCATTTTTGATATTTTTTCTGACAAGCGCTCCGTACGGGTTGATTTGGGCAGTCTTGGTCGGTTGGGCGATCTCTTATTTTTACTATCGTTCCAAAATTGACAATTTGAAAAAACAAGTTTGGCGCATTGCTACTCAAAAATAAATTATTGAAAATGAACTACTACGCCCACCCCACCGCCGTCATCGATGAAGGCTGCATCATCGGCAAAGGCTCTAAAATCTGGCATTTCAGCCACGTGATGCCCAACAGCGAAATGGGCGAAAACTGCATTCTGGGTCAGAATGTACTCGTTTCGCCCCGGGTAAAACTCGGCAACAACGTGAAGGTGCAAAACAACGTGTCGCTGTACACGGGTGTCATTTGTGAGGACGATACCTTTTTGGGGCCCAGCATGGTTTTCACCAACGTCATCAACCCGCGCAGTTTTTTGGAAAGAAAAAACGAATTCCGCACAACCCTGGTAAAAAAAGGCGCCAGCATCGGCGCCAATGCGACAGTGATCTGCGGAGTCACGCTGGGCGAATATTGTCTTATCGGCGCGGGCGCCGTGGTCACAAAAGACGTCCCGGATTTCGCATTGGTGGTTGGTAACCCGGCTAAGCATCTGGGTTGGGTCAGCCGCTACGGCCTTCGGTTGAATTTTGATGAAAAAGGTGCGGCAGTTTGTCCCGAGAGTGGAGAGCGGTACAAATTGGAAAGCGGAAAAGTGACGGTCGTGATTTGACAAATTTTAAAATTTTGTCAAATCTTGTGGCACAAAACTTTCAAATCTATGACAGGCCCGAACCCGAATACTTTCTACCCGCTCGCCAACTACGACCGGTTGTGCTTTTTGAAAAATATCATCAAAAACCAGCACATCGAGGTTGGCGACTACACCTATTATGATGATTTTGAGGACGTTGCAAATTTTGAAAAAAATGTGAAGTACCTGTTCGACTTCACGGGCGACAAACTCATCATCGGAAAGTTCTGCGCGATCGCTTCCGGCGTCAAGTTTATTATGAACGGAGGCAACCACCATATCGACGCTATTTCCACTTTTCCGTTTTCCATTTTCGGCAATGGCTGGGAAGACGCGATGGGAGGCAAAATTTTCCCTTACAAAGGCGATACCATCGTGGAAAACGACGTTTGGATAGGCTTCAACGCGGTCATCATGCCGGGTGTACACATCGGCAACGGCGCCATTGTCGCCACCTGTTCGGTCGTTGCCAAAGATGTGGAACCTTATTCTATTGTCGCAGGAAATCCGGCCCGCGAGATACGCAAGCGTTTCCCCGAGGCGCACATACAGGCATTGCTCGATATAAAATGGTGGAACTGGGACGAAGCAAAAATCACGCGCAACCTCAACCTGCTCACCGGCAACGATGTGGAAGCGCTGCGCCAGGCCATTTAGGATTCGACAGTTTTTTTGCACTTTTGCCCCATGCCGTCTACCGTCCGCCGTCCGCCGTCTGCCGTAAATCACCTGCACGACACTGTGCCGCGCTGGTTTGCCGTGCATACCCGATCCAAAAGTGAAAAATTTGTTCAGCGGATACTGGTAAAAAAAGGCATTCAAGCCTGGTTGCCCATGCAACGGCTGATGCGCCGCTACACCCGCAGCACCCGCCTGACGGAAAAACCGCTTATCAACTGCTACATTTTTGTAAAAATCGTGAAAGACCAGTACGTGCCCGTGCTGGAAACGGAGAACGTGGCCGGATTTGTAAAATTCAGCAAAGACCTGATTGCTATTCCTGAGTTTGAAATTGAATTGCTCAAACGCATCACGCTCGAAGACGGCCTCGACGTAGAAGCGGTGAAAGGCACTTTTACCGAAGGCGACCCGGTAGAAATAGCAGCGGGCAATCTCACGGGACTGAAAGGACGCATCGTGAAGGTGGAAGGCAAGCGAAAATTCCAGGTGGAGCTCAACTACCTGTTTCACAGCCTGCTGATTACGGTGGATGCGGCGTTTTTGGAGAAGACGCGACTTTCGCTACAGGACTGAAAACCAAAGACACATCGAAAACGTTTACCTTTGCTTTTTTTACCATTCAATCTGCCCGGAGCCGTAACTCCGAGGTGCCATCTACCCGTGACGAAAGATATCCTCACCTCCCTCACCGCGGCGGCCCGCGAACGCATCCTCATCATCGACGGATCGATGGGCGTTTTCCTGCAATCGTATCAACTGGATGAAGCCGATTTTCGCGGCGAACGCTTCCAACACCACCACCGCGACCTCAAAGGCAATTTCGACGTGCTGTGCCTGACAAAGCCCGACATCATCGAAGGCATTCACCGTGCTTACTTAGATGCCGGCGCCGATATCATCGAAACCAATACCTTCAACGCGACGGCTATTTCTCAGGCAGACTTCGATATGCCCGCAGGCGTCTGTTACGACATCAACCTGGCCGCCGCCCGGATTGCCCGTCGCGTTGCCGACGAATACACAGCCAACAACCCTGCAAAACCGCGCTGGGTGGCCGGCGCGCTCGGCCCCCTCAATAAAACGCTGTCTCTTTCGCCCGATGTGAACGATCCCGGTTTCCGCACTTTGACCTTCGACGAGGCAAAAAATGCCTACGCCGAGCAAATTCGCGGCCTGGTCGACGGCGGCGCCGATATCATCCTCATTGAAACAATTTTCGACGTTTTAAATTGCAAATCAGCGATTTATGCTGTCGAAGAAGTATTTGAAGAAAAAAATTTAAGGCTACCGGTCATTATCTCCGGCACCATCACCGATGCTTCGGGCCGGACGCTCAGCGGCCAGACGGTGGAAGCGTTCTGGATTTCGGTAAAACACGCCAGGCCGTTTGCTGTAGGACTCAACTGTGCTCTTGGCGCCGCCGAAATGCGCCCGCATTTGGAGACGCTTTCCGAAATCGCCGATTGTTTTATCAGCGCCTACCCCAACGCGGGCCTGCCCAACGAATTTGGCGAATACGACCAATCTGCACATGACATGTGCATTTTTATGGAAGATTTTGCGCGCTCGGGTTTTGTGAATATTGTCGGCGGCTGCTGCGGCACTACGCCGGAACATATCAGGCATATTGCGGAGCATGTGAGGGGGATACCTCCACGCAACCCCACCCCCGGCCCCTCCCCCACAGGGAGGGGTGACGTAGAGGACACCGTAGAGTTTACAGGAGAGCGCTCTATGGTGTCCTCTACGTCTCCCCTCCCTGTGGGGGAGGGGCCGGGGGTGGGGTTGACCATGCTCGCCGGCCTCGAACCCCTCATCATCCGGCCCGAAACCAACTTCGTCAACATCGGCGAGCGCACCAACGTGACCGGGTCGGCGAAATTTGCCCAACTCATCAAAAGCGGTAACTACGCCGAAGCCCTCACCGTCGCCCGTCAGCAGGTGGAAGGCGGCGCGCAAATCATCGATGTAAACATGGATGAGGGCCTGCTCGATTCGGAAGCGGCCATGGTCAAATTCCTCAACCTCATGTCCGCCGAGCCGGATATCGCCAAACTTCCCGTTATGGTCGACTCCTCCAAATTCCATGTCATCGAGGCAGGGTTGAAATGTTTGCAGGGTAAAAGCATCGTCAATTCGATTTCGATGAAAGAAGGCGAGGCGGAGTTTATCCGGCAGGCCAAAATTTGCCGTCGCTACGGAGCTGCCGTCGTGGTCATGGCCTTCGATGAACAGGGTCAGGCAGATACGATTGACCGCAAGGTGGAAATATGTCGGCGCGCTTATAAAATATTGACCGAACAGGTGGGGTTCGACCCGACGGACATCATTTTCGACCCCAATATTTTCGCAGTCGCAACCGGCATCGAGGAACACAACGAATACGCCATCAATTTCATCGAAGCCACGCGCTTGATCAAAGCAACTTGTCCCGGTGCAAAAATTTCAGGTGGCGTGAGCAACCTGTCCTTTTCTTTTCGGGGCAACAACGCCGTGCGGGAGGCCATGCACGCTGCCTTCCTCTACCACGCCATTCAGGCAGGCATGGACATGGGCATTGTGAATGCGGGCATGATCGAGGTATATGAGGAGATCCCGAAAGAATTGCTGCAACGCATTGAAGATGTCATTTTTAACCGGCACCCCGACGCGACGGAAGAATTGGTCAAACTCGCCGAATCATTTAAAAATACCGGCGGTAAAACCATCGAGGAAGACCTCCATTGGCGCACCGGCACGGTGCAGGAACGCATCACCCACGCCCTGGTGAAAGGCATTGATAAATTTGTGGAAGAGGACATAGAAGAAGCCCGCCGCCTCTACCCCGCCCCACTCCAGGTCATCGAAGGCCCACTCATGGACGGCATGAATGTAGTGGGAGATTTGTTCGGTTCGGGCAAGATGTTCTTACCGCAGGTTGTTAAAAGTGCGCGCGTTATGAAAAAAGCGGTGGCGTACCTGGAGCCTTTTATCCTGGCCGCAAAAGGGGGCATTGTCACTGCAAAGGGGAAAATCCTGATGGCAACCGTAAAGGGCGACGTCCACGACATCGGCAAAAACATTGTCGGCGTAGTTTTGGGTTGCAACAACTACGACATTGTGGATCTGGGTGTCATGGTACCCGCAGAAAAAATACTGAAAACAGCCATCGAGGAAAAAGTGGATGTGATCGGCCTCTCCGGCCTGATCACGCCTTCGCTCGATGAAATGGTGCATGTCGCAAAAGAAATGCAGCGCCTTGGTCTGCATCTTCCCCTGCTCATCGGCGGTGCGACCACGAGCAAAACCCACACCGCCGTCAAAATTGAACCGCAATACTCCAATGCACCCGTCGTGCACGTGCTCGATGCCAGCCGCTCGGTCGCCGTTGTGAGTTCATTATTGACAAAAAACGAGGCTGAAAACGAGACATTTGTACAAAATATCAAAACCGAGTACGAGCAAATCCGGGTACAGCGCGCCGGTCGACAGGCAACAAAACAATACCTGACGCTGGAACAAGCCCGGGCCAACAAGTTGAAATTGGATTGGGATAACTATACACCACCAAAACCCAATTTCACCGGCATCAAAAGTTTTGACAATTATTCCATCGAAGAACTTTCGGAGTATATTGACTGGACGCCGTTTTTTCAAAGTTGGCAACTCGCCGGAAAATTTCCGGCTATTCTGGAAGACAAAATCGTCGGGTCGGAGGCAAAAAAACTCTATCACGATGCACAGGTAATGCTGCGTCAGATCATCGACGGGCAATGGCTCCAGGCGCGTGCGGTGATCGGCATTTTTCCGGCAAATTCCGTTGGAAACGATGACATCGAACTCTACACGGACGAAAACCGGTCAGGGGTGCTGGCGATATTGCGAAACTTGCGCCAGCAAAATGTGAAAGCGCCGGGGCAGGCGAATTATTGTTTGAGCGATTTTGTCGCGCCTTTAGCCCCCCCCAGCCCCCCCACGGGGGGGAATAGTGCTTCGCAGCTTGGTACTGTGGAAGAAATAAACGAATTCAATACCACCCAACCCGAGAGCGAAGCTCCTCTCCCCCCCGTGGGGGGGGCTAAATACGCAGAAGCCCAATCTGCTTCTTATAGAACTGCTAATTTACAAACTTACAAACGATTAAAGGAATTTGCTCTGAGCCTCCGAAAACATCAAACACCGGCAGAACAACGACTTTGGCAAGTGCTGAGAAATGACCAATTAGGCGGACACAGCTTCCGTCGACAACATATCATTGATACTTACATTGCCGATTTTGTCTGTTTGGAAAAAATGTTGATCGTTGAATTGGATGGTAATATTCATGATTTACCAGAAAGTAAAATGAGCGATAATGATCGTACCCTGCATCTCAATTGGCTCGGGTATCAAATTATTCGTTTTCAGAATGATGAAGTGTTGTATAATACCGAAAGCGTTATCAATGGTATTCTTGAAGCGCTCAAGAGTGCCCCCCCCCCCGCCGCCACAGGGGGGAGTAGTGCTTCGCGGCTTGCTTCTGCTGAAAAAATAAACGAATTCAGTATCACCCAACCCGAGAACGAAGCTCCTCTCCCCCCCGTGGGGGGGCCGGGGGGGGCAAAACGCACGGACTACCTCGGCGCCTTCGCAGTCACCGCCGGCATCGGTATCGAGGAGCATGTCAAACGATTCGAAGCCGCCCACGACGACTATTCCGCTATTCTGCTCAAAGCACTCGCCGACCGCCTCGCCGAAGCGCTTGCCGAACGCATGCACGAGCGCGTGCGAAAAGAATTCTGGGGATATGCAGAAGATGAAAATCTTGATACAGAACAGCTTATTTCTGAAAACTATCAGGGCATCCGACCGGCCCCGGGCTACCCCGCTTGTCCGGAACACACGGAAAAGCAGACTTTGTGGCAATTGCTGGAACCGGACAAAAATGCCGGCATAGAATTGACCGATAGTTACGCCATGTACCCGACAGCCGCCGTGAGCGGCTGGTATTTCAGTCATCCGGAGTCAAAATATTTCGGTCTGGGTCAAATCGGAAAAGACCAGGTGGAAGACTACGCCCGCCGGAAAGGCATGAGCATCGTCGAAGCGGAGCGTTGGTTGGCGCCTGTGCTGAACTATGATACATGAAATCGGCATTAAATTTGCCGACACGCCTTGCCCCATCCATACTTTGAGTAATTTTGCTGCTCAATCTTGAGCATGATCGACGCACTGATTTCATCTAAAACACGCATTAAGTTGTTGTTGAAGTTCTTCCTCAACAGCAATGCAACCGCGTATCTGCGCAGTTTGGAAAGTGAATTTGGCGAGTCGTCGAATGGCATCCGGTTGGAACTCAACCGTTTGGAAAATGCCGGATTGCTCAGGTCGGAAAGTGAAGGCAACAAAAAAATCTTCCGGGCCAATACCGACCATCCGCTCTTCAATGAGATTCACAACATCATCATGAAACACATTGGCCTCGATCAGGTTGTCGAAAATGTCATTCGGCGACTGGGTGATGTGCAGCGCGTGTATCTCGTCGGTGATTTTTCGAAGGGTATGGACAGCGGAGTCATCGACCTGGTTTTTATCGGCGATTTTGATAAAACCTATTTGACTTCGCTGGTAGAAAAAGCCGAAAAAATCGTCCGGCGCAAAATCCGCTACCTGCTTTACGACAATGAAGAAGCGCTGACAATCGACTGGCGTCAATATGACCCTGCACCGCTTTTGTTGTGGAGTCACAATCCGCAGACCGGGGATGAAAATTGATGCTCATGTTTACAACCCGCATCCACGTTTCTTAATCTATTCACCCCCTTTATCACGCAACTAAATGCAAAATCTCTATCTAAAACATCATGTATCAGGCACTTAAAAGCAAAAAGAAAACCATCGCAGTTGTCGGCCTCGGTTATGTCGGATTACCGATCGCGCTGGAATTCGCCCGTCACTTTCGCGTCGTCGGGTTCGACATCAACAAATCGCGTTTGGAAATGATGCGTCGCGGCGAAGACCCCAGCCGCGAACTCGAACCCGAAGCATTTCACAACACGGATATTACGTTTACAGACGAAATCGAAGAACTCCGCAAGGCTCATTTTTTCGTTATCGCCGTCCCGACGGATATCGACGAACACAAAGTCCCCGATCTCAATCCACTCAAAAAATCGTCCGTCAGCGTAGGCAAAGCTTTGAAAAAAGGCGACTATGTCATTTATGAATCAACGGTTTATCCCGGTTGCACAGAAGAAGACTGCCTGCCGATTCTGGAAGAAGTGTCCGGTTTGAAAATGGGTAAAGATTTCAAAATCGGCTACTCCCCCGAACGCATCAATCCCGGCGATAAAACGCGGCCATTGACCAAAATCCTGAAAATCGTAAGCGGTTCCGACGACGAATCCCTGGAGGAAATTGCATTGACTTATGGCCACATCATCGAAGCGGGCGTGTACAAAGCCAGCAGTATCAAAGTGGCAGAAGCCGCCAAAGTCATCGAAAACACGCAGCGCGACCTTAATATCTCGCTGATGAACGAACTTGCGATGATTTTCGACCGCATGGGCATCGATACGCAGGAAGTGATCAAAGCCGCCGGCACAAAATGGAATTTTCTCAAATTCTACCCCGGACTCGTAGGCGGCCATTGCATCGGCGTCGACCCCTACTATCTGCTCCACAAATCTGTCGAACTTGGCTACGAGCCTCAAGTCATCCTCAGCGGCCGCCGCATCAACGACGGCATGCCCGCCTGGATCGCCAAAAAACTCGTGCAACTGCTCATTCAGAAAGACAAAAGCCCGGGAAAGGCCAAAGTATTGGTACTCGGCATCACCTTTAAAGAAGATGTGGCCGATATTCGCAACTCGAAAGTAGCGGCATTGGTGCATGAACTGCAATCCTTCTTTGTCAACGTACACATATCCGACCCGCACGCCTCTCCCAATGAAGTGGCGCATGAGTACAAACTGACATTGGTGGACAAAATCTCCGACGACTACGACGCTGTGGTGGTAGCCGTCGGGCACGAGCAGTATAAAAAATACGACATGGCATTTTTCAAATCCATCACGCGTGAAAATGCGATTCTGATGGATCTGAAGGCTTTGTACAGCAATACGGATTCCGACATCCACTATTGGAGGTTATAAGTTATGAGATATAAGCGATGAGTTATGGGTAAGTACATAACTCATCGCTTATATCTCATAACTACAGATAAAGTGTTTTGTAAATCAAACAATTACCAATCACGTGCCATAAGTCCCCCCGCAACTTATGAAAGGCGAAGCCTTTTTTAAATTTGATAATGGGATAATGGGATAATTGCCCATTATCCCATTATCAAATTACCACATCATTCCATGATCAAATTATTTCATTCTTCAATTATCACATTATGATCCAAATGGTCGACCTCAAAACCCAGTACCACCGCATCAAAAATGAAATTGACCGGGAGGTATTGGAGGTGATTGAATCCACACAGTTTATCGGAGGACCGAAAGTGGTGGCGTTCAGGGAAAATCTGGAAAAATACCTCGGTGTCAAGCACGTCATTCCATGTGCCAACGGGACGGATGCCCTTCAAATTGCCATGATGGCCCTGGAACTGAAACCGGGCGACGAGGTGATTGTGCCTGCATTTACTTATGTCGCCACTGCAGAGGTGATCGGCCTGCTTGGTTTGACGCCGGTCATGACCGATGTCGACCCCTATACGTTCAACATTCGCGCCGATCATGTGGAAGCGGCTATCACGCCACGTACCAAGGCCATCGTACCGGTACATCTCTTCGGCCAGAGCGCGGATATGGAACCCATCATGGCCCTGGCGAAAAAACACAACCTGTTTGTTATCGAGGACAATGCTCAAGCAATCGGTTCGGATTATACGATGGCGAATGGGACAAGAAAAAAATCAGGCACCATCGGTCACTACGGGTGCACTTCATTTTTCCCCTCCAAAAACCTCGGTTGTTATGGCGATGGCGGCGCATTGATGACCAACGACGACGAACTCGCAGCAGCGGCCCGCATTATCGCCAATCACGGCCAGACGAGGCTTTACTATCATGATAAAATCGGCGTCAACTCCCGGCTCGATGCCATCCAGGCAGCCGTATTGGATGTAAAGCTCAAATATCTGGACGAATATTGTGCAGCCCGTGGCCGTGCAGCGGCTTACTACGACAGTGTTTTTTCAACAGTTCCGAATCTGAAAATCCCTGCCCGTCAGGCCAACGCCACCCACGTTTTTCATCAATACACCCTGCAAGTGACAGATGGAGACCGCGACAAACTGAAAGCATATCTTGCGGAACAAGGCATTCCGGCTATGATCTATTACCCGGTGCCGCTGTACAAACAAGAAGCTTTCCGCGAATACTGGCAAGGTGGCGAACTTCCTGTGACCGAGGAACTGTGCCGCACTGTATTTTCACTGCCGATGCATACAGAACTGACGGAAGAAGTGCTGGAAAAGATAACAGCGGCGGTCAAGGCGTTTTTTGCTTAAGTTGATTAAAAGTTAAGGAGAGTTGATAATATGAGTCTTCCCGAATTTTTGCAAAAAGCGGATAGATTTGGGTTCAACCCACGATTTCAATCGTGGGAGACCAAGGCAGGCCGGCAAACCAACAACGGTTTCAACCGTTTTCAAACGCTTAGCCAAACCTGTAAAACCGTTAAAACGGTTTGAAATCTTCCGTTTTGTGGCAATTCCCACGATTAAAATCGTGGGTTAAAATTCGGGATGACTCATGTTTCAGACTACTTTATATAGTGGCATAATCAAGAATATACATGAAACAACCGATTCAACTGTTCGCAGCGTTGATCCTGTTCTTATGGACGACTGTTGCGAATGCCCAAACGACTCCCCCGGAAATGATGCAGCAGGCCCGGCAGGAAATTCAGCGCCGTGGATTGGATGAAGCCGAAGTGCGGGCACGACTGCTCCAGCGCGGCATCGATATGGATAAGGTTACGCCGGAACAACTGCCTCAATTACAGGATACTATTTTGCAGGTCATCAATGAGTTGGAAGCGGAAAAGGCCGGTAAAAAACCAACGCAGCCTGCCACGCCAATTGTTCCGGCAACGCAGCCTGCCACGTCAACTGCCCCATCTACACAGCCCTCCAGTCAAATCGCCCGCGACAAGGCCGAGGCAATTCAGCAAAAAGTAAAACAGGGCGCCAGCATAGAGGAAGCCATTTCAGAAGAATTGGCAAGCGATACGGCATCCCTCCCGCCGGCCTTAGTGTGGGGGCAACACCTCTTTCGCGAAAAGTCGCTTGCGGTATTCCGGACCACCAATGAAGTGAAGCCGCCCGATAGTTATGTACTGAGTTCGGGCGACGTAATTACCATCAGCATTTTTGGCGCTTCCCAGTTCGACAGTCAGTTTGAAATCAACAAAGAGGGTTATATCCAACCGACCGCGATGCCTAAAATTTTCCTCAAAGGCATCCGGTTGGGACAGGCGAAAGAACTGTTGCGCAGCCGTTTTTCTCAGTTTTATCGTTTTGCACCGGAGCAGTTTGCTGCAAGTCTGACGACTGCGCGCAGCATTACCGTCAATATTTTCGGCGAAACGGTTAACTATGGAAGTTTCTCATTATCAGCTATAAATACCGCATTCAATGCACTCGCTGCTGCCAGCGGTCCAACAGACCTGGGTTCGGTGCGTAATATCAAAGTCTTACGTGGAAAGGAGGTGAAACGGCTGGACATTTACGCGTTTATGAACAATCCTGCGGTTCAATATGATTTTTTTCTGGAAGACAACGACATCATCCATGTGCCGGTTGCAGAACGTGTGGTGGGAATTACCGGTGCAGTACGCAGACCTTTCCGGTATGAATTGACAGGAAGCGAAAATCTGATTCAGTTGCTCGATTTTGCCGGGGGACTGAATGCTAACGCATACCGGGAACTGATTCAGGTGCAGCGATTTGTAGACGACAAGCGGGTATTGATAGACGTGAATCTGAAAGAAATCCTTGCCAACAAACAAGATTTCAACCTGATAAACGGCGACGAGGTGATTGTGCGAACTATTGCCGCCCCTATTGCGAACACTGCTACCGTCGAAGGCGCGGTGGAATTTCCCGGTAAATATGCACTGAATGAAGCTCCGCGCGTCAGCGATCTGCTGAAACGCGGCGTACTCCGCCGCGACGCCCGCACCGATGCAGCATTCCTGCTCCGTACCAACCCTGACAATTCGACCCGGTTGGTACAACTGAATCTCAACGAGATCGCGAGTGCGCCCGGCACGCTGCAAGACCTGCTGCTCCAGCCCAGAGACATACTGACAATATACCCCCAGGGACGCTTTACTGACCGTAGCGTCATCAGTATCGGCGGCGCTGTACGCGATACATTGATGGATTATCCCTACACACGGGATTCGTCTATCACAATACAACGCGCAGTGCTGCTGGCGGGCGGACTCCGGCCCGATGCTAACGGAATGGGTTTGGTTACGAGAAACAACCCCAGCAATATCAAAGAACTGGAATATATAGAAGTCGACCTGGCTGCGGCTTTCGACAACCCCGCCTCGCCGGCAAATTTCACGCTTCAACCGTTCGACAAATTGGAAATCTTGTCGCGCTCGACGTACGCCGATACCGCCATTGTCAAAGTGAGCGGCGCAGTGCGACTGCCGGGTGTGTTTATTTATGGTAAGAATATGAGTTTGCGCGAAGCATTGTTACTCGCAGGCGGACTGAAACTCGAAGCCGCCCACAACAGAATAGACATATATCGTGTACAAATCCGCGAAAATGAACCTACCAAGGCAATCGTTGCAAGAGTTGAAGTGGACAGCAATCTGACTACGCCCGACGGTTTTACCATCCTGCCTTACGACGAAATAGTGGTGCGTACTGTGCCGGAGTTTGAGTTTCAGCGTTTTGTGGAAGTGCAGGGCGAAGTGCGTTATCCCGGTCGGTATGCTTTGATCAGCGACAATGAAACGCTCATAGATGTCATCACCCGGGCAGGCGGGTTGAGCCGCGAATCATTTGCCGAAGGCGCATCGCTTTATCGCACCGAAGGTCGAAAAGGCTTTGTCGTGACCAACCTCGCCGATGCAATAAACAACAACAAATCGGCGCACAACCATATCCTCAAAGAAGGAGACATTATCCGGGTGCCGAAGCGCGAAGACCTTGTCACCATCCGCACGGCCAATACCCGAGCAGCTGAAATTATTACAGCGCCCCTGATTTCCAACGGGTTAATCAATACCGCCTACATTCCGCACAAACGTGCAGATTGGTACGTTCACCAATACGCTGCCGGATTCGGGAAAAATGCCAAAAAGACCCGGGTCACCGTGGAACAACCCAACGGAAAAATCAATCATACGAAAAATCACTTTTTCTTCAAATCATACCCGAAAGTGACGCCGGGCTCCATTATTACTGTTGGAAGCAAGCCGGAAAAAGCAATAAAAGCATCCAAAGAAAAAAAAGAAATCGACTGGGACAAGGCGCTCACGCAAATTCTCGCAGTGACGGCAACATTGTCAACTGTGATCGTGGCCATAGCGGCTTTGAACAACTGACAAAATCATGAAGGACAATTTGCCACAGATACAGGCACCAGAACCCGGGGAAGCGGAATTTACTCTCCGCGAGATTATTGCCAAAATCAGGGAATACGGTGCTGAACTCCGCCGTTCCTGGCGGATTCTGGCACTGACTTGCCTGCCTTTTTTGGTTTGGCAGGGTTATATGTGGTACACCAGCAAACCTACTTATCAGACCAAACTGACTTTTATGGTGGACGATGACAACGGTGGGCAGGGAGGATTATTAAGCAGTTTGCTTGGAGGCTTTGGACTGGGTGGCGGTGAAAATAACAACGACAAAATACTCGAACTGGCGCGCTCGATGCGCATTATCCGGCAGGCCTTGTTCCAAAAAGCGGAGATTAATGGCAAAACTGATTTTCTCGCCAACCATTTTATCCGGTTGCAAAACCTGCACGAAGAAGACTGGAGTAAAAAGCCAAAAAACCCCGGTCAGGCAAGCCTGAAAGGGTTTTTATTCACCCGCGACAGCATGGAGCAGTTTACTCGCTTAGAAAACGCCGCTTTTAAGTCACTGTACGGAATGCTCACCGGCAGCGAAGACTACCGCCCTTTGTTCAGCGCCCGCGACAACGCCGATTCGGGCGTGATGACCCTCTCCCTTACAACCTATTCGGAGGCGCTTACGATTGCCCTGCTCCGCGCCATTTTTGAGCAACTCAGCGAATTTTATATCAACGCTTCCACCGAAAAACAACAAGAGACTTATGAAATCATCCGCGCCAAATCAGATTCCCTGCGCCGCTTGCTGGCCGGCACGGAATACCGCGCTGCACAATTCAAAGAGGAAAACAACCTGTTGCTGCGCCCCACCGACCAATTGCCTTCCGAACGCCTCACCCGCGACAAAGCCATGCTGAGTTTGATGTACGGCGAATCGGTGAAAAACTTAGAGTTGGCTGACTTTGCCCTGCGCAACAAAGTACCCTACATCCAGGCGATTGATTTGCCGATCCCGCCGCTCGTGGGAGCGCCTTATGGCAAGAAAAAAGCATTGGGATTGGGATTGGGATTGGGGTTGGTGTTGGGAAGTATTTTTGTGATTGGAAGGAAAATGGTGCGCGATCAAATGGCGACGCATGTTGCTGCATAAAATGTTTGCTTCGTTAAAATTGCCGCAAGTATCCCGAAAAAGCTATTTCGAGGCTTTTTTTACGATTGGGGGGCGCTTTTTCTCCTTATTTATTGTGATTGCAAGTACCAAGTTTCTTACAACCTTTTTGAATGAGACAGATTACGGCCAACTTGCGCTATACAATATCACAGCAATTCTGCCTTCGACTCTATATTTCAGCCCGATAGGGCAAGGGGTTCTGCGTTTTTTCCCCATCGCAAGGGAACAGGATCATCTCAGTACGTTCAAACGCCAACTTCAAAATTTATACGGCTGGGGGGGGCTCATGACACTCGGTACGGGTGTGTTTTTCGCCTCCATTTGCTGGCTGGTCGGTGAAACCAATTGGGCGTTCGCTTGTATTATTATCGCTGCATTGAATGTAGTCAATTCATTCAACACCATCTGGTACAGCCTGCAAAATGTTGCACGGAAACGTATGCTGGCTTTTGGATTGGAATTAAGCGACCGATTGCTGCAACAGGCGACAGCTATCCTGCTGCTGCTGTTCGTTTTCCGTGACCCGCTTGCTGTCATTACCGGCTACCTGATCGCATCCATTATTTTTCTCATCATCAACCGGTATTATTATCGAAAATCATTTCCTCAGAATGACTATCCGGAGACCGGCGACCTTGAAAAAGTGGATTATTCAAAAGAAATCCTGCGTTATTCCTGGCCATTTATACTCATCGGAATTTTCTTTTGGATACAAAATGCATCCGAACGATGGACACTGGAATTTTTGAAATCAACTGAAACCGTCGGGCAATTCGCCGTTTTGAGCCAGATTGGCTTTCAATCATTGGGTGTAATATTTACATCAATCAATTACTTTCTATATCCAATCTTGTTCAACAGGGCTGGAAGCATGAAGGACAAAAATCAATTTAATAGTGCGAACCGCGTAAATAACTACTATTTGTTCTTCATTTTGACAGTCTCGTTTGGTACGCTTGCCGTATTCTCAATTTTCAGCGAATCTGTTATTCGCATTTTAACCAATGAAAAATATATAACCGTCGCTCCTTTGCTGCCGGCCATGGTAATAGCAGGTGGCTTTTTTTATTTTGGCCAATATTACACCAACCGGTTCATGTTTTCTTTACAAAGCGACTTGTTGATTTTGCCCAAAGTATTCACAGCAATTTTGGGTATCGGGCTCAATATTGCCGGTACATATTATTTCGGTCTCCAGGGACTTGTCTTTTCACTTTTATTTACCCACGCACTATATGTGGCAGCATTAATGCTGCGATGGAAAATGAGCGGCAGAAGTGAATTGACGCAAATCAAAGATAATCAGAATTGAAAAAACTTTCCGGCTTCTTTTATACCATCCAACGCAGACAGGTAGATAAGCACCGGTCAGATTTCTGAACATACTTCCGATGCGGCATTTTAAAGACATCATTTACGAAAACTATGTAAATAATCATACCCGGTTGCTTTATGGGCATGAAACGCTTGCACATATAGAAAGTCAATTTCTTGTATGGCGATCCTATTTCGGCAGGTTATTGCCAACCGACAAACATGCAGCCGTTTTAGACCTTGGCTGTGGCACCGGAAGTTTTGTGTACTTCCTTCAAAAAACAGGATATGCCGACGCACAAGGCATCGATTTATCGGCAGCGCAAATCGAGGCAGGCCGGGCGATGGGTATTGAAGGAATCCAATGCGCTGATTTGCACTCCTTTCTGGCGGGTAAAAAAGAGACTTACGATTGCATCGTAGCCCGCGATGTGCTTGAACACTTTACCCGGCAGGAAATTTTTGAAATTTTATTCGCCGTTCGGGCAGCCTTGCGCCCGGGTGGCTGCTTTATCATGCAATCGCCCAACGGTGAAGGCATGTTTTACACGAGCATTTACTACGGCGACTTCACGCACGAAATGGCTTTCACACAATCATCGCTCCAACAAATTTGTCGCAATACAGGCTTCAGCGGGGTCGAATGTTATCCCACCGGGCCGGTTCCAAAAGGATTTATTTCCGGCGTTCGATGGCTGATCTGGCAATTGATTGTGCTGAAGACGCGCTTTTATAAAATGGTGGAAACGGGCAACAGCCGCGGTATTTTCACCCAAAACCTGATTGCCAAAGCCATCCGTGACTGAACCCAAAAAAATACTCTATATCGGTGCCATCAGTCCGGGTCAAACCTGTTACGAGCGAATGAAGGCGATGCAGGATTTGGGCCATGAAGTAGAAGGCATCAACACAGCAGTAAGATTGAGTTTCCTGCAACGCATGATTGCCAATCTGGCTCATGTTGCCGGCTTTTCTCCAGATTTATCAGGCGTGGGCAAGGCAATAAAAGAACAGGTGCAAGGTAAGCAATTCGACCTGATCTGGGTGGACAAAGGCATGGTAGTGCAGGCAGATGTGCTCCGTTGGGTAAAACAACTGCAACCCGGTTGTTTGCTTGTTCATCTCAATCCCGACGATCCATTGGGTCTCTTTCGCAAAGGGTGGAAGGTTTTTATAAACTCTATTCCGTATTATGATATACATTTCGTTGCACGGACGCAGAATATAGAGGAATACCGCGCATTGGGTGCGAAGAACATATACGCCTACGACCGTTCTTACTCCACAGCGTTGCACCGCCCGGTTGAACTTTCGGAAGTAGATAAATTGCAATACAAAGTGTCCGTCGGTTTCGTCGGTTCTTATGCACCGGAGCGCGCATCCATGATTGCCCATCTGATTCAGAACGGGGTGCCGGTAGCCGTTTATGGTGATGGCTGGACACAACGCAAATACTGGGATATCATCCGTCCGCACTATCGGGGCGCAGCGCAATACGGCGAAGGATATGTGAAAATCATAAACGGCATGGACATCGCACTGCATTTCCTCCGCCACGAAAACCGCGATGAGCAGGACAGCCGCACCTTTGAGATACCGGCTTGCGGTACATTTATGATTGCAGAACGCAGCCCCAAGCACAAGGAGTTTTTCATAGAAAATGTGGAAGCCGTCTTTTTCGACACCGCAGAGGAATTGTTGGAAAAGGTGCGATATTATTTTTCTAACCCTGAAGAAGCGAAATGCATTGCCGCCGCTGGACGACGCAGATGCGTGGAGTCAGGTTACGATCATCACAACAGAATGAAACAACTCCTGGATACGGTTTTTTCAAAAGGCAAGCGATGAGCGCACTTGGGTTGGGACTTCCTTTCGCACTATCATTACCGATTTTGTTTGTCGGAGTCACTGCTCTGATCAAGATGCGCAACCCCCGAAAGGTGAACCTTTTGCGGATATTTTTGCTCATGTTTGCATTGCATTTCGGACTGATACCCTGGTATGGTTTTATCAAAGAGATTGTCAATGGACATTGGCAATTTCTGGAAGAAGAAATGTTGGCAGCCTATTGGTGTTTGTATGTTTTCATGGGCGGTGTGATGTTAACGCTATTCTTTTACGATCGGGCTCCCAAACATTTCCGCCGCGGGTGGACTATCCCGAAACTATTGGAAAAACAATACGCCGACATTCCGATTAATAAGACTACCACTTACTTTATCCTGATCATAGGCTTCTTGTTGGGATTTAATATCTACTTCGGATTTACCAGCTATGCATCCGGGACACTTGAGCGAAATTTATCGATCCCATACCCCTTGTTTGTTCTCAAGAGCTTCACCACCATTTTTGTCTGTGGTTTGGTTGGTTACGGAGCGTTGCACTTAATTCGAGGGGAAAAAAATCTCCTTCTGGGATTGCTTTTTTTGCTAAGCAACAATTTCGTGGATCTTTACTCCCGGCGAAAATATCTTTTGGTTATCCTGCTGCTGATTTTGATAAAATTAGTACTCGACCGACTCAAAATATCGACCCGTCAGATTGTCATCGTCGGAGCAGCAGGTCTTTTTATGGTTTTGGTTTTTTTCCCCTTCCTGTTTATTTTCAGGCAATTGACAATTGAAGACCCGAAAAACAAAAAAGGCAACACCAGTTTTGTAGAAACTTATGAACTCAGCCAAAGCGCCAAAGGAGAAAAACTGGGAAAAGGATTAGATGAAAATGAAACATACCGAACGAACCAGATTGCGCGCAACATTGAATATATGCGATACCCCGGTATTGAAGAAAGATACATGAACGGGCTTTTGTTTGTCTATCAGGCATCCCAGGTTATTCCGCGCGCATTGTATCCATCAAAAATACAAATTGGAAAATCGACTTTCCCCGAGTCAATCGTTTTTTGGTTTTATGGCCGGAAAGTATTTGACATGACAGATAACCTCCCTGTATATGGTTATCTGGAATTTGGATATTGGGGCGCATTTATTGTTGGTATATTTCAAGCAGTATTATTAATTATTTGTGAGTGGTTTGCATATCGGTTCCAAAGAATACATCCGTTTTTAGGCGTATCATCCATAATGTATGTCATTTATAACCATTTAAATATGGAATATCATTTCGTTGCAGAACTAAACGTAATAAGAGAATTACTTATCCTGTTTTTTATTGCCTGGCCGATTTCAATCCTATACCGATTTATTTTCAGGCAAAAACCACAGGAAAAACGAATAGCGGCTACCCAATGAGTTCACCTGCCGGACTTTTCAGGAAGCAATGAAGATGGATAAGATAGACTATTTCTTCAGAAAAGTGACACCCGGCGCATACAGCATCAACCAGATTTTTACGGCAATCGCTGCTGAAATTGGCAAAACATTCGATGTAAGCATCTATGAATTGAACAATGCAGGGGCCAATCCTCAAAACATCATTGCCAATATTGTCGAAGCCAATCGCACAACAAGAGAAGGTATCCACCATATTACCGGTGACATTCACTATATCGCGTTGGGTCTCCGAAAAAGGTATATAGTACTCACGATACATGATTGTGTCATGCTTAGTCTCACTCCGCGCTGGCATCCAAAATTTTATGCTTACTTGTGGTTGTGGTACAAACTGCCTATTTGGAAATCTGATATTGTTACTACCATTTCCGAAAAATCGAAACAGGAAATCATTTTTTACACCCGCTGCAACCCCGATAAGATAAGAGTTGTTCCAAACTTTGTCGATGAGGCATATCAATATTCTCCCAAAAAATTTGACGCCGACTGCCCCCGCATTCTGCATATAGGTATAACGCCTAATAAAAACCTGGAACGATTGGCCGAGGCCTTGTCCGGCATACCCTGTATATTGGAAATCATCGGGGCTTTGGACGAAAGGCACATGACGCTACTCAAGCGATACCGGATCACTTTTGAAAATTACGTTGATCTCTCCCTCGAAAAAATGGCGGAACGGTACAGATTAGCCGATATGCTGACGTTTGTTTCCACTTATGAAGGTTTTGGACTCCCAATAATAGAAGCACAGGCCACAGGAAGGCCTGTTGTTACCAGCAATTTAGAGCCGATGACTTCCGTGGCCGGTGAACAGGGTGCTTGCTTTGTAAATCCTTTCGACGCCGGCGCTATTCGAACCGGCGTTTTAAAAGTGATATGCGATGTGGGTTTTCGAGAAAAATTAGTGCAAAATGGTTTGAAAAACGTAAAAAAATTTACATTGAAAGAGGTAGTCCGGCAGTATATGGAGGTTTATCAATCGCAATTCAATTTAAAAAACTAAAATCTCCGCTCAAAGCATGTCCGTTTTTTCCAAAGACAAATCAAAAAACTTTGACTCGCCCGCTCAATTGCCTGCCGACGAGCAACAATCCGCCGAATGGCTCGAACAAAACCGCTCCTGGTGGGAACACAACCCAATGCGCTACGACTGGCATGAAAGCATCGGGCAGGAGTTGTTCTCCAAAGGTTATTTCAAGGAAATCGACCGTCGTTTTTTCGCCTCTTCCGAGTTTTTTTTGCCAAGCAAAAAACGACCTTTCGACCGACTCATTCCATTTGATGATTTGGCTGATAAAAACGTGTTGGAAATCGGCGTCGGGCAAGGCAGTCACGCGCAATTGCTCTCGTTGGCAGCGAAACATTTTACCGGTATCGACCTGACAGATTTTGCCACGAAAGCCTCTTCGGAGCGAATGCGCGTGTTCGAATTGAAGAATACCCGAATCCTTCAAATGAATGCGGAAAGTCTTGATTTTGAGAACGATACTTTCGATTTTGTCTGGAGTTGGGGAGTCATTCACCACTCGGCAAACACGCCAAAAATTCTGAAAGAAGTTCACAGAGTGCTGAAGCCCGGCGGCAAATTTGTCTGCATGGTTTACCATCGCGGCTACTGGAATTACTACTTTGTCGGAGCATTGGCAGGATTTATTAAGGGACGATTCTTCAGAGGCGACAGCCTGCACAAAGTCGTGCAAGACCATTGTGACGGCGCGATGGCGCGGTTTTATACGCCTGTTGAATGGGAGCGTCAACTGGAAGACGCGGGGTTTAGCATCGAAAAAATCAGCGTGATGGGCATGAAAACCGAACTTTTGCCCATTCCTGCTTCCAGAATTAAAAACTTTCTGCTTTCTCTGCCCCCCAACGGATTGGCGCGTTTTTGCACCAACAACATGCGTATGGGGTCGCTATTGATAAGCGAGACGAGGAAAGAAAGTTGAAAAAAATTCCGCGTCTCCGCGGTCGACCTAAATCAACATCAAGTCATGTGCGGCATAAGCGGCATCGTAGGCGTCCAAAATACGGACAAATTGCGCAACGGCATTGAAAAAATGACCCGCCGGCTTGCCCACCGGGGGCCCGATGCTGAAGGTTTTTTTGTAGAAAATGGAATTGCGCTTGGTCACCGGCGACTTTCCATTATTGACCTGTCGGACGACGCCAAACAACCCATGTACGATGCAAGGGGGCGTTATGTACTGGTTTTCAATGGTGAAATGTACAATTACAGAGAAGTCAGGGCCAAACTCCCGGATTATTCCTTCCGTACAGGTTCGGATTCGGAGGTCATCCTTGCAGCATATTCCCGTTGGGGGGCTGATTGTTTGAAACATTTTAACGGGATGTTCGCTCTCGCAATCTGGGACAAGGAAAAACAGGAACTGTTCGTCGCGAGGGACAGGCTGGGCGTGAAACCGTTTTATTATTTTGAGCAAAACGGCGTGTTTGCCTTTGCTTCCGAATTGCGGTCGTTGTTGGAGAGTGGTCTCGTCCGCGCCCGGCTCGATATGACAGCAGTGTCCAATTACCTGATGTACCAATCCGTTGCCGCGCCCGCAACCATACTGGAGGGGGTGCGGCAAATAATGCCGGGAGAGTGCGGCATGTATAAAGAAGGCGCATTGGAGCGCAGGTATTATTGGAAGATCGGGCAATGTGAGGATGATTTTGACATGACCGATGTAAATGCGGTGCGGCGCAACGTTCGAAGACTGCTGACCGAATCGGTAGAACGGCGCATGATGAGCGACGTGCCTTTGGGCGCTTTCCTCTCCGGCGGCATCGATTCGAGTGCGGTGGTGGGTTTGATGGCCGAATGCTCTGAGCACCCGGTGCACACTTTTTCAATAACATTTCAGGAACCCGCGTTCGACGAATCGAAGTACTCAGCGCTGATTGCAAAACGGTTCAACACGCGCCACACACCTGTTTTGCTCCGGCCGAATGATTTCCTGGAGAGCCTTCCTGCCGCTTTGGAAGCAATAGACAACCCGAGCGGCGACGGCTTCAACACCTATCTGGTTTCCAAAAAAACGAAAGAAGCGGGCATCACGGTGGCGCTTTCGGGCATCGGCGGCGACGAGTTGTTTGCCGGATATGCAAGTTTTGTACGTTGGTTGAAGCTGCGCACGCAATTCTGGTGGCAGATTCCGGCGGCTTTTCGCCGGGGTTTGTCCGCCGGTTTCCGCGCGGCATCGAGCAGCTATAAAGCGGAGCGGATGGCAGGATTAATATCTGCCGAATTGCCCGCCATAGACCAGGTTTATCCCTTTTTCCGTCAGGTGTTGCCGGCCGATCAGGTATCAAAACTGATCCGGCGCAGTGAAACGAATATTGATTTTTTACAAAGGAACCTCTACGACCGGCGAGCGGAAATCAGCAGCCTCCCCTATTTGAGCCAGTATTCGGTGGCCGAACTTTTGGGTTACACCCTGAACGTTTTGCTCAAAGACACCGACCAAATGGGCATGGCCTCCGCGCTTGAAGTGCGCGAACCCTTTTTCGACTACCAGCTAGTCGAGTACGTGCTGCAAATACCTGACGTGTTGAAATACCCGCGCTACCCCAAAAGCCTGCTGGTGGAGTCGCTCGCGCCCTTGTTGCCTCCCGACATTGTGCATCGCCCTAAAAAAGGATTTTCGTTGCCCTGGAAGCACTGGTTGCAGCATGAATTGCGCGGCTGGTGCCGACAAAATCTGGAAAATCTGGCAGAAAGGCCGGAATTCAACGGTGCTGAAGTGCGAAAGGTATCTGCCAGGTTTTTCAAACAGCCCGACAACCAAAATTGGATGCCGGCTTTTCAAATGGTCGTTTTGGAAGATTGGATAAAGCGGAATATTGATCATTAAAAGTCATTCGGGTCATTATTGTCATTAAAAGTCATTAAGATTATTAAAATTCTGTTCCCCATAGGCACCTTGTACCCCTCGCAAGCCGGAGGTCCGAGTAACACGATCTATTGGGTGGCGAAAGCCTTAGTCGATAAAAAAGTTGAAGTGAGCATCGTCACAACGAACATCGGTGCGGAAAGCCTCGTCGAAAAGAACCGCTGGCTTTCAACATCTTACGGCAATGTAATTTATCATTCCAGCCTGTCGGCTCAATTGCCGTTGCGGATGGTTGCCACAGCAGCCCGGTTGGTGCGGCGGCACGATTGCGTGCATTTGAATTCGCTTTTTTATCCACCGTCATTGATTGTCGCCACGATCGCGGCATTGCATAGAAAGCCAATTGTATGGTCATGCCGGGGCAACCTGGATGAACAGGCGTTGATATTCAGCGCCTGGAAAAAAAAACCGGTGTTGTGGCTCATAAAAAAATTTCTTTCCGGCCCGCGTGTCATTTTTCATGCCACCAGCCCCGAAGAGTGCGCGCATATCAGGAAAATAATTGGTCCGGCTGCCCGAATCGTGGAGATACCGAACTTTATGGAGTTGCCTGTCGCTTTACCGCACGCTGCCGAAAACCCACCTTATTTACTCTATGTCGGGCGCATCCACCCGGTAAAAGCACTGGACAATCTGCTGGCGGCACTGGCGTTGTCCAGGCAATTTTTGGATTCGGATTTTGTGCTGAAAATCGCCGGTGAAGATGCCAACGTGCATGGAGCACAATTGAAAAAACAGGCGGGCGAACTGGGTTTGCAACACAAAGTTCAATTCGTCGGACACATTGAAGGTGAACCTAAACAGCGGTTGTACGCCAATGCGCGATTTACCGTGTTACCTTCGCACACCGAGAATTTCGGCAACGTGGTCATCGAGTCACTGGCACAGGGAACGCCGGTCATCGCTTCACACGGTGCCCCCTGGCAAATGCTGGAAACCGAAAAGGCAGGATTTTGGACACCGAACGACCCAGGTGATTTGGCCGGCACGATAGACAAAGCACTGAACCTTTCGCCTGATACTTATAAAGCCTATCGAAAAAATGCCTTATCATTAGTGCAAAAGCACTTTGACATACAGGCAAATGCAGCGGTATGGCTGGATACTTATCAAAAGGCAATCGCCTGGCATCTGAAACAGACTAAAACTTTGAAATAATTATGGTAACGACTATTTTCCATAGAGTTTATGCTGGTTTAAAAAAAATACTTCCGGGATTTGTACACCGCCCCCTCCGCTCGATGGCGACCGCGATATTGACCCCTATTCGATTTTCAATAAAAAAGGGCCACTTTAAGAGCAGTCTGTTAGTGAAAGCCGTTGACCGGCATGGCGCACCAATCCCATGGTATACCTATCCTTGTGTTGACTTTCTCAGTTGCAGGTCTTTTGAAGGCCTGAATGTGTTGGAGTTTGGAGCGGGTCAATCCACCCTTTGGTGGTCCCAAAAAGCCGCACACGTAGTTTCCTTTGAAGGGAATAAAGAATGGTACAACTACCTTACTGCCAAAATACCGACAAATGTTACTTTGCGTTTTGCCAGAGATGAAAATGCGAAAGTTTGTATCGAGGACGTTATAAAAGGTTTATCGCAAATTCCAGTTTCACAATTTGACATAGTAATAATAGATGGGTTGTGGCGATATGAACTCATTGAAGTTGCCAAGGAACGATTGAAACAGAATGGAGCTATCATCTGCGACAATTCTGAAGGCTATGGTTTTTTTGAAGGGTTTGCAAAAGATGACACCTTTAGCAAAGTGGACTTTTATGGTTATGCGCCGGGGTGTATTTTGCAAAGCTGCACGACAATTTATTTCAAAATCAATTGCCCTATGTTTGATACAACCGTGCCTACCTACGACGCTGAAAAACTTTAAACACTCAAAATGCCCTCTCTCACCGTCATCATCCTGACCTTCAATGAAGAAAAACACATCGAACGCTGTATCCGCAGCATAGAGCAGGTGGCCGAACGGGTGATCGTCGTGGATTCCTATTCTAATGACAGGACGCTTGAGATAGCCCGTTCAGTTGGAGCAGAGGTATTTCAAAACCCTTTTGTTCATCAGGCGCAGCAATTCCAATGGGCTTTGGACAACATCCCCCTTTCTTCCGACTGGATCATGCGCATGGATGCGGACGAGTATATTTTTCCCGATTTGGCCGCTGAACTGCGCGAAAAATTGCCCGGTCTCCCGCAAGGTGTAACCGGCCTCACGGTAAAACTGCGCGTCTATTTTATGGATCGTTGGATAAAAAGAGGGTTTTACCCCATGATTTTGTTGCGTATCTGGCGCAACGGCGCGGGCTACATCCAGCAAAAATGGATGGATGAACACACCAAATTGAAACATGGACGGACACTGATGTTGTCCCACGATATGGCCGACCACAATCTGAACCACTTAGGCTGGTGGACCGACAAACACAACCGTTACTCCATGCGCGAGGCAGTGGAACGCTTGAACAGAGAATACCACTTCCTTGGAGCGGATTATGACACGGGGTACATGATCGGAAACAAAAAAAAATGGCACAAATCGCTCTATATGCGCCTCCCGCTGTTTTTGCGCCCTTTTTTGTATTTTTTCTATCGCTACATTATCCGGTTGGGCTTTCTGGAAGGCAGGTCGGGGCTGATCTGGCATATTTTACAGGGCTTTTGGTTCCAGTTTCTCGTGGACGCCAAGATTTATCAAATCAAACACCTTTCGAAAAAACATCAAAAATCCATCAAAGAAGTGCTGGTGGAGGATTTTGGCGTTAAACTATAATTACCATGCCCGGTCCCATTGTTGACCTTTCCACTTTCCGCAACCCTTCGTTCGACCGGGGCGCACCGCGTTGGAAAGAATTTTGCTGGATGATGGCAAGTGCATTATTTTTCCGGCACCCCCTGAGCATTTGGAACGGCGCAAAAATCTGGTGGCTTCGGCGATTCGGGGCTAAAATTGGCAAAGGCGTCCTCATCAAACCGCAGGTACAAATCAAATTCCCGTGGAAACTCCGCATCGGCGACCATGCCTGGATCGGCGAAAATGTCTGGATTGACAACCTCGCCCCGGTGGACATCGGCTCCCATGTTTGTATTTCACAGGGCGCCTATATTTTTACCGGCAACCACGATTACAAAAAAACTACGTTTGACCTGATTGTCAAGCCGGTTGTGATCGAAAACGGTGCATGGGTGGGCGCAAAAGCAATCGTGTGCCCGGGTGTTACCATAGCCACCCACGCTGTTGTGGCAGCGGGATCGGTAGCGACGGGTGACGTTCAATCTCATAGTATTTACCAGGGCAATCCGGCCGTTTGGGTGCGTGAAAGAAAATTGCAGGGGACCGACTAAATTTTCAGGCAACATGAATCTTCCACCTTTCGACAACTTTCCGATCTTAGCCGCAGGAAAAGTCGTGTTACGGCAAATCCTGCCGACCGACCTGGACGACATCTTGGAAATTTCGTTTTATGACGGCAAACAAGCGAAAACCACAACAGAGGCCCGCGAAATGCTGGATAAAATAAACGCAGATTATCAACGAGGCGACTCCATTCACTGGGGCATTGCCGATAAGGAAAACAATAACATTGTCGGAACCTGTGGATACTATCGCGGATTTGCCGGCGGAACAGGCGAACTGGGTTTTGTACTGAAACCCGCTTTTCAGGGACATGGATACATGACATCCGCCGTCAGAGCCGCTGCCGAATTCGGATTGCGACATATTGGACTGCAACGTGTCATCGCAATCACCGGCAATCAAAATACCAAGGCAATTCAAGTGCTGGAAAGGTCGCAATTTATAAAAATGAAAGAATTAGACGACGACATGGCCGAATTTGAGTACTTCGAAAACAACCGGATTTGATCCTATAAAAATAATAACATTATTAACAAAGTAACGCTTAAAGAACAAGTTTACGATTCCACTCCCCCGGTTGTCATTCCGAACGCAGTGAGGAATCTGCCCAAGCAATTGATTCTCACTTCCTTTTTGTGCAGATTCCTCACTGCGTTCGGAATGACAGCCTGGTAATGTAAAAGCGAACTTGATTTTTTAGGCATTACTAAACCCTGCTTTTCAATCATGCAATACACGGAATTTACAACAGAAAAACACAGGCAAGACGAGCACTTTTGCAGCGCGCCTCAGGCAGCGCTTTACGACCCGGAAGATGAATTCGGAGATGAAGGAAACGAGGAATTTGACGACGACGAGTTGAACGAAGAAGAATTCGGACTCGACGAAGAAGATTTCGATAAAGACGAAGATCTCGATGATGCCGATTTCGAAGAAGGGTTCGAAGACGACCTGGATTTTGGCGACGAAGAGGAAGAAGAATTTATCGGAGAGGATTCCGACGACGATCTGTAACCCGCGAATATGCAGGACAACACAGTGTATGATTATATAGTCATCGGCTCCGGTTTCGGCGGAAGCGTTTCGGCCATGCGACTCAGCGAAAAGGGGTATACTGTACTTGTCCTGGAAAAAGGCAAACGCTGGACCACATCGGACTTTCCAAAATCGAACTGGAATCTTCCAAAATACCTGTGGGCGCCGGCACTACGCTTTTTCGGTTTCCAGCGACTCACTTTTTTTAAAGAAGTATTGGTATTGAGCGGTGTGGGCGTGGGCGGCGGCTCCATCGTTTATGCCAACACCCTGATGAAGCCGAAAGACAGCTTTTATTCCAACAAATTATGGAGCCATTTTAAGGACTGGAAAACGGTACTCGCGCCTTATTTTCAAAAGGCGGGCTTTATGCTGGGTTCGGAACAGTTTGAAAAAGAATACGAGGAAGACCGAATCCTGCAAGAAGTAGCGGTTGACATGGGAAAAGGCAATTCTTATCAGGCTGTGGACGGCGTAGGCGTATTTTTAGGTGATCCAAACATAGAATCCGACCCTTATTTCAAGGGTTTGGGGCCGCTTCGAAAGGGTTGTATCCACTGCGCCGGGTGCATGGTCGGATGCCGGCACAATGCCAAAAACACACTGGATAAAAATTACCTGTGGTTTGCGGAAAAGATCTTCCACGCAAAAATCCAGGCGGAAACGGAGGTCGTAAAAATCGAATATGTTGAGGGAGAATATCGCATCCATTCCAGGTCTTCTACAGCATGGTTTTCGAAAAAGCGCACAATTTACCGCAGCAAAGGTTTGGTGGTAAGCGGTGGTGTGCTCGGCACGATGGACTTGTTGTTGCGGCAGAAGTATCAATACAAGACCTTGCCGGGGCTTTCCGACAAATTGGGCGACAATATCCTCACTAATTCCGAAATGCTGAGCGGCGTGATGGCAGCCGACCGCAAACTCAACCACGGCGTGGCGATCTCTCGCATTTTCGCGCCCGATGAGCACACCAATATTGAAATTGTCAAATACCCGGACGGCAGCGGCCTGATGACGCGGCTGGGGGTGATGGCAGCGGGCGACGGTTCGCCGGCGGTACGCACGGCCAAGATGGTCGGAAACATATTCCTGCATCCCCGGCAATTCCTGCGCTTAGTGTTCAATTTTAAAGCGGCAACGACGGGCATCTTTTTCCTGATTATGCAAACGTTGGAAAACGCCATGCGAATGCGTGTCAAAAAAGGCATTTTCGGAACCCGTATTGCGATGCAAAACGACCTGAAACAACGCGTGCCGACCTTTATTCCGGCAGGTCAGGACGCACTGTTCCGCTACGCTGAAAAAGTGAACGGCGTACCCCTGAATGCCGCTACCGAGGTCTTTTTCAACCTCGCCTCCACCGCACACATTTTGGGCGGCTGCCCGATGGGCGCCACCATCGATGAAGGCGTGGTGGATGAAACGTTCAAGGTGCATGGTTACCCGGATATGTATATTCTCGACGGTTCCATCATGCCTTGCAACCTGGGCGTAAATCCTTCGCTGACTATTACCGCCCTCAGTGAATACGCGATGGATCAGATTTCCCAAAAAGCAGGAAATACTGAAAAGTCGTTGGAAGAACGGCTCAGTACAATATCAACAGATGATAACCCAACCTTAATAGTGGTGCCACGACTCGCAGTCGTGCCACCACTACCTCCAATGAAATTCTTGCCTATCTATCCAGACCTAAGCCAAAATACAGCCTTTCTCGATCACCCTGATTGTCAGGACAGCTTGCAGATGTGTATTGATTTTTATAAACGGGTGGGGTTCGAACCGCCATGGATCTGCTATTATGCCCAGGTTGAGGGCGTGTTGGTGGGAAGTGCGGCGTTCAAAGGGCGCCCCAAAGACGGGAAAGTGGAAATCGCCTATGGAACCTTCCCCAAACATCAGCACAAAGGTGTTGGCGCAGAGATTTGCAGACAATTGGTGCTACTTGCTCTTTCGACCGATCCATCCGTGCGCATTACTGCCCGGACCTTGCCTGAAGAAAATTATTCCACCCGCGTTTTAAGAAAGAACGGCTTCGCATTGCTCGGTGAAGTCTGGGATGAAGAGGATGGAACAGTCTGGGAGTGGGAGTATGAGAAACATACATGAAATTTACCATCGTCACCCCGACCTTCAACAGCGCCGCAACCCTTCGCGACACGCTTGAAAGTATCCGGATGCAGGACTATCCGAATCTGGAGCATATCATCATCGACGGTGGCTCGAAGGATGATACGCTGAAAATTGCGACCGATTTTCCACACGTGAGCAAATTGATCAGCGAACCCGACCGGGGCCTGTACGATGCCATGAACAAAGGCGTCAAACTGGCAGCAGGCGAGGTAGTTGTGGTCTTGAATTCCGACGATTTTTACACGCATCCGAGCGTAATCAGCCGGGTAGCGGCCCTCTTGAACGACACCGGCGCAGACACCTTGTACGCCGACCTCGAATACGTACACCCGGTGCACACGAATCGGGTGATCCGATCCTGGAATGCCGGCAGGTACCGGCCGGAAAATTTCCTCCGGGGCTGGATGCCTCCCCATCCTACTTTTTTTGTACGCCGGCATGTATACGACCGGTTTGGCTTTTTCGACTGTTCCCTTCGCTTTTCGGCCGATTACGAGCTGATGCTGCGTTTTTTACTCCGGCACAACGTTTCTGTGTGTTATTTGCCTGAAATTACCGTCAGGATGCGGGCCGGCGGCGCCAGCAATGCCAGCCTCCGCAACAGGTTTTTGGCCAACCGGGAAGACCGGATGGCCTGGAAAATGAACGGTTTGCAACCCAAATTTTACACCTTGTATTTGAAGCCGCTGTTAAAAATCCCTCAATACTTTTAAACGGCTATGAAATTCAACGTTTTAGGCCAAGACTTTTGACCCTTGAAAATCCTCGTAGTAGTCGGTGCACGACCCAATTTCGTCAAAATCGCTTCTTTGGAAAAGGCTTTCAGGCTATATCCGCAGGTTCGTTTTACAATCGTCCACACCGGACAGCACTACGATGATTCGCTCGATGAAATTTTTTTCCGGCAATTAGATATTCCCACGCCTGATTTTCACCTTGGCGTGGGCAGCGACACACCAAACCGGCAATTGGGGAAAATGCTGCTCGGGCTCGAACCTATTTTGGAGCAGGAGCAACCGGATGTGGTACTGGTCGTCGGCGATACCACTTCCGCATTGGCAGGCGCGTTGGCGGCGTTCGGAATGCGCATCAAGGTAGCCCATGTGGAAGCGGGATTGCGCAGCGGCGACCGCAGTATGCCTGAGGAAATCAACCGGATATTAACCGACACGGTGTCCGATTATTTGTTTGTGACCGAGCAGGCCGGTCTGGAGAATCTCCATATCCAACTTTCCGAAAATCCGGCGCAACAAATTTTTTTCACCGGGAATTGTATGATCGATACGCTCATTCAATTCCGCGAACAAGCCTCGCTGACTTGTGCGGTTCAACAAGCAGGATTGGCACCCAAAAACTATGCGCTTGTTACATTGCATCGTCCGTCCAATGTGGATACTGAAGCCGGTTTGGAAAGCGTTTTAAAGATGTTGGAAACCCTCAGTCAGGAGATTCAGGTCGTATTTCCATTGCACCCGCGTACAACCAATTGCCTGAAAAAATACGGTTTGATGCAGCGTTTGGATGCTATTAGCCGACTGCAAACGATAGAACCACAGGGATACCTTGAATTTTTGAACCTGATGGAAAACGCTGCGCTGGTGCTGACGGACTCCGGCGGCGTTCAGGATGAAACCACTTTCCTCGGTGTTCCCTGTCTGACCCTGCGTACAACGACAGAACGTCCGGTCACTATTAATTTGGGCACCAACGAACTTATTCCGGAGCCAAATGCCGGCACAATACGGCAAAAAATACGGCAAATTCTTTCCGGACAATGGAAAACCGGCACAAGACCCGAATTATGGGATGGGCAATCTGCACGACGAATTGCAGAAATTTTAGTCAATATTTCCCCGGGGAACCATTAAAGGGCAAGGTTTTTGCCTGCCCGTGCAAAAAAAACTATTAATGAGAAAAGCACTTATCACCGGTATTACCGGACAAGACGGCGCCTACCTCGCCGAATTACTGCTTCAAAAAGGCTACGAAGTACATGGCATCAAACGGCGGAGCTCGTTGTTCAATACAGACCGTATCGACCACCTGTATCAGGACCCGCACGTCGATCACCGCAACTTTGTGCTGCACTACGGCGACCTGACGGATTCCACCAACCTCATCCGCATCGTGCAGCAGGTGCAGCCCGACGAAATTTACAACCTCGGCGCACAAAGCCACGTTCAGGTGAGTTTCGATACGCCTGAATACACTGCCAATGCCGATGCAGTGGGAGCCCTTCGTATCCTGGAAGCAATCCGCTTGCTGGGTCTGACGGAAAAAATAAAATTCTATCAGGCTTCCACCTCCGAATTATACGGCCTCGTACAGGAAGTTCCGCAAAAGGAAACGACGCCTTTTTATCCGCGTTCGCCCTACGGAGTTGCGAAACTTTACGCTTATTGGATCACGGTCAACTACCGCGAATCCTATAACATGTTCGCCTGCAACGGTATTCTTTTCAACCACGAAAGCCCGATTCGCGGCGAAACATTCGTAACCCGCAAAATCACCCGCGCGGTTGCCAAAATCTCCCTCGGATTACAGGACAAACTCTGGCTGGGCAATCTCGATGCAAAACGCGACTGGGGCCATGCCCGCGACTACGTGGAGGCGATGTGGCTCATGCTTCAGCAGTCCGAACCCGAAGATTTTGTGATCGCTACCGGCAAAACGACCGCCGTGCGTGAGTTCTGCCGTATGGCATTCCGCGAAGTCGGCATCGAAGTGGATTTTTACGGAGAAGGCGCGCAGGAAAAAGCGATGGTTGTATCTTCCCAAAGCCCGAACGTCAGTGTCGGACAAGAGGTGATTGCCATCGATCCGCGTTATTTCCGGCCTGCCGAAGTCGATCTGCTTATCGGCGACCCGTCCAAAGCGAAAGCCAAATTAGGCTGGTCGGCCAAACACAGCCTCGAAGAACTGGTGCAGGACATGGTGCAGTCGGACCTGAAATTGTTTGAGCGCGAAGAATACCTGAAAAGCGGCGGATTCGCGATTCAGAATCAATTTGAATGATATTGAATTGTTCCAAAGTAAATAACGCAAGTCGTGACCTACCACATACTCATCACCCCCCTGCCCCCCTCAAGGGGGGACTTCTGCTTCGCTACGCTCCGCAAACGCAGCGTTTGAGCGGCGTAGCCGCGTTCAAGTCCCCCCTTGAGGGGGGCAGGGGGGTGATGTGTAGGTCACAACTTGCGTTAATTAGCCCACTATGAGAAGATATGCTTCCCATAGTGGGCTCTTCTTTTTCAACAGTTTTTGTAAAAAATCTTAACTTGCGCTCAAAATCAGGGAATATGACGACGATACCGGCAGAAGTGTCTGTGAAGTCCGTGAAATCGGCAAAAAAGCCGCGCAACAAAACAGTTGTGCCGGATTACCTCATTTACGAGATGCTGGACGGCATACCGCTCTATTATGCAGGCTACGAGCAGGTTGTTCAAAAACAAAAAACGCTGGAAGACATCATGGGATACGGAAGTTTGCAGTGGGTCCTTTTGGACGTAATCGCCACTTTTTTGCGCCCATTAGTTGGCGAAAAATATCGTGTTCTACAAGGCGAAGGCGGCCTTCACCTGTCGAAGCGTTCCAATCTTTCGCTTGATCTGGCCATTTATGAGCGATCACAACTGGCTTTTGACAAACTTCAAAATAAATACTTCGATTTTCCTCCCAAAGTAATCATCGAAGTGGATACCAAGGCTCATGCACCGGAGTTCGTTATTCCCAACTATTACCAGCGAAAACCCCAGCGCCTCCTCGACTTTGGGACGGAACAAGTTGTATGGGTCTTCACCGACCCCCGAAAAATAACGGTAGCGCAAAACGAGGGCCCCTGGCTCACCGTGAATTGGAATGACGATATCCAGGTAATGGGGCACACGCTGAACCTGCAATCGCTCGTTGACCAATTAGGGTAATGCAACAACAGTAAAATCCACCTCAACGTGAAATTGATTACTCACTTTGAAGTCGGTTGTATTCGCGTTCTTTGCGGCGATTGACATACCATGAATAAACAGGACAAAATCTTCATTGCCGGCCACAAAGGCATGGTGGGTTCCGCAATTCTGCGCAGACTGCAACAAGAAGGATTCAAGCATTTCGCACTGGCCGACTCCCGTCAACTCGATTTGCGCAACCAGTTGGAAACCAATGAGTTTTTCCGGCGGGAAAAGCCCGATTATGTGTTCCTCGCAGCCGCAAAAGTGGGCGGCATCCACGCCAACAAGACTTTCCGCGCCGAATTCCTGTACGACAACCTGATGATCGAAGCCAACGTGATAGAAGCCGCCCGGCAGCACGGGGTTAAAAAACTGCTCCGGCTCGGTTCATCGACCATCTATCCCAAACTGGCGCCTCAACCGATGAAGGAAGAATACCTGCTGTCGGGCCCGCTGGAGCCGACCCACGAGCCGTATGCCATTGCCAAGATCGCCGGTATCAAACTTTGCGACACGTACCGTTCGCAGTACGGTTGCAATTTTATTTCGCTGACCCCGACCAATTTATACGGCCCCAACGACAATTATCACCCGGATAACAGCCATGTGTTGCCAGGATTGTTGCGCAAGTTTCATACGGCTAAAATCAAGAACGATTCCTTTGTGACAATATGGGGCACAGGCTCACAGCGCCGCGAATTGCTCCATGTAGACGATCTCGCCGACGCTTGTTTTTTTCTCATGCACAACTTCGACGAACCCGGATTCATCAATGTAGGCACAGGCCGGGATATATCGATTCTGGAACTGGCCCAATTGGTTCAGCGCATCGTCGGTTTCGAAGGCGAGATTCGCCACGACCTCGACAAACCCGACGGCGCACCGCGCAAATTGCTGGATGTGAGCAAATTGAACGCGCTCGGATGGCAAGCCAATATCGGCCTGGAAGAGGGAATTCACGCGGTGTATCAGGGCGTAAAAGATCAGTTGTTATGAAATTTTGTTTGGATATTTTGGTCTGAGCAGTGACTAAACCACAGATTTGGCGCTGCGTTTGCGATCCCGACGAATCATTAATTTTCAAGAAGATATGTCAAATAATAACCACACTTATGTCGCCATCATGGCCGGCGGCATCGGCAGCCGTTTCTGGCCGGGTAGCCGGGAAGCGCGTCCCAAGCAGTTCATCGATATGCTCGGCGTAGGCAAGAGTCTGCTGCGACTCACTTTCGAGCGTTTCCTGCCGATTTGTCCCGCCTCCAACATTTTTATCGTTACCAATGCAGCGTACAAAAACCTCATCAAAGAGCAAATACCCGAACTGACCGACAACCAGATTCTCTGCGAGCCGAGTCGCAACAATACCGGCCCCTGTGTGGCTTACACTGCGTTCAAACTGGCAGCACTCGATCCCGAAGCGAATTTCATCATTGCCCCCTCCGATCATATCGTATTGAAGGAGCAGGCATTTCTCGAAAAAATTCAATGCGCGCTCGATTTTGCATCGACCAACGAGGCGCTTGTGACGCTCGGCATCCAACCTTCCCGTCCCGATACCGGCTACGGCTATATCCAGATGGACAATGAAGCCGCGCCGGGCATTTTTAAAGTAAAACGGTTTACCGAAAAACCCGATCTCGAAACGGCCCGGCAATTTGTAACCTCCGGCGCCTATCTGTGGAACGCCGGCATATTTGTCTGGAATGTGCGCTCTATTTTGTCGGCATTTGAAAACCTGTCTCCCGATATTTTCCAAATCCTCCAAAAAGGCAACGGTTTGTGGAACACTGCCGGCGAACAAGATTTCATCGATAAAAACTATCCGACCACGCCTAATATTTCGGTGGACTTCGCCATCATGGAAAAAGCGCCGAACGTGTTCACTGTGCCGGCAGAATTCGGTTGGTCGGACCTCGGCACATGGGCCAGCCTGTATGCCGAATGCCCCAAAGATGCGCGGGGGAACGTGCTGCAAGGCGACCACATTCTGGCGCTGGATGTAGCGGACTGTTTGGTCAGGACGCCCAGGGGAAAGTTGGTTGTGCTGAAAGATTTGCGCGACTACATCATTGTGGATGAAGGAGATGCATTGTTGGTTTATCCAAAATCGAAAGAACAGGAAATCAAACAAGTGACCGTGCGGGTACGGGAACAATTTGGAGAAACATATCTGTAAACCACTTCACAAGTGATTGTTAATACATTTTAAAAAAAAAATTCTTTTCAAAATTTTGAGCGTTCAGAAGTTTGCATACATTCGCCTCTGTAATTTTTATAATCCATCTAATCCGTTGATTTGTATAGTCCCGACTGATTGGTATTTTTACTTACACACACTAACAGCGGTCGGATGAGAAACTTCTCTGCCATTACTGTACACCCTGAGATCCAAGACGGCGCACCTGTATTCAGCGGAACGCGCATCCGCATCGAAACATTCTGTGACTTCCTTCGCGTTGGCGTAAGCCTTAGCGAGTTTTTGGATGAATTTCCGTCCATTACCCGCGATCAGGCACTTGAAGTCTATGATTTGGTGACGCAACAATACACGATTGACCAAATTAAAGCGCTGGTTGACGGCCCGCAAACGATACTCGATTCGAGCATGGGCCGGTTGCAGGCAGCCGCATAATTTTGGGACCAACACCCATCTTTCTTTTGTCAACAAACACTCCGCTTTGACTCCCCCTGGAGTCATCCCGGAGTGTTTTTTTATATGGCTGCAAATATTCGTCCCAAACTTGTTTTGATCGCCAATACGGCCTGGAATCTCTGGAATTTCCGGCGTTCGTTGATCGAAACCCTTTTGCAGCATGATTATGAAGTTGTTTGTCTGGCGCCCGAAGACGGGTTTGAGGAAAATTTGCGCAGCATCGAAGGGATACGTTTCCACCCCTTGCAGCACCTCTCCCGTAAAAGCCGCTCGCCACTGAGCAACCTGCGCACCCTGATAGAAATAACCCGCCTGTTGCACCTTGAAAAACCGTCCCTCGTTGTTCTGTATACGATCAAACCGAATATTTTCGGCGCATTTGCCGCTCGATTGTTGAGAATCCCGGCCATTGCAACCATAGAAGGGTTGGGGTATACAGCCACTGCAACGTCATTTTTTCGTCAACTCATTTTTATTCTTTACCGGTTCGCATTTCAGTTCGTCAAAAAAGTGGTCTTTCTCAACGAGGATGACCGCAATGCATTTTTAAGTCATCATGTCGCAACGCCGGATAAAACAGTGATGATAAAAGGCACCGGTGTGGATACTGCATTGTTTTATCCGGAAGGAAACCCCGCTCCGGGACAAGTATTCCTGTACATCGGCCGGCTGCTGAGCGACAAAGGCATTCGCGAGTTTGTGCAGGCCGCCGGGATAACAAAGAAAAACAATCCTCAAACCCGCTTTCAGATACTCGGAAGTACCGATGCCGGCAACCCGGCTTCCATCGAACCGGCCGAGCTGTTACACTGGATTGAAAATCAGCATATTGAATACTTAGGCTCAACCCACGATGTACGCCCTTTTATTGCCGGCGCCAGTGTGGTGGTGCTTCCTTCTTACCGCGAAGGCATGCCGCGCGTTTTGCTCGAAGGTATGTCGATGGGAAAGCCCGTCATTACGACCGACAGTGCCGGTTGCCGGGAGACGGTGGACGAGGGGAAAAACGGCTTCATCGTGCCTTCTGAAAATGCGGGAGCCCTTGCCGGAGCCATGCAGCGTTTCTTGCATTTGACTCTTGCTCAACAAGTTGCGATGGGTCGCTATAGCCGTCAAAAAGCCGTCTCCGAATTCAGTAACAATGTCATTTTGCCGCAGTATGTAAGGCTTATTCAAGGGATCCTGTTTCCCAACAACAGGTAGCGCATCGCGATCGCTCCCACTAAGTATGGTGTTATACGTTCCCGGATTTCCGCTTCGCCGGGTATTATTTTCGCTGCTTCCAGCCATTCCAGCCACCGTCGTACTTCGCCCTCTCCCACCCTTCCATTGGTTACTTTCAAATTCAAAACCAAAGCATTACCGATGAAAAACGCAGCAAACGGATCTTCATCCGTGTAAGATAAATTGACGATTGGTTTTCCGGTTGCCAAATATTCGACTGCTTTGCTTGGCAACTGAAAATCGGTTGTATTGCCGATATTGAGTAAAATATCCATTTCCCGCATGGCGTGTCGGGCTTCTTCACGCGAGCGAAGGCCGTGTAGCCGGATAGCCGGTTGTGCCGACAGGTTTTCAAAAAATTCAGGAAAAATCTCACCGTAGAAATGGACTTCCAGCCGCTCCCGCAAATCATGTCGCAAGGCGAATGTCTGTTCCAATAAATCCAGAAAAGCGTCGGGTGTACGGATGGGGGCGTAGAGGGCGCCGAAGTAGCCAAGTTTCAACCCCACCCCCGGCCCCTCCCCCACAGGGAGGGGTGACGTAGAGCGCGCAGCAACATCGTCAGCGTCCTCTCTGGAGTACTCTACGTCACCCCTCCCTGTGGGGGAGGGGCAGGGGGTGGGGTTGACCGGGTGCAGCAGCGGCGGCACAACATACATCCTGGCGACCGCAGCATCGCCAAATTCGTCTCTGTATTTTTGAAGTGTGAACTCCGTCGTCACCGTCACGGCGTCGGCAGATTCAAGTACGCGACGTTCTAAACGACGGCTCAATTTCCCGTATAAAAAACTGTTGTTCAGCGACTTAATCTGGAGGGTAAATGGGTCGCCAATGTCGGCGACCCACGTTGTTTTTGTACGACGGACATCCAGGTCCGTCGATGCGTACATTTCGACGGACCTGGATGTCCGTCGTACAGTTGACAATCCGATCAGATGCCCCGTAAAGGGTAACGACACAGTAATCAGCAAGTCAAACCCTCCCGTGTCGAGCATTTCCTTCGTTTTCTTTTTTGCCGGGAAATACCATAAGCACGCATCGTCGGGAAAATAAATATTTTTCCAAAAGGTATTGTAAAACCAACCCGTCAGCCGGGTCAACCATCCCGGTTTTTGGGGCGATGCCCCTACCCTTCCACGCGGGTTTTTGCCGCCGAAATAGTAATAAATCGCTTCTTTCAGTGAATCAAATCCGACCCGATGCACCTGAACGCCATTGACCACTGCCTCATTCGGGCAATCGCGGTGCCGGGCGGTCAAAACGTGTACTTCATGTCCTTCCGACACCCAATGCTCCGCCAGTGCCGTCCACCGGTGCGCGCGGGGATGGATGAAGGGGTGATACCAGGCAGTAACGATGAGGATTTTCAAAAACGAGATATGAACGATGAACTATGAACGATGAACTATCTCCACATAGAGTGCCCGGAGTTTTTGAGCGGTGTTTTTCACATCGAAATTTTGCTCGACGTGGCGGCGGGCATTGCGACTAAACTGCTGGTATTCTGCGTCTTCCATGAAATAAAAACGCCGGATGTGCCCGGCCAACGCCGTCGGGTCGTTTTCAGGTGCAAGCAGTCCGGTTTGGCCATTCAATACTTCCGACGGAATATCAAAATGCGTGGTTGAGATGACCGGCAGTCCCGTTGCCTGGGCTTCTAAAATTGAAACCGGGCCGCCTTCACAGTCCCGACTTGCGGTGTAATGACTGGGGTGTATGAACACATCTGCTTCGCTGAAAAATTGCGGTAATGCATGGTGCGGTATAAAATCAAGCCATGTCACATACGATTCCAGACCATTCGCTTTGATAAATTGTTGCATCCGACTGACCAACTGGCGGTCGTAACGCTCTCCTGCGATTGTAAGATGCATGCCGGGGCAGTTTTTCAGGGCAATGTTAAAGGCTTCGAGTGTATCCAGGTAGCCTTTTTTCTCCGTGATGGTCGCCACCTGGACAAGTTTCAATTGTTCGGGCTGTTTTTCTCTTTCACAAAACGGAAACTCCTCAGGCCGCATACTCATCGGCAAAACACTGATTTTTTGAGCCGGACAGCCTTGTTTTATCAGCATTTCCCGTCCGTACTCACCGGCGCAAGTGATGGCCTTCGCCTCTTGAAAAAGCCTTTGATAACGCCCCTGCCAGAATGATCTTCTGAATGGTAAACTTTCATAGTCGTAGCCATAAAATGACACAACCAACGGAATATCAAGTTTTTTTGCCAAATCGAGATAATGAAACCCGACCGGTGCAAAGTGTGCATGCAACACATCGGGGCATTCGTTTTTCAAGCGGTGTAAAAGCCAGTTTCGATAGGCGGGCCAGTAATATTCACTGCGGATCAGGCGCGCAGCAAACCATTCGCTTTGCCATTCAGATTCCGGAAGCCAGCCTGTCATCTGTTGGAGCGGCCGGATAAAAAACCGGATGTCGCGGCTGAAATATTCATTGCGTACGATCCAGGGTGCTGCCGCCCAATGTTCAGCCTCCGGCATAGCCCGGATCATCCGGTAAGCCCAATTCATCGTATGAGGCAGGTATTTGTCGAACAGGTGGAGGACTTTCATCGGTCGGCTGCCATTGCAAAAAGTGACATTAGGAATGAGAAAAACGAACTTGATCAGATTGTGGAAAACTATTGAGCCAACCCCGGCTTTTTGATGCGGTTCGATGCGTTACTTTTACCGCCGCAAAATTCATCATTCTTCATTCATCATTCATCATTTTTCCCCAATGCTCGATTTTTCTTCCGCACGGCTCCAACGTTTCGCCGCCACCTGGGTCGGCAACAAAAACCGCTATGAAGGCGTGGTCATCCCCAAACAGACCCTGATCCCCTTGCACGACGTGGCCGAAGAGATGCTCATCGGCGCTTTCCTCAAACCGTTTGAAAAAACAGAAGAGTTTTTTTACTTCCATCATGAGGAAGACGTGAGCAACCACGCCGTCTACCAGTCGTGCATGTCTGTTTTTCAAAATCCGGAAAACCTTTCTGAAGAAGCCGGCAAACTGGCACAAATGCTCTACGAGCACTGCAACAACCCCAAAGTGCAGGGCGGCGAGTTTTTTGTGGGTTATTTTGACGATTTGTTGTTGCAAGGCGAACCCGCCAGCGCCATCGCCCTGTGGAAAATACAATCGAAAGAGCCCTACCTGAAAACGGAGCGCACGACGGAATCCTTTGCGCTGAACGTGCTGGAAGGTATCCCCGTCAGCGGCAAAACCGAAGTGGCGGCCCTCATTTTCAACCTCGACGAGGCGGAGGGCTACCGCATTTGTGCTGTGGATACCGTGTCCAAAAAAGACGAGCGTTCCTTCTGGAAGGATGAATATTTGCGCTTGCGCCCCATCGAGGACAATTACTTCAATACGCGGCACTACATCAGCCTGTCGAGCGAATTTATCACCCAAAAAGCGCCCGCCAAATTCGGCCTCGACCGCACCGATACCATCGACCTGCTCAACCGCACAGGCGACTATTTCAAAGACAATGAGCAATTTGAGATCGATGACTTTGCCGGGAGTTTGTTCCCGGAGGAGGAACAACAGGAGGCATTCCGTGAATTTCGCGACCAGTATGCGAAGGCGTATGCCGTTCCGCTGGACGACAAATTCGACATCAGCAACTCGGCGGTAAAAAAGGAAATGAAAGTGTTCAAAAGTGTATTGAAGTTGGACAAAAACTTCCACATTTACGTCCATGGGCGGCGCGACCTTATCGAACGGGGTTTCGACGAGGATAAAGGCAAGAAGTATTACAAGGTGTTTTTTGAGAATGAGGAGTGAGGGAATTTACGATTTTGGATGTACGATTTACGATTGGGGTATGGCTTGGCCCAATTTCGTTGACTAAAGGTTTTTTGACAGGATTAACAGGATAAAAAAAACACGCAACGAATCCTGTTAATCCTGTAATCCTGTCAAAAAAATTGTCGCGGCGCTTAATTCGTCAATTCCAATACAATTACCCGCCACACCTCTCCCGTCGTTTCATCCGGATAAATGTGTAAGGTCTCAAAACCCACCCGCTCGTGCGCCCGCATGGAGCGGGTGTTGCGTTCAGCCACTTCCGTCACGGTAAAATCGTAGTGCGGGTGGTATACTTCCTTCATTTTCAGGTACAAACCATCAAAAATACCTTGCCCGCGATACCCTTCGGCGACACATATCTGGCCCATGACAAACCAGCGCGGGTTGCTGCGGAGGCTTTCGCCGCGCCAGGATAGCCCTTTGAGCATGTCGAACATCGGCAACAGGATTGGCACCGCCGTGGCGAATTCGCGCGGCATCACCAGGGCGTAGCCTGCTAACACGTCGCCGTTTTTGGCGATGATGGCGGGTGCAGCTTCATTCATACGTTGCAACACCGCCGGGTCGTGCCGGACAGTTACAAAACCTTGACTCGCCATCGTCTCGGGGCTAAGGACGGGGGCAAGGTTTTGGGCTTGCAGCGCAAGGATTTGCTCCACTTCAAGGGGATTGGAAACCGTTGTAAATTGCAATTGATGGTTCATCATTTATTCTAATCAGTACGGGATTTGACCGATTTTTCTAAAACCTCTTCCGACGTCAATCCGAACAACGGCGGCGTGTCGATGCCCAGCATATTCAGGTACAGATAAATCTGCCCCCGGTGGTGAATTTCGTGTTCAGCCAGCGCCCGTAGCCATTTCCAGCAGGTGATCGGGCTGCCTGCCGGCGTTTGGATTTTGGCTTGCAACTGTTCGGGCGTGAGTTGCCTGAAAATCTCCACCGACTGCCGGTGCAGCGCATCGAAAAAAACCAGCGTCGCCTCGTAGCCGTCAGCCAGTTCCCTGCCACAGCCGGGATAAGCCGGCGGGCGGCCCATCACATTTTCAGCGTAGAGCCAACGTTCGATGGTCGCCAGGTGGCGCACCAGGTCGCCGAGGGTGAACTTGCCGGCCCGATACGTCCATTCTAAGTGTTCCGGCGGTATCAACACCACAACGCGTCTGGTGCGTTCCCGCAGGCGTTCATAATAGTCGAGAAATGATTCGATGTTTGTGATTTCCATAGTCAAAATTTAATTTTCAAAAATAAGCACTCCATTTCAATTTCCAACTTTTCAGAAAACTCCTACTTTCGGCGCTTCATTTCAGTAGCAGTAGGCAGTGGCAGTAGCAGTTTAACCCTGCAACAAATAACCGACAACTGATAACCAATAACCAGCAACCAATAACCGACAACTGATAACCAATAACCAGCAACCAATAACCGACAACTGATAACCAATAACTAACCACCAACTCATGACGCTTGGCATTTTAAAAGAAAGCGACGGCGAACAACGCGTCGCCATCACGCCCGACGCAGTTCCGGTTTTGTTGAAACTGGGTTTTGTAAAAATTCTGGTCGAAAGCGGCGCGGGCGAGATGGCGTTCTTCGACGACGCAAGTTACGCAAAGCAAGGTGCACAAATCGCTGATACAGCCACGGTTTTGAAAGAATCGAACCTGTTGGTCAAAATCCACCCGCTTCCGAAAGCAGCGCCCGGCAAACTCGCAGCCGGGCAAATCCTGATCGGGCAGTTCAATCCGCTTATCCAAACCGATGTGGTGGAAGGGTTCCTGCAATCGGGCATTTCGGCATTCAGCCTCGACCTCGCCCCACGCACCACCCGCGCCCAGGCACTCGACGTGCTTTCGTCGATGGCAACAGTGGCCGGCTACAAAGCCGTGCTCACGGCCGCCAACCAATTGCCAACCTTTTTTCCGATGTTTATGACTGCTGCCGGCACGATCAAACCTGCCAAAGTGCTTATCCTCGGCGCCGGCGTGGCGGGTTTGCAAGCCATTGCGACCGCCAAACGCCTCGGCGCTGTGGTAGAAGCTTTCGACGTACGCGCCGCAGCAAAAGAAGAAGTGCTCAGTCTCGGCGCCAAATTCGTGGAAGTGGAAGGCGCTACCGACGACAAAGCCGCCGGCGGATATGCGGTGGAACAATCCGACGAATTCAAACAGCGACAGGCACAACTCATCCACGACCACGCCGTAGCATCCGATGTGGTGATTTGCACCGCTCAGATACCCGGCAGGAAAGCACCCTTGCTGCTCCGCAAGGCAACGGTAGCCGAAATGAAATCGGGCGCAGTAGTGGTCGATCTGGCGGCATCTTCCGGCGGCAACTGCGAAGTAACGGAAAACGGAAAAACCATCCGTTCCGGTGGCGTCACCGTCATCGGCGACTCCAACTTACCGGCATCCATTCCGAAAGACGCCAGCGTGATGTTTGGGAAAAACGTGATCAACTTCCTCAAACTCATCATGATAAAAGGCGAGTTGAATCTCAATTTTGAAGACGACATTGTGGCCGCTACCTGTATTGCGCACAAAGGAGAGATCGTGAGCGCACGATTGAAACAGGTGATGCAACCGGCAAGTTAGAAGGGTAATTAGGGTAATTAAAGGTAATTGGGAGTTATTCGGGAGAGATTCGGGGTTTTCAGATGGAGGCGGTATCCTTTTTCTTTTTCCCTTTTTTGGCCTGTTGCGTGGTTTTCACCGGCTTGTTGTCCGGCGGAATTTGAGGCGAAAAAGAAGCCGTAAACACCATCAAAGTCAGGGCGAGATAAAAGATGAATTTTCGCATTTTCTGAAAACTTCAAAACCTCTGTCAAAGAGCCGGCCAATGCCATTTGCCTGAACTTTTGTCATGAAACGAAATAAAATAAATTAATCGCATAACCCGGCAAAACGCACCGTCAACCGTCAACCGTCAACCGTCAACCGTCAACCGTACAAATATGTCAGACTTCTTCCTTCAAAATCAATCCATTATCTACATCGTCATCCTGTCCATTCTGTTGGGCATCGAGGTGATCTCCAACGTGCCGGCCATCCTGCACACCCCGCTCATGTCGGGCGCCAATGCCATTCACGGCGTGGTCATTATCGGCGCTATCATCGTGATGGGCCATGCCCACAGCGACGACTACCTGGCGCTCACGCTGGGATTTCTGGCCGTTCTGCTCGGCACCCTCAACGTCGTCGGCGGCTTTGTCGTTACGAACCGCATGCTTGAAATGTTTAAGAAAAAGAAATGATGTCAAAATTTCTACTCGAATTCTCCTACCTTATTGGCTCCGTCACCTTCATCCTCGGCCTCAAGATGCTGAGCAGCCCCGACAGTGCCCGCAAAGGCAATCTCGTGGCGGCGGCGGGGATGATACTAGCCATCATCGGCACCGTTTTGTTCCATGAAAAAGACGGACAACCCATCGGCAATATTCCCTGGATACTGGCCGCTATGGCCATCGGTACGGTCGTCGGCTGGTTCATGGCGATGAAAGTGAAAATGACCGAAATGCCGCAGATGGTGTCGTTTTTCAACGGCATGGGCGGTGCCTGTGCAGCTATCATTTCGATCGTCGAATTCAACGCACACCCGGAAGGTTCAGCGGGCTACCTGCTCGTGGTGTTTCTCGGGCTTGTGATCGGCAGCGTATCGTTCAGCGGCAGTATTGTGGCCTTCGGCAAGTTGGCTGAAAAAATCAAAGACCTCGGCGGTCGCTTTCTGACTTACCTGAACCTCGGGTTATTGGCGTTGATTGTCATCGTTTTAGGCTTAGCAGTATTGAACCCTGCATTGTTCGGCCACTCCGCTGTCTGGATATTGCTGACGCTTTCGCTGCTCTACGGCGTATTGTTCGTGATGCCCATCGGCGGCGCCGACATGCCGGTCGTTATTTCGCTGCTCAATTCCCTGACGGGTATGGCGGCGGCATTCGGCGGCTTTTTGTACACCAACCAGGTGATGCTCACCGGCGGCATCCTCGTCGGTTCGGCGGGTACGATCCTCACCGTATTAATGTGCAAAGCCATGAACCGCTCGCTGCTCAATGTCATCATCGGTTCGTTCGGCGGTGGCGGCGCATCGGGCAAATCTGCTTCGGGTGACCAGACCGTAAAAGAAATCAGCCTGACCGACACGGCCATTTTGTGCGCTTATGCCGGCAAAGTCACCATCGTACCGGGCTACGGCCTGGCGGTGGCGCAGGCGCAGCATATCTGCCACGAATTAGAGAAAAAACTCGAAGAAAAAGGTGTGGAAGTCTCTTACGCCATCCACCCTGTAGCGGGCCGGATGCCGGGCCACATGAACGTCCTGCTCGCCGAAGCCGATGTGCCCTACCCGAAACTCGTGGAAATGGAAGACGCCAACCCGCAGATGCCTTCCACCGACGTGATCATAGTGGTCGGCGCCAACGACGTGGTAAACCCGGCGGCGGAGAACGACCCGGGCAGCCCCATCTACGGCATGCCGGTACTGAAAGTCTGGGATGCGAAAAATACCATCGTGCTCAAACGCAGTATGCGCGCCGGTTATGCCGGTATCGAAAACGAACTGTTTTTCCTGCCGAAAACGAAAATGTTGTTCGGCGATGCGAAGGATACGTTGCAGAAGTTGGTGGGAGAGTTGAAGGATCTTTGATGAATGGACGGATAGAGGGGTGTCTCATAAGTACTTGAAAATTGGACATTGGGCATTGAAAATTGGACATTGATAAATTTTATATTTTTAAAGTTTTGAATTTCAAATTTTAAAGTATAAAATTTTCA